>JADMIO011346867.1_pt1 | contig 133031 bp, 112 predicted proteins | sample 8958161 | NCBI WGS metagenome assembly JADMIO01 (sample SAMN16585339, study PRJNA669376) | soil metagenome | isolation source: Crop rotation soil | place: USA: Cullars Rotation, Alabama | collected 2011 | reverse complement strand
GCCGCGACTTCAAGTCACGTGAATTCCAAGCTTCGGATCCCACTGTGCTGGAAAGTGCCGACTTGATTTTCGGCGTAGTCGACAGCGCGACGATGGTCATGGGTCCGAACGTCGGAGGCGGCGACAACATCTTCTTCAAGTTGACGGGAACCGGTCTGGAGATCGACGGCATTGGAGGGATGGCGTGCTTCGATTGGTGCTCGGGTGGCCCGATTCCTCCGGGAATCCCCATCAGCCTCTCGCGCATCTTCATCTCGAACTTCACCAGCGCCGTCGTCGGCGGCGTCGCCTACGACCCGAACAGCGAGATCGGCCTGTCCCATTCCTCGTCCTTCTTCGACGACGCGGGCGGTTTGAGTGAGAGCGCGACGGGATTTGTGGGCCAGGGCCCGACGTTCAACGAATTCTCCATATCGCTGCCGCAGGGCGGCAGCTGGACCCTGAACTTCATCCCCGACACGGACATGCTGGGCAACGACACCAGGGACTTCGTGAACGGCACGTTCGTCGCCGGGACGGCTACTCCCACGCCGACGCCTGAACCCGGAACGCTGGCATTGATGCTCCTCGGCTCGGCGGCCGGCTGGGCCACCGCACGGCGGAGACGTTCCTCGATCTCAAATGGTTCGTCGCGCGGCAACTCCGCGTCTGGCGTCGTTGCATGCTGAGGAGTGCTGCCTCGGACGCGATTGCGCAGGTGGATACTCCGGTACCGAAGGGGCATCGATGGCCGTGACGGGCCACAATTGAGCAGAGGAGGAGATCCACGCATGTCCGAGACGAAGATCATCGCCGTCGTTGGTGCCACCGGAGCGCAGGGCGGGGGCCTTGCGCGCGCGATTCTCGCCGATCCCGAACGGCGGTTTGCCGTCCGTGCGATCACGCGCAAGACCGGCTCCGAAAAGGCGCGTGCGCTCGCAGCAGCTGGTGCGGAGGTCGTGGCCGGCGATGCGGACGAACCGGCAAGCCTCCAGCGCGCCTTCGCTGGCGCGCACGGAGCTTTTCTGGTCACGAACTTCTGGGAGCACTTCTCGCCCGAACGCGAGCTGGAACAGGCCGCCGCGCTCGCACGCGCGACGAAAGCGGCGGGCGTGGCTCACGCGGTGTGGTCGACGCTCGAAGACACGCGCCTCTCGTTTCCGCTCGAGGACACGCGCCTGAAGACCCTGCACGGCAAGTACAAAGTCCCGCACTTCGACGCGAAGGGCGAGGCCGACGCGATCTTCGCGGCCGAGGGCGCGCCGACCAGCTACCTCATGGCCGCCTTTTACTGGGAGAACTTCATCTATTTCGGTCAGGGTCCGCGAAAAGGTCCCGACGGCAACGTCGTGCTCGCGCTGCCGCTCGGCGGCGGCAAGCTGCCGGGGATAGCGGCGGAGGACATCGGCAGGTGCGCCTACGGCATCTTCCGGCGCGGGCCCGAGGCCGCCGGTCAGCGCTTCGGCGTGGCTGGTGACGTGCTCTCCGGTCCGGAGTACGCGGCGGCGTTCTCCCGCCACCTCGGCATCCCGGTCTCCTTCTATGACATGCCGTTCGACGAGTACCGGGCGCTCGGCTTCCCGGGAGCAGACGACATGGGAAACATGTACGAGCACCACGCCATCCTGGGCGAGGAGTTCCGCCGCCATCGATCCCCGACGGTGGCGCGCGCGTTGAACCCGGCGCTCCAGTCGTTCGACGTCTGGTTGAGCGCGAATGCCTCGCGCATCCCGATCGGCTGAGTGACGGCGCGAATGAGGCGGACGCCTTGCCCGCGGTGAGGGTCCGCCTCACGCCACTCGCCGGGCGACCGCTGGGATGAAGCGCTCGTCAACGCGCCGCCAGGCGCATCGTCCAGATCTGCGACCGCGTCACCGCGCTGGTGAAGTACACGCGGCGCCCTCCCGCCGCGATAGCGAGCGCACCGATGAACCGTTGCGGCTCGCCATACACGTCGCTCGTCGCTTGGGCAACGGTGTCCACGAGTACGATGCGACCGTGCAGCACCGCAAGGGCTCGACGGCCGTCCGGCAGCCATCGCGGATAGGCGCCGCTGCCAATTCGAGTCCACGTCTTCGTCTGCAGGTCGAAGAGCCACAGGCCGTTGGACGTGTCCGCGGCGATCAATCGTGTGTTGTCCGGCGACCAGTCGCGCAAGTACGTCTGTCCCTTCCCCGGCGGTGACGGCAGGCGTTCTGGCGGTCGTGTCCAATCGTGAGCGTCGAAGATGTATTGTTCGTTCGTGTTCGGGTTCGAGCCCGCGACCCAGCGACCGTCCGGCGACGGCAGCGGATAGTTCAGGGCCCAGTCTCCCCGCGTCAATTGCCGTAGCCCCGTGCCGTCCGGACGGATCGTCCAGATTTGGTAGGTACCTCCTCGCGCCGAGTAAAAAAGGAGCGAGCCGTCGGGCGCGAATCGAGAACCGCGATCTCGCGCCGGATCGTTCGTGACGGGACGCAGCCCGGTGCCGTCCGTCCCGACGACCCAGACGTCTTCCTGTCCGCGAAACGAACGCAGCGTCAGCAACCGGCCGTCGGGCGACACGTCGGGATGCAACCACGAGCGGTGGCCGGTGACGATGTCCTGGGCCGCGCCCGCCGGCGTTCCGCTCGCCGGATCGAAATCGATCGCCCGAACGGCGGTGTCGTAATCGAGCGACGAGTACGCGAGCGTTCCATCGGCGCCGACGCTCATGCTGCCCACGTACGCGCTTGGCGCGGTGATCGCGGCCGCCTCGCCATCGGGTGCGCCCGTTTGCGAGTCAATTGCCACTCGCCAGATGTTCATCGTTCCGCTGCGATCGCTCGAAAAATAGAGGAAGCGTCCGTCCGCCGACCACGCGGGATTCCAGTCGCTCGCTTCGTTGCGAGTGATCTGCACGCGCGGACCTCCCGCGAGTGGCTGCAGCCACACGTCGCGGTTGGCACCCGCGAACTGCGTCCCGGAGGCGTCCACCGGCAGCGCCCAGAACGCGACGAAGCGCCCGTCGGGCGAGACCTTCGGATCGACGGCATCCGCCTCGGCGATCCGTCTGCGTGCACCCGTTCCGAGACTCACGGCCCATAACTGGCTCGGAGCCTCGCGGCCGTCCGGATCTCGACCCGATTCGGTGCTGTAGACGATCTCGCGTCCATCCGGTGTCCAGGACGGATCGTAGCCTGCGTTCACGAGCCGGCGCGCGGGGCCTCCGCTGGCTCTCATGACGAAAATGCCGTCGCTTCCCTCGCGCGACGAAGAGAACGCGATCGACTGTCCGTCGGGCGAATACGAAGGCGAGTCGTCCGCGGCCGTGACGGTGCTGCCCGTCAGGTCCGTGCTCTGGCCGCTCTTCCCGACCGGTGACGCGTACATGTGCCGCCGTCCGTTGAGCTCCTGCGTGACGTAGGCAACAGTCCGGCCGTCAGGGGAAAGGCTTGGCGAGAGATCGATGGCGTTGCCAAACGTGGCGCGCGCGAACGTCGGCGTTCCGGGCCCTGCCAATCGCTCCGGTGCAAGGAAGCGGCGGGCGAACAGGCCCGCCAGGGCCAGCGCCGCAATCGCTCCGCCGATTGCGAACAGGCGCGGCAGGCGCGGCTCCCTCGCCGTCGGTGCGGCGGCGAGCGTCTTCAGTCGCTCCCTCACAGCGCTTGCCGACGGCCGCGCGGCCGGATCCTTGTTCAGGCACTCCGCCACGAGGACGTCGAGCGCGCGCGGAAGATCCCGACGCAGCCTCGCCAGGGGCGGCGGATCATCGCGCACGATCGATGACAGTATCGACAGCGTCGAATCGCCATGAAACGGGCGTCGTCCGCTCGCCAGCTCATAAAGGAGAATCCCCATCGAGAAGATGTCGGACCGCTGATCGACGGGCCGTCCTTCCGCCTGCTCGGGAGACATGTACGAGGGGGTGCCGACGATGTGCCCGGCCGCCGTCGCCAGAGTCACGGCCATCGTCGTCTCGATCCCCGTCGCGTCCGTCGCGCCCACGAGCTTCGCGAGCCCGAAGTCGAGCACTTTGATACGTCCGTCAGCGGAGACCATCACGTTGCGCGGCTTGAGATCGCGGTGGACGATGCCGCGCGCGTGCGCCGCCGCGATCGCCTCGGCGAGCGGGATCGCATACTTCAACAGATCGCGCAGGGGGAGGCCCGCCGGCGGCACCACCTCGTCGAGCGTGCGGCCGTCGACCAGCTCCATCGTGAGGAAACGGCGCTCGCCATCTTCCTCGACGGAGTGGATGGTGACGATGTTCGGATGATTCAGCGCGGCAACGGCCTGGGCCTCCTGCTCGAAGCGCGCGAACCGCGCCGGATCCGAGGCGAGGCGTTCCGGCAGGATCTTGATCGCGACGGAACGCTTCAACCGCGTGTCCTCTGCCTCGTACACTTCGCCCATGCCGCCGGCACCAAGCGGCCGGAGAATGCGATAGCGATGGAGACGGGTTCCTGCGGGGAGCACAGTGGATTCGGAGGCCCGGCGGATTCTACCGCACGCCGTACCAATGCGGCATCGATGGGCGCGGGTCGAGCCGCTCGATCCGGATCGAGCCGTCGAGCTCGCGATTACCGTTCGCGCCTCCCGCGTGCAAAATGGTCATTCCGCTGCGCGCGCCTCGTCGATCGGTACCGTCGATCCGGGCGTTGAGGGCTGGCACGCACGCTGCTGAGTCCGGGGAATGGCGTTCCGACCCCGAGTTGCGGTCTCTTTCCGGCCTGCCCAGGACTCCCGCACTATCGCCGACTGGCTGCGCGAAGAGGGCTTCGAACCCGTCGCGCTCTCGAGCCCCGCTCGGCTCGAGCAGGAACTGACGCAGTCAGGCGTCAACGTTCTCGTCGTCGACGCGGCGTTCGCCGTCGCCGCGATCAATGCCGTGCGCGCGCGCCATCCGCTGCTGCCGATCGTCGTCGTCGGCGACACGGATCCGTCCGCGGAAGCGTACGCGAAAACGCGCGGCGCGCTCTACCTGACGCGGCCGCTCGACCGCGCCGTCTTCGCGTGCACGATGGCGATGATTGCCGTGGACACGCTGCCGGTCCGTCGATCCGAGCGGAGACCCACGCGCCTTCCGGTGGTCGTGCACGGGGCGGCGAGCCAGATCATCGACATCAGCAAGGAGGGCATGCGCATCGAGATGATGCGCCGCCAGGTCGTGCCGCCGCCGATCTTCGACGTGGTCGTGCCGATGCTCGGCGTCAAGATCAACGTGCGCCGGATGTGGACGGCCAACGCGCCGCAGCCCGCCGGCGCGGTCTGGTATGGCGCGGAGCTCTCCACCAACTCTACACGTGCGCAGCTGGCATGGCAGACGCTCGTCGACACGCTATCCGGCCCGCGCAACTCCGTCACGGTTCAGTAGAGACGCCGCCCGTTCACGTGGTCGAGCGTCGCAGGCGCGCCGCCGCGGCGTCACTTCAGCGACGCCGCGTCGATCACGAACCGATACCTCACGTCATTCTTCAGGAGACGGCCGTACGCCTCATCGATGTGCTGCGCGTCGATCATCTCAATGTCCGCCGTGACATTGTGCTTCCCGCAGAAGTCGAGCATTTCCTGCGTCTCACGAATGCCTCCGATGAGCGACCCGGCAACCTTCTTTCGGCCGAACAGCAACCCGGCGACGGCGAGAGGCAAGGGCTCGGGGGGCGCGCCGACGAAGTTCAGGATGCCATCGCGCTTCAGCAGATTGATGTACGCGTTCACATCGTGTGTTGCCGGAACGGTATCGAGGATGAAGTCGAACGTGTTGGCGTGCTTCTGTACGTCGGCATCGTTCGTGGAATTTACCGCCTCGGCCGCGCCAAGGCGAATCCCGTCGGCAATCTTGCTGGCGCTCGTGGTGAAGACGACGACCTCGGCACCCAGGGCTGACGCGATCTTCACGGCCATGTGGCCGAGCCCGCCCAGGCCGACGACTCCCACCTTCTGTCCCGCGCGCACGTTGGCATGCCGCAGAGGCGAGTAGGTCGTGATCCCGGCGCAGAGTAGCGGGGCAGCCGCCGCGAGATTGAGGCCGTTGGGCACGCGCAGCACGAAATCCTCGTCGACGACGACGCTTTGCGAATAGCCGCCGTAGGTCACGCCTCCCAGGTGCTTGTCCGGTGCGTTGTACGTGAAGATTGGCTGGCTCGCGCAGAACTGCTCTTCCCCTTCGCGGCAGGCCTCGCAGGTTCGGTCCGAATCGACCATGCAGCCGACCGCGGCAAGATCGCCCTCCTTGAATTTCGTCACGGCATTGCCGATCTTCACGACACGGCCGACGATCTCGTGACCGGGCACGCACGGGTAGGTCGTGGGCAGGATGGCGGCGAACTCGTTGCGCACGAAGTGCACGTCCGTGTGGCAGATGCCGCAGTACAGAATGTCGATCGCAACATCTTTCGGCTGTGGTGCGCGGCGTGGAATGCTGATCGCGGCCATCCCGGATGTCGGACCGTGCGCCGCATACGCGTTCGCGGTGTACGCCGGTTGCGACCGGGTGTCATCAGAGACGGTGGTTCGCGGCGCGGTCATAGAGCCTCCTTGCGTGAGGGGCGGGCGGAATTCGATTCGTGCGGAGACGACGGGTGTCGCCCCTGCACCGTCGGGCCGTCAATTGTAAGGCCTGGACCGCCCCGGACGCGGGAGAAAAGACTCGGTCGACAGATCAAATGGGGTCGACCGGCACCGTTTCGGTAGGGCTGACCGGGGAGCTGATCCGGAAGATCAGCGCGATCGTGCCAACGCGAATCTCGTCACCATGACGGAGACGGCGAGGTGTTGTGATTCGGCTGCCGTTCACCTCCGTTCCGTTCTTGCTCACGAGATCTTCGAGAGTTGCCTCACCCGCCGCGACGAGAATGCGTGCGTGGTGCCGCGAGACGCCGGGTGAATCGATCTGAATGGCCGCGTCTGGTCCGCGTCCGATCACGTTGACGCCCTCCATCAACGGGATGGGACGGCGCTCGACGATCAGCCACAGCCGGCCGGGAGGCTGTTCGGAGCGAGTCGCCTCCGGGTGCACGATGACTTCGCCCACGAATTGATACCCGAACCCGTATACCGTGCGTACGAACCTCGGGCTGCCCGCGTTGTCGTGAAGCGCACGTCGGATTTCGGCGACGAGGGTGGCGAGGTTCGTCTCCTCCACGAACGTCGATGGCCAGAGCCGCTGCTGCAAATCGCCCTTGGAGACGGCGCGGGCCCGGTTCTCCACGAGCAGCGTCAAGAGCTCGAAGGCCTTCGGCGACACGTGAACCTCGTCGCCGTTCGACAGCAGTTGTCGTGTGTCGCGGTCGAGCGTGAAATCTCCGAAGCGATAGGGCAACGCCCGCTCCCCAGCGTCTGCAACTCTATGTGATCCAGACGCGCTGCGGAAGGGACGCCCAAGGTTAGAGCGCCCGCAGAAACGAAATCAGGTCGGCCCTCTCCTGCGGGCTGAGGCCGATGCTGAAACGACGGTCGTAGAACTCGACCACGTCGGCGAGCGTCGTCGCGACTCCGTTGTGGAAGTAGGGCGCGCGCGCGGCCAGCCCGCGCAGAATGGGCCCCTTGAACGTCGACATGTCCTTCCACTGTCCTGTGATCAGCGCCCGTCCCGGGTCCGTGGTCCGGACGACTTCGCCCGTCGTCTTGTTCCGGAACGTGTAGAGCGGCATATCGGGCGTTCGTAGCGCTGCGGTAGTCAGGCCGAGGTCGAGCGGCAGCGACGTCGAGTGATTGCCGACGTTCGGAGTGTTGTGACACGTCGTGCACGTGCCTGAAAGCGCCGGCAACCCGAGGGCATCATTGAGGCCGCGGACGTTGGCGATCGTGAAGGCGCGCGTGTTGAAGGTCTCCTGTCCTCGTGCGACCGCTTCGCGAGCCTGGGTGTACCGGCCAGCTTCGGAGCTGGCCACGTCCCGCCAGTTGTCGAACAAGGTGAACGCCCGCGGGTTGAAGCCCGGACTCAGCACGTCGTTGATCCCGATGTGAAACGGCTGCCGCGACAGCGCGGCCGGGCCGCCCGCGCCGCCTTGTGCATTCAACACGCTCGCCCAATTGTCCGACGACTGCGCAGTGAACGTTCCGGTCTCGAATCGCACGATCGCCCCGCGTTGCTCCTCGGTGAGTGGATTGACGCCGGCCGCATGGCCCAGCGTTGCGCCATTCGCCTGATCGCTCAGATCGAAGTGAATCGATTGACCCGGGAACGTCTCACGGCCGTCCCACATGACCGTCGCGAGAAACGGCAGATTGCTGGCCGGCAGGGGACGCCGGAAGAGCGACAGCTCGGCGGCCGATGCGTAGCCGTAGGGATCGTCCACGTCGATCAGCTCGAAGTCCGTGGTGGCCGGCATGCCGATGCCGACGCGGACCAGCCCTTTCGTCAGCAGCATGCTGTAGGCGGATCGTCTCGCGGCGACGGTGGATACATCGGCATCGGGAGAGTTCGATCCATCGTTCGTGCGAAAGATCGGATCCTCCCCATCGGTTGCCTGGAAGCGCGCCTGGATGTGCGACGGGACGACGGTCCATCCATCAGCGGGCTGATGACAGGAGCCGCAGGAGCGGCCGTTGCTCCCGAGCGACTGAAAGAACGGGTTGTCGAAATCCGTCGCGCCGTTGACGTTGTACGTCCGGACGAGGCCGGTCGGATCAGCGAACCCGAACATGTTCGGTCCGTTGCCGTCGGCGGAACTTGCCACGGCAAGTCCCAGCGCCGGGACAAAGGCGCAGACGACGACGCCGGCCCGAATGAGTGAGAGTGCCTGCATGGGTCACCTGCGATCCGGACCGATCGGCTGAAAGAAGTTGGATGCCACGTAGCGGGCGACGCGGCGCCCCAGGGTGGCCCCTTCCTGATTCGAATTGAGGAAGTGAAATCCAGCCAGGACGCGCGCTTGTTTCACATCCTTCACGACGTCGCGAAGCCGATCGTACTGCCGCACGGTACCGGTGACGCGGCTGTCGAGCGAGAAGCGGACTTCGTCGGTGCCGAAGAAGTCATTGAGCGCTTCCGCGACCGCACCGCTATGACACGCATGCGCTGACGGGTACTCCGGAAAATTGGGCGTCGGCTGGAGCGGACGCCAACTCGCATCGGCAACCGTCGAAGGATTCCCATCGGTATCCGCACCAGGAATTGCTTGATACGGACGCCAGAACCAGTACGCGAACTTGGCGTCGAAGCAGGCGATCATCGCATCGCCCCCGCTGACGTGCGCCATCGCGAGCATGCGCGCCGCCTGGACGAGGCCGAGGCCGTGCGGAGCAACGAGGCGGAGCATCCCGTCGTTCCACTGCCGAAGATCGTGGTCGGTCCAGAAGAGCGCCTGGGCCGTTTGATCGGCGGTGCGAGTCGCGCTGTCGAGCCGGCCCAGTTCCTTGACCTGGTTGAAATCGTCCGCGTACTCGCCGCTCGTCAGCGAATTGGGCCCGTCGGGCCGCAGTTGCGCCGCGTTCACGAGCGCGAGCGGCGCGATTCGCGGCAGCCGGAGGCCGAGGACCGGCGGCAGCGGAGTTCCCGGATTCTGGCTCCAGACGCCCGGGCCAGCTGAGGGCGGATTGAGATCCGCCAGCGTTGGATTCGTCTCCCGGCCGTCGTTCTGGCGCCGCATGATCATCGCGATCGCGACTTGCTCGCCGAGTCGGATGCCATTCGTCTTCGCCGCACCTTCAGGGATCGCGTCCATGTAGTCCGCGTAGTGGCGATCGAGGACTTCCTGTTGGGCGAGTGTCAGTCCGAGTGCAGGCTGCAGCCCCTGCAGCCCTATAGCCGGCGATCCGACGAGCGTGTGGTGGACGGCCGTCGCGATCGCGGCGGCCGAAGAGGTGTCCGGCGCGCCGTCGATGTCGATCGCGTAGGGTTCATACCCTCCTGCGATCGCGGCGGCCGCGTCGTACATCGCCGCGTGGACGATCCCCATGTAGACAGCGGCTTCGCCGGGAAACTTGTTTCCATAGTTTTCCGAGCCGAATATGCTGCCGGGCCCCGGCGGCACGATCGCGCGCTGCGCTTCGAGGCTCCAGTAGACGACGGGTGCCGGTGAAAGCCACTTCGCGCCGAGCTCGACAGCTCGGCCCGCATCAGTCGCGCCCGCGGCAAACGCCGCAGCCAGGGCGAAAGTCGTTGCGTATCTCATGACCCCTCCTCGTGGTTCGAACGGGCATAGAATGCGCAAAACCGGCGCGGACATCCTGAGGAACTCGTTGCGATCTCATGGAAATCCAATCGGAAAACAGCAGCGCCTGGCACCCTCCTGCCATGCGACTCTCTGCAGGGGATCGAATCGGCCGGTTCGAGATCCTGGGACCGCTCGGCCGCGGCGGGATGGGCGACGTCTTCCGCGCCCGCGATCCGCAACTGCTGCGGGACGTCGCGATCAAAGTCCTGCCGATCGCGTTTGCCCGGGAACCGGATCGTCAGCGGCGGTTCGAGCGCGAAGCGCGTGCGGCCGCAAGTCTGAATCACCCCAACATCGTCGCGGTTCATGACGTCGGCGTGGACGAGGGAATCGGGTTCATCGTGACCGAGCTCCTCGAAGGGGAGACGCTCCGTCAGCGCATGAACGGACGACGACTGCCGCCGCGCAAGGCTGTCGAGTACGCCATACAGATTGGAAGCGGGCTGGCCGCCGGCCACGAACGAGGGATCGTCCACCGCGACATCAAGCCCGACAATCTGTTCGTCACGAAGGACGGTCGCGTCAAGATTCTCGATTTCGGCCTCGCGAAGACGATCGATGCGGGTCCGTCGGGGGACGTGACGGCGACGATCACGGTCGGCGGCGTTCAACTCGCACCCGTACTGGGAACGGCCGCCTACATGTCGCCCGAACAGGCGCGCGGCCTTCGCACCGATCACCGATCCGATGTTTTCAGTTTGGGAGCGGTGCTGTACGAAATGCTCGCCGGGTTTGCACCCTTCCGGCGCGGCACGCCGGCCGAAACGCTTGGGGCGATTCTGAACGAGGAGCCGCCGGAGCTGGTGCGGGCCGCTTCGATCGCGCCGGCCCTCGATCGCATCGTGCGTCACTGCCTCGAGAAGACGCCCGAGGAGCGATTCCAGAGCGTGCGCGATCTCGTCTTCGATCTGGAGGCGCTGCCGGCTGCTGCGCGGGCTGCGAAACCCGGTCGCGCCGCCGTCCGGATTTCGACGCGGACCGCGTTGATGACGCTCGCGTCGGTGCTTCTCGTCGCGGCCGCTTATCTGGTGGGACAACGGACGGTGCCGGCCGCAGATCCCGCGGCGCCGTATCGGGTGCTCCCGCTGACGGACCTGCCAGGCCTGGAGGAGTTTCCCTCAATCTCGCCGGACCGGAGGACCGTGGCCTTCACGGCGAATGTCGACGGCCGGCGGCAGATATTGGTGCGTCTGCTTGCCCGGGGATCGCCGGTCGCGATCACGAAGGATCCGGTCGACCACCAGTCGCCTCGCTGGTCGCCGGACGGCAACTCGCTCCTGTATTTCTCGCCGGCCGCGCCAGGGGATGCTCAAGGTGCGATCTGGAGCATTCCCGCGCTGGGCGGCTCTCCCCGGCGCGTCATGACCAGCATCGGCGATGCGGACGTGAGCAGGGACGGACGCCTCGCGTGCTTCAGGCTCGTGGGGCATGAAATCCAGCTCGTGACATCGTCAATCGACGGGAGCGACGTGCGGCTGGTGGCGCGATCGGCGCCAGGCTATGACCGACATCCGCGCTGGTCTCCTGACGGCAAGTGGATCGCCTTCCAGCGTGGCGACGGCCTCAGATTCGACGTGTTCGTCACTTCTCCCGCGACCGGCGAGACGCGTCAGTTGACGCATGACAGGAACATCATCAGCGGGCTTGCGTGGCTTCCTGATGGCGCTCGCATCATCTATGGCTCGAGCCGCGGCAGCACGATTCCGTACCTGCCCAGCCTCAGCTTGTGGGAAGTCGGTCTCGACGATGGAATCTCCAGGCACATCACGCCGGCGGACGCGTGGTACGAACAGCCTGACGCCGACGCCACAGGGCTCGTGTCGGCGGCCCGACTGCGGATTCGGTTCGACGTGTGGAGATTTCCGTTCGGCGCGGATCCGGTAGACAACGTCCGCGGTGCGGTTCCATTGACGCGGCAGACGGGACAAGTGATGACGCCCACGGCGGCCCCAGACGGAGACGAGATCGCGTTCCTCTCTGACAGCGGCGGACATGGCAACCTCTGGGTGAAATCGACGTCGACGGGAGACGTCCGGCAAATCACGTTCGAGGACGATCCGAACGTCACGGTGGGAGTTCCCGTGTGGTCGCCGGACGGACGATCGATCGCGTTCGTTTCATCGAAGGGCCGCACGGGGTTCGACTTCGGGATCTGGCTCGTCAATCCCGATGGAACGAATGAACGCAACGTGGCGAAGCAGGGTGTCGGTCCGGCGTGGTCCTCTGACGGCCAGTGGCTGTACTACTCGGAGACATCCGCCGGCGCGCTGTACAAGGTGTCCTCGCACGGAGGAAGCGCCATCAAGGTCAGGGCGGAGGCGACGCGGAACGTGATTGGCGTGCACGACGACACGCTGTACTACGTCGTGGAACGCGCGCTGCTCGACGGAAGGCCGGAGCTCGAAATTCGCGCCGCAACCCCCGAAGGCGGTCCGTCGCGCGCGCTGGCTCGCATTCCCGCGTCGCGCGTCCCGAGCTGGCAGATCGTCAATCCGGTCGTCTCGGCAGACGGAGAGTGGCTCGCGATGCCGCTGACCGACGGCCACACCACGAACATCTGGGCGCTCTCCACGCGCACGAGCACATGGCGGCAGGTGACCGATTTCGGCAACCGCGCCACGTTCATCGCGCGGCATGTGTCGTGGACGCCCGACGGCGCGTCTATCGTTGCCGCGGTTGGGGAAGGCGATGCGGATATCGTGCTCCTGGACGGCCTGGTGAAGGCCCGTTGATGCTGGCGACGACCTCAGTCGAGAAGCGCACGCGCGTGAACAGCTCCGGGATGTGCGAGTCCCAGACGCCGTGCGGGCTCCACGCCCAGCCGCCGGAATCCTTCGCCGGCGCGGCCTCCTTGTACTGATTGAACCGCGAGAAATCCATCCGCCACTCGTCGCCGTCGCGCGGCGGCAGCGCGCGCGCGTCCGGCATCGCCAGAGGCTCCAGCGAGCGCCACGGGATGCGCAGTTCAGCGGTCCAGCCGCGGTCGCGATCCTTGTGGTCGTTGATCGTTCCGTCGACGTGGACCGCCGACTCCAGGCCGGGCATGTCCCAATTCCAGTATCCGATGCGCGGCCCGCGGGGATGCTGCCTGAAGCCGACGCCGTTGAAGGGCCTCACGCCCGGGCCTGAGCGATCGAATTCCGGCCGCCGTGCGTAGCCGCTCGACTCGAACTCGCGCTCCCAGATGAAGAAGACCTCGTATATCGTCCCGAACGCGTTCATCTCGAACTCGTAGTACGCGTCGCGTCCGGCGATGAAGAGCTCGACGTCGTTGTTCTGGTAAATCGGCGCGTCGCGCTGGGTCAGCGTGGCCTCGACGAACGGCTCCTCGACCCAGTATCCGACGTAAAGATACATGTCGTCCCAGAGCACTGCCGCGCGAGTGTCGTGCATGCCAGGACGGCCGCTGATCAGATCGGCGAAGCGCGGCGAGCGCTCCACCGACTCCCAGCCGGGTTCGTCGAGCCGGCCGTCGATGACGATGGGAGACGAGGTGCGTCGCGCCGTGTAGCGTGCGATGCGGTCCTCGGGCCATGGGAAGGGCCACGCCTGCGAGAGCGCCGGCATCAGGTCGCATGCTACCAGCGCCGCCACTGCGAAGTACAGCCACGCGGACCGTGGCCTCTGCAGTCCCATCAGAACAGGTCCAAACCGCCGCCCCAAGAATACTCGTTGTCAGAAGCGTAAAGCTTCTGTAGAACTGTGGGCGCCACAATGCCGTATGACGTCCTCGTCGTCGGGTCGGGTGCAAGCGGTGGTTGGGTGGCCAAGGAGGCAAGCGAGCGGGGCCTGAGCGTGCTCATGCTCGAAGCCGGGCCGCCGCGGGTGCCGACCCGCGATTTCACCGAGCACCTCTGGCCGTATCAGCTCAAGTTCCGCGGGTTCGGCGATCAGCAGCGCCTCCTCGAAGATCAGCCGGTGCAGCGTCTCTGCTACGCCTGCGACGAGTACAGCCATCAGTTCTTCGTCAACGACCACGAAAATCCCTACACGTTTCCCGCCGACAAGCCGTTCATGTGGATTCGGGGGCGGCAGGTCGGCGGACGGACGTTCTGCTGGGCGCGCGAGAGCTTCCGGTTCAGCGACTTCGACTTCAAAGCGGCGAGCCGCGACGGCTACGGCGAAGACTGGCCGATCGGCTATGCGGAGCTCGCGCCCTACTACGATCGGGTGGAAGACTTCATCGGCGTCAGCGGCTCGCGCGAGGGTCTCGAACAGTTTCCTGACGGGCGGTTCCTTCCCCCGATGGCGTTGTCGTGCGGCGCACTATTTGCGCGTGACGTCATCGGCCGGAAATTCGGCTGGCGCGTGATGCCCGACCGGGTGGCGAACCTGACCGTGCCCCATCGGGGGCGGCCGGCGTGCCACTACTGCGACCAGTGTCAGCGCGGCTGCCATACGGCGTCGTACTTCAACAGCCCTTCGGTGACGCTCCCGGCCGCGGCCCGGACCGGCAAGTTCACGCTCGTCAGCGACGCCGTCGTCAGCCACGTGCGCATCGATTCGCGTGGCCGCGCGGCAGGCGTGCACTACATCGATCGCGTGTCGCATCGGGATCGCGAGGCCTCCGCGCGCGTTGTCGTCCTGGCCGCCGGCGCGCTCGAGTCCACACGCATCCTGCTCAACTCTCGTTCACGGCTGTTCTCGCACGGCGTCGGCAATGACGAAGGGGTCCTCGGCCGCTACCTGATGGACCATTTCACCGTCGAAGGCGCCGGCGGCTTCATGCCGAGCCTGCGCTCGTCCACTCGTGAGCCGGTCGGGCGCCCCTGCGGCTTCATCATTCCCAACTACACGAACCTCGGCGCCGCCAGACATCCCGAGTTCGTTCGCGGCTATCGCTTCGATGGCGACGGCAGTCAGGAGCTTTACGGGCACGCGTTCCTTCTGCCCGAATTCGGCGACGCGTGGCGTCGGAAGGTGCGGGAAGATATTCCGTACTACTTCGCGATCGGAGCGCAGGGCGAGTGCCTGCCGCGGAAGGAGAACTACGTCACATTGGACCCGCAACGGAAAGACAAGTGGGGCATTCCGGCGCTCCACATCGTCGCGAGCTATGGCGAGAACGAGAAGGCGATGGCGAAGGCGATGCGTCAGGACATCATGTCGATCGTCAGCGAGCTGAAGCTCGAGGGAGAAACGCCTCCGTCGGAGGAGATTAGCGTCTTCGGCAAGAACATTCACGAGTGCGGCACCGCGCGTATGGGGGACAACCCGAAGACGAGCGTCGTGGATCGCAACTGCAAGGTACACCATGTCCCGAATCTGTTCGTCAGCGACGGCGCCGTGTTTCCAACGCAAAGCGCTTACGAGCCGACGCTGACCATCATGGCGATTGCCGCACGCGCGGGCGAGCACATCGCGGACTCTTTGCGGCGAGGTGAGCTGTGAGCGACGACGGCCGCGCGGCAGACGACGATCTCACCAGGCGCGCGTGGCTGCTGCGCCTCGGAGAAATCACCACGCTTGCGGGGGTCGCTGGGCTCGTGCCGGACCTCGCAACCGCGATGACTCTGGTGCCTCAGGCGGCGGCCGGGTTGCCTCCAGGCCTCTACGAGCCGTCGATGGAGCATCTGACCCACGCGTTGGCCACGCGTGATGCGCCTGCAACTCCACGCGGCGCACCGTTGTTCTTTTCGCGGCACGAGCTCGATGTCGTGACGCGCCTGGTTGGGATTCTGCTCGGCAACGTCGACCCTGAAGCGCTGTCCGACGCGATCGCCTGGCTGGACTTGCGCCTGGAGAGTGACGCCGGGATCCGCAAGGCTGCCCGTTCGCTTGATCCATTGCACCGGGCGCTGGCCGTCGCCTACTACGGAAAGGCCAGGGTCAGCGAACTGGAAGCGGTGGATTGGCAGGGCATCGTACGGACCGGCTTGAACCTGCTGGATCAGCGCTCGCGCGAGCGATTCGGTCGTGAGTTTCTCGAGCTGACCGGAACCGCACCGATCGATCTTGTTTCCGAAGCAGGTCGAATGCCGCCGGAATCACCGCTCGGCCGGTGTTACGCGTTCCTGCGGCGGGAGGCCATTCGGGGCTACTTCACGTCACGAGCCGGTCTGAAGGAGATCGACTACAAGGGCAACGCGTTCTACGGCGTCTGCCCCGGCTGCGACAGTAGGCGGGGGTGATCCGCGGTTGCCACGACACGCCGTTTTCGGGAGGACCGATGAAGACCCACTCATCCCGTCGTGAATTTCTCCAGGCCGGAGCAGGTGCGGTCGGCGCGGCATTCGCCGCCAAGACGATCCGGCTCGAGGCCGAGCCGAGGCGCGACTCGACCGGGCAAGCCCCGGCCAGCGACCGCGTGCGCTTCGGCATGATCGGTGTCGGCATGCAGGGCTCGGGACTGCTCGCGACGTCGGTCCGTCTGCCCGGAGTCGAGTGCGCCGCGGCCAGCGATCTCTACGACGGGCGGCACGCCCGCGCACGCGAGATCGCCGGTGCCACCCTGCGGACGACGCGCCGCTATCAGGAGCTGCTCGACGACAAGAGCATCGACTGCATCGTCGCGGCGGTGCCGGACCACTGGCACCGGCAGATCGTCGTCGACGCCGTCAGCGCGGGAAAGGACATCTACTGCGAGAAACCGATGTCGCACACGGTCGCCGATGGCCGCGCGATGGTCGCCGCGGCGAAGAAGAGCGGGCGCATCGTCCAGATCGGATCGCAGCGTACGAGCTCCGTGCTGTGCGCAAAAGCACGCGAGCTCGTCGCGCAGGGCGTCCTCGGCGAGCTGCAGCTCGTCGAAGGCTCGATGGGACGCAACAGTCCGACCGGCGCGTGGGTGTATCCGCCGCCGCCGGATCTGTCGCCCTCGACACTCGATTGGGACACGTGGCAGGGCGACGTGCCGAAGCGTCCGTTCGACCCGAAGATCTTCGCGCGATGGCGCTGCTGGAAAGAGTACGGGACGGGCGTCGCTGGTGATCTGATGGTCCACCTGCTCAGCGGGATGCTCTACACATGGGGCATCAACGAGGCGCCCACGCGTGTCACGGCGATGGGCGGCATCCGGCGATTCGATGACGGGCGGAACATGCCCGACGTGCACCTGTCACTGTTCGAATACGGCGACGTTCCCGTCTACATCCGCCTCAATCTCGGCTCCGAGTCGCCGGAGATTCTGCGGTTCCTCGGCTCGAAGGGCATCCTCGAGCTGACCGAAACGGGCATCACGTTCAGAGCGCAGCGCGGAGTGGACACCGCGCCCAGCTACTACACGGGCAGCTTCCCGGGGCCGCTGAGGAACGAGTACGTCGAGACCTGGCACGCCGAACACGATCCGCGGCCGGGAGAGGAGCCGCTGACCGATGGCGTGAGCTACGAGGGAGACTCGTACGACGACACGCGACCGCATCTCTGGAGGTTCTTTCAGGCTGTGAAGACGCGTCAGCCGGTCGTGCAGGACGCCGTCTTCGGACACCACGCCGCGATTGCGTGCCACATGGCGAACGAGTCGTACTTCCAGAAGCGCCCAGTGACGTTCGATCCAACGGCGGAAACGATCAGAACGGGATAGCCACGCGACGTCGGATCGCGGTCTTCACTGCTGAGGTCGGCGAGCGGGAGGTATTTCCGCAGCCTCGGCGCCGGGTGGTGCGCTGAACGGCTCCAGAGGAATGCGTTCGTAACGCACCTCGAGAATCCGGAGGGACTCGGTGCCGCCTGGTGCGTGAAGGATCACCGAATCGCCGGGCCCGGACTTCATCAGCGCACGCGCCAGCGGCGACCTCCAGCTGACATGGTTGCGATCGAGATCAATCTCGTCGAGCCCGACGATGCGCACCGTGCGCTCGGCGCCGGCAGCCGTCGCGTACCGGACAGTCGCTCCGAAGAAGACCTGCCGCGCAGCGCGCCCGGTCCGCGGCGCTTCTGGATCCACGATCTCCGCAGCGTCGATTCGTTTGGTGAGAAAGCGGATGCGGCGATCGATCTGACGCAGCCGACGCTTGTTGTATTGGTAGTCGGCGTTCTCGCTGCGATCGCCGTTGCTCGCGGCCCAGGCGACGACCTGTGTCACGGCGGGGCGTTCCCTGGCGAGCAGGAAGCGCAGCTCGTCTCTGAGCCGCTGGAGGCCGCTCGGCGTGATGTAGTTCTTGAGCCCGCTGTGTGGTTCCTTCGCGTCCGCCATGCTGATTGCGATGGTAATCCAGAGAGCTCGCAAGGAGGATCGCTCGGTCGCGGATTTGCACGTGACGGCAGGCGTGCATGGAGGGACCGTGAGACCCTATCTCATCATCGGAATGGTGGCCGCAGTCGGGCTATGCGGCTGCAGTCGAGGCCGTGCAACTCAGCAGGAGCACGTCGTGAGCACGACAGCCGAGAACGTCGAGAGGGTCCTGACCGTTACCGGCTGTCTCGTGCCCGCTGCGACGACCACGCAAAGTACTGCCGCGCGCCCGTCCACCGGTCCACCGCCGCCCGACTTTACACTCGTCAACGCCACAACGCCCGGCCGGGGCGCAGACGCGCATTCGGAAGTGTCGGGAACGAGCGGCGCTGGCGAGCGCGTCGCCGGCACGCCGCGCTCCTACGATCTCGTTGCCGACAAGAACAGACTCGACGACCTGCAACGGTTCGCGAATTCGTGGGTCGAAGTCAGCGGATCCGTCGTGATGTCCAGCGGAAGTGCGCCAGGCGCCGCAGCCGACGTCCGTCGCCTGCGGATCAAGGACGTTCGTCAACTCGAGCCAACGTGCGATTCGAAGAAGCAGTGAGCTGCACTACCTGGATCCCGCGGCCGACGCGAGTCTGGAACTGAAGAACAGGAAGAAGTTCGACCCGACTTCGATTGCCCGCCCGGCCGCTTCGGCAGCATCCATCGCGTCGGACGACGTGATGCCGGTCGTGCCGTCCGCGGATGGCCAGTCGCTCTGGTCAAGGATCAGCACGGGCCGCACCTGCCACCAGATCGCGCCGGTGTTGACGCGCGAATTGTCGACGACGTGACTGTGGTTCGGCGTCGGGACGAATACCGGCGCAGTCGGCGGCCCCGCCATCTTTCCGAGCGCGACCAGCACCTTCGAGAGATCGACTGACGACGAGTGCATCGTGCAGGTGCCTGGGACAGGATTGCCGGGATCGGGACATTGCGTGGTGATCGCCGGATCGACTTTCGTCTTCCACGCCTCGGGCACGAAGCCGAACGCGTCGATGAGCGCGTGGCCCAGCGCGGTGCCGCACAGTTCATGGGGCCGGCCTCCGGCGGGACACGGCATCGCATCCGCCGGATTCTGATCGTTGTCGACCGAGAACATCGGCACGAACACGTACAGATGCGCCGTCTGCTTGATCTTTCCACCAGCAGGATCCCTGGTCGGTTCCGTCACCGCCTGACAGATCGGCATCTGCATCTCGTCGGGATCCGACTCCGCCAGCTTGCCATTGAAGTCGAGATCCATCGTCGGCTGGTCGACACAATCGAAGTTCTGCTGATAGGTGAAGAGCACCAGGCGCCCGTTGCCGAAGGCCCGCGTCTGGTTTGCGGCCTGCTGCGCCGACGCCTGGGTTGCTATGAGGATCACACCAGAGCAGAGTGTGAACGTCACGCGTATACGGTTCCAATTCATCGTCGCTCCTCTTCTTTTGGGGGCGACGACCCGGTCCGCAATCCGTGTACCTGCAAGCGTTGAGGCGAAACACGTGCAGCAGCGGTCCTGCGAGCCACTGCTGACTTACGAACGCCGTGTGCGATTTGGGAGTCAGGTAAGCCCGCGACCGAGCAGTTCAGGGCTCGCGGGTTGCGGCGGTCCGAACGGGCAGGCCGCGGCGAGCTGCCATCTCGCGCCCGACAGCCTCCATAGCCGCTGCGCTCAATGCGCGGGCTGCCGCCGCTCTTGTTGACATCCAACATGACCATCGCTACACTTCTGTTGGCAATCAACAGGTGAACCGAGACGATGGGGCATAAGCGCGACGTGCTGCAGGGAACGCTGGATCTGATGGTGATGAACACGCTGGACACGCTCGGTCCGCAGCACGGCTACGGCATCGCGCAGCGGCTCCTGCAGATCTCCGACAGCGCCCTTCAGCTCAACCAGGGCACGCTCTATCCGGCGCTGCTGCGGCTCGAACAGCGGGGATGGATCACTTCGAAGTGGGGCACCTCCGAGAACAACCGCCGCGCGCGGTTCTACAGCCTGACCCGTGCCGGTCGCAAGCAGCTCCGGCAAGAGACCGACGACTGGCATCGGATGACGGCGATCATGGCGCGCGTGCTCGGCACGTCGCCGCTGAAGCCGGCGAAGGACGAGGTGTCATGACGTGGCGCGAATTCGTCGTCCGGGCCGCCGCGGCGCTGCGCCTCGGCGGCGGCGATCGTGAACGCGATTTTGCCGAGGAGCTGCGCTTCCACCAGGAGATGCTGGAGGCGCACCATCGCCACCGCGGCGAGGATCCCGCCGCCGCACGGCGCGCCGCGCGCCTCGACCTCGGCGGACAGGCGCAGATCGCCGAGACGTGGCGCGACCAGCGGAGCCTGCGGACCGTCGAAACGCTCGTGCAGGATGTCCGCTACGGTGTCCGCATGCTGTGCCGGACGCCAGGCTTCACCGCCGCTGCCCTGCTGACGCTGGGGCTGGGCATCGGCGCCAACACGGCGATCTTCACGATCGTCAATGCCGTGCTGCTGCGCCCGCTGCCGTACGCAGAACCCGACCGGCTCGTGACCGTCGGCGATCGCACGCCGGCGGGGTACTCGTCGAACGTCGGATTCACCACGCTGATTGATTGGCGTGAACGCAGCCGCAGCTTCGAGCAGCTTGCGCTGATGCGTGAATGGCAGCCGACGCTCGTGGTCAATGGCGAAGCCGAAAAGCTTGCCGCCGTTCGCGTGAGCTGGAACTACTTCGACATGATGGGCGTGCGGCCGGCGCTCGGCCGCGGGTTCACCGAAGCGGACGACCATTCCGGTACGTGGCGCGTGCTGCTCTTGAGCGACGGGTTGTGGCGGCGCCGTTTCAGCGCCGATCCCTCCGTTGTCGGCCGCACCATCACGATGAACGATCGCGAGTACCGGATCGTCGGCGTGCTGCCAGCCGGATTCGAGCCGCTCGACGCGATCCAGTACTACCGCGCGGAGGCCGGGATGTGGGCGCCCCTGGGCTATGAGCTGGGCGGCGACTCGGCGTGCCGCAGTTGCCGGCACCTCCGCGCGTTCGGTCGACTCCAGCGCGGCGTCTCCGTTGAGCGGGCCACGGCAGAGATGAACGTGATCCGCGAGGCGATGCGGCGCGAGCACCCGCAGGACTACGACGAAGGCTCCATAGCGGTCGTCCCGCTGCGCGATGCGCTGACCGGCGGTGTCCGAACGGCGCTGCTCGTCCTGCTCGGCGCGGTCGGGTTCGTGCAGCTGATCGCGTGCGCGAACGTTGCGAATCTGCTGCTGGCGCGATCGGTGACGCGACAGCGGGAGCTGACCCTGCGCAGAGCGCTCGGTGCGTCGCCCGCGCGCATCGTGCGCCAGCTGCTGACCGAGAGCCTGATGCTGAGCACTGCCGGAGCGCTGCTCGGCCTCGGGCTGGCCACCATCGCGGTGCGCGGTGTCGCGGCGTTCGCGCCGGTGTCCCTCCCGCGCATCGACACCGTCGCGATCGATGTCCGCGTGCTGGCGTTCACCGCGATCGTCGCGATCGCCACGGGCATTCTGTTCGGACTCGTCCCGGCCTGGCGAGGGGCCTCGGATGCCTCGCAGACGCTCGCCGTCGACTCGCGCGCCAGCGTGGGCGGAGCGGGACGCGCGCGCGCCGCACTCGTGATCGCCGACCTCGTCCTTGCGCTGATCCTGCTGGCGGGCGCGGGGCTGATGCTGCGAACGATGGCGTCGCTCACGCGAACCAGTCCCGGATTCGCGACCGAGCGGATCCTCACGGTGCAGTTCTCGCTCGTCGGCACGGCGTATGCGCAAGATCCGGCCGTCGTGGCGTTCCAGAACCGGGCGCTCGAACGCCTTCGTGCTCTGCCCGGTGTCGAGCGCGTCGCGCTGGCGGACCAGGTGCCGTTTGGCGGCAACTACGATTGCCGCGGCTTCCACGCGCAGGGACGTATGAAGGCGAATACGGTGAACGACCCCTGCATCGAACGTTACGGCGTCACCCCCGACTATGCGCAGGTCATGGGCATTCCCCTGCGTCGCGGTCGCTTCATTTCGGCCGAGGACACGTCCACGTCGGGCCCGGCCCTCGTCATTTCCGAGTCGACGGCGAAATCGATATGGGGAAGCGACGACCCCATCGGATCGCGGGTGCGCATCGGCGACGCCACGACGGGCCCTTGGTACACGGTCGTCGGCGTCGTTGGCGACGTGCACCACGAGGACGTCACGCAGCCGGTAACCGCAGCGATGTACACGGCAGAGGCGCAGTTCACCGATTCATTCCTGGTTGCGATCGTGAAAGTCTCGGTCGGCGATCCGGCGCTGATGGCCACGCCCGTTCGCCAGGTGCTGCGCGAGCTGGATCCGTCAGTGCCGGTCTATGACGTTGCCACGCTGCCTGCGCTCGTCGAACAGGCGTCGGCCCAACGGCTGTTCGTGATGCGGCTGCTTGCCGGCTTTGCGGCGGTCGCCGTGTTGTTGGCCGCGATCGGTCTCTACGGCGTCGTTTCGTACGGCGTCGCGCAGCGGACACGCGAAGTTGCGGTGCGCGTTGCGCTGGGCGCGCAGCGCCGCGACGTCTTCCGCCTGGTGCTGTCGAGCGGTCTGGGATTCGTCGGGATCGGCGTGGCGGCCGGACTGGTGAGCGCCCTCGGGGCGACGCGCTTCCTCGGCACGCTGATTTTCGGCGTCAGTCCGGTCGATCCCCCAACGTTCCTCGGTGCGGCCGCGCTGCTGACGCTCGTCGCGCTCGCCGCGCACGTTGTGCCAATCCGTCGTGCGCTCCGCATCGACCCAGCCCAGGCGCTCCGAGCAGAGTAGGGCGGCATATGATCGGCGCGTGGTGCGGCTGCCGATTGACGAGCACATTCCTGCGATCGTCGATCGCCTCCGGTCCGCGCGGGCGCTGATCCTTTCCGCCGCGCCTGGCGCCGGCAAGACCACGCGCGTGCCGCCTGCGCTCGCGGCTGACGGTCCAGTCATCGTTCTGCAGCCTCGCCGTCTCGCCGCGCGCGCGATGGCGCGCCGCGTTGCGGACGAGCGGCGATGGACCCTCGGCCACGAGGTCGGCTGGCACATCCGGTTCGAGCGCGCGTTTACCGCCGAGACGCGCCTGCTGTTTGCGACCGAAGGCATCCTCACGGCGCGCTTGCAGCAGGATCCCCTCCTCACCGGCTTCACCACGGTCATCCTCGACGAGTTCCACGAGCGCAGCATCCATGCCGATCTCGGCCTCGCGCTGGCACGGCAGGCCTGGCGTGCTCGCGACGATCTGCGCCTTGTCGTCATGTCGGCCACCCTGCAACCGCACGCGTTGAGCGCGTATCTCGACGATTGCCCGCACGTCTCGATTCCGGGCCGGCTGCACCCGATCGAGATCGAGTACCGCCCGGACCAGCCGATTGCGCCCGCCGCCGCGGATCTCGCTCGCGAGACGAGCGGGCGCGTGCTGTGCTTCCTGCCCGGCGCGCCGGAGATCAACCGCGCGCTGACGGACACGCGCGACGCGGTGGGCGGCGAGATCGAGGTGGTCCCGCTGCACGGGTCGCTGGCGTCCGAGGAGCAGGAGCGCGCGCTGATCGATGATGGCCGGCGCCGCGTCATCCTCGCGACGAACATCGCCGAGACCTCGCTCACCGTTCCCGGCGTTCACGCGGTGGTAGACAGTGGCCTGCAGAAGGTGGCTCGGTTCGACCCGGGCCGGGGCATCGATTCGCTCGCGACGGAACGCATTTCGATCGATGCCGCCGCGCAGCGCGCAGGTCGCGCCGGACGGCTCGGTCCGGGACGCGTGCGGCGCTTGTGGCATCCCACGGATCGGCTTCGTGCGCACGGCGAACCGGACATTCACCGCATCGACCTGTCGGATGCGGTGCTCGCGATTCTTGCCTGGGGAGGCGATCCGCGCGCGTTCGAGTGGTTCGATCCGCCACCGCTCGAGCGCGTGGACGCGGCGTTGCACCTGCTCGAACAGCTCGGCGCCGTCAGCGGCGGGCGAGTGACGCCACTCGGCGCACGCATGAAGCGCCTGCCGCTCCATCCGCGCGTCGCGCGAATGCTTCTCGCGTCCGGCGGCCAACGCGAGGTCGCCACGGCCTGTGCGCTGCTGTCGGAACGGCATCTTCTGCCGCCTCGTCCGGCGAACACATCCAGCGATCTTCTGTCGGCGATCGACGATCGGGGCGCGTTGCCGGCTCACGTGCACGATGTCGGCCGCCGTCTCGCCGAGAGTGCGCGGGAGGCGAGTGCCGACACGAGCGACGAGCAAACGCCGGCGTTCGCTGCGGGCGCGAAAGAGACAGAGTTCCTGCGCGCGATCTTCAGCGGCTATCCGGATCGGGTTGCACGGCGGCGTGCGCCCGGGTCGCCGAAGTTCGTGCTGTCGAGCGGCCATGGCGCAACGCTGGGCGCGGAAAGCGGCGTCCGCGACGCGGAGTTCGTTGTCGCGGTCGATGTGCAGGCGGGGCGGCGTGCGGGCGCCGCGGAAGCGACGATTCGCATCGCGAGCGCCATCGAGCCCGCATGGCTGGCGCCGACGGACGTGCGGGTCGAGCACGCGATCGAGGCGGGGCGGGTGCGCGCGGTCGAGCGGACCTATTACCGCGAACTGCCCATCGACGAACGCGTCGCGCCGATCGATCCGATGGCCGCCGGACGGTTGCTGGCCGAAGCGTATCGCGCGCGCGGATTCTCCGAGGCGGACGAACAACTGTTCCGTCGCCTGCGATTCGCCGGCCTGCCGTCCACGGAGCAGGATATGGACGCGCTGCTGTCGCGCGCCGTGGCCGGCCGGCGATCGCTCGACGAGGTCGATCTGGCCGCATCGCTCGACTGGCACGTCGTCCGGGAGCTCGAGCGCCGCGCGCCGCGAACGCTTGCCCTGCCGAGCGGCCGCACGGCGCGCCTCGTGTATCGCGACGAGGGCCGCGTCGCGGCGGCGGTGAAGCTGCAAGAGCTGTTCGGTCTTGCCGAATCGCCGCGGATCGGTCCGAGAGAGGAGCCAGTCCTGTTCGAGCTGCTCGCGCCGAATGGCCGTCCGGTGCAGACCACGCGCGACCTGCGCAGCTTCTGGACGACGACGTATCAGGAGGTGCGGAAGGAACTCCGCGGGCGGTATCCGAAGCATCCATGGCCGGAGGATCCCTGGACGGCGGCGCCAACCGGGCGCGCCAGACCGCGGAGCGCGAAGTAGCATCGCCGACGGTATGCCGCCCCGCGCGTGTCGAGACAAGATGACGCTGCCCGAACTCGGCTCACGCGATGGGCGCCGGTGACGCCCGGATACAATCAGGCATGGACCGGGGAGCCCCGCAGCGGCGCGTCGTCGACACCGTGAGGAAAATCCTTCGCATCACACTCGTCCTGGCCGTCGCGATCGTCGCGGTCACGGGGAATCATCGACTCTCGGCGCAGCAGGCCCCGTACGATCTCATCGTCCGCGGCGGTCGTATCGTCGACGGCACGGGCAATCCGTGGTTTGAAGGAGACGTGGGCATTCGGGGCGATCGCATCGTTGCCGTCGGATCGCTCGCCGGCGCGCACGCGTTACGCGAAATCGACGCGCGGGGCCTCATCGTCGCTCCAGGGTTCATCGATCTGCACACGCACTCCGACCTCCCGTTGCTGAACGACGGCAATGCGGAGAGCAAGGTCCGGCAGGGGGTCACGCTCGATGTGATCGGCGAGTCCACGTCCGTTGCGCCGCGCGACGGCCTCCCCGAGTCCACGGGAACGTGGAGCGACTTCACCGGCTATTGGCAAGCGCTCCGCCAGAAGGGCATCTCCATGAACGTGATTTCGGAGGTGTCCTATCAGCAGATCCGCCGGGTGGTGATGGGCTATTCGCAGGCGACTGCGAACACGGCGCAGCTCGCGCGGATGAAGGAGCTGGCGGCGCGCTCCATGCGCGAAGGGGCATGGGGCCTCGTCACGAGATTCGAGAGCGGCGGGCCGGAGCACCCGGACGAGGTCATCGAGATTGCCAAGGTTGTCGCATCGCTCGGCGGCATCTACGCATCGCACATCGGCAGCGAAGGCATGCAGCAGGAAAAGGAGCTGGCCTTCGCGGTCCGCGTCGCGGACGAAGCGAAGATCCCCGTCCACATTTTCCACCTGAAGATTCGCGGCAAGAACAACTGGGGCACTGTCGGGAAGTACGTCGCGACGATCGACGCGGCGCGCAGGCGTGGGCTCGACATCACGGCGAACCAGTATCCATACACGGCCATGCAGCACCAGTGGAGCGCGTTCTTTCCCCTGTGGGCTCGGGCAGGCGGCCCGCAGGAGTTCGCGGCGAAGCTGAAGGATCCAGCGATCCGCAAGAAGATCAAGGACGACCCGGATTTCCGAACCTGGGTGGACGAGCACGGCTCATGGGACGGCATCGTCCTCGGGCGCGCGCGCCAGCCGCAGAACAAGCGTTACGAAGGGAAGCGTGTCTCGGAGATCGCCAGCGAGAAAGGTGACGCGGATCCCGCTGACACCTGCATCGCGCTGATGGCGGAAGAGGGTGGAGCAATCTCGGGCATCTTCCACACGATGTCCGAGCAGGACGTCCGGACCGTCATGACGCAGCCGTGGGTGGCGATCGCGAGCGACGGTGCCGCCATCAACCTGAACGAAGAGGGCGTTCCACATCCGCGCAGCTATTCGACCAACGCGCGGGTCCTCGGGTATTACGTCCGAGACCAGAAGCTCCTGACGCTCGAGGACGCCGTCAGGAAGATGACGAGCCTCCCGGCGCAGATTCTGCGCCTTCGCGATCGCGGGCAGGTGCGCGAGGGCTTTGCCGCGGATCTCGCGATCTTCGACGCGGCGACCGTGGGCGAGACGAACTCGTTCGAGAAGCCGAAGTCGTACGCCGCGGGCGTTCGCTACACGATCGTCAACGGGGTCGTCGTCGTGGACGGCGGCAGGCACACGGGCGCGCGGCCCGGAACGCCGCTCTTCGGACACGGGACGGATCCGAACGCGACCGGCACGTCCCTTTCAGTCGGGATGATGTGAGCTGGAACCTCAACTTTCGCTGTGAGCTCCTACCTCCGAGCATGCCGCCGCGCAACATCCTCGGCAGCGGATTGTCCGTCACCGATCCGAAGGCGATCCGGTCATCGGCGGAGAACTGACAGGTGTGGTGCGAGCAGGTCACGTGCGTGGGACCGAGTCCCACGCATCACCTCGCGGCACACGGCCTGGTATCGTGGTTCGTTTCTGAGGGAATCCAACAGCGGATCCGTGTCGATCCAGATCTCGTAGTTGTCGCGTTCGGCATACCCTCGTTCGAGCATGTCCATCGCGCGTGACTTGTCGTCCACTGCGATATAGGCGAGCAACAGCGCGCCAACGGGAACGTTCTCGGTTGTCGATCGCTGCTCCAGGTCATCCGTGATCCGCTGAGCCTCGGCGCGCTGGTGGGCCCCTCCGTACGCCATGGCGAGCAGTCCCAGAGGGGCAGGTGCACGCTCGGTGAGGTCCACGACCCTCTGCAGCGTGGAAATCGCCTCGTCGAAACGGCCGAACACGAGGAGCGCCTCCCCGAGATGGAATTGGGCGATTGCGAACGTTCGATCCATCTCCACGATCGTCTGCAGCTCTCGAATGGCGGCATCGTATTGACGGTCGAAGTAGAGCATCCAGCCCAGCACTTGCCGCACTCGAAGGGAGGCGGGCTCGATGTCCAGTGCCAGCCGCGCTTCGGCGATCGCCTCCTTGAACCGCCGTTGTGCCGCGAGGTAGTTCGCGTATACCAGATGCGCGCGGGTGTAACGCGGGTTCAGCTCGATTGCACGCCGCAGCACCGCCTCGGCCTGCGCCCAGTCGAACTCGTGCATGGTCGTGTAGCCGAGCGCCGTATACGCCTCGGAAAGGTTCGGATCCAGCTGGATCGCTCGAGTGGCCGCACGAATGGCGAGCAGGCGGACATTCGCCGGCGGCTTCCCGGCGATGAACACGCCCGCCAGCTGGTTGTACGCATCGGCAAGCCCGGCGTACGCAGGCGCGCACTCCGGGTCTTCCTTCGCCGCGGCCTCGAAGCGCTCGATCGCGGTGGTCGTGTCGGCTTTCCGGTTCTTGTCCAGGAAGAACCGTCCCAATTCCACATCCTGGTGGGACTTGCACGTTGCTGTCGTGACCGGCGGCCGCGAGTGCCTGAACGCGTCGATTCCAAAGGCCGCGGCCGCGATCATCAGCACGGCCAGCGCGAGTACCGTTCGCCGTGCCATAGCGAATCGCGGCGCCCCGATCCGCGAACGCTCAGTATTTGGAGCCGCTCCCAATGGCTCGGCCATTTGTTGAACGGGTGCGATGAATCGGTATCCACGGCGGGGCAGCGTCTCCACGTAACACGGAGTGTCGGCGCTATCGCGCAGAGCCGTCCGGATCTGGCGAACGCAGAAGTTCACACTCTGGTCGAAGTCGACGTACGTACCCGTGTCCCAGACGCTCCGACGGATTTCATCGCGCGTCACCAGCTCGCCCGCGCGCTCCACGAGCATCACGAGCAGTTTTGACGGCTGCGGCTGAAGCTTGACGAGCGCGTCCGATCGGAACAGTTCGCCCGTCTCGAGATTCAGCCGGTAGGGACCGAATGTGACGGTGCGCATGTTCGAGGCACGGGATTATAGCCGGAACGGCTCTCATGCGCGGCGTTAACGTCAACATGTCACGTGGTTTATTGCCTCATCAACAACTCAGCGCGCGCAAATGGCGCGCGCCGCGCGTCGTCTTTATGGTTTCCGCCGCTTACACGTTGGAGCGCTTCAGCGGCGTCCGGCATCTGAAGCGCTGACACACAGGAGCGGCCCATGACGAGACGCGATGACGGACGGACGAAAGAGAAACAAGACACAACGATGCGCGAGCTCAGCTCAACTGGCGCACGCTCGGTTGCGGGAGTGATCGCACTTACCCTCTGTTTCGGGGTGGCTGAGTCGACCACGGCCCTTGCGGCGACGTGCGGAGGGGCTGAGCGGAATTGCGTGACGGAATGGAACAGGAATGCCGAGGAAACGCTGACGGTTCTTCTTCCCCCTCCAAGGCCATTCCAGAACGAAGGTCTCCTCTACATGGCCTACGTGTCGGCCGCCGTCTACGACGCAGTAGTCGCGATAGTAGGAGGCTACGAGCCGTATGGGCCGGGCGTCACCGCGTCCGCTGGCGCATCGGCGGACGCTGCCGCGGTCGAGGCCGCGTATCGTACGCTCATTGCGTACTTTCCCACCGAGACGGCGCGACTCACGACATTGTACGAAGCGTCTCTCGCCACGATTCCTGACGGGCACGCGAAGACCGATGGACAGGCGGTCGGTCTCGCCGCCGCGAACCTGATTATCAGTCTGAGGGCGAACGACGGACGCGTGCCCGTTGGCACTCTGGTGCCGCCCCCCTCGAAGGCTTCAGGCCCGGGGGTCTGGCGGCTGACACCTCCATTCGCGCCTGCACAGACGCCGTGGGTCGGGGACGTCCGGCCGTTCATTCTTCGAGAGGCAGATCAGTTCCAGCCAGATGCGCCTCCCTCGCTTCAGAGCGCCGAATGGGTGGAGGCCTTCGATGAGATCGAACACGACGGCGGAGTCACCAGCGACACGCGCACGCCGGAGCAAACAGCGACGGCGCTCTTCTGGACCGCCAACGTGATTCGGCAGTACAACCGTGCCGTCCGCGACATCGTGGACGCGCGTGACCTGAGCCTGGTGGAGTCCGCGCGCCTGCAAGCGATGGTGAACATCGTCGGGGCCGACGCCCAGATAGCGGTGATGAACGCCAAGTACCACTTCCTGTTCTGGCGGCCAGTTACCGCGATCGATCCGACGGCCGTGACCCTCGACTCCTTCGGTCCGGTGCCCGGGTACACGGATGGCAACCCCGCAACGAACGAGCAAGCGGGCTGGCGCCCTGCCGCGGGAACTACTCCGAATCATCCTGAGTACCCGGCCGCGCATGGATCGATCACGTCCGCGATGGCCGAAGTATTCAGTGCGTTTCTCGGGACGAACCGCTTCGACCTGGTCGTTCATGGTTTGGACCAGGCGACCGGAACAATGGACGCCGTACGGACCTACAGCACGCCAGCCGCCCTGCGGAACGAAATCGTCGATGCCCGCGTCTGGGCCGGCTTTCACTATCGCTTCTCTGGTGTGGCGGGCGTCGTGCTCGGTCGAAAGGTCGCGAAATACGACTTGCGGTCGGCATTCCGACCGTTGAATTGAGGTACCGAACGTCTGAACGCCGCGCGCTCGGGCGAGTTGGAGCGCCCGTGCGCCGAGCGCGCGGCGAGACAAGTTGGCCTTGCTACAGGCCGAAGCACATGATGGTGGAGCCGACGGCAAGCGCGATGAACTGGTGTCCGCCGACGGTAAACGTCATGGGCGAGGTCTTGATCGTGGCGTTTAGCGGGAAACGCCATAGCGGTTTTCCGTCTCGCTCGTCGACGGCGGCGAAGTAGCCGCTCGCGTCACCGTAGAAGAGGATGCCGGCGGCGGTTCCCAGCACGCCAGCATCCCGCTTCCCGTCCACCGGCCCGGCCTGCGGGATCTCCCACACGATCTTTCCGGTCTCGATATCGAGCGCGCGGAGATACCTCATCGGCGGATCCACATGGCGCTCGGTTTTCCAACTACCGGGCGACAGCCTGACGTTGCACTTCTCCGTCGCTTGCACGTAATAGAGACGCGTGACCGGACTGAAGGCCGTGCCGTGCCAGTTCGTGGCGTGGTCCGGACAACTCACGTCCGGTTCGGGAATACGCATCGGGCGGCCATCGGTACCAATCCCGCTCGCCCATGTCAATCGTCGAACGAACTTCTCCGCGAGGAGCAGCTTGCCGTCCGTGCGATCGAGGACGTAGAAGAAGCCGTTCCGGTCCGCATGCAGGAGAAGCTTCCGATCCTGCCCGCGATATGCGGCATCGACGAGCACATTCGGCTCCGTCGCATCCCAGTCGTGCACATCGTGCGGCGTGAACTGGTAGTACCACTTCAATGCGCCGGTCGCGGGATCGAGCGCAAGGACGCAGTCGGTGAACAGGTTGTCGCCGCCCCGCTCGCGATCGTCCGAGTTCGGCCACGGATTACCGGTGGCCCAGTAGAGCGTGTCGGTCTCGGGATCGTAGGAACCCGTCAGCCAGCTCGACCCTCCGCCGGTGGCCACGGCGGAGCCCTTCCAGGTCTCGAAACCTGGTTCGCCTTCCGCCGGAACCGTCCAGTGACGCCAGACGCGTTCGCCCGTGCCGGCCTTGTACGCGGAAACGAATCCGCGAATGCCCCAGTCGCCGCCCGACACACCGGCAATCACCATGTCCTTGACGACGAGCGGAGCGATCGTGCCTCCGTAGCGCTGCGGCTCATCGACCATGTCAGCCTCCCACACGGGGCGGCCGGTGACGCGATGCAACGCGACGAGGTGGGCGTTGTCGGTGACAAAGAAAACGCGCTCGCCGAGAACCGCCACGCCGCGGTTCGTCCCGAGTGACGGGTCGGAAACGAGATCGGGCGTCCGCGGACGCGCGTAATGCCAGATCTCCTGTCCGGTCCGCGGATCGAGCGCGAACACCTGGTTCGGCCCTGTCACGTACATGACGCCGTCGACGACGATCGGAACCGTCTCGAGGCCGTAGTACCGCATGTTCTCGCGGTAGTACGGGGTGTCGGGGAAGAACTGCGACCAGAGCGGGATGGAGAAGGTCCACTCGAGGCGGAGCCCGCTCACGTTGGCCTTGTCAATCTGCGTGAGCGGACTGTAACGGTTTCCGCTGATGCTGCCGTTGTACGTCGGCCACTCGCCCGGTTTCGGGTTGAGGATCCCGGCGAAGTCGATCCCGCCCGTCGAACCTTGTGTCGACGTCGCTGCTCCCGGCCCGACGCCGGTCAACCGGCTCAGAAACGCAACCACATCGCGCAGCTCGTCGTCGCTCGCCTGCACGCGTTCCATCTGGGAACTCTTCTCGTTCGTGAGATCCGCAACCTCATCGAGCGACAGCGAGTGGAACGCGCCGGTCAAGTCCTGGATCACCACGTCAAAGGTGCTGCGGCTGCGCGCGAAGCCGCGCAGCGTGTTTCCATTGCGCAGCCGGACGGACACGAGTCCGTACCCGGGCGCGATCCGCGCGTCCGGATTCTGCAGCGCCTCGCGAATTCGATCGACCGTCAGGTCGAGCGCGATATCGGAGAGGTCCGGGCCGACTGGTGAACCTTCCCCCTTCACCATATGACAGGCCGCACAGTTCCCCTTGCCGAAGAAGAACTGCCTGCCGGCCGCAACATCGCCGGGCACGCTGCGCTTTGCGGCCACGTCGTTCAGCGAGGCCACCATCGAGGCCAGCGCATCGAGCGTGTCGGCAGGCAGATCGAACGCAGGCATCCCCGCCGCGGGAATTCCGTTTCGGATGATGTTCCGCAGGCTTTGAACGGAGCGCGCGCGAACCGATGCATTTCCCGAGAGTGGCGGCCCCTGCTGCGTGCCACGCGCATCGTCTCCATGGCAGCCGCCGCACAACGTGGAGTAGGTGCGCTGGATGTCCGGAGGTTTCTGGGCGCGCGCCCAGAGCAAGGGACTCAACACTGCGGCCATCATGACGATGCCGCGGCCGATCATCTGGGCACCATGTCGTCAGGGATGCCGAGACCCGGGCCGCCGATGTCCGCGGTGCGCATGTATCCGTCGGTGATCTTGAAAATGCCGGGAAAGCGGTCCTGCCATCGCGCATTGGCTGCCGGAACGTATTCCCGCGCGTTCGCTTCGATGCCGGCAACCGCGGGCACGCGAGCCGAGATGCCGACCGACTGGATCAGCGATGCGCCCGGACACGTGAGATCCTGCACGCACACGAACATCTTGTACTTCTGCGCAGCCGCGGCCATCAGCACCGTCTGGCTCTGGCCCTTGCACGCCTTCAGCGCCACGCCCGTGTAGCCCATGTCGCGCGCGAGCAGGAGGCTTTCGAGATCGGTCAGCGATTCGTCGATCACGACCGGCCGCAACTTCGCGGCTTCGTGCATCACGTTCTGCCTGTTCGCCTTCAGATCGCGCGCCGTCGGCTGCTCGACGTACAGAATCCGCTTGAAACCTCCGGGTGATGCCGCACGAATCCGGTTCAGGAATTCGAGCACGTACTGAACGTTGGGGCAGCGCTCGTTGAAATCGAGGCTGTACGCGAGGTCGTCGACGGGCCGCTGCGCCTGCACGGCAGACGCGATCCGGTCGATCGCCAGCGTCCGCTCGACGTCCGATGCGAGGGCATCGCCCTGCAGCTTGATCTTGATCCGCACGATGCCGTCGCGCCGCATCCAGTCCGCCAGCGTTTCGGGCAAGCCGTCACCAACGGGATGCTCGATGTCTTTCGCCTCCAGCGGATCGAGGCCGCCGACGCTGTGAAACACCGGGATGCGCTCGCGCCGCTTCGGCAGAAGGGCCCTTTCCAGCCGCACGCCTTGGAACGCGGGGCCGAGATACCGTGACACGTCGTGCGTCATCAGATCCGGCCCGAACGTGTCGTACACGTTCCGGCGGTGCACCTTTCCGAACGCATCGTGGAGCGCCGCGTCGAATGCGCTGGCGACCACGAGCGTGCAGAGCTTGGGGATGGGCTCGGCCAGCTTGCGCTCCGCGGAAACGTCCGCAGCGGCGTTCAGGCACTCGGGCTCGAGAACCTGCGCGATGTCCAGCGGGTGGCCGATTTCACGGCAGCTACCCGTCAGCCGCGCGACACGCGCGGCCAATGCCTTCATCGCCTCGAGCGTCGTGTCGTACGACATCGTCGCCGATGGAAACGCCCACACGTTCCCCATCGTCATCGACCCGAAGCCCCAGGCGGTCTGCCCGTTCCGGGTGGTGACGCGGCAGCGGACGTTCAGCAGCGTGACGCGATCGACGACGCGGCCGCCGAACTTGTACGGTGCGCGGTACACGAAGTCTTCATAGCCGTGAAGGGCTTCGTCGATGCGTATGTCGGTGGGTTTTGGCGCCGCGATTGCCAGCGTTCGCTCGCGAAATGGTCGCGCGTGCTTCGGCTCGGCAAGCGCGCTCAGGGACAGGGCCGACGCCTGGCGCAGAAACTGCCGTCGCGTGAAGATCACATCGCCGCCCCTGAATACGCGTCGGCGAGACGCGCTTTGACGAACGCGAGATCGCGTGCGGCCGCGGCGAGCGTGTTCTCCTGCTGCGCCGCCGGCGTCGCGCCGGCGATCTCGTATTCCAGATGGAGCGACACGGGTCCGTGAAAGCCCGTTTTCGCGAGCATGGCAAAGAACTGTTTCCAGTTCACCATGCCCTCTCCGATCGGGCAGTCGTGCTGCCGCCACGAACCGCCGGTCTTTTCCCAGAAGAAGTCCTTCAACGCGATCATCGACAGCCGCGGTGCCGCCATGTTGAAGGCGGAGCGCCACCCGCCATCTCCGCCTTCGACGGTCGCGTGACGGACGTCGAAGTAATAGCCGACGGTTGCCGGATCGAGCGGCTCGATGTACGGCGCAAAATCCCAGACCGGCCCGCCGATGTAGCCCGCGTGGTTGTGATACCCGAGGCGCATCCCGTGGCGCGCGCTCAGATCCGCAAGACTCTTCAGCTGTTTCCCGGCGGCGTCGAGCTCCTTCCGAACGTCGGCGAACTTGTAATGGTAGTAGCCGGGCTTGAAGAACGGAATCTTCAACCGCGCCGCGGTCTCCAGCGTCGGCTGAGCGGCAGGATCGGCGTCAGAGAGGAGCTCGGTGGTGATCATGGGGACCGACAGACCCTCGTGGCGGATGGCGTCGGCGAACACGGGCAGCTCGCTGGTTACCTGCTTGGGATCGACGTGGCCGCCGGGACGCACCGTGAGATCGACGCCTTCGAAGCCGAGCGGCTTCAGCGATCGGCCGAGTTCCTGCCCGTTCATACGCGGGAGATGTTTCGAGAAGAAGCACAGCGTGCCGCGGAACTTCTCGGACTTGCCCTGAGCGAGCGCCAGCGAGTCGAAGGACGATCCAAGCCCCAGAGCGATGGCGCCCGCTGCCGTCTGAATAAAACCCCTTCGGCTGAGGGTTTCCATGGCGGCATCCTATGCCACCGCCTCGGATGCGTCCAGTCAGTTGGACCGACGACGTCCGCCCGAGCATCGGGAGCGCTCGTCGAAGTCCGGGTCTTCGTCCTCTATGTTGAACGCCGAGATGTTCAGTGCTGAAACCAGCGGGTAATCGCTCGCGCGCGGCCGCCGACCGCGAGCAACGGGCGTGCGTGCGAGGTGCCGTACGACGTGCGCAGCGGCAGGCGGATCTTGGCGACGATGCCACCGAGCGGCTCGACCTTCATCCAGAGATGGCCGCCGCACTCGCCGACAAGGCCCTGGATTGTGCCGAGCTCGATCCCGGCTCTGGGGCCGACCGTCGCCCGGGAGTCGTGCGGTGCACGCGGCGCGTGGCGGAGCTGTTCGAGCGCGTCAGGCCGGTTCGCTCGCTCCGCCTCGCGGACGGTAATCAACGCGTGCGGACCCGGGCGCACGTTCGGGTACTTGGCCGTGAACTGGTGATCGACGATGCTCGTCCCGACCTCGATCGTCAGCCGGCCGCCGAGCGGCATGCGTTCACGCCCGTAGGCGGCGAGGTTGACGAGGAGTCTCTCGACGCGTTCGGCTTCGGTGTCGACGGTCAGCGACGAGGATTTCGCGGGAAGGCAGACATCCACATGACCGCCGGCGACCTGTTTCAGGACAGGTGCGAGGTTGCGCACGACCGTGGGCAAGTCGACCTGCGCCGGCGTGCGACGCTGCGTATCGCCGTATGCAACGAGCTGCTGCAGGTAGCCGTCCACGCGCGCGAGCTCGTCGAGGAGCAGCTGCCGGTGCTGTCGCGACGCCGGCGTTCCCTCGTCGCCTACGAGCCACCGTTGTGCATTCTCGCGCACGCCGTCGAGCAGCTTGCCGCAGCTCAGGCCCACTTCCGACGCCAGCCGTCCGACCGCTTCCATCCGGGCGGACTGCACCAACCTGTCCTGCAGCACGCGCAGCCTCGTGAAGTCCTCGGCAACGATCTCGACGACATCGGCGGCCGACGCGCGCGCCGACAGGCGGACGAACAGGCGAGCGCCGTCCTTCCGCCGCAGCGTGGTTTCGATGGATTCCTTCGTGCTTCCGCCTACGCAACGCTCGAGCAGCCATGACAGGTCGTTCGGCGACTCGAACACGGACGCCGCGAAATCTGCGCTGCGCAGGTCGTCAACCGTACGACGAACGAGCAGCGACCACGCGCGGTTGGCGTGCGTGAGCGCGCCGTCTCTGCTGCACCGGAACGCGGCGAGCTCCGCCTCGTCGAACAGCTGTTCACTTCGCCGAGTCGCGGCCCGCAGGTCACCTCTGAGCGTCTCTAGCTCCCGATCGCGTGCGACACGCTCCTGATCGCGTGCCAAGATCGCCGCGTGATGCTCGGCCGACATGCGCTCCAGCGTGCCTTCGTAGTCGCGCCTGGCGCCGTCGAGCGCGCTCCTCATCTCGGCAGATTCATTCGTGAGCCGCTGGATGTCCGCATCCGCTGCCGTTCGAGCGTCCTCGAATCGCCGATGAACTTCGCGATGCTGTACCTCGAGGGCGCGCAGTTGTTCCTCGCGTGCGTTGAGCGTCTGCTGAAGCGCGTCGCGCTCCTGCACCAGTTGCTCGCCGCAGGCCTGCATTTCGGCGAGCCGACTCTCGAACGTACGTCGCTCATCGGCCAACCGGATCTCGAGCTGCGACACGTCCTCGTGCGCGCGGGTACGGAGTGCCTTCATCTGTTCGCCGAGCGACCGTTCGGTCTCCAGAGCCGCCGAACGAGTCTCGGCCAGGGTGCGTTCCAGGGCGTCGCGCGCGTCAAGCGTTCCGGAGAGTCGCGCTTCGAGGTCCGCCTGGCGCTCTGCCGCAGCTTCCCGTTCGCCGTCAGCGCGCTCCTGCAAGTCCGCGATCGCGCGAACGGCATCGCCCAATTGCAGCTCGAACGCATCGCGAGATGTCTGGGCATCGGCAAACTGCGAGGCCAGCCTGGCTTCCGCCTGCGTCAGACGCTCGACTTCGGCGGCGGCGACGGCGTGAGCCTGCTGCGCCTCGTCGATGTCGCGCGTCGCGTCGATGAGTTGGTGCGCCAGTCTGTCGCGATCGGTCTGGACCTCGACGAGTCGAGACGCGAGGTCCGCTCTGCATTCCGTCAGGCGATCGACATCGGCCACGGCCGACTGACAGGCATTCCGGACTTCCTCGAGCGCGATCTCGGTATCGGTGAGTTGCTGAGCGAAACTGTCGCGGGCTGCGGTGATCTGCGCCAGCTCGCGATCGAACGCCGCCTGCCGTTCCGCGCGGGCGAGCGCCGCGCCCCTCTCCGCTTCCTCGAACGCCGCTTCTCTGGCGGCCAGGCGGCGCTCGGCATCCGCGCGCCCTGTCGTCGCATCCTCGAGGCGTGACGAGAGCTGCGATTCGCTACGCTGCAGCCGATCGATCATGGCGTCCGCCGCCGCACGCTCCTGGCGGACCTTTTGGACCTCGATCGCCGCTTCGCGCAGCTGCTCGTCGATCATTTCCCGCGTCGCTGCCGCGCGCGCGAGCGCGATTTCGTAGCGGGCCTGCTGCCTGGCCGCGTGCTCGCCCGCCGCCGCCGTCTCGGACCTGTGGCGTTCTCGTGCTTCCTCGAGCGCGGCCCGCACGTGCGCTAGTTGCCGTTCGAGGCCGTTACGGGCGTCGACCCACTCCTGGCGCTCGCGTGCACGGCCAAGCGCGCGCCGGACCACGAGCGCCAACTCGCGTCCGAGCGACGCATTCTTGATGAGGAACTCGTCAGCGCCCAGCAGTTCGAAGTCGGGGCTGACGCCCTGGGCTGCAACGACGATCAGGGTGGGGGATGTCGGAAGGGCGCGCAGGTGCTCGAGGACCGCCCGCCAGCCGGTCCGCTCCGCCTGCGCGTCGACGATCAGCGCAGCGACGTCCTGGTTCTGGTCGATCCACTCCGCGAGGCGCTGCTCCAGCCGAGGGATCCACAGGACTGTGACGTTCTGTGCATCCGCGTGCAACGCTGCGGCCGCAGCGTCAACCTCACCGCGTTCACGCGCCACGTAGAGAATCTTCATGCAGCTGAACGAAGTTGCGGGAACGTTCGCCCCCTCTCTATCGGTCAAATCGTCGTCGAGCTTCATTCCTGACGCGACGTCCCGGGCGGGATCACGACGCGAACGTGCAATCAGCCGATGGCGACGACCTCCTCCGTTCTCGCTCGGAGGGTCCGATTCTCGACCGGACGATGTATCTGAGCGGCTTCTTCTGCGGCGCATATATGAATGATGCGGCGCATTCACCCGCGTTAAGATTGCCGCCTCATGGCTGTCGACGGAGACGGGCGTCAACGGCGCATCCAGGCGGCAGAAACCCGCCTCCTGTACGAAAACGCGGCCACCGGAATTGTCGCTGCCATCCTGATCGCGTTACTCCTGACCTACGCGCAATGGGCCGTGGTCCCGCGCCTGATCGTCTCCGTCTGGCTGGTCTACATGCTGCTCGTCTCCGCGGCGAGACTCCTGATCGTCCGACGGTATCGTCGCGCCTCTCCGGACGATGACGACATGGAGCGCTGGAACACAGCGTTCGTGGCCGGCACCACGGCGGCAGCGGCAGGATGGGGTGCGGCGGCGATCCTGCTCTACTCGCCCGTGCGGCCGATGAACGAGGCGTTTCTCGTGTTCGTCGTCGGCGGTGTCATGCTCGGCGGCGCGTCGCTTCTGGCTGCCAGGCTCGAAGCGTTCCTCGCCTTCCTTCTGCCAACGGGCCTGCTCACGGCTGTGCGGCTGGCCGCGGTCGGGGACACCGACCACCTGATGATGGGATTCCTGGCCGCGCTGTTCACCGCCGCGACGGTGGCGGCGACGTGGCGCTTCCATCAGCTGATCGAATCCTCATTCAGGCTGCGATTCGACAATCACGATCTGATCGAGAGCCTGCAGATCGCGAAGGAGCAGGCCGAAGCGCTGAATCGCGACCTGGAGCTGCGCGTGAGCGACCGGACGGCCAGGCTCGTGGAAGCCGATCAGCGGAAAGACGAGTTCCTCGCCACGCTGGCGCACGAGCTCCGCAACCCGCTCGCACCCATCCGGTTCGCACTCGAGAATCTGAAGCCCGGCGCGCCCGCGGCGAGTGCGGCGCGCGCGCGTGACGTGATCGACCGCCAGGTTCGCCAGCTCGTGCGACTCGTCGACGATCTGCTGGACGTCTCGCGGATCACGGCGAACAAGATCCAGTTGCGTCGTGAACCGCACGACCTGGGGCGACTGATGGCAACCGCCGCCGAATCGATCATGCCCCTCGCGGCCGCCGCGGATCAGCAGCTCGAGGTCCGGATGCCAGGGAATCCCGTTCGCATCGACGGCGATGGCGCAAGGCTGGTGCAGATCTTCGCGAACGTGCTCAACAACGCCGTGAAGTTCACGCCGCGCGGCGGCCACATCTCGTTCGCTGCCGAGGACGAGGTCGCAGAAGCCGTCGTGCGCATCCGCGACACGGGGATTGGCATCGCTCCCGGCGTCCTGCCGCGGGTGTTCGACATGTTCCAGCAGGCAGAGCCGATTCTCGAACGCTCCGTCGGAGGTCTTGGGATAGGCCTGACATTGGCGCGGCGCCTCGTCGAGATGCACGACGGGCGGATTGCGATCAGCAGTCCGGGGGAGGGAAAGGGCACCGAGGTCGAAATCCGCCTGCCGATCACGTCAGGGCAGGCGTCGACAGCAGTCGGCGACGAACCGCCGCCGCCGGCGAAGCGCGATCTCCGCGTCCTGATCGTCGAAGACAACGTCGACGCCGCGGAGATGCTGGATCTGACGATTTCGCAGCTTGGCCACGCCACCAGAGTTGCCCACGACGGCGGCAGCGCCATCGCCATTGCCATCGAGTTCGCACCCGACCTGATCCTCCTCGACATCGGCCTGCCCGTGATGAACGGCTATGCGGTCGTCCAGAAGCTGCGCGCACTCCCGAACTTCCGTCACGTCCACGTCGCCGCCGTGACGGGTTGGGGGCAGGAGGAGGATCGCCGCAAGGCACGGGAAGCTGGCTTCGACAGCCACTTCACCAAGCCGCTGTCTCCAACGCTGCTGGAAGATCTGCTCGCCACGATCGCACATCGGGTCGTGTCGGGATCCGGCGTCGCGATCACGCCGCGAACGCGCCTCACAGATTCTGGCGCGGCTTTCTGACGTGCCATTCGCTCAGCAGGGGCGCAACGCTGCTGCGCCCGACACCGTACCTCGAGTTGGCGCCTGACGCACAACCCGCACGGGAGATGTTCCGGCACTGCCCCGGATGTGGGTGCTGTCGCGTCAGCTGCCCGGACCAGCGATCTTCGTCGCAAGCACCACGTAGTTCTTGGGAAATCCCCGCGTCTTGAAGGGCGTTCTGATGTCCAGGCGGTAGAACGCGATTGCGGTGACCGCGAACATCAGCTTCAACGCTGCAAGGACCGGAAGCAGCGCGTAACCCGCGAGCCCTGCCGCGATCTCACGAGGGCGCGTGGGGAGATAGCGGGCCGCCGTATCGAGCTGGTACGCAACGGTGCCGAGATACCCTTCCATCCATTCGAGTCGATCGATCCGGAATCCGGTTTCACCGAACAGGTGCCTGTGCGCAAACTGCGTGTATCGGTAGAAGTCGTACGGCCGCTCATGCTCCTCGTAGAACAGCGGCGCGGTGCAGATGATCTGCCCACCGTTCTTGAGCACACGATTCAGCTCGAGGAGAACGGCCTTCGGTTCCGGTAGATGCTCCAGCACCTGGTTGAGCACGACGAAATCGAAGCGCTCGCGCTCGACGGGGATGTTCGTGAGATCGCACACGTACGTGCTCGGCGCGTACGTCTTTCGAACCTGCTCGAAATCCGCGCTTTCGTATCGTGCATGGGCGAACAGATACCTGTACGGCGCCTCGCCGGCGCCGGCATCGAGAACGAGAGCCCCGGCAGGAATCAGCCGGGCGAACGCCTCGTTGTACGCCGCGAGATGCCGCCGCGACGAGTTGATCGCATAGCGGTTCAGCAGGAACGGAATCAAACCCCAGCGCTCCCGTATGCGCGCCGCGTCATCCAGCATTTCAGTGGGCTGCCGCGTTCACGTGCCTCCCGCTCGGGACCTGATAGCTTCCCGGAACGCTGCGGAAGGGAATCGCGAGCCGGTTCCAGCCGTTGATCGTGATGACCGCCATCGTCAGGTTGACGATCTCCTGCTCGGCGAACTGCGACCGGACGTACTCGTAGAGCTCGTCCGACACGTCGTTTTCCGAAATGAGCGTGAGCGCTTCGGTCCACTCCAGCGCCGCGCGTTCGCGGTCGCTGAAGAACGGCGTTTCGCGCCACGCCGAAAGGGCGTACAACCGCTGCTCGGTCTCGCCGGCCGCGCGCGCGTCTTTGGTGTGCATGTCGATGCAGTACGCGCAGCCGTTGATCTGCGATGCACGGGTCTTCACGAGCTCCAGCAGCGAGTGCTCGAGGCCGCAGGTGCGGACGAAGCGTTCCAGACCCTGCATCGCCTGGTACGCGCCTGATGGGGCTTGATGGTAATCGATTCGTGGAGTCGTCATCCCGCCATCGTACTCGACGCGTCGCCGCGCCGCCGCGGCCCTCAGCTCATCGCGAGATACTGATGCACGAGTCGGACGACGATCGAGCCCTCGCCGGCAGCTGAGGCGACGCGGTTCATCGCGCCGGCCCTGATGTCTCCGGCAGCGAACAGACCGGGCACGCTGGACTCGAGCATAAGCGGCTGCCGCCGCTCCTTCCATACGCGTGTGAACGACTCGGCGGCGACGAGATCGGTGCCCGTGAGAACAAACCCCTTGCCGTCGCGGAGGACCTCACCCGGCAGCCAATCGCTGCGCGGCTGGGTGCCGATGAAGATGAACACCGCATCGGCATCCTCGACCTGGTGCGTCCCGTCCGCGAGCGACTTCAGCCCAACGTGCTCGACTCGCCCGTTGCCGTCCACGCTCGCGAGCTCGGTGCACGGCCGCAACCGGATGTTTGGCGTCTTGCCGATCTGGTCGATGAGGTATTGTGACATCGTGCGCCGCAGGTCTTCGCGCCGTACGACGATCTGCACGTCGGCGGCGTAGCGCGCCAGGTACATGGCGCCCTGTCCGGCCGAGTTTCCTCCTCCGATGACGAGCACCCGACGGCCCCTGAACGCGGAGCCCTCGGTCGTTGCCGCTCCGTAGTAGACGCCGGCGCCCGCGTGCTCCGCGATGCCTGGCGCCGGATGCTCCCGATAGGTCATGCCCGTTGCGGCCAGCAGCGTTCGCGTGACGAGTTCGCGCCCGTCTGCGAGCGCCAAATGCTTGTAGCCGCCGTCAATCGCGACACGGGTCACTTCGAGCGGCGCCAGCGACTCTGCGCCGAGCCGCTGCGCCTGCGCCAGCCCGCGCCGTGTCAGCTCGCTTCCACTGATGCCCGCCGGGAACCCGAGATAGTTCTCGATGCGGGAGCTCGTGCCTGCCTGTCCACCGGGCGCGTGCCGGTCGAGCATCAGGGTCCGGAGTCCTTCCGACGCGCCGTACACGGCGGCGGCCAGGCCGGCCGGCCCGGCGCCCACTATCACCAGGTCATATAGATCGAAGCTGGCGGAGAGCGGTCGTCCGAGACGCTCCGCAACGCGGCGCGGCTCGAGGTCTCGAAGCATCGTTCCGTCTTCGAAGAACAACACCGGAAGCTCGTCAAGTCTGACCGAAGCCGCGTCGAGCAGCGCCCGCGCGTCCGGATCCGCGTCGGCATCCAGCCACCGATAGGGAATCAGGTTGCCGGCCAGAAACTCTTTGATCGCGTGAGACCGGGCCGACCACTGGTGCCCGACGAGTCTGAGGCCCGTGGCTTCCGGCAGAGACTCGGCCAGCCACGCGTCGAGCAGTTCGTCGATCACGGGAAACAGGCGTTCCTCCGGAGGGTCCCACGGCTTCGAGAGGTAGTGGTCGATGTGCGCGTCGTTGATGGCCTTAATCGCGGCGTCGATGTCCGAATAGGCGGTGAGCAGAACGCGGCGGGCGAGCGGATAGAGGTCGCGGATGCCCGCGAGCACCTCGTGCCCGGGCATGCCGGGCATGCGCTGATCGCTGATCACCATGGCGAGCGAATCGCCGCGGCTCTTGAGCTCGCGCACCGTTTCCAGCGCCTGCTGGCCCGACGAGGCGCTCAGCGTGGTGTATTGCTCGCGGTACCGGCTGCGCAGGTCCCTTCGGACGGCCGCGAGCACCTGCGGGTCGTCGTCAACGACGAGAATGAACGGCTTGTTCACGAATCTCGCCTCGCCTCTACTTCTGAACGGCGGGCAGCGCGACGCTGAACTCCGTCCGTCCCGGCCGCGACTCGACGGTGATCTCTCCGTCGTTGTGGCGGACCAGCCGCCGGACGATGTCGAGCCCCAGCCCCATTCCGCGGCCAACGGGCTTGGTCGTGAAGAACGGGTCGAAAATGCGTTCGCGAATCTGATCGGGGATGCCCGGCCCGTTATCAGCGATCCGCACCACGACGCGCTTGCGCTCGCGGGTTATGCGAATGTCGACACGGCCGGCGTCGGGAATCGCATCGAGCGCGTTGTCGATCAGATTGGCCCATATCTGATTGAGCTCGCCGGCAAAGCCGAGGACGTTCGGCAGATCCGGTTCGACGTCGACGTTCACCGTCACGGACTTGTCGCGCGCCTTCGATCGCAGCACCGTCACCGTGTCGTCAATCCCACGCGCCACCTCGACGGCCTCCGCCACCGTGGCTTGATCCATATGCGTGAAGCCCTTGATCGCCCCGACGAGAACGGAGACGCGCGTGGCCGCCTCCTGAATCTCGGACGCGAGCCGGCGAACGGAGCATGCGGCCGCGAGCGATCGGAGCGCGAGCGCCAGCGTTGTCGGATCGAGCTCGGACACGAGACTCTCGAGCGCGTCGAGTGTCACGGCCGTCTCCGACAGCGCGTCCGCGATCGACGGATCGACGCCGTGCGCGTCCAGCCAGGCGACGATCTCCTCCTCGCGTTCGGCCTGGGCCAGAGGGGACAGCACGCCGCGTTCGCGGATCGTGTGACATGACGCGCGAACGGCGTGGATCGCCGCAAGCTGGCTGTCGGCCAGACGTAGAGCGCCGAGCGCGCGCGCCGCCGCCTCGCTGTCGTCGACGCGCCGTTCGAGAAGCGCCGCGCTCCGCTCGATCGCCGAAGCGGGATTATTGAGCTCGTGCGCCAGGCCCGCGGACAACTTGCCGAGCGAGAGCATCTTCTCGTCGTGCAGGTCGGCCGACGTGAACGCGCGGGTGCGGTCGACCATCGTGTGGACGAGTACGGACGTGACGGTGTGACACTCGCGGATCATCGCGGGAAGATCGGCGCGTGAAATGACGACGATCTCCGTCGGTTCCTCGGCGAGCGTGTCGGCAGGCGGGCTGACGAGACGCGAGTACGGCAGCAGGCCCGTGACGTCCCCCTGCCGCCATTCCATGATCGTGTGCGGGCCCGTTCCGCGATCGATCGAGATGCTGATGCGCCCGGACAGGACGATGAACAATCCCTCGACGGGCTTTCCCTTCAGGGTCAGCACCTCGCCGACGTCCAGCTTCCGGACGGATCCATGTGCCGCCAGCCATTGCAGCTCCTCCCGTGGAGCCTGGCCAATGGTCTTGTGAGCCGCCAGCCGGTCGACGAGATCCTGAACGGCCATCTATGCGTCGTTCTCCTGGCAACGGGTCGCGATGCAGATCGGGGTGATGAGGAACGCGCGGGTGCCGGGCATCATATCAGCGCGCCGGGCCGCCGGCTGCGGCACGCGCTCGCAGTAAGATCTTCACGCTGGCGCAGCCAGGCGAGAGCCCACGTGGCACAGTCGACCGATCACTTCGACGGGAAGCGTTTCGTCAATCCCAACGGCACGGCCGGGCAGCCGTTCTCGGCGGTGGCCCGGATGCTGCGGGAACCGCGAACGCCGTGGCCGCGCGGCGTCGAGGTCGAGGCCCGGCAGCCGCCGCCGCTCGGCGACGCGGCGGCGACGGTCACCTTCATCGGGCATTCGACATTCCTGATTCAGACCCGCGCCGGCAATCTGCTGACGGATCCGATGTACGGAGATCGCGCCGGCCCGTTTGGCATGCTGGGTCCGCGACGGGTCCGGCCGGCCGCGGTGCGCTTCGAGGACCTGCCGTCGATCTCGGCGGTGTTGTTGAGCCACAACCATTACGACCACTGCGATCTTCCCACGCTGCGGAAACTCGCGCGGCGGTTCGATCCGATCGTCGTGACACCGCTCGGCAACGGGCGCCTGGTGAGATCGGCAGGGATCCGGCGCGTCGAAGAGCTGGACTGGTGGCAGCAGGCGGCGCGCAGCTCCGTGCCGATCACGCTGACGCCGGCGTACCATTTCTCGGCGCGCGGGCCGTTCGACAAGAACCGGGCGCTCTGGGGCGGCTTCGCGCTGATGGCGGGCGGACGCCGGTTGTACTTTGCGGGCGACACGGCTTACGGGCCGTTCTTTCGCGAGATCCCCGAACGTCTCGGTCCGATCGATCTCGCGCTGCTGCCGATCGGGGCGTACGAGCCGCGCTGGTTCATGCACGTGGTCCACATGAATCCATTGGAGGCGGTGCGCGCGCACCTCGATCTCGGCGCGCCCGAAACGATCGGCATGCACTTCGGGACCTTCCAGCTGACGACGGAGGGCATCGATGACCCGGTGCGCGCGCTGCACGCGGCGCTTCACGCCGATGGGGCGGCGCCGGACCGGTTTCGCGTACTCGATTTTGGCGAGTCCATCAGCCTATGACGCAACGCCACCTCTCGCGGCGTTCATTTCTCGAAACGACGATTGCGCTCGCGGGCGTGTCTCCCGCGGCGATCCGTTGGAGTGCCATGCGTACTGATCAGAACGCGAGACCGCTCGTCGCGTACGTCGGCACGTTCAGTGCCCCGCTGCGCGACACGCTGCCGACGCAAGTCGATTTGCCTCCGGGGAACGGACGCGGCATTCACATCTTCGACGTCGATCGCAGCACGGGCGCCCTGACCCCGAGCGCCGTCGTCGAGATCGGTACGAGTCCGAGCTGCCTCGTCGTGAATCCCGCGGGCACGCGGCTCTATTCGGCGAACGAAACCGATCGCGTCGGCGCGGACAAGCATGGCAGCGTCAGCGCCTTTGCGGTCGATCGCACCGGCGGCCGCCTTCAGCTCCTGAATACGGTCGGAAGCGGCGGTGCGGGGCCCACCTACGTGAGCCTTCATCCCGGTGGCCGCCACGTGCTCGTCGCGAACTATTTCGGCGGCTCGGTCGCGGTGCTCCCGATTCAGGCGGACGGCCGGCTCGGAGAGGCCTCGGATGTGAAGGTCGATGCCGGAACGGTCGGCCCGACCCGCGCGACGAACGCGCCACCCGGGAGCTTTGCCATCAGCGGTCACGATCGCACCCACGCCCACATGATCGAGGCGGATCGATCCGGCCGCTTCGTACTCCACGCGGATCTGGGACTGGACAGGATTGTGGTCTGGCGATTCGACGATCAGCGGGGCACGCTGACGCCGAACGATCCTCCGTCCGTCGCGCTTCCGGCGGGCGACGGACCGCGGCACTTGCGGTTCCACCCGAACGGCCGCTGGGTGTACTCGATTCAGGAGGAGAGCTCGACGATCGCGCTGTTCGACTACGACCCGGCGACGGGGCGCTTGTCGATGCGCCAGACGATCTCGACGCTGCCGCCCGGATTCGCGGGGAGCAGCTTCAGCTCCGAAATCGTCCTGTCCACGGATGGCCGCTACGTGTATGCGGGGAATCGCCTGCACGACAGCATCGGCATCCTTTCCGTCGGAGCCGATGGAACGTTGACGTATGTGGGCGAAGAATGGACGCGCGGGGATTATCCGCGAAGCTTCACCGTCGAACCCGCGGGCCGCTTTCTGTATTGCTGCAATCAACGCGGCGACAACATCACCGTCTTTCGCGTCGATGCGGCGAGCGGCGGACTGGCGTTCACCGGGCACTACACCGGCGTCGGCAATCCTTCGACCATCGCCTTCGTCGATCTGGCGTAGGCCCAGCCGGGCGGCATGCGAAAGAGAGTGCGCCGGATGTTCGCGATGCTGGCGGTCATCGTCGCCGTTGTCGTCGGCGTGGTTCTGGGCGGCCGGATTGTCTTCGAACGGCGTCTCGATCGCGAGATCGACGGCCTCCTGGCTGACGCTCGACCTGTCGACGCAGCCGTACTCACGACGGGCGAAATCGCGCAACTGCCCGCTCCCGTCCAGCGCTGGCTCGCCTACTCGAACGTGCTCGGAACGAAGGTGCCCGCGACCGTGCGCCTTCGTCAGGACGGCGAGTTCCAGATGGAGGGCCGCGGATGGATGCCGTTCGCCGCGGAGCAGTACTTCACGATCAGTCCTCCGGGTTTCCTCTGGAAAGCCACGTTCACAATGGCGCCCATGATGCCGGTGAAAGGGCGGGACCGGTACCGCTCGGGCGAAGGCAGCATCGAGATGCGTGTGCTCTCGCTGATTCCCGTCGCGAACAAGGCGGGAGGCGGCCTCAATCAGGGCGCTCTCCTGCGCTTTCTCGGCGAGATACAGTGGTTTCCCGCCGCGGCGCTCGCACCCTACGTCGTCTGGACCGCGGTGGACAACCATTCCGCGCGCGCCACGATGACGTACGGGGGAATCACCGCGTCGATGACGTTCCGGTTCGACGCGGACGGCCGCCTCGTGGGGTCGTCGGCGACGCGATACAACGACGCGCGAGGACGGAACGAGTTGTGGGTGAACCGCAACGATTCGGATCAGGTCTTCTCCGGGAGCCGCGTGCCGGCGACGGGTGAGGCGAGGTGGGACTACGATACGGGGCCTTACCCGTACATCCGCTGGCGCATCACCGCGATCGAGCACGATCGGCCTTCGCGGTTCAGCCGATGACGCCGCCCGCCCAGCCCGAGGCGGCGGTGCGGAGATGGGTCGAGGAATCCTCGCGCATCGTGGTCCTCACCGGCGCGGGCATTTCGACCGATTCCGGCATTCCGGATTTTCGCGGTCCGCAGGGACTCTGGACGAAAGATCCCAGGGCGGAGCGGCTGTCCAACATTCATTACTACATGACCGATCCCGCGGTGCGAAAGCTCGCCTGGCGCAGCCGCGTCGAGCATCCGGCGTGGCGCGCTACCCCGAACGCGGGTCATGCCGCGCTCGCCCGGCTCGAGCGCCGCGGCAAGCTGCTCGCCATCGTGACGCAGAACATCGACGGTCTCCATCAGCGGGCGGGCAGTTCGCCGGATCGAGTGATCGAAGTACACGGCACCGTGCACGAGGTGATCTGCATGGGCTGCGGCTGGCGCGGACCGATGCAGGAGACGCTCGATCGTGTCCGCCGCGGTGAGGACGATCCACCGTGTGAGGAATGCGGCGGGATCCTGAAGAGCGCCACGATCTCGTTTGGCCAGGCGCTCGTTCCCCAGGTGATCGAGCGCGCCATGCACGCGGCAGCCGATGCGGATCTCTTCATCGCGGTCGGTACGAGCCTGCAGGTCTATCCCGTCGCGGGGCTGCTGCCGCTCGCGAAGAACGCAGGCGCGCGCGTGGTGATCGCGAATGCGGAACCGACGCCGATGGATCACTTCGCGAGCGCGTTGCTCTCGGGAGCGATCAGCGAGGTTCTCCCGGCGATCTGCGGCCAGGAGTGACAGCCGTCCGTGTTGCCGCGTCTCCCGCCAATCAGCGCCGCGGCCGCGGCGCGATCCCGACGAACCCGGCAGGCGGCCGCTGCGCGACGCCCGGCACGTAGCGCTGGCCCCAGCGGATCATCTCGCGCAGCACCGGCAGCAGATCGTGGCCGCGCGCCGTCAGGTAGTACTCGTCGCGTGCCGGCCGTTCCTGGTACCGGCGCCGCTCCGCGAGGCCGCATCGCTCGAGTCGCCGGAGGCGCTCCGCGAGGATGTTGGTGGAGATCCCTTCGGGAGAAGCGAGGAAGTCGGCGAACCGGTGTTTGTCGTAGAACAGCAGGTCGCGGATGACCAGCAGCGTCCAGAGATCGCCGACGAGATCGAGCGCGCCGGCGATCGGACACGTGGACCGAAGCGGACGCGCGGCCGATGCTTTCCGTCGAGCCACGCCCGGCAGTGTAGCAGCTCGCTTGCATTTTGCAAGTCGAGTGCGATAGAGTCCGCAGAACTTGCAAAACGCAAGTGACAACGACAGAAGAGGACCCATGCTGCCCGCCGCCCACGCCCTGCTCGCCGAGCTCGACGCCGAAGCCCCGATCACGCGTCGCGTCCTGGAGCGCCTTCCGGCAGATCGCTTCGGTTGGCAGCCGCATGCGAAGTCGTTGACGGCCGGCCAGCTCGCACAGCACATCGCGACCATTCCCGGGAACGCCGCACGCCTCGTCAAGCTCGATGGGTTCGACATCTCGACGCGTGGATTCAACTACCCGACGAGCGAGGGACGGGCCGCGCTCCTCGCGACCATGGACGAGTCGGTGGCTGCGGCGCGGGAGGCGCTGAAGACGATGGACGAGTCGGCAGCGGCGGACATCTGGCGCCTGACGTACGGAACCCGCGAGATCTTTGCGCTCCCGCGCGTCGGCGTGATGCGCACCATGGGCTTCAACCATTGGTACCACCACCGCGGAGAGCTCGTGGTTTATCTGCGCCTGCTTGGCGTGCCCGTGCCGGTCGTATACGGGCGCAGCGCGGACGAGAACCCGTTCGCGCCGCCAACCGCCTGAGCGGTATTTTGGCAATCGGATTGCTTCGACGGCTGCGTGTCTCGGCAGTTCCGGCTCGGTGCGCGGCTGTGCGTAGCCATCGCACTCCTCTCGTCAGGGTGCAGCCGGCAGGACACGCGTCTCCAGCAGCACCGCGAGAAGTTCGAATCCCTTGGTGCGACCACCGCCGCGATCGCCGACAGCTGGCTGACAGGCAGCACCTCCGGCACGTACGCACTGACTGCGCTCGAACAGACCTTCCTCCTCGTCGAGCAGCAGCGCGCGGCGCTCGCCTTCTCGCCTGACGCGCTGCTCGATCCCCGCGGCGCGCAACTGTCGCAGGCGGCGGAGTCGCTTTCCCGTCTCATCGCTGAAATGCGGCAGGGCGTACGGGCGGCGGACGCCGCCGCCGTCCGTCAGGAGGAGGCTCGCATTCCCATCCGGCCTCCCGCATGAGCGGTATCGTCGATCTCATCCTCGGCATCGTGACGAGCATCGGCGGCTTCGTCGAGGTCGGGTCGATTTCGACCGCCGCGCAGGCGGGATCGGAGTTCGGCTTCCACTTGCTGTGGGCCATCGCCGCCGCAACGGTGATGGTGGCCATGCTCGTGGAGATGTCGGGCAGGCTCGCGGCGGTGAGCAAACGACCCCTCGCAGCCGCCGTGCGCGAACGGTTCGGAATTCACTTTCACCTGGTTCCCCTGACCGCCGAACTGGGAATCGATCTGCTGCTGCTGACCGCCGAGATCGGAGGCGCGGCCATCGCGGTGAAGCTGCTCACCGGCATTGGTTTCGAGTGGTGGATCCTGCCGATCGCCGTCCTCGCGTGGATGGTGCTCTGGCTGTGCGGATTCGGGGTCATCGAGTACGGCCTCGGCATTCTCGGCCTCGTCACGCTCTCGTTCGTGGGCTCCGCATGGGCGCTTCACCCGCACGTACCCGATCTCGCATCGTCCTTGCTGCCGACGCTGCCATCCCATCACCACACGCGCTATGCCTTCCTTGCTGTGAGCATCCTTGGCGCGACCGTCAGCCCGTACCTGCTCAACTTCTATTCGTCAGGCACGGTCGAAGAGAAGCTCACCGAGCGCGAGCTGTGGGTGAACCGCGCGACGGCGTACCTTGGCATGTGCTTCGGCGGCATCGTGTCGATGGGCGTCCTCGTGACGAGCGCCATGGTGCTCGGCCCGAAGCACATCCTCGTGGACTCGTACGAACAGGCCGCGCTCATGTACGTCCCGGTATTCGGGCGCTGGGCGATCACGCTGTTCGCCCTGTCGCTGGGCATCGGTTGTTTCGGCGCGGCCGTCGAAATCGCTCTGAACGCCGCTTACACGTTCGCCCAGGCCTTCGGCTGGTCCTGGGGAGCGAACCGGCCGCGGCGCGACGCGGCGCGGTTCACGTGCGCATTCACCGCCGTGCTCGCCATCGCGCTCCTCATCGGCCTGATCGGGTTCGATCCGCTGCGTTTGACGATGCTGTCGGTCGCGCTCACGGTCGTGGTGATGCCATTCGTGGTGCTGCCGTTCCTCGCGTTGATGAACGACGACAAGTACGTGAAGGAGCACACGAGCGGCCCGATCGGCAACGCCTTTCTCGCGGTGCTCACCCTTCTCGGCGCACTGCTCGCCATCGTGATCATTCCGCTGGAGCTGCTGGGGGGCTGAATGGATTTGGTTCGCGACGTCCTGGACAACCTGGTCGTCGATCGGCACGGCCGCGAGATGGGCCGCGTCGACGGCGTCATCCTGCACCTTGCCGATGGACATCCGCCGCGCGTGAGCGCGATCGAGGTGGGGCCTGCCGTTCTCGGCCACCGTGTCCACCCGCTCCTCGGGCGCTGGGTCGCCGGCCTCGAACACGCGGTGGGCATCGACGAAGGGCGGCCGCTCCGCATCGCGTATCGCGACGTGCTCGACGTCACGGATCACGTCAAAGTGGATCGTGCGTTCGGCGAGACGTCCGCGGCAACCCTCGAAAGATGGCTGCGGCGCTGGGTCGGCTCTTTGCCGTTCTCGTCATGAAGTCCGAAGACGTGAACACCGGACGCGAGTCGAGCCGCGGCGAGCTGCGCGTGGGGCGCATGCTCGGACGCCAGGTGCTGGCGCGCAACAATCAGCCCATGGGACGGCTGGAAGAGTTCCGCACGGAGAAGCGCGGGCGCGACTGGGTCGTCGTCGAATACGTGATTGGCGCGGCGGGGCTGCTCGAGCGGCTTGGCGTAGGTCTCGAACTGGTCGTCGGCCGCGCCGGCGGCGGCTACGTCGCCCGCTGGGATCAACTGGATATCAGCGATCCCGAGCGGCCGCGCCTCACATGCGGCGTCGAGGAGCTGGAACGGCTGTAGCGATGGTTGATCGCTCGGCCGATGATCCACCGGCGATCATTCGAACGGGCTCACGAGGTTGCCGTGGCCGTCCCACAGCACATCGATTTCGCGTTCGATCTGGAGCTGCGGCTTCCTCTCGATCTCGGTGCGCAGGTTGCCGCTGACCGCGACGTGTTCGAGCTCCAGAGTGTTTCGGATCCAGCCGTAAGTCACGTCGGCCGGATTGATCCTGCCGGCGGTGGGCCCTATCCACGCCAGACAATCGCGATCGGCGGGGAAGTGCGCGGGCACGCGAACCCGTGACGGCGTCCGTGAGCTGAGCGCGTTTATCCGCGTCGCGTCCCAATCGATCGCCTCGACGAGCCGATCCGTCGTGACGTCCGCCAACCCGATCCCGAGCGCGTTGCCGTGTGTCAGCGGATCCAGCGCGCGAACGAACAGCCGCTCGACCGATGGCACGCCCGTCCACGGGTTGTATTCCCCGACGGGCCCGCGGTTGACGACCTTGGCGTCCATGCCCGTGCCGCTGATGTTCTTGCCGATCCGATCGACGACGAGGACGTCGAGATCGCAGGGGAGCGCCGGCATCCAGGATTTCGCGAGCGCGAGGTTCTCTTCATCCCGGTATTCCATGCACTCGTGAGGCACCGCGTCGAGCTTCGCCGTGTTGTGGTGCGCATCCTCGACGATGGCCAGGCCGCCAATCATCTTCTGCGACTGCAGCACCCGTCGTCCCGCCGTGCGGATGACGTGCTCGAGCCCGAGCGTCCGAGCATGGGTGTGATACCGCTGCGCGCCGGCGAACTTCCCGATGCCGATGGCCATCATCTTCATGAGGCCGCTTTCCAGCCGTCCCTCGAAGCTCGTGTGCCACTTCACGCGCGCGATGATCATCACCCCGTCCGACGCGTGCGCGGCGGCATCCATGAAAACCTCGATCCCATCGTCGGTCCTTCCGAGCGACACGACCTCCGCCTGACTGATGACAGGGCACCCTAGCGATTCGCTCGTGATGCCGAAACGCGCGAGCACTTCTGCCTGTCCTTCCGGTGTTGCGGCGCCGTGGCTTCCCATCGCGGGAAAGATGAAGGGCGCCATCCCGTGATCGCGCCAGTACTGAACGGCGGCGCCCGCGATAGCGTCGATGTTGGCAATGCCGCGGCTGCCGATCCCAATCGCCACACGAGCGCCAGGTTGGAGGCGAGACGCAAAGCCGCTGGCTTCGAGCTGGCGACGCGCCTCCGCTCGAACGTCCGCGAGGCGGCGATCCGGAAAGTGTTGACGGACGAGCAACAGGCGCGACGGAAACATCACGGGTTCTCAGGAGAGTCGACGATGTCGTTCATGAGCAGCCAATAGGCGAGCGCGCCGCCGACGAGGAGGAAGCCGCAGAGAACGAACGCTGCGGCGAACGAGCCCGTCCGGTACGCGATCGCGCCGGTCAGCCACGGCGCGATGATACCGCCGACGTTGCCGCCGAAGTTCTGAATGCCCGAAACCGTGCCCACCACGCGTTTCGTGCAGCACGCCTGCGTGAGGCTCCACGTATTCGGTACGGCGAGTCCGAGGCCGCAAAGCGAGGTCGACAGCAACCACAGCGACGTGGCATTGTCATGGACCAGTCCGGCCGGCACGATCGCCAGCGCGATCCCGAAGCCTGTCGCGATGAACGCCTTGCGCACGCGCACTTCTCGAAAGCCCGATGCAATCAGGCGATCGCTGGCGATCCCCGAGAGCACGATCACGACCGACATGACGAGGAACGGGACGGATGCGTGAAACGCCATCTGCGCGGGAGTGAAGTGCCGTTCGAGCCGGAGATAACCCGGCAGCCAGTACACGAACACGAACCAGACGTAGTCGAATGCAAAGAACCCGAGTGCCGTTCCCAGCACGGTTGGATGCCGCAGCAGGCCGAAAGTCGATGCAAACGTGAACCGGTCCGAGGACGGCGAAGAAGCCGCCGGCGAGTCAGGAGATTCCCAACGGCGCAGCACGATCGTCCATGGGAGGATCCACACCATCGGCGCGAGCCCGCTGACGAGAAAGAACATGCGCCAGCCGTACGCCGCAATCAGCCCGACGCCTACGGCATTGATCAACGCCTGTCCGAAGCGGACGCCGATCAAGTAGCTCGAGTTTACGAGGCCGCGCTCGTCGTCCGGAAACCAGGTCGCGACGGTCCGGGCGCTCGCCGGAAACGCGACGGATTGGCCCACGCCCATCGTGACCCGGAAGAACACGATGGCCACGATGCTTCGAAACGCGCCCGTCAACGCACACGCAATCGACCACAGCCCGAAGCCCGCTGCGTACGCGCGGCGCACGCCGAAGCGGTCCACGACCCAGCCGGACGGCACCTGCATGAAGCAATAGAACCAGGAGAACGCCGACAGCATGAGCCCCATCGTCTCGGTGTTGATGCCGAGCTCCCGCATCATGAAGGGTGCCGCGACGGAGAGCGTGCCGCGTTGCGCGTAGCAGAAGGTCATCCCGCTGGTGAGGAGCGCAACGAGCCACCAGCGTCCGGTGGCACCGGGGGCGCTCGCGAGGGGCGGATGGGGATCGGCGCCGATCAACGCCCGCTATTGTTGCAGAAACTGCCATATTGACGTTCCCGCACGACGATGCGATCGTCGTCAGGCATGGGCGTAGTGGAAACGCCGGACAGTGACGCGCTGGCGGAGCTGCGGGCGCACTTCGGGCACACAGAATTCCGCGAAGGGCAGGAACAAATCGTAGAGGCCGTGCTCGGAGGTCGCGACGTCCTTGCGGTGATGCCGACCGGCTCCGGCAAGTCGCTCGGCTACCAGCTGCCGGCGGTGATGCTGCCCGGGACGACGCTCGTCGTCTCTCCGCTGATCTCGTTGATGAAGGATCAGGTCGACGAGTTGAATCGCCGCGGCATTGCATCCGGAGCCGTTCACTCGATGCTGACGGCTGACGCTCGTGCCGGCGTGCTTCGGGCGGCGCAGGCAGGTCGGCTGCGGCTTCTCTATGTGGCGCCGGAGCGTTTCGCGTCGGATCGGTTCGTCGATCTGCTCGGCAGGATACCGGTGGCGCGGTTCGTGGTGGACGAAGCGCATTGCGTGTCCGAGTGGGGACACGATTTCCGGCCGGATTACCGGCGCCTCCGCTCGGCGGCGGAGAGCTGCCAGGCGAGCGACCGCACAACCGGCCGCCCTCCGATGGCGGCCTTCACCGCGACCGCCACGCCGGAAGTCCGCGACGACATCGTCGCGCTCCTGGGGCTGACCGAGCCACAAGTGCTCGTCGCGGGCTTCGATCGTCCGAACATCCATCTGCGGGTGGAGACCGTGGACGGCGAGGACGACAAAAACGATCGGCTTCCCGGCCTCGTGCGCGGCCGGCGCGCGCTCGTCTATGCAGCCACCAGGAAGAGCACCGAAGGCGCCGCTGCGCACCTGCAGGGCGCCGGTGTGCAGGCCGCCGCGTATCACGCGGGCATGAAGGACGAGGAGCGCACGCGCGTGCAGGACGCCTTCGCGGCGGGCTCACTTTCCGTCGTGTGCGCAACGAACGCGTTCGGCATGGGGATCGATCGTCCGGACGTCGACGCGGTGGTGCACTACGCAATCCCCGGATCCGTGGAGGCCTACTACCAGGAGATCGGACGTGCCGGACGCGACGGGCGCCCCGCGACCGCGACGCTCCTCTGGGATTATGCCGACGTACTCACGCGTCAGTTCCTCATCGACAGCCCTCGGCGGGAGAAGCCCGGCCGCCGGACGGCGGCGGTCGATCCGGAAGAAGCCGCGCGGCGGAAGGAACTGGAGCACCGCAAGCTGCAGCGGATGATCGATTACGCCGACACGTCCGCATGCCTGCGGGCGACCATTCTTCGGTACTTCGGCGACCCGGCGGCGCGCGAACCGTGCGACGCCTGCGGCAACTGCCGGCCCGACGTCATCGACGCGTACGAGCGCGAGTTCGTCCGCAAGATCCTCTCGGGCATCGCCCGCGGTGGAGAACGCTACGGGCGCCAGCGCATCATCGCGATGCTGCGGGGCGATACGACCGATCTGCCGGCGCCGCTCACGGCGCTCTCGACAACCGGTCTGCTCCGCGACGAAACCTCCGATGGCCTCCACGGCTGGATCACCGCCGCAATCTCGGCAGGGTTGATCGCGGTCTCGACCGACAAGTACCGCACGCTGAGCCTGACGGACCAGGGCAGGGAGCTGATGCGCGGGCGAATCAAGGATTTCCGGATGCGCCGGCCGGTGCGAATCGCGTCGCTCGCCGCGCTTCGCGACGACGACGTCTTTCCGTTCCGGAGGCGCTCTGGCGGACGATCTCGACGGCGCTGGTGATCGGTCGTAATCAGGTGCAGCCGCTGCCTGCCCCTATCGTGCGATGGTCACCGGCAGATCCCGGTTCTTCGTCGCGACGTTTCCGTTGATGTCGGCGGCCCTGATGCGCAGGACGTAGTCGCCGGGCGCGAGCGCGCTCGTATCCCAATTGCCGGGCGCCGCGACGCCGTCGCGGAACGTGTTCGACACGATGTACAGGAATCGCGTGCGGCGCTGGCCGTAGAACGGAATCCCGCTGCCGGGCGCATACACGGTCCGGACCGTGGCCGGATCGGCGACGATGCGATCGAAGCGCAGGGTCTCTCTCGGCGCCTCGAAGCCAGTGACCAGCCTTCCTCCTGCTCCGACGACCTGGTAGCCGAGCTCGTACACGCCCAATCGACGTCCCGGCTTGTTGCCGTCCGCGGTGTCCCAGGCATCGACGACGATGTGTACCCGCCCGCGGACGACGAGCCTGCGCCGCTTGCGCTTGGTAATGGGCCGACCCTCTTCGTCGAGCAGACGGATCCCCGCGATCGTCGGCGGCACGTGATCCTCGAAGCGCACGAGCCGGAAGGCGAGCGGGTTCAGTTCCTCTCCGGGCCAGCCGACGTTCAGGTGCACGTGGTTGAAGTTGTTGACGCTGCCGACGGCTTCGCCTGCCGTGAAGCGTGCGCCGCGCTTCACGCGCATCGCGACGAGAGTGTGGGCGGCGTCGTACACGGGCGCGAAGCGGTCGTCCCGAAACGGTTCGCCCCATTTCGTTCGCCCGACGCGGATGTGAACGTACGCGACCGGCCCGATGCGGACGGATTCCGTCAGCGTGCCGAACCCATTTGCCGCGATTGCGCTCGCGACCACGCCGTCGCGAACGGCCGCGACGAGCGTGCCTTCGTTCGCGTGCACGTCGATCCCGGCGTGAAACCGCTCGGCCCCCTCCGTGCCGCGCGCTTCTCCGCTCGTGCCCGCCACTTCGAACGGTCCTTCCATCGGCGCGATCGGCCAGAGGAGGGGCGTCAGCGCGAAGCGCTCGGCGTCGAAGCGCGGCGCGATCAGCGGCGACACGGGCGCCCGGAATTCCACACGATCGTGCGCGGCGATCTCCCTGACGAGCGCGTTGCCCGCGTCCGCCACGATCAGCCGGCCGGGCGCCGCGATCGCCACGCCGGCAGGGCTGCGAAACTGCGCGGCGCTGCCGTCGCCGTCCCTGAAGCCTGACGTCGATCCCGCAAGCACCCGCAACGCGCCGGCGATGGAGAGCTCGAACACGCGACCGCGCTCGTCGGTGACGTAGCGGCTGCCATCCGGAGCGACGGCGATGCCAATCGGGGCGATCGCCGCTTCCTCGATCGCGGTCGTCGTGACGCGACCCGTTCGATCGAGGACGCGCAAGGTCCCGTTGCCGGTGTCCGCTACGTGAATGTTCCCGGACGCATCCACCGCGACGGCGCACGGCGTCTGGAACCTGGCATTCTCGCCGGGGCCGTCGGCAAAGCCGGGTTCGCCGCCGGCGAGCGTCCGGACCACGCCGCTGGCGTCGATGACGCGGATCCGATCGTTGTACGTGTCGGCGACGACGATCTGTCCGTCGCGGCCGATCGCAATTCCCACAGGCGCGTCGAATCGCGCGGTTGGCCCTGGTCCGTCGCGGTACCCGCGCACCGTATCGCCCGCGATTGTGGTGACTTCCCCGGTTGGATCGATTCGCCGGATCGCGTTGTTTCCCGAGTCGGCCACGAACAGCGTTCCATGGGAGTCGACGGCCAGGCCCGACGGCGTGTCGAAGCGCGCGGCGGCGCCGTCGCCATCGGCGAAGCCGCGCGTGCTGCCGGCGACGGTACGGACGATCCCGTTTCGTGAGATGGCGCGAATCGCCGGCGCATCACCGGCATCGCTGACATACACGGTGCCGTCGGGCCCGACGGCGACGCCAAACGGATCGGAGAAGCGCGCATCGCCTGCGGGCCCATCCTTCAGGCCGAGCCGGCCGTCGCCTGCGAGAACGGTCGCGGTCGCTGCCCAGTTCGGGTCGAGAGGACGGGGCCGAGCAGGCCTCGACGTCCACCAGAGCAGCGCTCCTGTTACTCCGGCTGTGGTGGCGATCGCAGCGGAGGACAGCCAGAGACGGGCGCGGCGTCGCTTACGCCCGTCGTCGGCCGCTTTCGCTGTCCGTGCAGGTTCTACGGTGCCGTCGAGCATCCTCATGAATTTTCGGCCGAATCACACCGCGTGGCGAGGGGTGACCGTGGCTCGTGGCTTGCTCGAACGCATCTTCCGCACCAGCCATTCATAAAGGAGGGAAGATGCAGAACAATTCCTTCGGCGCGGGTACGCGATTCGCTGCGGCGGCCATCCTGTCCGCCGCGGCCCTTGCCGTATCTCTTCCCGCTGAAGAGCACAACTCGTACACGGCGACCTATCTCGTCTCGGACCAGGCCGACGTGGCGGTGAACCAGGACACGAGCCTGGTCAACGCGTGGGGGCTCACATCGACGCCGACGTCGCCGTGGTGGGTCGGGGACAACGGCACGGACGTCTCCACGCTGTACCGCGCCGATGGCACCAAAGTGCCGTTGACGGTCGCTGTCATGAATGCGCCGACCGGAGCCGTGGCGAACACCGGCGGAAGCTTCGCGGTGACGAATGGTACCTCGTCAGCGCCGGCGCGATTCATCTTCTCGACCGAGGAAGGAACGATCCTCGGGTGGAACCCGGCGATCTCCGCCGCGGCTGTGCTCGGCGCGACGGGACCTGGCGCGATTTACAAGGGCCTGGCCATCGCATCGACCGCGGGCGGTGACTTCCTGTACGCCACCGACTTCCACAACCGCCGCGTGGATGTCTACGATGGCAGCTTCGACCCCGTCGTCGTCGAGGGAGCGTTCGTCGATCCGAAGATCCCGGACGATTACGCGCCGTTCGGCATCCAGAACGTCAACGGGCGGATCTTCGTCACGTATGCCAAGCAGGACGCCGAGGGCGAGGACGATGTGGCGGGCCAGGGGCACGGGTTCGTCGACGTGTTCGATACCGCCGGCATGCTGTTGGCGCGCGTCGCGCAGCACGGGCAGTTGAACTCGCCTTGGGGCATCGCGCTGGCGCCCTCGGACTTTGGCGCCTTCAGCGGGGATCTGCTGATCGGCAACTTCGGCGACGGCCGCATCAACGCCTACGAGCCGAAGAAGGACGGCAGGTTCGAGTTCGCGGGACAGCTCCGTACCAGCAACCACAAGCGTCTCGTGATCGACGGCCTCTGGGCGCTGCAGTTCGGCAAGGGCGCTGCCGCAAACGGCCCGACCTCGACGCTGTTCTTCACCGCGGGTCCCGACGACGAGAGCCATGGCCTGTTCGGCACCATCGTGAGCAACTGATCACAGGAGGCCAGGACACCAGGAGATCTACTGCTCGATCTCCTGATGTCCTGCCAGGCCTCGGTGATCGAGGTATGCCGCGACGTGCTCGACGATGTCGCGCGCATCGTCTTCGGCGCCGTGAATGAACGTGGACTTGCGCCGCCTCAGGACTGGCAGCCCGATGGCATAGAGGCCGGGCGCATCGACGACGCCGCCCTCGTGACGGAGCTGCCCCTTGCGGTCGACCACGGGAACGTTCAGCCAGCGGTAGTCCGGACGGAATCCCGTGGCCCAGATGATCGAACCGATTTCGCCGCTCGCCAGATTCAGCTCCAGGCGTGACGACGGGGGTACGCGAGTGGGCGCGAATCGCTCCGGAGGACTGACCTCATCATCGCGGCCGTGAGTGCGCGCCCAGGCATCGAAGGTGTCGAGCAGCCGATCCATCTTCAGGTCGGCCAGCGCGAACAGGTTGCGCAGTCCGCCCGAGAAGAGCGCGCGTCCGTCGCGCACCGCGGCGAGCCGGCCGACCAGCTCGACGCCGGCGTCGCTGAGCGTGTTGAGATCCAGCGTGAGGCGCTCGGGCGTTCCGACCAGTTGCGGCGACGGCAGCCTGCGCGCGCGCGTGAGATCGTCGATCTCGTCGTAGCGCTGGTTCCACACGCCGGACGCGTCCATCCACCACAACACGTCGCGGCCGCGGTACGTCCTGGGCAGGCGCACGTGCTCGCCGACCGAAACCGTGACGCGCCGTCCGGAGCGGCGGATCTCGTCGGCGAGCTGCACTCCGGTTGCCGACGCCCCGACGATGAGGACGCCGCCGTCCGGCAACTGACCCGGACTGCGGTACTCGAATGGCGTCAACTGCTCGATCGACGACGGGATCGCCGCGCGCAGCGCCGGGACGCTCGGGAGATTGCAGGCGCCGCTGGCGAGAACGACCGTCCGGCACCTGATCTCGCCGTTGCCCGTCGCGACGAGGTATCCCTCGTCGTGCTGCGTGACCGACGTGACGGGCGTCTCGGTGCGGACCGGCGCACCGGTTCGCACGGCGAAGCCCGAGATGAAATCGATCACCTCGCGCATCGTCATGAAGCCGTCCGGGTCCGCGCCTTCGTAGCGCGAGCCCGGCAGACGCGTCTGCCAGTTCGGCGTCAGGAGGCGCAGCGAATCCCAGCGCTCGTGCCGCCAGGAGTTCGCCACCTCTCCCCGTTCGAGCACGACGTGTTCGATCGAGCGTTCCGTCAGACAGCGGCTCACGGCCAGGCCCGTGTGGCCGGCCCCGATCACGACCGTGGTAAAGCGTTCGATGTGTTCGGCCCTACGCGACTTCGACCGTGACGTTCGTCGGGTTCGTGACGAGGTCGTACACCGCCGAGCGCTTCTGCGACTGCGCGACGAGCGCTTCGATGTCCTTCTTCGAGGCGTCCGCGTCGATCTTGAAGGTCACCTTGATGTTGTCGTAGCCATTGCGTACGTCGCTGTCGATGCCAAGGATGCCCTGGATGTCCATGTCGCCTTCGAGCTTCGCCTCGACCGACCGCAGCTGGATTCCGCGGTTCTGCGCCACGGCGGCAACGCCGGCCGTCAGGCAGCTCGCAAGGCCCACGAGGACGTATTCGACGGGCGTGGCGCCGAGATCCTCTGAGGCGAAGACCTCCGGATGATCGGCCTCGAACGAGAACTCCGTCTTGTGGTTCTGTTCGGCGCCGAGCCCGTGGAATCCCTGAATCTTCGTCTGGCTGTGCGTCCCGTTCCGCCACTTGCAGGTCGCCCGCCACTTGAACTTGGCCGCTTCCGGCGCATTCTTCAGCGCCTCGCGCGCGGCAAGCAGCGCGTCGACGTTCACTCCGTTGTTGACACTTGTCTCGGCCATCGTCAGCTCCCTCGATGACGGTTGATGATCGTGCGATCCGGTTGGCGCAAGCTTCGGATCATACATCGGCCGCGCGGCCGATGACACGGAACCCTGTCGGGCGCAACCCAGCAGGCGATATGATCACAGGCATGTCCACGCCCCCGTCGAAGATGGTCCGCGTTCGCGCTCCGCGCGACAGCCTCTCGACCGGGTCCGTCGGGAGCGTCGAGACGCAGTTCGTGGACCTGCCCGGCCGGGTGACGCTCGATTCGGGGCGCACGCTGCACTCCGTTCGCGTGGCGTACGAGACGTACGGAACGCTCTCGGCATCACGCGACAACGTCATCCTCGTGTGCCACGCGCTCAGCGGAGATGCCCATGCGGCCGGCTTCTCGAAGAAGGGCGACGCCACCGCGACGCGGGATGGCTTCCGGGCGGACGAGCGCGATGCGGGAAAGGGGCGTGGCCTGGGCTGGTGGGACGGCATGATTGGCCCCGGAAAGGCATTCGACACGGATCGCTTTTTCGTCGTCAGCACGAACCTTCTGGGAGGCTGCCGCGGCACGACGGGCCCCTCGTCGACGAATCCGGAGACCGGGCGCCCGTACGGATCCGATTTTCCGGTGATTACGGTCGCCGACATGGTGCGCACGCAGCGCGCGTTCCTGCGTGAGCTCGGGATCACGCGGCTCGCCGCGGTTGCGGGCGGATCGCTCGGCGGGATGCAGGCGCTCGAATGGGCCGTGCTGTATCCCGACCAGGTCGACGCGATCATCCCGATCGCGAGCACGCATGCGCTCCACGCCCAGGGCGTCGCGTGGAACGCGATCGCGCGGAACGCGATTACGGCGGACCCGGACTGGCAGGGAGGCCATTACTACGGCACCGGCCATGCGCCGAACGCGGGCATGGGCGTCGCCCGCATGCTCGGGCACATCACGTATCTGTCCGCGGGCGCGCTGGGGACCAAGTTCGGCCGGCGGCTGCAGTCCGGAGGCGACATCCGGTACGAGCTCACGCGGCCGGAATTCGAGGTCGAGAGCTATCTTCGTTATCAGGCGGACGCCTTCGTCAAGCGCTTCGACGCGAACACGTACCTCTACATGTCGCGCGCGCTGTCGTATTTCGATCTCGCGCGCCAGTATGGCAAGGGGCGGCTCGCCGATGCGCTGCGCAACGTGTCGGCGCGGACGCTGCTGATAGCGTTCAGCTCCGACTGGCTGTATCCGCCTTCGGGATCACAGGACATTGCGGACGCGCTGCGCGCGGTCGGCGCCGACGTCGAGCTGCGGATCATCGACGCGCCGTACGGGCACGACTGCTTCCTGCTGGAGGAGGCGCGTCAGACGCCGATGATTCGGGAGTTCCTCGCGCGCTAGGAGCAAGAATGGAAGATACTCGTCAGTTTGGCTTCGATACGCGGCAGGTTCACGCCGGCCAGCGCCCCGATCCGAATACCGGTGCACGCGCGGTGCCGATCTACCAGACGACCAGCTACGTCTTCGAGGATCCGGAATCCGCGGCGGCGTACTTCAACCTGCAGGAATACGGCAACACGTACTCGCGCATCATGAACCCGACCGTGGCCGTGTTCGAGGAGCGGATCGCGAACCTCGAGGGGGGCTGCGGCGGCGTTGCGTTCGCGAGCGGGATCGCCGCGCAGGCGGCCGCCCTGTTCACGCTGCTCACACCCGGCGACCACGTCGTCTCCTCGTCCGCTCTGTACGGCGGGACCGTGAATCAGTTCAAGCACATGCTGCGCAAGATGTGCGTCGAGCTGACGTGGGTGAATCCCGACGACCTGGATGCGTGGAAAGCCGCCGTGCGTCCGAATACGAAGCTCTTTTACGGCGAGACGATCGGCAACCCTGCCGGCAACGTGCTCGACATCGAGGCGGTCGCGCGCATCGCGCACGAGCACGATCTGCCGCTGCTCATCGACAACACGTTCGCGACGCCGTACCTTTGCCGTCCCATCGAGTGGGGTGCCGACATCGTCCTCCACTCGGCCACGAAGTTCATCGGCGGACACGGCACGAGCATCGGCGGCGTGGTCGTCGATTCCGGCCAGTTCAACTGGTCGAACGGCCGGTTTCCGGTCGTCGCCGACCCCTCGCCGGCCTACCACGGCCTCGAGTTCCACGAAACCTTCGGCACGTACGGGTACCTGATGAAGCTGCGCGCCGAAACGCTTCGCGATCTCGGCGCGGCCATGAGCCCCTTCAATGCCTTCCTGTTCCTTCAGGGGCTCGAGACGCTGTCGCTGCGCATGGCGCGGCACGTCGACAACGCGGCGGCGGTCGCGAAATACCTCGACTCGCACCGTCTCGCCGAGAACGTCACGTATCCCGGCCTGCCCGGCAGCCGGTACCGGCCGCTCGTGCAGAAGTACCTGCCCAATGGCGCCGGCGCGGTGTTCTCGTTCGACTGCCGCGGCGGACGCGCGGCAGGGCAGGACTTCATTCGGGGCGTCACGCTGTGGTCGCACCTCGCGAACGTCGGAGACTTGAAGAGCCTCATCATCCATCCGGCAAGCACGACCCACCGTCAGCTCAACGACGACGAGCTGCGTGCCGCGGGCGCCGGACCCGGGACGATTCGTCTTTCCGTCGGCATCGAGTCCGTTGACGATCTGATCTGGGATCTCGAGCAGGGCTTCGCGCGCGCCGCGGCAGCCGCGTCAGCGGAGGTGGCCTCGCGATGACCGCATTCGACCTGTCGCGCTATCAGGATCCCTCGACGATCCAGCGCGTGATCCACACCGCGAAGACCGTTGCGGTCGTCGGCCTCTCGAGCAATCAGCTGCGGGCGAGCAACTTCGTCGGCTTCTACCTGAAGCGGCACGGATACAGGGTCGTCCCCGTGAACCCGCGCGAGCCGGAGATCCTGGGCGAGAAGAGCTTTGCGAAGCTCACCGACGTCCCGGTGCACGTCGACATCGTGAACGTCTTCCGCGCGCCGGACGCGCTGCCCGACATCGCCAGAGACGCCGTTGCCATCGGCGCGGGCAGCCTCTGGTGCCAGTTCACGGTGATCAACGAGGAAGGGGCGCGCATCGCCGAAGCGGGCGGCCTTTCCGTCGTCATGGATCGCTGCATCAAGGTCGAGCACGCGCGCTACATCGGGCGCATGCACTGGCTCGGCTTCAACACCCAGCGCATCACGTCCGTCCGCGGCGGCCTGCAGTAGCCGGCGCGCTCGGCGGGTTCACCGCGTAGTGACCAATGAGAGAACGCGGCGCACCAGATCTGGCGAGCGCTGCGCCAGCGCTCGACGGGTTCAAAGACCGGATCGACGTGTTTCTTCTGGAACGCAACCTGCAGCCTGCCGTTCCGCCCTTTGTACGGTCGAGTCGTAACATGCTCATGTGGAGGCCGTAATGCGAAGAATGACTTCGGGTGCCTGCCTCGCCGCAGCCCTGCTCCTGGTCCCCGCAGGTGCACGAGCTGATCCATTTACGGTGTTGCCGGATGGCAGTCTGGTAGTCGACGCCATCTTTTCCACGCACGGCGTGTTCACGTGCCGTGTCGCGGCATGTTCCGGCACGGGTACGGACACCATCACCTTTGGATCCGGCGGCAACAGCGCAACGGTCACGTTCACGGGCGTGAGTCAGGACGTGGAGGTCAGCAACAGCGCGACCCCCGCGAGTCTGGGCAGCTTCGCGTCAACCTTTTCGCCCGGCTTCGTGTTTCCAACCCGGCCGAGCCCTTTCGCGCCCATTCTTCTGTTCGATCTGTTCATCGACCAGACCTCTCCGGCCGATGGCAGCAGACACAAGACGTGGCAGGCGGTCGGAGGCGGAACGATTCTTCGCCTGTCTCCGACGCCGAGTAGCAGCCCCAGCTTTTCCATGCCGACCGGACCGCTCCCGCCGGGCCTCGAGTACCGGCTCCTCTACACCGTGCATTCGCAGCCCATCAGGCTCACGGGCAGCGGTTCGGCAAGCATGATCGCCGAGATAGGGCTCGTGCCGGAGCCCGCGACGCTGTTGCTCATGGGCACCGGCTTGATTGGTGCGGGGTGGCGGAAGAAGTTCGTCTGAATCAGAGCGTTCGGTTAGAGGCGCCGTCGTCCGGATCGATCGGGCAGCGACGCCACCGTCCAGAACAGGGAGTTGTCGAACAGCCCCAGAAACTGGTCCCTCGTCACGATTGGTGATCCGTTGATGCGCGCGGTGAGCGCGAGCAGCGATTCGAACTGGCGCCGGGGAATCCTTCCGAGCCTGGCACGCTGCGCAAGAGCGGCTCGGAGCTCGCCGTGCGTGAGCGTGTCGTTCGCGGCGCCGTCGAACGCCGCCGCAAAGACGGCAAGACGCGCCCGGTCCACGTTGCCGTCTGGCCCGTAGATCCCGCTGCTTCCCTTCGGGCGCTTCTGCGCGATCCGCTCGACGTTTATCGCGAATCCGTCGGCTGATCGTCCAAACACGAGCGCCGAGCCCAACGTGAGCAGCAGCGATCGGAGCACGCCGAATCCCAGATCGCGCCAGCCCTGAAAGTTCTCTCCGAGCGCGATCGTGCCATCGCCGCTTCGCCGATCGAAGAAGTCGAGATGCGCGAGGAGGTCCGGCCGCTTCGCGACGATGCCATCCGCGTCCTCCGCGAAGCGCTGCGCCTCGTTGGCGTTCAGCCGTCCGCCGCTGCTGATCTGCGGGTTCAGACTCCTCGCACCGGGAAACGGCGCGTCGTAATACGTCGCGAAAAATCGCGCCGCTTCGACGAGTGCGCTTTCGGCAGGCCCGGCATATCTGTCGCTCTTCCGAATGCGACCGTCGCCGCGCACGTCCGCGTAGACGGACGCGCCGTCGACGATGAAATACCGATTCAGGCCGGCATGAAAGAGCCGGATCGGCGTTCCTGCGACGACGGCTGGAGCGTCTTCGACCATGGCGCTGAATTCCTTGGCTCTAATAGCGCTCGATGCGCCGCGCGCTGAGAGGGTGCTCGTCGGGATGCGTTGCTGCGGTCGTGCCCCATGGTTCGAAGGGGTTGCCGAGCGTGTACCGGCCGCGCGCATCCGTGCGCGCGAGCGGCGAGGCGCGCAGTTCGGGGCATTCGAGGAGCAGCACTTCGCGGAGATCCATCGTCTCGATGTGCTCGAGGCCCCACTCCGTGTAGACGCCCGCGTTCATGTTCTCGCAGAACATCGGATCCTGCTCGAGCCGGCTCGACGCCGCCTTGATGAAGAACGCGAAGCGCAGATCGTCGAAGCCGAATCCGTCGGGCCGCTTCTGGTCGCACAACATGCCGACCTGGAGGTCCATCAGGTCCAGGCCGCCCGGCGCGGGGCCATAGAGCCGCTCGAGATTCGCCCTTGTTGCCGGATCCGCCGTCAGGTCGTCGTAGCTCGCGAGCCGCGGCAAACCCTGAAGCGCGCGCAGCTCGTTGTACCCCGGCATTCCCCGCTCGCGATCGCGAAGGATGTCGATCGTCCCGATGTCGATGACCGCCTGGCCGTCGATGCTCATGTCCGTCATCCACGCGGGCAGGTTGTTGTTGACGAGCGCGCCGCCTTTCTCGAATCCGAACGAGTTGAACAGGTTGCCGAGACCGTGCGCCTGCACGATCGCGTGAGCCGCGTGGCCGCGTGAGGCATCGGTTCTGATCGATGCGCGCACGGAGGGCTCGCCTGCGTAGCGGATGTCGATCGTCTCGGTCATCCCCTCGTGCAGACGGTATGCGGACACGAACTCCTCGGAGAACTGGTGCCGCACGCCGTGATTGTCCCGGCGGCCGCCCACGAGGCCGCCCAGAATCGGGTGCCGGAGTTTCAGCACGCGATGAATGCGCCGCTTCCGGAACGGGCGCAGCCGTGTTTCCGTCAGTCCCCACCAGTTGACGCAGAGGCCGGGCGCCACCTTCTTGTTCGGCAGCACGGCGGGTGTCCACTCGACGGTATGGATCTTGGCCATGACCGCCGCGTTGATGAGACGCGCCGTCTTGAAGAGCTGATCGCTCGTCCACGGATGCTCGGGATACGCGCGGGCCAGCTCGCCGCAGATCCGATTGTGGTGGCGGGCAAACAACGTGTGGAACATCGAGAGCCCCAGCCACCAGTTCCGCGTGAATCCCGTGTCTTCGACGCCGGTGACCGGGTTGATGGGCAGCAGGCCGTGCGGGAGATGGAGCGTGCCGTCCGGCAGCAATCTGCCGTCCGCGCCGGTGCGTAGGCGATCCTCCGTCTCCTGGTTGCTGCCGTACAACTGCGAGCCGTCCCACCAGTGCGTGACCTCGTTCGGATACGTGAGGCGTCCCTGGCTCGGATGCGGATCGGGCTGCGTCCTCTTGATCTCGAGCGTCTCGAGTCCGTATTTCAGCCGGATCGGATCGTCGGCCGCGAGCGGGATCGTGTACATCCCGCCTCCGCCGACGTTCTCGCCATGACTGAACCAGTCGTGGCTCTCGAACTGAATCCACGCGATGTACAGCTTGTTGAGGAACGGCGCCAGCGTCTGTTCCGTCCCGGGCCGCAGATGAAGGAACGCGCGTGCGACTTCGCGCGGGCTTGGCAGCCGCGGATCGTCCAGACGGCTCTGGAACCGCTCGATGGGCTGTGCACCCTGCTGCGCGTATCGGGCAAGCGCGGCGCCTTCCATCGGGTCGTCAGTACGCCACGCGCCGGTTGCGGTTGGCATCGATCGCGTCCACGCCGGACGCCGCTGGCCCGGCGGCTGGTTTGCCGTCAGCTCGCCTCGCCGGTACGGATCCTGGATGACATGTGCGTCCAGCCACTCGCGGTACGCGGCCAGCGTGAGCTGACCGAGGATCCGCGATCGCCGTACCCATGCCGGCCGCCTGGCGTCGTTCAATCCAGCGCGCTCGGCGATGGTCAGCAGGGCGCTCAGCAGCATGCCGGCTGCCGCGCCGCCAATCGTCTGGAGTCCGACGACGACAGAGCCGTTCTTCCAGGATTTGTGGGACGCATCGGGCAGCGGCGCCTTGATCTCGGGCTCGCGCAGGTACAGCGCCGGCGGCGTCATCATCTTGACGGCGTCGGTGAACTCGATCACCGACATGGGTTTGTCTATCCGCGTGTCGCAGTTCCGGACGGCGCGCGCGAAGACGTCGGCGAGGCTCGTATCGTCTGGCCGCTTCATGACGGCGGCCTCGAGGTGGCGGACCGCGTCGCCGTATCGCTCCTGGACGAAATAGATCGTCCCAAGAAGGGCGCTGATCTCGCCGGTTCGATCGGTCGGATCGAGCTCGAACGCCTGTTCGAGCGCTTTCAGCGTCGAGATCGCATCGGGCAGGGAGGTTCCACTCAGGAGCGGGTGGCCCGTTTGGGCCGGATCTGCATGTGACATGATCGCCCTCGCTTGCGGGAGCCGACCTAGCGGCGCACGTCGCTCGGAATAGTATCCCCACATCTGCGGAACGTGCGAGGCGTCAGTCGTCGACCCTCAGCGGAGGTCTCGGCATGTCCGAGCTCGTCGTGACCAACTGGTTCGGTGATCTCGTGTCCCGCCCCAAGGTGATCGTGGAGGCGCGCTCGGTCGAGGATATCCGGCGGGTCCTCACCGATCCAGTCCGGTTCCCGTCTCCCGTCAGGGCGATTGGGTCGAATCATTCCACCGCGATGTGCGGCGCGGCCGACGGCGGGACCCTCATCAAGATGGAAGGGATGAACCGCATCCTCGAGATCGCGGACGATTCGGTCACGGCGGAAGCGGGCGCGTTGTATATCGACGTCGCGAATGCGCTGCGCGCGCGGCGGCTGCAATTCCACGTCTGCACGGAAATCGGCAATCTCTCAGTCGGCAGCGCCGCCTGTGCCGGGACGAAGGACTCGTCGATGCCGGGCGAGTACGGTCAGGTGGGCTCCTACGTGACCGGCGTCAAGATGGTGCTGCCCGACGGGCGCCTGATGGAGGTCAGCGACGAGGACGATCCCGCGCTCATGGAGAAGATCCGCTGCAGCTATGGGACGTTCGGCGTCGTGTACGCCGCGACGTTCAAAGTGCGTCCGCTGACGCCCGTCGAGGTCTTTCACAAGACATTCACGTCCGAGGCGTTCGTTCGCGAGCTTCCCGGGCTGAGACGCAGCGGATGGTCGATTTTCTGCTACATCTTTCCGTTCGCCGACAAGATCACCGTCGAGTTCCGCAGGTACAATCCGGGCGCTCACGGCACGCCACGAGACCGTCCATGGACCATTCGAAACCGCGGATGGAGCGTGATCGGACCGATGCTGGCCCATGCCGTGGAAACGCGCGTACCACTACGGTCGCTGCGCTACCACGTGATCAACGGCCTTGGTGCGTTCTGGCGGTTCAATCTGGTGCATCGGGTGAGGGGCCGTCACACGATCCCGGTCGATCAAATCATCCGCTACCCTCCGCGCGGCGGGCGCAGCCGCTACACGTTCAGCCTGTTTGCATTCCCGGTGCAGGAGTATCCGACAATCATCGCGGAGTATTTCGAGTTCTGCCGCGACTACTACCGCCGCACGGGATACCGCTCGAACCTGTCGTCGGTCGGATACGCCATCCGCCAGGACCGCCGCGCGTTGCTGTCGTACTCCCACGCGGGCGACGTCATGACCCTTGATCCGGTTTCGACGGGCACGCCGGGCTGGTGGGAGTATCTTGACGAGTACAACCGGTTCTGCAGCGCCCGCCGCGGCGCGCCGCTGCTCAACCAGACGTTCGGGATCACCCGCGAGATCGTCCGGAAGGCGTACGGCGATCGTCTCGACGTGATGGCGCAGACACAGCGGACGTACGACCCGGACGGGCGCATGCTGAACGCGTACTTCCGCGAGCTGTTCTCTGCGCAGGAAGCGGCTGTCGGCTGAGGCAGGCCGCGGCGGAGTTGGAGACGGAAATGAGCACGACGTCCGCCCAGACCGACGCGGTCCCGGGAGCAGGCGACGCCATCGTCGACATGCGCCGCCTCTACGACCTGCAGCGCCGCGCGTGTGCCGCCTCTGCGCCGCCGGATCTGGGCGCTCGCCTCCGTTCGCTCGATCGGCTGGCCAGGGCTGTTGGGGAAAACAGTCCGGCGCTCGCCGATGCGATCTCGGCGGATTTCGGTCACCGATCGATTTACGAGACGTCCCTTCTCGAGCTCGTACCGCTGCAGAACGCGATTCGGCACGCGAAGCAGAACCTGCGACGCTGGATGCGCCCCGAACGCCGGCGGGTCGCGTGGATCTTCAAATCGAGCCGCTCCTGGATCCAGTACCAGCCCCTCGGCATCGTCGGGATCGTGTCGCCGTGGAACTATCCGCTGTCGCTCGCGCTCATCCCGGTGGTGGACGCGCTTTCCGCGGGCAACCGCGTGCTCCTGAAGACGTCCGATCAGATGCCCGGGTTCTCCAATCTGCTCAAGCGTGTGCTGGCGCGGGCGTTCGACGAGAGCGAGCTCGCCGTTCTCGTCGGCGGGGTGGACCTCGCAGAGCAGTTCGTTCGGCTGCCGCTCGATCACATCCTGTTCACCGGGTCCGCTGCCGTGGGACGAAAGGTGCTCGCGGCTGCAGCCGAGAATCTCACACCTGTTACCCTGGAGCTGGGAGGCAAGTCACCGGTCGTGGTGTGCCCCGACTACGACGTTGCCGTCGCGGCGCGGGACATCACGTTCCCGAAGCTGGCGAATGCCGGTCAGACGTGCCTGGCGCCGGACTACGTGCTCGCTCCAGCCTCGAAAGTGAACGCGCTGGCCCAGGCCATCATCGCCGAGGCGCGGCGGCTCTACCCGGGCGTCGGCAGCAATCCTGATTACACGTCGATCTTCACCGATCGGCAGTACGAGCGCCTGAGGACGGCAATCGACGAAGCTCGCGCCGGCGGAGCAGAGATTCTCGTACACGAAGGGGGGACGGCGACAGCGCGAACGATGACACTGACGGTGGTACTGCGTCCGCCGATGACGTGCGCGCTGATGCGCGACGAAATCTTCGGGCCCGTGCTGCCGATCGTTCCTTACGAGACGCTGGACGAGGCCGTGGCGTTCGTCAATGGAAGGGACAAGCCGCTCGCGCTGTACTGCCTCACGCACGATCGTGCCTCTTGCGATGTCGTGCTCGGCCGCACGACGTCTGGAGGAGCAACGATCAACGGCTTGCTACTCCACCAGGTTCAGGAGGATCTCCCGTTCGGCGGCGTGGGCAGCAGCGGGATGGGTGCCTATCACGGCCGGACGGGATTCCAACGGTTCTCGCACGCTCGAAGCGTGCACCAAGTGCGCTTCGTCAACGTGCTGCGCATCACCGCGCCGCCGTACGGACGGTTCGCCAGACTTGTCGTTCGCGGTCTCGGAAGCCGTCGCGCCAGCAAAGCCTGCCGTCTGTCGGACGCTCGTGTCAGAGAGCCGTAATTGCGCCCGTGAGTTTCTCGCGATGCTTCAGCAGGTTCGCCTTCGCGCACTCGTACCCGGCTTCGACGATGCTCGCAGCGAGATGAAAGTCGGTGCGCTTGAAAGGCAGCATGTCCGGACGCATGAAGACGTCCGCGGACTGCAGCCTGGTGTGCTGGTTCGAAATCCCCGTGTATTCGAGGGTGCGAATCAGGACGAGGAGGATGCTGGGCGTGTACACGCGCTCGGCTGAGAAGCACCGCTTCCAGAACGTCTTCCATCCGGAAATCGCGTCGCCGTAGTCTCGGACCGGCCTGAGCTCGTGCGGCGGCGCGACGTCGACGCCGATCGTCACGCCCTGGTTGCAGAACTCTTTCATGAGATCGACCGGGACGTTGTTGATGACGCCGCCGTCGACGTGCAGCTCGCCGTCATAGACGATCGGCGGGAAGACGCCCGGCGCGCGCGTCGAGGCGAGGACGGCCTTGGCGAGCGACCCCTGCGTGTGCAGCTTCAGCTCCGACCGGTTCAGGTTCGCCGAGATGCAGAAGTAGGGCAACCACAAGTCCTCGATCTGCACGTCGCCGAACAGGTTCCGCACGTTCTGGCTGAACTTGCCCCCGCGCTTGAACGCGAGGAAGGGGAACGTCATGTCGCCGAAGTGGTCGGCGCAGGCGGCGCAGACCTCGCGCTGAATCCGATCCCGGTCCCACCCCATCGCCCTCAAACCGCCAAGCAGGCCGCCCATGCTCGCCGATCCGATGGCGTCGATCGGGATGCCCATCTCTTCGAACGCCCGGAAGACGCCCAGATGCGCAAGGCCGCGCGCGAATCCTCCTCCGAGCGTCAAGCCGACGGCACGGCCGGTGAGCAGCCGGCCCAGCCGATCGAACGTCGTCCGATCGCCGAGCCGGACGTGATAGTACCGCTCGACGTCGCGATTCGCGAGCCAGTGCCGCGTGCCCGAAGGCGCCGCGCGATCGTGCGCGAGCACGAGCCATTGGCGCGCGCCATACCGCTCGGGGCGGCCGGACAGCAGCTCCGTTTCGACTTCTCCCAGCGCAGGCTCGCTCGCGCCATCGCCCAGGAGAATGACGTGGTCCGCCTGGCGAATGCACCGTTCCGTCCATGGGCACAGAAACGGTTCGGCCTGGTAGATCACATACCGATGCTCGGTCTCCTGCTTTGCGAGCCACTCGACGACCCGGATGTTGGCACCCTCCCGCTCGAACGTCTGCGAGATGCCCGGACGGCCGAGATGTCGATCGACGTCCGCGCTCGTCACGTGCACCGCTGGCCCGAACGAGGAGAGCGGCGCCAGGAGCTGCTCGCAAAACGGACCTGCCGGCGCCGAGCGATGGATGGGCACGACGGCGATCGTCGACACCTGGCATCGTTGGCTCCTGCCCGCGTTGGCGTCGATCAGCCGTTGCGCCAGTTTCTGGCCGATCGTCCGGACGGCCCAGGCCGGATGGCGCAGGACGAGCCGATCGAACGCAGCTTTCGTGAGCCTTGCGACCTGGGTATCGCGGATCGCGACGACCGTCGCCGTGCGTCTCTCGCCGGTGACGACCGCTATTTCGCCGATGACTTCGCCTGCGCCAAGTTCCGCGACCGCCCGCTCCTCTCCCTGATCGTTGCGAACGAAGACGCGCACGCGGCCGTTGATGACGAGGCACAGCGAATCACCCGGCTCGCCTTGCCGAAAGAGGATCTCTCCGCCGTACAACGCGGACATCTCGAGCTCGGACTCCAGATCGCTGAGGAGCTCCGGATTCGCGGAGTCGAACAGATGCCCGAGATGCAGAGCGATCGACAGCCGGTGGGCCTGCAACCGCCGGCTCAGCGACTGCACCAGGTGCAGGGCCGCATCAGGATAGGTGGCCGAGAACCGATCGAAGTCGTCGCGATGAAGCGAGACGAGCACCGTTTCGCCGACCGCGGCGACGGTTGCCGCTGCCGGGTCGTCGGAGACGAGGCTCATTTCGCAGACGGTTTCGCCGGGATCGACGTAGAACAGCACTCGGGACCCGCCGCCCGGCATCTCCCAGCTGACGCGGAGCTGCCCCGAAATGACGACGTACAGCGTCCGGTGTGAATCGCCCTGGGCGACGACGACCGCGCCGTCGGAGAACGTCGCAAGCCTGAAATCCGCGGTCAGCGCCCGGACGTGGGCTGCGTCGACGCCGCTGAATGCCGATGCGGCGCACAAGAAGTCGGCGATGTCGCCTGCGGGCAGAGACACTGTGCGGCCTGGACTGGAGTGGCGACATTCTATTGCAGAGCGGGACGGATGCACGATCAGCAGGCGACGGCCAGCGATTCCTCCTGACCCGCCGGTCACGATCGCCGTTTGGCTCAACCAAGTCGAAGCTCACGCGCCGCCCCATAGGCTGTTCACGTTCGCCGATAGGCTAACCAACTCGGGCGATTTGCCGTCCAACGGACGACCGTTCTCGGGAGGCATCGTGACCGCGGGCGCTCATTGGGACATTCTCAAACAGGACTTGCGCTACACCGCTCGCACGCTCAGCCGTGCGCGCGGATTTGCGGCGACTGCCATCCTCGTCACGGCGATCGGCGTCGGCGCCAACACCGCCGCCGTTTCGGTCGCAGACTTCGTGCTTCTCCGGCCGTTGCCGTTTCGTGCCGCCGACCGGCTGGTGCAAGTGTGTGAGGGACCGCGGGAAGGTGGCGGCTGGGGCTGCATGAACCAGTTGTCGCCCGCCAACTATCGCGATCTCAAGACCATGAGCCGATCGTTCGAGGACATGGGCGTGTTCACCGGCGGTGCCGTGAATCTGGTCGGCGGCGCCGAGCCGAGGCGTCTCCCGATCACCCAGGTGACGCCTGAAGTCCTGCCTGTCCTCGGTGTACGTCCGACATTGGGACGCGTCTTCGACGCACGCAGTCCAGACGACATCAACACCATCGTCATCAGCTATGGCCTTTGGCAATCTCAGTTCGCCGGTAGTCCCGGCGTCCTGGGGCAGAAGGTCAATCTCGACGGCGCGCCCTACACGATCATCGGTGTCATGCCGCGCGGTTTCTACTTTCCCAGCCGAGAGCCTCAGTTGTGGACGTTCCTGAATCTACGAGCGCAAGACTTCGTGGATCGTACGAACAGCTTCATCACCGCGGTGGGCCGGCTCGAGCCAGGCGTCACGTTCGAACAGGCCAAGAGCGAGCTGTCGATGCTGGCGGAACAGCTGGGTCGCCAGTATCCGGACACGAATGCGGAGACCGGCGTGAGCGTCTATCGCACGCGCGACAACATGGCACCGCGGTTTCGGTTGATGCTGATCTCGCTCGGCGGCTCGAGCCTGTGCTTTCTGCTCCTCACGTGCGCGAATCTCGCGAATCTGCTCCTGGCGCGCGCGGCGGCGCGCGAGCGCGAATTCGCCGTTCGCGCGGCACTGGGCGCCGGGACGTTTCGGATGGTCCGGCAGCTGACCACGCAAAGCATCGTGCTGACCTCGCTCGGCGGCGCGCTCGGCGTGTCCATTGCCGTCGCCACGGTACCCCTCTTCTCGGCGCTGGTACCGCCCACGCTGCCGATTGATACGCAGCCGACGGTCGATCTGCGCATGCTCGGTGTCGCGGCGCTCTTCACCGCGCTGACCGCCGTTGGCTTCGGTCTCTTTCCCGCGCTTCGCGTTGGACGCACCGAGTTCGCCGCGCTCCGTGACGGCAGCCGCACGAGCGGTGGCCGCAGGCAGCGCCTTCGTGCCGTGCTCGTCGCGCTCGAGGTGGCGATATCGGTGGTGCTGTTGATCAGCGCGGGGCTCTTGGTTCGCGCCGTGTGGCGCGTGCAGTCCGTGGATCCGGGATTCGCGCCACGGAATGTGTTGACGCTCCAGACGGCCCTGCCGCGGCCCGCATACGACAGTCCCGTGCGCCGCAACGCGTTCTACGATCGCGTGCTGACGGGCATCCGCGCACTGCCGGGTGTTCAGGGTGCCGCGTACATCACCGGTCTGCCGATGGTCTGGACTGGCTTGATCACCGGCGTGGACGTCCCCGGCCAGGACGTACGAAGTTCGCGAAGCCGCGGCGTGAGCCACCGCTGGGTGACGCCACATTATTTCAAGACAATGGGGATCCCCCTTCGTCAGGGCCGGGACATCGAGGATACAGACACGGGCGATCGCCCCTGGGTCGCCGTCGTCAGCGCATCCTTCGCGGAGCGCTACTGGCCTGGTCAGGATCCGATCGGCAAGACGTTTCGTCATCTCGATCGAACACGAGCCGTGGTCGGCGTTGTCGGCGACGTGAAAGTCCGCGGCCTGGAGCGAACGAGCGAGCCACAGATGTACTTGCCGGCGCGGCAGGTGCCCGATGACATGCCGGCCATCTTCGACCCGAAGGATCTCGTGATTCGCCACTCCGGGCAGGATGCCGCGCTGCTCTCCGCGGTGCGTCGGATCGTCCGTACGGTCGATCCCGCGCAGCCGATCTCGGGCGTGCGTCCACTGGACGTGGTCGTCGCGGGTGAAACGGCCAGCCGCCGCGCGCAGCTCGAGGTGCTCGGTGCCCTGGCGGTCGTTGCCCTGCTGCTGTCCGGGATCGGGATCTATGGGCTCCTCGCATACACCGTTTCACAACGGTCGCAGGAGATCGGCGTCCGTCTCGCGTTGGGCGCGGACCGCGCTCGCGTCGGGCGAATGATCTTCGCCGACGGTATGCGCCTCGCGGCGGTCGGCGTCGTCCTTGGCGTGCTGGGCGCGTATGCGAGCGGTCGCGGCATGAGCGCGCTGCTGTTCGGCGTTGCGCCGGGCGATCCCGTGACCTTCGGCGTCGGCGTGAGTCTTGCGCTGGTCATAGCGCTGGCGGGTTGCATCGTACCGACGCTCAGGGCCGTGTCCGTGACCCCGATGTCGGCGCTGCGAGCGGAATAGCGGTTTCGGGAGGTGTCATTGATCGATTCCGTCGAGCATCTCAGCGAGCTTCTTGATTAGCCGCACACGCATCCGATTGGTCCGCTTAGCAACCGCTGTACCGGTATGGCGGACACACTACTACGACCCTGGTTTCGGTTCGCGCGCCGGAAGCGGATAGGCCACCCTCGTCTCACCCAATTGGAGTTGCACGCGATGTCGAATGTAGTCGTCGGGATGTTCACGCGCGATTCGAATCGTTCGCGCGACTAGGTGTTTGTGGGTGTCGGGATACGCACTCTCGTCAAGATTCAGGCTTGCGATGAGGACACGCCGAACGTCCAGGTCGGGTTCGAGACGAAGCTCTCGACGAAGAGTTTCCGTCTCTGCCCGAACCGTTCTATTGCTGTAATTGAAAAAAGTGGTGAGCCGGGTTGGAATTCTCCCCGAGAGGCACGGCCCGAGGCCGGGGCCTGAATACCTCAGACCAGATGGATGACCCGAGCGTGAGCGAGGGGAGTCGAGCCAAACTCTCGCTAGGGTGCGCCGCGAGCGTTCAGCGGATGGAGGCGCTCCGACGCGACGGCTGGCAGCCGCGGCGCGTCTTTGCCACAACCGTTGAGTGCGGCCGACCCATTGACACTCAGCGGGGTTGGTTAAAGAGTGGCGAACATCAGCATGTCGAACAGCGGAACGCGAGGACGCCAGCGAAGAATTCCTCGCATTTTCGCCACTTGGAACCAGCTCGACGGGCGGTTACGCCAGATCGACCGACTAAGGGTGGCGGCGTGAGCTCGATCGGAGCGCACGGCGCCTGAATGCCCGTGTCCTGCAGACTGGCCGTGGTTCATGAAGATTTCGCCCGGACAAGAACGCGGGCTTGACCGCCGCGTGGACCAGGTCGCGGGTCGGCCGAGTCGGCCGTCGATCAGTCGAAGAGGAATCGTTTCCACCCCGCCTGTGGGAGGTCGTACGACCCGAAGTGCCCGCGCTGCCGCCGGATATCCTCCGGAGAGAGTTGCAGATGGTCGAAGGCGTGGCTCGAAAAATCCTGTCCGCCACGCGGGTTGTGCATGACGATCTCGCGTACGGCGAGATTCGTTGACGGGTGCTCGAAATAAAAGTTGTAGCTCGCGCCGCTCGGTTCGTACCGATACCGCTCGATGCCGATGCTGCCCGGGTGATAGTCGGGCCAGAGCGAGTTGAGCGCGGCCGGATAGGCGCCCGTGCGTTCGCGGAACCGTTCGATGTCCGAGATGATCGCTCCCGAGTTCGCGATCGCCCGGTCGCGGCTCCACTCGGCGGCGGGCTCTGCGAGCGCCGTGCGGGCGGCCATCACCGCCAACGGAACCGCGATCAGCGCGATCGGCACCGTACGCGTCAAATCCTCGCGATCCGCTCGTGCCGCGCCGACACGTCGCCAGAGCTGGACGAGCCAGACAGCCCAAGCCAAACAGGAACACTGCGGCTGTCATGCTGCCGGTCGAAGCCGTGGCGAGTGCAGCGCCGGTCGCGATGAGCGTCGTCACGACCAACCCCAGTCTCGCCGGCACGTATCCGCGGCTGGACATCAGCCACGCGACGCCCACCAATACCAGCAAGAGACTTCCGAACGCCACCACGGTCGCTGCCGACAGACTGATGACGAGGGGATCGTGGCGGCCGGGAAGAAACGGGAGCAGCATCGCACTCGGGAGAAGGACAATCCAGAGCGCCATGCGCATTAACGGCACCGTCCGAGTGGGTGGCCTGTCGTCCATCAGCGCTGATGATGCTCCCTTCGAGGTGATCCGGCAAGCAGCCTCCAAGCGTTCACTTCACCGAGTGCGGAGCCAGGAGAGCCTGAAGGTGTGCTCTTCGCTCAGGCGAGAGGGGTGCATTCGGGGGTTTCGAACGCGCGGTGCGCGTCGATGCCTCAATTGCCGCGTCCTCGCGTCGCGGCCGGTTCGATTCCTATCAGCGGATCGCCGTAGCAACGACGGCAAGTTGTTGATGGCGCTGGACGGTGATGAACAAATGGTGAGCCTCATTTTCGCGACTTGGAACCAGCTGGACGGGTGGCTCAGGCAGGCGGATGGCGTGCGGCATGCTGTGTGAGGACCATGCGGCTGTGGAGGGAGTCCAGAAGGAAGGCGTGGTATACAGGGGAGCTTATGACGCCTTGGGCGAGGAGTTCGACCTCGCACGTTCGCTGAACGAGGCCAGAGCGACAGTGCGTCTCAAGCAGCGTGGGAAAAGACAAAAAGGTGACGATTACGAAGTGGTACTGACCGCCTGTCCCGAGCCTGCCGACGGGTGTCCGCCAAAATATTCCTTTTCGTCCGGCCGCCTGATCTCGGCGTGCGACACGATGCGGTCGCGCCTCAGGCCGCGGAAGTCGTCCAGGCAGCGCCAACCCTGTTCCTCGTGACGTTCGAGGAACTCCTCGAGCCCGCCCCGCAGGCGCTGGATCACGCCGGGACCGATCGCATGGTCCAGCATCGCGGCCGTGCAGACCTGCACCGTCCCGCATCCGAGCAGGAAATAGTTCAAGGCATGCGCGAACTCCGCGACGCCGCCGATGCCCGAAAAACTCTTGTCGGGAAACGCGGTGGTCATCTGCGCCATCTTGGCGAGTGACAGGGGAAGAATCGCAGGACCGCCCAGTCCGCCGTACGATACCTTCCCTTCGACGTTCACCTCGAACTCGAGCGAGGCCGGATCGATCAGGGGAAGCGACGTGAAGGTGTTCGATGACGAGATGGCGTCGGCGCCCGCGTTGAACGCTGCCTCCGCCTCACGCGCGATGTTCGTCGTGGTGGGTGTGAGCTTCACCCAGACCGGCAGTCGCGACGCCTCGCGCACGACGCGAACGACCGTGTCGATGAGCGCGCAGTTCTTGCCGATGTTGGATCCCATGTCCTCGCGGTCCATGTGCGGGCACGACAGGTTCAGCTCCAGCGCGTCGACGCCTTGCTCCTGACACGCCTGCGCCAGCGTCCGCCAGTGACCCAGCTCGCGATCGTCCTCCGAGCCTGCCATGATCGACGCGACCAGCACACGCGCGGGAAATGCCCGCTTGATCCGGCCCAGACGGGGCTGCCACCAGTCGAGCGGCTTGTCCGAGATCAGCTCCCAGTTCCACGATGAATGCAGCGCCGTGTCGGGGCGCTTCTCCATCGACATGTGATGGCTGTTCGGCGTCGACCTCAGGAACTTGGTCCTGGGTCCCTTGACGTTGATCACGGGGTGAAGACCAATCGTCTTCGTGACCACGCCGCCCCACCCCGCTTCGAACGCTCGCAAGATGTTCGCATCCGACTCAGTGGGGGGAGCCGAGGCCAAAAGGAAGGGGTTTTCGAACCGCAGGCCGGTGAAGACGGTCGCAACCGATATGGGCATCGGAGCTCCTGGCGCGAGTGTAACACCCTTGCCTTCCCCGCGCTGACGGGAGTACCTTCGCTGCTCCGGAGGACCTCATGGCTCGGACCGTGCGCGGCGGATTGATCCAGGTCAGGGCGGATGTGCCGCTCGACGGCGGGGCGGCCGACGTCAAGCAGCGGATGATCCGCAAGCACCTGCCGCTCATCGAGGACGCCAGCCGGCGGGGCGTGCAACTGCTGTGTCTCCAGGAGCTGTTCTATGGACCGTACTTCTGCGCCGAGCAGCATCCGCGCTGGTACGAGATGGTCGAACGGATTCCCGAAGGCCCCACGATCAAGCTGATGGCGGACCTCGCGCGAGAACACGGCATGGTCATGGTCGTTCCCATCTACGAAGAAGAAATGACGGGCGTCTACTACAACGCGGCGGCCGTCATCGATGCCGACGGAAAGTACCTGGGCAAATATCGCAAGCACCACATTCCGCACGTCGCTCCGGGCTTTTGGGAGAAGTTCTACTTCCGTCCCGGCAACCTCGGGTATCCGGTGTTCGACACGGCGGCAGGCAAAGTTGGCGTGTATATCTGTTACGACCGCCATTTTCCGGAAGGAGCACGCATCCTCGGCCTGAACGGCGCCGAGATCGTGCTGAATCCGTCGGCGACGGTCGCGGGGCTGTCCGAGTATCTGTGGAAGCTCGAACAGCCCGCGCATGCCGTCGCGAACGGCTATTTCGTCGGTGCGATCAATCGGGTGGGTGTGGAGGATCCGTGGAAGATTGGCGAGTTCTACGGGCAGAGCTACTTCTGCGATCCACGCGGCCGATTCCTCGCCGAAGCCAGCCGTGACAAGGACGAGCTCGTCGTCGCCGATCTGAACCTGGACGTGATCGCCGAAGTCCGCAACACATGGCAGTTCTTCCGCGACCGGCGGCCGGAGACGTATGGCGCGATTACCGCGCTCTGATGGTGAGGTGCTGGCGGCATGCCCATGTCCCTGCTCATCCGAAATGGCCGTGTGATCACCGCCTCCGACGACTACGTTGCCGACGTGTATTGCGAGAACGGCACCATCACCGCGATCGGCCGGGATCTGCCGTCGCATCGCTTCCAGGCGGAGCGTACGATTGACGCGTCCGGGCAGTACGTGATGCCCGGCGGCATCGACGTCCACACGCACCTCGACATGCCGTTCGGCGGGACCATGTCGTCAGACGACTTCGAAACGGGGACGATCGCCGCGGCGTTCGGCGGAACGACCAGCCTCGTCGACTTCGCCATCCAGTATCGCGGCGAGACGATGCGCCACGCGCTGGACCGGTGGATGGCAAAGGCATCGGGCAAGGCGGTGATCGACTACGCGTTCCACATGATCGTCACCGAGCTGCCCGACGCGGGCCTGACCGACATGGACACGATGGTCCGCAACGAGGGGATCACGAGCTTCAAGCTGTTCATGGCGTATCCGGGCGTGTTCATGGTCGACGACGCGACGATCTTCAGGGCGTTGCGGCGGACGGGCGAGAACGGCGGCCTGGTCTGCATGCACGCCGAGAATGGCGGAGTCATCGACGTTCTCGTGCAGGAAGCGCTGCGCCTGGGGCACACGGCGCCGAAGTACCATGCACTGACCCGCCCGTCGCGCGCCGAAGGAGAGGCAACCGGCCGGGCGATCGCTCTGGCCGAAATGGCGGGCGTGCCGATTTACATCGTGCACCTGTCGTCGGCCGACGCGCTCGAAAAGGTCAGGCAAGCACGAGACATGGGTCTCCCCGCGTACGCTGAGACCTGCCCGCAGTATCTGTTCCTCTCCTACGACAACTACGAAGAGCCGGGGTTCGCGGGTGCCAAGTACGTGATGTCGCCGCCCCTGCGCGAGAAGTGGCATCAGGACGTACTCTGGAAGGGGCTTGCGAAAAACGATCTACAGGTGATTTCCACCGATCACTGCCCCTTCTGCATGAACGAGCAGAAGGAGCTCGGGAAGGACGACTTCAGCAGGATTCCCAACGGCGCACCAGGCATCGAAACGAGGCTCACGCTCGTCCACGACGGCGGTGTGCGTCAGGGTCGTATCAGTCTGAATCGATTCGTCGAACTCTGCTCGACGACACCTGCCAGGATGTTTGGCCTGTTCCCGCGCAAGGGCACGATCGCGGTCGGCTCGGACGCGGACATCGTGATCTTCGATCCGCAAGCCGAACAGGTGCTCGGGGTGAAGACGCTCCACATGCGCGTCGATTACAACCCGTACGAGGGGCGGCGCGTGAAGGGCACGCCGAGCACGGTGATTTCGAACGGTGAGGTCATTGTCGAGAACGGCGTGTTCGTCGGCCGGAAAGGAGCCGGGCGGTTCGTCAAGCGCGGGCCGAGCCTCGCTCCCGCGGGACTGTAGCGCGCCCTGCGCTACACGACGATGACTACCGCCACCCAGATCGAGCGTTCCGACGGCCGCGTCGAGCTGCGCGACTCAGAGCGCATCCGATCGAGTCCCCTGTACAACGAGGACCTCGCCCCGGTTCCGATCGCCCGGCGGAACTGGACCACCTACAACTACGCAGCGCTGTGGATCAGCATGGCGCACTGCATTCCCACGTACATGCTCGCGTCGGGGTTGATCGCGGAAGGGATGAACTGGTGGCAGGCGCTCGTGACCGTTCTGCTCGGCAACACGATCGTGCTCGTCCCGATCCTGCTCAACTCGCATCCCGGCACGAAGTACGGCATTCCGTTTCCGGTCTTTGCGCGCGCGGCGTACGGAACGATTGGCTCCAACCTGCCGGCCCTGATGCGCGCCCTGGTGGCGTGCGGCTGGTTTGGCATCCAGGCGTGGATCGGCGGTGAGGCGCTCAACACCTTCTTCTCGAGCGTGATCCCGGGCTGGACGGGGCTCCTCGGGCCCGGCTTCGGAGGTCATACCGCCACGGAATGGGTGGCGTTTCTGATCTTCTGGTCCCTGAACGTGTTCATCATCTACCGCGGCATGGATCTGCTGCGGCGGGTGGAGAACTGGGCTGCGCCTTTCGTGCTCGTCATGACAGCGGCGCTCCTGGCGTGGGCCGTGTGGCGTGCCGACGGGATCGGACCATTGATATCGCAGCCTGGCCGGCTCTCCACCACACGGGACTTGTTTCCGGTGTTCGTGCCCTCGCTCACGGCCATGATTGGCTTCTGGGCGACGCTGTCGCTCAACATGCCCGATTTCACGCGCTTCGGAAGGAGCCAGCGCGAGCAGACGATAGGTCAGGTCGTGGCCCTGCCCACGACGATGTTCGTCTTCGCGGCGATGGGCGTCATGATCACCAGCGCCACCGCGATCATTTATGGCGAGTTGATCTGGGACCCCATCAAGCTGATTGGACGATTCAGCCAGCCGGCAGTGATTGCCATCGCGATGTTCACGGCAGTCGTGGCGACGCTGGCCGTCAACATCGCCGCGAATGTGGTTTCACCTGCGAACGACTTCGCGAACGCGTTCCCGCGCGCCATCAGCTTCAAGACGGGTGGCCTGATCACCGGCATCATCGGCATCGTCATCCAGCCGTGGAAGCTGCTGGCCGATCCGTCCGGCTACATCTATACCTGGCTGCTGGGTTACTCCGGCGGGCTGGGGTCGATCGCGGGCGTGCTCATCGCCGACTACTGGGTTGCGCGGCATCGGACTCTGAGTGTCGAGGACCTGTATTTGCCCGATGGATGCTATCGCTACGCAAACGGCTGGCATCTGCCGGGCGTGCTTGCGACGTTGGCCGGGTGCGCCGCAGCGTGGGGTGGACTCCTGGTTCCCGCGATGCGACCGCTCTACGATTACGCCTGGTTCGTCGGCTTCGCCGTCGCTGGCGTCACCTATCTTGCGCTGGTGCCATCACGGGGCGATAACGGCCCGGCGAAGTAGTTGCTCGAGAAGTCACCAGTTACGCGAGAGGAGTTGTCATGCAGACCGCGAACGCGCCGACCAGAATGAGCAGTCAGGCCATCGTCGATCTCACCAGGCAGCACACCCTCTTCGAGTGGTCGGCGCAGTCAGCCGTCGATCCGATTCCGGTGGCCGGAGCGAAGGGCTGCTGGTTCTGGACGCCCGAAGGCAAGCGGTTCCTCGACTTCAACAGCCAGCTGATGTGCGTGAACATCGGACACGGCGACGAGCGTGTCGTCCGCGCGATAAAGCGCCAGGCCGAGACGCTCGCTTACGCGAATCCGTTCATGGCGACCGAGGCGCGCGCGCTGCTAGGCCGCAAGCTGGCGGAGATCGCGCCCGGCGACATCGACGTCTTTTTCTTCACGAACGGCGGATCGGAGGCGAACGAAAACGCGCTCAAGCTCGCGCGGCAATTCACCGGACGCCACAAGGTCCTCTCCTTCTACCGCTCGTACCACGGCGCCACGGCCGGCAGCATGATGCTGACCGGCGATCCACGGCGCTGGGCTTCGGAGCCGGGCATGCCGGGCGTCGTCCATGTGCTCAATCCGTATCACGGCATTCGACGCGGGTGGGACACGGCCGAACAGGCGCTCGCGTTGCTCGAGGAGACCATTCAGCTCGAAGGCGCAAGCACCATCGCCGCGTGCTTCCTCGAACCGGTCACAGGTACGAACGGCGTCCTGATTCCGCCGGACCGTTACCTCCAGGGCGTTCGCGATCTGTGCACTAAATATGGAATCCTGATGGTGGCCGACGAGGTCATGTCAGGGTTCGGCCGCACCGGCGAGTGGTTCGCCGTCGACCACTGGAACGTCGTCCCCGATCTGATGACGATGGCGAAGGGGTTGACGAGCGCATACGTGCCGCTCGGCGCGGTCGGGATGCGGCGGTCGATCGCGGATCACTTCAAGGACGAGGTGTTCTTCGGCGGGCTCACCTACAACAGCCATCCGCTCGGCTGCGCCGCCGCCCTGGCCACGCTGCAGGTGTACGAAGAGGATCGGCTGATCGAGAACGCGCGCCGGATGGGCGCGATCATGCAGCAGCGGCTGGAAGCGTTGCAGGCCAAGCACGCGATCGTCGGCGCTGTGCGCTCGATTGGCTTGTTCGGGCTCGTCGAGCTGGTCGAGGATCGCGGGTCGATGGAGCCGCTCGCGCCGTTCAACGCGACGTCGGAGCCGATGAAGCGTCTGGGACGCTTCTTCCGCGATGAGGGGCTCTACACGTTCGTCCGGTGGAATACGTTCTTCACGAACCCGCCGCTCATCATCACGGAGGACGAGCTGCACACAGGCTTCGATATCATCGATCGCGGTCTCACTACGATTGCGTGCTGATCGTCACGTGGCCGCCAGCGTCCTGTGCGTCAGCCTCGTGAGCGTCTCGATTCGATAGCGTCCGTTGTCTGGCTTATGGGAGCCAGCCGCGCGCTCGGCGGGCGTCAGATCCGCTCCGGCGATCATAAGCCCTTTGGTGACCGGGGCTCCGAACCCCCATGGTGTTGCGACCGCCCGCCCCTCAACCTGCAACAACCTACGGCCGATCGCAGCCATTGAATGACACGACTACGGCGGTCAGGACGTGATGTAACGCTGCAGCGAGTTAATGGTGAATTGTTGCTCGTCGACGACTGTCCGGACGACGTCGCCGATCGAGATGACGCCAATCAGCCGTCCCTGTTCCACCACTGGCAGATGCCGGACGCGTTTTTCGGTCATCAGCGCCATGCACTGCTCCGGCGTCCAACCCGGTTCGACGCAGATGACCCGAGTCGTCATGATCTCGCTGACGAGCGTCTCCCTGGACGTCTTGCCAACAAGGATCACCTTCCGCGCGTAATCCCGTTCAGAGAAGATGCCCTTGATCTCCTCATTTGAGAGGACGATGACCGCACCGATGTTCTTGTCGGCCATCAAGCGGAGTGCGTCGTACACCGTGTCGCCCGGCTCGACGGAGTAGACCTGAGATTTGCCATGCAACATATCTCGTACGGTTGCCGACATGATCCGTCACCTCGACCGCTGAAGAAACGATGAAGAGGGACCGGCTCGCGACGCGGTGATAAACGTCGCTCACGCGTGTGCGACGTTGCGGCAGCGCCTCGCGCAAACGGCGGCCATCGTAGCCCAATCGAGTTGTTTGCTGCCACTCGGACGCGCAGTGCGGAGGCTACACCGTAGGGATGCGGTCCGTCGAACGCCCGCCCGGCGGCGTGAGGCGGCACGATGGACCGAAGGACCGTGTACTTCAATGACGAGGAATGGCAGGCGATCCGGCGTCAGGCGTTCGAAGAGAACCGGAAGTACACCGACATCGTGCGGGCGATGCTCGACTGGTAGAGCACGCGCATTTCTGCGCGCGCCAGCAGCGCCACACTCCCCCGCGATCACATCGCTGTGGCGATCGCGCCAAGAGACACCCAGACGTCCGACCGCATGGCGGTCACGCCAGAAAAATCGGGCTCGGCTACGCCGACGACGGTCGTGTGCACGGGGCCGGGCAGGCGACGGTCGTTGATGTCGATGATCCGGGTGCAACGGCCTGCGTGAGCCGAGAGGCGCGTCGCGGCTGCGCTGGCGCCCGCTGGCGGCACTGAAGCCCACCCCCGTGGATCCGATGGCTGGCACTCCGGCAGGAGTGACCGGTCATTCAGACTACTCGCTGCGCAGCGCGACGATTGGATCGATCCGGGCCGCACGGCGCGCCGGCAGCAGGCTCGCGGCGGTCGCGACACCGACGATGTACCCGAGCGACGATTCGAGCACCTGCTCGAGCGTGCCAAGCTGTGTCACCGGCAGCTCGGGATCGACCACGCGGACGACCGCGCGCATCGTTGCGAGCACAGATTGCGGCGCCCCCTCCGCCTTGACGACGAGTTGGCCGAACGCCTGCGTCCGCTGCGCGAACGGCCGGTAATTCTCGACGTCGGTCTGTTGGGTCAACGTCAGCGAATGCCCGTCGCCGACGACCCGACGATCTCGACCGGGATGCCGCCGTTCTGCGATCCGCTCAAGATGACGCGGCGGAAGGGATCCTCGTTCCGAAAGAGCCGGCTTGCCGCCGAGGCGCTCGAGATGACCACCTGCGGCGCCGCCGCATCGTCGCGCGGCGTGAAATCGCGGCCGGCGCGGAGGGGAATTCCCATCGTCGCGAAGTAACCTGGCGTGACCGAGCGCGTCGGACCGAGCGGACGTTGATTCAACGGCACGACGCGATCCGCGCGTACGTAGGGGGCGCGCGAGAGGAAGCCGCTCAGCGGCAGGCCGGCGAGGATGGTGGCGGAGTGGACGCCCGGCGCCCGGCCGAGCTCCTCGCGAAGCCGCTCATACAAGGTGCTCTGCGCGATCGGATCGGCATAACGCCGCGTCGGCAGACTGATCGCGCCGGTAGCGACGCGCGAGGCAGCGAAGCCGGGGTCCTGTGGCGAAACGCGCAGGAAGCTTCCGACCAACAGCAGGGCGCCGATCAACAGCAGCAACGACACGGCAACCTGTACGCCGACCAGGACGTTCCGGATCATCGATCGGCCGCCGACGGTACCGCGCGCGCCGCCAAGCGCATGCAGCGGTGACATACGCGCCGACTGCAGCCCCGGCAGCAGGCCGGTGGCGACGCCGACGAGGAGCGCGAGCGCACATGCCGCGAAGAGCGAGGCTCCCGCGACGCTCGGGCTTGCTCCAATGAAGCCCGGCAGCGCGGCGTTCCCGGACACCTGAGAATCCTCGCGCATGCGGGTTGTCGGGTCGAGCAGGATGAGTCTCGCGCCGCGCTCCGAGAGCAGCAGTCGTCCATCAGGGCGCTCGAGGGGCGCACGCCACATCATGGGCGGCAGCCCGGCATGAGCGGCGGTCACCTTACCGTTGACGATGTCGACGATCCTCAGGTGTGTTTCGGTCGATCCCAACCCGTGCAGGATGAAAACCGATCGTCCGTCCCGACTTACGGTGAGAGGGAGGTGCAGGATCGCTCGAGGCAGTTCACCGAGTTCGACGATCGCTGTGCGCCGACGGCTATTCGCGTCGAACAGCTCGAAAAGGCCCGTGGAGTTGCAAGTCCAGAGGTGTGTCGAGCCTGCGATACCAAAGCCGCGGTCGGCTGGGCGCATTGGGAGCAAGAGCCACTTGCTCCCGTCGGGATACCCGGTGACGCGCAGGTATCGAGAATCCGCTCGACCTTCAGCATGTGGGCGGCTTCGCGGTCAAGGCTTTGGCGCGAGGGCCAACACGAATAGCGCTCTGCTGCAGGAGCTCGCCGGGGCTGCTGGTCTTGAAAGCTTCCTTCAACGCCCAGTCCAAGACGAGCGTGTAATGGGAACTTCCGTCGCTCTCCCCATGAAGTGCCGCTACGATTCTATCGGCGCAGATGACAGATCAGGAGAGCCGTGTCCAGCCGAGGCGTTTACTTTGATAGATGGGCGGTGGATAGCCGAGCGCGGCTCAAGATTTCGCGCGTTTCACTGGGAAAAAGTGGTGAGCCGCGTAGGAATCGAACCTTCAACCCGCCGATGAAGAGTCCGAGGGGCGAAGCCCCTCGGATGAGAGATGCGACTCGTCTTCCTTCAGTGTGTCGGCGCGGCGTCGGTGATCCGTTCCGCTGCTGCGTCGTAGTAGAGCCGCTTCCCCTGCCAGTACGACTGCGCGGCCATGATGACGGCCACCGCGTGCAGGAAGCCGTTGTCGACGGTCGCGTGCGTCTTCGTGTTGCCGCTCCGCATGCACTCGAACCAGTTCGACATGTGCGACAAATCCTCGTCCCCGATGTTGATTGGTCCGGGCTTGTCGTCGCCGGGCAGCGTGACCCAGCGTTCGGCGCGCTCGATCGTCGGGTTGTCTTCGTGGTTGCCTTTTTCGTCGACCACCTTCCATCGGGGGCTGCCTTCGCCGCCGATGTTGACGAGCGTCGCCTTCTTCCCCATGATGCGCGAGAAGCTGTCGGAGTCGTTGCCGAAGCTCGTGGAATAGCTCACGAGGAAGGTCGGGTACTCGACGAGCGCCTGGAACGTGTCTGGATTCTGGCGTCCGTCGTGCCAGGCGAACACGCCGCCGTGCGACACGATCGACCGCGGAGGCGTCTCGTTCATGAAGAAGTGGACGAGATCGATGCCGTGGCTCATCCACTGATCGGGGATGCCGCTCGAGAACTCCCGATAGAGGCGGAACTCGAAGTAGAGCTGCGGATCGAATGGACGATCCGGCTTCGTCATCAGCCAGGTCTTCCAGTCGGTGTCCTCCGGGCGAATCAGCTTCACTTCCGGCCGGCCGCGCCAGCGCGGCCCGTTGTAGTTCCACACGATCTCGTACTTGCTCACGTCGCCGAGGACGCCGGTGCGCAGCACCTCGCGCGCGGCGAGCTGGTACGGCTCGCTGCGATGCTGCGTCCCGATCTGCACGACGAGGTTGCGCTCCTTGACCGCGTCGCGCGCGGCCTTGACCTCCTCGAGCACGTTCCCCATCGGCTTCTCGCAGTAGGCGTGCTTGCCCGCCTCCACCGTCTTCTTCAGCATCGGCGAATGCGAGTGCTCCGGCGTGGCGATGAAGACGGCGTCGACGTCCTTCATCGCCAGCAGCTCGTCGGGATGCTGCACGGCCTTGGGCGCGCGCCCATAGTACTCCGTCGTCCTCGTGGCCGCGCGCTCGCGGTTGTTCTTCCAGAGATCGCACACCGCCACGGTTTCGACGTTGTACTTGTCCTTGAGCCTCGACGCCATCTTGTGGAGGCCGCTGCCGCGGTTGCCGATGCCGATGTGCCCAAGGGCGATGCGGTCGTTCGCGCCCAGGATGCGGTCGTAGGAGAACGCCGTCGAGGCGATCGCGGAGCCCGCGACCGCCCCGGCAGCCTGAATGAACGTTCGGCGGTCGACCTTCTTGTCGTCAGAGTTCTGCATGTCGAGTCCTGCCCTTTAGAAGACGATCCTCACGCCCAGCCGGAACTGGCGCTCGTCGATCCCCTCGCGGCCGAGATCCTGGACGCTCGTAATTGTCATGAAGTCGGAGCCGTCTCCGACGTTGTTGTCCGGGTTGGCGAGGTGCGGCGTATTGGTGAAGTTGTACGATTCCAGCCGCAGCTGCACGCGGAAGCCGTTCGTCGCACCGATTTCGCGCGTCAGGCCGAAGTCCCAGTTGAAGAGGCCCGGACCGCGCAGGATGTTATACCCCGTGTTGCCGAACCGCGCCTCTGTCACCTCGGCGAAGGCCGTCGGATCGTAATAGGGCGTGTCGCGTCCGACTCCGCCGAGCTTCTGCGCGGGTTTCACCTGGTCGGCGGTCTGAACGCTCCCGGGCAGGTTGAGGGACGTGTCGTCCGCGAGGACCGAGAACGGCGTGCCGCTCATGATGCTGATCATGTTGTTGACCTGCCAGCCGCCGAGAATAGCGGACGCAACGCTGCTGTCGTTGAGCCACCGGCGACCCTTTCCCACGGGAATCTGCCAGACGCTGGTAATGCCGACGTTGTGGCGTCGATCCGTGCTCGTGGGTGCGAGATTGCGATCGAGGTACGCGAGTGCCTGCGTGCCGTGATCTGACAGGAGCCATGAGCTGTTCTCGTTCGGGCTCAGCGCGCGACCCAATGTGTAGTTCACCGCGAGGCTGAGTCCATCGGCGAACCGCCGCTGCAGCTGCGCCTGCATCGAATCGTACTTGCCGTCGCCAACCGGCTGCAGCAGCACGGTCGATGCGGTTCTGCCGAAGCGCGCGACGAGCGGCCGCCCGTCTTCGCCGGCACCGATGACTTGTCCCGCGTTGATGTCGAGCAGTCCGAGTTGGCGTGTGGTGCGCGTCGCGACGTATCCGATCTGTCCCGTAAAGCTCCACGGCAGCTCGCGCTGGATGGTGACGTTCCACGACTGAATATATCCCCGGTTCAGATCTTTCGGATAGCCTTGCCATGCGTAGTCGCTTGGGATGTCCAGGACGCCATTGCCTTGAGCAGGGACCTGCACGGCCGGTATTCCCTGGGCGAGGGTGGCCGCGGGCGTCAGGCCGTCGGGCGACTCCTCCTTCACCTGAATCAGCAGCGGATAGTTCGCCCGAATCAGCTCCATCCCTTCGTACGGATCGTTCGTCAGTCCGTAGCCTGCGCGTGCGACCCACTTGTCGGTGAACCGGTAGGCCACGCCAACGCGCGGGCCGAATCGCGCTTTGCTGGTCTTGATCCCGCAGTCCTTTGGCGTGGGGCCGACACCGCAGAGCAGGACCTTCCCCGTATCGACGTCATAGAACTCGATTCCGCGATCGGGCCTGGTCGGAACGGGAAAATACTCCCACCGCGTGCCGTAATCGACCGTCAGCTTGTCCGAAGCCGTCCAGCGATCACGGATATAGCTGCTGTACAGGCGCGCCTTGAGGTGGTACACGTCCGGCACCTGCAGCGTCCGTCCGGCGCTGCTGGCCTGGCCGAGCATGAACGCTGCGGCCGTGTTGTAAAACGAACCTCTCGACGTCTGCGCGCAATTGCCCGTCGATGGGTTCAACGCCTCGCACCGTTCCGTGACGCCGCGGGCAAACCCGAATCCACCCTGTGCCCCGAAGCCGCCCGTGATGAACTCCGCCTGCGTCTGGTTCAGCGCCATGTCGTAGATATCGCTTCCGAACCGGATGTTGTGCCGCCCCTTGATCAGATTGAAGTTCACGACGTACTGCGACTGCGGATCGTGCCGGTAGTAGGGCATGAAGTTTTCGTTGACTCCAATCGTCGCGAAGTCCGCGAAGGAGAACGTCGGCCACCCGCTCTCGAACGCGCGCGTGCCGTTCGTGCCCGGAATGCCCAGCGTGTCGCGGCCGAAGTTCTGTCCGAGGCCGGGTTGCTCCGAATTCGTTCCCTGCTTTGCATACCCGTAGTGCGCGTCCATGAAGAACGTCGGGCTGAAGATGTACGTGCCCATCACCGTCACACGATACGTGTTGCCGGAACCCGTCCCGGGATTGCTGCTCCCGCCGATCGGCCGGCCGACGGCGGTGTCCCCGAACACCGTCGGCGTGACCGCGCGATAGTGCAGCATGCCGAACGTCCCCGCCATGTTGAACTTCGAGTTGCCGTTGTAATCGAACCTGGAGTCGACCTGGTTCCGGTCGAACGTGAACGGCGCCTGCGCGAAGTAGTTGTTCCGATCGCGGTTCAGGTTGTTTGCCGGGAAGTAGCTCGCGATCTTCTGAGCGATCGGATCCATCCGCGCGGCAGGGAGGATGTTCAGGCAGCTCGGGTTCGCCGCCGTGTTGCAGAGCGCGTAGTTCGGATCGCCCGGGAACACCTGGAACTGCGTCCGCCCGGTCCCGTCCGCATTTCCACTGAGCGGGTCGTAGATCGGCGTCGGGGAAAGCGAGAAGTCCCCCTTCAACATCGCGGGCATCGGCACCGACACGGTCCTGCTCACGTCCCGGTGGTCGCGGATCGACTCGTAGCTCACGAAGTAGAACGCCTTGTTCTTGCGGATCGGGCCGCCGACCGTGCCACCGAACTCGTTGTAGCTCTGCTTGGGCTTCGGGCCCGTATTCAGCGCCACATCGTCGAACCGCATCGGCCACGCTTTCAGGTCCTGGTTCGTGAAGTACTCGAACCCCGACCCGTGCATCGCGTTCGAGCCGCTGCGCGTCTGGACGTTGATGGCCGCGCCGCCTGCGAGCCCCTGCTCCGCGTCGAAGCTGCTGGTGACGACGTTGACTTCCTGAATCGACTCGAGGGTCGGGATGTACGACGCGACATGCGGCAGCTGGATGTTGGCGGTGCTGACGCCGTCGATCCGGGTGTTGTTCTGATCGTCGCTCGTGCCGTTGACGCTGAACTCCAGCGAACGCGCCGGGTTCGTGGGGATGGAGTGCGAGTTGGCCGGCGGCGCGAAGCCGGGCAGCATCCGGTAGACCTGCTGGTAGTTTCCGCCGAGCGGCACGGGCAGGTTCGTCAGCTCCTGCCCGAGCAGGTTCGAGTGGACCTCGGCGGTTTCCGTCTGCAGCGCCGGCGCTTCCGCGCGCACCGTGACGTTGTCGCCCAGCGCCCCGATCTCGAGGCTGATGTTGAGCCGCGTCACGGTGTTGATGTTCACCGTCACCGGCGATTGTTCGAACGTCCTGAAGCCCTGTTGCGTGGCCTTGAGCGTATAAACGCCGGCGGGCAGGTCCGCGAGGTTGAAGTGGCCGACGCCGTCGGTCACCGCCTCGCGGGTGAACCCGGTGTTGTTGTTGGTGACGAGCACCGTGGCGCCGGGCATGGCGGCGCCCGACGAGTCTTTGACGTCTCCGACGACCGAGCCGTAGAGCACCTGCGCGGCCGCTCGACTTGGAGCCGCGCAGATGAAAACAAGAACCGTGAATGCGATGAAAGCAGGCAGCCGACACCGCCGAGCCGCTGAGGACATTGCGACACCTCCCGTCAGGTGAGCGCGATGCTACGTCCTGCGTCAGAGCGGAGTCAATCGACTCAGCGCTACCGCTGAGCTTGGAGGCGATACGCTATATTCCCATTCACCACTGTGAGCTCCGCTCGAATGGCGCGGAGCTGCTCGTCCGTGCAGGTCATCATATCCCTGTCGAGGACGACGAAATCCGCGAGCTTCCCCGGCTCTATCGAACCGCGCGACTTCTCGTCGAAGCTGAACCGTGCCGCCCCGCTCGTCATCATGCGAAGCGCGTCCTGCCGCGAGACGGCTTCGTCCTTGCCGATCACGTCCCCTGATTCCGTGCGCCGGGTGCTCGCGGTGTACATGGTCAGAAACGGATTGAACGGGTTCAGCGCCTCGTCGCGATTCAGGCCGAACATGTGATCGGTATTGATCGCAACCTCGACACCCGCCTGGCGCAGCGTCCGCAGTCCGATGAAGTGCTCGAGACGAGCGCGGCCCAGGCCTGTCGCGAGCGCATCGGCATCTTTGTAGTACCACGCCGGCTGCGTGTCCACGAACACGCCGAGGCGTGCGGCTCGCGCCGCGGTCTCGGGATGGACGAAATACGCGTGGATGAGCGTGTGCCGCCGGTCGGCGGACGGCTGCTCCTTCAATGCGGCTTCGAACGCATCCAGTACGGCGTCGACGCCGGCGTCGCCGGTGACGTGCGCGACCATCTGCCACCCATGCCGATGCCCGATCGCGACGGCCGCCTTGATCTGCTCCGGGGTCAGCGTCAGGAAGCCGCGGTACTTCGGATCGTCAATCGCGTACAGCTGATGCGCGCCGGTGCCGTAGGGCTCGCGCATGAACGCAGTGCCGATCAAGATTCCGCCGTCGACGAAGATCTTCAGCGGCCCGACCTTCAGCCAGTCGTCGCCGCTCCCGAAGCGGAAGGGCAGCCCCGTCACGAACTGCTCGACCTGCGCGGCATCGTCGGCGTGCGGGACGCGGAACGTGACGGTCGTACGGACTTTGAGGCGGTCCGCCCGATGCAGCGCTTCATATGCGCGGAAGCCGTCGACCGTCGCGGCACGCTCGATCACGCTGGTGATGCCCGTCGCGAGGTACTGCTCGTGCACTCGCTGCAGCTCGTCGAGCGACGGAACGGCCGACTCGCGCGGCTGAAAGCGGGAGAGGAGGGACCCCACGTTGCGCAGCAGGCCCGTGGGCTCGCCGCTCGCGTCCTTCACGATGGCGCCCCCGGGCGGATCGGGCGACGCGCTGCTGATGCCCGCGGCTTTCAAGGCAGCCGTGTTCAGCGACAGCGCGTACGCGCCGTCGACGACAACGGGATGACCCGGCGCAACGGCGTCGAGCTCCTGGCGTGACGGGAAGCGGCGCTCCTGCAGCCGCGGCGGATAGACGCGCGGCGTCCAGATCCACGATCCGCTCGGACGCCGAGCTGTCTCGGTCCGAATCCAATCCTGCAGCTCGGGGATGGAACGCAGGTTTCGAAACGGCTGCGACATCTCACTCGCCGCAACGCCAAGCGCGTGGACGTGCGTGTCGATCAGGCCGGGGACGACCGTACGGCCGCGCCCCTCGATGACGCGCGTGGCGCTTCCGATGTAAGGACGAATCTCTTCGACGGAGCCGACCGCAACGAACCGTCCGCCGCGAACCGCCAGCGCGCGCGCCTCGGTGAAGCCCGAGTCGACGGTGAGGATTTTCGCGTCCGTCAATACGAGGTCCGCGGGTTGAGGCTGGTTCTGCAGGAGCAGCGCACCGGCCGAAGCCGCGGCCAGCACGAGCACGAGAGCTGTTCGTTTCACCATCGCATCCACTCGTCGAGGTGCTCGCGAACGAAGTCATCGTCCGCCAGGTGGGGGTACGCCCGGTAAACGCGATCGATCTCGTCGGACTGTCCCGGGCTCATGCGCTCCTCCGGATCGAGGCATCGTACGCTGCGCACGAGACCCTGTCGGCGCAGCACCTCGTGAATGCCGGCGATGCAGCCGGCAAAGTTGTTGGACGGGTCGAAGAACGCGGCGTTTGCATCGGTGATCTGGGCGCCTCGCTGGAGCAGTTCCGCGGGCACACACGATCCGCGCCTCGCGGCGCGGCAGTCTTCGAGCAGTTGCACCGCGCACTTCGTCCACACGGCCCAGTGTCCGAGCAGGCCGCCGACGATGCGGCGTTCGGCCGGCAGTTCGCCGGCGCTGAATCTGAACGGCGTTACGAGATCGTAGACGATCGAATCGTCATTGCCCGTGTAGAGGACGATGTCGTCGCGTCCGGCGTCGATCACGGCTCGGAGGACGTCAATCGTCCGATACCGGTTGAAGGGCGCGATCTTGATCGCGACGACGCGCGGGATCTCGGCAAGACGGCGCCAGAACCTGTACGAAAGAGGGCGTCCCCCGACCGACGCCTGCAGATAGAAGCCGACGATCGGAATGCGCTCCGCCACGGATGCGCAGTGCGCGATGAGGACGTCGTCACTGGCGCTGCGCAGCGCGGCAAGACTCAGGAGTCCGGCGTGATACCGAAGGCGCGCGAGCGTGTCGGCCTCGCGCAGCGCCTGATCGGTGGCGCCGCAGATTCCGCCGATCCGGACGAGCGGCTCCGTCCTGCGCGCATCGGCGCGGTCCATCTCTTCGGCCGCGATCGTGAGCACGGGCTCGAACAACCCGACCGCTGGATCGCGGATCGCGAACTGCGTCGTGTGAACGCCGACGGCAAGCCCGCCAGCGCCCGCGGCGGAGTAGTAGCGGGTCAGCGCGCGCTGGCTGCGCTCGTCGAACTTCCCGCTTTCGTCGAGCGCCAGCGGGTGCGCGGGGATCACTCGTCCGTCCCGGAGCGCGGCGCCAATTCGGGGAGGAAGGTGGGTCATCAGAACCGTCCGGCACGCGATTCGAAATGCGTCGGCTTCCCGAGTCGTTCGCCGTCGCGGCGGATCCAGTCCGCCGTCCACGAGAGGAGCTGCGCCAGATCGACGCGCGGCCGGCCGAGGAGCGCCCATCCACGGGAGCCGTTGCTCAGCAGCGCGTCTTCGGCTTCTCTGCCGGTGAAGCTGACCGGGATGTCGAGACTCCGTCCGAGCGCGGTGCACGTCGCGCGGACGCTCGCTTCCTCTTCACCGGCGATGTTCACGATGAGCGGCGGCGACGCGGCGTGCTCGAGTGCCGCGAGCGCCATGGCATTGGCGTCCGCCTGCCAAATCACGTTGAAATACCCCATCGTCACGTCGACAGGCTGCCGCTGCCAGACGCTCGACGCAAGATCGACGAGCACGCCGTACCGCATCTCCGTTGCGTAATTCAGCCGGAGGATGGCCACGGGAGTGCCGACCGCGCCGCTGAAGTACTCGAGCATGCGCTCGCGGCCGAGACAGCTCATGGCGTACTCGCCAACGGGCGCGGGGGGATCCTCTTCGCGCGAGCCGCCCCGTCCGCGGGGCGTCAGGCCGTAGACATTCCCCGTCGAGAAGGCGACGATGCGGCTGCGGCGATAGCGGGAGCAGACGAGCGCCGGAACATGCGTGTTCATGGCCCACGTGAGCGGCTCGTTGCCCGTCGATCCGAACTTGCGTCCGGCCATGTAGATCACGTTTGGCGCATCCGGCAGGCGCGCGAGCGCCCGCTCATCGAGCAGATCGCAGCGAATCGTCTCGATGCCGTGCGCGTCGATCGCGCGCTGCCGATCCGGAGAGGAGAAGCGCGAGACGCCGATCACGCGATGCCGGACGCCCGCATCGTCCATCGCCCGTCGCGCCATGCGAGCCAGCGTCGGTCCCATCTTGCCGGCAACGCCGAGCACGATGACATCGCCGTCGACGCGCCGCATCGCGTCAATCGCCGTGGGGGACGGTTCGCTCAGCAGATCTTCGAGATGCGCGACGTCGCGGATCTGCGCCGGCAGTGCCATGGGGGGCCTATTATGAGGCCTTGGTGCCCTTCGGCGTTTCAATCCGCCACATGCTGCCCCACGACATCGGCGCCGGGCTGACGCTCTGCCGCGCGAGCGGATGGAACCAGACCGAACGCGACTGGCAGACCTTTCTGGCGTCCGCACCGCGCGGCGCGCTCGTCGCCGAGGAGGACGGGCGCGTCATCGGGAGCGTCGCGACGCTGCCGTATGGGCCTTTCACGTGGATCTCGATGGTCCTCGTGAACCCGGCCGCTCGCGGGAGGGGTGTCGGGACGCGTCTGCTCGAGAGCGGCCTGGCGTTGGTCCCCGACGGTGTGACCGCGCGGCTGGACGCGACAGCGCTCGGCGAGCCGTTGTATCGAACGCTCGGCTTTGCCGCGGAGTACGGTCTCGCGCGATGGTTCGTGGACGGCGCGCGATTCGCGGGCATCCGGGCGCCACGCGTAAGTCGCTTCGAAGCGGGGGATTGGCTCGCGGTTGACGCGATGGATCGACGCGCCTTTGGCGCCTCCCGTCGAGGTCTGCTCGAGCGGTTCGTTTCCGAAGCGCCCGAGTATGCGTGGGTAATCCGCGACGGCAGCGGACTGCGCGGGTACCTGTTCGGCCGCCGCGGCCACAACCGCGACCAGCTCGGTCCGCTGGTCGCCGACAGCCCTGAGTCGGCCCGTGCGCTCGTCGAGGCATGCCTTGCGGAACACCGGGGGCGCACGTTCTTCATCGACGTGCCCGACGCTCAACACGCGTGGAGACGCGCACTGTCCGATCTCGGGTTCGCGATCGAGCGTTCCTTCGTGCGAATGTACAGAGGCGTATTGCTCGCGCCAGGGGAGCCGGCGCTGGTGTACGCGATCACCGGTCCGGAGTTCGGGTGAGTGCTAGCTGGCCCTCTTGAGCGTCACGTAGTCCCGCCCGATGTAGAGACGGTAAGCGTCTTTCGCGGCCTGAACCTGAAGAGGCATCGGCATCTTCAGCTGCGCATCGCGATTGCCTGAGACCTCCAGCACCGTCTTCGAGCCGAGGTCCGTCACCACGAATTTCGCGTGAAGAAAACCGATCCCGTATGCGCCCGGCTGGAGCGCGTGGCCGTCCACGTCAAGCGGGACCTCCGTGAGGAGATAGCCCTGATACTTCTCCCGCACGCCGCTCGAATATCCGGAGACGTCGACGAGACCGGCGAGTACGTAGAGATCGTCCGCGAAATGCACGCCGCCCGTGTTGCGCATCTGTACCGGCGCCACGCGTCCACGGTAGAACACCTGTTCCGGGAAGAGCTTCGGCGAGATGTCCGCGGCCTTCAGCACGGTGTCCTTCCCTGAAGGCGTCTGCGGAGCGTCCGCTTCGATGGATGCCGCCGCGAGCGGCAGGGCAATCAGCGCGAACGTGAAGAGGAAGCGAAGGAAACGCTGAGGCATGGGAGGTTATACCTCCGCGTCCCGTCTTCGAGCAACGGGTTCGAGCCTAGCGCTGCTCCCTTTCCGCTGCCGCCCGCGCTTTACCGGGTTCTCGCGCGCTGCGCGGCCAGAAGTACCAGACGCCCGCGCCCGCGATGGCCGTCAGGATCCACGGCCATCGCCGCCGCCGCGGCGGTTCCTCTTTCAGCACGCGCTCCAGATGACGGCGGGCGCTGTCGGTCGCCGGATCTCCGTCGAAGTAGATGTCGGACATCCGAGGATCACGTTAACCGATGAGGCTGCCCGGCGCCAACGTCTGCCGTTGGGGCATGAGCTCACGCCGAGTCGGGCCCGGACCAGTCGAAGCGCATGTGCTTGCTCGAACGGCCGGTCCGATCCCACGTGAACCCGAAGGCGTCCGCCCGGTCCGCCGTCGATTTGCCGTACGTGGCGATTGCACCGGGGCCGACCTCGGCGCCGCCCGCATTGTGCACCTGTACGCGCTTGCCGGGCGGGGTCGTCGGTCCGCCGAGCGCTTCCGCTGCGGACGTGACACGGCCCGGGATCTCCGCGCGCCACGACGCGAGATCGTCGTCCACGTGGAAGTCGATGCGCGCGAACTCCAATCCGCGCACGTCGCCGATGAAGCTGGCGAACGTGCCGGGCCAACCACCGGCGCGGCCGCCGAAGATCATCTGCAGCGACTGGCGCTGACGCTCGTCGGCGCGCTCGTCGATGAAGATCGCCATCGACACCTTCGTCTTGCCCTCCCAGATGTTGCCCCTGAAGAAACCGAGGGCCATCACGTTCAGGCCGTCGAGCCGCACGTCGCCGTAGCGGCCGGATCTGATATGCCACGCGAGGACGCCCTCGCAGGCATCGTTCGTCGGCGGCTGCGCGAACGTGCAGGGACAGGGGATGCTGCAGCTGCACGTGTCGAACCAGTCGCCGGTGACACTCCATCGTGGGACGTCGTTCATGAAGTCCTCCAAGCGCGGCACCGCTGAAGCGGCGCCCTACGCCGACGCGAGAATCCAGGCTCCCCACGCGACCAGCAGCACGCCGGCAATCCGGCCGATGCGTGCGCCGCTGGGCGCGAGCTTTTCCACGAGCACGAACGCCGCGATTGCGCCGACCCAGAACAGGTTCATCACCCCTGCCGCAAAGAGCAGGAGCATCAATGCCCAGCAGCAGCCGATGCAGAACGCGCCGTGCCGGAGTCCCATCGCGAGCGCACCGCCAACCCCGTCACGCCAATGCGTTCCGAGAAAGGCGAGCGGCGATCGGCAGTGCGCCAGGCACGCCCCTTTGATCGGAAGCCATTGATAGACGCCGGCAGCCACCAGGATCGCTCCGCCCAGCAACACGGACGTCGCCGACATCGAAGGCGAGAGCAGGGCCGCGCGATGAAGCAGCAATTGGAGCGACGCGGCGATCGCGCTGAACCCCGTCCACGCGACGAGATACCCGGACGCGAATGCGAACGTGAGGATGCGCGCGCGATCTCCGCGGCGGCGATACGTGCCGATCACGAGCAGGATGAGCGGCGCCGCGGACGGCAGCATCATGCCCGTCATCATCATCGCCCACATGAGAAACAGCATGAGGAGCTCGGCGGGCCCCCATGCTGCCATTTCAGGCATGCCCATGGCGGCGTGCATCGCGCGCTCGCCGGCCGCCGCAGTCATCATCGACGCCATCCTGACGAGATAGATCCAGGAGAGGACCGTGATCGCGGCAATCGCGAGCAGCGCCACCGCCCGATCGTGGCGCACCGCGCGTTCGGCGACAGCCCTCACGGCGCCTTGCGGCATCGTCCCTACTTCAGATTCGCCCGGTTGACCTCGGCAGCAGCGGCATAGGAACTCGTGTCCTTCGTCAAGACGACGTTGCGGCCGAACGGGCGCTCAATCATATCCGAGACCAGCCAGTCGGCTCGGCGGACGAGCGCCGCGAACGCTTCCTTCGACCGCGGGTGGAGTGGAATCCCGCTATGGGAGTCCAGGTACGGCGCGGGCCCATCATCCCGCGTCTGCGAGCCAACCACGAACGTGTCGGGCGGCGTCGCCTCGTGCAGGACGCGCAGGTTGGCGACGACCTCCTCGTCGGAGCCGTATTCGAACAGCGCCCCTTCCGACGAGACGGCGACGATGGCGCCGGCCGGGATGCGATGGAGAACCGCAGGAAGTTGCGTGGCTGCGTCGCTCCAGGTGTAGTGGACATGGTTCAGCACGACATCGACGCCGGCGAGCGCAGCGCCTTCGGCCTGCAGGGCGGCGAGCGCACCGCGGCCGAAGTTGGGGCCCGCCGGATCGAGATCGAGCACGTCGATTGTGATGCGGCGGCCGTCGAGCGCGTGCGGGCGGTCGCGACGCACGAGGATCAAGGCGTTCAGGGTGTCGATTGCCGAGCCGCCCCCGATGTTGGCGAGCGAGCACGGGGCTCCGGAACGCCGATCCAGGATCGGGCCCAGCCGCGAGGCGAGCAGCAACGCGACATCCTGCAGACGCAGGCGGACGCCAAGTCCCGGCAGCGATGCCGCAATCTTTCGATCGATCGGCGCCGCGTAGCTGCCAAGATTGTCGGCGCCGAGCTCGAGGAGGTACGTGTGGAGGCTGCTCAGAAACGATCCCTTCGCAGCGGCAATGCCGCGGGCGATCACGGAATTCCGCAGCACGATGCGATACATGAGGCGCTGGAGGACGGGAGGAACGCGGCGCCGCCGCTCAGCGTCGCGGATGAACGCCTCGCTGCGCCGCTGCAGCTCGGCATCGGTCGCCGTGAGCGAGAAGGCGGGATGTGTGACGTCAATGACGGGAAGCTCGACTCCATCGTCGGTGACGGCATACACGACGCCAGGTTTCTTCCGGAGCTCCGGCACGCGCGGTTCGGGCATTATTGCGAGGAGACTTCCGCCAGGCGGCGCTCGAGGAAACGGCGCTCCGGCTCCTGCCGCGTGAGCGACAGCGCGCGTGCGTACGATTCGCGCGCGTCCTCGAACCGTCCGAGCCGGCGGCACAGATCGGCGCGAGCCGCGTGCGCCAGCCGGTACTCCGGCAGATCGCCGCGATCGAGAATTGCGTCTACGAGCGTCAGGCCGGCCGCCGGCCCGTCGCGCATCGCCACCGCGACCGCGCGATTCAGCTCGATGACCGGCGACGGATTGAATCGCCACAAGACGTCGTACAGCTCGACGATCTCGTTCCAGTCGGTTTCCGCCGCCGTGCGCGCGTCGGCGTGAACGGCCGAAATCGCAGCCTGGATCGTATATGGACCGAACCGCCGCGTACGGAGCGCCCGCTCGACGAGCTGACGCCCTTCGGCGATCTGTGCCTGATCCCAGCGCGAACGATCCTGATCCTCAAGGAGAATCAGTTCGCCGGACTCCGAGGTTCGCGCCGCGCGCCGCGACTCGTGCAGCAGCATCAACGCGAGCAGCCCGGCGGCCTCCGGCTCGGGCAGCAGGTCGAAGAGCAGGCGACCCAGCCGAATCGCTTCGGCCGAGAGGTCGTGCCGCATCAGCGAGGCGCCCGAGGATGCGGCATACCCCTCGTTGAAGACGAGGTAGATGACGCGCAGGACAGCGTCGAGGCGATCCGGCAACTCCGGTCCTTCAGGGACCTGATACGGGATGCGAGCGTCGCGGATCTTCGCCTTCGCGCGCACGATACGTTGCGCGAGGGTTGGAGGGGGCGTGAGGAACGCCCGCGCGATCTCTTCCGTCGTCAGGCCGCAGACTTCGCGAAGCGTCAGCGCCACCTGCGCATCCGGTGCGAGCGCGGGGTGGCAGCACGTGAAAATCAGTCGAAGCCGGTCGTCCTCGACGGCTGCCTTGTCGGCCCAGGCACCGGAATCGATGACGGCGGCGTCAGCGTTGGCGCCAGCGTCCTCCAGCGCGTCGAACCTCGCGCGCCGGCGCAGCCCGTCGATAGCCTTGAACCGCCCGGTCGAGACGAGCCAGGAGCGCGGGTTCGACGGCACGCCTTCGCGCGGCCACTGCTCGAGCGCTGCCCTGAACGCGTCGTGCAGCGCTTCCTCCGCGACATCGAAATCCCCGAGGAGCCGGATCAGCGTAGCCAGTACGCGGCGCGATTCCGCCGCGTACAGCCTGTCGACGATCTCGTGAACCTGCTCTACCGCGGCCACAACAGCTGATCAGACCACCATTGCGCGCGCTCGCGCAAGGACCGGCACAGCAAACGTTTCTGGCACGCGGCCCGTCAAACTCTGGACATGGGCCATCTTCTCTCCGACGTCCGCTACGCCTTTCGCGTGCTGCTTCGCGCGCCGGGCTTCACGCTCGCCGTCGTCGCCGTTCTCGCGCTCGGCATCGGCGCAAACACGGCCATCTTCACGATCGTGAATACGGTCCTGCTGCGTCCTATACCTTTCGACGCCCCCGATCGCATCGTGCGATTGTTTCACGAGCCGCCGCAGAACGCCTTTCCGGGCATTCATCGCTTTTCCGTGTCGGCGGCGAACTTCTACGACTGGAAGCGCGACGCGCGGCTGTTCGACGCCATGGCGATCTATCGTTTCCGCCAGTTCACTCTGACGGGGAGCGGCACCGCCGAATCAGTGATTGCGGGCGCGGTGGGAGCCGATTTCTTCCATGTCGTGCAGGCACGGCCGGCGCTCGGGCGCGTCTTCCTGCCCGATGAGGACACGCCCGCTCGCGGACACGTCGTCATATTGAGCGATCGCTTCTGGAAGAGCCGCCTCGGCGGGGCACGGGACGCCGTTGGCCGGACGCTGCGGCTGGACAACGAGGCGTACACGATCGTCGGCGTGATGCCCGCGCAGTTCTCCGTCGCGTCCTGGAGCGCAACGGCCCGGGACGTCTGGGTGCCCGTCGCGTTCACGAACGAGGAGCGCGCCGTACGCGACAACCACAACGATCAAGTGATCGCACGGCTGAAGCCGGGCGTCACGCTTGCCCAGGCGCAGGCGGAGATGGATGCGATCTCGAAGGGGCTCGAACGCGAGTACCCCCAGGCCAACACCGGCTGGGGCGCGGTCGTGGTCCCGCTGCAGGAAGTGATCGTGGGGGACATCCGCCGGACGCTGGTGATGCTGCTGGCCGCCGTGGTGCTGGTGCTGCTCATCGCGTGCGCGAACGTCGGCAACCTGCTCTTCGCGCGCGCGCTCGGGCGCCGCAAGGAGATCGCGATTCGCTCCGCGCTCGGCGCCGGGCGGGGCCGCGTGTTCCAGCAACTGCTGGTCGAAGCGATGCTGCTCGCGCTCGCCGGAGGCGCCGTCGGCCTGCTGCTCGCGCACGTCACCCTCGACGCCGGCGCCGCGCTGCTCGCCGATCAACTGCCGCGCGCGGAGGAGATTTCAATCGACGTTCGCGTGCTGCTCTTCGCCGCGAGCGCCTCGATCGTCACTGGTGTGCTGGCGGGCGCACTGCCGGCGCTTCGCGCGGGGCGCACCGATCTCAACGAAACGTTGAAGGAAGGCGGACGCAGCGACAGCGCTGTCGGCATCCGCACGCGCAGGATGCTCATCGTGTGCGAAGTTGCGCTGTCGCTTGTACTGTTGATGGGCGCAGGCGTCATGTTGAGGACGTTGTTCGCACTGCGCCACGTGGACGCGGGATTCGATCCCCGCAACGTGCTCACGCTTCGCGTGTCGCTCCCCGAGAACCGGTACAAGGAGCCCGCTCAGGTGGGCGCCTTCTTCGACGCCGTTCTGCAGAAGGCGCGTGCGCTGCCCGGCGTGCAGGCCGCCGGCGCGATCGACGATCTACCCGTGCAAGGAGGATCGGTCCAGCCCGTCGTGCTCGAAGGGCATTCCGAGCTGTTGCCGCGCGATCAGCCGACCGTGGCCGTCCGGAAGGCCTCGCCTGGATACCTGCGCGTGATGAGCATCCCGCTCTTGCGCGGACGCGATGTCGCGGACACCGACGTCGACGTCATGCTCGTCAGCCGCTCGGCGGCGAGGCTGCTCTGGGGCGATGCCGATCCGCTCGGCCGACGCGTCACGCTGCCGCTGGAGTCGAAGACCCGGCTCGTGCAGGTCGTCGGCATCGTCGGCGACGTGAAGCAGGGTGAACTGTCCGAGGCGACGATGCCGACGGTGTACGAGTACAGCCGCGAGCACACGTGGCGCAGCCTCGAGCTGGTGTTGCGGACGTCCGTTCCGCCATCCTCCGTCGCGCAGGCCGCGTCAGGGATCGTACGCGCAATCGATTCCGAGCAGCCGGTGGAGGACATCAAGACGATGGATCAGGTGATCGACGAGATGCTGACGTCGCAGCGCTTCAGCGTGCTGTTGCTCGGGCTCTTCGCCGCCGTCGCGGTGGTGCTCGCGAGCATCGGCATCTTCAGCGTCCTGTCGTACATCGTCCGCGGCCGCAGCCGGGAGATCGGGATCCGCACTGCCCTCGGCGCGCGGACGAGCGACGTGCTCCGGCTCGTCGTGCGCGAGGGGATGACGCCAGCTCTCATCGGCATCGGCGCGGGGATCCTGGCGGCGCTGCTGTCCGCCCGCCTGCTCGAGAAGCTCGTTTTCGGCGTGAGCGCGTCCGACCCGCTGACGCTCTTCATCGGCGCCGGATTGCTGGCTCTCGTTGCGCTCATGGCGAGCCTCGTGCCGGCGATTCGAGCGTCGCGGCTCGACCCGCTGACCGTTTTGAGGGGTTAACGGGCAAACCTTCGGCGGGTCCATCCCGTCAAAGAGCAGCATGACCAGCTCCGCCTCCGATTTCCGCCTGGCGCTGCGCGGCCTGCGGCGAAGCCCCCTGTTTGCTGCCGTGGCCATCCTCTCGCTCGCGCTCGGCATCGGCGCGAACACGGCGATTTTCACGCTCATCGATCAGATCCTTCTCCGAAAGCTGCCCGTGAAGGCTCCGGACGAGCTGGTGATGCTCTACCAGCAGGGCTCGCACAACGGCAGCAACATGGGGACGCGGATGCACTCGTATCCCCTCTATCAGGACCTGCAGCAGCGCGCGGAGCCGCTGTCCGAGGTGCTCTGCCGCCGGCTGATTGCGGCCTCGATCAGCGTCGACAACCAGACGGAGCGCGTCACCGCGGAAGCGGTCTCGGGCAATTACTTCTCCATGCTCGGGGTGAAACCCGCGATCGGGCGAGTGTTCAGCTCGGAGGAAGACGACCGCGTCTATCAAGGCCATCCGGTCGTCGTCCTTGGATACGACTACTGGGTGCGGCGCTTCGCGCGCGACCCGGCGGTGATCGGCCGGAAGATCCTCGTCAACGACTTCCCGATGACGATCGTCGGCGTCTCGGCCGCCGGATTCGCAGGCCTGGACCCCGCGGAGGCTCCGCAGATTCGCGTGCCGATCCTCATGAAACCCGTCCTGATGCCGGAATGGACGTGGCTGCACATGGACGATCGGCGCGCGCGCTGGGTGCAGGTCTTCGGACGGCTGAAGCCGGGCTACACGGTCGAATCCGCGAGGGCGCCGCTGCAGGGGCTGTTCACGCAGATCCGTGCGTATGAGATGACGCTGCCGGCCGCGAAGGACTGGTCCGCGTTCTCGCGCGACCGATTCATGAAAGGCCAGCTGCTGGTCGAGGGCGCCGCGATCGGATTCTCGGGCCTGCGCAACGACTTCTCGACGGCGTTGATCGTGCTGATGTGCATGGTCGGGCTCGTGCTGCTGATCGCGTGCGCGAACGTCGCGAATCTCCTGATCGCACGCGCGTTCATGCGGCAACGGGAAATCGCCGTTCGCCTGTCGCTCGGCGCTTCGCGCGGGCGTCTCGTCCGGCAGCTGCTCGTGGAAAGCCTCGTGCTTTCGGCCGCCGGGGGCCTCGCCGGCCTGGGGCTGGCGTTCCTTCTCACGCGCAGCCTTCTCTCGCTGATCCCCTCGTCGACGCCGATTCTGATCGGCGCGCATCCCGACCTGCGCATCCTGGCGTTCACGCTCGCCCTCACGTTCGCGACCGGAATCGTCTTCGGGCTGCTTCCCGCGATGCGTGCGAGCCGTCCCGATCCGTGGACGACGTTGAAGGACACCGTGGGATCCATCGCAGGCACCGGCGGATCGCTGTTCCTGCGCAAGGGCCTCGTCACCGCGCAGGTGGCGCTCAGCTTCCTGCTCCTCTTCGGCGCGGGCCTCTTCGTCCGCAGCCTTCAGAACCTGAAGACGACGGATACCGGAATGGCGCTCGACAACCTGGTGACGTTCCAGGTCTCGCCGGCGCTCAGCGGCTACGACAACGAGCGCGCGACGATGTTCTACACGCAACTGCTCGAGCGGCTCCGCTCGGCGGCGGGTGTCAAGAGCGCGGGGATTGCCACGGTGTCGCTGCTGAGCGGCGGCGAGTGGGACAGCTGTACGGCTGTCGAGGGGCACCGCGCGGCCGACGGCGAAGACATGCAGGCCTTCATGAACGCTGTCTCGCCCGGGTATTTCGAAACGATGCAGATCCCGCTCCTCGAGGGGCGTGATTTCACGCGCATGGACGTCAAGGACGAATCGCGCGTGGCCATCGTGAATCGCAAGTTTGCCGAGCACTTCTTTCCCGGGCGGAGCGCCGTCGGCAAACACATCGCGCGTGGCTGCGGGCCGAAAGCGAAGCTCGACGTCGAGATCGTCGGCGTCGTCGCGGATTCGCTGTACGAGGGGCCGCGCGAAGGCGTCCACCGTCAGGTGTTCGTGCCGAACTGGGGACGCAACAGCGCAGCCGTCTACATGCGCGTCCTGATGGGGTCCGAGGGCGCCTACGGCGTGATCCGCAACGAGATGCGCCAGCTCAATTCGTCGATGCCCGTCTACGACATGAAGACGGTGCAGGGACAGCTCGACGAGACGCTGCTCACCGATCGATTGATTGCGCTCCTGTCGGCCGGGTTCGGCCTGCTCGCGACGATTCTCGCGTCGGTGGGTCTCTACGGCGTGATGGCGTTCGTCGTCGCGCGGCGGAAGAAGGAGCTCGGGATCCGCCTTGCGCTCGGCGCGCAGCCTGGCCTCGTGATCTGGCTGGTGATGAGAGAGGTGCTCCTGCTGCTCGTGATCGGACTCGCGATTGGAATTCCGGCGGCGATGGCGGCCGGACGGTTCGTGTCGTCGCAGCTGTACGGAATCCAGCCGCACGATCCCGGCATCGCGGCCATCACGATTGTGCTCTTGACGCTAGTATCGGCCGCTGCTGGCCTCGTCCCTGCTCGCCGCGCCAGCCGCATCGATCCGATCCTGGCGCTCCGCTACGAATAGCGGCGGGAGCGCGAGGACGGCCGCGGGACTGAGGCACAGCACCCGGTAGGTGACCGATCCCATCCGCGGGCCGAGAATGCCGGAGCTGTGCAGTCCGATGACCACCAGACCGGCATGACGGTCCCGCGCGATCTTCGTGATCTCCTCGGCGGGATCGCCAAACGCCACCAGCGCTTCCGGATGCAGGTGCCGCGGCACCGTCGCGAGCAGCTCGTTCAGCGCGTCCTCGGCTGCCGCCCTTCGTTCCAGCTCCACGCTTGGAAGGTGCAGCTTCGGCGCACGCGGGCTGCGCACCGGTTCGACGACGTGCGTCGCGATGAAGGGTACGTGGAGCGCCTCGGAGATGGCGCGAGCCAACTGAATCTGGTGCAGCGACGCACGGGTCAGATCGACCGGCACGAGGATGCGGCCGATGCGACGACGCACCTCGGCGAAGTTCCGCGGTCCTTCGTCGCCCGGTGCCGTGGCGAGCACCGGTATCTTCGTTTCCCGAAGCACCCGTTCCGTCGTCGATCCGAAGAACAGCTTCCGCATGCCCGTGAGGCCGTGCGTGCTCATGACGATCAGATCGCAGGCCATATCCTGCGCGACCTGCAGGATTTGATCGGCTGGCTTTCCGACAGCGACGGCGGACGCCACTGCGCCGCTCGTCAGCGGCAAGTCGTCGAGGACGCCGTGCGCGAACTCCAGGACGGCGCGGCGCGCGTCCTCGGGATCCCACTGGACGCCCGTCGAGAGGTCGACGGCTTCGGTGAGGAGCGGGTCTTCGACCGTCAAGGCCACCAGGCAGGCGTTGAAGTACTCGGCAATCACGCGCGCGTAGCGAAGCGCGCCGCGGCTCGCGTCGGAGAAATCGATGGGGCAGAGGATGGTGGGTTTCAGCAACATAAGGCCTCGCGTGTCATCGCTCGTAGCGCGCAACTTCAGTTGCGCGACGATCGTCGCGCTACGAAAGCTGCGCGCTACGCGGCGGATTCCAGTGTGGCGCGGACCAGCTTCTCGACGTTCGGCAAATCGTACGGCTTCGTGATAATCGCGACGCGATCCCACGGCGGCAGCGGCGGTTCCTGACCCGCGGTAGTGAGCAGGATGAGCCGGCAGCTCGGTGCGGCGCGCCTGATCTCGTCGACGAGCGCGCGCGGGTCCGCATCGCAGAACCGCGGGTCGAGCAGCACGATGTCCGGCGGCGGCGCCTCACGGGCAATCTCGAGCGCTTCGGCAGCGCTGGAGGCGCCCCGTGCCTCGAAGCCCGCCAGGGCCAGACCGGAGACGAGCGACCAGCGCACGAGCGGCTCTTCATCGATGATCAGCACGCGGCCGGGAATTTCTCCACGGGTGCTGAGGACTTTCTCGCACGGTGTCAACGGGATCATTGGCGTTTGCTCCAAAAAACGGCCGATGCCGCCAATCGAGCAAGAAAGGGGCCCGTTACCCCCGCACGTGTGCGGCCGGGAGCGTCACCCGCGCAATCGCGCCACCGCCTTCCCGCTGCAGCAGTACCACTGTCCCATTTTGAAGCGACAACAGCCGCCTGACAATCGCGAGCCCCAGTCCCGTGCCGCTCTTCTTCGTCGTGTGGAACGCCTCGAACAGCCGCTCCGGATCGCCTTCGCCGAGGCCCGCGCCGCGATCGGCGATGTCGATCCGCCACTTTCCGGATTCTTCGCACACTTCGACGTCGATCGCCTGCGACGATCCGGACTGACACGCGTTCATCATCAGGTTCAGCAGCACGGCCCTCAGCATCTCGCGGTCCGCGCGGACGACGGCGGTCGTATCGGGGATGCGGATCTCGGGGCATCCGGCGTCTCCGGCGGACGCGCTCGCCGCGATGTCCACAATCACGGGCCTGATCTCCACATCGTCTGGCACGGGCTCCCGAGGCCGCGCGAAGCGCAGGATGTCCTCGACTTTCGCGTTGAGCGTGTCGAGGCGCGAGATCATCGCGTCGAAAACGGGCTTGTCGTTGGGATTGATCGTCGGGCGGGACCGCAGCACCTGCAGTGAGCCCTTGACCCCTGCGAGCGGATTTCGCACCTCGTGGGCGACGACGGCCGCGAGCTGACCCAACTGCGCGAGCGCCGCCTGATCGGCGAGCTGCTGTTCGGCGAACTTGCGCTGCGTGATGTCGCTGCGGATCGCCAGATAATGCCCCGGCTTTCCTTCCCTGTTCAGGAGCGGCACGATCGTCGTGTCCACCCAGTAGATCGAGCCATCCTTCGCGCGGTTGCGGAGCTCGCCGCGCCACACGTTCCCCCGGGCGATCGTGTGCCACAGATTCCGGATGAATTCCTTGGAGTGGTAGCCCGAATTGATGATGCGATGATCCTGCCCCAGCAGCTCCTCGCGCGAGTACTTCGAGATATCGCAGAACTTCTGGTTGACGTACGTGATGATCCCCTTCTGATCCGTCATCGCGACGATCGCCGCCTGATCGAGCGCGTAGCGGATTTGTTCGAGGACCCGGACGGATTCTTCCTCGATCATCATCACTGCGGGGTCGCGGAGAGGCCGAACTTCTCGATCCGGTAGCGGATCTGATCGCGGTTCAGCCCCAGCAGCGCGGCCGCCTTCGTTTGATTGCCGCCGGCGCGCCGCAGCGCCTGCATCACGAGGCTGCGCTCCAGCTCTTCGAGGTCAACCCCTTTCGCCGGCAGCTCGAACGGATCCGACGCGGCAGCGATCGCTTTGAGCGCGGGGAAATCGCGCGCCTCGAGCTTGTCCCCTTCCGCGAGCAGCATCGCGCGCTCGACCACGTTCCTGAGCTCCCGTACGTTCCCCGGCCAGCCGTAGCCGCTGATGAGCGCCGACGCTGCGGAGCTCGCGCCGATGATCCGCTTCTTGAACTCGGTGTTGAATGTGTCGATGAAGAAGTTCACCAGCGCGGGAATGTCCTCGCCGTGATCCCGCAGCGGCGGCAGCCGCATCGGCAGCACGTTGAGGCGATAGTACAGGTCGCTCCGGAAGTTGCCTTTCGCGACCTGATCCTCCAGGTTGCGATTGGTGGCCGCGATGACGCGCACGTCGACGCGGATGTCGCCCGCGCCGCCCACGCGCTTGAAGCTCTTCTCTTCGAGAAACCTGAGAAGCTTCGCCTGAAGCGCCGGGACCATTTCGCCAATCTCGTCGAGGAAGACGGTCCCGCCGTCCGCGCTTTCGAGGAGGCCGCGCTTCTGGGCGCGGGCGTCGGTGAACGCCCCCCGCTCGTGGCCGAACAGCTCGCTCTCCAGCAGCTGCTCCGGCAGCGCCGAACAGGTGATGTTCATGAACGGCCGCGACGCGCGCGAGCTGTTGTAGTGAATGGTCTTGGCGACGAGATCCTTTCCCGTGCCGCTCTCGCCCGTGAGCAGCACGGTCGACGCCGGGCTCGCGGCCACCTTGGCGGCCATCTGCCGGAGCGATTCCATCGCAGCCGATTCCCCGACGATTGCCCGCAGGCTGTACGGTCGCGCCTCGTTCGCGCGAAGCTGCTTCACCTCGCGACGCAGGCGCGTCGTTTCGAGCGCGCGCGCGACAATGGCGGCGACCTCGTCCACGTTGAACGGCTTGTTTGCAAAATGAAATGCACCCGCCTTCATGGCCTCGACAGCGGTCTCGACGCTGACGAACGAAGTGAGCAGCAGGACGAGCACGTCGGGGTCGAGCCCCTTCATCTCGCGCAGCACGGTCAACCCGTCGATATCCGGCAGCCGGTAATCGAGCAGGACGAGGTCGACCCCGCTCTTGAACCGTTCGAGCGCGGCGTGCCCGGTGCCCGCCTCGACGATGTCGTAGCCCTCGGCCTGGAGGCGCTCGCGCAGCGACCAGCGAATCAGCTCTTCGTCGTCCACGATCAGGATCGTTGCGTTCGTCATAGGTGTTGCGTCTGCTGCGAGGTTGTTTCGTGTCGAGTATGACAGAGGGACGTATGTAGGGCGGCCCTTTTCAGGGCCGCCGTTCGTGGGGCGGTCCTTTCAGGGCCGCCTAATACCGCGATCGCGGCCGGCTGTAGCGGCCCGCGGGGTCGCGGGCGAGCTCGCCGCGGTCGACGAGGTAGCCGAGCACGGCATCGCACTCGGCGGGCGAGAGACTCCAGAGGCGCTTGACCTGTGGTTCGGTCAGCCGCATTCCCGGCATCTCCCGGAATTCGGCGGCCACCTTCATCGCGGTGGCCGCGACGTCAGGCGTAATCTCGAGCGCGCTCGTCATACACATCTCCTCACGTTCGCGTTTCAGTCCAGAGAGCAACCTCCATACCGGAATGTGCGCAGGCGGGGCCTCTAGACCGGCAGCACCAGCACGGACGTCCGGTCCGACGTCGTCCTTTCCGGCTGCGGACTATCCCCCACCGAACGGGGACTATTTCGCGCGTGGGGAATTTCCCCGGGCCGCGGAAAACTCCCCGATGAAACGGGCCGCTGACGCCAGAATCTGCAAAAAACCAAGGGAAATCACGTAGATCCCGTGCGGCATGGCCGTTGCCCTTACCGCCGGCGACACGCACTCATACACGGGACGCTCGCAGGTGAGCGTCGATTTTCGAGACGAGGACTTATGAGAACGCAGCTTCGAACTGGTTCATCCATCGCCGTCGCGCTGGCGGCCCTTCTCGCGGCGGGCGCGTATCCCGCGGCGGAGAGCCCGCTGGCCGTCGACTCGGCGCGCGTGACGATTGCCGGGACGTCGAACGTGCACGACTACACGGCCTCGACGACGAAGGTTCGGGTGACCCGGGCGCACATCGGCGCCGCGATCGCCGGCTCGGACTTCTGGGCGAACGCGCTGAAGCCCGGCGCGCTCGAGGCGTTCGAGATCGCCATTCCGGCCGCCACGCTCACCTCGCCGAAAGAGGGGCTCGACAAGAACATGTACAAGGCGCTGAAGGTCGAGGCGCATCCGGAGATCACGTTCCGCCTCGCCCGGTTCGAGCCGGCTGCGGCCGACGGGGCCGCGCGCGCCATCGGCGTGCTGCAGATCGCCGGCGTCGAACGCGAGGTGGCGCTCGACATCACGACGAAGCGCACACCGGCGGGATTGTCCGTTCAAGGCAAGGTCAATCTCCTGATGACCGACTTCGGCATCACGCCGCCGAAGGCCATGCTCGGGATGCTGAAGACCGATCCCAAGGTGACGGTGACGTTCGAGACGGTGTTCGCGATTCCGCTCACGTAGGAGCGGAGTCGATCGACGGAATCATCGAATTCTTCAGACAGCAAAGGACACGGCCATGAGACTCAGATTTCCGCTCGCCATCGCGCTCACGGCGACGCTCGCATTCGGGGCGGCCGCGGCAGCGCAGGAACCCTCAGACGCACCGAACGGGCCCGCGGTTGCTCCAGTGACCCCGCTGCCCGACACACCGGCGCCAGCCGCCAAGCCCACGACCGAGACGCCCGCACCCGCGGCGAAGCCGGCCACCGACCTCTCGACGACCACGGCCGCGGCGGATGCGGCGGCAGCGGCGGAAGCCTCCTGGAAGAAGGGGCGGCCGATCGTGATGCAGTACTACCGTCCGCAGGACAAGCGCGGAATCAACATGTTCGAGACGTCGAAGGATCCGGGCGTCGACTTCACCGGGTTCAAGATGGACTTCGGTGCGGCGTTCACGTCCCAGCTGCAGGACCTGACGCACCGCAATACGGCGCTGCCGAACGTCGTCAACGGGGTTGACGCGAATCAGCTCGCCGACATCGGATTCGGGTTCAACAACCCGACCGCGAACCTGAACCTCCACGCCCAGCTCGCCCCTGGCATCCGCGTCGCCCTGACCAGCTATCTCTCGGCGCGGCACCACAACGAAACGTGGGTCAAGGACGGCTACATCCAGATCGACCAGTCGCCGATCGACTTCGCGCCGCTCAAGGCCCTGATGGAGATCGTGACGGTGCGAGTGGGCGACATGGAGATCAACTACGGTGACGCGCACTTCCGCCGCAGCGACAACGGCAATGCGCTCTACAACCCGTTCGTCGGCAACTACCTCCTCGATGCGTTCACGACCCAGATCGGCGGCGAGGTGTACCTCAAGACCTCCGGTGTGATCGCGATGGGTTCGGTCACCGCGGGCGAACTGCGCGGCACGGTCCTGACGCCGGGTCAACGCGGTCCCGTCTACATCGGCAAGCTCGGGTTCGACCGCCAGGTCAAGCCGGATCTCCGCGTGCGCCTCACCGGATCGATGTATCGCACGGGCCGCGCGATGAGCGACACGCTCTACAGCGGCGACCGCGCCGGATCGCGCTACTACTTCGTCCTCGAGAACACCGGCGCGACCGAGACGGCGCAGAAGGACTCGGGCATGCTGAGCCCCGGGTTCAAGAACGAAGTGACGGCGTTCCAGATGAACCCCTTCGTGAAGTTCCGGGGCCTCGAGGTGTTCGGCGTCGTGGAGCGCGCCGAGGGCAAGGCCTCGACCGAGCTCACGAACCGCACCTGGAAGCAATACGCGGTCGACACCGTCTACCGCTTCCTGCCGGACGAGAACCTGTTCGTCGGCGCGCGCTACAACAAGGCGCACGGCACGCTGCCGGGAATCCTCGGCGACCTCGGCGCGAACCGGTGGCAGTTCAGCGGCGGCTGGTTCCTCACCGCCAACGTTCTCGCGAAGGTCGAGTACGTGAACCAGAAGTACTTCGGATACCCGCCGAACAACATCAAGAACGGCGGCAAGTTCAAGGGGACGATGCTCGAGGGCGTGATCGCCTTCTGAGAAACGAGAGGCAGCCGTGAAGACCGTGCTCCATCGAACGACCGGCGGATGTTTCGACATCCGCCGGCTCTTGCTTCTGGCGGGCGCCGCAGCCGTTGCGGCGCTCGGCACGCCGGCCCTGCTCGTGGCCGAGGACGCGCCAGGGGCCGGGATCAGCGTGCGCGAGGAACGCGGCGTCTACACCGTCCGCGCGACGTTCGAAGTCTCGCAGCCGGCCGAGATTGCGTTCGCGGTCCTCACCGACTACGAAGCCATCCCGCGATTCATGCCGAACATCAGCAGCAGCGTCGTCCGCGAGCGCGCGGGCGCCCGGGCCGTCGTCGAACAGGAAGCCGTGTCGCGGCTGATGATGTTCTCCAAGCGCGTCCACCTCGTGCTCGATATCGAGGAAGGCGCAGACACCTTGACCTTCGCCGACCGCTGCCGCCGAAGCTTCTTGCGCTATGAAGGGGCGTGGCGCGTGTCGGAGCAGCCCGGGCGGACGCTCATCAGCTACGAACTGACGGCGCAGCCGACGTTCGACGTCCCCGAGTTCGTCCTGAGGCGCGTGCTGAAGCGCGACTCCGCCGAGATGATCGAACGGCTGAAGCGCGAGATCGCGTCGCGCGCTCTCCTGCGTTCCTGATTTCTGCCGTCTCCGATAAAATCGGTGAGTTACACCACTCACCGGGGCCGCTGACCCTGCCTTGCTGCGTCAGGCGGCCCCCCTCTCGGAGGCATCGATGACCGTCACTCATACACCAAGCGCCGAGCTGGTCTTCGAATCGATAACGTCTTACCAGAGAACCGCCGCAATCAAAGCCGCCATCGAGCTCGACCTGTTCACCGCAATCGCCGACGGCGCGAGCACGCCGTCGGAGATCGCGCGAACAGGCGGCGCGAGCGAGCGCGGCATTCGCATCTTGTGCGACTACCTGACCGTCGCCGGGCTTCTCGAGAAGGCCGGCGGCGCGTACCGGCTGACCCCTGACACGGCGATGTTCCTCAACAAGCGATCGCCGGCGTACATGGGCGGCATGATCAAGTTCCTGCTCGCGCCGGAGATCACGGACAACTTCTACCGGTTGGCCGACACCATTCGGACGGGGACGCTGCCGCCCACGACGAACACCGTTGCCGAAGCGAATCCCATCTGGATCGAGTTCGCTCGCGCGATGGCGCCCATGGCGGTAGTCGCGGGGCAAGTGATTGCCGACCTCCTGAAGCTTCCGTCCGATCGACCGTTTCAGATGCTCGATATCGCGGCAGGACACGGGATGTACGGGATCACGGTGGGGCAACGCCATCCTCAGGCCACGATCGTGGCGGTCGACTGGCCGGCCGTTCTGGAGGTGGCGAAGGAGAATGCGTCCCGTGCGGGGATGGCGTCGCGCTACCGGACGAATCCGGGTGACGCGTTCAAGGTCGACTTCGGCAGCGGCTTCGATCTGGCGCTCATCACCAACTTCCTCCATCACTTCAACCGCGCGACATGCGTGTCGTTCCTGCGCAAGGTTGCGGACGCGCTCGCGCCTGGCGGTCAGGTTGCCGTGGTCGAGTTCGTGCCGAATCAGGATCGCATCAGCCCGCCGATTCCGGCTGGCTTTGGCTTGACGATGCTCGCCGGGACGCCGGAGGGAGACGTCTACACGGAAGCCGACCTGCGCAGCATGCTTGCCGAAGCGGGGCTGCACGAACCACACTTGCACGAGCTTCCGACGCCGCAGAAGGTCGTCGTCGCGAAGAAGTAGATTATTTCGCAGGTCCGGGTGTGAGCAGGAACGTGATTCCTCCGCTCACCGTCCGCCCCGCGCCGTCTTCATCGGACGTCGCAATCGTGCGGCCGACGGAGCCGTAGAGCGCGATCGGCGGCCGGACGAACCACGACATCCCGCCCGACAGCTCGCGGCGATCGCGCGTGATCGCCGCGGCCCCGTCGTTCACCCACGAACGGGTGAAGGCGATCGAGACGCCGACAGTCGGGGTCGCTTGAAATCCGGCGCCGCCGCCCGCGAAGAGCGCCCCTCGCGAGAAGAATCCGGTCGACGCGAATACGCGGGCCGACCCTTGTTCGAGTTCGACGCTGATCGGCAAGCCGAACTGCAGCCGGCTCGACCCGGCGGGCAGCGTCTGCGCGGCGCTCGTGCCCAGCACTTCGACGAGGGGGGATAGCGCGAGCTTCAGTGCGCTTCCGGTCAGCAGCGCGACCTTGCCGGAGAAGTACGACGTCCCGAGGCCGCCGAGGGGTTCGCTTCCGTTCGGTCCCGGTGCGATGCGCGGAAGGCTGGCGCCGATCTGGACGCGCGGGGCAATCCCGAGGCCCGCATCCACAATCGGCACGTCGACCTCGCTCGCGCCGGCGCCCGACCAGCGCGCGGCCGAAATGCCGACCGACACGGCTCCCGGCGTCAGCACGCTCGCGTCGTCGAGCCACGCGAGCGGCGAGGCGGTCGACACGACAGCAGCACCGCCAACCGACGGCGCGGGCAGCGGACTGCTGCTGGGAGGCCTGCCCTTGTGACTCTTGCCCTGGCTCTTGCCCTGCGCGAGTGCGGGAGAGGCGATGGCGGCGAGCGTCACGGCGACGCCCGCCGCGATGATCCAGGCGCGCCGTAGCGATGGCATCTACTCGCGGCCTCCGTGTTTCTTCTTGCTCGTCGATGTGGACGTGCTCGTCTGCGAGGTCGTCGTGGTCGTGACCTTCGCGTCGCTCTCCGCCTCCCGTTCGGCGGCTGCGGCCTGCGTCTGCGCGCTCGTGGCCGTGCTGTGTCGCACGTCCTGAATCGACTGCCCGAGGCTCATGCCCTTGTCCACCATGTCGGCCTTGAGCCGCACGAAGCAGGTGTCACAGCCCATGTGATCGGCGGCGTGCAGCGCCGCGATGAACTGCCCCTGATTCCTGAAGCCGGTCGACGCCTGATCGAGCGTCATGCCCGCCGGCACCATGGCCATGACTTTCGCCTTCAGCTGCGGGTGCGAGGCAATCTTCGTCGCGATCGGGTTCATCGTCGTCCTCGATCCCGACGTCGTCGTCGACGGCTTGGGAGTTGTCGTCGAGGAGGTCGTCGTCGACGTCTTCGGTTTCGCGGGCGGATGCGTCTTCGCGTTCGGGTGCGTGGGCGGTTTCGACGTCGCCTTCGCGCTCGTATGCGGCGTCGGCTTCGTCGTCGAATGCGGCGCCTTCGCGGGCGAGGGCGTGGGCTTGCCATGAACGCCGTGCCCCTGCGCGCTCGCTGGTGAAACCGCGAGCGCCGACGCGATGACGACAGACGTAATCGTTGCGGAGAAGCGCATGGACGGAGGTCCTCCTGGGTCGTCTTGGGGCAATCCCCGTGCCGCGGCCCCGCAGCCGGATCCCGGCAAGATACGCGCGTCCGCGCGACCGCTGCTCACAGATTTGTGTGCGTATTACAGGGCCGATCCGGCGCAACCGGCTCCCGCGCAATAATGGTGGCCTCGACATGCCAATGCGGCGGTATTCAGCGCCTGTTCTTCTGTGGATCGCTCTCGCGGGGTGCGGAGGCGCTTCCGCAAAGGGCGCTCCGCCGATCGTGCAGCCCGGCGCGCCCGGCCACGCGGCACGCGTCATCACGGCAGATCAGGCGCGGGACGTTTCGAAGGCCGCCTGGACGGACGCCGACGTCCGTTTCATGCAGGGCATGATTGCCCACCACGCGCAGGCCATCGAGATGACCGACTTGATTGCCGCGCGCACGTCCAGCGACGACCTTCGCAAGTTGGGGGAGCGGATCGCCGTCTCGCAGGCGGACGAAATCAAGATGATGCAGCGCTGGCTCGAGGCGCGAGCGCAGGAGGCGCCCGGCGCGCACGCCATGCACATGGACGGCGGCTCGCTGATGCCGGGGATGCTCACGCCGCCGGAAATGGGTCGTCTGGCGTCGGCCCATGGCGCGGAATTCGATCGGCTCTTCCTCGAAGGCATGATCAAACACCACGAGGGGGCGTTGACGATGGTGAGGGAGCTGTTCGGAACGGCGGGAGCGGCACAGGAGTCGGACGTGTTCGCGTTCGCGTCGGACGTCGACGCCGATCAGCGGGCGGAGATCGATCGGATGCAGGCGATGCTGGCGGGCCGTGCGGCGTCGCGCCCATGAAGTCTACTGAAGGAGCTGACCGATGAAGCGCGTTGGAGCCGCGGTGATTGGCGTGACCGTCGTGGTCTGTGCGTTGGCGATGCAGGGGAGCGCGCAAAATGCGGCGCCCGATCCGAGGGTCGGGTTGAAGGCCGGCGCGCGTGATGCCGGACAGGCGGCGCGCAACATGGAGGTCGTCGCGAGCGTGCCGAAACCGCAGGGCTTTTTCGATCCAGCAGCGCCCGTCGGAGTTCCGGCGCCTCCGGAGAAGAAAGAGGAAGAAGACGCGAAGGAGCCGCCGAAGGAGGATCCGGCACGGCCGCCGCGGCGGACCGGCCTCGAGTTCGGGAACTCGGACATGGCCTTCCGGCGCAACCAGCTGTTCGTCGGCAATTTCAACGGCTTCAACGTCTACGACATCTCGACCCCCGCGAAGCCGCGCTTGATCTCGTCGGTCGTCTGCCCCGGCGGTCAGGGCGATCTTTCGGTTCACGGCAACCTGCTGTTCATGTCCGTCGAGGAGACGCGCGGGCGCGTCGACTGCGGCACGGGAGGCGTACAGCAGACGGTCAGCCCCGAACGGTTCCGCGGCGTCCGCATCTTCGACATCACGGACGTGACGAAGCCGAAACAGATCGCGGCCGTTCAGACGTGCCGGGGATCGCACACGCATACCCTCGTCGTCGATCCCCACGACAGCGAGAACGTCTACATCTACGGTTCCGGTACCAGCACGGTGCGCTCGGGCGAGGAGCTCGCGGGCTGTTCAGGCTCGGATCCGAAGGACGATCCCAACACATCGCTCTTCAGCATCGACGTGATCCAGGTGCCCCTCGCGTCTCCGGAAAAGGCGCGCATCGTCAATCGCCCGCGCGTCTTCGCGGATCCGTCGAGCGGGTCGATCGCGGGGCTCTGGCCCGGCGGGGACCACGGTCCCGGGACGCAGAAGACGTCGGCCACGAACAAGTGCCACGACATCACCGTGTTTCCTGAGCTCGGCCTGGCCGCGGGCGCCTGCTCGGGCAACGGCATCCTGCTGGACATCTCCGATCCCGTGCATCCCGTGCGCCTCGATCAGGTTGCCGACAAGAACTTCGCCTTCTGGCATTCGGCGACGTTCAACAACGACGGCACGAAGGTAATCTTCACCGACGAGTGGGGCGGCGGCACGCGGCCGCGCTGCCGAGCGAGCGATCAGCCCACGTGGGGCGCCGACGCGATCTTCGACATCGTCGATCGGAAGCTGAAATTCGCGAGCTACTACAAGATGCCCGCGCCGCAGACCGATCAGGAGAACTGCGTCGCGCACAACGGATCGATCGTTCCGGTGCCCGGGCGCGACGTCATGGTGCAGGCGTGGTACCAGGGCGGCGTTTCCGTGTTCGACTTCACCGATTCGGCGAAGCCCGTCGAAATCGCGTACTTCGATCGCGGGCCGCTCGACGCGGTGAACCTGATCGTCGGGGGCTTCTGGTCGTCCTACTGGTACAACGGCCGCGTGTACGGAACCGAGATCGCGCGGGGCCTCGACGTGTTCCGCCTGACGCCGAGCGATCAGATCTCGCAGCACGAACTGGAGGCGGCCGCGCTGGCGCGCGTCGACGAGTTCAACGCGCAGGCGCAGGCGCGCGTGTCCTGGCCGGCGAACGCCGTGGTCGCGCGCGCGTATCTGGACCAGCTCACGCGCGGCAACGCGATGTCCGCGGAGCAGGCGAACGCCGTCCGCGAGGCGCTCGACAGGAAGGACGCGGCGCGCCTTCGGTCGCTTGCGACGGAGATTGAGAAGGATGCGAGTGCCGCAACGGGCCGCGATGCGGCACGCCTGAAGGGGCTCGCCGCGGCCGTGACGCGCCTCAGGCCCTGATTGTTCATGCGCGTCGCGATCGTCGGCGGCCCCGGCATCGGCAAGAGCACGCTCGTCCGCCAGCTCGGCGATCTGTATCACAACGGATCCTACGGCGAAGGGGAGAAAGGCGTCTGGGATCCGCGCGTCCTCGAGGACATCGAAGCGGGCCGGAACGCGGTCGGCGTCACCACGTACTTCGCGCATCTGTATGACGCGAACTACCGCGACGCCGCCGGCCACGACGCGCCTGGCAAGGTGATCTTTTTCGAAGGCGCTCGCATCACGCTCGAGGCGCACATCGTCGAATATCCGCCGGAGACGCACGTGCGCCTGCGCGACGTGCTGTCCATTGGAGATGCCTGGAAGCCGGACAAGACTATCGTCCTCACGTCCAGCATCGACACGATCGAGAAGCACATCCGCCTGAGGAACCGGCCGCACGAAGGGGTGGAGAACATGGTCCGGCGGTTCCGTTTGATCGATCGCGAGTTCCGGCGGCTCGCGCCGCTCTATCCCAACACCGTCATCGTCGATCGCGACGGACGCGAGTTCCACGACCGCGGCGGCCTGATGGAGATCATTTCGGCAGCCGGGCTGCCCGCGTTTCCGGAGATCCCCTACCAGCGCACCGAGGATTGACCCGGCCGGCAGATTTTTTCCGCCCGTGCTGTCGATTTGCGCTTCTCCCGTTCGACATATAGTGGCGCGGTCGTTTCCTGGCCGCGTGGAACCGTGGGAGGCGACATGAGATACATGCTCCTGATTTACGACAACGAGAAGGAATGGGCGAAGTTCAGCGCCGCGGACACGCAGAAGATCATGGGAGAGTACCTCCAGTTCAGCAGCGAAATTCGCGCGAGCGGACACTATCAGTCCGGCGCGCCGCTGCAGCCGACGTCCTCGGCCACGAGCGTGCGGATCCGGAACGGGCGGACGCTCGTGACGGACGGGCCGTTCGCGGAGACGGGCGAGCAGCTCGGCGGGTTCTACATGGTCGAGGCGAAGGACCTGGACGAAGCGATTGCGATCGCGTCGAGGATCCCGTCGGCGCGGCTCGGCACGATCGAGGTGCGGCCGGTCGCGCCGATGCCGTCGGCCTCGGCGTAGTTGGAGGTTGGAGGTTGGTTGTTGGAGGTTGGAAGTTGGAAGTTGGAGGGTGGGTTGCCGCGCCGTAGCACGACGTGCGAAGGCGGGACAAAAAAACGGCCGGCGTCGAGCCGGCCGTCTTCGTTTACGTTGAGGGCAGTCTAGCGACTACCCCCGGTAGTGTTTGCCATGCATTCACCTCCCGGCCGCGACCAATTTGATGATGTTCCGCCTGTGCGGAACGCGGTCGCTAGGAGCCTATGTTTGACGCCGTACTGACGGCGATAACCCATTCAGAATACCACGGCCGAGCACGCGCTCGTACTCCGCTTCATACTGAGGGACGATGAGATCGGTACAGTACCGGTTGCGGACCATCTCGGCCGCCGTCTCCGTGATGGACGAGCGCAGGCGGCGATCGGTGAGCAGCGCCATGCTGCGCTCGGCCATGCCATCCACGTCCGTCGGGGCGCACGTGAAGCCCGTCACGCCGTTCTCGATGATCTCCGGCAGGCCGCCCACGTGCGAGGCAACGACCGGGACCTCGCAGGCCATTGCTTCCAGCGCGGCCAGTCCGAAGCTCTCCTGCGCCGAGGGCAGCAGGAACAGATCCGCCACCGAGAGCCACTGGACGAGATCCTGCTGCTCCCCTGCGAACATCACGTCGCCGAGCAGACCGTAGCCGGCCGCTTGCTGCTCGATGTCGGGCCGCACCGGGCCGTCCCCGATCAGGACGAACTTCGCGCGGACGCGCCGGCGAATCAGGCGGAAGACCTCCATCGCGAGATCGACGCGCTTCACCGCCCTGAAGTTCGACACGTGCATCACGATCGCGTCGCATTCGCCGGGCCGACACAGCTGATCGCGGAATGCGGGATCGAACCGTCGGCGGTATTCCGCGCAGTCCAGGAAGTTCGGAATCACCCGCACGTCCTGCTGGATCCCGAGCGCGGCGATCGTGTCGGCTCTGAGGCTCTGCGACACGGTCGTGACGCAGTGCGACTGCTCGATCGAGAACGCGACCACGCGGCGGTAGGAGGGGTCGCTGCCGATGAGCGTGATGTCCGTACCGTGGAGCGTCGTGATCGTTCGCGGGATCGGCGCGCCGGACGAGACGAGCACCTGCTCCGCCAGATATGCCGCGGTCGCATGGGGCACCGCGTAATGCGCGTGGACGATGTCGAGCTGCTGCTCCTCCGCGACGCGCGCGATCGTGTTCGTGAGCGCGAGCAGATACTGCGGCTCCCTGAACAGGGGATACGAAGGCACGACGACCGGCACGAAGGTCATGCCGGGGATCCCGGATCGCCAGCGGAACGGCGGGTCGCTGCTGATCAGGTGAATGCGATGGCCCCGCAGCGCGAGCGCGTGCGCCAGCTCGGTGGCAACGACGCCGCTGCCGCCGACGGACGCATAGCACACCATGCCGATGTTCATGGCGCGTCCTTCAGCACGCCTTGCCGCGTCAGCGGTTCCCGAACGACGAGACCTTCGGCGAACGCGACGCCGGCGAGCGCTCCGAACTGCGCGTCGCGGCTTTCGATGAGCTGCCGGAACGTCGATGCCGTGAGCCGCGTCGGAATGGCGCCGGATTCCGCGGGTGCGAACTGGCTGCGGTAGCAGTCGAGCGCGTCACGCTTCCGCTGATAGTGGTCCGACACGTCGACGACGAAGGACGGGCGCGCGCCGTCGTTGATGAAGTAGTAGCAGATCCAGTCGACGCGCCACGGCTCGCTCGAGGGCTCGTAGCGGCGCAGCGCGCTGTTGAACGCGGCGACGCGCAGCGTGCGGCTCGCGGCGACGTGATCGGGATGTCGGTCGTTCCAGTACGGAATCGCGATTGCGCGCGGCTGATGACGCCGGATGAGGGCGGCCGCGGATGCGATCAGCTCGGGACGCGGCTCGATGTCGCCGTCCGGCCAGCCAAGGTTCTCGCGCCACGCGGCGCCGAGCACGCGCCGCGCGGCATCCGCTTCGCGCTGACGCAATTCCGGCGTCCCGTTGCTCGAGAGCTCTCCCCGGGTGAGATCGCAGAGGCCCACGGAATGACCGGCCGCCGCGTGCTTCGCGACCGTACCTCCAAGGCCGATCTCCAGGTCGTCGGGATGCGCACCGAAGACGAGCAGGTCGAGCGGCATCTACTCTCCAGGCGCTCGCGATTCAGCCACGATGGTCCGACTCAGCTTGACTGACATGTTGTAATGCCTTGAACCGTGTCTATCACACCTGACGCGCAGCCGGGCCGGCCGTTCAACGAGCACGCGGCCCTCCAGGAACTCGAGCGCCTCCAGCGCGCGATCGAAGAGACGCGCCGGAAACGCAAGGAAACGGGCGAGGCGTTCGACGCGTTCGTGCGCTCGTTCCAGAAGGAGCGGCAGGAGGCCGCGCTCGCGGATGCGACGCCCGTCGCGTCTGCGCCGGTCATACCCGTCGTCGCACCCGCGCCGGTCATGCCGGTTGCGCCGACCCCGCCGCAGCCGCCCGCGATCGTGGAAGAGAGCGAGCCGGTGCCCGTGCCGGCGCCTCTGGCCGCGTTGCCCGTCGCGCGGCGACGCGCGCGAGTGCCAATGGTCCCCGCGGTCGCGGGTGCCGCACTCGCGATCATTGCCGCCGTCGTGCTGATCGGCCGACCTTGGGGAGCTCCGCCGCGGGCATCCGGGATCCGAGGCTCGGGCTCCGTCGGTTCTCCTGCTGCAACTGACTCCCAAGCGGCGAACGTCGCCGACGGACCTCGAACCCCGGATCCCGGGTTCCGAGTCCCGAGCCCCGCCGCGGCGCCGGCCGCAGGCGTCAATGCCGAGCTGACGGCCGTCCGCCGCGTCTGGGTGCGGATCATCACGGATGGCAATCGCGTCGAGCGCGAGCTGCCCGCCGGCACGGTCGTTCCGCTTCGTGCGAAAGCCACGCTGACGCTCCGGATCGGCGATGCAGGGGCGGTGAAAGTGATCGTGAACGATCGCGACCAGGGGCCGCTCGGCCGCGACGGCGAGGTCGTCATGCGCACCTTCACCGCGCAGACGCCCGCGCGCTGACGCCATCCTACGCTCGGCCGGCGAACTCGCGCGTCTCGGTGTGGACCTTGACCTTCTCTCCTTCTTTGATGAAGAGCGGCACGCGCACCTGAAGACCCGTCTCGAGCGTCGCGACCTTCGTGACGCCGCCGCTCGCGGTGTCGCCGCGCACGCCGGGCTCGGTGGCGGTCACCGTCAACTCCACGTGGGGAGGAAACTGCACCGCAATCGGGTTCCCGTTGTACTTCTGGATCTGCACGATGACGTTGTCGACGAGGAGCAGCCGGTCCTCGCCGATCGTCTCGGGCCGGAGCGTCATCGTCTCGAACGTTTCCTGATCCATGAAGTGATACCCGCTCGCGTCCGCATACAGGTACGCCGCCTCGACCGTCTCGAGATCAGGCTCCGCGAATTTCTCTCCTGCCTTGAAGGTCTTGTCGAATACCGCGCGCGTCAGCAGGTTGCGCATCTTGATGCGCACGAGCGTCTGCCCGCCGCGCGCCGTGGGCTTCGAGACCTCGACGTCGAGGCAATGGTACGGCGCGCCGTCCAGCTCGAAGAACATCTTCCGCTTGATCTCGATTGCCTCGATGAGCGCGGCCATCACCCGATCTTCTTCGCGCTCCAGTTCACGGGTTTCTGCCCGCCCGTCGTGCCCTCCATCGTGCTTCCCGTCACATGACCGGTGTACTGCGCGCCACCCGCGGTGAAGCTGATCTCGTCGCCCTTCAGCTTGCCGCCTGAAATCGGCGCGTTGCCGAGCGTTCCCGAGATCGACTGAAACTGCTGCTTCAGCGTCAGCGTGCCCTGCGGCATCTGCCATGACCCCTCGACCTTTGCCGGCACGATCCACAGGAGCGCGGTGCACCAGCTCGTGCACTCGTCGCTGATGGTCTCGGTCTGATCCGCGGGCCAGTCGTCCATGGTGAACGTGTTCGACACGACGCGCGTCCCGGGCTTCAGATCGAGGATCTTCGGCCGCAGCTTCAGATTGATCTGCGGCAGCAGGAACATCGTGATCACGGTCGCCTTCGAGAGATCGGTTTCGAAGAGGTCCGCTTTGACGAACGTCGCCCGGTTGGCGACGCCCGCGGCTTCGGCGTTCTTCTTCGAGAGCGCCACCATGTCCGGGTTGTACTCGATGCCCATGGCGCGCGCTCCGCGCTTCGCGGCGGTGATGACCGTCCTGCCGTCGCCCGAGCCGAGATCCATCACGAAGTCCTTGGCCGTCACCTTCGCCATGTCGAGCATCCTGTCGACGAGCGCCTGGGACGTGGGGACCCATACGACGTCCTTGCCGGCCTGTCCCACGGTCGGCTCGAACGGCTTCTGCGTTGCCGGCTGCGCCGGCGCCTGCGTCTGCGCGTACGCGCCGGCGCACAGCAGCACGAAAAGGAAAAACAACGAAGTGGTGCGGACGGGCTTAGATGCGTACATGAATCCTCCCGAATGCATTGGCCAGCCTAGCATGGGTCGGGAGGTTGGAGGTTGGAGGTCGGAGGTCGGAGGTCGGAGGTTGGAGGTTGGAGGTTGGAGGTTCCCCTCAGGCCGTGACGGCTTGCGGGCCCGGCTTTGCCGCAGGCCCGGGCAGCGTGATGCCGGCGCGCTTGAAGAGCGCGTCCATGCCTGCCTTGTCGACGGCCTTTGCCATTGCTTCTTCCGGGGCCACGATCTTCTTCGTCACGAGATCCATCAGCGCATCGTTCAGCGTCACCATCCCGTGCGCCTTGTTGACCTGCATGATGGACGGGATCTGGAACGTCTTCCCTTCGCGGATGAGGTTGCTCACCGCTTGCGTCGCGATGAGGACCTCCAGCGCCGCGACCCGTCCACCCCCGATCTTGCGGCAGAGCGTCTGAGCGACGACGCCGCGGAGCGACTCCGAGAGCATGATGCGAATCTGCGCCTGCCGGTCCGCGGGGAACTGATCGATGACGCGGTCCACCGTGGACGCCGCGGTTGTCGTGTGGAGCGTTCCGAAGACGAGATGTCCCGTTTCGGCGGTCTCGATCGCGATCGCCACGGTCTCGAGATCGCGCAGCTCGCCGACGAGGATGATGTCGGGATCTTCGCGCAGCGCCGCCCGCAGCGCCTGCTTGAACGAATCCGTGTGCGTGTGCACCTCGCGCTGGTTGATCAGGCACTTCTGGTTCTGGTGCACGAACTCGATCGGATCCTCGATCGTGATGATGTGATCCTGACGCGTGCGGTTGACGTAATCGATCATCGCGCACAGCGTCGTCGACTTGCCGGAGCCGGTGGGCCCGGTTACGAGGATGAGGCCCTTGTTGAGGGCGCAGAGCTGCAGCAGGTACGGTGAAAGCCCCAGCTGCTCCGCCGTGAGAATCTTCGACGGGATGATCCGGAAGACGGCGCCGGGCCCGCGGCGATCGGCGAAGACGTTCGCGCGGAAGCGCGCCAGGCCCGCGATCTCGTACGCGAAGTCGGTGTCGTGCCGCTCCGCATATTCCTTGCGGTTCTTCTCCGGCATGATCGGCGCGAGCAGGTGCGCGAGGTCGTCACCCGTCAGCGCGGCTGCGGAGGCGTCCAGCGGCTGCATCAGGCCGTCCTTGCGCACCATCGCCGGCGTTCCGACACAGAGGTGGAGATCCGATGCGCCGAACTCGCACATCGCGTGGAACAGTTGGTCGATCGGAGCAGGACCGGTCATAGGAGGATGATTTCCGACAGTTCGACGACGTGCGCCGTGTTGACGATGACGGTCATGCCGTCGGCTTCGACGTAGCGGAACGTTTCGGGTTGACGCGCCCAGTCGCTGAGGCGGTCGCGTCCTTCCGGGCGGTAGACGCGGACGATTCCGGTGAGCCGGTGATTGTCCGCGAGGACCATCGCGACGGCCCGCCGGCGCGCGATGCTGTATCCGGGCTCGAGCGAGGCCTCGTTCTCGGGCACGGTCACCGTTACGACGTGCGCGCGGTTGAGCAGCACGATCTCGGATCCGTCCCTGCCGTCGATCTCGAACGGGAAAAAGCCGGTTTCCGAGTTGAGCAGGTCCGCGACCCGTTCGGGACCGTCGTGCCGGCTGCTGCCGCCCGCCAGAAACAGCCGCCCCTGAAGCGTGCGGCCGCTCGACAGGGTGATGGCGGCATCGGCGCGCTGCTTGTCGAACCGGTACTCCGAAGATTCCACTTCCGTGTCCATACGGCGGAGTTATCGGCCGCTGCGGCGCTGTTCCGGTGCGCGGAATTGCACAGTCTCGCGGGCTGCACTATCGTGGCGGGCGGATGAATCTGAAAAATCTGTCGCATCCCATCGTTCAACTCTCCCTGGATCTCACGTCGCTCGAGGAAGCGATCGAGACGGCGGCGGTCGGCGTCGATGCCGGCGTCGACTGGCTCGAGGCCGGGACGCCGCTCCTGTTGGCCGAGGGGCTGCACGCGGTCGACGGGCTGCGCAAGCGCTTTCCCACCCAACCGATCGTCGCCGACCTGAAGACGATGGACGGCGGCTATCTCGAAGCCGAGATGATGGCAAAGGCTGGCGCCGACTTCGTCGTCGTCATGGGCCGGGCGCACGAGGCGACGATTCGACGCGTGGTCGACGCGGGACGCGACTTTGGCATCAAGGTGATGGGGGACAATCTGGGCGCAGCGGATCGGGTCGCCTGCGCAAGATGGATGGAGGATCTCGGCGTCGACGTCATCGTCCACCACATCGGGTTCGACGAGCGGAATATGATCAAGGGGCTCAGCCCGATGGACGAACTGGATCGTGTGGTCGCCGCGGTGTCGGTACCCGTGCAGGCCGTGGGCGGCCTCTCGATCCCGCAGGCGATCGATTGTCCGCGCCACGGCGCCCCGCTCGTCGTGATCGGCGCGCCGCTCGTGATCGACGGCGCCGCGTTCAGACCGGCCGACAACCTGTTCCCGGTGCTGAAGAAGATCTGCGACGACATCCACCAGATCCCATTACGATCCTAGAACATGCCTACTCAGCCCGCCGTCGTGCATTACGCGCTGGAGCCCGGCGCCGTCGAACTGCGAGAGATTTCCGTTCCCGAGATTGCCGACGATCAGGTGCTCCTCGAGGTCGGGGCCGTATCCGTGTGCGGCTCGGACGTGCACCAGGCGCACAACACGCATTCGTGGCCGGTGAACATCCCCGTCGTGCTCGGACACGAGTTCGGCGGCACGGTGGCCAAGGTCGGTCGCGCCGTGCGCGGCTTCCGCGAAGGGGACCGCGTCGTCAGTGAAACGGCGGCCCAAATCTGCGGCGAGTGCGAACTGTGCCGCACGGGCCGGTACAACCTCTGTCCGTCGCGCAAAGGCTTCGGGTACGGCGTCGACGGTGCGATGGCGCGGTATGTCCGGGTGCCGGGCCGGTGTCTGCATCACATCCCGGACTCCCTGGCCTTCGACGTCGCGTGCCTCACCGAGCCGCACGCCGTCGCGTATCAGGCGATGTGCGTGAACTCGACGATTCGTCCCGGCGATCTCGTCGTCGTGCTCGGGCCCGGGCCGATCGGTCTTTTGTGTACGCGGATGGCGAAGCTCTCGGGCGCCGATCCGCTGATCGTGGCGGGCCTCACGGCGGATACGCCGCGTCTCGAGGCTGCGCTCCGGCTCGGCGCGACGGAGGCCGTTGACGTGCAGAGGCAGGATCTGCTCGATGCGGTCAGGAGCCATGATCCGCTCGGTGCGAACGTCGTGTGCGACGCGTCCGGATCGAGCCGTACGCTGGAGATCGCGCTCCGTCTCGCGCGGCCGGGCGGCCACGTCATCAAGGTCGGCTGGTCGCCGGAGAAGCTCGCGACGGATCTCAACCCGCTCGTGCAGGGGAACGTCACGCTTCAGGGGTCCTTCAGCCACAACTATCCGGTCTGGGAGCGCGTGATTCACCTGCTCGATCGCGGCTTGACGATGCCGCAGGAGATTGTCGGGCTGCGCGCCCCGCTGAGCGGCTGGCGGCAGGCGTTCGATTCGATGCACGACGGACGCGTGATCAAATCCGTGCTCGTGCCGTCGATGTCCTGAACCGAGGCTCCCTCGCATGGGCTCTCTGCACAACAGGATTGCCCTGGTCACCGGATCGACGTCCGGGATCGGCCGGGGCATCGCGGAGCACTTCGCGTCTCTCGGCGCGAAGGTCGTCGTCCACGGGCTGAGCGAAGGCGACGCGCGGGCGACTGCCGCGCGTCTGCGCGACGCCGGACACGACGCCGCGGCGATCGGCGGTGATCTGACCGACGTGGCCGTCTGCCGGCGAACCGTCCAATTCACCTGCGAGCACTACGGCGGGATCGACGTCCTCGTGAACAACGCGGGCTGCACGTCGCGCGCCTATCTCGAGTCCGCGCCCGTCGAGTTCTGGGACATGATGATGCACGTCAACCTGCGCGCGCCGTTCCTGTGTCTGCAGGAGGCCGTCAAGTCGATGAAGGAGCGGGGTGGCGGCTCGATCGTGAACATCGGATCCGTCAACGCGTACATCGGCGAGCCGAAGCTCGGCCCGTACTCGGTTTCGAAGGGCGGCCTGATGACAATGACCAGGAATGCGGCCGCGGCATTGAGCAAGTACCGCATCCGGGTGAACCAGATCAACGTCGGGTGGACGCTGACGGAAGGCGAAGAGCGCGTGAAGCGCGAGGAGGAGCACGATCCCGACTGGCTGCCGAAGGCGGTTGCAACACGTCCGTTCGGCCGCCTGCTCACGCCCGCGGACGTCGCCCGCGCAGCAGAGTTCTTCGCGTCGGACGACAGCGCGCTCGCGACTGGCAGCGTGATGGATTTCGAGCAGTACCCGGTGGGCGCGCCTCCGAACTGGTAATGCCAGCGTCCCCCAGGATCAGCGTCTTCCCCAAGTGCTACTTCGACGAGCTGGTCGAAGGACGGATGTCGTACGAGCAGTGGATCCGTGACGCGGCGTCACTGGGCGGCGATGGCGTGGAGCACTACGACGGATTCTTCAGGAGCTACGCGCGAGAGGATGTCGAGCCGATCCTCCAGGTGATGCGGGAAACGAACCAGATCAGCTCGATGCTGTGCTTTTCGCCGGACTTCACTCATCCCGATCCGGACGTGAGGCGGCAGGAGGTCGAGCGGCAGAAGGCTGCGATCGATCTGACCGCGCAGCTCGGCGCGCGGCATTGCCGGACCCTGAGCGGGCAGAACATTCCGGGGCTCACGCGCTCGGAGGGGATCGAGCGGACCGTCGAGTGCATCCTTCGTTCGCTCGAGCATGCGGAGCGCCGCGCGGTCGTGCTCTGCATGGAGAATCACTACAAGGACGGCCGCTGGCGGTACCCGGAATTCGCGCAGCCCGAGGACATCTTTCTGGAGATCATCGGACGCATCGAGTCGCCGTACTTCGGCGTCCAGTACGATCCGTCGAACGCGACCGTTGGCGGGTACGATCCGGTCCGCTTTCTCGAAAAGGTGAAGCACCGCGTGGTGACGATGCACGCGTCGGATCGCTATCTGGCGCCCGGCGCGACGCTCGAGGATCTGAAGTCTGCCGATGGCGCAGCCGGCTACGCGGCCGCGCTGCGCCACGGCGAGACGGGCAAGGGGATGAACGACTACGACACGATCTTCCGGATTCTCGCCGACGCCGGCTTCAGCGGATGGATCTCCGTGGAGGACGGCATGGACGGGCTGGACGAATTGCGGCGAAGCGTGACGTTCCTGCGAGAGAAGAGCGCGCAGTACTTCGGCCCGCGTACGTAGACCAGCATCTTCGGCTGCGGACCCACGCGGACAACGCGGAGCTCAGGCACGCATCTTCTTCCAGTTCGCCAGACAGTGCTGTGCCATCGCGAGCTGCCCCTGGCTGCCGGCCTCTTCCTGCTCGATCAGGTAGTACTCGATGCCGCCCGTCGACTCGGCGGCGGCGAGGATGTTCTTCCACGGCGCCTGGCCTTCGCCGAACGCGACGGCATAACCTTTCGCCGCGCTCCACTCCTTGCAGTGCATGCTCTTGATGCGTCCCGGATTCTTGTTGATCCACGCCACGGGATCGGCGCCCACTTCGACGCACGTGCCGACGTCGAGCTGGAGCGCCACGTCCTTCGGCGTGTTGGCGGCGATGACGTCGAGCGGCCGCTGACCGTCAACGGGTTTCCACTCTGCCTGGTGATTGTGGTACCCCGCGGCCATGCCCATCGGGACGAGGCGCTCCGAGGCGGACGTCAGCTTCTGTGCCACCGACTTCCAGCCGTCGAGGCCCTCCACGCGCCCCGCGCTGGCCATCACGATGTACTTGCTGCCGATGATCTGATTCAGCTCGACGGCCTTCTTCAATCCCTCGTCGGTGAACGACTGCGTCCCGTTGTGCGTGGACCGGCACCCGATGCCGAGGTCGTCGAGGAGCTTGCGGACCTGCTTGGCCTTCTCGGGCGTCCAGTCGAAGTACGGCGAGTAGAACTCGACGATCTGGTATCCCATCTTCGCCACGGCCGTGACGGTGGCGTCGAGGTCCTTCGTCAGCTCGTCTCGGACGGAGTACAACTCGAGGCCGACGGGCACCTCCTTCGCGAACGCCGCGCGCAGGGATGCGGCGAACGGCAGCGCGGCGGTGGCCGCAAGGAAGCCCCGACGTGAAAGCGATGTGCGTGCGCTCATAGGGAGTGGTCCGTGTTGTTCCGTGTTGTTCCGAGGCCGGAACGCTCCGTGTGTTCCGTGTTGTTCCGAGGCTGACACGTTCCGTGTTTTCCGTGTTGTTCCGCGGCTGAAACGCTCCGTGTATTCCGTGTTGTTCCGAGGCTGAAACGCTCCGTGTTGTTCCGAGGCCCCGTTGTCCGCGGCTAGCGCTGTCCGCGGCCCTTCATCATCTGCAACATCGGCGACTCCACCTTCGTGTAGCCTGCCGGAATGTCGAACGTCGACGCGGGGATTGGCGCGGTCTTCACGTCCGTGGCTTCCGTCACCGACTTGACGTGCATCCCGCCCATGGTCGTGTCGATCTCCTGCGCGAGCGGCAGGCCCTCGATCTTCTTCATCTCCTCGAAGAGCGGCGCGAACCGCTTCGTCATGGGATTGCTCCCGAAGATGGCCGTCTGCGCGTCATAGAACTGCGACGCCGTGATGGGCGCCTGCACCGCAGTCGTCGCGCAGATCGTCTCTTTCATCATCTCGCCCAGCGTGACGAGATAGTCGTCGCACGAGTAGCCGGCGATCGTGCGCGTCGTGCCGGTCTTCTTGACGGAGGCCTGACCCATGACGCTCCCCATCATGTTCTCCATCATCTTCGCGGCCTCGGGGTTCGTCTTCTGCATCTGCGCCATCTGATCGGACATGGCCTTCCCGGCGGCTTCCATGTCCGCCCGCGTCATCCTTTCCAGCACATTGGGATCCTAAGCTTAGAATTCCACGTGGACAAGTTGTCGCG
>JADMIO011575526.1_pt1 | contig 133087 bp, 138 predicted proteins | sample 8958161 | NCBI WGS metagenome assembly JADMIO01 (sample SAMN16585339, study PRJNA669376) | soil metagenome | isolation source: Crop rotation soil | place: USA: Cullars Rotation, Alabama | collected 2011 | reverse complement strand
GCCGCGACTTCAAGTCACGTGAATTCCAAGCTTCGGATCCCACTGTGCTGGAAAGAGCGACTCACGACGTACGAGGAGCAAACGCGACCCCTCGTCGAGTATTACAAAGCGGCAGGATTGCTTCATTCGGTCGATGGGACGCGCGAGCCGGAAGCGATCTATGAGGACATCGTGAGAGTTCTGCCGCAAATGATCATTGGTTAATTCAAGAAATGATTATTGGGAAGTCGAAAAAAGAGTTAGACAAAATGCGCGCGGCGGGACAGCTCGTCGGGCAAGTGCTGGCGGAACTGCGGAAGATGGCGAAGCCGGGTGTCACGACACTCGAGATTGATTATGCCGCGGAGAAGATGATTCGCGACGCCGGCGCGCTGCCGACGTTCAAGGGCTACAATGGTTTTCCGTTTTCGATTTGCGCTTCCGTCAACGAGCAGATCGTGCACGGGTTTCCGTCGACTTACGAGCTAAAGGAAGGCGACATCTTCTCGATCGACTGTGGTGCGACGCTTGAGGGTTACGTCGGCGACACCGCGACTACGGTTGCGGTGGGCGAGGTCCCTGAAGACAAGCTCAAGCTGATCCAAGTCACCGAGGAGTGTCTCGAACGTGCGATTCAGTTGTGTCGTCCGGGAAACCATCTCGGCGATATCGGCTGGGCGGTCCAGCAGCACGCTGAAGCGAATGGCTACTCGGTGGTGCGTGATTATGTTGGTCACGGGATTGGCCGGCGCATGCACGAGGATCCGCAGATTCCGAACTACGGACGGCCGGGGCTCGGGCCGAAGATCAAGGCTGGATACGTGTTCGCGATCGAGCCGATGGTCAACCAGGGCACGCATTTCACGAAGGTCCTGGGCGATGGCTGGACGGTCGTGACTGTCGATGGCAAGCCGAGCGCCCACGCCGAGCACACGATCGCGATTACTGAAGATGGCCCAGAAGTTTTGACTCTCGTCTCATCCGGGACGCCCCTCGAGCACGCAGCGGTTTGACCGCCGATAAAAGCGGATGCTATCATTCGCAGTTTGTCGGCAGCGTCGTAATTCCACTCAGAGAGGATATGGCGAAGGAAGAAGCGATAGAGGTCATGGCAAAGGTGCTGGAAACTTTGCCTAACGCTATGTTTCGGGTCGAGTTGGAAGACAGCCAGCATCAGGTGCTTGCGCACATATCAGGGAAGATGCGCAAGCATTTTATTCGCATACTTCCGGGTGACAGGGTTTTAGTGGAGCTTTCGCCGTACGATCTCAATCGCGGCCGCATCACTTATCGCTATAAATAGTAAAGAGGTTCGAGTATGAAAGTCCGTGCGTCAGTGAAAAAGATGTGCGACAAGTGCAAGGTCATCCACCGCAAAGGCGTGGTGCGGGTGATCTGCGTGAATCCGAAACATAAACAGAGACAAGGATAACGAGAAATACAATGGCACGTGTAGCAGGAGTAGATTTACCGCCCAATAAGAGAGCCGAAGTTGGCCTGACTTACATCTACGGCATTGGCCGCTCGCGTTCGAGTTCCGTGCTCAAGGAAGCCGGCGTCAACGTCGACACGCGCGTGCGTGATTTGAATGAAGACGAGTTGAGCCGCATTCGTGCCATCCTGGAAACGCAGGGAGAGATCGAAGGCGACCTGCGCAAGCGCGTGCAGATGGATATCAAGCGCTTGATGGACATCGGTTGCTATCGTGGTCTGCGTCATCGCCGTTCGTTGCCGGTGCGCGGCCAGCGAACTCATACAAACGCTCGCACGCGTAAAGGTCCGCGACGTGCCACCATCGCCAAGAAGAAGGCGCCCGGCAAGAAGTAGTTTTGTTTGTTCGACTGAAAAGTTATGGCTAAAGCAGGCGGAAAAAAGAAGGTCTTTCGCAAGAAAGAGAAGAAGAACGTTCCCAACGGCATCGTGCATATTGCGGCGTCGTTCAATAACACGATGATCTCGATCACGGATCTCGAGGGGAACTTGATCGCGCAGTCGTCGGCTGGCGCGCGTGGCTTCCGTGGCTCGCGTAAAGGGACGCCGTTCGCGGCGCAGCAGGCGGCTTACGAGGCGGCGAAGAAGGCACACGAGGCCGGCATGCACCAGTGTGAAGTGCGTGTGAAGGGACCAGGCGGTGGACGCGAGTCAGCGATCCGCGCGATCGCGAATGCGGGCATCCGCGTCATGACGATTCGAGATACGACTCCGATCCCGCACAATGGCTGCCGTCCGCCGAAGCGACGCAGAGTTTAGACCGCGGATTTACACCGCTTGTAAATCCGATTTAGTAACCAAAGGATGAAGGGTTCGCGCGCCAGCGCAACCTGTAAACTTTTCCGATCTGATCATCAGTTCGGAGGCAATAGACCGGAGGAATAGATTGGCTAGATATAGAGATGCTGTATGTCGCCTTTGCCGTCGCGAAGGCGCGAAGCTGTTTTTGAAGGGCGATCGTTGTTACAAACCCGCTTGCCCGATTGAAAAACGTGGTACGCAACCCCCCGGGCAGCACGGTAACTCGCTGCGCCGCGGCAAGGCGCTGGTCGGCTACGGCCAGCAGCTCCGAGAGAAGCAGAAGGTCAAACGTATCTACTTCATTCTCGAAGGCCAGTTTCGAAATTACTTCGAACGCGCCGCGCGCATGAAGGGAATCACCGGCGAGAACCTTTTGTTCCTGCTCGAACGGCGACTCGATAATGCCGTTTATCGCGCGGGTTTTTCGACCTCACGCCGGCAGGCGCGACAGCTCGTCAACCACGGACACATTACGGTCAACGATCGCAAAGTAGATATTCCCTCTTATCAAGTGAAGCCTGGCGACACCATCAGCGTGCGAGAGGCAAGCAGAAAGAACTCTCATATCGAGGGTGCGTGGCAAACCGCGTCTGGTCGTGGACGCCCGTCGTGGATCTCCGCTGACGGCGGCGGCGACATGACGGCGCGCGTGAGCGGCTCGCCGGTGCGTGACGATATCGATAGGACCATCAACGAGCAGTTGATCGTCGAGCTTTATAGTAAGTAGTTAGTTAACCCGACCGGCAGTGATGCGCCCATCGTCACTGCCTGTCCGTGCTTTTTCATTAGGAACCTGAACGCTATGGCTATGGATCAAAATAATCTTTGGACAGGATTTCAAATGCCGCGACGCCTTGCGGCAGACGCAGAGACCCTCACCGAGCGATATGGCCGCTTTTCAGCGCAGCCATTCGAGCGCGGTTTTGGTACGACGGTAGGTAATTCGCTTCGTCGTGCTCTGCTTTCATCAATCGAAGGCGCCGCTATCACGGCCGTCAAGATTGAAGGCGTCGAGCATGAGTTTTCATCGATTAAAGGGGTGGTGGAAGACGCCACCGACGTTATTCTTAATCTCAAACAAGTACCTTTCAAACTGCACAGCAGCGAGCCCAAAACGCTGCGAATCAATAAAGAGGAAGCCGGCGAAGTTACGGCTGCCGATATCGAAACGGACGCTGATGTCGAGATTCTCGATCCGAGCGTGCACATCGCGACCGTGAGCGAGGGTGGATCGCTGAAAGTCGAAATGCGCTTGAAGCGTGGACGTGGTTACGTCTCCGCCGATCGCAACTTCGACGAGGATCTGTCGCTTGGTTACATCCCGATCGATTCGGTCCACACGCCCGTCAAGAAAGTAAATTACAACGTCGAAGCCGCGCGCCTGGGCCAGAACACTGAGTTTGACAAGCTGACGATCGAAGTCTGGACCGACGGCTCCGTCAAACCGGAAGATTCGATCGGTCTGGCGGCGAAGTTGATCAAGGACCACATGACGATCTTCATCAACTTCGAAGAAGACACGGACGATTTCGCGTATGCGAAGATGGAGCGTCCGCCGCTGCCGCGCAACGATCAGTTGGACCGCTCAGTCGATGAGCTGGAACTGTCGGTTCGTTCATACAACTGTCTGAAAAATGCCGACATCCGCACGATTCGCGACCTGGTCCAACGCACCGAGCGCGAGATGCTGGCGACGAAGAATTTCGGTAAAAAGTCGCTCAATGAGATCAAGGAAATCCTGAACGGCATGGGACTCGACTTCGGTATGGAGTTTGACGAGCAGGGTAATCCGATACCGGGCACGGGCGGCCGTGACACTGCCGATCTCTCCGATTTTGAAGGCGACGACGAAAACTAGGTTTAGTCATGCGACACTTAAAGGCACATCGAAAACTCGGTCGCACCAGTGAACATCGCAATTCGATGCTTCGTAATCTGGCGACCTCTCTGATCAACTCTCGCGAGGAGCGCATCGTCACCACTTTGCCGAAGGCGAAGGAGCTGCGGCCGTTCGTGGAACGCGCGATCACTTTGTCGCGCCGGGCACGCAGCCTCGCTGACGACGGTTCTGAGATGCAGGCGTTGCACTTGCGACGACAGGCGGCAGGTTTCTTTCACGCGGGCAATATGACGGTCAAGGAAGTCACCGGCAAGCGTGGTCAACTGCGTCCCGAGCGCACGGCCGGCGTGGCGGCACTGCGACGGTTGTTCACCGATCTTGGCGATCGTTACAAGGATCGTCCCGGCGGTTACACGCGCATTTTGAAATTGGGCCATCGCGACGGCGACGCCGCCGAGCTCGCGATCATTGAACTGGTCGACAATCCTCGTGAAGTCGAGGCTGCGGAAGCCGCGAAGAAGCGCAAGTCCTCGGCTTCGAAGAAGCGGAAAGGCCGCGACAAGAAAGCAGACGAGACCAGCGAGGCTAAATCAGAAGATAACGAAGGATAAAGAATTTCTCCCGCAAAGGCGCAAAGGCGCGAAGTAAATCCTTTGCGTCTTTGCGCCTTTGCGGGAAATTTATATGTCCGCACCTAAAGACCAGCCTGAAACACCGAACCGGCGCAATCGTCAGCGTCAGCCGAACGCGACGGAACGGCCCGCGGCGTCCGTTAACATGGACGAGCTGCGTGAGTTGATTTCGCTCTTACGTGATAACGGACTGGCAGAACTCGAGCTTGAAAACGAAGGTTTCCGAGTGCGACTCCGGCGTGACTCCGCGTTGGGCGAATCGTCACACACTCCGATTTCACATCCGGCACCGGCACCTGCGCCGGCTCCGGCACCAGCAGCATCCGGTCCGGCACATCCCGGCACACAGGCGACCACGGCCGCGGCCCAGGATCAGGATCTGCACATAATTTCATCGCCGATTGTCGGCACGTTCTATCGTTCGCCGTCGCCGACAGCAGAAGCGTTTGTGAAGATCGGCAGCAACGTCGAACCGGACACAGTAGTTTGTATTATCGAAGCCATGAAGCTCATGAACGAGATTCAGGCTGAGATGAGTGGAGAAGTAGTCAAGATTTACGTCGAGAACGGCCAGCCGGTTGAGTACGGCCAGCCTCTCTTTGGAATCCAGAGTTAGCCACAACAAGGCACAAAACGCACAAGAATTAATTTGTGCCTTTTGTGTTTTTTTGTGGCCCAAATTTTATGGCCTTTAATTCGCGCAAGTTCAAGAAGATCTTGATCGCCAATCGCGGCGAGATTGCCTGTCGCATCATCTGGACCTGCAAGGAGATGGGCATCAAGACGGTCGCCGTTCACAGCGACGTCGATCGCGATTCGCTGCACGTTCGCTTCGCCGACGAAGCCGCGTGCATTGGACCAGCACCGTCAGCGCAAAGCTATCTCAACATTCCCGCCATCATCAGCACCGCCGAAATCTTCAACGTCGACGCGATTCATCCCGGCTACGGCTTTCTCGCCGAGTCGGCTTACTTTGCTGAGATCTGCGAGGCGTGCAACATCAAGTTCATTGGACCATCAGCGAACGTCATTCGTCTGATGGGCGACAAGATCGAAGCGCGTCGCGCGATGCACGAAGCGGGCTTGCCGATTGTGCCGGGAAGTCCCGGTGGTGTTACGTCCGAAGAAGAAGGACTCAAGCTAGCGCGCGATATCGGTTATCCGATCATCGTCAAGGCTTCAGCCGGCGGCGGCGGTCGCGGCATGCGCATCGTGCGTTCCGAGAACGAGCTCGGCAAAGCGCTCGAGACGGCGTCAACCGAAGCGGCGGCCGCTTTCAACGACGGCAGTGTGTACATCGAGAAGTATATCGAGCAGCCACGCCACATCGAGATACAGGTGCTGGCAGACGAGTTTGGCGAGTGCATTCATCTTGGCGAGCGCGAGTGTTCGATTCAACGCCGTCACCAGAAGTTGATGGAAGAAGCGCCGTCGACTGTGCTGACGCCGGAGCAGCGCAAGACGATGGGCGACGCAGCGGTCGATGCGTGCAAGAAGCTCGGTTACTCGAGCGCCGGCACGTGTGAGTTTCTCCTCGATAAGCATGGCAACTTCTATTTCATGGAGATGAACACGCGTATCCAGGTTGAGCATCCGGTGACGGAGATGGTCACGCTCGCCGACATCGTTCGGAACCAGATCAGGATCGCCGAGGGTGAGCCGCTGAATTACATGCAGGACGATCTGCTGATCGTCGGTCATGCTATCGAGTGCCGCATCAACGCCGAGAATCCGGAAACGTTCGCGCCCTCGCCGGGAACAATTACGGCATTCAATCTGCCGGGCGGGCCGGGCGTGCGCGTCGATACGTTTGTCTATTCGGGGTACCAGGTGACGCCGTTTTACGACTCGCTGATCGCGAAGGTGATTGTTCACGCGCGGACGCGTGAGCTCGCGATCGCGCGGATGAAGCGGGCGCTCGAGGTGATGGTGATCGAGGGGATCAAGACGACGATCCCGCTGCACCAGAAGATCATGGACGACCCGCGGTTCCGGGCGGGCGATATCGGTACGGATTTTATGGAGTATTTCCTGACCCGGAACGGGAAAAAGGTGGCAGTCGCCTGAAAATACCGGCCTTATATTTGCGGTTTTCGGCGCGATTGCCCTATAATGTGCGACTTTTCGCGAGGTAAAGACACATGTCACACGCAGTTATCAAAGCCGGTGGAAAACAGTTCCTGGTCACGGAAGGCCAGACGATTCGCGTGCCTTCGATGGCGGCCGATGCAGGCAGCTCGATCGAGCTCGAGCCGCTCATCAGCTCCGGCTCCGGCGACGGCAAAATCTCGGCGACGGTGGTCGGGCACGGCAAAGATCAGAAGATCGTCGTCTTCAAGAAGAAGCGCCGCAAACAGTACAAGCGCACGCGCGGTCACCGCCAGGGCTACACGACATTAAAGATTGATTCGATTGGGTAAAGACAATGGCACATAAAAAAGGCGTTGGTTCATCTCGTAACGGTCGCGACTCCCACTCGCAACGACTCGGTCTGAAGAAATTCGGCGGCGAGCGAGTGCTCGGCGGCAATATCATCGCGCGCCAGCGCGGCACGCGTTGGAAGCCCGGCAACAATGTTGGTCGCGGCAAAGACGACACGTTGTTCGCGCTCATCGATGGCGTTGTGAAGTTTGAAGACAAGGGCCGGTCCGGCAAGTTCGTCAGCGTTTATCCAGCGGAGCAAACTGCTGCTTAGAAAAGTTTGTGAAAGAGTTCGCGACGCCTGAGCAGCAATAAAGCGCGCTTAGGCGTCGTTTTCAATTTGGATGTTTATCGATCGCGCCAAGATTCACGTGCAAGGGGGAGACGGAGGTAACGGCGTTACAGCTTTCCGGCGCGAGAAGTTTGTGCCCCGTGGTGGTCCATCAGGCGGAGACGGCGGTCGCGGTGGCGATGTGATCCTCGTTGCGGATGCTTCGCTGAACACGCTGCTGCATCTGCGCTACAACCCGCGCCATATCGCACAGCGTGGCTTGCACGGTGAGGGATCGAATCGCTCCGGCCATCACGGCGAAGACTTGATTGTTCGCGTTCCAGTTGGAACACAGATCTTTGAGGCTACGACAGGTGATTTGCTGCACGACCTGAGCCACGATGGCGATCACTGGCTGGCGGCGCGCGGTGGCCGCGGCGGTTTCGGCAACGCGCACTTCACGACTTCGACGAATCGCGCGCCTCGTTACCATCAAACGGGCAGCAAGGGCGAAGAGTTGGACCTTCAACTCGAGTTGAAGTTGCTCGCGGATGTTGGTCTAGTTGGTTTTCCGAACGCGGGTAAGTCGACGTTTATCTCGACTGTTTCCGCGGCGCGTCCGAAGATCGCTGACTACCCGTTCACGACGTTGGAGCCGCATCTCGGTGTCGTCGATCTCGGTGACTTTCGTACTTTCGTGATTGCCGACATTCCCGGGCTGATCGAAGGTGCGCACACCGGCGCTGGTCTTGGTGATCGATTCCTGCGACACATTGAGCGCACGAAGTTGTTGCTGCACCTCGTCGATGTTTCTTCCGCTTCGGGCCGCGATGCGGTTAGTGACTACGAGACTGTGAATCGCGAGCTCGCGTCGTACAACCAGGACCTGGCGACAAGACCGCAGTTCGTTGTCGCGACGAAGATTGACGCACTCGACGAGCCGGAACGTTTGGAGTCGTTGAAGCAGCGCGCGAATGCGGACAACAAACAGTTCTTTGCGATCTCGTCGGCGACCCGCGCAGGCGTGCAGGAGCTCGTGAACGCGATCGCGGCGAGGCTCGAAGAGTTGAACGAGGAACGCAGCCGTACTGACACGGTGGAGCTGGCCCTGTAGAGATGTGCGCGCAGAGACGGATAGCGTTGTATGGCGGCACGTTCGATCCGGTCCACACAGGTCACGTCGAAGTTGCGCGCCGAGTTTTACAGTTATTTGAGATTGAGAAAGTACTTTTTATTCCGGCCCAGATGGCGCCGCATAAAGTTGGGCGGCCGGTAACCGAGCCGATACATCGTTATGCGATGCTCGCGCTCGCGACGCAGGACGATCCGCGGCTTCTGATCTCGACCTTCGAGCTCGAAGCTCCGGATCGACGTTACACGGTGGATACAGTCGAACGATTTCAGCAAGTGCTGGGTGATTTGACTGAGCTCTTTTTCATAATGGGTGCCGACTCGTGGTCTGAGATCACGACGTGGCGTGAGTGGGAACGTTTGCTGTCGATGACGAACCACATCGTCGTCACCCGGCCCGGCTACGAACCCGCTGCGACGCACGTCGGCGCGATCGGCGAGCGCATCGCTGATTTGCGTGGCGGTAAGACGCCGCCGCAAAGTGATGGGACGAAGAAGATCTTCTTCACAGACGTCGCAATGCGCGATGTGTCGGCGACGAACATTAGACGGCTTGCTAGTGAAGGACGCACGGAAGAGTTGACTGGTCTCGTACCTGGACCAGTGCTTGAGTACATAAAGAAGTACGGAATTTATCGAGAACTGAATGCCAAACTCAACAGTTAAGGAACAGTCGTTAAACCCGCAACCGAATGTGCGGGCCACTCCTCAAGCGGGGGTTGCCGAACAGCTCGACGAGCGTGTCCTCGCTGCACTTCACGCTGCCGCGGAGAAGAAAGCCATCGAGCCCGTCGTGTTGGACCTGCGCGAGATCGCCAGCTTCACTGACTACTTCCTGATCGTGAGCGGCGCGAACGAGCGACAGGTGCAGGCGATTTCAGACGAGGTTTACGAGTCGCTCAAAAAAGCGGGTCATGCGGCGGCGCGTGTCGAGGGTTACAAGACCGCCGAGTGGATCCTTTTGGATTATGGTGATTTCGTAGTGCACGTGTTCGAGCAGAAGGCGCGGAAGTTCTACGACCTCGAACGCCTCTGGCGCGAGTCGAAGCGAGTCGAACTGCCGCCGGAATTTAATGCGGACAGTGCGGGTTCTTTGAGAAGAGAATCGTGATCGAACTCTTTGCGCGCTCTCCCGGAATGCGCGAGGCGGCCCGTCTCGCGGAGCGCGTGAGTTCAACCGATACGAACGTTCTGATTACGGGTGAGTCGGGCGCCGGCAAGGATCTCCTCGCCGCTTTCATTCACTCGAAATCGCGACGCGCGGCGCATCCGTTCGTGAAGATCGATTGCGCGACGCTGCCGGGCGAGCTGCTCGAAGCTGAGCTTTTTGGGTATGAGCGCGGCGCGTTCACAGGAGCGATCGAGGCCAAAGCGGGACGCTTCGAAGCTGCGGACAAAGGCACGGTCGTGCTCGACGAGATCGCGCATCTTTCGACTGACGCGCAGGCGAAGTTGCTGCGCGTGATTGAGCGTCGTGAGTTTGAAAGGCTGGGTGGGCGCAAGACCATCCAGCTCGACGCGCGTGTGATCGCGTTGACGAACGTCGATCTCGATGAAGCCGTGAAAAATGGTCGCTTTCGTGAAGACCTTTTTTACCGGCTGAACGTACTAAACATCCGCGTGCCTCCGCTGCGTGAGCGCAAGGACGATCTTTCACAACTAATCGAGCATTTCTTGAAGTACTACTCCGCCAAGCACGGGCGCGACGTGCAGCGTTTGGCCGCGGAGGCACGCGGAATGCTGAAGGCTTACGACTATCCGGGCAATGCGCGTGAGCTCGCGAACGTCATCGAACGGGCGGTGATCGTCGCAACGGGAAAGAGGGTCGAAGAGGACGACTTGCCGGCGGGACTGAGCGCGGCGGTAAGTGCGCAACAACGAAAGACGAAGCCGCAGAGTCTCGCTGAAGTTGAAGCGGATTACATCGCTGAAATTCTGGTGGCGACTGGCGGAAACAAGGCAGAGTGCGCGCGCATACTCGGCATCAGCCGCAAGAACCTCTACGAGAAGATCGCGCGGTACAAGATCTAGCCGATGCGCCTGCGGATCATCTGGACAGGGAAGACTCGCGATGCGAGGTTGCGCGCCCTCGTTGACGATTACGCCGAGCGCCTTAGTCATTTCGTACGTTGTGAAGTGACTGAACTGCGAGAACTTGGACGCGCGGATAAGTCGGGCATCGCCAGGGAAACGAAACGCATCTCAGACGCTCTCCGTCCCGGCGCGGTGACGGTGCTTTTGGATCCGGAGGGTGTTGCGTGGACGTCGCAGCAACTCGCTGCTCACGTGCAGAGCTGGGAAGGAAGCGGAGTTAAAGAAGTCGCGTTTGTCATCGGCGGGCCTAATGGTTTGGCGAGCGATTTCAAAGCACGTGCAGACAAGCGTTGGTCACTGTCGCGCTTGACCTTGACGCACGAGATGGCACGAGTGCTGTTATTTGAACAGTTATATCGAGCGTACACGATCATTCATGGTTTGCCGTATCAGAAGTGATCTTGAGACAGGGAAACATCAAGTAGGGTTTGGAAGGGGCAAATAGATAATGGATAAGAGGCGCACAAAAGTTTTTCGAGACAAATTATTGGACCGCCGCGAGGGTCTCGTGGGTCAGGTGCAGGCGGCGGAGCTTTACAGCCGCGAGCGCGATGCGGAAGCGACGCAGGACCCGGCAGACATGGCGGCTAATGCTTATACCAAGGAACTGCTGGTCTCGATGTCTGACAACGATCGGCAGTTGTTGAATCTGATCGACGAAGCGCTTGAAAGGATTGAAACTTCTGGTTACGGCAAGTGTGTTCACTGCGGTGAAGCGCTGTCGGAGAAGCGTCTTGATGCAGTGCCGTGGGCGCGTCTGTGCGTGCGCTGCCAGGATTTGATGGAGCGCGGGTTGCTGGGTGACGACGAAGATTAAGTTTTAGATTTGGCTTGAGATAATTTGCGGCCTCCTCGATTTCGGGGAGGCCTTTTGATTATGAACCTCTACGATGCAGTCCTCACGCTTGCTTATCCGCAAAGCTGTGTAATCTGTGCTTGCAGTGTTGAGCAGAGACGATTCGGCGTTGCGTGTGAGTCGTGTTGGAAGGGAACGCGGATCTTCGCGCATGAAGAAGAGATTTGTTGGAAGTGCGGCGCGCTCGGGCCGATGCGATGCGGGCGTTGTGTTGAGATGGCGTTCACGGTTGCGCGCGCGGTCGGTATGTATAAGGGTGCGTTGCGTGAGTCAGTGTTGCAGTTGAAGAGACAACCAAACTTGCCGAAGCATGTTGAGGAGCTTTTGGTAACGGCGGTGACGCATGAGCCGTTGAATTCGAGCACGTGTGTTGTGCCGGTGCCGTTGCACCCGAAACGGTTAAAGATGCGTGGATTCAATCAGGCATCGATCGTTGCTGAGGTGGTGTCGAAAGCACTCAAGCTGCCGCTCGATGAGGTCAGTCTGGTACGTGTCTCGTCAACGGAAAAATACCGGGCTGGACTCGACAGAAGAGGACGTCGCGACACGGTCGCCGGAGCTTTCGCCGTGACGCATCCGCGGCTCGTTGCCGGCGAGAACATCCTGCTCGTTGACGACGTGTTTACGACCGGCGCCACCGTCTCCGCCTGCGCCGAGGTCCTCATTTCCGCGGGTGCGGGAAAGGTCTTTGTCTTGACACTCGCGAGAGCATTGTAGGTTTAGACCAGTTGGAATAGAACAAGTCAGGAAGAGGGGCTTGCCCCCGCTCTAGCCAACAGCGGGGGCAAGCCCCTCTTCCTGACTTGTTCTATTTCTGAATTAACACAGATTTCCACGGGCACTTGGCCACATTATTTTGACACCCTCTTCCGCGCTCGCGTAATATCGCGCTAATGAATGGCAGGGTTTTAGTCCTGAATACTTCCTTCGAGCCCATCAACGTGTGCACCGAGAGGCGCGCCGTCGTCATGATCTTCAAGGGGGTAGCGCGGGTGGAGGAGCACAACGGCCATATGCTTCACTCCCAAAAACTTTCCATCCATGCACCATCTGTTATTCGTTTGACGGAATACATCCACATACCCTTTGAACGTCGCTCACTCTCGCGCAAAAACATCCTGCTGCGAGACCATTCGACGTGCCAGTATTGCGGCACCCAGTATCCGCCTTCAGAATTGACCCTCGATCATGTGCTGCCACGCTCGCGCGGAGGGGAGTCCGCGTGGGATAATCTGGTTGCTTGTTGTAAGCGTTGCAATCATCGGAAGGGCAATCGGACTCCGGAGGAATCCGGCATGCACCTGTTACGCAGGCCTCGCGGGTTCTCCTTACACGTGAATCGACAGATCATGCGTTACTTAGGCAGAGCAGACGAGACCTGGCGGAAGTACCTGTTCTACGAATCAGGTGATCGAGAATAAGTTTGGCGAGAATAGTTTGGCGAGAGTAGTTTTGGCACCCACCCGGCGGAGCCCTAGAAAGAGGAAATTATGAATCAATCAATGCTGGCTTTTGGGATCGGGGGACTTGGTACCCCTGAACTCGTGATCATCGTGCTCGTGATCTTTTTACTTTTCGGCGCCACGAGGTTGCCGCAATTGGCGAAAGCCCTCGGACAAAGCAAGAAAGCTTTTCGTGAGGGTATCGAGGAAGGCGAACGGGGCGAGGATCGCAAGCTGGAGAAGTAACGCGCGTGCGGACAGGTCCGAGCGTTGCAGCCCCCCGCCTTCGCTTTAATGACTGTGAGCCTTCTGTCCGACGACTAGCGTCGCTTTCACGGAAAGCGCGAACTCCGCCTCATGCCTCTCTTCGTTTATTAACCGAGAGATCTCATCGAACAATTCGGCCCTCTTATCGTCAGGTACGAGGGCCAGCCACTCCTGCATCAGAAACTCGGAGACGAGTGGAGAGCTCAAAAACTGCTCGCCTGACTCGAAGTCGAATTCCTCGATGCGGGTGAATGAGTCTACGTCTTTTAAGCCCTCGTCTTCGGCGAGTTGCTCGATGTCTGAAACCGTCGGCAGCTCGGTGATCAACTGCTCGACGTCTGATTCGTGATCGATCAATCCGCGGTTGTGCAGCGCTTCCCAGTAGATTGAAAAGAACTCACCGAAGCTCGATGCTGTCGGCAGTGTCATTGCGATCGTTGCGCCCGGGGCCGCGACGCGCACGATCTCGGAAAACATCTTTCGCACGCGTTGACGTGGGACGAGTGAAGCGTTTCCGATTACGAGGTCGAAACGATTGTCTTTCAGATCGAGATTATCGAGCGGTGTGGTCCCGAAGCTGATCTTGTCGTTGATTGCCGTTGCTTTGGCGCGCGCGAGCTCGGTGCATTCCGGATTTTCGTCGACGCAGAGTAGTTCGAGTTTTTCGCCCGCGCGCTCGTGAATTGCCATTGCGTGTGCGCCAGTGCCGGTGGCGACGTAAAGCACTTCGCCTTCTTTCGGCAGTGTTACGTGTTCGTCGATCAGTTCTGCAAAACGTTCGCCCCAATCGGGCGCGATGAATAAGTCCTGAAGGAAAGCGAGTTCCTTGTCAGACTTCCTGTTATTCGTCACTTCCTGTTGTCTCATCCTTCTGTTCTTTTTCTGGTAATCCTTCTTCTAAGAAATATTTTCTGCCTGTTAGTTGTTCAGGCAAACACTCCATCTCTTCTTTCGCGGCCGGATCGCTGTGCACGTAACGATAGTCTTTGCCGTAACCGACTTGTTTCATTAGCGGCGTGACTGCGTTTCTTAGATGCAGCGGCACTGGCACGCGGGCCGTTTCTTCCGCGTCTGTTGCCGCTCGGAAATACGCACTCTTAACCGCGTTCGACTTGGGTGCGCGCGCGAGATAGATCGTCGCCTGCGAAAGTGGAAACAGTCCTTCAGGCAAGCCGATCAGTTGCACGATGTCGGCTGCGGCAGCGGCCTGGACCATCGCCTGCGGATCGGCGAGTCCGATGTCTTCCGAAGCGAGGATGCATAAACGTCGCGCTATGTAAATCGGATCGGCGCCGCCTTCGATCATTCTCGCAAGCCAGTAGAGCGCCGCGTCGACGTCTGAGTTACGCAACGATTTAATCAGCGCTGAGATCAGGTTGTAATGTTCTTCGCCGCCTTTGTCGTAAGCGTAGTGAGCGCGACCGAGCGCTTCGATCACTGTTTGTTCGGAGACTGTCCTGACGTCGTTTGCGTCTGGCCCCGTGGATTCGACTGCGGCGTCCAGTGCGGTGAGTGCTACGCGCGCGTCGCCGTTGGCTGAGTGCGCCATTCTTTCGAGCAACTCGTTTGAGATTGACGGGTTGAAACGTGCAAGACCGCGCTCGGTATCGGTGAGTGCATTTTGCAGAATCGTTTTGATCTCGTCTTCGGAAAGTTGGTTGAGCACGAGCACTCGGGCGCGCGAAAGCAGTGCGCCGGTGACTTCGAATGACGGATTCTCAGTTGTCGCTCCGATGAGCGTGACGGTGCCGTTTTCGACTGCATGCAGGAGTGCATCCTGCTGCGACTTGTTGAAGCGATGGATCTCGTCGATGAAGAGCACGGTCCGTTTGCCGAAGCGCTGTTCGGTCTTCGCCTGTTGAATCGCTTCGCGCAGGTCTTTCACGCCTGAGAAGACGGCGGAGAGCGCCACGAAACGAAGACCGCTGCTTTCCGCGAGGAGGCGCGCGAGAGTTGTTTTGCCGGTGCCGGGTGCGCCCCAGAGAATCAGCGAAGGCAGCGCGCCGCCGCCCGCGAGTAGTCGTCGCAGGATGCGGCCTTCGCCAACGAGGTGCGCCTGGCCGACAAACTCCGACAGCGAGCGTGGTCTCATGCGTTCGGCGAGCGGGATGCCCTCTACCTGCGCTCCGGTGTCAGCAGTGTCTTCGCTAAACAGGCTTGGTGAATTCCAGCGGTCCATGGCTTCAAAAGTATGTATAATTATCGCCCAAAAGGAATAAACGCGCGACTGGTCGGGTAGTCATTTTTACGGGTAAAGTATTCAGAATCTTCATTGGAACGGGATTATGAGAATCTGCGTATAGTTGGCGGCGGGCGATAAACCCGGGAATTTAGGGGCTCGCAAAAGCGATTGGAGAGCAGACGATGAAGGATACGAGAAACGTTCTCAGAATCATAGGAATGATTCTTCTGGGTGTGTTTGTTTTTGCGGTTGTCCTGCCACTGGTATTGAAGGTGGTGGGAATTACATTGGGCATCATAATTGGACTGGCAGTACTGTTAATCAAGGTGGCGGTCACACTGGCGATTGCCTACCTCGTCCTTGTCGGCATTCGTGCCCTGCTACGTTAGTTTAGTTAGCCACAAAAAAGCACAAAAGGCACAAGAGAGATTAGCCTCTTGTGCCTTTTGTGCTTTTTGTGGCCTCACTTGGGTTGACTGAGCTTATACGCACATGCGATCATGCGGCTGATTTTTCACCTCACCTGAAGGATGGAAGAAATGACACCAGAACAACGACTCGATCGAGTGGAGCGGATCTTAGGACTTTTCGCCAGAGAGGGACGCCGCTGGCGTGTTCAAAAACGCGAACAGGACGAGAAGCTCAATATCCTCATTCAGTTCCAGATGGAAACTACTGAGCGGATAAATAAAATGGTTGTGGCTCACGAAAAAGATTTTGCTGAACTTAGACGGTCTCAAGAACTCACCCAACAAACTTTGCGCGCTTTCATAGATAGTCTACGTAAGGGGAGAAACGGCAATTCCACAGACTAAGTTTGTGGCTAAACATTGAATCGGAAGTGGACGACGTCGCCTTCCTGCATGATGTAGTCTTTGCCTTCGAGGCGGAGGAGGCCTTTCTCACGGGCGGTGGCGTAGGAGCCGGCGGATATCAGGTCGTTGTAGCTGACAATCTCCGCGCGAATGAAGCCGCGTTCGATGTCCGAATGAATCGTGCCGGCCGCCGTCTGTGCGCGCGTGCCCTGCGGGATGGTCCAGGCTCGAACTTCTTTCTCACCCGCAGTCAAGAACGACATTAACCCCAGCAGGTGATAAGCGCTCTTGATCAACTGGTCCACACCGCTCGTCTCGACATTCAGACTCTTCAGATAATCAACACGTTCCTCCGGCGGCAACGCGACGAGATCAGCTTCGAGCTGCGCGCAGATCACGACGCATTCCGCAGCCTCCTTCGCCGCGACTTCACGCACCGCAGTCACCATCGAATTATTTTCGAGATCCGCGAGTGCTGATTCGTCCACGTTCGCTGCGTAGATCGTCGGCTTCGTCGTCAACAGAAAAAAATTCCGCGCGACAGCTTTCTCGTCATCGGTCAGCGCGACAGTCCGCGCTGATCGACCTTGCTCGAGCGCTGGCTGGATCTTGTCGAGCACGTCCAACTCCTGACGCGCGATCTTGTCTCCGCCTTTGAGGTTCTTCTGCGCCTTCTCACGTCTTCGTTCGACTGTCGCAAGATCAGCCAACGCGAGCTCGATCTGAATCGTCTCGATGTCGCGCAGCGGATCCACTGCCCCTTCAACGTGAACGATATTCTCATCTTCAAAACAGCGAACTACCTGCACGACCGTATCCGTCTCGCGGATGTTCGCAAGAAACTGGTTCCCGAGCCCCTCACCTTTCGACGCACCGCGAACGAGTCCCGCAATATCGAGAAACTCGACCGTCGCCGGCACGATCTTCTCCGTCTTCACGAGTCGCGCGAGCGGTTCGAGACGCTCATCGGGCACTGACACGACGCCGACATTCGGTTCGATTGTCGCGAAAGGATAGTTTGCCGCGAGTGCGGACGACTGCGCCGTGAGCGCGTTGAATAAGGTCGACTTGCCCACGTTGGGCAATCCCACAATGCCTGCTCTTAACATTATTTGCCTCGCGCAGAAACGTAACCGAAGCCACAAAAAAGCGCAAAAGCACAAATGAGCTTTTGCTTTGTGACTATGCGCCTTTTCGTGGCTATAATCCCAAGCTGACCTGATGATCGCGTCCTTACTACTAGTATTACTAGTCACCCTAAGCGGTACCGTTGCCACTTACCTTTACGATGAGAACGCATCGTTGGGCGCGCGACTGTGCGCGGGCGCGGCGCTCGGTCTCGCAGCGCTCGGTCTCGTAAGCTTTGTCATCGCTTCGTTCATCGGCTTGAGCGGCATCGCTATCGTCTTCAGCCTCGTGATCTGCTGTAGCCCGCTGGGTCTACTCGCAGACGCAAACACTCTAAACCGCTTCTCAAGAGATCTCGCCGGAGTCTCAACTGCGACTCGACAACTACTTCGAGGCGAATCACGAACAGTCGGATATTTTCTGTCCTACGCCTTCGTCGCCGTGATCTTCTGGAAAGTGTTTAGTCGCGCCGTCATCGAAGACAGCACCGGCATGAGCACGGGACTACTAAACAACTTCGGCGATCTGCCTTTTCACCTCAGCGTGATCACGAGCTTCGCGTTCGGCAATAACTTCCCACCGGAAGATCCCACATACGCCGGCGTCAGATTCACTTATCCATTCCTTTCCGACTTCGTCTCAGCTGTATTCGTAAAATGCGGTGCTGACTTGCGCGCATCGATGTTCATCGAGAACTACATTCTCGGACTTGCTTTCGTCGGCTTAATACATCGCTGGGCGCTCGTGATGCTGCGCGACAAACTGGCCGCGATACTCACGCCATTGATCGTGCTGCTGAACGGCGGTATGGGCTGGTTACTGCTTTTCGAGAAAGCCGGCTCGAACGAGGGCGGGCTCTTCGGCGTGCTGATGGATCCGCCGCCTTCGTTCACTGTCATTCCCGAAACGACGTGGCGTTGGGGCAATGCTGTCTCCGCTTTACTCGTACCGCAACGCGGATTTCTGATGGGACTTCCGCTCGCGGTGATTGCGTTTACGCAGTGGTGGATCGCGACAGACAAAATTCGCCCGGAGCAAGCTCCTCCTGAAACAAAAAAGAAGAAACGCGCCGCCGCGAAAGAAAAGACCGTGTGGCAAGAGCCGCAACAGCCATCACGTATTCCGCTCAACACGCGTCGCATGATTGCCGCCGGCGTCGCGGCCGGATTACTGCCACTCGTCCACGCACACAGTTTCGTGGTCGTGATGGCAATGGCCGGCTGTCTCGCGTTAATTCAGATCCGCTGGCGCGAGTGGATTACGTTCATTGTCGTTGCTTCAGTGATCGCAATCCCGCAAATGCTCTGGTCCACTATGCACAGCGCGGTCGACGCAACCACTTTCTTCGCGTGGGAAATCGGCTGGGATCATGGCCAGGAAAACCCGGTGACCTTCTGGTTCTGGAACACGGGCTTCTTCATTCCGCTCATACTCGTAGCCGTGCTGATCAAGCAGCGCGATTATCTTGTGCCGCGACGGCTGTTGCTGTTTTATCTGCCGTTCACACTATGCTTCATCATTCCAAACTTCGTGAAGATGGCGCCGTGGATCTGGGACAACATCAAAGTCCTGTATTACTGGTGGCTCGCGTCCGCGCCACTCGTCGCGTTGCTGCTGGCGAAATTGTGGCAACAGGGAAGCATTCGGCGCGTGATCGCCGTCGTGCTTTTTGTCTGCGTCACGTTAGCGGGCGCGCTTGACGTGGCCGGAATCGCTTTCCGATCGGTGAAGTATCAGGTCTTCGACGCTGATGGACTTCGCTTTGCCGAACTCGTGAAAGCGCAAACAACGCCGCGCTCGTTGATTGTGCACGCGCCGGTGCACAACACGCCCGTGTTCCTGACCGGGCGTCGTTCGCTCATGGGTTATCCTGGACACATCTGGACACACGGGCTTCAGTTTGTGCAGCGCGAGGGTGAGATCAAACGCATCTATCTCGGCGCGCCTGACGCTGAGCAGTTAATCAGAAAGTACGGCATCGAGTATCTTGTAGTCGGGCCGCAGGAGAGAGTTGTGACTCAGGTGAACGATCAGTTCATCAATCGCTTTCAGAAGGTCGGAGAAGTTGGTGAGTACAAGCTCTACAAAACAGGGCAGTAAAAAAGCCACCTCAAAAAATCGTAGCGCGCAGAGTAAATCTACGCGCAACGAGCCGGAGGTGAGCGTCGCGACTGAGCCGGATGTGTCTGAAAACGTGTGGCGCATCGGAGCTATCGTCATCTTCCTGCTTGCCGCTGTGCTTCGTTTGTACGATCTGAATCTCGTACCACTGCACCACGACGAAGGAGTGAACGGAAACTTTCTCGTCAGGCTGGTTCGCGAAGGTGCTTACAATTACGACCCGGCGAACTATCATGGCCCAACCCTCTATTACTTCTCCGCCATCATCCCGTGGATCACGAAATTACTATTCGGCAACACGGCTCGCGACAATTACGGGCTGACGACTTTCACGATCCGGCTGGTGCCCGTAGTCTTCAGCCTCGCGACGATCGTCCTGATCTTTCTGTTGCGCAGACGCCTCGGATCGATCGCCACACTCGCCGCGGGTTTGCTGTTGGCGATCTCGCCCGGCGCCGTCTATCTCTCGCGTTACTACATTCACGAGACGCTTTTCGTCTTCTTTACTTTGGGAATCGTGGTGGCTGCGATGCGGTTCTACGACGAACGTAACCCGGGTTATCTCGTCCCGGGTGCTGCTTCGGCTGCGCTTCTTTTTGCGACGAAAGAAACAGCGATGATCTCGGTGGGAGTCTTGCTCATTGCTCTTGTTTCGACTTGGGCCTACATGTGGTTGCTTGGCGCCGCCGAGGTGCCTTCGTTCCCTAAACGAAACAGGGAAGCGAAGGATCTGAGCGCCCTCATCGATCAGATGGGCGGCATGCCACGCCTCTACGCAAATCTTGGGTTCGCGCTCATCGTCTTCGTTGCGCTTTACGTCCTCTTCTACACCTCGTTCTTCACCAACAACAAAGGCTTCAGCGATTCGCTGCAAACGTTTGCCATTTGGGCGAAGACGGGAACGGAAGCGCATGTGCATCCGCCGGGCACCTACCTCGTCTGGTTGTTCAGCCAGGAGTCGCCGCTGTTGTTTATCGGCGCGCTTGGTGCGGCAATCACCGTTCTGAGACCGAAGAGTTCATTCGCACTCTTCTGCGCGTTGTGGTCCTTCGGTTTGATCGCGGCTTACTCGCTCATTAAATATAAGACGCCGTGGCTGATGCTGAACTTCATCGTGCCTCTCGCCCTCACGGCTGGCTACGCCGTTCAGGCCATTTACGAGATGCTGAGTCAACTGACCGGTTCCGCTTTGGTGAGCTGGTCTTTGCCGGGAATGATTTTGCTCGGGGCGTTAGGAGTGAATGGTTATCAAACCGTCGATCTGAATTTCATCAACTACGACAACGACAGCGAGTACTACGTTTACGTTTACGCTCACACCACGCGGAGCACGCTCGCTCTAGTAAATGAGGTCGACCGAATCGCGAATGAGAACTCTGGATACTCAACGGGAATCACGATCGTGAGTCCTGATTACTGGCCGCTGCCGTGGTATTTGCGCAACTACACGCGCGTGGGATATTACGGCCGGATGGCGGCAGCGACCGAACCGCTCATCATCGCGAACGCGAACCAGAAGGACGAAGTCGATGCGAACTACGGTCAATATTACCAGCAGGTAAACGGCCCTTCGCCTGGTGGCACGTTCCAACTTCGCCCGGGCGTCGATCTGCTCCTCTACCAACGACGAAAACAGTAGCTACAGAAAGCACAAAAGAATATGTTGTGGTTGACATTGTAAGTGCCTCCCACTTATAGTGGCTTCCCCGTAATGTTCAAACTTGAACGCCTCGAAATCACCGGGTTTAAATCCTTCGCCGACTACACCGAAATAATCTTCACCGGAGATGGGATCACCGCCATCGTCGGCCCGAACGGCTGCGGCAAGAGCAACGTTGCCGACGCGATCGCGTGGGTGCTCGGCGAGCAGCGCGTGAAAAACCTGCGCGGCGGCGAGATGAAGGACGTCATCTTTCAGGGCGCGCGCAATCGTCCTCCGAGCGGCATGGCGGAAGTCGTCATGCACATGATTCGCGATGAAGTCGATGAGGTCGAGCCTGACATTGAAGACATCGATTCAACGCTCGAGCGGATCGACGATCGACTCGTCAATATCGACGAGATCCTGCCGCAGGAAGAAGCTGAGGCATCAGCGGACGCTGCGCCACAGACAGCACCCATCGAGGCAACGCCGGTTAACGGTGAAGCTGTGGCGGATGCCCCAGTACCAGAGGCAACTCCCACACAAAAGATCACACACAAGCGACACTGGCGACGTCGCAATCTCGCGCTCGAGTTTGCACCCGGCGAAGCGGTTTCAGTTACACGACGACTTTACCGCTCGGGCGAGAGCGAGTACCTGCTGAACGGCAAGATCTGTCGCCTCCGTGATATTCAAGATCTCTTTTCCGGAACGGGCCTGGCCGGCGGTCACTACGCGATCATCGAGCAGGGCCGCATCGGCCAGATCCTTTCCGCGAAGCCGATGGACCGGCGCACCATCATCGAGGAGGCGGCGGGAATCACGAAGTTTCGCGTGCGCCAGCGAGCGACTGAAGCTCGTCTTGAATCTGCACGTTCGAACCTGTCGCGTATCTCAGACATCGTTGCCGAGATCGATCGACAGGTAAACAGTCTCAGACGCCAGGCCGCGAAGGCGCGTCGCTATGGCGTGTTGCGTGAAGAGTTGCGCGAGTTGCTGCGTCACGTCTATGTCGCCGAGGATCGCAAGCTCGCGGTTGTCCTCGAAGAAACCAAATCGAAACTCTCCGAAATCGCCGAGATCGAACTCGGCATCGCCGACGATCTTAATAAACGAGAAGAAGCCGCTCGCGCTGCGACTCACGAAGCGCGCAGTCTCGAAGATGAATTATCAAGCGCTCGCGCCGCAGCTGCCGAAGCCGTGTTGCGTCGCGATCGTCAGGCTCGCGAGTGTGTCTATCAAAAAGAGCAGTTGAGCGAGATCGAGAAGCGCAAGGGCGAAGTCACGGCCGAGATCGAAGCGTTGACCGCGCGCCTCGTACTGATCGAAGCGGAATGCCGGCGCTTGCAACACGAAGACGCGAGACTGCGCGAAGAGTTTGACCAGAGCGCGCTCGTGCTGCGGACGGCTGAAGAGTCGTACGCGGACAGGCTGTCGGCCGCGAACGCTGCCGAGGTCGAGATCGAAAGCTCACGCGCCGAGTTGCTTTCGCAGACTGCGATTGCCGAGAGAGTTCGCGAGATCGCTCGGCAACTCGAAACCACGCTCGAACGCTTGTCGCAACAAGCCGAGAGCCTTGCGCGCGAAGGCGATCGCGCCGCGAGCCAACACGCCGAGCGAAAGATCGAAGCTGAAAAGTATGCGCGCGAACTCGGCGATGCGCGGGCGCGTGTCGCGAAGCTGCAAGCCGAACGTGAGATGGCTGTCGATGCGGTTGTTCGTGGTCACGAAGCGGTGAGCGACACCGAAGCCGAGCTGACGCGCGTGCGCGATGAGCATTCGCGTGCGAGTCACCGGCTCGAGAGTTTGAAGGAGCTGGACCAGCGCCGCGCGTATTATTCACCTGCCGTGCAGCTCATCTTTTCGCCGACCGAAACGCCGCGTGACTTTCATTTCATCGGCACGCTCGCTGACGCGTTGAACGTAGATGCGAAGTGGGAACGGGCGGTCGAAGGCGTGCTCGGATCTTCGTTGCAGTCGATCGTTGTGCCGACGCCTGACGATGCAGTTCGCGCGGCGCAGTGGCTGCGCGAGAACAACGGCGGTCGCGCGAGTTTCCTCGTCGCGGGTTTGCACGGCGGCAGTGAAGAAGTCGAACAACAAGTTGAACCCGTCACCGCGTTGACGTGCCGTCTCGAAGAGCGTCCAGCACTGTCGACTGGCTCAACTGAAGCTGTTCGCGAAGACCTGTGCATTTGTGATTTGCTCGGCGCGCCGCAGCAACTCGTCACCGTTCTCAAACGCACGCTCCCGCAAAAGATGAACGCGCGTATCGCCGCGAATCTCGAAGACGCGATGAGCAAGTCGATCGCGACCGGCGAGATGTACGTGACGTTGAATGGCGACTGGATCGCGAGCGGACAATTCGTCAATGCCGGCGACGCACGCGATCTCGAAGAAGGCGCTGGACTGCTTGCCTTCAAACGTGAGCTACGAGAACTCGAAACACGCGCGGAAACACTCGCGCGCGAAGTTGACGCCGCGGCGAACTCCGCGAAAAACGCGCGCGCTCGGATGGTCGAGCTCGAAGACGCCGTCGTGCTGCTCAATGAACAAATCGGTCGTGAAGAACGCGAGGCGATGGCCCACGAGCACACCGCGACGAGCCTTGAACAGGAAGTTGAACGCGCCGAGCGCCACATGCGCGTGGTCGGACAAGACTCAGCGCGTGTCGAGCAAGAGCGACTCGAAGTTCAAAACCGTCGCGCACAGGCTTTGTTGGAAGCCGAAGCTGCCGAAACAGCAAGAGAAGCGGCGGCAGACAAAGTCATCAGAGCTTCTGCATTGTTGACGGATCTCAGAAGAGAAGCCGAAGTCGAGAGCGAATCGCTCGCGCATCAACGTGCGACCGCGGCCGCTGCTTCGGAACGTCGTCGCGCGACGACTGCCGAAGTGCGTCGCATCGAAGGTGAACTGGCTGATTTCGCCGCGCGCGTAGAGCGACATCGAATGGAGCTCGCTGAGATGGGCGGCCGCAGCGACGAGTTGAAACTCTCGATCGCGGATCTCGAGCTGGCCGCGAGTTCGGTCGAAAGCGATCGCGCGCGTGAAGAAGAGCAGATCGCGGATCTCTCGAACCGACTGCAGGAAGCGCGCCGTCAGGCGGACGAGTTCTCGGCGGAGTTGTCGGAGTTGAATCGACGCGCTGCTGAGGTGCGTGATTCGCGCGGCGGTCTCGAGGTGCAACGCGCCGAAGCCACCGCGCGACAAACATTCGTGCACGAGAACTGCCAGACAGAGTTGGGCCAGTCGCTCGAAGACCTCGCACGCGAGCTCACGTTCCCGGAGGAATTCGATCTCGAAGCGAGCCACGCACGCGTTGAAGAGTTGCGCGTAAAACTCGAAGGCTTCGGCGGTGTGAACATGATGGCGCTCGAAGAACTCGCTGAAGCTGAACAGCGGTTATTGTTCCTGACTGTTCAGCGCCAGGACATCGTCGAAGGCATCGCTGCTACTGAAGAAGCACTGCGAGAGATCAAGCGCCGTTCGCGTGAGCGTTTCCGTCACGCTTTCGAGGAGATCAACAAAAACTTCAGCTCGTTGTTCCTGGAATTGTTCGGCGGCGGACGCGGTGAGATGAGCCTGATCGATGCTGACGACGTGCTCGAGTCGGGCATCGACGTCGTGGCCCAACCGCCGGGCAAACGTTTGCAGAACGTGTTGTTGTTGTCAGGTGGTGAGAAGGCGATGGCGGCGCTCGCGCTCGTGCTCGGCATCTTCCATTACCGCCCGGCGCCGTTCTGTTTGCTGGACGAGGTTGACGCGCCACTTGACGAAGCGAACGTGGGACGCTTTACTGATAAGGTCGTCCAGATGTCAGCGCACACGCAGTTCATCGTGATCACGCACAATAAACGGACGATGGAGATGGCGCGCGCGTTGTACGGCGTGACCATGGAGGAGGCAGGTGTCTCGAAGCTGGTATCGGTAAAGTTTGAGTGATTAAAAGAAAGTCATTGCTGCAAGGACTCCCCGCCGCGCTGCTGGTCTTGAGCGCGGCGATTTCCATTTATGCGCAGAATGCGGGCGGGAAGCACAATTCGCGGCCGCAGCAGGTCACGCCCGCGCCGACTGCGAACCTCGCGGGCAACACGGACGCGGCGAAATACTCGTATGAGTTCACGCAGCCGAAGTTTTACGTCAAACACATCGTGATCGAACACGACGCGAACGGGCGCGGCACGGTCACGTTCGAACGTTTGAACGAAGACATTCCGGTGACAGAGCCGCTCGAGCTTTCGCCTGCTGCCTGGACTCGCATCAACGCGGCGTGGCAGGACCTGCGATTTCTGGATTCGAACGAAGACTACCAGGCGAACAAACAGTTTCCGCATCTCGGCACGATGAAGATCGGCATGGAGCGTGGCGACCGTAAGCGCGTCGCGGAGTTTAACTGGACCAATAACCGCGACGCAGAGACTATAGTTAACGAGTACCGCAAGGCTGCGGACCAGGCGATTCTGGTTTTCGACATCGGCATCGCGCGCGAGAACCAGCCGCTGAACGCGCCGAAGCTGATGGAAACGATGGAGACGTTGTTGAAGCGCGACGGCCTGTCAGATCCGCGTCAACTCCTCAAGTTGCTTCAGGACATGAGTACGGACGAACACGTGCCGCTCATCGCCCGCAACCACGCGCTGCGATTGATCAAGCAGATCGAAAAGAAGTAGCCACACTATTTTTGAATACAAAAGAGCTATTGATTGTTGAGGCGTGGGCGCGCACAGGTAAAGATGTTGTAAGCGCCTCTGATCTCACCCTGATCCAGGACGCGCTAGTCGAACGTTTCGGCTCCGCTGCAAGTCCGGCGTCAATCGCACGCGTGCTCGCTGATTATGGTGCTCGCCTCGCTCACCCCGAAGTTCTTCAATCCGACACGCGCTGGCGCGAACGCCAACATCTCTTCACGCCGGACGACCTCGCTTTCGATTCGATCGAGGCCACACTGAGGTTCATCGAAAAGCTTCAGCAAGCTCACGACCAGCCTGCGCTGCGCACCTCGATTTTGCAGATCAAACAGGAACTCGAACTCCTCTCCGCATTGCCGGGATTTCCGTCGAGCAGGCGCGCAGTCGCCCGCGAAGCCGCGCAGTGGTTGACAGTTTGGCTGCAAAACCCGCAAATCTTCCCCGAATGGCTCGACCTGCGCCGCTCCACCGACGAATTTCGGGAGCTTTTTGGAACTTTCCCAAGCCCTTAGGCGAATACCAATGACCGACGCGCTCAGATTGGTGAGAATGGACCTGAAAAGCGACCTCAGCGATAGCGAATTATTGCGGCTGATGCTGGCCGGTGACGCGGAAGCGCTCTCCGTGCTCTATCGTCGACGGCAGGGCGGGATTTATCGTTTTGCACTGCAAATGAGCGGTTCGAAGTCGATTGCCGAGGATGTCACGCAGGAAGTTTTCCTGTTTCTGATGCGCGAAGGACGCGTTTTCGATCCGTCGAAGGGCGCGGTGAGTGCGTTCCTGTTCGGCGTCGCGCGTAACCACGTCCTGCGCCGTCTGCGCACTGAGCATCTGCTGGCGCCGCTCGCCGACGACTCGGATGACGAGGACGCGTTTTCCCCTGCGAGCGCGGATATGTGCCCGCTCGAAGATCTGACGCGCGCCGAGACTATTGAATCGGTTCGCAAGGCGGTGTTGAGTTTGCCGCCGAAGTATCGTGAGGTCGTCGTGTTGTGTGAGCTACAGGACGTCAGCTACGGCGAGACGGCGGAGATTTTAGGTTGCGCGATCGGGACGGTGCGATCGCGTTTACACCGTGCGCGCGCACTCCTGCTCGCGAAGTTAAGACCGGCGACGAGCGTTGAGGAATCGGGTTCAGCGACGGTGAAGTCAGCGAGGTGTTTCGCATGAACTGTCAAAAATTCGAGAGTGTGGTGAGTGAGCTGGCGCGGGGCCAGATGATGGCCGCGGAACAACGATCTGAAGCGCTTGCGCACAGTGATCTGTGTGACGATTGCTCGGCGCGTTTGAGTGATGAACAGATGCTGACGCTCGGGTTGCAATCGCTCGCGGCTGACATGGAATCGCTGGAAGCGCCGAGTGCGGTTGAAGCGAAGTTGCTCGAGGCTTTTCGTGCGCGTCCCGTTGCAGTTGAAAAAACCACATCTATCCGCGTGAATCAGCGTTACTGGATCGCAGCGATTGCGGCAGTGTTGTTGATTGCGATCAGCCTCGTGGTGTTTAGTTGGAGCAAGCGTCCCGCGGCTGATCAGCGTGTGGCCGACCAACAAGTGGAGCCGCAACCGAAAGTCACTGATAAACCCAGCGAGCAGTTGGTGAAGGATGTTGAGAAACCTGCTGCCGTCGAGTCACACTTCGTTAAGCCAAAGCGGAATCGTCCGGTGAGTTCGCGTCGCGCTGAGACTGCGTCCGTTGCGAACCATGTGACGAAAGAGGTCGCGACTGACTTCATACCGCTGAGTTACATGAGTGCGGCGAGTCTTCAGGAAGGCGGGCAGATTATCCGCGTGCAGTTGCCGCGTTCGGCGCTCGCGAATTTTGGTCTGCCGGTCAACATGGATCGTTACAACGAGAAAGTTAAAGCCGACGTTATATACGGTGTCGATGGTATGGCCCGTGCGATACGTTTTGTTCAGTAATCGAGAGGAAGAATATGAAAAGAACATCAGGACTTCTGTTTGGAGCGGCGCTGTTGTCGCTCGCCTTTGCCAGCGTCACGTTTGCGCAACAGCCGGAGGGCGGTATTTTAATCAAGCAAGAGCGAATCATGCAGGGCCCGGAAGGTGGACCACCGCCGCCGCCGGATGCGAACATGGTGTTCTTCGCAACGGAGAGTTTTGGCGGCAAGACGGTGACCGGCGCGCCTTACTCGGCACAAGCTGTCACGGAGACGATCCAGACGCTCGGCGACGGCAATCGCATTATCAATCGCATCACCAGCATGTTGTATCGCGACACTGAGGGCCGCACGCGCCGCGAGCAGAGTCTGAAGGGGCTCGGTATTGTGGGCGCCGGTGAGGAGCCGATGAAGACGATCTTCATCAATGATCCGGTTGCGGGTGTGAATTACGTTCTCGACTCCCGCTCGCACACTGCGCACAAGAGTGTGCCGTTCACGTTTGAGTTCAGCGGGAAAAAGGGCGAGCAGTTTGAGTTCAAAGTCGCACCAGGATCGGCGGCGACAGGCAACAGCATGATCGTGACTGCGCCACTTGCCGCGGGCGTCGCGGGTGCACGAACGACAAATGCGCCGGACGACCACTTCGCATTGAGAACGGAAGCCGGAGTTGGTGAGACTTTTGTTTTCCGCACCGCCAAGCCGAGCAACGCGAACGAAGTGAAGGAGCAACTCGGCAAGCAGATCATCGAAGGCGTCGAAGCCGAAGGCACGCGCACGACCGTGACGATTCCGGCGGGTGAGATTGGCAACGAGCGTCCGATCGAGATCGTCAGCGAGCGCTGGTATTCACCGGAGTTGCAGCTCATCGTGATGACGAAGAATAGCGATCCACGCACAGGCGAGACGACCTACAAGTTGACGAATATCAATCGTGCTGAACCGGCGAAGTCGTTGTTCGAAGTCCCATCGGACTTCACCATCAAGGAAGGCCCCGGCTTCGGCCCAAGGATCGCTCCCTTACCGCGCAAGAAAACAAATCCAGAGTAATTTCTCCCGCAAAGGCGCAAAGGCGCAAAAAAGACCCAAGGGCTCCGGGAGCGCTTCGCGTCTTCTTTGCGCCTTTGCGTCTTTGCGGGAGAAATTTCCTGGCTACTCTTCTTCTTCGCCGCCCTTAATACGTCCCTCAGCGCGTGACTGCTCGACGATCTTCGTCGCTAGTTGACCCGGCACCGGATCGTAGTGAGAAAACTGCATGTGGAACGAGCCGCGTGCGGCGGTGATCGAGTTAAGTGTCGACTGATAATTCAACATCTCCGCCATCGGCACCTGCGCTTTGATCACCTGCTGCTTGCCGCTGGTCTCCATTCCCTGCACGCGTCCGCGACGAGAGTTTAGGTCACCCATGATGTCGCCCGCGTATTCCTGCGGCGCCGCAATCTCGACGTCCATCACCGGCTCGAGCAAAGACGGCTTGACCCTCTCCATCGCGGCACGAAACGCTTTGCGTCCCGCGGCCCGGAATGAGTGCTCGTCGGAATCGACCGGATGGAACGAACCGTCAATCAACTGCACTTTGAAGTCGACTAACGGATAGCCCGCAATCGCGCCGGTCTTCGCCGCTTCAACGATTCCTTTCTCAATCGCCGGCCGGAACTGTTGCGGCACCGAGCCACCAAAGATCTTGTCTTCGAAAACAAAACCACCACCACGCGGCAACGGCTCAAACACGCACTTGCAATCGCCAAACTGCCCGCGACCACCAGTCTGCTTTTTGTGCCGTCCCTGGACTTCAGCGCGTTGCGTGATCGTCTCTTTGTAAGGAACCTTCGGCGGATGCAGCGTCACTTCCACGCTGTAACGCTTCTTCAACTTCTCGACAACCGTCTCGACGTGCAACTGTCCCGAACCAGACAGCAGAAACTCTTTCGTCTGCGCGTCGCGACTGAAGTGCAATGCCGGATCCTCCTCGAGAATCTTGTGCAACGCGACGCTGATCTTCTCCTCGTCCTGCCGCGACTTCGGCTCGATCGCAAACGCGATCGCCGCTTCGGGATATTCGACCGCGTCGTACACGATCGGTGCCTGCCGATCGCAAAGCGTGTCGCCGGTCTGCGTCTCTTTCAACTTAACGCACGCGACGATGTCGCCCGCGTGAGCTTCGTTGACCTTCTCGAGTTGCTTGCCCTGTAGCGCGTGCAGCGCGCCCAGACGTTCGCTGATACCGCGCGTCGAGTTGAACGCATTCGCATCGGTCCCTAAATGACCACTGATGATCTTGAAGATGTTGATACGGCCCGCGAACGGATCCGCAACCGTGCGGAAACAGTAAGCTGAGAATGGTTCGCTGTCGCTGTACTTGCGTCCAATGCGCTCGGCGTCCGGACCCGCATCCATCGGCTTGCCCCACTCCGCTTCGTGGTGTGCTGGATCCGGAGCGAAATCCACGAGCCCATTGAGCAACGCACGCAGACCAACCTGCGTGACACTCGACACGGCGAACACCGGACACAGTTTGCTTTGCGCGATCGCGTTGTTGATGTTCGGCAGAATGTCTTCTTCCTCGAGCGTGCCGTTTTCGAAATACTTCTCCATCAACTGATCGTTCGACTCCGCCACGAGCTCAACTAAGCGCTCGCGTGTCTTATCAACGATGTCGCGGCCTTCAGAAGGAATGTCGATCTCTTTCGCGTGGCCGTCGGCGCCCAGCTCGTAAGCTTTCATATGGACCACGTCCACGACGCCACGAAAGTCTTTCTCTTTTCCGATCGGTAATGTGAAAGGAATGATGGCTCTGCTGAATGTTTTTTGCGCACTCTCGAGCGCGCTGCCGAAGTCGGCGTGTTCCTTGTCGAGCTTGGTGATGGCCATAACTCGCGGAACCATGAACTCGTTCGCGTAGGCCCAGGTTTTTTCAGTCTGCACTTCAACGCCTTTAACACCGTCAACGACGACGATGGCGCAGTCGGCGACGCGCAAGGCTGGTCGCGCATGTGAAACGAAGGCAGCGTAGCCCGGAGTGTCTATAAAATTAAGCTTGGTATCGCGATGTTCGAGATGGGCGAGTGCGGTATTTAGTGTGATCTTGCGGGCGATGGAATCGTCTTCGTAATCGGTAACGGTCGTCCCTTCATCTACCTTTCCCCAGCGCGGTGTGGCTCCGGCGACGTAGAGAAGCGAGCTGACGAGCTGCGTCTTCCCTGCGTCGCCATGTCCAATGACAGAGAGATTTCTGATCGCTTCGGTCGGATAGACTTTCATATGTTTGAATCCTTTCAGGCATGACGATTTTTTGCGATGAAGAATACCTATCCGCCAAGGTTAAAGGCAAGTTGAGGGGTGTCTCCCGCAAAGGCGCAAAGGCGCAAAGATAAAAGCATGTGAAGTCTTTCTTCTTAATATCTTTCTTTGCGTCTTTGCGCCTTTGCGGGAAACTCTTTCAGCCATCTTTTGGCCCGTCAACTGCATCAGAATGCGGTTGGAGTGAAGAAAGGGAAAGTCATGTATTACAGGAAGTTTATGGCTTGGGTTGTGGCTGTTTTGCTGGCCGTTTCGACGGCCGGAGTTGCCTCGGCCAAAGCAAAAGTCAATAAAGAAGACGAGCAGAGAAGTTTACAAGACGTAGGGCCTTTGAATATCGCGATCCTGATCCAGGACGACCTGGTCCCACAGGTCAGCAACGAGCTTGGCGTAACTCGCGATTTCATTCGCTCACTGCCGGACGGATCGCGCGTGATGGTTGGTTACATCACGACCGGCACATTGCAGGTGCGGCAGCCATTTACGACCGATCTCGAGAAGGCTGCGAAGTCGTTGCGCATACCGATCGCGTCGCGCAGCAGTTCGGCTTTCAACCCTTATGTCGAAGTGTTGGAAGCGCTGAAGAAGTTTGATGGTAGTTGGACCAACGCGAACGCGGTGTTGCTGATTTCGGATGGACTCGACACGTCACGTGGCTTTGACTCAACGGCAGCGGGCCACACGCTCGATATCGATCGCACGATTCGTGACGCAAACAAACGTCATGTTTCGATCTTCAGTTTCTATGCGCCTTCGGTGGGTTTGACCAGCCGCAGTTATTTGGCGGCGAGTTATGGTCAAAGCTCGTTGAACCGGGTGAGCAATGAGACTGGTGGTCGCGCGTTCTTCCAGGGCACGACTGGTTTCGTAACTTTCGATCCATACTTCGCGCGCCTGCGCGAGACCTTGAATCGACAGTACGCTCGCGTTCGCTAGACTTTTAATAGCCACAAAAAAGCACAAAAGGCACAGAATGAGTTTTGTGCCTTTTGTGCTTTTTGTGTACTCTTAACTCACGTTCTATCCTGAAAATCGACCTACACAGTCCAAAGCAGTGCGCGAATATTGTCTCATCGTCGAAGGCGCGTATCTCTCCGAGTCTGAAGCCGAACACGCTTTGCGCGATCCGTTCATCGAAGATTGGGTTGAACAAACGGGCCGTTTCCGTATTCACAATATGGATGAGATCATCATCTGTCCCGGCGTCACACTCGGCTCGCTGGGTGTCGTGATGCTCGACGATCGCGTTTTCGAGATTGCGAGCACCGATCCCGATCATCCGTTGACCGAACATAAGGCCAAAGGTGTCGCGGAAGCACTGCGGCGTCAGGACATGTTCGACGAAGTCAAAACTGAGCCACGCGGTGAGTGACACGGAGCAAGAATCTTTTCTCGGCGGACGTGTTCTGGTTGTGATCGGAGATATCACGCGCCAGGACGTGACCGCGATTGTCAACGCCGCGAACTCCACTCTGCTTGGCGGCGGCGGTGTCGACGGCGCCATCCACCGCGCCGGTGGTCCCGAGATTCTGAAAGAGTGCCGGGAGATCAGAAACACGATCTATCCGGACGGCTTACCAACCGGACAGGCAGTTATCACGACCGGCGGAAACCTGCCCGCGAAGTATGTGATTCACACCGTTGGTCCAATCTACGGCAGCGAGCAGCAACGTGAAGCCGAACTTCTCGCCGCTTGTTATCAAAACTCACTACTCCTCGCGCTCCAGCACGGCGTGACCTCCATCGCTTTTCCCTCCATTTCGACTGGCGCCTTTGGTTATCCGAAGCCTGAAGCAGCGCAAATCGCTTCGACTACGATCAAGCAGTTTTTGAGCGCAGATCAGCAAATCGCGGAGGTCCGTCTCGTCTTCTTTCAGGACCGGGACGCCCGCGTGTTTCGCGAGTACCACGAGTTTTTAGTAGACTCTCCCACTTTGCTGCCCCGAACATGATGACTATTCAAACCACTGAAACGGAACAACGTGTGGCGCGGAAAAACGAACTGCCTGCGCCACTGACCGCGCTCGAACGTCTCGCCTGGAATTACTGGTGGAGTTGGGCTGCCGATGGCGAGGGTGTTTTCCGCGATCTCGACTCCGAAATCTGGGAAGAGTGTGAGCACAATCCACGCCAACTCCTTGCGAAAACGTCTTCCTTCCGGCTCGCTGAAGCGGCGACGGATCCGATCTACATGGAACGTGTGCAGCGTCTCGATGAAAGTTTTCAAACGTATTTGACGTCGCCGCCGCGTCTGCAACAGGACGCGATCACTACCGAACATCCGGTCGCATATTTCTGCGCGGAGTTTGGCGTTCATACTTCGCTGCCGCTTTACTCCGGTGGTTTGGGCATACTCGCCGGCGACCATCTCAAGTCTGCCAGTGATCTCGGTCTGCCACTCGTCGCCGTCGGTTTGCTTTATCGCTACGGTTACTTCCGGCAGCGACTGCGCAACGACGGCTGGCAGGAAGAGCACTACGGCGAAACGTTTCCAAACGACCTGCCGATTCATCTCGTCAAGAACGACGACGGCTCACCGCTGCGCATCGAAGTTTTGATCCGTGAGCGCAATGTGTTGGCCCAGGTGTGGCGAGCGGATATCGGACGCGTCGCGCTTTATCTTCTCGATACGAATATTCCTGAAAACGCTGAGACCGATCGCTGGGTCACCGGACATCTCTACGGCGGCGATCGCGAAACGCGAATCGTGCAGGAGATGTTGCTCGGCGTCGGCGGTGTGCGGTTGTTGAGAAAACTCGGCGTGTCGCCGCACGTCTTTCACTTGAACGAAGGTCACTCGGCGTTTCTCACGCTCGAGCTCGCGCGCGAGATTGTTTTGGGTGAGCAACAACCGTTCGCGGCAGCGATCGATCGAGTGAAGCAGCAATGCGTGTTCACTACACACACACCGGTTGCGGCGGGTAACGATGAGTTTGACTCCGCGCTCGTGCTTCGTGCGTTTGGACCAGGTTATTTCAAGGAGCTTGGTCTGAGTGAGGATGAGTTTCTGGCGCTCGGCCGCGTCCATCCAACAATTAATTCCGAGCGCTACGGTCTGACGCCGCTCGCGATTCGCATGTGTCGCTCGACGAATGGCGTGAGCCGCAAGCATGGCGAAGTCTCGCGCGCGCTCTGGCAACAACTTTTTCCGGATAAGGAGCTCGAAGAAGTTCCGATTACTTACATCACGAACGGTGTTCATGCGCCGACGTGGATGTCGCCGCCGTTACGTTATCTCGTCGAGCATCATATCGGCCACGACTGGGACGCGAAACTTCGCGATCGAAACGCGTGGGCTGAAGCGATCGCGAGTATTCCTGATGATGAATTTTGGAATGCTCACATGCGTCTCAAGGAACGGCTCGTTGCGTTCATTCGTTACCGCTCGAAGCAGACGCGCATCATGGCGAGTGAACGGCCCGATTACATCGACGCTGCGGATACGATGTTTGATCCCTCGTCGTTGACGATCGGTTTTGCGCGTCGTGTCGCTGGTTACAAACGCTGGAACTTGTTGCTGACCGATCAGGAACGTCTACTGCGACTCATCAACAACGAAGAGCGCCCGGTGCAGTTTGTCTTTGCCGGGAAAGCGCATCCGCAGGACGAAGGATCAAAGCTCGTGCTGCAGCAACTGGCGCGCTGGAAATACGATCCGGCAGTGCGACAGCGCGCGGTGTTTCTTGAAGACTACGATCAGGAGATTGCGCGGCAGCTCGTCCAGTCAGTCGATGTTTGGCTAAACGTGCCGCGGCGGCCGCAGGAAGCGTCGGGGACGAGCGGTGAGAAAGTCGCGATCAATGGCGGACTGAATCTCTCGATACTTGACGGCTGGTGGCTCGAAGGTTACGACGGCACGAACGGCTTTGCGATCGGGAATGGCAACGATAGTGCGGACGTCGCGAAGATCGATGCGCTCGACGCGGAGGCGCTTTATCGAACTCTGGAATTGGAAGTCGTGCCGCTTTATTACCATCGCGATGACGACGGAATTCCCCGGCACTGGATCGCGATGATGAAGCGCGCCATTCAGACGCTCGCGCCGCAGTACAACAGCGACCGCATGGTCGAGGAGTACGCGCGCAAGATCTATCCTTAGTCATTGTGCTTTTTGTGCCTTTTGTGGCGTAGACTAAGTCCCGGATGAAATACTGCACCTCCTGCAAAGCCAAATACGACGACAGCGTAAGCTTTTGTTCTATTGACGGCGAGGTCCTCGAGGCCGACCCGTCTTCCATCGTTGACACCGTGCTCGACGGCCAGTACCAGATGGAAGCGCTGCTCGGCAAAGGCGGCATGGGCGCGGTCTATCGCGCGCGTCACATCCTGCTCGGCGACCGCGTCGCGATTAAAGTTCTTCCTCCGGAAGTCAGGACCAACGCCGAGTGGCTCAGACGCTTTCGACGCGAAGGCCAGGCCGCGCGTCGTTTTCGACATCCCAACGCAGTTACCGTTTACGATCTACGCACCGCCGCGGACGGCACGATCTACATGGTGATGGAGTACGTCGAGGGTCACACTCTCGACGTCGCCATCAAAACGCGCGGACGTTTTCCAGCCGCTGAAGCTCTAGACATTCTCACTCCGATCATGAGCGTGCTCGACACGGCGCACACGATGGGCGTCGTGCATCGCGATCTGAAACCCGAGAACATCATGATCGGTAAGGCCGACGAAGCCGGACAGCCCGTTGTGAAGCTGCTCGATCTCGGCATCGCGAAGATGCGTGAAATTGCGGGCGATAACGGCGGCAACACGGCGCTCACGATGGCCGGACAGGTGCTCGGCACTCCGTATTACATGTCGCCCGAGCAGTGGGGTGAGATCCCGCGCGATGGCAGCACTGAGATCGATGGTCGTGCTGACATCTACAGTCTCGGTCTCGTGTTCTACGAGATGATCGCGGGTCGACGTTGCTTTGCCGGCAACACGCTGCATGAGTTGCGACGCGAGCACGTGCAGACGCGGCCGCAACCGCTCATCGAAGTCGTGCCTGATGTGCCGCGAGGTTTCAGTGATGCGATCGAGCGCGCGACTGCGAAGGACCGCGGTGATCGGCAAGCCACCGCGGGTGCCCTCGCGCAGGAGTTGCGCGCCGGACTCGCGACGCCGAGTGGATCATCGGTTAGTGCCCCGGCACCTCAGTTCACGGACACCGTAATCGTCGGGACGCGTGAGACAAGTTCTGACGTTAACGCGCCGACAGTAGTCGGTGTCGATGCTGCTTCAACTGCTTCTCCGGCTGGACGAGTGGCGAGTACGCCTGATGCGACTGTTTACGAACCGGCCAAAACGCCGCTGCCTCCTGAACCGACGCCGAACGTTGCCGCGACTGTGGTCGAGTCAGCAGTTCGCCCTGACACAGTGACGGTGCCGCACGTGCCGAAGCCTGCGCCACCGCCGCCAGTCGCCGTCACCACGCCCGCTCCTTCAAAAAGCAAAGCCGGACTGTTGATTGGCGTTGTTGTTGTGTTCGTAATCCTGCTGGTGGCTGGTGTCGGAGGTGTTCTTGTTTGGAAAAAGATGAGTTCGACGGGCACGTCGACGAATCCGACAAATGCCAACACGACGGGCACGGCGGTCAATGGTCCGGTCGAGGTTAGTCGGTATTGGCTCGACCTCGCTCCGGCACAGAAAGGTGGACAACGAACGCAGGTCGCGGGACTAGTGCCCATTGCGTCGGGCGTGTCGTTTAAGTTTCATTTTACTTTCGGTGAAGATGGCTATGTTTATATCTTTGGTCCAGGTGAGAAGAATCAGCCGACTGCTTTTCTGACGACCAAGCCGGCGTCGAGCACTGGTTTGACGAGCAACAAGGTCAGCAAGGGTGTCGAGTTCAGCTTCCCCAAGGACGATGCGAGCAACGTGAATGACCTGACGCTGGACCAGAAGCCCGGGACAGACAACTTCATGGTTATCTTTTCGAAGGTACCGCTCTTGTCGCCATCTTTTTTAAGCGAGCCGGTGACGGGCAAGCCTTTGTCCGCCGAACAGCAGGCGGAGTTAAAAGCCTTCGTCACGAAATTTCAACCAAAGCCACCGGTAACCGAGCTCGATGAATCAAACCCGCAGGCGCAGTCTGTCAGGGTGAAAATCGCGCCTGACCAAACCAACAATCCTATTGTTTTCGACATCCGTATTCAGCACAATTAGCCCTCGTGCGGGCACCAGGCAACGATAAGGAGATGTAGATTATGCGATTGAGTGTGATGATATTCGGACTCATTTGTGTTTGCGCTCTTGTGATTGGAACTGCCGCGCCGCTCGTTCAGGACGATGACGACGTTCGTGGCGCGTTTCTGACTTCGCGACCGAAGGATAAGCCCGCGAGTTCCGGCACGACTGCCAGGCCGAGCCATCGAAAACCGAAATCACCTGGTGGCGGTTCGACGAGTAGTGGGTCGACGAGCTCAGGCAGCACTGGTTCCAGCAATCCGGGACCGAATCATCCCGCCAAACCGGATAAAACTCCTAACAAGCCTGGGCCGTCCGGATCGACGCCCGTGAATGCGCGTCGCATTGGTCTTGGAGTGACGTTGTTTATGCGCGACTCTAACGGCCTGGCGGTGCGTGTCGACCCCGAACACGTGTTTCAGAAAGGCGATCGCGTGCGCGTGCTGCTCGAAACCAATTCAGACGGGTATCTGTATATCTTCAACACGACTGATGATGGCCCGGCGACGATGATTTACCCGGACGCCGAGCTCGACGATGCTGGGAACTATCTTCAGGCGCACGTACCGTTTGAGATTCCATCCAGCGTATCGACCGATGAGCGGTTGCGCTGGTTTGCTTTCGATCAAGTCGCGGGCACTGAACACTTGTTCTTTGTTTTTACGCGTGAACCATTGAGTGGCGTTCCTATCGACGACGACTTGATCGCGTTCTGCAAGGACTCGAAATGTCCGGTGAAGCCGAGCAGTGAGGTATGGGCGCTCGTCCAGAAGCAGATGCAGGAGCCGCTCAAGACTGACAAGACGCAGGAATTCGGTAGTGCTCAGACGGCTAATGAGAAGCAGGCTGCGTCGCGCGGGATTGGATTGTCGAAAGAGGATCCGCCGCCGTCGTTGGTCATGATGGCATCATCAGCTCGTTCGACACTCGTTGCCACATTGGATCTGATACATAAATAAATTGAGCCACAAAAAGGCACAAAAAGCACAAATCGTTTTCTGTGCTGTTTGTGGTTAAGAAGTTTCAGGCAATTTGAAAGGACGTGAAATGAGTTGTACTAAAAAGTTTATTGGTTTGTTGTTGGCTGTGATGCTGTCTGTGACACCAATCACCGCGTTCGCGCAGCAGACGGATTCAGCCGGAACGGCTTTACGTGAAGGGCGGCGGTTGTTGAAGCGCGGGCAGGCAGATAAGGCACTCATTCAATTACGTAACGCGCTGAACCTCTACACCACCGCGAAGAACAACAGCGGCATCGCCGCCGCGCACAATGAGCTCGGCGATCTTTACCTGCGACAGGGCCAGTACGCGGTCGCGCTCGACCACTATCAAAAAGCCTACGATGGATTTTTCGCGGGCAATCCAAAACAGGATGCGGTGGCTTCCGGTGTTGCCTCGTCAGTAGCTCCAGCCGCTGTCACAACGGCTGCGTCGGCCGCCGCGAGTATTGCCGACGACAAATACAATGCGAACCTCATGCTCGCCAAAATCGGCGACGTGAATTTCCGGCTCGGAAAAACAGCGGACGCCAAAGCCGCCTACGATCGGATGGCCGTGCAAAAGCCTGAAGGCGCGGCAACGAAGGCTGGCAGACGATTTGGCGGCTTGAGTGCGATTACGGGGGCGATTTCGACCGGAAGAGTCGATGTGGGGGCGCCGACAAGCGCGCTAACCGTTGCGCTCGAAGCCAAGAAAGAGCTCGAGCAGTATCGCGTGTCGATCGTTTATTCGAGTCACGAATTGGGACTCGGCCGCCTCGCGTACAACGACAACGATCTGGAAGAAGCGAGAACGCACTTCTCGAACGCGCTTGAAGCATCAGGCAGTTCGCTTGCGGGAATTGCAAAGCTCGGACAGGTACGACGCTTCCGCGCCGCCGCGCGCACGAGCCTCGGCGACGTAGCGTTGCGGCAAGGGAAGTTCAAAGACGCTTCCAAGTTTTACAACGACGCGAAGAAAGGCGCGCAGGATGACAAACGACTCGATCTGATGTGGCCGGCGCAACGTGGTCTTGGAAGGAGTCTGTGGTTACAGGCGTCACAGGAAAAAGATCCGAAGAAGTCGATGGGCTTGCGTGAGCAGGCGGTCGCGAACTACCGCGAATCACTCGGCACGATTGAGACCTTGAGACAGGGTAGTCTGCGTGCTGATGAATCTCGCACGACATTTCTCGCTTCGATCAAAGACGTCTTCGATGAAGCTGCGGCAGCGAATGCAGCCCTCGCGCTGCTCACGAGCCCGTCAGCTACAGATCCGCTGAGCGGCAAAGCCCTCGAGTACGCGAGCGAAGCGTTTCGCATCAACGAGCAATCGCGAGCGCGTTCGCTGCTCGACATGCTCAACGAAACTGACGCTTCGATCACGGAAGGCGTTCCGGCCGATCTGCTGAAACAGAAACAGGAGAACCTCGACAAACAGCAGGACATCGCCGACGTCCTCACCGGAGTCAACATCTCGAGTGAGGAGATCAAAAAGAAACCGTCCGAGCTCGACGCGGATCTCGAGAAATTGCAGGCCGAGTACGAAGAGATCGAAAACCAGATTCGCACCGCGAGTCCGCGTTACGCGACACTCACGGCAAACAAGCCTCTGACGCTTGCTGAAGTTCAGCAGAACGTACTCGACGATCAAACGGTGCTCGTTGAGTATGCGCTGCAAGCTGACGACTCGTATCTGTTCGCAGTCAGTAAAACTTCGGCGAATCTCTTCAAACTGCCGCCCCGCGCGAGCATCGAAAAACTCGCGATGGACCTGCGCGCGCAGTTGATTCCTTCGAAACTCCAGCGCCGGATCGTCGGTATCGACGTTGCGGAAGCGAACCGCGGCCTCGGCATCTCCGCTACGCCGGCACCTGAAGATGTCGCGCCGTTTGTTGCCGCCGCCAACGGGCTTTACAAAGTCGTGCTGCAACCTGCCGCCGGAATGATTGGCGAGAAGCGCCTGATGGTCGTTGCCGATGGCGCCCTTAACTACATCCCGTTCGAAGTATTGCTCAAGACTGCTGATGGCGCTGATTTCTCATCGCTCGGTTATCTCGTCAAAACGAACGAAGTCGTTTACGCGCCGTCAGCATCGGTGGTCGGCGCGATCAAGCAGCAGCGCACGAAGAATGCGAGCAAGGCGATGCTGATCATCGCCGACCCCGTCTTCAACTCGAACGACGCACGCGCGCAGAAGAAACCCGCGGCGCCCGCGAGTGACGCTGAAGCCCGAGGTCTCGGGATTGCGAGCGCGCTCACAGACGTCAGCGGGTCCGCTCCACCTGCTCCGGCTGGGCAGATGGAAGGATTGCCGCTCGCACGACTCAGCGGCACGCGCACCGAAGCCGATCAGATCTCCAAGCTTGCCAAAGCCTCCGGCGGCCAGGCAGACGTTTGGATGGATCTCGACGCAAACGAAGACAATCTCGACACGCGTGATATCACGAAGTACCGCGTCATTCACGTCGCGACGCACGGTCTGTTGGACGCAGAGCGCCCACAGTTCACCGGCGTGGTCCTGTCGCTCGTGGGCAACAAGACACACGACGGCTTCGTGCGCACCGACGAAGTCTTCAACCTGCGCCTCGGCTCGCCGCTCGTGATGCTTTCAGCCTGCGAAACAGGCCTCGGCAAAGAGAAGCGGGGCGAAGGCGTCATGGGTTTGACGCGCGCGTTCATGTACGCCGGTGCGCCAACTGTCGGAGTCAGTCTCTGGTCGGTTGCAGACAAGTCTACGGCCGATCTGATGACAGATTTTTACAAACGACTTTTAAGTACTGAAGGCACCACCTCCTCGGGCGCGCTGCGTGGCGCGCAGTTGGCAATGATTACAGGCAAGCGATACAGCGCGCCGTTTTACTGGGCGCCGTTCGTACTCGTCGGCGACTGGAATTAGAAATTAGTTACAGCCACAAAAAGCACATAAAGCACGAAAGAGCTTTAGTGACTTTTTGTGGCTTGTTTTCTTCTTCGTCTGAGCTTGTAAAGACCGCCTAATCCACTCGCCAACAGCAACACACTCGCAGGTTCGGGAACCGCGGCCGTATCGATAGCCGTCCCATCCACGGTGAAGTTGTCGATGCGATTAGTTCCCGTCGCCGAACTCGCACCGTTGAAGACAATTCGAAACGCTGCATTCGGATTGTCATTCAACCCCGCAATCGCGGCGAGACTGAACACGAGTGGCACAGACCCAAACGCTGCCGCGGGTATGTACGGCGATCCGAAGTCGATAAACGAAATACCGTCGAGGCTATATTGAAACTGATTACTGTTGAACCCGGTGCTGGTCCCTTGCGTCGCAAAACTCACGACGATATTCGAAAACCCGACCGTGCTGACATTGAAAGTGATGTTTCGTCCGTTATTCGCGGTACTAGTTCCACCTTGCAATGAAAGCGCCTGCCCGGCGATGTCTCCCTGGCGCGCGTTATTCGTCGTTCCAGCGGCAAAAAGCACGTTGGCGGCATTGATCGTAGTCGTGAGCGTGCCGCTGCCATGGTCCACGTTCAAATTTGAATCGTTGAAGTTCCAGACTGCCAGCTCGTCGGCCGCAGCCGCCTGAGCAGCGACAACAAAGAGCAAGACAGCGCAGATGAGGTTGAAAGGAATTCGTCGTGAGCGACGAAAATCCGGCGTAATAAACATACACGTTCTCCTTCGTTGAGGTTTTGGACACACGTCGGTCCGTCCATGAGAAAGCAGGAGAATCTTCGTTTAGAGACTCGTGAGGCTCGTCGGCATGTTAGGCCAGGGCTTTGAGGACTGCCAATCTTTCTCGTTAGCGTCACGCACAATAAGCCGATTCTGTTTGCTCGTCAATAGGGAATTCTGCCATTCTTATAACGGCTGCACGAAATTAAAGAGGTAATTCGATCTATGGGAAACAGCTTTTTCAGAATCGACGACCACGCGACACTCGAGCACCTTTTGACAGACTCGACAAAAAAGCCCGTCATCGTTTTCAAACACAGCAACGCCTGTTCGATTAGCGCGCGGGCTTATCGCGAGATGGAGAAAGTCGACGGCGTCAACATACTCGAGGTTCAGTCAGCCCGCGACGTTTCACACGAACTTGCGAACCGGACTGGCGTTCGTCACGAAACACCGCAGGTGATCATCCTGCGTGACGGTAAGGCCGTCTGGAATGCGTCGCATTTCGATGTAACAGCGGCAGACGTGAAGCGCGCAGTCGAATCGAATAGTTAGGCGCCCGACATGGAACGACGCGGCCCGGCAATTGAACCGAAAGAAATCAAACACGTCGACGATTTCAACGTCAGCATCGTTTGGGGCGACGATCAGCGTTGTAACTATAGAGCAGCTGAACTGAGGCGTTCCTGCCCGTGCGCGCAATGCGTGAACGAATGGACTGGTGAACGCGTGTTGAAGCCCGATAGTATTTCTGAGAAGATTGAAATCCGCGACATCAGCGTGGTCGGGCGTTACGCGCTCAACTTTCGCTGGAGCGACGGTCACGAAACAGGGATTTACAGTTTTCGATATCTGCGTGAACTGTGTGAGTCAGGGTGAGGAATCATGAACGAACGCGATTTTTTTAACGAGAAAGAAGAAGTTAAAAAGGCGACGTATAGCTGTCCTCACTGCCGCGAGCGCGCTGAATACGATGTGCGCTGGTTGAAGCGGACGAAGAAGCCGCAGCCGCCGCGCGGGGCAAACGAGCAGGACCGCGCGCGTTTTCAGAAATCGCGAGATTACCTCGTGCGGATTGACGATATGCTCGCGTGCCGGAATGCGAGATGTCGAAGACGGTTCGAGATTCCTAGTTCACAGTCAGTAGTTTTCATTTAGCCGATCAAGTAAAAACCCGACACTCGTCGGATTGCGCTTCCGGATAATCCTCACAAAATCTTCGAAATCCTTCTAAAAACGTTGGCTTGTGCGTTGCAGTAGCGCAGCGAGCATGATTGAGACTCAACAGTTCGCTGGCGCGAGCAAATCCAACACTTCATTCCTGACTCCGTTCGAGCGTAGACTCGCTCCACGCGTGCTGCCGCGTATCCCGTCGTGGTTGGAGACGTACCACTTGACGATGCTCACGCTCGTTTGGTCGTCGCTGATACTGCTTTTCTCTTACTGGGCAGCGCGAGATCTGCGCTGGCTCTGGGGCGTGTCGGCGATGATTGCGATGCAATACATCACCGACCATTACGACGGGAAAGTCGGGAAGTATCGAGGCACCGGCCTCGTCAGGTGGGGCTATTACATGGATCACCTGCTCGACTATTTCTTTCTTTGTTCGGTCATTATTGGTTATGCGTTCATTCTTCCTGAACGATCGCGGTTGCAGGTGCTGATCCTGCTGGCGATCTGTTCCGGTTATGAGGTGAGTACGTTTCTGGCCTTTAGCACTACCGATCGATTCAAGATCAGCTATCTGAAGTTCGGCCCGACGGAGTTTCGCCTCGCGCTCATCATCATCAACGCTCTGCTGGTTCAGTACGGCACTCGCCGGATGATCAACGGGTTGAAATACGTGAACATTGGTGGGGCAATTGGCCTCGCTGTCATGATTTACCACACCCACAAAAACATTTGGAAACTCGACATGGAAGCTAAAAATGCCGAGCTCGTACGGAAATCGGAGCACCTGTCTGGGTAAAGTGCCGGCGTTTGTGTACGGTTTGAGAGCGTCGGTACACGGAATACGCCATTCGAGAAAATATTTTTGCGGGAAGTGGCCCTTTTTCGTCGTGTCGCGCGCGTTAGCTGATGTGGCCTCTTCTTTGCAAGCGTAGTCGCCGTCCAGCGTTCTAGTTTTACTAAATTTGGGAACTGTGTGGCGAGAAATTCGTTGGATACATTCAGATTCAAACGAAACTCGAAATAAAGCAATGTCTGAGAAGAAAACAATCAAGGTTATCAAGAAGGGTGAAAAAGCCCGTCCCGTTGTTAAGGCAAAAGCAGCTTCCGCTCGTGAGACGGCGCGCGATATGGTTGAGACCGTGACCAACTGGGTCACCGAGTTCCAGCAAAAGCGACGCGCTGAGACGACGAATGCGTTGAGGATGCTTTCGAAGACGCCGCGAGTCGGCGAAGCTTAAGCCAAGTTCACTGAACGCCGGAAGGAAAACACGGCGCGAGTTGGCTCCAAGCCAGCTCGCGCCGGTTTCTTTTTGTCGTTGACACTGGATTTACCGCAGCGCTAGCATCGCGAGCGATCCGAAAAATGAGTGGAGGCTGAGTTATGGCCAGAAGGAGTTCTCCACAGAAGGGGAAACGACAGCAGGTGCGTCCGCTGTTCGACAGTATTCGCAAGCCTGGCGCGCCTCCGGGTCATCCGATCTCGCGCGCCAAGCCGGATGAAGTTGCGCGCCCGGCACTTCGTAAAGCGAAACACAAGCGACGACCTGAAGGCGCGGACGAAGACGTCTAATGTCAACAATGCAGAAAACAGACGACCACGCCATCGCGCGAGCGTTTATCGCGCGCGCGTCCGCGTATTTTCTTGATGACTACTTGCCGAAGATCGAGCGCTGTCTCGAGAAGCTGAGCGACGAACAGATCTGGTGGCGTGCGAACGAAGAGTCAAATAGTATTGGCAACCTGATCCTGCACCTCTGCGGCAACGCGCGTCAGTGGATTGTCTGCGGTATCGGAGTCGCACCTGATGCGCGCAACCGCGACGCTGAATTCGCCCAGCGCGACGTCGTCCCTCGTGAGGAACTTCTCTCGCTCCTCCACTCCACACTCGCAGACGTCGAAGCGACTCTCCAGTCTGTTGACCCCGCAACGCTCCTCGAGTATCGCAAAATCCAGGGCAACGACAACGTCGATATTCTCGAAGCCATCTTCCACGTCACCGAACACTTCTCGATGCACACCGGACAGATAATTTTGCTAACTAAGCTACTGACCGGGACGGGACTTGATTTTTATGATTTTGAAGGGGATGTGGCGACGCAGCGCTGGCGTTCTCAACCGTCCGGTTCGTCTTAAGCGCCCCGGAAGTGGTCAATAAGTGGTCAACGCTTTCGAGGATTAAGCACGCACGCTTCTCGCCTAAATCGGTCTTGTGAAGGTAGACCGAAAAGCTCTGATAGCTCTTGTGCCCGGAGTATTCCATAACGGTAGGCGCATCCACTCCGTTAGCGAGTAGGTGCGTGATGTAGGTGTGCCGTAGTGAATGAAGGGTAAAGCCGTCGCCATTGAATCGGCCATAGCTGATCTGGGCTTGCTTCGCGGCTTGGCGGCAGGCACGTGAGACTTGCCGATCAAACTCGTTCGTTGCGGCCCTGGCGAACACGTGAAGGTCAGACGCCACGCCGTCAGCCTTCCGAGCTTCGAGAAGATCGACTACCGAACTGCTGATCGGCACTCTGCGCTCGCGCTCGGTCTTGCTTGCATAGAGAGTGACGGTCTTACTTGGCAGGTTTATTTGCGTCCATTTGAGCCGTAAGACTTCGTTGAGCCGTCCACCTGTGTTGCGCAGGAGTCGAACTGCATCCGCCGCCTCACGCCAAAGCGCCGCACGCTTGCGCATGGCCCAAAATGAGCATTTCTGCACGTCTGGCCGTTGTGGGTTGAGTAGCGCAGTAACAAGCCGCTCGTACTCATCAGCCTCTACGACGCGCCCGGAATGCTTCACCTTTTTCTCATACTTCACTTCTGGCGGCATCCAGTTGTGCAGATCGGCCTTAGTGCGGTGCGCGTATTTGAGCATTCCCATGAGTCGGCCCACATACGTGCAAGCTGTTGACTGACTCGCACGCTGAGTGTGACCGTGCATCCACTCTTTGATGTCCTCCGCCGTTATCTCGCGCACAAGACGCTTCGGCCCGAACTGATCGACAAACTCTTGCAGACGTTTGATCGTGGAGTGAGCATGCACGCCATAGGCGTATGGCTTCTCAGAGCTCCGAACGTCTTGCTTGCGTTTGAACAGATCAAGCGCATCCTGCATCGTGGTAGGTTTAATGCGAACTTCACCGCGCTCAAGCGCGTCGATCTCATCCATCGCGGCGCGGAGTTTTGTTTCCGCTTCGGATTTTGTTGAGAAGCCCTTTTTGCGTAGGAGCTTGCTTTTGTAGACGCGCCGGTAGCCCCAAAGCTGACCACGCGGCGTGTCGTATTGATAGAACCGCTTAGATTTTGCCATTCATTTTATTCTCCTTTCTGTAGTTGATCGATCTTAGTGACTATCTTTGATTCGTTGCTTGATGTGGTCCTCGACCTCTTGCTGGATCATTCGGACGGCGCGACCAAACCTAACGCGAGTGAGTTTGTGAGTGCCGCCTTTGAGATGGTGCAAGGTATCTTCGGACAAGCCTAGCATAGCAGCAGCCTGCTTAACTGTAATAAATGTCGGTCTAGTAGGTTGTTCCATTTTGCCTTCGGCGTCTTTTATTGTCTTTGCGAGATGTGCTTCCACTTCTTGCCGAATCAGGCGAACAGATTTTTTGGCATTGATGCGAGTGAGGCTATCCGTTCCGGCCTTTCGACCTCGCAGTGTGCTTTCGGGCATACCGAGAATTTGCGCAGCCTCTTTGATCGTAATATGTGTACACGTGAAACTTGATCGCATGGTTAATCGAATGATGAAGTCGGGTCTCGCTGTCTCTTCCCATAGTTCTCCGGTCCAGACACACTTCTGACATTCAGCGATTCGCCGTTATTCGACTTCAGTTTGTAGCAGTGAGTATTGCTGATTGACGAGTGACGACGGGGCCTTATCCGTCACTTTCCGCGCCACTCTAACTATAGGCTTGGACTGATTGATTTGCCATAACCAGCGCAAAATATTTTCTTGTGTTTTCGTTGGTCCGTCAGAGCCGTGACCAACCGAAACTGAATTTACTCGCCATGACTGACGCTGGTCTATGCTAAAGAGCAAAGATGACCAAAAAAACTCTGATACTGGCCCATGCCAACCAATGGCAGAATAGTATGAAACGAGAAAGATCGGAAGGTTCTGGGTCTAATTATTTTTCAGTCTGGCCGGTTTCGATTTAACGGTACAGCAAACGGCGAGAGCGAACCGTCTGGTCAGTAAAAATATCTTGCGTAGCCTCATTCGTCTGTGCTCATCAGCACATAACTCTGGAAAATCCGAGATTTTTATTTATAGAAAATAAAATTAAACCCAACCACTATTCAGACCTCTTAACAGCGTATATAGTGATCTCTCGTTGTGTCACTACGACGAGCGCGGTAGCGGTGGCACATGTCTATTCAACGCCACCATTCCGTTTTACAGTATCTGTAGGTGGAATTACCGGCTATCGGCTAATCGAGACCGGACAATGTTAGCTGTTTGAGTAGTGTTGTTTTGTGATGATCTGGCAAAAGGGTGCCAGCGGCGATGCGTGGGGAGAAAATCCGGGCAACGGGTAGGTAATAGATCCTGCTAAAAACGGCAACGTCCCGGTCGATGTCATGCTCACGGCCTTATTCCCTTTGGGGTGAACGGCTGCTGAGTTTGTTTTAAAGGCTCCATCTTGACCCGGCGACACTAACTCGCAGTTAACTACATAGCAGCTTATACCTCTCAAGCATGACGAGGGATAGCCGTTAGTGTGTCAACGATAATAGGAACGAATAGTGCAACAGCATAGAAGAAAACCGAAACACAAAATCAGAACGCCGGAAGAGATCGAAGTTGCTGAGATTCGACGGAAGCAAAAAGAGTGAAAGGAACAGGAAGGTGAGAGAGCGTTTAAAAGCAGTGCCGAACATCACGAGCATGAGTAGGAATGTACTCGAATCAGATCTTATTTACCCTCATGGCAAACTTAAAGTGAAAACATTAAAAGGCATCGACGGTTATTTGCTCGCACTTCAATATGAAAACCCCGCGAGTTTGGGCAAGGCACTTGGCGCGTTACGCGGCGAAATCTATTGGCTGCCGCCTGAAAACGACCGCGCTTTAATCTGGCTGCCTGCTGATGCCATGCACAAGTTGCCGCACGAGTTTTCGGATCGGCGTACCTACTTGGCCCAATTCGATGTAGCTGAAACCAAACGACCCTGTGATCGCTGTAAGAAACAGGATGTTCTGTATGCCAGCGGCAAGTATGGCTATCCCGTGCGGTTGATTTGTTTCCAATGCACGCGGCTGGCGTCTGCGACGAGCGACAAAGCATTAGCAGCACGAGAAGAGGCTGACAGATTGAAGAACGTGCTGCCGATGTTTCGGCCTATTCGCAAAGTGCAAAAGCCAGTCAGAGCTCTACCGAAAGCCGCATAATTTGCTGAGTAATTTTGAATGTTTTTGGCACATCAGATCGTGAGTGGCTGTGGGTATAGCCGCCTAACTAAAACGGCATTATCTGAGGCTCTGGTGTGATGTACGTGCGTACAATCGCTTATAGGTTTAACGATCAGATCGCTGGAACCGCAATGCCGGTAAATCGTATACTGCCAACGAAAGTGAGGTGATGGTTTTGACCAAACTTTTGTCTTTGCCCGACGCATCCACTAAGAGGCGATTCACTCATAATGGGTGATTCGATAGGTTGCAATAACGCGACTGATGGCCCCCAAACGGGCAGGAATTTTGGGGCTTGCGTACCTTCAAAAGAAGGATGTAAGAGGTAGATAGGCCAAAGGCTGATTCCCGCAAATTGCAGATTGCTCAGAAGCCCCGTCATTATCGGCGGGGCTTCTGTTTGCTAAAAACTGTTTGCACAAACAGTCACACCTCAAATTCATGTGCAAGCCTAAAGGAGCGAAAGATGGACATTGGAAGTTTGACTGTATCGGCGGCGGCGCTTGTTGTGTCCCTGCTATCGTTTTATTTCTCAATCAGATCTTGGCGTGAATCAAATCGTCCTATCGTTACTGCACGGGTCACTTCCTTCGATCCAGGTGGCGAATTAGGTACAGCATTAAATCTTGTAGTAGAGAACACAGGAACGAGGCCGGCAAGAAAGATACGATTAACAGCCAAAAAGTACGATCTGGATAAGGCGTTGAGATCAGATGGGGATGATACGTGGAAAAGAACTATTACGCGGTGCTTCTCCGATAGAGGAGTTATTGCAGTCTTGGGTAATGGAAAGGCAGTTTCTAACGAATTTGGATGGCTGAGCACTGATTCAAAGTCGGCATGGACGGGTGAGGTTCGTTTCGACATCGAGGTAACTTACGAGGATTTAGATGGCAGGCAATTCAGACATACAAATCCTCTCTTAATTGCTGGTGATGAAGGTTTCGCAGGATCCTCCTGGGAAAATCCAAAAAAGATATAGTGAACAGATCAAAGAATGGTCCACTCGAAAAGCTCTGGTGTCAGACGAACAGTTTATTGATCCTTTCCCCAATTTTGAACAAGAGAGATGCGACAGCGCCTGGCGGCAAGATCATTTGTTGCTGTGGGTGAGAGGTTGAATTTCTGAATTCCCGAACAGCGTCCCAATCCAAACGTTCTTGATGGGAGATTACTTGACGGTCGAAGAGAAACTGAACTTTCTCTTTGAACTTACTCACCTTCTTCGGCGCGCCAAGAATTCTGCACTTTTCGGATACCGCAGCCTCCGCTACGCGGAACAATTGCTCACAAGCCAACGTGTATAGCGGATAAAAGAAGTACCCATAGGCTAAAGACCCACGGGCGACTTCAAACAGAATGCGTACATTTTCGGGAACAGACTTTGATAGGGTAGGGTCAAGAAATAAGGCGAGCCATTCCTCGCCAGTCATCTGTGTAACTGTTCCATCTGTGTGAGAAAGTTTCACAAAGATTACAGAGGTAGGGTCAGCCGTTAGCCAGTTCTCGGATGTGAGAGTTTTGAAATTGTCCGACATTCCTTAATGAATCATTCAGGTGGTTTTAGCATCACCAACGTTAGGCCAAACAGTTCAGAAACCGAAGAGTCCCCATCGAATATCCTGCCACATAATCAATTTCTTTCCTTGCTTCTTAATTACCTTCACTCCACCATCTTGCGATAGCACAAATGCAATTGCCGGTTCACAAGCGTTGCAAAACCTCATGGCTGATCGATGCCTGGTTCCAAACATTTCAATATCCACCATGTCTCCGGTTTTTCCGAACTCATCTTTGCTGATCATAATTCGATCCAGACCTGCTGACGGAACTATTACCTCCGCACCGAATCCGAGAAGTCTAAGCCGATCGGTGATAACAACTGCTCCGTCAACATTCGACAACGCCGCGAGAAACTTTACTGAATCTGATAACGCCTCATTTATTTGCTCGCTAGTTTCACGTGCCTTTATAAGATTACGGAATTGTTCAGGGGCAATAGCACTTTTTGCATCATAAAGACGAAAGTACAGTTCATAATACTTGTGATGATGAACGATCTTGTTCACCAACAGATCCCATGCGCGATCGTAAATGCAAGGATATTTAACTATTAGTTTGTTTTTCAGAGCCCGACCACCAGAAGTGAAGGAATCGGGAACTACGATGAGAGTTCCACCATGCGAAGAAGCGCGGATGCGAGAGATCAACCGTTGTAGGTATCGCACATATTCAAGTCCCCCTTCGCGGTCGGTTGAGCTTCGGCTGGTGTTTGCATCTGTATAGATTTGTTTCGTCGCTGCTGCAAAGTAATTTCCTATAGGTCCAGCGAACAGAGTCCCGCCTATTGTCCGAGCGGGACGCAGCAAGTTGCCGTTTCGTAGATGGATGAGGATGATGCCCTGTCTTGAGATGGTTAAATTGCCTGGCTCTGATACTGAAATCGTAAATAAATTCGGTGGGAACTTTGCGCTATCCGAGTCACCAGTCAGGAAACTCCACCAAGATTCTCCAGCCTCGATTAGTCCCCATATTTCTAGTTCTTCTGTGTTTTCAATTGTGCCCACACATATCAGGACGTTAGTCGGATCTGTCGCAGGTGCTAAGCGTAGGATCTCCTTCTCATTGAACGTGCGACTCCTTTGAAACTCAATTAGAGTAATTTCGGGGTGTGTTCCGATGGCTGGATGCCGTTGCTGCTCGCTCAATAGGTCACTCTTCGATCCGAAAACTATACGAAAGCCTATTTTCCGAGACTCCTCCGTCAAAAAGCTCGCGTGATACGAAACTTCAAGCAACCGGTTTAAGACTTCGTCTGTGGGTAAACTTGGAAGATATTCTCTCTCGGAGAACTTACCAATCGTCCACGCCGTTCGAGTTGTGGATACCAGATCGTTTGGATACGTGAACATTGTTTAGTCGATAACCAGAGTCGATCTTGGATGGGGTAGAAACGCTGGCATCATGACGCTACTTACGAACTCGCGCGTTGATCCGTTTTATCTCGCGTTCTACGTCTAACCCGTAATATGAGCCTGATTCTAATTCGCTGATCCATACAGGTCGTATTACATCGCTGTCGTAAAAGATTTTCATTCCAAGTACCCATGACTTCCAGACCTCGGGATAAATATAACCCTGCTGATAAAACAAATACTCTTCACCACAAAGATTGAAGTAGTCGTATAGAGTGTCGAGATCTTCTTTGGAGATCGAATGTTGTGACTTGACCCGATTCAACTTCTCGTTAAGCTGATCGTATTTTTCATTAAACTGAACGAAAAGCTCCTTGAACAGTCTTGCTTCATCAAGCTGCTGTTTTTCGACAACGTATATGAAAGAAACAGCACCACCAATCACAGGTAAGAACAGTTTCCAATCGTCGCCTCTGCTATAAAGCCAAATACTAATTGCGACCGTCCCGACAATGACGATTAAGATAAGTTGGAAATGGTACCTGTGAAGAAAGTACTTGGTCCTTATGCCCATAAGAGATATTTGCTGCCGACTCAAGAGAAATTTACCTGAGGAATAGATGAAAGCAGCCCTTCTATTGCATATGGAAGCGAAAGTCAATCAGAATGAATTCGAGGTCAAAACGGCCCGGAGATTCGGCCACCTCTTCACTTCTATCCGGCCTTGCTTTTTGAATCTGAGCGAGTACATGAATGTTATGGCAAAGAGTTTCAAATGCGGTATTTGCAAGCAGCAAAAGAGCGATGTAGTGCGGTATCAATGTCTCACCCATCGCGCTATTTGCAAAGATCACTTAACGTTCTTTGGAAAATGTGGTGAGTGTGGACGAGATATCATTCGTTACGAATACAATCCGAGGAACAGCAGGTGGGAAAAAGAGAAAGAAAAACTCTCCTGATTGGACTTTATATTGTCCCAACAGCCCTGGACCGGACGACGGTCACCGGCGTCTGATCATAAGGTCGATCACTGCGAGCAGCCGATCCGCGCATTGCTCCGCCTTATCTAGCGTTTCGCACTCGTGCGCAGCAACACGTTCGATCTTCGCGCCTGCACGATCAAGGGGAAGCAGCCGTCGATGAGCATCAGCCGGCGATTCGCGGTGAAATGTATCTCCGTCTACCTCGACGACCAGTACACATCCGTCTTTAAGTACAACAAAATCCGGTTCCAGGCGGGCGTAGGAATCGCCGCCTTTCAGGAACACCGGTAAAGGCGCAAAAGTGACTCCCCTGCGCTTGAATGCGCGATACAAGTTGATCTCAGGCTCGGATCGGAACAGCAACCCGTCCACTTCAAGCGAGGCAATATTATCAGTCCGCACACGCCCCTGATTGGTGATACCTCGACCTGATAACCATTCGTTTGCTGCAGAGCGCCATTCGCGTTGGTCTTCAGTCGCAGGGACAATCATAACGCTGGATAGAAAATCATTGGAGAATGTACGGAAGAATTCCGTTGCGATGCTCTTCAACGATTCTTCACATTGCGTACGTTCATCTACATTAAGACGAGCATAAACTGAGGCATAAAGAGAACACACAATACTCCATCCAACAGTGCCCCCGTTCCAATTATCATAAGACACTTGCTCAATTTTGATTTGCGAGTTAGCAAGGATTGCAAGTTCTCTAGCTTGTCCGCGTGACTTCAGAACTTCTGCCACCGAGGAGATAAGTGATTCCGGATCGATTGGGAAGCCATCAGGTGTTGGAGTGGTTGAACGAGTTCTACTACGTGATCCATACACTGGATAGCCTGATACATCACCAGCTTGATACAGTTCCCAGCCGTCACGTATCAGGTGAGCATTTATGTCGTGAACAAGCTTTTCTGCTTGCTCTGTGTTGCCTCTAACTTCTGGGTGAACCGACTCAGCTACAAACTTTAGGAACGTTTCATCATTTCCATTTTGTAAGCCGAAACGGTCGTCGGAAAAGATCCAGAAGTCGTCCCAGTCCTCATTGTTTATACGGTGCTGGAAAATGTCCCTAGCGGCATCCTTGTATCGTTCATCAGTACTAGGCATGTTGCGCAGGTTGTACAATCGAGAAAGAAACTCAGTCTCATCGAGCTCCCCATACCAGCAGTTTGAGGCAAGTACCTGAAATACCTTTCGACGAATGAGCGTACTGATCGTATTTTGACTATTTTTGGAAGCCGTTAGTTTTGCCGTAACCATGCAAGAACTCTCCTCCTCACGTCTCGTTCAAGACCAAAATGATCTGAGGAAGGATCGCACGATTTGTCGGAGTGCTCAACTGTGAAGATCAGAGCATAGTGGTGATGATTGTTATTAGAATCCGCCCAAAATCACAACCAAATTAAGCGAATTGAATGCGATGTGGCTTGGTAAACCCCGGCTTGGCTAAGCTTTTGAATGCGCCATTCGCCACCAAAAAAGAAGGGGCGGGTGATTCAAGCACGAGTCGGTTTACACCGACTTCATGACCTAGTGTTTCAGACAGTCACAATCGCAATCCGAGATGGTCGCATGGCGCATTAGTTAGATCTTGCTCGACACCAAGATACCGCTCGGTCGTCTGAATCGATCCGTGCCCAAGCGATAGCTGAATCTGATCGAGACCAGAACCGCCTTTGTGGGCGAGTTTGGCAAAGGTGCGTCGGAGGTCGTGAGGAGCGATCTTTCCTATACTTGCTTTATCTGCGTAATAAAGAACAATGTTGTAGATTGCTTGCTCGGTCATTCGGTCGCCTGAAACACGTCCTGCTTTGTTGATTGGCCGGAACAATATCCCCTCTACTAATCCTGCGTTCGCCGCGTACGCGTCAATTGCGGCTTTACTCCAAGCCGGCATCGGCACAGATCTCAACTTGTTTCGCTTACCCAGGAGATCCACTAACACCCATCTCCCGTCGCGCTGCTGAATGTGATCGAAACTAAGGTTCGCCGCTTCCGCGCGTCGTAAACCACAGCCAAGAAGTAGGGTTAAGATCGCGCGGTCACGTAGACCTTTCAATGTATTTGTGTCGGGGGCGTCGAGTAGCTGCTGTGCTTGCTGCTTAGCGAGCCAATTGCCGGTGCGTATTCCTTCTTGACGAATACCCTTGATCGACTTAATGCCGTTCGCAATCTGTGAATCTAACGCGCCATTGTCAGATGCTTCCACTGCGAGTTTGCGAATAGCTGAAAGGCGTTGATTGATCGTCGCCGCTGACAATCCCGCTTCGCGTAACTCCGCCGCATATTGCTGCACTGTTGCTTTATTGAGTGCAGTTTGATCTTTTGATTGATACCAGGCGATAAACTCTCGCAAATGTCGCTCGTATGCTCGTCGGCTGTGCGGACTGTCGAGACTGTCAACCACAGCTTGGATTGCTAACTCTGTTGCCGCATCTTGTCGGATCAAATATTCCATGTTGGTCCAAAACCTCCAGACTGCGATCCGCACAATCGCAGGATTGCAGGGTGTAGCGCGGGAATGGCACTAGCTGGCCTATTCAGAAAGTTTGTGGTTAGAACCTCATGAGCGTTCGCCGCTCTCGCGGGGTTCGCTGTTTAGTGAGATGAAAATATTAGTGCGGATAACTTTCCAGAATTGGAATTATCAAAAGCTATTTAGCAGACATATAACTGCGAATCAGGTCGACGGCGCACGCGATCAGGATTCAAAAGAAAAGAAGTGGGCCAGGGCGGGGGGCGGTACTTTGTTGCGTGGGGCCGGTGCCGGTTGCCCTGAAAGACCGATACTCTATGATGGTTAAAGGTGAAGTAGAATTAGTAACCTTAGGCTTGTGCCCCGGATAGAGGAAGGTCACATAATGCAAATAAGATTACGAAACGGTAGGAACTTCGACAACCCTATGGCGTTGGTTCGACGCTTCATACGGGAGGACGGCAGCTATGGGAAGTACGACGAACCCTACGTGCCCCAAAACAACTTTCTCGGTCGGACTGAAGTCGAGCTCGTAAGGTGCTTTAAGGCAAGAACCGGAAAGGACGTAGAAGATAGGATACTGGCCCGTCGCACAGACATCGATGGCATATTGGAGAAAATTCCCGTCGATAGTACGCTCTTCGATGACACAGCGACCGTACCGTGGGAAGCGTTGGAACAACTTCTTTCTGTCATGATCTCTATTAAAGGCGTTGACATCTCCGTAGCGACTAAAATACTCCACAAGAAACGTCGAGATTTGATCCCGATACTAGATTCCGTTGTGCAGGATTACCTGCTCACATTGGAGAATATCGGGAAAATGCAGAATCGGGGAAAATTGGCGGTGGAACTGATGCGCAGTTACAAACGCGATCTTGATGCCAATGTCAATACTCTCCAGAAGTTACGATCAGATCTCACGCGAGTTGGTTTCTATCTCACCGAGTGTCGCATTCTGGATATGTTTATATGGGCATACTCCGGGACTTATATTCCGCCATTTGAAAAGAAGAGGCTTAGACAACGTAGTGTGGTTGTTGTCAAACGAGCACTCGCTTAGAGGTTTACTGCACGCATTCGGTGGCGGGCGCGACACGGAAGTTTTGGAGCGCTCATGATACTGCTTCTAAATGATTCGTCACCGGCTACTTTTGATCTGATTCTGAGGAGCATTTCGACAATTTCAACTTTTGTGATCGGTATTGCGGCGTCTGTTTTAGCTTATCAACAATTCAAGATCAGCAAATCAAAATTGCACCTGGAGCTTTACGACAAACGTTATACGCTTTTCCCAAACTGAGAATGTTTGTATCGGATTTGGCGATTGGCGATAACCGAGAACCTCTCAAACTGCAAGACAAGGCAGGAGTCTTAAGCGCGATACTATCGAATGTCGATTCCTGTTTGATGCTGATGTGGCTACTTCGGAACTGTATATGAGAAGGCTCTCGAACTTGCACGAGCTGAGCTTGATTTTCAGCGGCCGAATGTGCCAGAGGACGAAGCGGAGGTTCTTCGCGGACGACTAACTGAGTTACACGTCTGGTTTTTTGATCAATCTGATCAGATGTTCGCACTGTTTCAGAAAGACCTATTCAATTAAGACCCTTAACTAGAGGGAATATAGTTGATTGACCACCTTAAGCTGACGCACCGTTCCGGTGAGCGAACTAAAGACTCGAAGTGAGTCGTCGTATCTCTTCTGCCAACTTATCTATTTCCTTGTAATGCGGAATGTACCAACCGGGATCAGCATTTCGATAGCCGGTGTCTTCGTACTCGCGTGTCCTCTCGGCAATTTCTCTCCGTATGTTGTCGATCTCCCGTTCTTTATTTCGGATCTCTTGCTTGATGCGGTCTGTGGACCCCGAGTCCGCGACGGGAGCCGCAACGGGAACGGGAGCCGTAACGCGAGCCGCAACGGGAGGCGGTAGCGGTTGTCCACACTCAGAGCAAAAGCGCGGTCTGCGCTGGCTAACTGGTTTTCCGCACTCAGAGCAAAAGCGCGGGGTAATTGAATTGCAGTGCGGACAGGGCATTGCTGTTCACCTCTCCTTGCTGGCTTTCTTTGCAAATGTTACTTCCGTAGACGCCTCCGCACTTGGGTCCAATACTTGGCTATCGCTTGGAGGTTTTGCGCGCCTTGCGCGGACGGCCTACCTTTCGATCCTTCACGGCCTCAAGATCTTTAGGGTCGATTAGCCACACGTTTCCGAGTTTCGTAGCCTTCAAGCGCTTGGCTTCAATCATCTTCCGCACTCTATCAGGCGTCACGCCTAACCGTTTCGCTGCCTCAGCCGTGCTGATGATCTTCATGGCCCAAAGTATACCATTCTGCGAAATTATCTTGTCCGCACGATAATTCTTTTGACAAGCGAATAACTTGCGCCTATAGTGGCCCGCACAAAAACGGCACGGGCCGACCTTCGCGGTAACGAAGACCGGCCCTACACAGCCGAATCCTATCCCCGTTAAGTAGAAAGGACTCGACCATGCAAGATAATCCTATCACGGACATCACGGAAGACACGGACGATCAGATTCAAGGGTTGGATATGGATCGCCACGATTGGGAGATCGCTTTTGAGCCACTCGAAGGCACAGGCTACGCGGCGATCAGAATGGGATTTAACATTAGGACGCTGCGGAAGTATCTTGACGCGCAACTGCTCAAGCCGCGCCCAGTCATGGAAGCACTCGATCTCGCGATGGAAGTATTGTTTCCGTTTACCGCATTTCAGAAAGTCTCATTCGACCTGTTTCTCAAGTACACAGATGGCGAACTCACCTTTGAAGAAGAGCAAATGGTAAACGCACTCGGCGTCAAAACCTGATCCAGCCTTTGCTTATCAAATCTAATTCAGAGGGCGCTACGTGTACGATTTATGCTTGTAGCGCCCTTATGTTTTCCGCTTGCGGTTTCGCCAGTACGCGATTCTTCTGTGCTCGGCTTCGATAGCTTCCACGTCTGCAAGGAAATCATTTCGAGTGCGAAATCTGAACAGCGGTTCGAGTTTAAGCCGCCGTGCCATTCCTTGCAGGGCTTCGTAACCTTCTCGCGGTGAATCTTGTGGCCTATATCGTTGCCGCTCATGCTCCTTATACACTTCGTAAGCCACTATATCGGCAGCCTGAAGCGGCACTACATGGCGCATATCACGAAAGGTTGGAGGATCGATCCGTCGTTTTATAAACTCTTCATCGCCGATGGCTTTTTCAAAAAACTCTAAAGCCCTATTCTTAAACTCTACTTGATCACTGAATACAATTGCGGCCCGCTCGCTAGATGCGGCTCCCGCTTTGTCTAAGAAACCGCCGACATAAGCCAGCACGGCCACAAATCCCATGTAATAGGGATCGTCAAACAGAGCACGCTGCTCCGGCGTTAAGCTCCTGAAATCCTCCATGCACAGACTTGAACCAACCGGATAAACGTAAGCCGTTTCCATATGCTTCAAGAGCTTTTGAAATAGCTTAGCTTTCTTTATCTGCGACCATCCTTTGAACGGGTTTTTGGATCTCGTTGAGAACTCTGCCAAGTCCGAACTCGCAAAGTCTTTCATGTGAAAGTATGGAATCTTGAATTCCGTGAGCGTCTTTTTCCACTTGCGCTCGAACTCCGCCCAATGCTCATAGGGCGCAACTACACCGGCCATACCGTTAAAACGCTGCCTCTCGTCCTGAGAGTGTCCAGTTTCGTCCATGAAACCTGAGAGCATAGCGATCCACTTCGTTTTGTCGGAGAATGGAAACAATATCCGCAAAGCACGGACAGGGCTCTAAACCGTGACCAACTCTAAACATGAGGGTCATGATTCAACAAGTATATTCATTACCGAGTTTGAGTAAGACATTCATTGAGTTGTCGTCCAAGCAGTCCGAGCTAGAGTTTAATTTCAGAAGTAGTCAAGAAGTGGTCAACCAAAAACCCGGCAATCCGCTAAATGAAGGAAGGGAAGCGCTTGAGGTTCCGCTTCCCATTTCGATGCACACCGGACAGATCATCATGTTGACAAAAATGATGACCTCCGCGGATCTGCGCTTCTACGAGTTCGACAACGGCACCCCAGTCCACCGCTGGCGCTCCGATCCGTCCGGTTCATCTTAGACTCCCTGGAGTATTTACGCCTTCGGCGTTGGGGGCATGTTGAATTTCGACTCGTCGACAGGCACGTTCACTTTTACTTCCGTGAACGTTCGGGTCGAGGTTGGATTTCCAACTTCAATCCCTGCGGCGCGGAGAGTGAACGGAAACTTCAGCCCCTCGACTTCGCGGTAATCTTCCAAATCGATCTGGTCGGGAATGATGCCGATCATCGTCGGCATTGTCATTGTCCGTCGCAACAACAGTCCTGAGACGGCATCGAAATAAAGCCGCATGCGCCGGTTGTCAGGTGTCGTACCGTCGACGATATAAACATCACGCTCGCCAAGTTTATCTTTGCGGACTCGTGGCGGTTTGCTGTATTGCTCTTTAAGGTTCAGCAGCGTAAACAAACCGTTGGCCGCCTTGAAATTGATCAACTCCGCGGCGGTTATCGCTCTCACTCCGCGCGTAGTTTTCTCCCAACCTACTTGACCGTTGTAACCGCGTTCTATCGTCCCCTGCGGTGTCGTCACCAGCAAATAGAATTTGTCAGGCGCTGCTTGCGTCAGCTCGAACTGAAAAGAATTTCCGTTTGCCTGTGTGACCGTGCCTTTCGCTGTTCGGGATTTCAGTTTATCGATCGCAGTCTGGCCGCCGAGTGCGGCTGCGTACTTGCTGAAGATTTCGTCTGCTGAAGGCAATGCAGGCGTAGGACTAGGTGATGCCTGCGGTGACGCGCCTGGAGTTGGCCCACCAGCTCCGCCTCCATTCGGCGCTGGAGACGGCAATGGCAACGGCAGCGCCGGGATCGATTGCGGCGACGTGCGACCGCGATGACAGGTGTAACAAGAAACCGGATCCAACTTAAGCCGCTCTGTCGTCTTGTTGATATCCATGACCAGCTTCACCATTTCACGTGCTGCGGCCTTCTCCGGCTTCGCGTCTGAGGCGTAGTCCCACTGACCCTGATTATTGACGTGACAATAATTGCATCGCCGTCCCATCGACGCGGAAAAGAAGTTCATCACCGGAATTAGTTGCGACTCCGGCAGGCCGTTAAGAACCTTGATGTTCTTGCCGACTTGTTCGACAGTCTTCTCCTGCGGCAACGGCGCTTTGGTTGCGCGCACCACTTCGCTGCGATTGTCGAAAATTAGAAAAAGAGTGACGATGAATAAACCTAAGGCGATGGACTTGAGAAATGTTCGTTTCATAACCGGGCCCCTTAATCATGAGTTTGGGTGTTTGCTTCAGAGTGACCAATATTACAAGCCGAGTTCCCAATCAACAATTGGACACTCGACCGCTGCTTCTACTTACCACCCGAACCGGTTCAAACGTTTAAGTTAATGACCGGTGGCGGTCTCACAAACTTCAGCTCGTAAGGAAGGAGACGGTTATGAAAGTACTACAGTTCAATTCGCGAAGACTCTTCCGCCAATTCAGCCCTGGGCCGCCTGACGCGGTGCCCCAGGGAATACTGGTTGCCGTCGTTGTAACGCTTATCTCGTGGGTTCCCGCAATCGTCATCGTACTCGCCATGAACTCACGTATCCCACTTTATGCTTTTGCCGTTCGAGACGTACTCGGATTGCTGGTCGGAATCCTCATCTACAGAAGATCATCCAACTCTCCAATCTCGTGCATCCCCAAACACGTAGACCCGTACCTCCCACTCGAGGAGACTAAGAAGGCCGCATAAATCAGAACACAACATTGAATCGAAGGTCGGCTTCTGGGTCACCGTGCTGAAGCCGACCTTTTTGTGCGTTTCAGACGAGAGTCTCAACGCACGTTATCCAACGTTCGGATTGGAATGACGATCTCGATCTCCTGCTGTCAGGGAGTGAGTTGGCGGCTTCGGTTTTTTTTTAGAGCTGCCGCCGCTCTAATCCGAAGAACGGTTAGGTACCGGTGTTTACAATGCCCACATTCAGCCAGATGCTCTTCCACCATGACGCTTCTGGGGTCGTCCAATAACTCAACGATGTAATCAGGAACTAGCGATCCGACTTCTGGGCAAGTGCACGTGTCTTCTACGTGCGATTCGTTGTTTTTAATGTGGGGTTCGTCTTTTTTTTTGTTTTTCGTGTTCATAGCCTAACCTCATACTTGGTGCTGAAGGCCAGTCGGGTGTTAGGCATAGCCTCAATGCTTTGACGAGTTGCCGATCGAAGGATTCCGGGCCTTCGTGGCTGAAGATGACTCTTCGCGTGTGCCGGCCGACGTGCCTGGGCCAGCCCCGCGCTCGGTTTCGTCAATCGCGAAACCGCCGATTTGCGGAAAAAAAGACTTGAGTCCTTCGCTTATCCACTGAAGCACTGATTCCTCCGTGCAGGGATAGCCGGCTCGGGTGAGCCGTTCGGCCGTCTCTCTAGGGGAGGAGCCGTCCAGAATGTACTCTATACACGCTATCTGTGTTCGTTCTGGCAAGCTGCTTATACATGACTCAAGCTTATTCGCACACGCATTACATTGATCCTGTTTCTCATAGTAGACAATGTCATAGTGAAAACTGTCATACTTCGAAAAAAGATCTTGCGCGTGCTCGCTACCGGACTCATCTTCATCTCGTAGTCTTTCATAGAAACAAACGCGCGCGAGCTCGCGGAGCCAGACAAAGAACTTCCCGTAATCGTGGGCGTAGTCAGGTTCGAAACCCGAAATGTAAGCCCATACTTTATCTCGAAGTTCACGTAAGATCTCCCTGCATTCGTTTGGTCCCTGGCTTAGTGCCTGAACCATGGAACGCGCTCTTTCTATGTATAAAGGGTCGTCTAACAGTTCACCGACTGATCTCTTGCCCTGTTTCACATCAGAGAGTAGTTTGCAGAAATCGCAATCTTCTCCCTTCGACTCTGGAACCATATTCATGATCGACTCCTTTTAATGTGAAGAGGAACGTACAGTAGGCGCTGACAAAGCGTCTACATTGTCCTCCTCTCATATTGCCGGATCCGCCGACTGCCTTGATTTGTCCCAGGTACCATACTGCCGCCAACAGGTTGACAGTCCCTGCTGACGGCTTTGAATGTGGATGATGTTCTTTATACATCATTACCGCTCCTTTCTGTGTGTAATGCGGAACGGAAAAAGCTCCGTTCAAAAGAAGAAACGAATACTGGGCACCTTCTGTAAAGCTGAGAAAAATTATTTCGGGGACTTAACACTTTACCCGGATTTGTCGTTTAGCAATGTGAAGGCGGCGAGGTTCGAATGATACCAGTAGCGTCGTCATGACGAGGCAGCGGCTTCCCAGCTGTCCTTTTGAATACTGAGGATGGTAGACATAAAGGAGATTGACAATGAGAACTCACAAATTCTTTTTCGTAATCGTCGTGTTAGTAGTCGTGTTCCTAGTGTTCTTCTTTGCCTTTGTGAAACCGCAGTTCTTTGCGGGCGTGACGCATGGAGTAAAAGCAGATCACAGTGAAGTTGTTGCGATTTCGGTGCAACGTCAGGTTGGCGGCCACGTTGACGTAATCGGTGTCGAGATGAATCCGGTGGAAGAGACGGTTAATACCGTGGCTGTAGAGCTTCTGTAATACCCTCCAAATGTCGACCCTCCACCCAAGCCGCGCCGAGTCTCCCCGGCGCGGCTCTATCCCGTTAGCTGACTTATCCACAAAGAAGAACAATCCGCAGAATTGATGTGAGCTTTTGTGGTTCATTGAGGCTAAAAAGCCTCAGTCAATTTTATGACGTAGAACCATTGTTGTTGAAGCTAGGTGTAAGCTTGTCGTCCGTAGCCTGGCCGCGTGTTGCCCGAAATTGCAACACGGTCACATAAAGCCTTTTACAATGCACGCAATTAGCGAGGTGGGTATCGACTTCCTCGGCGTCTTTGTCGTTCAGGAGATCGAGTATGTAATCCGGCAGCCGCGAGCCGATTTTCGGCGCAATGCAATTTACGCCGGCATGTAGTTTATTAAGATGTGATGCAGTAGTCATGGTCCAAGCTCCAAGCTGACCACGAACCAACCTGCAACTCCTGTGCTTATTCCTCTGTCCCAGTTGTTATTTCTTCAAAGCAGTCCGCCTGGTTGTAACTTTAGGCTTACTGACCTCCGCAGTTTTACGTCTGATCCGAGCCTTTTCGACAGGACGTTTGCTGAGCTTATTCGCCTTCCGATTTACATCTGGTATGGAGACCTTGGTATCAAAGAACTCCTTGAGTAGCTTTCTTACTACTTTTCCAATAGTGACGTGTGATCTGTGAATTCCATGCTTTTCCAGGGTCTTGGCAATTTGTCTAAACGAAAGGCCGTCCTCCAGGCAATATTTCAACATCAGACGCTCCGGCTCATCCTGCTTATCGATCAAATCGTTCAATTTGTCTTCCAGTTCGCCTTGCCAAAATCGTTCCTCAGGCGTGGCTCCAGAATCTCTCAAGCCGTACAACTCATCGGAAGGTGTATCGTCAAACTTCGGTGATTTGCGCCGTGCTCGATCGAAGAAAAGGTTTCGGACCATTGTCCTGATCCAGGCGATAAAACTTGCGTCAGATCTGGAGGGATCAAACTTGTCGATTTTCTGCGTAAGCCTTAGGCATGCGTCGTTGAAAATCTCTTCGGCGTCCGCCTGATTAAAGGTGAGAGTGCTGCAGATTCTCCGTAATTCTGCTTTGAAAACTGGATTTTCCAGAAGTGCATCGATCGGTTCGAGGTGGTTGAGTACATTATTTAGGCACTGGTAAAAACCACCGTCGTCCCCCTGGTCGTTTTGTTGCTTTTTCATCGCGAACCTCCGCATCGATAAACCACTCGCCATCGTCGGGATCCAATCTGCGGCAATTACCAAAGCGCCATTGCGCAGTTTCTCTTGACGTAAAGGTCACAGCGGTTTGTGAGTTGTCGAATGAAGTGGGGGCTGGAAACAATAACGCCGTTGGCAGGAAATTCATTCCCAGCAACGGCGTAAGGTTAGGGTTTGCGCCTCTATAGACCATTGACTCTCCTTGTTTTCCTAAGGTCCTAATGAGATGGACGAGCTATATAGATCCTTCTATATCACGAATACGTAGCCCCGACGAGGGTTGTTAAGCGTCAGTCGGAAAATTTTTACTCTTTCCGCTTAACAGGTAAGTTCCAATTACCGTTTGTCTGTGCATGACAGGCGAGACGGGAGTCGAAGTTCTCGCCATTTAAACCTCAACCGTCTAACAAGGAGAGTCGATATGAGTCAGGGAGTGATGCAAATGAAAAGCAAGTTCTTCGTAGCCGTCGTACTATTTGCCGTGTTTGTTCTGTTCGCGTTTTTCTTCTTTGGCGTCTCCATAAAACTCTTCAGCATGGGGCACCCCAACCTCGTGGCCGTTCACGCCGTAGTTGGCAACGAAGTTAAGTCTGCGGTTGCTGTGCTAAGCGACGTAGTAACGTCGTGAGAAGACCGGCAGTTGGCGGGCACCATTACTGCATGGTTAGTTCAAACAAAGGATTGCGCACCGCCGCTCCGGCGCGCGATCCTTTGTTTTATGAGAACAACTACTCGAGCATCAGTTCTGATCAGATCGTGGCGGCGTCTACGAGGTTATCAGTAAGCGGTCAACGTTCGACGACTCGCCGGCGAGTTCGTCGAATTGTGCGGCGTATTGTCCGGAGGAGGCTTTCATCACCGAGCTATAGAAGACGTTGCAGGCGAATGCGGTCGAAACATACTTGATGATAATCGCTACGTCATGTGAATTCAGTAGCCGATTTAAAGGAAACAGATTTCCGTCCATGAAGCAATCCATACTCACGAGCAGGAAAAGCGTTACACCCCATCCGAGCAGACTGGCAGTACCGATAACTTGCCAGAGCAAAAATGGTGACCGCAGCCGAGTTGTCAGATGACGATGGGCCAGGAGCGAAGCTGTGACGGACAGTATCAAGTGCCAGATGCCGACCGGTACCCACCAAAGGTTTTCAACTCCTCGGCCCCAGGTTTCCCGGTCCGTTTCGTGCAGCCACGACAAGTACGCATAGTACGCGTCGATCCGAGCGATCATTAGAACGACGCTGATCGCGAACAGACCTGCGGCAGCACCCAATACTCCGGCTCTGTAATCCTCCTTTAGTTTATTCACGGCGATCTCCTTTCACGACACTCGTCTTGGTCTAGTTAGACGTTGCCCGGGCACATTTGTTCCACAAACTAAACACACGTCCGCCGTCTCGCAGCGCGCCAGATTGACGTCGATAAGACTGACCGCAACGTTAACGAATCAGAGTAAAAAAGCTGGGATTACTTGACAGGTAGCACTTTCTTCACGGCGGCGACTCTCTCGTCAATACGCTTTTGCCAATGCGCACGGTCCGCTTGCAGCAGTCGATCAAACTCAGCTTGCGCCTCTTTATCTCTGCCTATCAACAAAAGTAGCACTCCATGTTCCACCACGAGATTGCCGTTCTTTGGATCGATCTGAATCGCCTTGGTTATATCGGCAAGTGCCGCCGGCAAATCGCCTTTGTATTCATACTCATTGGCGCGGTGGTATAGAGCCCACTGGTTCGCCGGATCAATACGGATGGCTTTGTCGAAATCTGAGAGCGCGGTAACGTGATCCCCGCGATCTTTCAAGATCAAACCATGATGGAGATAGGCGATTGAGATTACCGGCGCCATCTTTGCATCTCCTGGCGCTTCATTACTTGTCTGCTGGGCTATTCCTATTGCAAAAGGTTTGGAATCATTCTTCAACGCCGAGCCTGGTTGTGACTGGACCTTGTCTGACTGGATAGGTTTTGGAGCCGGCCGGGCGGAAGGATCAGTTTCGTACCATTTGATTAAGTAGTTGAAGTCGGCTAAGCCTCGATCAATTTCTTTCAGCTCTAGTAGCAAACCGGCACGAGTTAAATAGACACGCGGATTGCCGGGATTAAGCTTAATCGATTCGTCCAGGTCTGAAAGCGCGGCCTTCTGGTCACCTATTTGCCAGTGCAATTGGCCGCGCAGGTGATAGACCGAATCGTCCGCGAAATCATGAGCAATCGCCGCGTCGAGATCTTTCAAGGCACCAGCAGTATCGTTGTTCACGAACCGCAGGAGTGCACGTTGATTGTATGCCGGCCCTGAGTTGGGGTCTAACTCGATGACTTTGTTGAAATCACTTAAAGCCTGCGCGGGATCGGCTTCTATTTTCAAAGTGCCGCGCAAATAGTAAGCGTCAGGGTTGTTTGGATATTGCTTAATCAGATCATCCAGAGCAGCGAGTGCTTTCTCTGTCCTACCTGCCGCTAACTCTGTTATCACGCGGTCCAGCGGACTCTGGTCCGTTTTTTGGGCCTTCGCAAAAGCACAAGCTGACAGCAGGATACACACGGTTATCGCGAGCCGGATTAACATAGTCAATGGACCTTCTTCGACTTCGGCTTTCGTCGTTTCGGACGGGGACGATTCCACCCTTTGTACGTAACCTTGCCCGGGATTACTTTCGGGAGGGGTAGACGATCGTCACCGATTTCTTCAACGTGCACGCCGGCAACGCGCGCATATTCGATTAGCACCGGGAGCGGCGGCGCTGTCTTGTCGGTTTCGTAATCTGAGATTCGGGTGTATGGAATTTCGTCCTTGAGCCGTAACTTTTCAAGGAGTTGGGACTGTGACAGATCGAGCTTATTTCGAATTTTGAGGAGTTTTCTTGCGAGTTTTTTCGGTCGCCAGATCGGGTGACCCATTAGCCGCGACCTCCTCGGAAAACGGAGATCGCGAGCTGGGTTCTGTCCGCTGTAGCGTATGGTTGAGAGCCGCTGTAAGGTGTCGCCGTGGATATGAATCTTTCATATCCAGCAGCGAAGCTCATCTCTCAACTAAATTCGAGGGCGAGCTCAGCATATGGGGCTTTCAAGGAAAGGCAGTGTGCATCATAGCAGACGATCCGGTCGGCGGTCATTAAATTTTTCTCTCTGTAGAGCGGGTTATTATGTATTGCATGCCACAAAAAGCACAAAAAGCGCAGATAAGTTTTTGAGCTTTTTGTGCATCTTTGTGGCTAAAATTTGCCGGTGTGTGCCGTTTCTGGTTAAGATTTGCGTGGACGTGTCTCAAACCTATCCGTTCAAGGAGCTGAAGTTCAATGACCTATGTCGTCGCAGAGCCGTGCGTGAATTGTCGTTACACTGATTGCGCGCTTGTTTGCCCGGTTGAGGCTTTTCATCTTGACGATGACATGCTCGTGATCAATCCCGAGACGTGTATCGATTGCGACGCGTGTGTTCCGGAGTGCCCGGTCGAAGCAGTGTTCTCTGAAGCAAACGTGCCCGCGGAATGGACGAGCTTCACGCCACTCAACGCGGAGCGCGCGTTGAGCGGCTTGCCGACGATCAGCGCCAGGCTCGATCCGCTCTGCGAATAGGCACTTTGCATGAAAAACCGCACACGGTGGCTTCTGGGCGGACTAGCGCTGGGCGCAGGAGCCATCGGCGCCGTCAATGCTTACTGGAAAAGAAAGAACGTGCAGACAGAAAGGAAAGCCAGTGACGTTTGGGCCAGGCCGGGAATGCCGGTGACGTTCAGGGCTGAGCTAATGCCCGGACGCGACCGGCACGAACGCACGTTTTTCGTGAAAGAATTGCTTCCAAGCGGTCGGGTGTCGCTTCATGATGTAGACGGCGAGCACACGGAAAAGGAATTCGAGCCGATTCAACTCGATCGTCCAGCGAATTGAATCCTCACCACTCGTAAACCCTGCCCGGTTCCATCACTTTCAAGGTCGGATAACCTAAGGCGTTGAGCTGGTCGATTATTTCCTGGCGGTAAGACGGTTTGAGATGCACGGCCATGATGTCCATGCCGTTGTGAGTCAGCTTCTTCAGTTCCTGGCCCAACGACGCAGGCGTGAAGTGCCGAGAAACGTGGGCCAGCTTCGACAGTCGATCCGGAAACGACGCCTCAATCAGTAGCGCATCGAGACCCGTCATCTCATTCACGATTTTCCAGAACTCTTCAGTCTCCGCGGTATCAGAACTAAACGCAACACTCTTCTGTCCATCCGATAAGACGAGGCCGACTGTCGGCACGATGTGATTCACCGGAACGGCGACGACGTTCAGATGGGCCACTGGGAACACTTCGCCGATCGGAATCGGAATGTATTCCATCACTGCACCATAGTCGTTTTTCAGATCGGAGAAGCGCGGGTAAAGGTTCCAGTTGAAAATGTCGCGCTCGAGCAGTCCAATGACCTCCTCCGTCGCGTAAATGCGGATCGGTTCTTTCAGACTCGGATATAGATCGTCGATGAAGATCGGAAGACTCGCGACGTGGTCCATGTGGGGATGCGTCACGATAATGTCTCTGACTTTCGAACGCTGTTCGCTGTTCAGAGCAATGGCGATACTGCCGGCGTCAACCGCCACGCAGTCGTCGATGACAAAACATGTCAAGCGTTGCTCAAGGGTCGCTACTCCCTGAGCGTCGAAAGTGCTGGGTAGAAGTTGGACTCTCACGAGCTTCCAGCTCTGATGAAATGACTACGCAACCGCGCCAAGTATAAGCCAGAAACGAGACGGTCAGCGAGCATTAATATGGGAGGAGTGTGCGCTAGCGTCCCCGAAGTTCATTGATAAGACCCTGCAACGCGTGCAGGTACGCTGTTTCCTGCGACAGCACGTCGTGGTCGGCAGAGTATACGCCGCGCGCCACGCGATTGCGATGGAAAGCGAGTTCGCTCGCCAGTTGATTGAAACGCCGGCGCGCGCGCCAACCTTTCATGCCGCTGCGCGAGAATGCGTTGTACGACGAACCCATCCTTCCGAGAATGGAACCGAGTGCTTTGTATTCTTCGTGCGTTAGAAAACCGCGCTCGAGATCGATCACGAGATACTCGCGCACAACTTGTCCTTCACGTCGCAAGGCAAACGCAATCACGACGAGCATGATGAGGAAAGCCGGAATCATGACGAAGAGATATGTGAGTACAAAAACACCGCCGCCGCCGAAGACTGCTGAGCCGTTCCAAAGGCTGTGCATGAAGATTGCCATCAACAGACCAAGAAAGGGGGTCAGTACCTTTACGAACATGTTGTTCGATTGTCGCGACAAGCCGAGGCCGATACCTGTCAAACTCGTGAACAGCGGATGAGAGAACGGTGCAAAGAAGCCGCGGATGATGAGAGTGGCTGTTAACGCGCCACCGCCGCCGAGTGCGGCGCGACCGTAGTAAAGAATGTTTTCAGTCATCGCGAAGCCCAAAGCGGACAGTGCGGCGTACACGATGCCATCGACGACACCGTCGAATTCATCTTTCTTCGCGAAGAAGAAGACGAAGAGGATGAATGCTTTGCTGGACTCTTCAACGATCGGAGCAGAGATAACGGCCGCGAACGCTTCACCCGCTTTCGCGCCGGCCATGTACGTCACGGCGGCCCCGGTGCCGGTGTTGAAGAGAAAGGCGAAGAAGGGTGCGAACATCGCTCCCCAGAAGAAAGCCGTGGCCAGCATCCAGAGTGGTTCTGCTTCGTAACGATCGATCCATAAGACCAGAGCTATGTAGATCGGAACCGGGATCGTAGCGGTTATCAAGCCAAGCAACAGCGCTACAGGTCCGGTCTCGATGCCGATCAGCAGTAGGACCAGGAGTCCGAGGAATAGTGCGACCAATCCCGCGAAGACTGCGAGTACGAGCCGGATCGCGCTAATTCGTGGAGTCGTGCGAATGACGATTGTTGGTAGTGGGGTGCTCATTCGGGCGGCAGTATATCAGCCTTGTATCTTTTATGGCTTAACGAGCGCAGGTTTGAGCGCGGCCGCCGTCTATCGAATAGGTCGCACCAGTGATCCACGAGGCGTCGTCGGACGCGAGATATAAAACCAGCGACGCGATCTCCTCGGGCCGGCCAGTGCGACCCAGCGGATGCGTGCTCTTCGAGTGTTCGAGAAATGCCGCGTAAGCTTCTTCAGTCATGCCGCCGCGTTTGTGAATCTGCGTGACCACGACACCGGGATTGACGGCGTTCACGCGCACGCCTTTCGCCGCCAGTTCCAGCGAGGCACATCGTGTTAACTGGTCCAACGCCGCCTTCGAAACGCAGTAAGCGAGCACGCCGGGAAATGCGCGCAGACCTGTGACACTGGACACGTTGACGATGTTGCCGCGCCGGTCGATAAGGCTCGGCACCGCCTTTTGCATCAAGACAAATGCGGCGCGGACGTTGACGTTCATCATGTCGTCCCAGGCTGTGAGCGAAGTGTTTTCGATCGTGCCGCTGCTGATGTGACCGGCTGAGTTGACGAGTATATCGATGCCGCCGAAGACGTTAATCGCGTGCTGGACGGCGCGTTCTGCTTCGTCGTCGCGCGCGACGTCGGCCTGGATTGTTAGCGGCTCCAAGCCGATTTCGCGGATTCTCTCTTCAACTTCCTTGAGCGAGTCCGCCTTGCGTCCGACGCAAACGACGTTTGCCCCAGCCTCCGCGAAAGCGACGGCGCACGCCTGCCCGATTCCGGACGTCGCACCCGTAACAAAAGCCACCTTGCCCGTGAATTGTTTGTCGTTCATGTTTGTAATCCCTTCGAAAGCGACCCTCAGTTGGTCGTATATTGACAGGGGAATCCCAAAAAGCCGACTATTATTACCCTGACAGCGTGGTGAGGTCATCCCCCGGACGATACGGCGACACCTTTGGCATTGAGGAAGTAGTTGGGAAACAACTCGGCGGATCAGTTCTTCCCTAGAAACCCGCGATCTCATTCGCGTGCTCCTGCTGACTTGCACGGTCGCACGCACCGCGCTCGAATGCCTTCGAGCATCGGCTATCTCGTCTCGGCGATCGTGATCGCGGTGGGATTGTTCTTCGGACTCTGGTGGATTCTGGTCAGCGGTGGCGATGAAGCGCCGTGGCTGCCCGCCGGACTCGCTGCCAGCGTGGTCCTTCTCGTTGCATTGTCAGCGCGCGAAGTCGTGATGCGACGCGCCTGGACTCGTTACCTTTTGGAAAATGGCATTAGCCAGAACCAGGCGAGCCGTTCACGCCCGAGCAGTCGCAGTCAGAAAAAAGGATTCTCGGCGTCGATGCACTCCGCGGCATTGCGCGCGATTCAGAAGCAGTCGTCCGTTGCCGACCGCCCCGGTTCAACTCCGGAGATGCATCTCGACGTAGCACAATTGTGCCACGACTATCTGTCGAGCACCGACGAAGCGATCCGCTCAGGTAGTCATGGAAGCGAGAAGGGAATCGCCTTGCGCGCTGGTCAGGAACGCGTGCGCGTCCTACACCGCCATCACCTGTTGACCTGGGCGCGCGGCCAGTCGCAGTTGTTAACTCACGAGGCGCAACAACGCGCGCGCACGTTCGACAAGATCGAGACAGCCACACGCGCCCTCGATTGTCTTGATTCAGCTTTAAGGATCTATCCCGACGAAGCAGATCTCAGCGAGTCGAGAGTTGCGATTGAAGAGTTTATTGCGTCGGTGAAGGTGGCCCACTGGGTTGAGTTGGCGGAGCGTTCGGCTTTCAAGGGCCATTACCGCCGCGCGATCGATCGTTATCGCGACGCGCTCTTTTACCTGAACCAGGATATCGTCAAGCAGGACGTTCGAATTGCCGGAACTGAGAAGATCGAGCGGGAAATCGAGAAGCTAAAGACGCGCCTGCGGCCCGGAAACGGTGCCCCGCAGAGGAACCCGCACGACTCTGGACCAAATCACAATCAATGACAGTTCAGAAGTGCCCGAAATGTGGTAGTTCAAGGATTAGAAGAGGGTACAAAAGGACGCCCTTCGTGCTGCGTCTGGTTGGCATCCATCACCTTTTGTGCGATCATTGCAACTTACTTTTCACCGGCTTTGTGATGCCTGGCACATTGCGGCGTCGGAAAAAGCACCGGCGTCAAAAACCCACGGAACATAAACTTCAACGTTGAGGTGGTGAGAATGAAGACAAAACAATCCTTACTTTTAGCGATCGCGTTTGTGTTCGTGATGGCTGGCTTTGTTTGCGCGCAGGAGCCCCAATCGGAGCCAACTTCGGCGCCGCCGCCCTCGCCCGGAATGGACGTTCAAGGCATCAGAAAATACCTGCTTGGGCCAGGCGATGTGGTTGAGGTGCGAGTGTTCGGACAACCTGACCTGAGCACTAACGCTTCCGTGGACAGCGATGGCAATCTCAGCACGTTGCCATTCCTTGAGACACCAATTCGCGCACAGTGTCGCACGGACAAGGAAGTACAAAAAGACATCGCAGTTGCATACGCGAAGTTCATCAACAATCCGCAGGTCAGCGTTCGCGTTTCGGAACGCAATAGCCGACAGCCGGCGACCGTGTTCGGCGCAGTTCGACAGGCCACGCGCGTTGAGATGAAGAGAAAGGTGCGGTTGAACGAGTTGATGGCGGTTTCCGGTGGTTTCACTGAACGCGCCGCCGGCACGATTCAAATACTTCACACCGAGCCGTTGATGTGTCCGGAGCCGGGTGAAGAAGCTGAAGCAAAGCCGATCGAGGGGACAAATATTCCATTTCGGCTCGTGAAGATTTCAGACCTGCGCTCTGGAAGACCGGAAGCGAATCCAGTCATTCGACCCGGAGATTACGTGCTCGTCACAGAAGCGGAGCCTGTTTACATTACGGGCTCGGTGATGTCGCCCGGTGGTATTTATCTTCGCGATCAACTGACGTTGAGTCGCGCGCTCGCGATGGTCGGCGGCGTGAGAAAAGAAGCAAAGATGAGCGACGTCATAATCTATCGACAGGTGCCAGGAAAATTGAATCCGGAAACTATTCACGTGGACCTTGCAGCCATCAAGAAAAATCAGAAAGAGGATCAGCTGCTGCAACCCTACGACATCATCGAAGTGGCCGAGTCGGGAATGTTTTCGTCGGCCCGCATCGGACAGACACTGATGGGTGCGTTGAGTAGCGGTTTCTCGGGAGCAATCTCGTCGACAGGAACATACCTGCCGACGCGAATTATTTATTAGTATCCTGCGCGAAGCAGGCGACAGCGTTATAGGAAGCATATGAATCGAAAAACAATGGCCGGCGATCGCCGGCGTCGAAAACTAAATACTGCCCTCTGGTCCGCGGGTGTTGCGATCGTTGTAATTGCCCTCATCTACTGGGAACGGATCGCTATACTTTATCTTCTCTGCACCGTTAGCATCGCAGTGCTTCTTCTGATCGTCGCGTTCTCAGATTTGGCCCATGAAAAAGCGCCAGAGCTGGCCCAGGCAACGGACACACGCGGTCCTACAAAGAGGGAAAGATAACTCGTCACACTGACAGTTAAGAGACCTCTTCACGTCGCGCGATTGAAGTTGCTTATGCGAGCTATAAATTTTCCTGCGCGCTTCGATCGCTGCAGGGAATATTGCGATTTCACTAAAACAAATAAGCAGGTTGAAAGTTTAGACGGACTATTGCATAATCCGCTTGCGTTCACCTCCCCGGTGGACGAAGTGGTCGCGTGGGGTGAGGACACGTGGCCTTAGGGTGGGGGCTGTGGGAGGCCCCCGCCCGCTTTTTTTGTCAGGACAAATGTGCAATGTTTGTGCTTCACTGACACGACCATGGGGCCGCTGCAGAGATCACGACGTAAGTTTCAACTCTGGCTTTTAGAAGGCCTCAAACGAAGCGGATCGACCCGCGATTCCTCATCTACACACAAACAGCATCCGTGGTGGCAGGTGATGTGCCTCACCGGTGTGGACTATTTCTCTACGCTTGGTTATCAACCCGGCATCGCATTCCTGGCTGCAGGCGCACTCTCGCCAATCGCAACTCTCGTACTGATTCTGCTGACGCTTTTCGGCGCGCTGCCGATGTACCGGCGTGTGGCCGCGGAGAGTCCGCACGGCGACGGTTCGATCTCGATGCTCGAGAACCTGCTCTCGCGTTGGAAAGGAAAACTTTTTGTACTCGCTTTACTTGGGTTTGCCACCACGAGCTTCATCATCACGATCACGCTCTCGGCTGCGGACGCGACTGCGCACATCGTTGAGAACCCATTCGCGATGGCCCATCTCGATTTTCTGCACCATCGCATCGCGGTCACGCTCCTTTTAATAACGGCGCTCGGCGCGATCTTTCTGCGCGGGTTCAAGGAAGCGATTGGTATCGCCGTGTTTCTGGTGGTGATTTACCTAGGGCTCAATCTAACGGTCGTCACTGTGGGTTTCTATGAGATCGCAACACACGCGATGGTGTTGTGGAATTGGAAACAAGCGCTGTTCGGCACGTACAGCAGTCCGTTTTTGATGATCGGCACTTCGCTGCTTGTGTTTCCGAAACTCGCACTCGGTTTGTCAGGTTTCGAAACCGGCGTCGTGGTAATGCCGCTCGTCAAAGGTGATGCCGGTGAATCGGAGTTAAGTGGGCGCATTTACAACACGCGCAAGCTGCTGACTGGCGCTGCGCTCATCATGAGTTTCCTGTTACTCGCGAGCAGCATCTGCACGGCTTTGCTGATACCGGCCGAGGAGTTTCGACCGGAGACAGACACGCAGGATGCGGGCGCCGCTAACGGTCGTGCACTCGCGTACCTGGCCCATTATTATCTCGGAGACGTATTCGGCACCATCTACGACTTGAGCACGATCTCGATACTCTGGTTCGCGGGATCCTCAGCACTTGCCGGACTGCTCAACATCGTTCCCCGTTATCTGCCGCGCTACGGAATGGCGCCTGAATGGGCGCGCGCTACACGCCCGCTCGTAGTTGTCTTCACTGTCATCTGTTTCGCTGTCACGATTCTCTTTAAAGCCGATGTCGACGCACAGGGCGGCGCTTATGCGACCGGCGTGCTCGCGCTCATGACTTCGGCAGCCATTGCTGTAACGCTCTCGGCGCGTCGTCACAACGAACCAGTGCAATGGCTGTTCATGTTGATCTCGCTTGTGTTTATTTACACGACGGTCGTGAACATCTTTGAACAGCCCGAAGGTCTCAAGATTGCGGTGATCTTCATCGTCGTGATCGTCGCGAGCTCGCTCTTCTCGCGCGTGTGGCGCTCGACGGAGTTGAGAGTTGAACGTATCGAGCTTGATGATCAGGCGCGCGAGTTCGTTCGCAAGGCCGCAAAGGGAACAGTGCGCATCATCACGAACCGCTGCGATCGCGGTGATGCGCTCGAATATCAGGCGAAGGAAAAAGAAAAACGCCTCGACAACCACATTCCGGCAGGCGAGCCGATTCTGTTTTTCGAAGTCACGCCCGGAGATGCGTCTGAATTTTCCGGCGTGCTGAAGATCAGAGGCGAGAGTGTTGATGGATTTAAGATCCTGCGCACCGAGTCGCCCGCCGTGCCGAACGCAATCGCGGCGTTTCTCCTTTTCCTGAGAAACGAGACTGGCAAACTGCCGCACGTTTATTTTGGCTGGAGTGAAGGAAACCCCGTTTCGTACCTGTTGAAGTACATCGCGTTTGGCGAAGGTGATACGGCGCCCGTCACGCACGAAGTTCTAAGACAGGCTGAGAAAGATCCGGATCAGCGACCAATCGTACACGTGGGTGGGTAATGCTGGACAGGATTACAGGATCGTGTAACATCTCGATTGTTGAAAATTAAATGTCTGCCGAAGTTGCTTGCAACGCGGGGGAACCAGTGTTTCGCAAATCGAAACAGGGGGCTAATCGTGAAGCGTGGTTGCCACGACGAACACTTCCAGTTCGAGTCCGACAGCTAACCTCGTAGGCTAAAGGGAAGGGCAGGAATGCTCGATTGGTTAATTGGTAGAAACGCGGGAAGACGCTTAAATCTCTGGTTATTCAAAGGCTCTACTCAACAAGACAGCGCTCACGCTTCTCCTCATAAACAACATCCCTGGTGGCAAGTGATGTGTTTGACCGGAGTCGACTATTTCTCGACTCTGGGTTATCAACCCGGCATCGCCTTTCTCGCCGCGCAGGCGCTTTCTCCAATCGCAACTTTCATACTCGTGCTGCTGACGTTGTTTGGCGCGTTGCCGATTTACAACCGCGTTGCTGAAGAAAGCCCGCACGGTGAAGGTTCGATCTCGATGCTTGAGCACCAGCTCTCGCGCTGGAAAGGAAAACTTTTTGTCCTGGTCCTGCTCGGGTTCGTGGCAACCGACTTCGTGATCACGATCACGCTTTCGGCTGCTGACGCGACCGCTCACGTCATTGAAAATCCGTTCACGCCACAGATCCTGAGACATCAGATCGGAGTGACACTCGCACTCATTGCCATCCTCGGCATTATCTTCCTGCGTGGATTCAAGGAAGCGATCGGAATAGCCGTCGTGCTGGTCGGCGTTTATTTATTTCTAAACACGATCGTCATCTCGTTCGGTTTATTTCAACTCGCCACGCATCCATCTCATTTTCCCGAATGGAAACGCGCGCTGTTTCAACATCCGAGCGTTCATGGAAACTTCTGGCTCATCTTTGCAGTGTCAATCTTTCTCTTTCCGAAGCTCGCGCTTGGTCTATCTGGATTCGAAACCGGCGTGGCCGTAATGCCTCTCGTTAAGGGTGACGGTGACCTGAGTGAAGCAGACTGGGCCGACATTCAAGCGACCAGAACGGGTCATAATGAACCTAGAACGCAGCAGTTGCTGCGCGGGCGTATCCACAACGCCAAATTATTATTACGTACGGCAGCCGTGATCATGAGCGTCCTGCTGATTACCAGCAGCTTCGTGACTGCCATACTGATACCCGCGGAAAAGTTTGCTGAAGGCGGCGAGGCTAACGGGCGCGCTATTGCTTACCTCGCGCACGAGTTTTTCGGAAATATCTTCGGCACCGTCTACGATCTCAGCACGATCACGATTCTCTGGTTTGCAGGTGCTTCGGCGATGGCGGGCTTGTTGAGTATTGTGCCGCGCTATTTGCCACGTTACGGGATGGCGCCCGAGTGGGCCAGGGCAGCGCGACCGCTCGTCATCGTCATCATCGTGATCGCGTTCGCCGTGACGATTATCTTTAAAGCGGATGTAAACGATCAGGGTGGCGCTTACGCCACCGGCGTTTTGGTGCTGATGACTTCGGCTGCGATTGCCGTGACTCTCGCCGTGCGTCGGAAGCAGGGAAACTGGTATCCGTATCTTGCAATCGCAGTAATCTTCGTTTACACGACGATCCAGAATATTCACGAGCGACCCGAAGGCATCAAGATCGCTTCGTTCTTCATACTGGCCATCATTCTCGCTTCACTGTTCTCGCGTGTGTATCGCTCAACTGAACTTCGCGTTGAGAGAATCGAGCTGGACGATAAAGCACGGCAGTTTATTAAAGACGCGGCGAAGGGAACCATTCGCATCATCACGAACCGCAGGGATAAAGGCGACGCCGACGAGTACGCACAGAAAGAGCATGAGAAACGGAACAGCAATCACATCCCGACCGGGGAACCGATTCTGTTTTTTGAAGTCACTCCAAGCGACGCTTCCGAGTTCTCAGGCACGTTGTCGATTTGTGGTGAGACGGTCGAAGGTTACCGGATACTGCGAACAGAGTCTCCGGCAGTGCCGAATGCGATTGCGGCGTTTCTACTTTACTTGCGCGACGAGATGGGAAAACTTCCGCACGTCTATTTCGGTTGGAGCGAGGGAAATCCGATTTCTTATCTGCTGAAGTACATCGCCTTTGGTGAGGGCGATACTGCGCCGGTTACGCATGAAGTCTTACGTCAGGCAGAACGCGACTCGAACAGGCGTCCGATCGTGCATGTGGGCGGGTGATTTCGAGCTAAGGTCGGGGTCAGCCGGGCTGACTTGAATACGGCATCACCGCTGATACTGCGAACTGCGCTATGCGACTTCCGCGTTTGGTGTTTTCCCTGCGAGAAAACAGGAGCGGCAATAGACCGGGCGTCCCTGAGATGGGTAAAACGGGACAGTGGTCTGTTGTCCGCATTGCGCGCATTGCACTGATACTTCGATGCGCTGTCGCACTCCCGACGACTGCGCTGCCGCAATAGCAGCCAGACGCTCGTTCTTGGCTTGCTTGCAGGGCTTACAACGCTTTGGTTCGTTCTTCAGTCCCTTGTCGTGAAAGAATACTTGTTCGCCAGCAGTCCAGATGAAGTTTTCGTTGCAGTCTACGCACCTGATGGCGCGGTCCTGATACTCGCTTTCCTGAGTTCTTTCCATTACCTGTGCGGCTTCCACGTGTGCCATGAGCTACTCCCCTCGGGTCCGTTACCTAGAATAATTATGCCGGCGGGCGACGAAATAGTTGCGTGAACAAGTACGCTCTTCGGTTTTCGTACCAAGGAGGGTAAAGTTCCAGCCTTGTAAGGGCCGCTATTGTCAACTGATATATAACTATGTCGAAACTGTGTCAAGGTAAAAACAGCTTTGGTTGACAGGATCCTTGCTGGATTGCGGTCAACTGCCACTAAACATGAGAAAAATATTGATCATCGGGTCTGGAGGACGGGAACATGCCATCGTCTGGGCTCTGCGAAAAACTTCACAGGAGCCGGTTCAGGTTTTCTGCGTACCAGGCAATGCCGGCATTGCGCAACTCGCCGATACGCCGAGTCTTTCTGTTAATGATTATGCCGCTTTGGCGGAGTTTGTGGAGTCGCGGCAGATCGATCTGATGTTTGTAGGTCCTGAAGCGCCGCTTGTGTCGGGCATCGTGGATCAATTTCGTGAGCGCGGGCTGCGGATCGTCGGGCCCAGTGCAGCGGCGGCCCAACTCGAGGGCAGCAAAATCTTTGCGAAAGACTTCATGTCGCGCCACGGAATACCGACCGCTGCATATCGCGTCGCTGAAGGGCCGGAAGAGGCGATTGAGTGTCTAAGAAGCGGAGCGTTTGGTGCTGGTCCGGTGGTCATCAAGGCGGACGGGCTTGCGGCAGGCAAAGGAGTCGTTGTTGCCTCGAATCGAGCTGAAGCAGAGAGGGCCGTCGAGGAGTTGATGATCCAGCAGGTCGCCGGACGCGAAGCGGCGCAACGTGTCGTGATCGAAGAGGCTTTGATTGGAAGAGAAGCGTCGCTGCTGCTTTTTGCGGACGGGCGTAATTACGCTTTGATGCCGCCTGCGCGCGATCACAAGCGCATCGGTGAAAACAATACTGGCCCAAATACCGGCGGTATGGGAACTATTACTGACGCTTCCGTGCTCGACGAAAGCACTGAAGAGCGAGTGGTGCGTGAGATCGTGGAACCGACGCTGGCAGGTGCTCGTGACGAAGGTTTTCCGTTCAAAGGCGTGCTGTTCCTGGGGCTTATGTTGACTGAGGATGGACCAAAGCTGCTCGAGTACAACGTGCGTTTTGGTGACCCGGAGACACAAGCGATCCTTGTAAGACTGAAAACAGATTTGGTTTCGATATTTGATTCGATTTATGAAGAGACGCTTGACGGATTGCAGGTCGCGTGGTCGGCAGGAGCGTCTGCGTGCGTGGTCGCGGCGAACAAGGGTTATCCGGGTAAGTATGAGAGTGGAGCGGTTATCGAAGGGCTCGATGACGTCAGCGGCGTTCAGGTATTCCATGCGGGCACGTCGCGTGATACGAACGGACGGATTACGGCGACAGGTGGGCGCGTTTTAGGCATTACAGCCGGGGCTGAGCGCCTTTCCGACGCCCTCGCACTGTGTTACGGGGCTCTGGAGAAGATTCACTGGCCGGGGATGCAATTCCGGCGCGATATCGGCCGGATATCCTGATTATCAGGATGTATCCGTTATCTGGAAGCGTTTTCGCAGTACTGTTATACTCAAAACCCAGTTTCGCCGGAGTTGAAACCGCCTGAACCTATGCGTCGTACATCAACTCGTCGTATGGGGCCGGAATCAGCGTGAAACCGAAGCTGAGACACGTTTTAGGATTTCACATCGCTATCGGAGGATGAGCGAGAATGGGACTTTGGACAAGAATGAAGCGCTCCATGCGCGCCCTTTTCGGAGGGATTATCGAGAAGACTGAAGATCCCGAGCTCATTCTTCAGCAAACCATCCGCGACATGCGCGACCGCGTGCCGGAGTTGAACAATTCGGTGGCGCAGGTCATGGCCACTGAGAAACTTCTCGCCAAAAACAAAGAGCGGCTCGAAACGCAGGTGGTCGATCTCGACTCGAAGATCCGCGCTTCAGTAAAGATGGGTCGCGACGACATCGCCACCGCTTACATCGGTCAATTACAACAAGCGCAGCTCGATCTGCAAAAGACCTCGCAGCAACTGGATCACGCGAACGCGGCATCGAAACAGGCACTTAAAGCGCGCGATAATTACGTGCTTCAGATGCAGCGCCGCACTGCCGAGGCGATGCAGTTGATAAACCAGTCGAAGCAGGCAAAACTTCAGGAACAGCTTGCTCAGACAATGGAGTCTTTCCAGCTTGGCGACGACGCATCCACGTTCAACGAGATGCGCGACAAGATCGACAGGCGTGCAGCGGCCGCGGAAGCCAAGATGCAATTGGGCGCCGCATCCGTCGATACGCAAATGCAGGAAATTGAACGTGAGGCGTTGGACATGCAATTGGCGGACAAGTTGCTCGCTTACAAACGCGACATGGGATTGTTGGGAACTGGATCGAGTGCGCCGACACCGCAGGCTCTTCCCGCTGAAGGCGAAACAACAGCGACGACGGGCGGCGGTCATAACGGCACTGGCGGCAATTAAGAAACGAATCTGTGTAACTCGTGGCCTTACCTATGGAATTCCCTAAGTTCGATCTGAAGTATCTGAGAGAAGCGTTCAAAGAGCCCATTAACTTTTGGGGGATGGCCGGGTTTGCTGTGGCCGCAGCATATGTGCAGGACGTTACACCGCTCGTTGCCGCGTTAGCGACCGAGGGACTTTATCTCGCGACCGTGCCCGCGACTTCTATGTATCGCCAGTTGGTTGATCGCCGGGAGAAGCAGCGCTTACTCAAATTGCGCGAGCAGCAACGCGAGGCGCAGATCAAGTTGTTCGATCCGCGCGAGCGCGAAGCCGTCGAGTACTTGCGCTGGATGAAAAATCAAATCTACTCGAATTACAAAAAGTTCACCGGCACTAAACAAATCCCTCACAATATTCAGAGTCTCGATCAACGCTGGGAAGACTTCGTCGATCTGCTTGACGTATACCGTCGACGCAAGCATCACCTGCGATCGATCAGCCGGCAATCTGTCTCGAACCAGTTGGTCCAGGCCGAGCGATCAGTTGAGAATGCGAAAGATGATCGCGAGCGACGTATTCAACAAGCAAACGTCGAGATCCTCAAACGTCGTATCGCTGCGTTCAACGACATCGAGCGTTCCGTGAAGCTCGTGGAAGGACAGCTCCAGTCGATCGAAAACTTCTTCGGACTTGTGAACGATCAGGTCGTTACCCTGCCAACTCCGGAACGTGTCTCGTCGCTCGATTTCGAGCAGCTTAGCGATTCGATCGCGATGACCAAGCAGATGCTCGAGGAGACGTCCGACACCTTCGCCGCACTCGACAGTCACAACCGCGATATCGGCAATTTCCAGCTACTCGTCTCGAATACCGGAACAGGCAAGTAACACCGCGTGCATTAGCGTCAGTTTGGGGCTAAAATACACTCCATTGAGTGGTGAAAAAATATAGCCACAAGATATTGACACTGTGCCCGCAAAGGAGTATATTCCGCTCCGCTCGATTTGTTAGAGCCAACCGAGTTATCCAAAGCACAGTCTAAGTTGAAGCCGTGCGTAGCAATACGCCTTGGCATTACTGTTTTTGAACCTTGGTCTACCATCGGACTCCCCGTTAGAAAGGCAGAGATAATGAGCAGCGCAGCTATCGGCAAAACAGCAGGAAACAAGAGTGTCGGCTCCCCCGCCGTTTCCCCGCGTCGAAAGTCTCAGCAGCTTGGAATCAATGCCAAAAAAGTCGTTAGCAAGCGGTATTCATTGAAGGATTTGAAGGGGCGTCCGCTCGAGGAATGGTCGGATATCGTCCGCCGCGTCGTCGGGCACGTTTCCATGGCCGAAACGGGCGAAAAACGGGACAAGTTTTTTGCTGCCATGAGCGAAGTAATGCTGGCGCGCGAGTTCATTCCGAACACGCCCTGCCTGGTCAACGCCGGCAAAACCAATGGCCAGCTTGCCGCATGTTTCGTTTTGGATGTTCCAGACTCGCTGCAGGGAATCATGGAGCACGCCAAGGCCGCTGCCACCATTCATCAGACCGGCGGCGGTACGGGCATGACTTATGAATTCCTCCGTCCGCACGGCGCGATGGTCAGTTCCGCGACTGGTGTTGCGTCTGGTCCAGTGTCGTTCATGAACATCGTCAACCAGGTGACTGATGTAGTGAAGCAGGGCGGTGTGCGTCGCGGCGCTAACATGGGTATGATGCGCGTAACGCATCCTGATGTGCTGCGCTTCATCCACGCGAAGAACGATCAGCATTCGCTCACGAACTTCAACATCTCAGTGAACGTCACTGACAAGTTCTTGAAAGCAGTCGATAACAACGAATGGTTTCAGTTGGAATTCAACGGCGAGCCCTGGAACGAGCCGATTCACGATCCGGTTCGCGATGGCGAATACGTGGTCTATCGCACGCCGGATGGATCGAGTGTGACATTCTGCGATCGCGCCGCGTTCCTTTCGGCCGATCTTTCGAGTTGCACGATTGAAGAGGCGCCGCGACCGGGAATGATCTTCGCTCCGGACGTTTGGAACCGGATTGTCGCGAGTGCTCATAAATATGCCGAGCCGGGCATCGCTTTCATCGACGAAGTGAATCGTCATAACCACATGATGAAGTCGATGGGACCGATTTACTCGTGTAATCCGTGTGGCGAACAGTTCCTTCACTTCTCAAACTCATGCAATCTCGGCTCGATCGATCTCGCGAAGTTTTACGATCCGCAGAAACGAATTGACTGGGACCGTCTGCGCGACGTGACGCACCTGTGCACTCGCTTTCTCGACAACGTGATCGACACTTGCGCCTGGCCGTTGCCGGAGATTCAGGACGTGGTCCATCGTACGCGCCCGGTCGGTCTCGGCATCATGGGTTTCGCCGATCTTTGTCTGAATCTGAATGTCACTTACGGTTCGACGGCATCCATTGATCTCATGGATGAAGTGATGGGCTTCGTGCGTCGCGAGTCGTGGATGGAGAGCAATCGTCTCGGTGCAGAGAAGGGCGCATTTCCGGAGTTCGAGCCGAATCGTGAAGCCTACAGTGAGTTTCTCTATAACCAGATCGGGATTCCGAAAGATGTTCCGCTCACGCCGCGTAACTATGAAGTGACGACGATCGCGCCGACCGGAACAATCTCGCTCGTAGCCGAGACTTCGTCGGGCATCGAGCCAAACTTCTCGTGGGCCTACGTTCGCAAAGACACGCTCGGCACGCGCACTTACGTGCACACGCTCGCGGCGAATGCACTCGGCATCGATGTGGACCAGTGTGATCAGGAATCGATAGATGCGGCTGCCGCTTACGTCGTGGAACACGAACACGAGTTGCCGCCGCACTTTATCTCGGCGATGAATATAAGCGCTGAGCAGCACGTTCATGTGCTCGCGGCTGCTCAGCGCAACGTCGACAATAGTGTGTCGAAGACGTGCAATGGCGCCGTCAACGATACGGTAGAATCAGTCGACGCGCTTTATCGCCTGGGCCGTCAGCTTGGCTGCAAAGCTGTCAGTTACTATCGCGATGGTTCGCGTGAAAATCAGGTGCTCACGTCGATGAAAGCCGAAGAGCCGAAGGGTGAGATTGCCTGTAATCCCGAAGCAGTGGTTGAGCCGTTGGAAGAGTCTGTGAGCGCGGCGGAAGCGACTGCGGCTGACGATGCGTCCGCGCGTCAGGAAGCGATCGCACGCGAACATTCTGAGACGATCAAAGTGCCGGCTGTGACTGCGATTCGTATCGAGCGTCCGCGCGAGCTGCGCGGCGCGACGTGGCAGATTCCATTCGACGGTCAGAACCTCTACGTCACGGTTAATCACGACGGCAAGATGATTCAGGAAGTCTTTGCTACTGGTCCAATCAGCGGCGGCGTGGGCTTGCTCGCGTCGAAGATGCTGCGTGGCGGCTTTGACGCCGCGGAAGTAGCGTACAGTTTGAATAAAGTAACTGGCACCCACGCGGTGTGGTTCAATGAGCGCCTGCTTACTTCACCGGAACAAGCCGTCGCGGAATGCATCATGATCACGGTGCGTCGTGTCCAGGATCTACCCGATTCCGCCCGCGCAGTGGCGAGCAAACAGCAATCCCAACACCACCCACAGAAACCCGTCACCGGCGCCATCATGTCCAACATGATCGGCATCTGCCCCGAATGCCACGGCCAACTCGAGCACGCCAGCGGCTGCGACTTCTGCCGTGACTGCGGCTATAGCAAGTGTAAATAGCTTCCGAAATTTTATCCGCCACAAAGAGGCACATAAGGCACAAAAATTCATTTTGTGTCTTATGTGCTTTTTTGTGGCTGCAGATTCTCGATTGACCGATTATCTGATCAGGTAATCGCTAAGGCGCGTTAGCAGACGCTTGTGTCGTTCAGGGCGAAGTCTGGATCGGTCTGATCCATGATTTCGTCAAAGCCCTTTATCTCTTGATGTAATTGGGTGCTTACTCCACATACAAGCAAATCACGATAAGGCGGCATTTCGCGTAGGAAAATGGCTGGACGATTCTTGAGGACCCCGTTGGCTTGAGGCACGGGTGTGAAGACAACATCACCTTGATTCATATTCAGGATTTGATTCTTTGATTAGCTCCAAAGGGTATTCTTCTTCATCTTCACTGTAAGCGTTTTCAAGTCGCTTAGCAGACAGCGCCCGCCATTCTTTACTTTCGTCATCTTTCGGCAACACGGTCACGAGCAGCTTTGTGTTTGGCTCGAGTTCCACTGCCTCATCGAGGAGAATGTGCTGACCATCAAAGTGAGCTGGTATTGTTTGGCTCATATTAATTCTCGACGCATTTTACACTTTGAACCCCTAAGCAAACCAGCCCGGAAATCAGGATCCCACAACCGAAAATTCCAAAGTTGACGGGTGATATTCGGCACAATAATATATCGCTATGCCATATAAGCTTTCGCAGATGCTGGACCGAGAGTTGAAGAAGGGGAGTGCGGAGTTGTTGATTCTGTCGCTCGTCGAGGACCAGCCAAGACATGGGTACGACATCGGCAACCTCATCGAGCAGCGGTCGAAGGGGAGGCTGCGGTTTAATGTGGCGTCGCTTTATCCGCTCCTTTATCGACTCGAAAAGCGCGGGTGGATTCAGGGTCGTTGGGTGGAGAAGGCGGGCCAGCGACGGCGTCGTTACTATCGTTTGACTGCCGAAGGCAAGAAGGTTCTCGCCGCACAGCGTCACAGTTGGCAGGAGTTTGTCGAGGCCATCAACCGCATCACGGGAATTGAACATGCCTGATTGGAGACCAGAAGTTCGTAAGCGACTGTCGCGCCTCAAGCTCGAGCCCGCGCACGAGGCGGAGATTGTCGAAGAGTTGGCTCAGCACCTCGATGACGTTTACCAGCGCTTACTCAAAAGCGGTGCAACTGAAGCGGACTCTAAAATTGCAGCTCTCAACGAACTCGCCACTGACGATTTATTACAAAAAGAAATGCGACGATCTCAAACAACGTTCAAGGAATCCCCAGTAGCTGGTGGACCAGCAAAATCAAACTTGATAGCCGATTTCCTGCACGATCTGCGTTATGCCGCGCGACTGCAACGCAAGAATCCCGGCTTCACGATCGTCGCGGTTATCGCGCTCGCCTTAGGCATCGGCGCGAACACCGCCATCTTCAGTGTCGTGAACACTGTTATCCTCCGCCCATTGCCTTACAAGGATCCCGAGCGACTCGTAATGGTTTGGGAGGACGCGTCCAAGCAAGGTTACCCGCGTGACACTCCCGCCGCGGCAAACTTCGTCGACTGGCGCGATCAGAACCATGTTTTCGAAGGCATGGCCGCGATCTCTGATGAGAGCTTCAACTTAACGGGCTCAGGTGAGCCCGAACGTCTCGAAGGCCACACAGTTTCAGCGGGCCTGTTTCCGCTCCTTGGAGTCGAGCCACACATCGGTCGTGTGTTCACGTCAGCGGAAGACCAGCCCGGCTCACAACATGTGGTCCTGTTGAGCTACGCGTTATGGCAACGACGATTTGGCGGTGACCGAGACATCGTGGGCCAGTCTTTAACACTCAACGGGCAGACTTACATCGTCGTCGGTGTGATGCCGGCGCGGTTTCAGTTTCCTTCAACTGACGATCAGGTGTGGGTGCCCATCGCGTTTACTCAGGAGGATGCGGCAAACCGAAACCGGCACTATCTCCAGGTCGTAGCGCGGCTGAAGCCCGGCGTATCGTTGGCCCAGGCCCAAAGCGAGATGAACACGATCGCGTCGCGCTTGCAGCAGCAGTATCCGGAATCGAATACAGATCTCGGCGCCGCGGTGCAGCCACTCCAGGAACATCTCGTCGGTGACATAAAACCGGCGTTGATGATTTTGCTCGGCGCCGTCGGTCTCGTATTGCTGATCGCGTGCGCGAACGTCGCAAACTTACTGCTCGCGCGAGCGGCGGTGCGCCAAAAAGAGATCGCGGTGCGCGTCGCACTCGGCGCGAAACGCTCGCGATTGATCCGACAGTTTTTGACTGAGAGCGTGTTGCTCTCGATGCTGGGCGGACTGGTCGGGCTCGCCATCGCTTACGGCGGACTGATCCTGTTGAAGGCTTTCATTCCGGAAAACATCTCGCAAGCACGCGAGATCTCGATGGACCTGAAAGTCCTCGGCTTCACGTTTCTTGTCTCAGTAGTAACTGGCCTGATCTTTGGCCTCGCACCCGCAGTTCAAGCTGCCCGTTTCAATCAAATCGAGACGTTGAAAGAAGGTGGTCGCGACGCGGCAACCGGTGGCAGTGGCAAACGCCTGCGCAGCGTGCTCGTAACGGCCGAAGTCGCAATCTCGCTTCTGCTATTAATCGGAGCCGGATTGCTGATCAATAGTTTCCTGCGACTGCGCAATGTCGATCCGGGATTCCGTGCGGAGAATTTGTTGACGATGAAGATCGTGCTTCCTGACACGAAGTACGAAAGGCGGGCGCAGCGCTCGGCGTTCTACACCGATTTGATCCAGCGCGTGCAATCGTTGGGCGGCGTGAAATCGGCCGCGGTCACGACAAACCTGCCGCTGTATCGCCAGGGAAACTCGATTTCGGTCGATATCGAAGGACAGCCTGCGCCACCGCCTGGACAGGAACGAATTATCGTCACCAGAATCATCAGCCCGGGTTACTTCAAAACCATGAGCATCCCGCTCTTGAAAGGACGAGAGCTCGCCGAGCAAGACACTGAAACAACTCCGAACGTCGTAGTGATCAGCGAGTCGATGGCCCGTCGCTACTGGCCCGGTGAAGATGTAGTCGGCAAGCGCATCGCTGTCGGCAGGATAAGAAAGCCGGAAGATTGGATTCAGATCGTCGGCGTAGTTAAAGACGTGCGACAGTTTGAACTAACCGCCGAGCCAAAACCGCAGATGTACCTGACATACAGGCAATTCGGTTTCTTTGACGCGCAGGATCTCGTCGTGAAGACTGATATCGATTCGGCGAGCCTCGCGGCAACGGTGCGAAGAGCTGTCTGGGAAATCGACAAGGACCAGCCAGTCTCGAACATCCGGACGATGGAAGATATTCTGGCCGACTCGATCGCGCGACAGCGGTTCAGCATGTTGCTGCTCGCGATCTTTGCCGGTGTGGCGCTGGTGCTGGCGGGCGTTGGAATTTACGGAGTGATGAGTTACTCAGTGGCCCAACGCACACACGAGATCGGAATTCGCATGGCGCTTGGAGCACAGACTGGCGCGGTTTTGAAACTCGCAATCGGATACGGAATGAAGCTCGTGATAGCCGGACTCGTGATTGGTTTGATTGCGGCGTTTGCGTTGACGCGAGTGATGGCGACACTGCTGTTTGGCGTCACTGCCACTGATCCGACGACGTTCACGTTGATATCGTTATTGCTCATCGCGGTCGCAGTCGTAGCGAGCTACGTACCCGCCCGTCGCGCCACGAAAGTTAACCCCATTATCGCACTGCGCTACGAGTAGTTTTAGCCGCAGATAAACTTCGACTACAATGCGGGCGCTCTCGGCTAATCCAACTTCAGAGGAATAACTTTGAAAAACTTGAAGCTTGCCTGTGTCGCATTGTTTCTGGTCCATTCGCTGGTCGTAGCACAAACGCCGCCCACACGAATCACACCTGAGCCGCCGGTGGGCAAGGGTGTCATAGTGCTCAAGGCCGCGCGGCTCATTGATGGAACCGGCGCTGCTCCGATCAATAATGCAGTCGTAGTGGTCACGGACAATACGATCACGACTGTTGGAGCGGCAGGAGCGGTGAGTATCCCTGCGAACGCGAAGACGATCGATCTCGGCGATGTGACTCTGCTGCCCGGCTTCATCGATGCGCACACGCATCTCGTCGGTCGCGTGTTGGGCGATCCCGAGGGCGACAGTGCCGCCGTGAGAGACTTTGAATCATTTGCGGCGATTCTGAGCGTGGCTAATGCGCGCAATACGTTGCTGGCCGGGTTTACGAGTGTGCGCAATGTCGGCGCGTCCGGAAAGTTTGACGACATGGCATTGCGAAAGGCCATCAACGAAGGCTGGACGCCTGGACCACGCATGATGAGCGCGGGCCACGCGATCGGTATGCGCGGCGGTCACTGCGATGAAAACGGTTTTCGTCCCGGACTATTCGATCCGGGAATCGAAGAAGGCGTAGCTGATGGACCGGAGCAGGTTCGCGCCGCGGTTCGCTATCAAATCAAGTATGGCGCTGACGTGATCAAGACGTGTGCTACGGGCGGTGTGTTGTCGGAAGGTGATGCGGTCGGCGCGACGCAGTACACGTATGAAGAGTTGAAAGCAATGGTCGACGAGGCCACGAAGTTGGAACGGAAAGTGGCGGCGCATGCGCATGGGACCGAAGGGATCAAGATCGCGGTGCGCGCTGGTGTCTCATCGATCGAGCATGGGTCTTTTCTTGACGAGGAAGGCGCGCGCTTGATGAAAGAGCGCGGGACGTTTCTGGTGCCGACGTTATCGGCGTCGGAGGCGGTCGAGCGGGCAGCGAAATCAGGAGTGTTGAAGGGATTGCGCGCGGAGAAGGCGTTAGCGGCTGCGGCGGCTGCGCGTAACGCAATCAAGATCGCGGTTGCGAATAAGATTCCGATTGCACTCGGAACGGATGCCGGCGTCGTGCCGCACGGGACAAACGCGCACGAGTTTGTACTGATGGTTCAGTGGGGCGGAATGAGTCCGATGGATTCTATCGTCGCGGGCACTTTGAATGGCGCGAAGTTGTTAGGTTGGGACAAACACCTCGGGTCGCTCGCGGCGGGCAAGTGGGCCGACATCGTCGCCGTTCCAGGCGATCCGTTGAAAGATATTGAGACTATGCAGAAGGTCGTGTTCGTGATGAAGAACGGGATCGTTTATCGAGACAAAGACTAGTACACAAAAGGGCACAAAAGACACAAAACAGAAATTCATTTTGTGTCTTTTGTGCTTTTTGTGTACTACTTGATCTCGTCCCAGATGAGCGTGTGCCTGGTTTCTTTCAGCAGCAGCGAGCCGATGATGAAGGTCAGTGCGGCGACGGTGATTGGGTAGTAGAGGCCGGCGTAGATATTGCCGGTTTTTGCGACTACGGAGAGGCCGATCACCGGGAGTAGACCGCCGAAGACGCCGTTGCCGATGTGATAGGGCAGTGAGAGCGAGGTATAACGGATCTTTGCCGGGAATGCTTCGACGAGGTATGCGGCGATTGGGCCATATACCATCGTGACGAAGAACACCTGAATGAATACCAGCAGGATCAGTTTCAGTGCGATGGGTGAGCTGAGCAGGGAAGCGAAGTCGGTGTAAGGCAGAACTTCTTTCGCGGGTTGCCGCACGCCGTTAACCTCCGTCTGCGGGATGAGACTGATAGCTCCGGTGACTGGATTCGGCCGGGAGACTGCCGTCACCACGTTCGAGCCAGCCGCGCGTTGCATCGCGACATAGATCGGCATGTAAGACACCGCTGCCAGCAAACATCCAGCCATCATGATCCACTTGCGTCCGATACGATCCGAAAGCGCGCCCATAAACACGAAGAGCGGCATCGCGAACAACAATGCAATCGCCACGATGTATTGCGCCGACCGCGCGTTCACTCTCAGCACGGTTTGCAGATAGAAGAGCGCGTAAAACTGTCCTGTGTACCAAACCACGCCCTGTCCCGCAGTCGCTCCGAACAGCGAGATCAGCACTCGCTTCAAGTTGTCCCAATGCGTAAACGCTTCGACCAGCGGCTTCGCCGACGTCATGCCGGCACTCTTGATCTGACTAAAGATCGGCGACTCTTTCATGCGCATTCGAATGTAAAGCGAAATAGCAACGAGGAAGATCGAGATGATGAACGGCACGCGCCAGCCCCACGCGCTAAACTGCGCACTCGACATCGAGTTTTGCACGATGATGCTGACTGCGAGCGACATGAACAGCCCGAGCGTCGCCGTGATCTGAATGAAACTCGTGTAGAAGCCGCGCCTTTCGTCCGGCACGTGCTCGGCGACGTAAACAGCAGCGCCACCATATTCACCGCCAAGCGCGAGCCCTTGCAGCACGCGAATGATCAGGAGAATGATCGGCGCGGCGAGTCCGATTGAATGAAACGTCGGCAGGAAACCAATCGCGGCAGTTGCGCCGCCCATGATCAGCAAGGTCACGAGAAACGCGTACTTGCGTCCCACGAGATCACCGATGCGTCCGAAGAAGAGCGCACCGAAAGGACGGACCACAAACCCGACAGCAAACGTCGAGAGGTAAGCGATCAACGCGAGTGTGTTGTTGCCGTCCGGATAGAAGAGCGGCGAGATTGTTACAGCGAGACTGCCGAAGATGTAGAAGTCGTACCACTCGATCATGGTACCGACTGCGGAAGCGGCGATGACTTGCCACGGATTTCCAGAGACGGAAACGCGTGGAGATCCGTGGCTCGTCGTAACCATTAACGATTCTGCGTGCCCGTCATATTGCGCATCGGCATCTGAAGCCTGCCATCCGCGCCATTCGTGAGGGCCAGAAACGCTGAATCCTGTCTGAGCGAATCAAACACCGCATCAACGCGTGCTTCCATCATCTCCTTCGCCCGCACTGACTGGTAACGCTCATAACGGAAGAAGTGCCTTTGCAGCAGCGCGAGTGCTTCGCGACGATGCCCAGTCTGCGCAAAGATCGCCGCGAGGTTGTACGACGCCGGCAGCAGGTTGCGATTCTCACGCGCGATCTTCAGCGCTTCGTCGCCGTTTCCTGAAGCGGCCATGAAGACTGCCGCAAACACGAGGTTGTATGGATCCTTCGGATCGAGTGCGAGAGCTTTTTGCGTGTAAACATTGCCCTGCACGAGATCGCCTTCGGAGTTCCAGTAGACCGCGAGATTGCGATACGCCAGTGCGAGTGGAAACTCCGCTACTGACTGCTCCATCAGCGAGAGCCCTTTCTTAAACTCGCCTTCATGAATCGTCATCTTGCCGAGTCCGTGCAACGCGACTGCACGCGCAACAGAGTCGGCAGGCATGTTGAGGATCTTGTTGAAGGTGGTTCTTGCTTTGTCCCACTGGCCAGTGTGATGACGATAAACCTCGCCGAGGTAACGAAGCGGCGTCGGGTCGGCGGGATCCATCTCGCTCGCTTTGCGGTAGAGCCGCTCGGCAGTCACGTATTGCTCAGCAATCTCGGCTCGCAAACCGCGGCGCATCACGGCTTCAATGCGCGCACTCTGAACACGATCCAGCACCGGCGCGGCCGGAATGCTGCCGATTTCACCAACGCCCAGCTTCTTCAACTCCTTCGCGGCCTCTTTCGACTTCTTCGGAAACAGGCACGTCTCCTCCGCGACTGGCTTCAGTAACGCGATTGCGCCCTGGTTGTCGCCGGCTTTGGCTTTCTCTTTCGCGTCCTTTAGCTGCGTGTCGAGCGCAGTTTCACGTTCCTTCATCTCGGCGTCGACGACTTTCTCGACCTGATCGACTTTGAGCTTGCCGCCGGTGTTTTCGATCTTCTTGATTGGAGAGCCATCAGCCTTGGCCAGAATTGCGACGGGCAAAGCGGAGTCGCCAATGATCGGCTGCAACTCAGGCGTCTTGGCGTCAGCAACTGTCATCGCGACGCACTGCGCCGAGTAGAGCGTGAGAATTCGTGATTGCCGCAGGCTCGATTTCTTGATCTCGTCGTTGCTCGCGGGGAACCAGTAAAGGATCAGTCCTTTATTCGGAGTGCTACTGGCTGCCCAGACCTTCCACGGCACATTGTAAACAGGAGGCGCGGGACCGTCGTGGCCGCCGCCACCGCCGCCGACACCGCCAGTTCCGCCGCCACCACCGCCGCCGCAGGTGGCCCACGCCGGCGAGAGTGAGAATAGAACCATCAAAATAGTCGCGAGTGCGCGTGAAAGTTGAGTTTTCATACAGCTGTTTGTACCTTTCGTTGTTCAGGCGAGTTAGCAGCGGATTTTATAGCACAACGTTTGTTCCGCAAAGGCAAAACCCATCAATAAGACCGGCAACCTTCAGTAGTTATTTCCGGTCTTATTTGCATTCTTGGCATTTTTACAGAATTATTACTCGTCCGAATTGGTTTCGCACCTAAACATCGGCTATACAAACACTATGAAGATCCTGCTTGTGAATCCGGAGTTCCCGGACACGTACTGGAGTTTCCGTCACGCGCTGCCGTTCGAAGGCAAGCGCTGTGTTTTTCCGCCACTCAGTCTCATGACAGTTGCCGGCCTGTTGCCGCGTTCCTGCGAGCGGCGCCTGGTCGATCTGAACATCGAGCGATTGAAAGATTCGCAGATCGAGTGGGCAGACATGGTCTTCATCACCGGCATGTTGGCTCAGAAGGAGTCGCTGCACGAAACGGTGAGACGCTGCAAGCAAATGGGCAAGCGCATCGTTTTGGGTGGACCATACGTCACCAGCACCATCGAGGAACTGCCTTACGCCGACCATATCTTTCAGGGTGAAGCCGAAACAACCCTGCCGCAGTTTTTCAAGGACTTCGAGCGCGGCGAAGCGAAACGCACTTACAAAGCACCCGAGCGCCCGCCGATGTCACTCGCGCCGGTTCCGGATTTCAGTCTCGTTAATCTCAAGAAATACAGTTGCATGTCGGTGCAGTACTCGCGCGGCTGTCCGTTCTCGTGTGAGTTTTGCGACATCATCGAGATCTACGGCCGCATTCCGCGCACAAAGAGCAACCAGCAGATGATTGCCGAGTTTGACGCGCTGAAACGACTCGGCTGGCGCGGTCCGCTGTTCATCGTCGACGACAACTTCATCGGCAACAAGAAGAACGTCAGACTGCTGTTGCCCGAGTTGATCGAATGGCAAAGGAAGAACGGATTTCCGTTTTCGTTGTTGACTGAAGCGAGTGTAAACCTCGCGGACGACGACGACCTGTTAGTCTCAATGAAAGACGCCGGCTTCCGTCGCGTGTTCCTCGGCATTGAGACGCCGGTCGAGGAGAGTTTGAAAGAAGCGCAGAAGTCGCAGAACCGCGGCAACCTGCTCGACTCGGTGCGAAAGATCCAGAGCCGCGGCATGGAAGTAATGGCGGGCTTTATCGTCGGTTTCGATAACGACCCCGAAGACATCTTCGAACGTCAGATCGAGTTCATTCGTGAAAGCGCGATCCCGATGGCGATGGTGGGAATGCTCAATGCGCTGCCCGACACGCAACTCTGGAAACGACTCGAACGCGAAGGCCGGCTACTCGGTTCTGACGCGACCGGAAACAACACCATCGCCACCGTCAACTTCATCCCGAAGATGGACGTCGACAAACTCATCGCCGGCTATCAAACCATCATGCGTACGATTTACAAGCCGAGCGAATACTACCGTCGCGCGCTCGAGTCGTTGCAACGTACGCCACAGGACTTTCCGGAGGCGCACCAGTATCACGGGCTCAAAGCGTTGAGTGCGTTTCTGCGTATCGCGTTCAAGCTCGGTGTGCTCGATGCGGAGCGTCGCGAGTTCTGGCGTTTCTTCCTCGAAGCGGCGCACAAACATCGCGATCGCATGACGGAGTTGCTGCGACATGCGGCGATGGCCTACCATTTCCGTAAGTTGAACGAGTCCTACGGCGATACGTGAGCTCTTCGAATCATTCGGCCTTTGCTGCTTTACGTCACCGCGATTTTCGGCTTCTTTGGTTAGGCCAGATTGTGTCTATCACTGGGTCGCAGATGCAGTCTGTCGCGATCAACTGGCACGTCTATCTCCTCACAAAATCCGCATTCGCACTTGGATTGGTTGGTCTGTTTCGCGGTGTGCCGATCATCGTCTGCTCGCTTGCCGGCGGCGTTGTTGCAGACGCGGTCGATCGCAAGAAGCTGATGATCGTGACGCAAAGCATCATGCTCGCGTCCGCGGCAGTGCTGACCGCCGCGACGCTTGGCGGGCTCGAGAGCGTTTGGCCCATTTACGTACTCAGCGCATTGAGCGCCGCAGCTCAGGCCTTCGACACTCCGGCACGCCAGGCACTCATGCCCATGCTCGTTCCCGAAGAAGATTTTCCGAACGCCGTCAGCCTCGCAGTGATTGTCTTCAATGTCGCGATCATTGTTGGACCAGCAATCGCGGGCTTCATCCTTGCCGAGACCGGGCCGGGAATCATTTACGGCATCAACGCCCTCTCGTTCATGGCCTTGATTGCTGCCGTGATCGCGATGCGAGTCAGTGGTAAGCCCGATTTGCAACGCGGACGGAAAGAAGCATTGAGTTTCGGAGCGCTCAAAGAAGGATTGCGGTTCGTTTGGCAGACGCCGATCATCGTGCAGACGATGACGCTCGACTTCGCGGCCACGTTCTTTGGTTCGGCGACTTTGCTGTTGCCGATCTTCGCGCAGGAACGTTTGCACGTTGGTGCGCGTGGTTATGGATTTCTTGCGGCGGCGCCCGCGGTCGGATCAGTTTTGACAGCGCTCGTGATGGCGCGGCTCGGAACACTGCGACGGCAAGGACGGCTCGTCGTCGCTTCGGTCGCAGTGTTTGGTGTTGCGACAGCGGCATTCGGAGTCTCGACCGTTTACTGGATCTCGTTGCTGATGCTTGCGACGCTGGGTGCGGCCGACACGGTCAGCACGGTCCTGCGGCAGACGATCCGACAGCTCGTCACGCCGAATCATTTGCGCGGGCGCATGACGTCGATCAACATGATGTTCTTCATGGGTGGCCCACAGCTCGGTGAACTCGAGGCCGGCACAGTCGCGGCGGTGATCGGCGCGCCGCTGTCAGTCGTGGTAGGCGGGATGGGCGCACTCATCTGCGCCGCACTCGCCGCAGTGAAGTCGAAAAGTCTGATGGAGTTTGAGATTTAGATGACCTGGACGACGGCGGAAACAAACAAGCATCAGGACCATGTCATCGCGCACGTGATTGGTGCGACGCCGCTCAGTTACTTCATCCATGACGAGACTGCGTATGTGCTGCTCGACATTGGATTCATTTGGAACATCTACCTCGATATCGAAATGGGACTCGTGCCGGAACGAATGGCGCTCTCCGAGTTAGGCGTCGATGTTGATTCGCTGGAGAGAACGAGTGTTGAGTGCGGACCGATCGAATCGGTGGAGTTGTTTGAGGATGGACAAGAGAGACGTTTGATTTTGAATTGCGAACACGGATCGTTGGCGCTTGAAACTTCATTGAGCCACAGATGGATCCGTGTCCATCCGTGGCTCAACTGATCATTTATTCAGCGACGACCAAAAGTTGGTTATCAACTGACTTCACGCCCTTCACCTGTTTGACTAACTTCTCAACCTGAGTCTTCATGGCTTCGGTCTTAACCGTTCCTAACAACGTGACCTTGCCGTCGAGCACTGAAGCCGTGATGCCGAGTGTCGACATGTCAGGATCGTCCGAGATCTTCTTGTCGACGGCGGCCTGAATCGTGGAGTCCATGTTCACGCTTTCAGTTGGAACCGTCGCCGGAGCAGTTGTCCCACCGGCTGGCGGAGTCACGACGATCGGCGGCGGCTGTGTTGCGGGTGCCGGTTGCTGAACGATCACCGGAGGTTGTTGCACTGGCGCCGGCTGCTGCACGATCGTTGTCGGCGGCTGCGTTGCCGCGACGTTAGCATTGTCGGTTGCCGGCTGACTGCTTATCCAAAACAGGACCAGCATCGTTATCAACGCGATAGCAACCACGACGAGTACGCCGACCATGCCCGCGGAAATTCCGCCGTTGTCTCGCACCGATTGTGTATGCACGACTTCACGTCTTTCGTTTGGTGTTTCCACTACCACTCGGCTTTTTCTTGCCTGTTCTTCATCGTATGCCATCATTAACCTCCGTTATCGATACAGTTTGTCGAGAGTTTTATTAGTTACCAGTACTGTTTGTGATAAAGCTTGCGAATGCGATTGAGCGTCTGCCGACATGATCGTTCCAGTGACGACGAGCAAGGTCCAGACGATTAATAGTGCGAGTAGCCGTTTCATACCTGACCTGACCTCCCCATGTTCATGCTGACCTCGGGTGATGCCAAAGGCTTTGGCAAACACCATTCCTCAACCGTAACTGGTGAAATTGTTTGAAAAGAAGCGAAACGCGGAAAGATTGAGTACACAACTCGATCTTACGAGTGTTTCGGCTCGTTTGAAATCAATACATTCCTCCCGCAAAGGCGCAAAGGCGCAAAGAAGACCTTCGGCACCGGAGGTCTTCTTTGCGCCTTTGCGGGAGATGTTCTACCTTGTCTTCTATCAACGCACATGACAACAGCAATCGTTCATCATCCAATCTTTCGCGAACACGACACCGGGCCGGGACATCCTGAGAATCCTTCACGCTACACGGTGGTGATGGACGCGCTGCGTGGCGACACGGATCTCTGGTCCAGGTTGCGCGAAGTCGAAGCGCGCGAAGCTCCACGCGGCGACATCCAGGCCGCGCACTCACCGCAGCTCTACAAGCTCATCGAGAAAGTCGTCAGCGAAGGCATTGGCTATCTCGACGGCGACACGATCGTCTCGATGCGTTCACTCGACGCCGCGAAGCGCGCAGCCGGTGCTCCGTGCCACGCTATCGATCTGATCATGTCTGGTGAAGTGAAGAACGCTTTCGTCCCCGTGCGTCCGCCGGGCCATCACGCGACTGAAGAACGAGCGATGGGCTTTTGTCTCTTCAACAACGTCGCGGTGGCGGCGCGTTACGCGCAACAGAAGTATCCCGAGATCGAGAAGGTCGCGATCATCGATTGGGACGTGCATCACGGCAACGGCACGCAGGGAATCTTTTACGACGATCCGACGGTCTACTTTTTCTCGTCGCACCAGTATCCGTGGTATCCGGGCACTGGATCGCGTGGTGAGAAGGGAACTGGACGCGGTCTGGGATTCACGTTGAATCTGCCACTGCGTGCGGCGACGCCGGCCGCGGACCACAAGCGCGCGTTTGAAGCCGCGCTCGAAGACATGTCAGCGAATTTCAATCCTGATTTGATCATCATCTCGGCGGGATTCGATTCGCATCTCGGCGATCCGCTCGGTCAGTTACGTCTCACGGATGAGGATTTCATCGACATGACGAGAACGCTAAAGCAATGGGCGGCGAGCAGCTGTAATGGCCGACTCGTTTCGTGTTTGGAAGGTGGTTACAACCTGCAAACACTTGGTGAGACTGTGCGTGTTCACGTAGCCGAATTAGAAACAGGATGACAGGATTAAGCAGGATTTTCAGGATGTAGTATCATTTCCTCACATGCCTGCCCGAGAGTCTGTAGCAAAAAATGAGCGGCTTCAACGTGTCTTTCTAATCGACTCGATGTCGCACATTTTCCGTGCGCATTTCGCGCCGATGCAGAACCGCGCGGCGCCGCTCGCAACGACGCAGGGGCTCGTCACGCAAGCCGCCTACATCTTCACCAACATGCTGCTCAAGCTGTTGCGTGAAGAGAAGCCCGACTACATCGCCGCCATTTTTGAGTCGCGCGAAAAGACGTTTCGACACGAGACGTTCGCCGACTACAAGGCAAACCGTGTTGCAATGCCCGACGACCTCGCGAAGCAGATGCCGTACATTTTCCGGCTCTGCGAAGTGCTCAACATTCCGGTCATCAACTTTCCCGGTTATGAAGCTGACGACGTGATCGGCACGCTCTCGCAGCAAGTCGCCGAGATGAAGATGCAGGCCGTGATCGTTTCGAACGACAAAGACATGTGCCAGCTCGTCCACGATCCTTACGTCATCTGCATGAGGCAGAATTCGCAGGTCGCGAAGCGCAAAGTGCCCGTGCCGCCGATCGAGTGGTGCGACGAAGCGTGGGTCGAGAACAAGTTTGGCGTGACTGCCGACAAGCTCGTCGATCTGCTGGGATTGATGGGCGACTCGATCGACAACATCCCCGGCGCGCCCGGTATCGGCTCGAAAGGCGCGGTGCAGATCATTCAGCAGTTTGGATCGATCGAAGCGGCGCTGGCGGGCTGGGAGTCAGTGAAGCACAAAACTTACCGTGAATCGCTGCGCAACAACGCTGACTTGATTCGACAGTCACGCGAGCTTGCGCGCATTCGCTGCGATCTCGAAGTGCCGTGGAGTCTTGAAGAGATCAAAACGCGACCACCGGATCGCGCGGCCGCTTACGAGCTTTTCCACGAATTGGAATTCGTGCTCCTGACGAAAGAATACGCTGACGCCGCGGTGCAGCGACCTGCAAGCGCCGAGTCAGCACGTAATTACAAGATCATTCAGGCGACGAGTGATCTCGACGATCTCGTCCGCACACTTTTCGACGCGGAGAGTGTCGGAGTTGCTGTTGCTGATTCGACGCCGGCGGGAACAGGTGAGCAGGAGTGTTTCACTGAGCTACAAGCAACACGCGGAATCGCGTTTTCGACGAAGCCCGGCGTCGCGGCGTACGTCGATCTTGAAAAGTTTTCTGGCGGCATGGATACCGCAATCAACACGCTGCGTGATGTGTTGTCGAATGGTCTGATCGAGAAGTCGATCCACGACGTGAAGCGCGCGGTCGGGCTGCTCGATCGTTTCAACATCAAGCTGGAAGGTGTGAAAGACGATACGTATCTCGCCGCCTACCTGCTCGATCCGTCGCGCAGCAAATACGAGCTCGGCGATCTCGCAAAGGAAGCGCTCAACGTCGAACTCAGCGACACGCCGCCGGCGAACTGGCCCGAGACTGCGTGGCAGACTGTTGTCGCCGCCGATCTGACGGCGCAAACGGCCCACGTCCTGCACAACCGCATACTCGATAAAGGTCTCGAAACGATCTACTCGGAAGTCGAACTGCCGCTTGCGCCGTTGCTCTATCGCATGGAGCGCAACGGACTGAAAGTCGATCCGAAAGTCCTCGCGGATCTTTCAAACTACATCGGCCAGGAGTTGCACAAGCTGACCGTGCAGATCTATCAACTGGCCGGACGCGAGTTCAACATCGGCTCACCGAAGCAAGTGGGCGAAGTGCTCTCCGATCTGAACATCGACATCGGTCGCAAGACTTCAACAGGTCGCGTCTCGACCAGCAAGGCAGTGCTCGAAGAGCTCGCGCAGCAGTTTGAGCTGCCGCGCCTGATCATCGACTATCGCGAGCTCGACAAACTGAAGAGTGTTTACACCGACGCGTTGCCGCAACAGATCGCGACTGACGGCCGCATTCACTGCCAGCTCAACCAAACCGTGGCCGCGACTGGACGACTGTCGTCGAGCGATCCGAACCTGCAGAATATTCCGATTCGCAGCGAAATGGGACGTCGTATTCGTCGCGCTTTCGTCGCCGACAAGGGCAACAAGATCATCTCAGCTGATTATTCGCAACTCGAGTTACGCCTGCTGGCCCACATCACGCAGGATCCGGTGATGCTCGAAGCGTTTCAGAAAGGCGAAGACATTCACGCGCGCACGGCGCGACTCGTCTTCGGCGCGAAGACCGACGAGGAGCTCAAAGAAGCGCGCCGGTTTGCGAAGATCGTGAACTTCGCTATCGCTTATGCGATCGAGCCGTGGGGTCTCTCGCAACGCGTGGGTATCTCGCGCGCGGAGGCGAAGAAAGTTATCGAGGACTACTACAACACTTACAAAGGCGTACGGCGTTACATGGAGGAGGTTCCGATTCGCGCGCGCGAGTATGGCTACGTCCGGTCGATTTATGGTCGCATTCGACTGCTGCAGGGAATCACCGATCGCAACGCAAACATTCGCAAAGCCGCGGAACGCGAAGCCATCAACATGCCGATCCAGGGAACGGCCAGCGACATCGTGAAGATCGCGATGTTGAAGGTTGATGAAGAGTTCAAACGTGCGAAACTGGAGTCGCGCTTGTTGATGCAGGTGCATGATGAGTTGCTGGTGGAAGTGCCGGAGAAAGAGGTGACGAAGGTCAGTGAGATACTGAAGCACGAGATGGAGACGGCGGTTTCGCTTGATGTTCCGCTTGTGGCTGATGTTGGCGTAGGTGACAATTGGATGGACGCGAAGCCTTAGATAAGTCTTATGAAGCCCGCGCCGGAAAAACATCCTGAAGTTGTGTATCGCCGCCCAGGCGTTCCCGTTACGGGTGCCGCGTCTGAGAAAAGAAGTGGTTATGCGCCCGCAATTGTGCCGCTTGTAATCGGATTCTGTCTCTTGCTGGCGGTGATTTTAGCGTTGGGCTTGCGGAGCACGACCGAAATGAAGAACTATGCGTCCGATGCTCGCATCCTTACCCTTGGGTATTCAACCCATCTCAATAACTTATTAGACCTGAAACTGAAGCTGGTCAATCTGAATAACGAAGCCCGTTTACGTGATGCAAGGCAGGCACGGCGGGAAATAGAACCACCTTTCGATCTTAACGTCGCTGCAGCCCGAGATGAAGTGAACGCGATGTATGCGAAATTGGGCCCTGCACCCATGGACGTCAAATCTGAAGACTGGGATGACCTGAAGAAACATCTTCAAGAGTACATTGAAGTCACTCAAGATCGTCGAGAGTATAACCTCAAGGGCTTCGATAAATATGAAGCCGTCGAAAAGGATTTGAACCGTTTAATACCGGCAGCCGAAGACCGGTACGCCCACGTTTCCGAAAAGTTGGTCACTTATCAAACGCAAGCTTACAAATCGTTACTTTCATGGAGTGTGTTAGCGCTTCTTGTTGGTGCTTTGGTAGCCGCTGGGACGATCTGGCAAGTCCAGCGGCACTTCAGCGCCATGCGTCGCAGTGTCTTCGAAACGCAGCGTGAGCGAACATTTACCACTCAACTGCTCGAAGGAATGGTTAGCGCCATTGCCGCGATCGACAACGACGACCGAATCCGTAGCGCCAACGCAGCCTTCTTCCGGATCTTTCCGAACGCCAGCATCGGTGCGTCTGTGCTTGAAAAACTCGGACCAGAAGACGCGATGATGATGTTGGAGACGGTGACTGCCATTCGCGTCCAGCGCGCTACTTATCACGGTCGCCTCATCGCACAGGTTGAAGACGAAGACAAAGCCTTCGACGTTTATTCATCGCCGCTCGCAATCAATGGCGAGCCCGGACAGATCGTGACGCTCGTCGACGCCACCGAAGCGGCCGCGGCAGAGCGCACGCTACGTCGCAGCGAATCACTCGCCGCCGTGGGCCAGGCGACGACTCAGGTCGCACACGAGATTCGCAATCCGCTTGGCAGCATTCGCCTCGGCGTTTCGATGTTGCGCGACAGCGTCACCGATCAGGACGCGCTGAACACCATCGAGCTCGTCGAGCGCGGCATCAAGCATCTCAACAAGCTGGTTGTAGACGTCACGCAATTCTCGCGTCAGAAAGAGCTGGAGCGATCTGAAGTTGATCTACACGAGTCGCTCGAGCGCAGTATCGATCTCGTCACTGAGAGAATCGCTGAGAAGAACACGACCGTGGAGAAGCAGTTCGCTGCGAGATCGATCGTGGGCCAGTGGGATCCGTACCAGTTGCGGCAGGTGTTTGTGAACGTGATCGCGAACGCTGTCGATGCGAGCCAGGAAAATTCCGAAGTACTAATTTCGACCGAACTGGTCGCGCCCGAGACTAACGGCGATGGTCAGCCGGCTCGCGGCTACGCGCGCATCACGATCGCGGACCACGGCAAAGGAATGGACAAAGTCACGCGCGATCGAATCTTCGAACCATTCTTTTCGACGAAGAAACGCGGAACGGGACTGGGCCTCGCGATCGTGAAGCAAATCGTCGAACAACACGGCGGCCGTATCAGCGTCGACAGCGAACCGGGCAAAGGTTCCCAATTCCGCATCGACTTGCCAGTTTAGCCACGGATTACACCGATAGCTTTTTTTGCCGCCTCGATCGTTTGTTGGATAACTTCATCCGTATGCGCGAGACTCACAAAACCTGCTTCGAACTGTGACGGCGCGAGGTAAACACCTTCCTCCAGCATCGCGTGAAAGAACTTTCCATAACGTTGCCGGTCAGACTTGTTTGCAGTGTCCCAATCCACCACCGGCTCGTCAGTAAAGAAACTGGTCCACATCGAGCCAACGCGGTTCGTCACCGTCTTGACGCCCGCTTCTCCGGCGGCATCTGCCAGTCCTTCACACAACTTCCTGCTCGCAATCTCGAGTCGATCGTAAACGGATTTATCTCGCAGCCGTCGTAAAGTGACGAGTCCTGCCGTCATCGAAAGCGGATTTCCGGATAACGTTCCAGCCTGATAAATAGCTCCAGCCGGCGCGATGTTGTTCATGATCTCGCGACTGCCGCCGTAAGCTCCGACGGGCAGACCACCACCGATGATCTTTCCGAGCGTCGTGATATCGGGCGTGATGCCGTAAAGCTCCTGCGCGCCGCCGCGAGCGAGACGGAAGCCTGTCATGACTTCATCGAAGATCAAAAGTGCACCGTGGTCGCGAGTGAGTTTGCGCACGGCTTCGAGATAGCCAGCGCGCGGCGGCACGCAGCCCATGTTGCCGACGACGGGCTCGATGATCACCGCCGCGATGTCAGTGTGTTCGGCAAAGACTTTTTCGAGCGCGGGAACGTCGTTGAAGGGAAGCGTGAGTGTGTTTTGCGCGAGGGCGGCGGGAACGCCGGGGCTGTCGGGCAGTCCGAGTGTGGCGACGCCCGAACCCGCTTTCACGAGCAGACTGTCAGCGTGGCCATGATAGCAACCTTCGAATTTCACGAGCTTCGTTCGACCAGTGACGCCGCGCGCGAGGCGAATCGCGGACATCGTCGCTTCGGTGCCGCTGCTCACCATGCGCACCATCTCGATCGATGGAACGGCGTCGACGACTTCCTGCGCGAGCTCGATTTCGAGTTCCGTTGGAGCGCCGAAGCTCGTGCCGCCGGCCGCAACTTCCTGCACTGCGGCGACGAGTTCTTCGTCCGCGTGACCGAGGATCATCGGCCCCCACGAGCCGACGTAGTCGATGTATGTGTTGCCGTCGACGTCGGTGATGGTGGCGCCGCGTGCGGAGCGGATGAAGCGCGGTGTGCCGCCGACGCCGCGAAACGCGCGGACGGGCGAGTTAACACCACCGGGGATCAGGTTTTGAGCGATCGCGAATAATTCATCTGACTTGGTCATGTTCGAAGAATATCACTGAGCCGCAGATTTACGCGGATAAACGCTGGTCTGCGTTCATAGCCTGGGAATGGATTCTTTGGGCTCCACCGTGATTGAGCGAAAGCGCGAGAGGCGGACGAGGCCGGGCGCGGCGCCTTTAGGCTTCGATAAAAATTTCCGCTCCGTGTAGTGGATGACGACTTTCGCATCTTCGCTCGCCTGGCTGAACTTTCCTGCAAGCTGTGCGGCCTCGATGATGGTCCGTTGCGGAATCTCCTTTCGCGTCGGGTTGCGAATGACGACGTGCGAGCCCGGATAATCGCCCGCGTGCATCCAGAGATCACTCGGCTGGGCCACGCGAAACGTCAGGTTGTCGTTATCACGCGCGGCACGCCCGACGAGGATCTCGTATCCGTCAGTCGAAAGATATCGACGCACACCGCTGATCTTTTCCGTCTTCGCGGATTTTTTTGGAGCTGATTTAGGAGCGGGCGCCGGTTTCTCGAACGTGTCCAACGCGGCTTCGTCTCGCGACTGAATGATCGCGTCGAGCTGTTGCAACCGCCGTTCAAGCACCGCTGTTTCGCGATCGATCTGCTTCAGCCGTTCCGCGATCTCGTCGGCCGCGTGTTTTGCTTTCGTGTACTGTCGAAAGCGCGCGGCAGCTTCGTCCTGCAGCGAGCGATGTTCATCGACTTCGATCTCGATCTCAGGCGCGCCGTCCGCGTAATAGTCGGTGATGCGGACTTTGTTTCCTTCACGCACGGCGGTCGCGATGTTTGCTAGCAGCAGATCGCCGACACGTTTGTGTCCCTCTGGATCGCCATGTCGCACGAGATCTCCGCGAAGATTGTTTTGTAACTTGCGTTGCTGCCGGATCGAGTTCGTCACTCGCGATCGGATCGCTTTCGCGTTCGTGTCAAACGCTTTCGCGGCGTCGAGTGCGGAGAAATATTTGTCGAGTTGAGCGGATGGTGGTCCAGGCTCAAGCTGGAAACTTTCCGGCGGCCCCCTTAGCGGTCTTGGCGGCGATTGATAAACCTGATGAATTCGCGTCTGCGCCGGTTCGCGCAAGATCGCGTCGATGCGATTCAGCTCGTCGAGAAGAAAAACGTCTGCGGTGCGGCCGGTGAGTTGAATAACAAGACGCCAAAAAACATCTTCCCTGCGGAAAGTGAGACGAACGATCCGGTCTAAAGGATCTTTTGAGATGTTTACTACATGCGCGCCGCTGAGCCTGGACCGCATTGCCTGACCGAACGAACCGAGGCCCACAGACTGCTTCTCCAAATCCTTTGTGCGACGCCGAATCAGGTATAAACGGGGATTAGAAGGATCTACGCTGATGAACAGAAACTCACCACGCAACCCGAAATCGATCGCAAACGAAACCGGCCCGAGTTGATAGATCTTCCCGAAAAAACGCCCCGTCAGAGCGTCTCGAAGCTCTTCAACAACTCTTTGAATTAACACGTTTACGTAGTGACGACAGCGGTGCGTGTGAAGCGATCGTGGGCCGTGTAACCTTCGCGGCTAATCAAAGCGTAAAGAATCCCAACGACCGTTGCCAGCGAGAACAGGTAGAAGAATGATCGACCAATCGACTGTCCGCCAGTTGGAATCAGACCAGTCTTAGTATCGATAATGCGCAGTGAGAGCAAGCGCATGGCCCACGTGCGACCAGTCAACGCAGTCAGCAATGTCAGATAAAGAAACGTCACGACGATCCAACTTCCCGCCAGCACTCCAATGACTTGCGGATCGCGCAGGTTGCTGCCAGTGAGATACATCGCGCCCGCAATCGGCGAACTCAACAGCGCACAGAAAATCAGATCGAGCAGCGCACTCACGAGACGACGAAAACCGGATGCGCTGCGACGGTCCAAATCTTCCACGCAAAGCGTCTTCGAAATGGAATCGAGATAGTTGAGCGCGGGATCGTTATCGTCGCGTATCAAACGCTTCGGCGCTGCTCGCGGCGCCTCGATTTTTGGTTCTTCGATGACAGGCTCGCTCATCGTTACAACCGCGAGATGATGTGTCTTCTCCACTGTCACCCCTGGTTCGACGGCAGTAACCTCCGGCTCAAAAGCGAGTTCCGGGGTTGAGGGAACCGTATCGCTCATGTCGTTTTCTTCTCGCTCGGGTGCGTACGCAACCGCAGTCGCCAGGTTGGTGCGTGGTTGACGATGCTCGGCGGGCGCTGTTTGGTGTGCTCGTTCGATTCGTTTGAGCGCGGCAGCGACCAGAGGATTCATGGCCGGCATTGGCGCTGGCGGCAGTAATTCCAATTGTGGCAATTCCAATTGCGGCGGGTTAACTGCGGCCTCAACCCTTTGTCGCTCGGCTTCGGCTGCCTCGCGAGCGGCTTCGCGTGCGCGTTTTTCCTGAACTTCACGCACGCGCTCGCTCAACTCTTTGCGCCACTCCGGCATCGAGTTTCGCGAAACACCGGGAAACTCGATGAGCGTCGATCTCTTTTCTGTGGCGCGAGTCGAATCGTTGGGGGATGAGTCCATATTCGAGGCCGCATACTACAAGAATAACTTTAAGTGGTCAATGAGAAAATAATGTAGGAGTAAGAGTTAGGCCACGGATAAAAACAGATGAACACGGATCAGACCTGAACAGTGTTTATCCGTGTCATCCGTGGCTAAAGAGGAGTTCGTCCAGCGAAGCCGGCGTCGACATCATGCCACCACTCGAGTTCGTCGCCTTCGCCGAGTTGCCAGCAGAGCAACACGACGCGACCGTCACGAAGTGAAGGAAAATCGACCAGACCGCGCTCGAAGTCTTTGAGTTGCACTCCAAGCGTTTCCAATTCCGCGAGTTGAGCAGTCAACTCAGTCAAAACCGCCGCATATGCGACGCCATCAGGAAAGCCACCACCACCTCGCTCGGCTGCGTCCGATGCTTTCTTCGCCTCTTCACGATAACGAGAGAGCCCTCGATGCGCGCGCTGAATCTTCCCGACGATCGTGCGAACGTCGGGAAGTAGCGCGTTGGCTTCCTGAACAGTGAAGATCTTCAACTCAGTGGTCGTCAGTGATCCGGATGAACTCCGTCGCAGCCTCAAACTCCGCAGCCTCTTCTTCCATCTCCGCCTCGATCACTACGCGCATGGCATGGTCGTAAACGTCAGGCGGCTGCGATTTCTGCATCTCCATCTGATCCTGAAGATACGGCGCAGGCATCGGGCAGTGCAAATCCCGCTCATCATAGCGCGTTCCGTGCGAAATCTCCTTACGAACCTTGTCCGCAATCTCGCCGAGATCGATGAAGTAGTCAGACACGTCGATCAGCTTTGGCGCCGTGTTCGAGCGAAAACCCGCAATCTCGACGCGACATCCTTTGTATGCGACCGCGTTGACCGCGTACACAAAATCTTCATCGCCGGAGACCAGCACTGCCGTGTCGTAACGACCTGCAAGCGACAGCATGTCTACCGCAATCTCAACGTCGAGGTTCGCTTTCCTCGTGCCGTCGTAAAAGGTCTTCAGCTCCTTTTGAATGACCCGAAAACCGTTGCGACGCATCCACAGAAGAAAGCCCTGTTGCCGCTCAGCGCCTATGTCCACACCGGTGTAGAAGAAGGCCCGCAACAGTCGTCCATCGCCCAACAAAACACGGAGCAGTTTGTTGTAGTCGATGTCGATGTTGTGGAAACGAGCTGCATGGAAAAGATTATTACCGTCTATGAAAACTGCGACCCTTCCGCGATGACCTAACTGCCATGAAATGTTATTTGTGGGATCAAAATTGTGCATAAACGATTTCGAACATACCCCCCTGGTTTTTTAAAACTAGAATGCTGGTTTGCTGCTCACGGGTCAAGTAGGGAAAGTGTGTTGGACCGTCACTAAGTTGTTGCAATTATTTCATTAGAAATTGCGTCCAGATAGACCTTGCTGATGGGGCCGTTGGTGACGTCGATTTCCCAAGCGAGCCGGAGGGTCAGGCCGCGGGGCGCGTCTTTTGAGGCCTGGGCGTAGACTACGAGCTGCTTAGCCTCGACTGTAGCGTTTGCCGTCAGCGAAATAGTCTGCTGGCCGTTTGTGACAGGTTGTGTCTTGATTTGGTTTACAGCCTGCTCGGCTGTGACCTTTGGCGTGAGACTATTCAATGTCCCCTGAAGACGATCGGCGTTGGGAATGCAATTGCTCGAAAGTCCGACGAGCTGCCAGTCACTGCGAAATCGGATCACGAGAGTGCCGAAGTCGCCGCGCAGTGGGTAACGAAACGGCCTCTGTTCGTAACGTGCGACTTTGACGCCGGATGGCTCGTCAGTTCTTTCAACGAGCGACAGTTGATTTGGATCAGCGCCAATCAGCGTCTGCCATTCAACGATGAACCGGCGCAGCGACTCGCGAAAGTCGTCTTCCGTTGGATTCGTTAGCGAGCCAAGCTTGGGAAGATAGAGCGGCGCCGGGAGATTAGCCGGCAAGCTCTCGAGTGTCGCGGTGTAGGGGTGCAGGTTCGCTTCGGTCTTAGTTGTGAGACCGTATCGTTGTGACAACTGGTACCAGGCGGTTGATGCTTCTTCGAGTCTTTGACCGGTGTCTGACAATGCGATCGGATACTGCGGGCGGTTAGCTGTTGGACCGTTAGCGTCCGGAGGCTGGAAGGCGGCGCACGCACCGGCGCTTACGGCTACGGCAAGTAGCAAAATCTTTCCGATAAAAGAACGGGGACGCATTTTTCTCATCGTCGTATAATTAAAACTCTTGGAGGACCTGTTGCCTAAAGATAACGAAAACATTCCCTTCCTTGGACCAGTCGAACCTTCGGAGCCGCTCGGTTTCGCGGCAGAGCAGATGATTCGATGCGAGGAGTGTTTGAGAGCTAATCCTCCTACAAGAGTAAGTTGTCTTTACTGTGTCGCTCCGTTGCCAGTGACGGAGTCGTCCGCACGATTGCGCAAGCCGGTCCTGCGGCAGCCTGAGAAACATCAGTTAGGTTACAGCAACATTCTAATGCCAGTTCAAGGCGACGTCGCGGTTGGGATTATTAACGAGGCTGCCGCGCTTTTGAAACTCTCCGTGGAGAATGTCGAGCAGTTAATGTCTCAAGGTCTGCCGATGCCGGTGGCACGGACGGCGAGTCGCGAAGAGGCTGAGTTGGTCACGTTGAGGTTGCGAGATCTGGGATTGAGTTGTGTCACTGTTAGCGATGAGGAGCTTGGGCTCGCGTCTTCTGATAACGTGGTGAAGCGCGTGCGAGCGATGAGTCTTTATGGTGAGCGTTTTCAGGTTTTTCATTCCGGCACTGAAGAGACGAATTTATCGTGGTCGGACGTGAACCTGATCTTGCCGGCACGTTTGATCGAGAAGCGGGTCGAGATTAAAGAACGCGTGACGCGTAATCCTGTGAACGAGATTCTCGATACGAGCGAGTATTTTCGTGATGAGGCTGTGATTGATTTTTACACCACGGCGGATTCGTTTACCTGGCGTGTGAATGCGACGGGTTTTGATTTCTCCTGTCTCGGGAGTGAGAAGGCGTTGGTTGCGAATGAAAACATCGGCAGGTTGCAAAGGTTGTTGGTTGAGAAAGCCGTGAACGCGCAGTTTGATGATTCGTACCAGCGTGTGCGAAATCTTTTGGATCTGCCCTGGGGCACGCAAGAGGAAATGCAGTCGAGTGGCTGGCGCCGCGAGCGCCCTGGCAAACTCAGTGTCGGATCGGCGACAACGAAGAGCAACGAGAGCCAGTTCACCCGCTACTCTCGTCTTCGCTATTACCTTGGATACAGTCAGTACCACCTGCGATAGCGGGTGGGTGCGGAGCCTTTAGTCCCTGCGGTGATCCGGTCAGAGACTACACGGCTGCGCTCCCACCCGCTATCGCAGGTGGTACTGACTGTATCCAACAGTGACCCTGACTTTAAGGTAAAGCACTTAAACATTTCTGATGACATCCAGATCCAACAGAGATTCTCAAGATCTAATCTATGGTCCAAATGCGGTGCTTGAAGCGCTGCGTGCGGGCAAGCGTCAGATCGAGACGATCACGATCCTCGAAAGCGCGCGGCCGGAGCGTCTGAAGTCTTTAATCGATCTCGCGCGCGAGAAAGGCGTACCGGTTCATCGTGTCCCTCGTCTCGACCTCGATCGCACCCTCGGCGACGTCCGGCACCAGGGCGTCATCGCTCGTGTCGCCGCGGCGCGTTACGCCGACGCAGACGAACTGTTGGACCAGCTCGACGCAAAGATCGGCACCGCTGATCCGCCCTTAGTGCTCGGACTGGACGGCGTCGAAGATCCGCGCAACATGGGCTCAATCCTGCGCACCTCGGAGTGCACGGGCGTTCATGGAGTCTTCATCGCCGAGCGACGCGCCGTGGGTTTGACGAGCGTCGTGGCGAAGGTCGCCGCGGGCGCGCTCGAGTACGTTCCCGTGGCGCGCGTAACGAACCTCGTGCGATTGATAGACCAGTTGAAAGAACGTAACATTTGGGTAGTCGGAACGGCGGCCGAAGCGAAGCAGTCGTACACGGAATGGGACTGGAAACTGCCGGCCGCGATCGTTCTCGGCAGTGAAGGCCACGGTTTGCACCGGTTGGTCAGAGAACACTGCGACACGCTCGTGCGTATTCCCGTGGTCGGCAAATTGGAATCGTTGAATGTTTCGGTGGCGGCGGGAGTGCTGCTTTACGAGGCGCGGCGCCAACGAAGCCTAAACGTGAAAGGCGAAAAATAATGTTCTGTCCGAAGTGCGCTGCACAAAATGTTGACGGCGCGCATTTTTGTCGCTCGTGCGGGGCGAATATCAGCCTTGTGCCACAGGCGTTGACGGGGCAACTCGGGCAAGCACAAGCGCCGCCAGAGGACGTTGCTTCATATACGCCTCCGTTCAGACGCGGCCGGGAATTAACGATTGATAATTCTTTAAAGAATATCTTCACGGGCATTGGGTTTTTGATCGTCGCCATCGCACTTTCGAGATCGATTGGAGCGGGTTGGTGGTTCTGGATGCTGATACCGGCATTCGCGGTGATGGGGAGGGGAGTGGGCCAATTCATTCGCTTAAGAGAAAGACAGAGTCGCGCCGAACTCGCCCCGCCGCCGGTGAACAGATCTTTCGTCGAGCCGCCGCGACCGCATGAAGAGTTGAGAAATCCGGTTGGCAGTGTCACTGAAGGCACGACGCGACATCTCGGCGTCGAAGCACCCACACGTCACTTAGATCACGAACGGAAGTAATTATGCCGAGCAGGCACAGAACCGAGCGCGGTAGCGCCGGGTCAAACTCCCGCTTCGGGCGTGTAGCTTGTATTTGACCCGGCGCTACCGCGCTCGGTTCTGTGCCTACTCGGCAGAAGCTTACGTCCAAATCTTTTTTGTGAATCACAAACACTCAGCTCGCATATGTGTTCCGGTGTGCGAGAGGGATCTCGATGCACTGCGGCGGACGTGTGCGCGGGCGGTCGCGTGGGCTGATCTGATAGAGCTGCGGCTGGATTGTCTCGATGAGATCCCTGACAAAATTCCTGACTTCATCGAGCCGGTGATTCTTACTTTTCGTCCGGCGGAGCAGGGTGGTTATCGGCAGCTAACGCGTGAGGAGCGACTGAGGTTCTGGTCTTCGATCGCTCCGCAAGCCGAGACAATCTGGTGGGATGTCGAAGGCGATCTGATCGATGATCTCGCAGCAGATTGGTCGCGTGTGATCGTCTCGCACCACGACTTCTCAGGCGTCCCACACGATCTCGAACAGATCTACGAGCGTCTATCGCGCACACCCGCGGCTGTCCTAAAGATTGCGATCCAAGCCAAGGACATCCTCGATTGCATTCGTATCTTTAACCTCCTCAACCGTGCGCGCAACGAAGGAAGAGAACTGATCGCGATCGCGATGGGCAACGCCGGAATCGCGACACGCATACTCGGTCCATCGCGCGGCTCGTTTCTCACTTACGGTGCAGTTGACGATCAGAGCGCAACCGCGCCCGGCCAGGTCAACGCACGCAAACTGCGCTCGCTATACCACGTCGACCACATCAACAACGAAACGATGATCTGCGGTCTCATAGGCCTGCCGGTGATGCATTCGGTCTCGCCACTCATTCACAATGCCGCATTCGTTTCAGAAGAAGTGAACGGAGTCTACCTGCCATTTGAAGTTCGGGACGCGCAGCCGTTCTTGAAACGGATGGTCCACCCGCGTACGCGCGAGTTGAACTGGAACCTGCGTGGACTGAGCGTGACTGCTCCTCACAAACAGGCAGTGATGAAATGTCTCGACTGGATCGAACTAGATGCGAAAGAGATCGGCGCTGTTAACACGATTGTCGTCGAGAACGATCGGCTGTTGGGCTACAACACCGACGCCGCTGGTTTCATCGATCCGTTACTCAAGCGGTTTACAACCTTGCGTGATGCGCGAGTCGCGATCATCGGCGCAGGCGGTGCTTCGCGGGCAGCGATCTGGGCGCTGCAAAAACAAAAGGCGAACGCGACGCTGTTTGCGCGCGATACGGCAAAGGCGCAGCCGCTGGCTGACAGCTTCGGAATCGCGAGCGAGTCGCTGATCGGAGCCTCATTCAATGGCTATGACCTCGTGATCAACGCAACGCCGCTCGGTTCAGGCGCGCACATCGATCAATCTCCGGCAACGCAAGAACAACTAACAGGCAGCCGTTGCGTCTATGATCTCATCTACAATCCTGTCGAAACGAGACTCTTACAGGAAGCTCAAAAAGCCGGATGCGAGACCCTGAATGGTCTCGAAATGCTGGTCGCGCAGGCTGGAATGCAGTTTGAACTGTGGACCGAAAAGAAATTTAGCCGCGGATTTTCGCAGATCAACGCAGATCTGAGCTTCTAGGCCCGTCTGCGTCATGCCCAGTCCTTTTGGTCACAAAGTGCTCCCCTCTGGTGTTAATCAGACGTATACGTTCGCGATTGCATTGCCCATGAACCTCCCGTTTCCCGCGCCGCGAACTCAATGAACGAGCCTGCCATGGATGAGACAGAATCGATTTTCTCCAGACGGCTAGTCCGTTTCGGATTGATCTGGGGCGTGTGGACGATCGTCGCGTTGTTCTTCACGACCCAGGTCTTTGTGATGGGCTTTTCCGAGAAGAGTCCGGTGCGCTATGGCCGGCAGTTTCTGATACAACTGACGGCCTGCTATCTCTGGGCGCTCGCCACGCCACTCGTTCTCTGGCTCTCGCGCCGTTTTTGCATTCAACGCCATAACTGGCTACGCCGCTCGGCTTTCCATTTTGTTATCAGTCTCGTCATCGTCAGCACGCTGCTTGCCGTTCATAACATTGGGATACTCATCGCCCTCGGCCGCACTACGTACATCACACCATTCCAGATCTTTAGTTTTATCTACTTCAACCTGGATCGATGGCTCCTGTTTTACTGGGTCATAGTGCTGATAAGTCATGCGTTCAGCTACTACAACAGCTATCGTAAAGGTGAGTTAAAAGCCTCACAGCTTCGCACGCAGCTCGTGCAGTCGCAGTTGGAAGCGCTGAAGATGCAGGTTCATCCGCACTTCCTTTTCAACACGCTCCACTCGATTTCAGCGCTGCTGAGTAAAGACACGGAAGGCGCGCGCAAGATGATCACGCGACTCGGAGATTTCCTCAGGCTCACCCTCGAGAATTCCGGCTCGATGGAAGTGACCTTGCAACAGGAGCTCGAGTTTCTCAACGGCTATCTCGAAATCGAGCGAATCCGGTTTCAGGATCGACTCACCACGGACATTCACGTTGATCCCGAAGTGTTGGACGTGCGTGTTCCGAACCTGATCCTCCAGCCAATCGTCGAGAATGCGATGCGCCACGCGATCGGAAATTCGACTTCCGGTCGCGTTGAAGTGACTGCGGCGGCGCGCAATGGCGCTGTGCGTATCGAAGTGAAAGACAACGGCCCCGGCATAGATGCGGAGAAACTCCTCGAATCGCGTCGCGGCAACGGCGTCGGTCTGGCAAATACTCAAGCGAGGCTTGCCGGACTGTACGGTACCGCCGCGCGATTCGAGATGCGCAATATTCCAACTGGCGGACTCATCGTAGCGCTCGAGATTCCCCGACAGACGTAATCCCGTTCAATAACTCGCATCAAAATTCACTTTCTCGTCGTCCTATCGTTAGTAGGAAACTTCGCATCCAAATTTGTCGTAACCAGCCGATGAACGCCACAACTTTTTAGACCGTGGTGTTCATTCACTGAGTAACCTTCTTCACAGTTCATTGCGTTATTCACGTTTTGTTAGGAGGCAAAGTGACGAACGCAAGGAGTATTCGCGCGTTGGTCGTCGACGATGAACCACTCGCTCGCGAGATGATTCGCGAGATGTTGAGTGAGGATTCGGATGTCGAGATAGTTGGAGAGTGTGCGAATGGTCGTGAAGCAGTTGACGCGATCAGGTCGTTACGGCCGGACCTCGTCTTCCTGGACATTCAGATGCCCGAGCTGGGCGGCTTCGAAGTGCTGGAGTCGCTCGATCCGCAAACGTCGCCTTACATCATCTTTGTGACCGCGTACGATCAGTATGCCGTCCGCGCCTTTGAGGTGCATGCCTTCGACTACCTGCTCAAGCCTTTCGATCACGAACGCTTCGACGCTGCCTGGCACCGCGTCAAGGAACAGATCAAACTCGATCAGACAGGCGAACGCGACCGGCACATACTCGCACTTCTCGAAGAGCTGAAGAGTGGACCGCGTCACCTCGAGCGACTCGTGATCAAGAACGGCGGTCGCGTGTTCTTCCTCAACGTGCAGGACGTGCACTGCATTGAGTCGGAAGGAAACTACGTGCGCGTCTACGACAACCAGAAAGGTTATCTCCTGCGCGAGACGATCAGTAGTCTGGAAGAGCAACTGGATCCGAAACAGTTTCGCCGGATCCATCGCTCAGCGATTGTTAAGATCGATCGCATCAAGGAGATGCAACCGTGGTTTCACGGCGAGTATCGGATCATCATGGAAAACGGCAAGGAGCTCACCCTCAGCCGCAACTACCGCGCAAACTTCCAGGGCGCCGTCGGGAATGCAATCTAAGTCAGGACAGTCTTTATTAAGGGAGCTGTCGTCTTGTCAGCGCTTGCTGTGCTTTGTGTTCTTTTGTGGTCATTAATACCGCTCCATCCCAAAAATTAGCCGTTCCGTCACAGAGCTGAATGTTCTGATGGAGGTTTTTGAGAATATTGCCTCGCAGCCGCACCAAGGACTCCCCAATAGGCCCAGGCGGTGATGCGGTTGCTGCCGCAAATTCCTCGGAGGAAATATGACAAGCGAATCAGTTCTCGGATTATTTGAAGAAACCAGGCCGGCAGTAGTTGAAGCAACTCCCAGTGAGCAGCCGAACGTTGATGTGCGGCTAAACACACTTCGCGAAACGGTTCTACAATTGTTGGATGAGGTCGAGTCGCTGGCCATCTCACGGCCGGTGGATATCAAGCGGGGGGCGTGTTTTTCAGACGAAGTCAGGCAGTTTGAAGTGAGTCTAATTCGGACGGCGCTCGGCCGCACGGCCGGCAGCCAAACGCGCGCCGCGAAGTTGCTGGGTCTGAAGCCGACGACGCTGAACGCCAAGATCAAGCGCTACGGCATCATGGCGTAGAGGCCATAAACACCGAGTGCGTCATCAGTCACAGGTTGCGTTAACGCCGAAGGCGTTCGCTAATTTCAGCCCAGTGGTTGGAGCGAAGCGACAACCCTGGGTAACAAATCAAATTTCGATCAAACCCGGAAAGGGTTCGGCGGTTGGCGAACCCTTTCCGGGTTGTCTCGATTGTAATTATCTGGTCCCGGGGTTCTCGCGGCGCTCGAACCCCGGGCTGAAATTAGCGAACGCCTCCGGCGTTATGGCGAAGAACGCCGCTGCGCGCGCGACTATCAATTGTTCGCTGCTATACTGATGGCGGTGGACGATCGTTACAGCAGACAGATTCTCTTCAGTGGCATCGGCGAGGAAGGACAGCGACGGCTGCTGGCCGCGCGAGTATTGATTGTTGGTTGCGGGGCGCTGGGTTCGGCCCATGCTGAAGCGTTGGCGCGTGCGGGTGTGGGCCACCTGCGCATCGTGGATCGCGATTTCGTCGAGCCTTCAAATCTACAGCGGCAGACGATGTTCACCGAGACTGACGCCGAGAAGCGTCTGCCGAAGGCCATCGCCGCTGCCAATCACCTGCACGAAATCAACTCCGAAATCGAAGTCGAGCCTCACATAACTGACGTCAACTACTCGACGATCGAACGCCTCATCGAGGAATGTGACCTCGTTATCGACGGCACTGATAATTTCTCCACTCGCTACCTCATCAACGATGCCTGTGTGAAGCACGACGTCAACTGGATCTACGGCGCCGCGGTCGGCTCGTACGGCGTCACGATGACGATCCGCCCGCATCAGACGGCCTGTTTGCGTTGTGTCTTCGAAGAAGCTCCGCCGGCCGCGAGTGCTCCAACGTGCGACACGTCGGGCGTGATCATGCCCATCATCAACATCGTTTCGGCAGTGCAGGTTTCCGAAGCGCTCAAACTCATCACCGGAAACATCGAAGCGCTGCACGGATCGTTGATGCAGTTTGACGTGTGGCGAAACGAGTGGAGACGAATCGGACCAGGCAAACGTCGCGAAGATTGTCAGACGTGCGCTCTCGGAGTTTACGAAACACTCTCGCGTGCGGACGAAGGCGCGGCAGTGCTTTGCGGTCGCGACGCGATCCAGATTTCACCATCTCAACCGACGCGCCTCAATTTCGCGACGCTCGCGGAACGACTCAAGCGCGCCGGTGAAGTTAGGTTCAACGAGTATCTGCTGCGCTTCAAGACCGGAAACTTTGAGCTCACCGTCTTTCAGGATGCGCGCTCCATCATTCGCGGCACCGACGAAATCGCCACCGCTCGCTCGCTTTACGCCAAGTACATAGGAACCTGACTAACAGATGACCATCAAACGACTAATCACCCTCGCAATCTTTCTCGCTCTTTTTGTTTTGCCTGTACGCGCCGGTCAACCAGTTGTTTGGGAGACGGCCGGTCGCACCGAGCTGCTGAAAGGCGATTCGCGCGGAGTTTCGATCACCGACACCGGCGTGCTGATGCTCGCGCCAAAGCTCACGGAGATATACAACACGCAACAGACTTATGTGTGGTCCAGTGCTGTCGATAATCAAGGCAATGTGATTCTCGGCACCGGACACGATGGCAAGATCTTTAAAGTCTCTAGCGCCGGCACCGGTTCGCTGCTTTACGACGCGCCGGAGCTCGATGTGACTGCGCTCGCGATCGCGCGTGATGGTTCCGTTTACGCGGGCACGTCACCTGATGGCAAAGTCTATCGCATCACTGCGGACGGGAAGGCTGACGTTTATTTCGATCCAGGTGACAAGTACATCTGGTCGCTGGCAGTGATGAATGATGGTTCACTCGCGGTCGGCACTGGCGACACCGGCAAGCTTTATCGTGTGCGTACGGCGAATGCGAGTCCCGAGTCGTCTTTACTTGTCAGCACTAATCAAACGCACGTCATCTCGCTCGCAGTCACGGCGCAGGGCGATCTGATCGCGGGCACTGATTCCGGTGGTCTCGTTTTGAGAGTTTCTCCGGAAGGCAAGACGTTCGCACTCTTTGATACGCAACTGCGAGAGATTCACGCGCTTGCTCCGGCTGCTGACGGATCGATTTACGCGCTCGCGCTGAGTGATGCGGCGGCCACGTCAAAGACACCATCAACACCAGCAGTCACGCCGCAACCCGCTGAAGGCGGTACGCCAAGCACCTCTGTAACGATCACTGCGATCGACGAATCTGGCGCGCCGATTCAGGGCCAGCCAACTCCCGCGCGCAGTCGCAGCGACGTCTCAACCGCTCGCAGCGCAGTGTTTCGCATACTTCCTGACGGTGCGACTGACGTCGTTTGGAGCTCACCGACGGTTACCGCTTTCGCGATTGCTCCGTCACTGCAACCGGGTAGCGTATTGATTGGCACTGCCGATAGAGGTCGCATCTACTCAGTTACAAATGACGGACGCGACACGCTGCTCTTGCAGTCGCCGGAAGGACAAATCTCATCGCTGCTGGTGCGAAACGACCAGGTTTACGCGGCTTCGAGTAACCAGGGAAAGCTGTTTCGTTTCGGCAACGAGCTCGTGACTGATGGTACGTTTGAATCGCCCGTGAGAGATGCGAAGTTGACTGCGTCGTGGGGTCGCGTTTGGTGGCGTGGTGCGGGAACTGTCGAAGTGCAAACTCGCAGCGGCAACGGCGAGCGTCCGGATGCGACGTGGAGTGATTGGAGTGCGGCGTATAAGAGCCCCGATGGCAATCAGATCTCGAGCCCACGCGCGCGGTTTATTCAGTGGCGTGCGACGCTGCGTGCTTCGGGTTCGCCCGGTGCGCCCTCGTGGGTTGAAGATGTGAGCGTTGCTTACCTGCCGCGCAACGTGGCGCCTGAAGTGTTGTCGATCACGGCGTTGCCGATCGGAGTTGGTTTGCAGCAGATCGCGAATGTTGCCATCGATCCGAATGTTGAGTCGTCAGGCTTGGATCCCTCGGTGTTTGGACCAGTGGCGCAGGTGCCGCCGCGACGTTTTTATCAGCGAGGCGCGCGATCGTTTCAGTGGCAGGCGGAGGATCGCAATTCCGACACGCTCGAGTATGCGATCTACTACCGCGCGTTGAATGAGCAGACGTTTCGTTTGTTGAAGGACAAGCTGCGCGACAACTTCTACACGATCGATGGTGCGACGCTCGCTGATGGTCGTTACATTATTAAAGTCGTCGCGTCAGACGCGCCCGACAATCCACCGGGCCAGAAGCTCACGGGCGAGCGTTTGAGTGAGCCGATCGACATCGACAACACGCCGCCGGTTGTGAAAGCGATGGGCCAACCGCAGTTAAAAGGAGACTCGGTGCGCGTGGTGTTTTCGGCCGACGATGCCACCGGGAAAGTGAAGAAGGCTGATGCGAGTCTCGACGGTGCGGCGTGGGTGCCGGTCTTTCCGGATGACGGCATTGCGGACAGTGGTCACGAGGTTTATTCAGTCGATTTCAGCGGGCTCGCTCCCGGCGAACATACGATTTCGCTGCGCACTTTTGATACGAGTGGCAACGTCGGCACGCTCAGCGTCACCATAAGACCTTAGTGTTTGTGGCTTTTTGCAGCTAGCGTTCTTGCACGATAACGTGCGGTAAAATTCGAAACCGTGCGATTTTCCGCGCGTTTTGTTAGACTTTTCCTCCGAAAATACGTGGCACCCGTCTTGCTGCCTCTACGGTCGGCGCATCTCTTTCTCCCTCCTGCGCAGGACTTGGCAAGAGGAGAAATGGTTGAAATGTTAAAGCTATTGCGACAGTTACTACTGGTGTTAGCGATGCTCGGCGTGGTGTCCGCCGGGTCGTTCGCGCAGCGCAAAGACCAGGATAAACGGCCGCCTAAAGAGCCGGCGAAGGTGATTACCAACGACCGGAAAGATCAGCGACCGCCGCCGCGGAACTCCAATCAACAACCTCCCAAACACGACAAACGCGACAGACCTGACTAAAGCCGCCCCACAAAAGGCACAAACCAAAGCGCCACAGAAGGCACAAAAGACACAGAATAGCTTTTGTGCCTTTCGTGCTTTTTTGTGTACTGTAGCGGCTTTCGATGACAGCCTCTCGACCATCTACCGTAAAGATCGTTCTGGCCTTCGCTGCGGTTTACACTCTCTGGGGCTCAACCTACCTCGCTATCCGCCTCGCTATCGACACGCTGCCGCCCTTCCTGATGACTGGAACGCGTTTCACCCTCGCGGGACTGATTCTCTTCACTTGGGCAGTGTTGAAAGGTGAGCGTTTTATACCGCCACTCGCGCTGTGGCGTCGCGCGTTAGTGATTGGTGGACTGCTGTTGCTTGGTGGAAATGGTGGCGTGGTGTGGTCGGAGAGATACGTCGCGACAGGTTTGGCGGCGTTGCTCGTCTCAACCGAGCCTTTGTGGGTTGTGATACTCAACTGGGCAATTAGTCGACAGCGTCCGAATTGGAAAGTATTACTTGGCGTGCTGATCGGGCTTGTTGGTGTTGCTATGCTTGTTGGTGATGGACTGAGCAGTAACGGACATTCAAAGTTCAGCTTGATCGCCGGTGGTGTCGTGTTGGTGGCTGCGTTTTCGTGGGCGGCCGGATCGGTCTACTCGAGTTACCATCCACTCAAGGTGTCGACACTGATGGCGGCGGGAATGCAGATGATATCCGGTGGCGTTTTACTTTTGCTGCTGGCCGTGTCGACGGGCGACCCCGGGCGCTTGAACCTCGCGAACGCTTCGTGGACCTCGATCGGCGCGTTCTTTTATTTACTCGTGTTCGGATCGCTTGTCGGTTTCACTGCATACAGTTGGTTACTGAGCAACGTCGCGCCCGCACGCGCCGCGACTTACGCATACGTGAATCCAGTCGTGGCGGTGTTGTTAGGCTGGCTCATTGCCAGTGAGCCACTCACGCGCCAAATGCTAATCGCCGCCGCCGTGATCATCGGCTCCGTAATCATGATCACGACCTTCGGCCGCGAACACACCCCTACCACCGCCCCTGCCCTCCACGACTCCGAATGCCCAACGCCACCTTGCGCGTGAGTGGGGAATCTGGTTTAGCCACAAAAGGCACAAGAGGCTCAAAGATCTTTAGAACCTGTTTTGCGCTTTTTGTGCTTCTTTGTGGCTAACCGATCTTTGCTGCTTCGACGGAAATCAGGTTATGTTCGACGAGCATGACTCGTTCGGAGCAGCTCGAGAGGCAGATCGCGCGGTTGAGACGCAGGGGAGAATTTCTCAATGCGATTAGTCGGAAGTATTGGACCGCGCGGAGAATCATCTTCGTTGCCGGCGTGTTAGTGGCTCTGGCGTTTTGTAACTTCGCCGGCAGCAAACTCGCGTGGTTTGTCGCGGCGCTGCTCGCGATCCTGTTCTCAGTTGTCACCATCTTTCACACCAGAGTTCGCGATAGCATCACACGAAACTCGCTCCTGATCGAGATCAAACAGGTCCAGATCGCGCGCATCAATCTCGACTGGGATCGCATTCCCGTCGCGGATCCTGATCCGCCGGTGTTGGGCCACCCGTTCGAAAGCGATCTCGACATCACCGGCGAGCGCTCGCTGCACCGGCTGCTCGACTGCGCCGTCACGAAAGAGGGAAGTGAGCGGCTGAAGTCGTGGCTACTCAATCCTCGCCCGGATGCCCAGTTGATGCAACACAGACAAAAGCTCGTTCGAGAGTTGAAGGACCAATCTGTGTTTCGCGACAAGCTGCAACTGCTGTCGGCGTTCGCGCGGCTCAGCACCGCTGGTCCAACAAAGCGCGGCTCCAGTCACTGGAACTCGAGAATACTCGTCGACTGGATCGAACGAAGCGGGCCGCAGCAGTCTCTGCTGCCGACGCTGATAGTTCTGACGATCCTCGCAGTCGCAAACCTGATCTGTATCTGGCTCTGGCTGGAGGAACTGATCCCGCGCATCTGGCCCATCGTGTTTCTGTTGTACGCCGCGGTGTCGCTCCTGAACCGGCGGAAAATCGCGACTGCCTGGGATGAGCTACAGGATCTTGAAAAAGCGTTGACGCACTTCAAGGCGGTTTTCAGTTACCTCGAGTCGCGCTGTTATCAAAACACGCCCGGGCTGGCCGATATCTGTTCGCCGTTTGGCGCGGGCGGTAAACAACCGTCCGTCGAATTTCGAAAGCTCGGACGTCTTGCAGCCGCGCTGGGAGTTCGCACAAACCCGCTCTTGTCTTTATTGTTCAACGTACTCGTGCCCTGGGATTATTATTTCAGCTACCGTCTCGAGCTAGTGAAGAAAGAGATCGCGCACCTGCTGCCGCGCTGGCTAGACGCGTGGCACGAGCTCGAGACGGTAAACTCGCTCGCAAACTTCGCGTATCTCAATCCCGGGTACGTGTTTCCCGAGCGCAGCGCGGGTGTAGATCACATTGCGGCGCGTAGTCTCGGACATCCGCTGTTGAAGCCTGATGCGAAGGTCTGCAACGATTTTGAGATGGACGAGGACCAGCGCATCGTGATCCTCACGGGCTCAAACATGGCGGGCAAGAGCACGTTTCTCAGAACGGTCGGCGTCAATCTCGCGCTTGCTTATGCCGGCGCGCCCGTTAACGCGTCGAGCATGCAGACGTCGCTCTTTCGACTTTTCACTTGCATCAAGGTCAGCGATTCAGTACAGGATGGGCTTTCGTATTTTTATGCTGAAGTGAAAAGATTGCAGGCGCTGCTCGCGGCGACCGACGTCGATGATGAATTGCCGGTGCTGTTTTTGATTGACGAGATCTTTCGCGGCACGAATAGTCGCGAGCGGCTGATCGGAAGTCGATCTTACATTCGCACCCTCTCGCAGCGACGGGCGCTGGGATTGCTCGCCACGCACGATCTCGAGTTGATCAAGTTGGCGGACGAGATCAAGGGCGTGACGAATTATCATTTCCGCGAAGATGTAGTCGACGGCCGGATGGTGTTTGATTATCGACTCCGACCCGGTCCATGTCCGACGACGAACGCATTGAAGATCATGCGCCTTGAGGGTTTGCCAGTAGAACTTTAACCACGGATTACACAGATGAAAAGAACGATTTTGTCCTTCGCCGCCGTAGTGTTAATTGTGTCCTGGTTCAACAGCAATGCCGAAATGAAATCGGCGAACCAGCGCTTCGAGATTACGTTCCCCGCGAGTGCGAGCAAAGATGCGCTCGACGGGCGACTGCTCTTGCTGATCTCGACCAACAACAACGAGGAACCGCGGTTTCAGATCAGCGAAGACCTGACCACGCAGCAAGTCTTCGGCATCGACGTCGACGCCTGGAAAGCGGGCGACACAAAGACGATCGATCAGGGCGCCTTCGGCTACCCAGTCCACAGTCTCTCCGACATCAAACCCGGCGAATACTGGGTCCAGGCGCTGCTGCATCGTTACGAAACTTTCAAACGCGCCGACGGCCACACCGTCAAGCTGCCGATGGACCGCGGCGAGGGCCAGCAATGGAGCCGCGCGCCCGGCAATCTCTACAGCACGCCGAAGAAGATCCGCATCGACGCCAGCGGCCAACCAGTCTCCATCACGCTCGACCAGGTGATTCCACCAATCGAGCCGCCGAAAGACACGAAGTACGTCAAGCACATCAAGATTCAGAGTGAACGCTTAACGAAGTTCTGGGGCCGTCCGATGTATCTCGGCGCGCATGTGCTCTTGCCGGAAGGCTTCGACACGCATCCCAAAGCCCGTTATCCGCTCGTGATTTTTCATGGACACTTTCCCGCTGACTTCGACGGCTTTCGTGAGACGCCGCCCGATCCGAACCTGAAGCCTGACTACAGCGAACGTTTCAAACTCGCCGGCTACAACCGCATCCAGCAGGAATATGCGTACCAGTTTTACAAGGATTGGATTGGTCCAAACTTTCCTCGCTTCATCATCATCGAGATCCAGCACGCGAATCCTTACTATGACGATTCGTACGCGGTGAACTCCGCGAACCTTGGCCCATACGGCGACGCGATTACTTACGAGCTGATTCCCGAGATCGAGAAGCGGTTTCGCGGCATCGGCAAAGGCTGGGCGCGCTTTGTCTACGGCGGCTCGACCGGCGGCTGGGAAGCGATGGCGGTGCAGGTGTTTTATCCCGACGAATACAACGGCGCGTGGATCGCGTGTCCGGATCCGATCGATTTCCGCGCGTACACAGTCATCAACATCTACGAACACGAAAACGCTTACTACGCCGATTCGCCGTGGAAACACATGGCGCGTCCGGGCAAGCGAAACTATCTCGGCGAACTCGCCGCGACCGTCGAAGACACCAACCACATGGAGCTCGCACTCGGAACGAATAGTCGTTCGGGCGGGCAGTGGGACATCTGGCAAGCCGTGTTTTCCCCGTCCGGCAGCGATGGTTATCCGAAACCGATCTGGGACAAGCTGACCGGGAAGATCGATCGCTCGGTAGCGGAGTACTGGCGTGAGAATTACGATCTCGGTTACATCCTGAAACGTGATTGGGCCAAGCTTGGTCCGAAGCTCGAGGGCAAGTTGCACATCTACGTCGGTGAGGCTGACAACTATTTTCTGAACAACGCAGTGTATCTCGTCGATGACTTTCTGAAGTCGACGAAGAACCCGAACTACGGCGGCGAAGTCGATTACGGTCCGCGCGCTGAGCACTGCTGGAACGGCGATCACACGCGACCGAACGCGATCTCGCGTCTGCGGTATCACCAGTTCTACGCGCCGAAGATCGTCGAGCGAATTCTGAAGAGCGCACCGCCGGGGGCGGACGTGAAGAGCTGGCGCTACTAACCGCAGATTAACGCAGATTCTTCATGATCTGCATGTGTGTTTCGAGGATGCCGGTGGCTTGTTCCGGATTGGGTGTTAGCGACCAGTCGTCGTGGTCCCACGTGCCGCCGAGGATGATGCCGTCGTGACGCGGGAACATGTAACCTGGGCCCAGATAGCAGTAATCGATCTCAGGCTGCGGCAACAGTATTTCCAACTGACCGCGCACTGGTGTTAGCTCTTCATCATCGAAAAGCGCGCGCGAGCCGAGTCCCGTGCAGTTGAATATCACCGGCTCGCGCAGCCGCGCAATTTCCTGTCGATTACGAAACTCCTTCACGACAACTCTGCCGCCGGCGATGTAGAAATCGCGCAACAGCGCGCTCAGATAGATCGACGGCTCGATCAGCATCGTCGAATACTGTCGCACGAATGGAGCGCCGAAATAGTTTTCCGGATCGCGATGAATTTCGAATTGCGGATACAGATCGTTGCCGCCCGGCAGTTCGCGCGCAAGTGAGGCCTCGTTGCGCATTAGTTCAAACGTGTCGATCCAGCGGATGCCGTATTCAGGCCCGACGAGCAGTTGAAAAGCTCTGTTTGAAATGCGAGACGCCTGGCGAAATTGTTCGTTGAACTTCGGAGTCGAGGTTTCGAAAACAGTGGTTGGTGACCAGTGCGCGCCCGCGATGTTCGACGTGGTGTCTGGCGGCAAGTCTTTCGCGTAGATCGTCACCGTGCCTGGACCATTCTGGAAACGACGTTGCAGCAGTCGCGCGGTTGAGAGTCCGCTCACGCCGCAGCCCAGTACAGCGAAATGCGCCGGACCTGGTTGTTTGTGCGCGATCAGAAAGTCGCGCGCCATATCGACCGCGAGCGACGCCGTGCCCCACGAGAGCGTCACGCCGCCGCCGCCGTGTCCGTAGTTGTGAACGATCAGCTTGCTGCCGAAACGCTGCGCATCGACGACGAAACCGCTTGGTCGATACGGCCTCAGTCCCACGACTTCGCGAATGATTCGATTACGCGCAACGTTGACGGGCGCAAAATGTCTCTTCGTGTCGAAGGCCAATGCCGAGCGCGCGGCGATCACCGCAGCACCAGTCACCGCGGCGCCGCGCAGGAAATCACGTCGATGGATTGATGTGCTCATCGCGGCGCAGATTACGCAGATTTACTCGCCTTCGCAATGTGGGTAATACTGTTGCCATGACTGCGTTTCCGGAATGGCTCGTGCCGATGGCCGCGACTCTGACGCAGGAGCGCTTTAGCGGGCCTGACTGGATCTTCGAACGGAAATACGACGGCATCCGCTTGCTCGCTTACAAAAAAGGCGACGACGTGCAGTTGTTTTCACGCAATCATCTGCCGCAGGATCTTCCGGCAATCCAACACGCCATCGAACGCATTCCACACCACGAGCTGATCCTTGACGGCGAGATCACGTGGGCCGCCGGCAAAGTCGAGTATCACGTGTTTGACATCATGTGGCTCGACGGCCGCAACGTTACCAGTTTGCCACTCGAAGAGCGCCGCGATTTGCTCGCGCAGTTGCCGTTTCAACCACCGTTGCATCGCGTCGCGTTGCTCGACGAAGCGTCGCCGTGGGAACGCGCGCAGAGTGAAGGCTGGGAAGGCGTGATCGCGAAGCGTCGCGGTTCGATTTACGAGCATCGCCGCTCGAAAGAGTGGCTGAAGATGAAGTGCGAGTTGTCGCAGGATTTTGTCGTCGGCGGTTTCACCGATCCGCAGGGAAAGCGAGTCGGTCTCGGTGCGTTGCTCGTCGGTCATCACCAGGACGGCGACTTGGTCTTTGCGGGCAAGATCGGAACTGGCTTCGACACGAACCTCCTTCTCGAGCTTCGCGCGCGACTCGACCAACTCGAAATCCCGAAGTCGCCCTTCACGAAAGCTAAAGGTCTGCCGCGTTTGCGTGCCCACTGGGTTACGCCTGAAATCGTGGTCCGTGTTGGTTTCATCGAATGGACCACGCACGGCAAACTGCGTCACCCGCGTCTGCTCAGCGTCGTGAAATGACGGCCAAGAACGTTCACGCTGCGGACGATGGCCCAACGCATTGCTGCCACCGGCGACCTCCGGGCTGACATGCTGAAGAAGAAACAATCCTTGAAAAATCCCATAGATCGGATTTTACAATCCGTCTAATCCGCGTTCGAGGTGCCCGCGTCCCCACACGCGCACGTTCTCGACGAGCGGCAGCACCGACCGTCCATACTCCGTAAGTGAATACTCGACCGGCGCGGGCACCGCGCCTTTCGGCTCGCGGTTCACGATTCCATCGCTCATCAGCTCGCGTAATTGTTGTGTGAGAACTTTCTGCGAGATGCCGGGCATCGCGTGGCGCAGGGCGGCGAAGTGCTTCGGCGATTCGGCGAGGAAGTAGACAATGATTAGTTTCCATTTACCGCCGATGGCCGCGAGTGCCGCAGTTAATGGGCAACCTTCGACCGGGTTCGGCCGCGCTTGCTCTTGATGGTTACCTGAAAGTGCCTTCTTGCTGACGCTCATAGGTCGGTTTACATTCCTTTGAAACAGATTGGAGGTTTGCGAATGATAGTAGAAGTCCGCAGCTATCGGATCAAGCCGGGCAAGCGCGAAGAGTTCATCAAGTTGTTTGAGTCGCGCGCGATCCCCGCGCAACGCGAGTATGGCATGAAGGTGACTGGTCCGTTCTTGGACGTGGAGAATGCGAACAAGTTTGTCTTTCTGCGCAGTTTTCCTTCACTCGAGGAACGCGAGCGCATGCGAGACGCGTTTTACGGTGGCGAGTTGTGGAAGAATGAACTGGAACGTTTGGCGATGCCGCTGCTTGAGAGTTACGACGTGATCCTTTGCGAGGCGTCGTCAGGCTGCGTGTTCGATATCGAGTGAAAGTAAACCCATGCCTCTGTGCCTGATCGCAACTTGACCCGCACCCGTTCATAACCATCCGGCTCGTAAGCGTCTGCTTGTTCGAGTTCGTATTGAGTGACGGCGAATACGGTGCCCTCAACAACGTTCGAAGCGCTGCCGGTGAATTCGAGGTTGCGGTGATATTCGGCGCCGCTCGTTGCCACAAACTCCTGGTCCATGATCTGAATCATCTGCAAGCGGTATCCGAGTAAGGCGTCGGGACGGCCGGCGAGTGTGCGACCGAAATTAGCGAGTTGAACTGATTCAGTTTGTAGCGTCCCGTACGAAAAGAGGCGCTCGCTTTGTTTGTTCTCATGGTCCATACGAATCGCGGTCAGGCGCCGTAGGCAGTTGATCTTCTCTGACTCGTCTCACCTTAACACGACGCGCAACCGATTTACCTGCCAGCACGATGCCCGTGCCTGCGAACGGCTTCGTTCATTCAATCGAGAACTTTCAGGGTTGTTTGCACAGATGAGCTGTCTGTGACGATCTTAGTCGGCAATCAGCCGGAACTGGGCCAGGCTAGTTTTATAAAGTGGTAACTACTTCGAAGTGCTCGGAGTACCGACGATTGTGGGGAAGAGTTCTTTTTGATGAAGACGATCGATCGGGGGCAGAAGCTGTTGCAGTTGTAAGCCACGATTTTTGGCAAAACAGACTGGGGGGAGCTGATGACGCAGTCGGTGGAGTAATACGCGTTGGTAGAGTACCCGTCACGATAATTGGCATAACCTCGAATGGCTTTCGCGGCAGAAGTGTGGCCAGCAGATCAGCGGACGTCACTCTTCCGTTGTCGCTTCGTCCTCAGATCTTCCGAACAGAGGGGATTGGCTTGCTATCTGGCCGAGAGTTTCTGGCGACTGATAATGAAAAGTCACCAAAGGTCGCCATTATCAGCGAGAGTTTGGCGCGCACGTTTTTTCCCTCAGAGAATCCGATTGGAAAACACTTTGAGTTTGAGTCAGGAGGTGGCTTCAATATTAAACCGGGTGTAGGCGATATTGAGATTATTGGGATCGCGCGCGACATTCGCAGCAGCTTGTGGGAGCAGGATTGGCTCGCGAGCTTTTACTTGCCGTACATCCAGGCGCCTGAGCGGGCGTCCGGCCGGGTCGAGCTGCTCATTCGCGCGAGCAACGATCCGGCTCAGTTGATTCAGAGCGTTCGTCGCGAAGTGAATTCGATCGATCCGAACTTGTTTTTGATCGATGTGAGAACGCAGGCGGACGAGATGGACCAGAGGTATCTAGGTACAGTGCGACCGATCGCGACATTATTATCGGTGTTCGCCGGGATTGCATTGGTGTTAACGATCATTGCTCTTTTCGGAGTAGTCGCGTTCGGCGTGAAGCAACGCACACAGGAGTTGGGTATCCGAATGGCACTCGGCGCGCGAATGCTTGATATATTGCGACTTGTGGTCGGACATGGAATGAAGTTGACGGGTACCGGCATAGGCGCTGGGTTGCTCATGTCGTTTATGTTGACGCGTTTGCTGAAGTCGATGTTGTTCGGCGTGAGCGCAAGCGATCCGCTGACTTTTAGTGCGTTGGCCGTGTTGTTGCTGTGTGTGTCGGTGCTGGCTTGTTATGTTCCGGCTAGGCGAGCGACACGAGTGGATCCAATCGAAGCGTTGAGATATGAGTAGTTTGTAGTGTGTGTTGGTAAGGGCTAAAGCGAAACCGCCTTGACCAGCGCGGCAAAGCGGAGATCAAAGCGGAGTCGGTTAAAAAAATTGGTGCCCGCTAGTAGATTCGAACTACTGACCCCTCGCGTGTGAAGCGAGTGCTCTACCGCTGAGCCAAGCGGGCAATCTTTTTTATCGGACCGCTATGATACCGCAATCTTCTGCTTTTCCAAAGACTTACCCTTCTCGTCCACTGCTCCCTGTATTCCCGATATTCCCTTCGTTCCCGCAAAAGAGGCCAAGAATAGGCCAACGCTTCGATGCGCTGATCAGTAGCTATACAGCCTTGTGTTTGGGCGTACAGTAAAAATCTAAGGCCGTAACCTGATGTACTCTTGCGACTGCGCGAATCAGGTGGTCAGATGTCGAATCTTGCTTCATGCCTATGCTTATTTTCTTTCTACGGTGAATGGATAGGTGATAGGTGGTTCCCCGGATTGCTGGTCGGTTGGGACGCCGTACAGCTTTATCCGATAATTTTGTTCGCGAAGAATATCTGCGGAGAATCTGACGAATACCGAACCGTCCTTATCGTCAGGCTGCGACTTTAAATTGAACTGCTCATCGATTTTACGCTCACCGTTCAGCAGTTCTGCTCGGTATTTATCGTACGTCTCACTGAACTCAAGCGGCAGCCGAAGTACTACTTGTTGCGTGTCGTCGTAGATCGTCACTTTCCTCTTAGAGCCACTTCCTCGTGTGGGACTACCGGCGTAAATTATGGCGCTGACGACGGTATGCCCCGACGCCGAGCGGCGTTCAGGCGGTCTGTCCGGATGCTCCGGTGGTCCATTGGTGTTGCTCTTCTCAGCGGTCTCAACTTTATTGTCGTTCTGCGGAACCGGAGTTAGTTGTTGCCGGTTGTCCGGCTGACTTTGTGTAGGTTGCGGCTCTCGGGCTTGCTGCGGACCCTCTGCTGCCGGACCGCGCACGGCCCGGATTGCGATCCAGGTAATGACAGAAAGGATAATCAACGCGGCAACAGACAGCGACAACCAAACGAGGGGCTTGTTGAGAAAAGAAAATGGGAAAAAGCCTGGACGTTCATCCTTGTGCGCGTTGTTCGTGCCCGTCTCGGTGGAGGGGGTGTCTTCAATGTTGAGATACTTCTTTAGTGCTTCTGCGATTTTGAGATCTGCGCCATGTTCAGGCAGGAGGAGAAAATGATTCACGAACTCTTCTCGTTCGCTGCCTCTCAACTCATCCACCAGATACTCGTCTATCAGATCATCTTTGACAGCTTGTTGTAACTCAGCATATTCGCTGTCGAGAAAGAGTCGTTGCTCCACCAACACCTGCTCTTCGAGGGGCAATTCACCCAGCAGGTATCGTCTAAGTTTCTGCTCCTGTTGCACGTCGTATTTCATGGCCGTGGCCTCTGAAGTAGACAATCCGAATGCATCTAACCACCGGAAAATCTTTACATTAATATATGACGCTCTTTTGCTTTGCGTTCCATGCAGTCGAGAATACACTTCTTCAGTTTTGATCTGACACGTTGTGCTTTTAACCTCAAATTGGGCAACTCAATCCTCAGACGTTCAGCCAGGGCCTTTCTTGTCTGGATTTTAACCTGCCGATCGCCGCGATAATACTCGAGGATCATGTCGCGACTGTCTTTGTCCTGTTGGTCCAAGCAATGTCTCAGGCACGAGTCAAGCATTTCTTTTTCAGACGTATCCTCGCTGTCCGGCTCCGGATCTCCGAAGTCCAATTTAGCCAGCGAAAGTATTATTGGCCTCCTTAGGTATTCTTTATAAATGTACCAGGCGACCGAGAAAAAATATGGCTCCGGGTCGCCTTTGTACGTATTAATTATCGTTGGCAGTTTTTCCGCCACGCGATCGATGGTCAGGTTGGCAAGCTCTTCCGGGTCACTACAGCCGAGTTGCCTAAAGCGTCTGATCAACGCCGCGTGAATCTCTTTATATTTCAGTCCTGCTTGCTCGCGATCATGGTGAAGCCACGAAAGCAAGCGGTTAAAGGATTCGGGAGTGAGTGTCCATTTGTCTCTGGGCGAGGGCAGATTGTCCACTGTGCGGCTCCCATCGGGCAATAGTGGGGTCCGGTAATGCTGAGACCTCCGAATGGCGAGACCGCTATCTAACATAAACGCACGTCTATTTCCAGTCACCTTGCAATACAAATCCCGCCCACTGGTAAGGGTGGTATTCGTCTTTCATCTCAATCTTCGCCTGCCGCAACGCAGCAGCGGGGGACATCGAATTTTTCCCGAACATGTGGCTATAAAAACGTTTCATCAATTCGGCGGTTGCTTCGTCCTCCACGCGCCACAGACTGACAACAACGCTCTGCGCGCCGGCGTTCATGAAACCACGGGTTAATGCAATTATTCCCTCGCCACGCACCGGCTTGCCAACACCGGTTTGACAAGCACTGACAACAACAAGATGGACCGGCAGGTCGAGGTTGTAGATGTCACGCAGCGTCAGGTAGCCATCCAGCGGTCGGCCGCGTTTGTCGAACATTGAAAGAACCAAGCCGGATAACTCAGGGTTCTTGTCATTCAGAATGCCATGTGTTGCAAAGTGGATGATGCTGAATTGCTTGAGGGTTGGACTGGTTGCAAGCTGGCGATTCGCTTCGAACCCGACAGCCATCATTGATGTGCCTCGTGGTGCGAGCGCGGTGATGTCTTTTGCTTCCTGACGAGAAAACTCGAGTGGCTGAAGCGTGAAATCCTCGTTGTTTGAATCCGCGATGTCTCTCAACGTGCGAGTCAGTTTTTCATTGGCGACATGGATCGGCTGCTTGTCGTTGCCGCGAGTGCGCTGATTGTTATTGAGGACCGGATCCGCAAGCACTGCTACGGTTTTATGTACATTGGGTCGTGGTATGCGACGCAGCACCGCGAGTGCGGAGGCCGAAGGCAGATAAATGATTTCATTGCTCTCAAGCAGCAACGGCTGTTGCGCAGTGTTCGACGCATGATGCGCTGATGTGTTCACCGACTCGGGTAGAGGCAGTGCTTCGAAAGGAATCGATAGCAAAGAACCATCGGCGACGATGACAAGACGTTTGTTACCGAGTTCAGGTGCGACGTCATTCAGAATCAAACGACTGAGATTCGCTGCATACTGCCCGAAGGCCGCGCGCGCAGCGCGGTGGCGCTTCCGGGTCTCCTCGGGATCCGTTTCGTTCTGTCTCGGAGGCTCCAAATCGACTAATGCTCGGCGTAACTGGTTTGCCGCCGTTTCAATTTCAGTCCGTCCTGGCAAAGGGAAATATTTGATGTCGCTACGCGTGAGTTTCCAGAGATGACTGCGCTTGTCGTCCAGGGAGTACTGAAGGAGCACGGTGTTGTCGTCAAGTAATTGCTGAATTTCCTGCGGCGCTAGCGGCCGCGACTGTCTTCGATCGTAATCTCTCGAAGCAGCGTTGCGCGCCGAACTCAGTAGGTCTTCCTGCTCCTTAATTTGAGCCGCCAGTTTCTGTTCAACGACAGCAGCATCCTTGTGTTGTCCGATGCTACGAAGGCGCAGCAGAGTCTGCCTTAACTGGGCGATCTGTTGTTCGAGACGCAGGTTTGTGTCTGAGTTCTCAGGCGACAGCAGTTTGTTTGGTTCGATGCGACCGCGAGTCAGCAAGTCCAGCAAGTTCCTGGCACGCGCTTGTTCGCTCAATGATATAGCGGCCTCAAGGTCAGAACGTGCGTTTGTTAAAGCGTACAACTGCATTCTCACGTCGATGCCGAGTGCATACAGATCTTGTTGATTGGCAAAGTATGTAGTCTGGAGTTGGTAGCTGGAAACTCGATAGCGCAGTAGTTCAACGAGTCGTATCGCTTTCTCGGCGAGGTCACGTGCATTGGCGAGATTGTGGCGATCGCGTTCGATTTTAGCGATACCGTGAAGAGTAAGAGCTTCTCCCTGGTCATCGTCCAACTTGGTCCAACGTTCGAGCGCACGTTCGTATTGGTCACGCGCCTCCTTCAGGTTGCCTTGACGTGCGAGCGCCTCGCCCATCTTGTTAAGCGTGATCGCCTGGCCACGTAAATCTATAAATAGGGGGTCTTGTTGAATCGCCAGGGCTTTCTCGTAATACTCGAGCGCCTTGTCCGGCTCATTTAGTGCTAAATGGGTCATCCCCATCCAGACTAGTGTGTATGCCTCGAACCGTCTGTCGCCGGCCCGTCTGTTGAGAGGCAACGCTCGGTCAAACTCCTGTAATGCCTCTGGATTTTTTCCCAACAAAGCGTAGGTGAATCCGATGTTGCTCAGTGTGATGCCCAATCCTCTCGGATCTTTCAATCGCTGACGAAGTATGAGCGCGTCCTGGAAATACGTGAGGGCCTGTGAAGTGTCGGCGAGGAAGGCATGGAGCAGGCCGAGGTTATCGAGTACATCGGCCTCGCTTTTCCGGTTTCCTGTTGCACGGAAGAGTTCAAGCGCTTCTTTGTAGTTGTCGCGTGCCAGATCCGGATTGGCCCAGCTGGTGTAGACCAAAGCGATGCCGTTTAGTGCAAACGGCTTGAGCTGGTTGGCCGACCACTTTAGAGGTGAGTCTTTGGTTTGCAGTTGAGTGTCGCAATAGACCAGCACTTCTTTGAACTGCGTAAGGGCTGTGTCTGAGTCACCCATTTCGGCGTTTGCCTTGCCTTCATTAAGACGCGTGTTCATCTCGTCGTGGAGAGCGGACAATTCCCGCCATATCGACATGGCTTTGGAGTAGTTTTGAAGTGCGGTAGGTTGCGCTCCTATATTGGAATAGATCAGGCCAATGTTGTTGTAGAGTTGTGCTTGACCATATTTATCTCCAAAGTCGAGTCTCAACTGTACGGCGCTCTCATAACTGCCTAACGCCTGTTTTGGATCTCCGAAGTCTCTGTATGTCGCGCCAATTTCATTAAGGACGAAGGCCTGACCACTTTCCAGCACATTGGGATCCTAAGCTTAGAATTCCACGTGGACAAGTTGTCGCG
>JADMIO010888836.1_pt1 | contig 133091 bp, 104 predicted proteins | sample 8958161 | NCBI WGS metagenome assembly JADMIO01 (sample SAMN16585339, study PRJNA669376) | soil metagenome | isolation source: Crop rotation soil | place: USA: Cullars Rotation, Alabama | collected 2011 | reverse complement strand
CGCGACAACTTGTCCACGTGGAATTCTAAGCTTAGGATCCCAATGTGCTGGAAAGCCTCTACCTTCCTTTCAATGCGCCGCACAATCCTTACCAGAGCCACCGCGTCAAAGATATTCCTCCGGGCGGCTACAACAAAGGCGATCGCCGCACTTATGTCGAGATGGTCGAGGCCGTCGATCAACAGGTAGGCGGGGTGCTCGCGCAACTCGAAAAGATGAAGGCCGCGCGCAACACGTGGGTTATTTTCATGAGCGACAACGGCGGTCCTGGCGTCGCCAGCAACGACCCGTTGCGCGGCAAGAAGTCGTCGGTGTGGGAAGGCGGCATTCGAATGCCTTGCCTCATGCGCTGGCCCGGAACGCTACCCGCGGGAAAAGACACGAGCCAAGTGACATTGATGTTCGACGTCACCGCGAGTATTCTCGCCGCCGCCGGAGTCAAGCCGCCCCGCCCGCTGGATGGCGAAGATCTGCTCGCCGTCTGGCAAGGCAAAGCTCTCGTAAGGCCTCGCACGGTCTTCTGGCGCTACCGCCGCGCCGCCGTCACCCGCAAAGCCGTCCGTCACGGCGACTGGAAGCTGGTCAACGACAACGGCGAAGAAGAACTGCACAACCTCGCCTCCGATCCAAACGAGCACAGCAACGTCCTCGCCGCGAATCCGACAGTCACCGCCGACCTCCGCAGCCGCCTCGTCAACTGGGAACAAGACGTCCGCGCCCCGCGCCTGGCCGGCTTCAAATGAGATCCCTCCTCCCCATCTGCCTCTGCATCGGAGCGGCCACACGCTGTCACCTTCCGGATTGCCAGATATGGGAAGGGCCACCCGGCAGTTTCGGTCAAGATCTTTACGACGGTCAGGCCTGCCATGTGCGGCAGCTACTCTTAAAAGAGGCAAGGAACATGTCGTCTACACGGGTCCACTCCGCCCCGAAGACGATCCGTGGGATTCTACCGCTTTTCGGAAGGACAGCAAGTGTTCTACGTAGGTGGTTGTCCGCGCGTCCGGGCCGCCACCCGCGAGAAAATGATCAGTGATTCCGGTCATAATAGAGATAGAACATTCCAAGCAACATCCCATGAAAGCATTCCTCCTACTCGTTGTGTACGCCGCCAGTGTGGCCGCCCAGGCTCTCGCACCGGCTCCCAAGACTCCAGCCGATTTCCCGCCGGAAACCGTCGTCGCCGTCTCCGGTGATCGCAAAATCACGGCCGCCGAAGTCATCAAGCTCTTCGAGTCCCTGCCGCTGCAAATGCGCCAATCCTACGAGCGTGATCCCAAGGGGTTTCTCTCTCAGTGGTTTCTTCTGAACAAGCTCTCGGCGATGGCGGAAGAGCAAAAAGTCGATCAGCGCCCACCTTACAAAGAAATGCTGGCCGTCCAGCGCATGACGATGTTGGCCCAATCGATGATGGATGTGAAAGCAGCCTCCGTCAACATCCCGCAAGAGGATCTCCAGAAAGCCTACGAAGCCAAAAAGGACGATTACCTCATGGCGAAGGTAAAGATCATCTATGTCCCCTTCGTCGCGGGCGAGGCGCAGAGTGTCACGGCGGGGCAGAAGACAATGACCGAAGCCCAGGCTCTCGCGAAAGCGGAAGGCGTCGTGAAGAAAGCTCGCGCCGGCGAAGACTTCGTCAAGCTCGTTGCGGAGAATTCCGAGGATCCGATTTCCAAAGAACGGCAGGGCGACTTCGGTCCTGTGCGGCGCGGTGACAAGTTGCCGGAACAGATCAAGCAGTCGATCTTTACACTGAAGCCCGGCGAGGTCACCGACCCGGTACGCCAGCCCAATGGCTATTACATCCTGCGCCTGCAAGAGATGACACCGCAGCCATACGATGAAGTGCGAGAGGTTCTGTACAACGAAATCAAGAACGCGCGAGTAAAGGAATGGATGGACGCGAACGTCAAATCTGTCGAAGTGAAGGTGGAGAACCCCGAATTCTTCGCACCGAAGAAGCCCTGAACAGCGTCATCGACCAGGCCCTGCACGGGCTTCCGTCTTTTCGCGGCAATCCGATCGCGCTCAGCATCGCAAAGCAGTTAACGGTCAGCGCAGGCAAACTCCATTCAGACAGTGACCGCGGGATGGCGGTGAGCGCCGCCAGTTACTTGCTCGAGCGCCGCATGGTGCTCGACGTGGAGTTGCTGGATGACACCGCCGAGTTCCGGCGCATCTTGATCCATGAGATGTTTCACTTCGTCTGGCGCAGGCTGGGGAATACCCGGCGTTCCGAATGGCATACCCTGATTGCGGACGAAAGAGAAAAACGCGCCCGCGGCGAATTGGGCTGGTCAGCGGAATGGAGAAAAGATACTCTCGGCGTTCACGATCGTGAATCGAAAAGCCGCCGCTGGCGTCAATATCTATGTGAGAGTTTCTGTGACACCGCTGCCTGGTATTTCGGAATCGATCATCCGGAACATACCCTCGCCGATAAACACCGGCAAAAACGGCGCGAATGGTTTGAGCGCTTGGTAGCCGCCGGCTGGCTGCCAGTATAATCTGGGATAGAGGAGAATTGTTTCCGGATGAACAACGTAACACGGCGCCACTGGCTCTGGGCAAGCGCGGGCGCTTGGGCAAGCTGGCTCGTCGGGTGCACCTCGCGACCCGTCAAAGCGGCAGTGAAGCCGGAAAAAGATCGCAAGAAGGCTCCCGAGTTCGCGCTCAAAGATGCGCAGGGCCGCGTGGCCAAGCTCTCCGACTATAAAGGCAAAGTGCTCCTCGTCAACTTCTGGGCAACGTGGTGCGGCCCCTGCAAGATCGAGATTCCCTGGTTCGCCGATTTTGAACAACGCTTCAAGGACAAGGGCTTTGCCGTGATCGGCATCTCCATGGACGACGACGGCTGGGAATCCGTGAAGCCGTACATCGAAGAGAAGAAAATGAACTACCGCGTGGTAATCGGTACCGAAGAACTCGCGGATATTTACGGTGGCGTCAGTTCGCTGCCGACAACGTTCCTCGTCGACCGGCAAGGCAAGATAGCCAGCGCCCATGTCGGCCTGGTCAGCAAGGGCGTATACCAGAATGAGATTGAACACCTACTGGCGAACAAGCCTGGCGGCACTTCTGACGATGATGTCAAGTCTGCTGCCGGCGCAAAGTAATATCCTCACGGTCGTCGCGCCGCCGAAGATCACGGCGAAGAAGAACGCGGTCACAACCGCAAAGGTGGCGGTCCAATTGCGCAGTGGGTATCACGTCAACAGCAATACGCCTTCCGACGAATATCTCATTCCGTTAAAGCTCACCTGGACGCCGGCACCGTTGGAACTGGACTCCGTTCACTATCCGGCGCCCAAGCACGAGAAATACGAGTTCTCGGAAAAGCCGCTCAGCGTGTTTACCGGCGACTTCGAAATCGAGACGCGCTTCAAGACACCCGCGTCTGTGGCCGCCGGCATGCAAGTGATCAGTGGGAAGCTGCGCTACCAGGCGTGCACGCACAAAGAGTGCTTCCCGCCAAAGACGATCGACGTGAAACTCTCAGTCGACATCGTCAACTGAAGCCGTTGCGGCGTTTGATTCTACGCCCCGGCGCGATTGGTGACCTCATCGTTTCGCTACCCGCGCTGGAGGTTCTCAAAGCAGACTACACGGAGATTTGGACGGCAGGCGCGAACGTCCCGCTGATCCGGTTTGCCGATTGTGTCCGGTCGCTCCTGGATACGGGAATCGATACCGTCGGCATCCGGCCGCCGAGCCCTGCACTCTGGGACACCCTGAGAAGTTTCGATTCCATCGTGAGCTGGTACGGAACCAACCGCCCAGAGTTTCGTGAAGCCGTCGCGGGATTGGCTTTCGAGTTTCATGCCGCGCTGCCGATCGCGGGCCACGAGTTGCACGCCACGGATTACTATCTGCGCCAAGTCGGCGCTCCCTCTGGAGGCGTGCCCACACTGCCGGTCATGCGCCAACCGGGAAACTACGCGGTGATCCATCCCTTCTCTGGCAGCCCGAAGAAGAACTGGCCTTTGGACCGCTTTCGTGAAGTGGCCGCAAGGTTCGATGGTCCGGTCTATTGGACGGCAGGTCCCGAGGAGGAGTTGGACGGAGCGACGCGCTTCGACAGCCTGTGGGACCTCGCGCAATGGATCGCGGGCGCCGCCGTATATATCGGCAACGATTCCGGGATCAGCCATCTCGCCGCCGCTGCCGGCGTCCCGGTCGTGGTGCTCTTCGGCCCGACCGATCCGAATGTCTGGGCGCCGCGGGGGCCCAAAGTCACCGTTCTCGCCAACCTCGATTCCATCACCACCAGCCAGGTCCTGGCCGCCGCAAACGCTCTCCGGCGCGGCCCAACGCCCCCGCCGTGAGTGGCTTCATCCGCGGCTCACGGTATCCTCGGCGGAAGGACTCGACCCGCCGCTCCGGACTTCGTAGTCTATTCGAGCGGGAGAAATGTCACACTACTTGCGGAGGTAAGCGTCGTCTCCGCGGATCCAGTCGTCGCGCAGCGGGGTGAAGACGTCGAGTGCTTCACAATCCTCCAACGCCTCCGCGCTATGCGGAACGTTCGGTGGAATGATGAGCGACTCGCCGGCCAGGAGATTGATGTTCTGCCCTTCGAGATGGAACAGCAACGAACCGGCGAGGATCGTCGAGACCTGCTCATTGTGATGAGCATGTTCCGGCACCACTGCCCCTTTCTTCAAAACGAGCCGGGCGATCGTGATCTTCTCACCGTGCACCACCTGCCGGGAGATCGTCGGGCTCAGCGACTCCATTGCTGATTGCTTCCACTGTTGTACGTGCATCGTGGAAGCGATTGTAACACCCGCCAGTTTATACTGGAAGATCAACAATGGAATTGCTCTTTCCAGAAAACACCACAGGCATCGGCAACGTGATCCTGAAGCCTGACTCACCCGACCTGATCGATGGTGTTCGCATTCAGCCGTTTCCGATCTGGCCCGATGATCGCGGCTACTTTCTCGAAGTAGCTCGAATCGGTGAAGGCATGGTGAGCACGTTCGAGCCGGATCGAACGCAAGTCTCGGCGGCGCTCAGTTATCCGGGCACGATCAAAGCGTTCCACTATCACATGGAGCAGACGGATTTCTGGGTCGCCGCGCAAGGCATGTTTCAAGTCGCCCTCGTCGATCTGCGCAAGGGTTCGCCCACCCATGGCCGCCGCAATACGCTGTACGTCGGTGGCTTGCGATCGTGGCAAATCCTCATCCCGCCTGGCGTGGGTCACGGCTACAAAGTGGTTGGCCTCGACGCCGCCATGCTGGTCTACGTCACCAACCGGAAGTATAATCCGAAGGATGAAGGCCGGATCGCCCACAACCATCCGGGAATTGCCTACGACTGGGAATTGCAGCACAAATAAGTGAGCGCCAATCTGCTCTCCATCCTGGTTCCCCTTTACAACGAAGAGGAGTTCGTTGGAGAGTTGTTGGAGCGCGTTTGCGACGCGCCGCTTCCCGGCGGGTTGCGACGCGAAGTCATCGTTGTCGATGACGGCTCCACCGACAGTTCGGTGGAACTGGTCGAGACAGCCGCTCTTCGCCACAGCGAGATCCGGCTCGTGCGCCATCCGCGCAATCGAGGGAAAGGCGCCGCGGTGCGCACCGCGCTCGAACAGGCGCGCGGCGAGTATTGCATCATCCAGGATGCCGACCTCGAATACAACCCTTGTGAGTACGGAAAGCTGTTGAAGCCGCTGCTCGATGGTCGCGCCGACGCCGTCTTCGGTTCGCGCTTCCTTGTCTCCGCTGAACGCCGCGTTCTTTACTTCTGGCACGCTCTGGCGAACTGGATGCTCACCAACGCCTGCAACATCGTTTCCGACCTGAACCTCACCGACATGGAAACGTGCTACAAGGCGTTCCGCACCGAGATGGTCCAAAGCATACCTCTGCGGTCGAATCGCTTCGGCATCGAACCGGAGCTGACGATCAAGCTCGCCAAACGCGAAGCACGGATTTACGAGGTACCCGTCAGCTATCACGGGCGTACATACGCCGAGGGAAAAAAGATCGGTCTCAAGGATGCGTTTGCAGCCGTCGCCGCCATCGTGCGCTTCTGGTTGAGCAGCGACATCTACAAACATTCGGGTGGCGAAATACTTGAAACATTTGGAAGGGCAATCCGTTTCAATCAATGGATGGCCGATACGATTCGGCCGTACGTTGGCTCCTCTGTGCTGGAAATCGGAGCCGGCATCGGCAACCTGACGCGGCAACTGATTTCGCGGCGCAAACGCTACATCGCTTCGGACATCGATCCACACCATCTGGCACGCCTGCAGTCCCGCTTCCAGCACCGCCCCCACTTTCTCGCACGGCTGTGCGATTTAGGCCAGCCGGAGCATTTCGAGGAACTGCGGAATTCGGTGGATACAGTGGTCTGTCTGAACGTGCTGGAACATGTGGAGGATGACCGCCTGGGTTTGCAGAATATTTACCGCACGCTGGCAACCGGAGGGCGCGCGATCGTCCTGGTGCCACAGGGTCAGTGGGCCTACGGCAAGATCGACGTGGCGCTGGGACATTACCGTCGCTACTCGCACGACCAACTCCGCAGCCGCATGCAGGAAGCCGGATTTGAAGTGGAACGGATCATCAACTTCAACCGCGTTTCGCTGCCCGGCTGGTATCTCAACGGCAAACTGCTTGGCAAGAGTACAATCAGCCCGCTGCAGTTGAGGATCTTCGACCGTTTCGTCTGGCTCTCGCGCCGGATTGATGGTGCGTTGCCTTGGGGGCCAACGTCGATCATCGGCATTGCCCGCAAGCCTTAAGCGTTATTCCATGCGCCGCAGCCGCGCCAGCCTGGTTCCAGCCGGTGCAGGCGAATCGTCGGGGACAAAGAAATCCGCCATCAGCTCCCTGTCCGGATCGGCCTGGTAAATCGAAAGGTCCGTAACGCCGTTCTCCACCAGCAGCGTGTCATCGATGCAGAAGTTTCCCGTAAAGGTTCGTGAGGGCCTCGTCAGAATCAGATGCGCTGCATCGGCCATGATCTCCGGCTTCCGGCAATGGTCCATCGCTTTCTGGCCGCCGACAATGTTGCTGATCGCGGCGGTAGCGATTGCTGTACGCGGCCACAGCGCGTTGCACGCAATGCCGTTCGCACGGAACTCCTCAGCCATTGCGAGCACGCAGAGGCTCATGCCGAACTTCGCCATGGTATAGGCAACGTGCGGCGCAAACCACTTCGCTTTCACGTCCAGCGGCGGCGAGATGTTGAGGATGTGCGGATTGGCCGCCTTTTTCAGATGCGGAATGCACGTCTTGCTCACGAGAAAGGTGCCACGCGCATTGATGCCGTTCATCAGGTCGTACCGCTTCATGTCGGTATCGAGCGTTCCGGTGAGCGAGATTGCACTGGCATTGTTGACGCAGATGTCGATGCCACCAAACGCAGCCACGCATTGCTGCACGGCTGACTGCACCTGGTCTTCGAAGCGGATGTCGCACACCAGCGGCAGCGCTCGTCCACCAGCGGCTTCAATTTCCTTCGCCGCGGTGTAGATCGTACCGGGCAACTTGGGGTGCGGCTCCGCCGTCTTTGAGGCAACGGCGATGTTGGCCCCGTCCCGCGCCGCGCGCAGCGCGATGGCGAATCCGATGCCGCGGCTCGCCCCTGTGATGAATAGTGTCTTGCCTTGGAGGGTGCTCATTCTTTTTCTAGCAACGCATATGCTAGCAGCTAAGGCGTCGAGAAGAATCTCGACGCGGCACGCAGGAGTGCGCAATGCCACACTCTTACAGCTTGGCGACGCGCCGGTGAACGAACAGGAAATAGGATCCGACCAGCGCAAGCATCGCTCCGTTGACGGCGATGGCTAGCGGCGCAGAGAACATCACCACGAGCTTGCCGGTAATCAGGCTGCCGACCGGCATCCCGCCGCGGAATGCAACGTTGTACACGCTCATCACGCGACCGCGCATTTCGTCGGTGGTGATCAACTGCACCAGCGAACTGATCATCGCGAAGCTGGAGATGAGGGTGGCGCCGGCAACAAACAGCAAGGCGCAACTGAGGTAGAAGTTCTTACTGGCGGCGAATGCGCAAATTAAAACACCGAGCGCGATGAGCAGCATCAAGGTGGCTTGACCTTTTTTCTTCACGTTGCCGATGCCGGCCACGAGGAGCGCTCCTGCCACGGAGCCCATTCCCGATACGGAGAGCAGGACGGAGTATCCGTTGGCGCCGAGTTGAAAGACATCCTTGGCGAACACGGGAAGAAATCCGACGAGTGGGATGCCGAGCAGAGTCATGAGAAACGCGATGACGATGAGCGCTTCCATGGCTTCCCGCTCGCGAACGAAGCGGATACCCTCCTTCATGGAGTCGAGCATCGAGAGTCGCTTCTCTGCGGGAGTGAAGCGTTCATGCAGCAGCACGAGGGAGATGATCACTGCAATGAACGAGAGCCCGTTCAGCCCAAAGCACCACGCGGCTCCGAGCTTCGCCATCGCGATGCCGCCGATGACCGGGCCAATGACACGGGCCAAATTGAATTGGATGGAGTTCAGCGCGATGGCATTCTGCAGGTCTTCGCCTTTGACCAATCGCGGGATGAGGGCCTGGTAAGCCGGACCGCCAAACGCCTGTGCGCACCCCACTATGAACGACATCAAAAGAATCATCCATACGGCCACCTGCTTGGTAGCGAGCAGGTAAGTCAAAGTGAAGGCGCAGCTCATCTGGATGAACTGCGAACCGATGAGCAGGTGGCGGCGGTCCATGCGGTCGGCGACGACTCCGCCAATCAAAGAAAACAGCAGAATCGGGATCTGGCCGAGAAATGCGTCGACACCGAGCAAAAACGGGTCCTTCGACAGATCGAGCACGAGCCAGCTTTGGGCCAGCGTTTGCATCCACGTCCCGATGGACGAAGTGCACGCGCCCAGCCACATGAGCCGGAAATCGCGGTATTGAAATGCCTTGAAGATCCTTTGGATCAACGGGTGTCCCTTAGGGCAGCGGCTTTTCGCGGTGAATCAGGTGGAGGATGTTGCCGTCGCCGTCCTTGAAGAAGACCAGGCGGTTGCCTTGATTGTTGTAGGGCTCGCCGAGAAAAGTGACTCCGGCCGATTGGAGCTTAGCGTAGCCGGCATCGAAATCGTCGACCGCAATGGCGAGATGCCGGATGCCGGGCTCCTTCATGCCGGGCGTCTGCGCCATCACGCCATCGGAGGGAATAATCTCCAACATGGAGCCGTTGGGCGCCTTGACGAAGAAGAAGACATCGTAACTGAAGTTGATGTGGAAGCCGAGGAAATCGACGTACCATTGCGCGAGTTTGCGCGGATCGGGCGAAGCAATCGCAGTATGCTCGAGACCTTGAAACATAAACTGCGATTCTAACAGGAACGGCGGGCTCACCGTCGTGAGGAGCGCGTGATTGTTACGTCCTAACGATGCTGGGAGCGGCAGCGGTTGCTGCGAGCTCTCCGACATGCCGGACGTCGTGACCCGTATAAATCTGCCGCGGACGAGCGATCTTCTGCTCGGAATCGTCGACCAGTTCCTGCCACTGGGCCAGCCAGCCCACGGTGCGCGGAATGGCGAACAGGACAGTGAAGATATCCGGCTGGAAGCCCATCGCCTGGTAAATGATGCCGCTGTAGAAATCGACGTTCGGGTAGAGCTTCCGCTTGATGAAATATTCGTCCCGCAGGGCGATTTGTTCGAGCTCGATCGCGATTTCGAGTTTCGGATTGGCTCCTGTCACCTTGAAGACTTCCTCAGCTGTGCGCTTGATGATTTTCGCTCGCGGATCGTAGTTCTTGTACACGCGGTGGCCAAAGCCCATCAGTTTGCATTGCCCGGCTTTCACTTTGTCGACGAATGCCGGAACGTTCGAGACACTCCCGATCTCATCGATCATGCGCAGCACCTCTTCGTTGGCACCGCCATGCAAGGGACCCGCCAGTGCCGCGGCGGCGGCGGCGAGGCTCAGATATGGATCGGCCTGCGAACTTCCAACGGCGCGCATGGTGTTAGCGCTGCAATTCTGTTCGTGATCGGCATGCAGGATAAACAGGATATCGAGAGCCCGCGCGAGGACGGGATCGGGATTGTACTTCGGCTCGGTCATCTTCCACAGCATGTTCAGGAAATTCTCGGCATAGCCGAGCGTGTTGTCCGGATACACGTACGGGAGGCCGAGGCTGTGCCGGTAGGCGTATGCGGCAATGGTCGGCACCTTGCCGATGAGCCGCATGATCTGGAGCTTGCGCGACTGCCGGCTCTTCACATCGCGTGCTTCGGGATAGAACGTAGAAAGCGCGGCGACGGTACTGACGAACATCCCCATCGGATGCGCATCGTGACGGAACCCTTCCATAAACTTCTTCAGGTTTTCATGGATCATCGTATGGTGGCTGATCTTGTTTGACCACTCCGCGGATTCGTCGGGGTTGGGCAGTTCTCCGTTCAGGAGCAGCCAGGCGACGTCGAGGAAGGTACATTTTTCGGCGAGCTCGTCGATCGGGTAGCCGCGGTACCGCAAGATGCCCTGATCGCCGTCGATGTAAGTGACGCTACTCATGCACGAGGCCGTGTTCATGAAGGCCGGATCATAGGTCATGAGGCCAAAATCTTCGGGCCCGGTTTTGATCTGGCGGAGGTCCATGGCGCGCAGGGTGCCGTGAAAGAGCGGGAGATCATAGGATTTTCCAGTGCGATTGTCGGTGAGTCGAACGGTATCATCTGGCATCGGAGGAGGCTCCTGTAGAAAAAATCGATAACGTGCAAATTGCCAGCACGCCAGGGACCACGGTTGAATGACTGCAAAGGGCGATGAATCGGCGTAAGGTGCAAAGAGTCTGTTGAGGTTGCCCCAGTGCTGGGTAAGAATCCTCAACTTCCTCTGAGAATTCCTTTTCGCTCCACCCACTACCAGTTAAGGAAATGCGTTGCATCGTTCGTTGGGCGAAGCGGCTGTCAAAACCGCCGCGGAATGCCCGCCTTTCGCGCCTGGATCAGTTGCTTGCTCAAGCTTCACGAACCGGGCATTATCGCCAGCCGGGGTTCACCTTGCCGGAGTGCGCCCCGCTGGAGGAGGCCTATCTTCCCGGTTGGCTGGAACAGATTCCGCGCGTCGACTTTCATGACTTTCTGTCCAACCCTTCGGAATTCTACAACTGGAATCATGGGGGCCGGACGCTGCAACCGCTGGAATGCCCGCTTGGGAATACGGGGCGGACGGCGGTACTGACGTCCGGGTTTGTGGAAGAGCCGTCGCTACGGGCGTTCCCCAAGCACACGGTTGACGAGTTGGAGGAGTTCGAGCCTGATTCGCTGGCCGGCCCCGCATCGCGGCTTAGGGCTTTGGCTGAGGCGATTGTCGGCGCCCGTCTTCGCTTACCGTCGGTGAAAGCGGCGGTCGTCGCATTCACTGGATTGAAGTATGGATGCTTGCGGCAGGACGATCGCGACCTGTTCTGGAAGGCGTTTCAGGTGCCCGTGTTTGAGCAATTTCGCGGCTTCGGCGGCGAATTGCTGGCTTGGGAATGCGAGGCGCATGACGGCCTGCATATTGCGACGGACAATGCTGTGTTTGAGTCGGCTCCGCGCACCGGAGAACTGGTGTTGACGTGCCTGGCTTGCGATGAATATGCGCTGCTGCGCCTTGGTACAGAGATGACGGCGCGATTGGTCAAGAGTGAATGCGGGTGTGGGATTGATACGGCGCGGCTGGTGGGGTTGCGCCAGCTCCAGTTGGCCGCCGCGGCGTAGTTGTTTCACGCTCCCTTATGGGCGCGTCTCTGTTTGTCGAGGTTCGAGCGGATTAGCGGCGCGAACCTGACCACTTGAGATAGGCGGCAATCGCTTCGAGGTCGGCGTCTGAATACGAGTCGATGGCGGTGGCGTGCTTCCAGGGTGAACCGGACTGCAGTGTGACTTTGCCCGCCGCAAATGTGCGTAAGACTGGCGGCGCTATCGACAGGTCGTAGAGCACGATCGTCGATGCCTTACGTTCCACGACGAGTGCCGGGAAGCGATCGTTGCCCGCTACCGCGGTCTGGACATGGGACGCGTTGACTTGGCGGATGCGGGCTGCGGTGCCAGCGAGGTTGGGACCTACCGGGGTGCCCCAGTCTTCCATCGCGTGACAGGTTCCGCAGCGCGTGCCTCGCGTTGCATCAAAGAACAGTTCTTTGCCGCGGCGCGCTTCTGGCGGCCCTTCGAAGGCAGCGGGCGTCGCAACGGGCAGGTGTGCGGGCACTTCACTCGCTGCACCTCCGGAAATGCTCACGACGTAGCCAATCACCGCGTTCAGGTCGGCGGCGTTCATCGTTTTGAATCCGGGCATGGCTGTGCCGCCCACTCCGTCACGCACGGTTTTGTCGACCAAGGCGCGATCGAAGCCGCGTCCCGCCAGCCGCGGGCCACGATTCGCCGAACCTGCGGTCCCGTGACAGTAACCGACGGCGCAGCTTTGCGCGAAGACTTTCGCCCCACGAGCCAGCGCGTCATCCTGCGCGTAGGCTGCGCCGATGACGAGCATCAGCGCGGCGATCATTTCTCATCCTCCGGAAGCGCAAACACGAACAGGCTCGATCCATTGCGCAAACCTTCGGTGTCTGGCCAGACTTGCGGCATCAAGCCTGCCACTGCCGATCCGAAACCGGACGGCGTCGCGATGTATTGCCGTCCGTTCACCGAATAAGTGATTGACGAGCCCCGATGGCCACTGCCGGTTTGGAATTGCCACAGCTTCGCTCCGGTCTTCGCATCGAGGGCGAAAAAGAAACCTTCCGGATCGCCGGTGAAAATCAAACCGCCTGCCGTCGACAGAATGGAGGCGAGTAGCGGGTATTTGTATTTGTAGGTCCAACGCACTTCGCCGGTGAGCGGGTCGAGCGCATCGAGATGGCCGTACGCTTTTTCTCCAGGCGGATTCTTAGCAACGAATGTCCCCCCGAAGAATACTTTGCCTTGCTGGGGCTTTTCTTCCTGCGCGGTGACGTCCTGGCACCATTCGATCGCCGTCGTGTACATCAGCTTGGTGAGCGGAGAGTACGCCGCCTGATTCCAGCTGCGGCCGCCACCGATGCTTGGACAGAGCATCTTGGTCTTGCCCACTTCGGGCTCGTTGCGGCCGACAAGCTCGCCGGTCTCGGTGACGCCGCGAATCCAATTGTAGTGCTTGACGATGGGATAGGCTTTGACGAACTTGCCGTTCGTGCGGTCGACCACCCACGTGAAGCCGCCTTTGTTCACGTTCACGAGCAATTTGCGCGATTCACCCTTCACGGGCAAATCGACGAGGATGTTTTCATACGCCGTGTCAAAGTCCCAGACGTCGTGCGGGATCTGCTGGTAATACCATTTGAGCTTTCCGGAATCGGCATCAAGCGCGACGATGCTGTCGGTGTAGAGGTTCTGGCCCTGGCGGTCGCCTCCATAAAAATCGGCGGCAGGGTTGCCGACGCTCCAGTAGACAAGGTTCAATGCCGGATCGAACGAGCCGGTCATCCAACTCGATCCGCCACCATACTTCCAGCTCTCGCCTTTCCACGTTTCATGTCCGGGTTCGCCCGGGCCGGGAATGGTCCAGAAGCGCCAGACGTGGCGGCCGGTGCGCGCGTCGAATGCATTTATGTAGCCACGATGGGCGGAGTCGCCACCGGTGACACCCACCACGACTTTGTCCTTCACGATCAGCGGCGCACCGGTGATATTGCAGCCGCATTGATTCGCATCCTCAACGTTGGTGCGCCAGATTTCCTTGCCGGTTTTCTGATCGAGGGCAACGACGTTGTTGTCGAGTGTTCCGAGAAAGACCTGACCATGACCGACGGCCACCCCGCGATTCCAGGGCCCGTAGAAGGTTTGGAAATTGCGCGGCAGCGGGTAGATGTAGCGCCACAGTTCTTTTCCGGTGGCGGCCTCGATCGCAAAGACGCGATTGCGCGAACTCGAGAGGTACATCACTCCGTCCACCACGATCGGCGTCGACTGGAGGCCGCCCTCGAAATCGCCGGTTTGAAATACCCAGGCCGGGGTCAAGCGTTTCACGTTGGCTGTGGTGACCTGGCTGAGGCTGCTGTGCCGCCATGCCTGCGTCGTGCCCATGTAGTGCGGCCAGTCCCGCGAGGTGCTGCCATCCTGGGCGGCCAAGGGTAGGAGCGAAAGCAAGGCAAATCGGATCATCAGGCTATTCTGACACGGGACCGCGCCACGAACGCGTCTCGTCACCTCTCCGGATGGCCGTCCTCGTAGGACCGTCGACGAAACGGGTCGCGTGCGGTCACGATGTCGACAGTTCGCGCGTGCCAGCCAGATTCTCAGGGAGGAGCTTCGGAAGTTGCTGGTTTCAGAAGTTGACTTTGGCGCCACATAGCGGCTGAACTGAACAACACAATATTCAGAGCGGCAGCCACCTCAACTGGTTTTCCCATTCAGACGCGTCCGAAAGGAGCCAGATGAGCAACAGTTCGTCGATCGCTGATCCAATGTCGAGGGTTTGCGAGACGAGAAATACGCCGGCGCTCGATTTTCCCGCGTTCCGAAATGCACGAAAATGCCCTGGCATGGTGCCGACATCATGTGATACCAGGACGCGTTTGTTGTTCAGCCGCCAGCGCCAAAACGTCAGGATCCTTCATGCTACGGAGTCCGGCGGCGTGAGCCGTTAGGAAATCAATGGATCGCTCGCGGCGCACGACTCCGCTGACTATGGCTTTGTTGAGATCGGCGTCAGCGAGAAAACGAACTCTCACGGCTAGCGGGCAGTGTACAACTCATCCCGGGCGCGCATCAGCCTCTCGCGAAGGTCGGACGGCAGCGGTTCCGCATTGCGCCTCCCTTCCGCCCATTTTTCGTCTTGGCGAATCAGGTACTCATTCACTTCAGCCTGATTGGCGAGATAGTGGGCGATCGCGCCGTAGACTTCCTCCAGTTGAAGCAGTTCGAAATTCTGGCAGATGGTTTCGGGAGATTCGCCACGGCGGAACGCATGGACAATGGAATCTAGCGAGATGCGCGTACCGGTAATGTAGTAGCTGCCTTCGCGCTTTTCGACGTAGTCCTTCGCCATGATGTCTATATTCTACCGCCGTCCAACCCTCGGGGTTCGACCTTTAGTAAACTAGCAGGTAAGGATGCAAGTTCCCGCCGCCTGGATTGTCTTCATCGCCGGCGTCCACGCGTTTGCTGCGCCGCCGGATACGCCTGCCCGCACGGAGCCGGTGATGGTGTCGATGCACCCCTTCACTGTGCAGCGCGGCACCGCCACGGCCATCGCTCTCCGCGGAAGCGGTCTGCGGGGTGCCTCCAAAGCCGTCATCTCGGCGAAGGGAGTCACGATTTCCTCGGTTGGAACGCCGGTTCCAGCGCCCACCAAAGGTGGCCGCGGCAATGCCTCGGAGGTGGTCTCCCTGCGAGTGGAGGTGGAGCCCGGCGTCAAACCCGGCAAATACCCGATTCGCCTGATTACAGCCAACGGGATCTCGAATGCGCTGCCGCTGTACATCACGGATCAGCCGATCAACGAAGAGCCCACAGGGACCCACGACACTCCTCAAACGGCGATTGCGATTTCTTCTGTTCCCGCAGTTTTCACCGGGCGCATTGCCGAGCGCGGCGAGACCGATTACTACCGGTTTCATGCCAAGGCGGGTGAGACGATCACATTCAACGTCATCTCGGGCTTGCCCCAGACCGCCGCCGGTGGATCCGCGGCCACCATTGCGAATTTCGATCCTTCCCTCACCATCTATGAACAGAGCGGAAGCTGGCTCGATCCGCAGCGGATGAAACGGATCGTCTACAACGACGAGCCCGTATTCGTCTTCGGCAAAAGCACCGATGTCCACATTGCGCATCACTTCGCCAAAGAGGGCGACTACTGGATGCGCGTCGAGGCTTTCGCCGGACAGGGCGGTCCGAATTACAGCTATCAGCTTCGCGTTCTGCCGGGAGAAGTTCCCGAAGAGGGGGGCGGCGCGGGTGACGACGGTCGTGGATACGGACGAAAACTCTCGGCCGATCGATTGAATCAGCTTGCGGCACGCGGCGGTGCAAAGGCGGACAAGCCTTCGGCGGAAACCTACCGCGCGGATGCGCAGCAAGTACCGTCCATCAAGCTGCCGGCTACGGTCGAAGGCGCATTGCTGCAGCCCGGCGAAGCGCATCACGCCCGCTTTGAAGTGGACGGCCCGAAAGACATCGCGGTCGAGATCGAGACGCCGGACTCCGCGCCGCCATTCTTCAATCCTCTGGTACGCCTGCTCAACACCGCTGGCGATGAAGTGGCCACCAACGTCTCGGTCGGAAAGGGCGCCTGTTCGGGCGCCATGACCAAGTCGCTTCAGGCCAAGGTGCTCGTTCCGATTCGCGAGGCCGGATCGTACACGCTCGAAGTGCGCGATGCCACCGCCGATCACGCCGGACCCACGTTCCGCTATCGCGTCCAAATTCGTCCGCAGGTGCCGCACCTGGGGCAAGTGAAGATTGATGCCGATCACATCAACCTCGCGCCCGGCGAAGCCAAAACGATTCGCGTCACGTTCGACCGCGAAGAGGATTACCGCGGAGCTGTCGCCGTCATGGCAGAGTCTCTCCCTCCGGGTGTGCAGGTGTTGACCGGCGCCGATTATGAGCCTGACAAGGATCCGCCCCTGAGAATCGGCAACCGGGAACGCTTTACTCCTCGCACCGAGCGAACCGTGGTGGTGTTCACCGCTGCCTCCGATGCCGCAGCGTCTGCTGAACCGCAATCCGTGCGCCTTGTCGTGCGTCCCGTGGCAAACGGCAAGCTCGGCGATCCGGTCGGTACCAAGACAATTCCGATGATGGTGCTCGCCAAATGAAACTGTTGCTCGCGATTTTCGTTCTCACTTATACGGCGTTCGCCGGCGGCAAGATTGTCTCGCTGAAAACGTTTCCCAATAAGACGACGCTCAACGGCGCCGGGGCCACCCAGCAGTTTTTGGCCATCGCCACTGACGCCGATGGAATGGAGACGGATGTCACCGATCAGGCGCAGTGGCAGCTATCCAATACCCGGGCCAAACTGGCCGGACCAGCTCGTATCGAAAGTTCCGGTGATGGTGACGTCACCTTCTCTGCAGCTTTCGGAGGGATGAAAGCGCAGTCCACTGTTCGCATTGCGCACGCGCAAGTCGCGCGTCCTGTCAGCTTCTCACGCGACATCAGCGCGATTTTCACCAAGCGCGGCTGCAACAGCACGGTGTGCCACGGCGGCGTCAAAGGGCGCGGCGGTTTCAAGCTTTCGGGCAATGCACTGTACCCGCACGACGACCACGAATGGATCGTTAAGGGCGGAACGTACCAGGTTCTTACCAACGAGGTGAAGGGCGAACGGATTCCTCGCGTCGACGTGGCGCATCCGGAAAAGAGTCTGCTGTTGACCAAGCCCACCATGGTGGTGGCGCATGGCGGGGGCAAACGTCTTGAACCGGGTTCCGCCGATTACCGCACGATCCTCGAATGGATTCAGAAAGGCGCGCCCTATGGTGACGCCGATGCCGCCAATGCTCCGCGTCTCGACCGGCTGGATGTGTTTCCCTCGATGGCGATCCTTCCCGTGAGCGGCACTCGCCGCCTGGTGATCACGGGCCACTTCAGCGACGGTCATACCGAAGACTACACGCACCAGGTTCTGTACGCGCCCAATAACGGCGAAGTCGCCACAGTGAACGCCGAAGGCGTCGTCACCGGTGCCGCCAAAGGTGAGACCGCCATCCTCATTCGTGCCGCTGGCCAGGTGGCCAGTGCCGGCGTTGGGGTGATCGGCGAGCCCGTGCGTAACTATCCCAAGGTGGTGTCTGCCAACTTCATCGACGATTACATCTTTGAGAAGCTGCGCAAGTTTCAGATTGTGCCTTCAGCCATCGGTGATGATGCGGAGTTTCTCCGCCGCGTTTGCCTTGACCTCACTGGGACGCTGCCGCCTCCCCAGCGAGTACGCGAATTTCTCGCCAGTAAAGATCCGAAGAGACGGGAGAAGGTAATCGACGCGCTCATCGGCTCACCTCAGTTCGTCGACTATTGGACTTACCGCTTCGCCGATATTTTCCGCGTGTCGATCTTCACCAACGGCCTGTCGTCCAAGTGGAGCCAGGGGTATTGGGAATGGATCCGCTCGAACATCGAGAACAATCGTCCGTACGACGAAGTGGCTCGCGAGCGCATTTCCGCGCAGGGGTACGAGCCGGCGACGCGCCACTTTTTGCCGTATAACCAGATCGGGCCTCCGGGCGAGGTGATGGGAGAAGAGGTTCGCGTGTTTTTCGGACGCCGCCTGGATTGCGCACAGTGCCACAATCACCCGTACGAGAACTGGAGCCAGGATCAGTTCTGGAGTATGGCCGCGTTCTTCTCCCGAATGTTCCGCATGGGCAGTATCGTAATGGATCACCCGACGAACATGGATCTGGGCTCGAAGGATGTGGATGGCAAGATCGAACTGCTGCATCCGCGCACAAAGGCCGAAGTGAAGCCGGCGTTGCTCGACAACTCGCCGCTGCGGCTTGCTCCGGACGGCAATCCGAGGAAAGAGTTGGCGCGATGGATGACGTCGCATCCTTACTTCGCGCAGGCGGCCGTGAATCGCATCTGGGGCCAGTTCTTCAGCCGCGGCATCGTCGAGCCTGTGGATGATTTCCGATCCACCAACCCGCCAACGCATCCGGAATTGCTCGACGCGCTCGCCAAGGATTTTCAAAGCCACCACTACGATCTGCGCCACCTGATGCGCACGATCGTGACGTCGCGCACGTATCAGCTTTCGTACAAGGCGAACGAGACGAATCGCAGCGACGTGATGAATTATTCGCGTTCGCTGGCACGCGGCCTGGAAGCGGATGTGCTGCTGGATGCGGTGAGCGACGTGACCGGTGTGCCGGAGACGTTCTCGACGGCGATCACCGACGGCGCGACAGTCGGGCAGGCGCCCAAGGGAACACGTGCCGTGCAGTTGCGGGATCCGGATACGTTTTTCTCGCGCTTCCTCGAGTTGTATGGCCGCGCCAACCGCGGCGCGGTGCCGGAGCGCAACAACAAGCCGAACCTCGCGCAGGCCCTGCATACATTGGCCGGAGCGACGTACACGAACCGTATCGCGTCGGCGGAAAGCCGTCTGGGCAAGATGCTGGCGGCGAACGCAAGCGATGACCAAATCATCGAAGAGTTTTACCTCGCGGCCCTGACGCGCCCACCGGCACGCGAGGAAGTGGAAGAATTGAAGAAGATCCTGGCGCGGCGGAAAGACCGACGCGCGGGTTTGAGTGAGTTTGTCTGGGCTTTGATCAGCAGTCGCGAGTTCGCCGAGAATCATTGAGGAGGATGCACACGTGAGACGCCGTGATTTCGTTAGCGCTGGATCGTTAGGCTTTCTGGGCCTCACGTTGAGTGATATTTTGGCGGCCGCTCCCGCCGAGGGCAAGCCCAAGGGCAAAGCGAACTCCGTGATCCTCTTTTGGCTGGAAGGCGGCCCAAGCCACATCGACACGTGGGATCCGAAGCGCAACAGCAACTTCAAACCGATCTCGACGAATGTGCCGGGAATTCAAGTGACGGAGTTGCTTCCGAAGATGGCGAAGAAGATGGACAAGTTCGCGCTGGTGCGGTCGATGCACACGCGCGGCACCGACCATCCGCAAGCCACACACTACGCCATTACGGGCCATGAGATCAATCCGGCGATGCAGTTTCCGAGCGTCGGTTCGATCATTACGAAAGAGATGGGTCCGCGGAATGCCGTGCCGGCGCATGTGCTCGTCCCCAAGTGGGATCGGACGCGTCAATACGAAGAGTACTTCCGCGCTTCGTTCCTCGGCGGCGAATTCGATCCGATGTGCATTCCCGATCCTTCGAAGCCGGGCTTTGAAGTCACCGATTTGAGTCTGCCGAAGTCTGTGTCGGAAACCGCGGTGGAGAGCCGGTCGGAGTTTCTGAAGGTGGTCGACAAACGGTATCGCGAGCTGAACGAAACCGCGGACCACGCGAATATGGACGCGTATACGGCGCAGGCGTGGAAGATGCTGTTGACGCCGGCGGTACGCGATGCTTTCGATCTGTCGAAGGAATCGGACAAGATCAAAGAACGGTATGGGAAAGACGCGGTGGGACAATCGTGTCTGCTGGCGCGGCGATTGGTGGAAGCGGGGAGCCGCTTCGTGACCGCGGCCGGGTACCACAGCAATTCGTGGGACACGCATAGCGACAACGATAAGGGACATCGGGACCGTTTGGCGCCGCCGCTGGATCGAACGTTGACGGCGCTGGTGGATGATCTGGAAGAGCGCGGGCTGCTGGAGACGACGCTTGTGGTGGCCATGGGCGAGTTCGGACGTACGCCGGTGATCAACGCGAATCTTGGCCGCGATCATTGGCCCAACTGCTGGTCGCTGGCTTTGTCGGGCGGCGGGATCAAGACTGGCCAGGTGATCGGCGCGAGCGATGAGCGCGGCTACAACGTCACGGAACGGGTGGTCACTATGGGCGATTTGTACGCGACCCTGTACAAGGCGCTCGGCATCGACTGGACGAAGGAACTGATGAGCCCAATTGGACGGCCGATCAAGATCGCGAACTCTCTCGAGGATCAAACGGGCCAGCCGGTGAATGAGCTGTTGGCCTGACGGGCGCAGGCAAATAATTTGGGCGCACGCTCCCTCACGGTCGCGTCTCTGTCAAGCGGTCTTATTCTTTGCTCACGCCGACTTCATCGAAGGTTGCCATCTGCGAATAAAGGGTGACGGCGTTGTCGAGGACGGACAGGGCGAGTGCCGCTCCGGTACCTTCTCCCAGTCGCATTGCCAGATCCAACAGTGGTGTGCCTCCCAACGCGGCCAGCATTCGTTCGTGCGCTGCCTCGGCGGAGCGATGCGAGAACAGCAGGTAGTGCATTACGGACGGATGCAGCGAGCGCGCCGCTAACACAGCAGCTCCGCAGATGAAGCCGTCGATCATCACGGGAAGCCGATGCGAAGCAGCGCCCAGAAGGAACCCGGCCATCGTGGCGATTTCGAATCCCCCCACGGCGGATAGAATCCGCAGCGGATCGCGTGACGCGATGGCTTCACGATGAAGATCGAGAGCGGCGGCGATCACTTCCGCTTTGTGATGGATCCTGGCGGGGTCCAGTCCCGTACCAGCGCCGGCGGCCTGCTGCGGATCGCATCCGGTAAAGGCGCAAAGAAGCGCGCTGGCGGACGTCGTATTGCCAATTCCCATTTCGCCCACAGCGGCCACGTCGGCGCGTTGCCTGACGGATGCGGCGAGTTCCATGCCATTGCGCAAGGCCTGTTCCGCTTGCGCGAGCGTCATCGCCGGCTCCTTCGCGAAATTGGCGGTACCCTCGGCACATTTGTAGTCGAGCGCGCCGGGTTGAACGGGACCATCGACGCCCGCATCGACCACCAGAGTTTCAATTTCGAGACGCCGGCAGAGAACGCTGATGGCAGCGCCGCCAACGAGGAAGTTGCTGACCATTTGTGCCGTGACCGCGCGCGGAAATGCGCTGATTCCTTCCGCGGTGACACCGTGATCGGCGCAAAACAGCGCCATGACTTTGCGAGCCGTCTGTGGCCGCGCGGTACCTTGCATCAGCGCGTAGTCGACTACCAACGGCTCCAGCCGTCCGAGGCTCGATGGCGGCTTGGTCAGCGAATTCCAGCGCTGCCAGAGGCGGCTTTGGAGCGCGGAATCGCGAGGGTCCGGTATTTCAACCTTCCAGTTCAAACGTAAGTACCTCCAGATAGGCTTGCCGGAGTTCCACCGGCTTGCGTCCAGCGATCATCTCCGCCAACAGCGCATTGACACCTGCATGAGCGACCACCGCCACCGGCATCGCCGCTTTCCGGATGACACGTAAAACCGCTGCAACGCGGTCCACCACGTGACTCCACCTTTCTCCACTGGGCGGAGTGGTGCCGAACCAATCCACCAGAGCCCTGCTTGCCAGTTCCGGCCAGGAACTTTCCACTTCCTGCCAGGTGAGCCCTTCCCAAACCCCCAAACCACGTTCGGCCAAACCATCCAGCACGATCGCACGGTGATTCGGGAACAGATATTCGGCGGTGCGTGCGGCACGTCGCAACGGACTGGTGAAGACTGTGGCGACGTGGAACTCCGCCGCTCGGATCGGTTGATCGCGCAAGTCGACGTCCGTCGAGCCGAGCAGAACACCGCTCACCGTGGGCTCCGCGTGACGGATTAAGTAGATCACACCCACACCAGCACCGCCAATGAGAGAGCTTCGGACGTGACGCAAACAAAGCCCAGGCAATCGCCGGTGACCCCGTTGAGCCGAAGCAGAAACCAGCGCCGTGCCACCAACAGCAGCACTGCATTAGCCGAGAGGAGAGCCAGACCAGCCGGCCACTGCGCCAGAATCCCAAGGCCCGCCGCCTGGACTCCCACAATCAGAGTGGCGATGCGAGGTAACGTGGAAACGAACTCGGCTCCGAGTCCTTGTCCCGCCGGAGGAGTAGACGCCGCCAGAAACACCATCTGGGCTCGAGACAAGCCATACGCCGCAGCCAGACCGCGCCACGAACCCGGCGGCAGCAGGGACAATGCCTGCCAACGGAAAAGGAACGCCGCGACTAATGCCAGCGCGCCATATGTTCCGATGCGGCTATCCTTCAAGATTTCGTGCATCCGTTCTTTGGTGCGGCCGGCTCGAATGGCATCGCAGACATCAGCAAGGCCGTCTTCGTGAAGGCCGCCGGTGAGGACGGTGAGAACGACCATCGCGGCAACGGGTCCGAGCTTGAGCGGCAGAATTGCCGCGCAGAGCAGGCCGAGTAATGCTCCCACGATCGGGAAGGCCCATGCCGCTTCGCCGGGCTTCACCCGCGGTGCAGGAATGGGCAGGATCGTCAGGAACTGAAGAGCGGCACGCATCCTATTTCACCCGAAGCGGGATGCCGAACACCATCCAGTAGACTTCCACTGCGCGCTCGGCTGCCTGGCGGTTGAGTGTGCCGGCGAGATCGCGGAAGCGCCTCGCCAGTGCATTTTCAGGGACGATGCCGCAACCCACTTCATTCGTCACGAGAATGCAGCGAATCGGGGACTGCGCGGCGGTTTCGAGAAATTTTTCGAAGGCCGGATCCTGGCCGCTCAGGAGGACGTTGCTCAGCCAGAGCGTAAGGCAGTCGATGACGAGCACGTCGAGGTGCTGCGCTTGCGCCAGGATGACTGTGGCCAGGTCGAGCGGTTCCTCAAACGTAAGAAAGTCGGGGCCGCGGTCGCGCCGATGCTGCGCAATGCGTGCGCTCATTTCTTCATCCAAGGGTTGGGCGGTGGCGAGGAAGCCGCGCCGGGTCCCGCATTGACGGGCCAGTTCGAGGGCGTAGCTGCTTTTGCCGCTGCGGCTACCACCGCCCACTAGTGCGATTGACATGCACAACCTTCTTCGATGGCGGCGTTCAAGGAATAGCGCGCGACCAGGGGGAGATCGAGACGATGCAAACCGCCGAGAACGTGATTCTCACGGCAATCGTCACCGGCTTCGAGGAGAGCGATGGCGAGATTGCCGCTGTGCGCACAAGCTGCTCCGAGGGCGCCGGCTCGCTCTGTCATCGCGAGGAAATCGGCCCAGCGCGGGTTAGGATAATGCCTGTGGTGGATGATCGCGCTCTGCGTCGCGATGCGCGCAACGGCGGCGGAATCGCACTGCTTCACGCTCCGTTGCAGCGTGGCGAGCAGTGCTTCGAATGTGCGGAGTTCCTCTTGTGAATACGCCGGCGGATTTCTGGTGATCGTGTCCACCGGCGACCCACCGAGGTCGGCTGCGATGACACGCAACGGAGGGTAGGCGTCACCAAGTTCGAGGAGAATTCGTCCGCTTCGTTGACGGAATGCCACCGGCTTTGGGTGGAACATCGTGGCATCCGCGGCCGTCTCGGCTTCAATTGCCCAGGCTGCAATTTCGCCGGCCGAACAGCGCCGGTCGATCAATTCGCCAACGGCGCGAATTGCCGCCACGCAGTCGGATGTCGAGGAGCCGCAGCCTCGTCCTACTGGCGTCTCGCTCTCGATGATCAGGCGGAGAAACCCTTTGCCGCCGGCAAGATCGTTCCAGGCAAGACGCGCTGCGCGCAGCGCCTTCGTCTTCCACGGAGGTTCTACTTTGTCTTCACCGCCGGACTTGAGATGTACGCGGGCGTGGCTGAGGAATGGCGGGGCAGGCAACGTCACGAGAAAAGGCTCGGGCTTATCGTCGTGCCAGATCGCGCCCTGTAGCAATTCTCCGGCGTGGCCGATGCTGGAACCTTCGCCGGCGCGGGTTTCAACGGCTCTTTCATCGTGTCCAAAGCAGCCAGACAAAGAAGGGCCCTCCTAACAATGCAGTGGTGACGCCGACGGGAATTTCAATCGGGTTGAGCACGCTCCGTGATACCGTATCGCAGACCACGAGAAATGCGCCGCCGCCGAATACTGCTGCGGGCAGAAGCACGCGGTGATCCGATCCAACCATACGGCGCAGCAGATGCGGCACGATCAATCCGACAAAGGCGATCGGTCCGGTGACAGCCGTCATCGTGCCAGTGAGAAGCGCACCGGCAATAAAGCCTTGCGTCGTCACGCGCCTGGTGTCTACACCGCGGCCCGACGCCCAAATATCTCCGTACGAGATCACGTTCCAGATTCTGGCACGCATCAGAATCCACACGCATACAGGGACAACGACCACCGCCAGCAGAATGAGCGTGGAGTACTCGATTGCATCGATGCCGCCCATCAGCCAGTGCGTGATTTGGAACGACTTGGTCAGCCCCGCCAGACTGTGGAGCAACAATACAGCGGCGGAGCAGATGCCATTGATCGCGATGCCAGTCAACAGAAGGGTGAACGAGGAGAAGCGCCGGTTGGCACGCGCCAGCAGGGCGACGAACGCAATCGTGGCTCCGGCGCTGCTTAAGGCGAACAGCCAGACCAGCGGAAAAGAGGTGACGCGATCCGCGGCGGTGGAGATGGCGATGACCGCTCCCAACGATGCCGCCGCGGAGACTCCCAAGCTGGATGGAGTGGCGAGGGCGTCGCGCAGCAAGGCTTGAAAAAGCGTGCCGGATACGGCGAGCGCTGCTCCTGTCAACAAGGCCAACAACGCTCGTGGAAGACGCAATTGCACGAAAATGTTCCAATCCGGCCGCTCCTGCCGGAGGAGTTTTCCATAGTCCAGGCCCGATCCCCCGATGAGCGGGCAGATGGCCAGCGTGATCACGGCAATCACCGCAAAGAGCAGGAGCGCACGCAGTGCCCGGGTCCGCACTTTTCCCGAGAGAGGCTCAGCCATAGTTGAGAAACACCCTCCCCTGCGCATTCGTGTGGCGCTGGAACGGAACGTGAAATACCTGCTCCATTCGCTCGGGGCGCATGGCTTTGTCGGGCGGGGCATCTTCGACCAATCGACCCTCACTCAGCAGCCACACCCGATCACTGCGCTGCGCGGCCAGGTGCAGATGATGGGTGACGATCACAATCAGCTTTCCCTCGTCGCGCAGACGCGCCAGCAGATCCCACAGCTCGGTCTGATTCTCCGGATCGAGATGGGCGCCTGGTTCATCGAGGAACAGCACCGGCGCGGCCTGCGCCACCGCCGCGGCCACCAACACGCGCTGCTGCTCCCCGCCGCTCAGGCGCGCGAAGTAGCGCGTGCGGAAGGTCTGCAGCCGGGTGGCTTCGAGCGCCGCTTCCAACGCAGCCAAATCCTCGTCACTCTCGTATAGGGTGTTGCCATACGGGGTTCGTCCCGTCAAGACTACTTCCTCGACGGTAAAAGGTATGTCGGCGATCCGCTGTTGGGGCACGTGCGCCACGTAGCGGCAGAGTTGGGGCCGAGTCATCCCGCGGATGTCTCTACCGTCCAGCAGACAGGTTCCCTCGTAGCTCGTCAACCGTCCGGCCATCACGTCGATCAATGTCGACTTCCCGGCGCCGTTCGGACCAATCAAGGCGATCAGTTCCGGGCGATCGACCGTGGCGTTGATGGAGCGCAGCACGGGCGTCGCGCCGTAGCGGAACGAGAGCTCGTTGATGGCGAGGATGCTCAACGCGTCTCTCCCCGGAGCATCTTCGCGAACGCTTCCGCCGTCTCTGCGACTCGCGGCCCGGGAACGACGAAGATGTCCTCGGCCACGGCGTAGACTTGTTTGGAGCGCACTGCTTTCAGATCACTCTGCTGCTGCCACAGCCTTACGACGTCTCGTTTATGCTGTTCGGTGACGCCCACCGTTTGCGCCATGTCGCCCATGTCGACGATCACGTCGGGATCGATGCGCAGAACTCCTTCTACGGAGATGCGCGGATAGGTGACGGGAGAATCAACGAACGCGTTTCGACCGCCGGCAATGGTGATGAGCTCGTTCAGAAACGAGCTCTTTCCCACGGCGATCAATCCCTCCAACCGGCCGGGCGTGCGACCGACGATGAAGAGCAGAGTCTTGGGTTGTTGGCCGGCGGTGGCTTTGCGGAGCGCGTCGAAGCGTGCTCGAATCGATTGCTCGAGCTTCGCTGCCTCTGCTCCCTTGTGCACAGCCGCCCCTACTTCACGGATAGAACGGAAGGTGTCATCCAGCCCCGTGTTGGTGAGGGCGAGCGTGACAATTCCCAAGCGGTTTAGTTGTGCGGCGACTTGCGGCTGTTCTTTGTGGACCAGAACCAGATCCGGCTTGAGCCGCACGATGGCTTCGATGTTGGGACGAATGTACGTCCCCACCTTGGGCAGTTTTTCGGCCTCTTTCGGAAAATGACAGTGCATCGAGACGCCCACGACGCGGTCACCCGCTCCGACAGCGTAGACAGTCTCGGTGAAACTGGGGGCCGTGGAAACGATCCGTTGGGGTTGTGCGGAAAGAGTCACGGCGAACGCCGCGAGCATCAGGATAGTTCGCATAAGAACTCCGTCCACACGGCCAGGAGCCGTTCGTTTTCCCATCTCGGCCGCACTGCGATGCGGATCGCGCTGTGGTCGCAGCCGGGCCAGCTGCGGCAGTCTCGAATCAGGATGTCGCGCTGTGCTGCGAACTCCACGAGGCCGGACGCGTACGGCGTTTCAATATACAAGTAATTCGCTTCGGACGGCCAGACCCGCGTATCACGCAGCGCCGCGATCTGCGTAGTGAGCCAGGCGCGTTCGGACCGCACAAATGCCCGCGTGGCTTGCCCATGGGGGCGGTCGTCCAGAGAGGCAATGGCAGCCTGCTCCGCCAGCACGTTCAACGACCACGGCACACGCATCCGCGACAGGCGCTTCACGGTGTCGGGGTGGCCCACCAAAGCGCCGGCGCGCAAACCAGGAAGCGCGTGAAACTTGGTCATCGACCGCAGCACCAACAGGCCGGGCGTCGTGGTGCAGCGGATGAGGCTGGGTGTGTCCGAGAATTCGATGAACGATTCGTCAACGAGTAGCGTCACCTGGGACCGCGCAAGGTAATCGATTACGATTTCCGCGTCGATGAGACTCCCCGTCGGGTTCACCGGACGTGTGATCACGAGAACGCCTTCCTTGGGCCACGAACCCGGATCATCCATGCGGCAAAACGAAGCATTGGGCCACAGGCGGTGGAACTCGCTGAATACCGGAACGGCCAGGTGACCATCGGGAAAGCACGTGCCGAAATCGCGAATCAAATCCATGGAACCGTTTCCGGTCAGGATCTGATCTTCTTCGATACACCATTCACTCGCCAGCCGCCGGCGAAGCTGCGATCCGTCCGGAGAAGGATAGTGAACAATGCGGTCGAGCGAAGACACGATCGCTTCTTTCACGCGCGCCGAGGGTCCGAGGGGGTTGATGCTGGCGCTGAAATCGAGCACCTGCTGCCACGGAATCCCGCGCCGTTCGGCCGTTGCGAACACTCCGCCGCCGTGCGTGACCTCAACCGGCTTCAGACCCATGCAATGCCTCCGAGCAAAACAAACAGGATCGTCACGGAATAAACGATCCGGCGCAACGGAGTGTACAGACGCCAGCTCAACGGTTGCGTGGCATCTCCTAAGAACGCCTTCTCCGAACGGACGCCACGATAGAAATTGACGCCGCCCAAGCGGATGCGCAGTGCGCCCGCCGCCGCAGCTTCCGGGTAACCCGAGTTTGGACTGGGTTGTTTGCGCGCGTCGCGCAGCGTCACTCGAACGCTACTCTTCGCATCGAGGCCGGGCAGCAGAAGTGCCACGAGCCAAATCAGAATGGCGGTGATTCGTGCCGGCACCAGATTGAGCAAGTCGTCCATCCGGGCGGAAGCCCAGCCGAACTCGCGATACCTGTCATCGCGATGGCCGAACATGCTGTCGAGCGTGTTGGCAGCCTTGTAGACGGCCATCCCCACTGGTCCGGCGGCAAACAGCCAGAAGAGCGGGGCAATCACTCCGTCATTGAGGCTCTCGGCGACGGTCTCGAAAACGGCACGCGTGATTTCCTGCTCGTCCAGGTGCGCCGTGTCCCGGCCCACGATCATCGATAGCGAACTTCTTGCTGCGGACAGATCGCTGGCACGCAGGCTCCGGATCACGAGGCGTGCATGATCATCCAGGCTGCGCACGGCGAGGAAGGAATAGATCCAATAGATCTGGATCCATGGAGAGGGAAGCAGCCTGAGGCTGAAGTATGTGACTGCCGCTGCGGAGGCGACCACCGAGAACCAAGCCAGGATGCCGGCGATCCGCAACGGAATCTTTGTGGCTCGCCAGAGCGTTTCCATAGCCGTTGCAAGTTTGCCGATCGCGGCGACCGGGTGAGGCAGCCATCGCGGATCTCCGACGAGGAGGTCGAGTGCAACGCCGGCAAACAAAGCAAGCGGAAAGGAGGTCATCGCTCTACCGCGGCCCCCCCTGCTCGCTTCGCCACTCGTCGATACCGCCCCTCACCAGCGCGAATACCGCGCGGCCAATCGCAGCTCCCACAGCGGTGTGCTTACCGGCATAAGATTGCGGTGTGCCGGTGGCGGGCCACGCCAAAGCCATGTAGTCCGTTCCAGTTCCGGTGGCAGGCGCCTGCGAGACCACGCTGCGCATTCCGCTTTCCAGAACAGCAAGAGCCTTCGCTTCTCCGGCCAGCGACAACGCTTCGATCGCCGCTTCCATCGTGAGCGGCTGGCTGACGCAAACCAGAAGGTTGATGGTTCCTTCCGCGCGATGCGTGGCGGGATCTCCGGCGCGCAGCAGGTTGCTCAGACCGACGGTGCCCACAGCCCAAGCCTGGCAGTCCATTTCTTCCGCGTTCGATTCCACCCATCGGTGACGACGACGGCTGGTCATGAAGCCCACGGCGCCGCTCAATCCTTCGGCGTGCATGCGGGCACGTAGCCACTCGGCCGGGTGATCGACCGCGGCAATTTCATCGTCCTGTAAATAGAGCCACGCCAAGGTTTGAGCGCGTTGAAATCCGCCGTTGACCACGCACCAGCTCAGCAGAATGCCGGGCTCATGCAAACGCGCGACAAGCCAGCGCTCGCGTTGTTCCAGGATGTAGGGCGTCGCTACCACGCGCGCGACCAACGGGGCCCGGGCCGATCGTCGCCGCGGAGACGGGCGTCCTTGCCTTCGATACGTTCGATCTGTCTTCCGAAGAGCCATAGCAAGTCGGAAAGCCGGTTCAAATAACGCAGGACGTTGGGCTGGAGCGTCATCCCTCCCTCGATCAGTCCGACGACGAGCCGCTCGGAGCGACGGCAGATCGTTCGCGCGACATCATAAGCAGCGGACGCCGGATCCTCCCCGGGCAAAGACCAGTCGTTGAGCAAGCCGGGAATGGCCTCGATGCGATGCACGTGCGCCGTAAGCGCGTCGACCATCGCGTCGTCAATCGTGGGGATCCCTTTGGGGCTCTCCGGTGGCGTGGAAATGGCCGAGGCCACTTTGAAAAGCTCCTTCTGAATCGCTTTGGTGAATTGGTGGATCTCTTCATCGTGGCAGATGGATCGCGCAAAGCCCAGGCTAGAGATCAGCTCATCCAGAGTTCCATACGCCTCTACGCGCGGCGACGCTTTGGATACACGAATCCCACCGGACAGCCCGGTCTGACCGGCATCACCCCTCATGGTCGCAATTGACATAGCTGTGTCCTTTCTCGTGAGCTCTTATCGGAAATTCATGCGCAGACCCGCGATCCAGGTAATCCCTGGAGTCCGAAATCCCGTTTCATAATAGTCCCGGTCTAACAGGTTATCCACCTTGGCGTACATGCGAAGCGCCTTCGCTTCCCTTGACCAGACCAGGCGGCTCACCACGACGTCGAGCTTGGTGAGCGCCGGATATTGGTAGGCGCGCGAACGCCCCGCGGCGGAGAGCGGATTGAAGTAGCTGGAAGCCTGGTACAGATCCACCGTTACGTCGGTCTTTCTCCCGAATTGCTGGTTGGCCATCAAGGCGAAGGTGTGCGACGGCACCGCAAACACCTGGAAGAAGCCGCGGACCTGGACATCCTGGTCGGTGTTGGCGCGGGTGTAGGTGTAGGATGCATTCAGCACGGTGGAACGGAAGGGCCGGGCTTCGGCCGAGAACTCGACGCCTCGGGAAATGCCGCCTCCAGCATTGTAGTATCCGGACGTTCGACCGAACGGATCGGTGCGTCCATTGATGACGACGCCAGCCGAATCGAACAGGATGATGTGAACCGTTCGTGTATAGAAATAAGTTCCGCTGACTCGGATCTTGTTCGATGCGAAGTATTGGTCCACTCCCGCGTCGAAGGAATTGTAGCGATCCGGAGCGAGTCGCGGATCGCCGTAAGGAGTGAAGGTGACCTGCGTCGTCGTGGGGCTGAAAAAAAATCCAGCGCCGAATCGCTCGGCAAGACCCGGCGCGCGATACGAGTTGCCGGCGTGCGCGCGGAACTTGGTTCCGCTCCTCACCGCGAAATACGCAAGTGCGACGTCGCCCGTCAACGCTCGCGGCGGCGATGACAGCGCAACTGTGGCGTAGTTGTTCGCGGTGCCCGTGGTGACGAACGACGGGCGTTGCATGACAAAACTCTGCAACCGCCCGGAGAAGGAGATCTGCAATCGCTGGTTGAGGAGGGAGAGCTGGTTCTGCAGGTAGCCGGCATTGGAGGTTTGCTTCGCGAGCGTATCGGTTGCCACGCGGCTCGGCCCAGGGATCCGGTTGTCCTCGGTGTCGCGGTAGCTTTCGCGTTCCCACTCGTATCCGCCGGAGAGCGTATCCCACCGGGAGAGGCGAACCGCCAAGCGCGCGTCGACGGTGTGCACCCCGCCGGTGATCCGACTGAAATTGGAGACTGCCGGCTGGCTGCCGATGCCGGCTGGACCATTTTGAAAAATGCGGTCGGTGTCGACGCGCTGGTAGCTCACCTGCCAGTTGAGCAGGGAATTCACGGTTTGCTGCAGCTTCAGTGCAGTGGTGTAGAAACGCGAAGCCCGGCGGTTATCCGGGTCGTTGCGGCTCGGAATGAACGTGGCATTGCCGGCTTGGATCGGGCGGCCGGCCAAGCTGTTCAGAACCTCGCTGATGGGCAACGGAATGGCCTGCACGATCGTGGTGTTGGGGATGTTCGCTGCGGGAATCCCCGTAGCGGTAGGGCTCGCGTTGGGCTGCACGAAATCGTCCGAGCCGAAGAAACGGACACTAGAGAAGAGTCCGTCGCGAAGGCGGTACCGCGCGAACCCCTGCCCGCCGGTGCTGCGGGTGCGATCGTCCCCATCCACTCCGCTCGAGACGTTCAAATGGAGCAAACCGCCGCTGTAGAGAAAACGATTTTGCAGAGCCGCGCCGGCGCTGGTGGCGCGGCCGCGCACCAGCCCCAGGTTGCCGCCTTCGAATAACAAATCGCCGTGCAAGGGCGCGCCTCCCTGTTCGGTCACGACGTTCACTACGCCACCGACGGCGTTGGTGCCGTAGAGGGAAGATCCTGAACCGCGCAGCACCTCCACGCGTTCCGGGTTGACAATGTTGAGACTGCCTAGAAACGAACTGGCGTCGCCCTGCGTGGTGGCGGAGTCGCGGAATCGCATGCCATCGATCAGAACGGCGGTGGCACTCGGTCCCAATCCTCGTGAGCGAATAGAAGTGGATTGCCCGGGGCCGCCAAGGTTGCGAATGATCAATCCCGGCGTGTTGCGAAGAGATTCGGTAAGGCTGTATTCGTCGCGGCTATCGATCTCCGAGCGGCTGACGACGCTGACCGCTTTGGCGATCTCGTCCAGCGATTGCGCGCCGCCTTCCGCAGTGACCAGAATCGATTGTTCCACACCTCGGATTTCGAGGCGGATCTCCAACGGCTTGCTGGCGGCGGGTTGGAACTCGACTATAACGGTGGCTTGACGAAATCCTTCGGCGGCGGCTTCGATCAGGTAACGGCCGGCGGAAATACCGGAAAACTCAAACTGCCCGTTCACGCTTTGGATGGAATCGAGGCGCGTGGCGTTGGCGGAGCTGAAGAGGGACAACCGGGCCGAAGCGACGGGCTGTCCTTGTGGGTCGCTGACCACACCGCGGAGAATGCCGGGGCCCTGGCAGTAGACGGTGCATGCAGCAGCAAAAAACAAAAGGCGGAAACGCCTGGTATTCATCTGCCCCTCCCTAGAGAGCATTCTGAAAATACGGCCATATTGACCGTTCCCAGGCAGGTCTTCGGACTTGTGGGCTAACACCTACTCGCCGCGGCTTCCCAACCGAATCTGGTCAGTGCCATCGTGCAGCTTTCGTTCCCACTTACCGCTGCGGGGCAGTCCCGGCTTCGCACCGGGTTCCCTTTTCAACGCTTGCGAACAGCGTACCTTGGAGCGGCCAGAATAGCACACTCCTCGCGGCGGCACGGTTTCGCCATCATGATAGTCATAGAACTTCGGTTTCGATGTAAAGGCTCGAAACCGCTGATACACTGCATGAATGCGGCAGGACATCCTCGTCGAACTGGTTGATGGTCAGTATTTCTTCATCGCCACAACCAAGCGCGGATCAGCATGGCTGGACTGCCGGAATTGCGCTTCGCCATTTGAACGGCATGGGAGACTGATCACGGTCAGAGACGAGAGACTGGCCCGGGGTATGATTTTCGCGGCTGCGGACGATGGGATTCGATGCGGAGAGCGATACCGCAACGTTTTGCAATTCAGTGAGCCCGGATGAACTGAGGACTCGGCCTCGGATGGCGTTTCGGGCACCCGCCACTAGATCCGCATACGCTTGGCAAGACTCCATGGTGTGGAACTCAGACCGCCCCAACCGGCCGGGCGATGGTTCGCCGCAAAGATCTTGCGCAAGGTTTCATCGTAAGGCACAAGTGCGGTCCATAACGAGCCAGGATTGTTCTTCCATCGGGCATCAGGCAGACCGCCGTCGATGCGCTGGAATTTCGCCGCGGAAACGTCCTTGTTCCACATGAAGTCGCGGTTGGTTGCGATGAGGCGGGCGATGTCTTGTTTCGTGAAGACTAATCCGTGCTCCATAGCTTCGACGATGCCGCCCACATCCAGGTGATAGTAGCCGCCGTTGGGATGCACTCCCACCCAATGTTTGGTGGAGTGGTCGCTCTTGTAATCCCAGGGGCCCGCGGGCTCCCAATAATTCCAGACGAAATACTTGCCGTCCTGGCGGAGTTTCATACGCGACCTCATGAGGTGGAACCAACTCCCGGCGCGGTCGCGGTAAACAGTCTTTTGGGTGACGTCGTACATGGCCAGCAGCCAGCGCGCGATCTCGTTCTGCTTGTTGTCGGGATGAGAGAATCCGGCAGTTCCCCGGTCTTCGAACCCGGCAGTCCACTTGCCCGTTTGTCGATCGATGCCGAAGAGCGGCGCGACCCAAATGCCGCCTTCCTGGACGTCGCGCCAACAGCCGCGCGAATCCCACTTTTCGAAAAGCTCGTGTGCCAGTTGAATGTAAGCGCGTGCCTGGACGCCCCACTTTTTCTCGAGTGCGGGCGTTTTCAGAATCTCGCCTGACAGCAGGATCACCGGACGCAGCGCCATGGCCTCGCCCAGGAGGCTGTCGACGTAAAGCCCGCTGCTGTGGCCGTCGGGATCGAGTTTCGGCCAGCCGATGAAGCCATCCGGTTCCTTGACGCCGCGCTTGATCCAGGCGTCAGTCCAATCGACGAGCAACTCCACCCAAACTTCATCGTGTGTCGCGAGGTATCCGTAATGGAAACCGCTAAGGTGAGGACTGATCAGCCAGCCAACCTGCTCTCCCGTCTCCTTGTCGCAGTAGCGGGTGCGGACGCTGTCTCGAATGAAGGATTGCCAGCGGGCGAGCCAGTCTTTGGCGGTGACCGCATCGATCAAAGGATCGCCGCCGGATGCGCGACAGAATGTGGCTGGCGCGACAGTCCCGGCGACGACGTGCTGCAAAAGGTGACGGCGGTTCATAAGTTATCGCGAAGATAGCCGCTTTACGCGGGCGGCGGCGCCGCTTGATCATCCATCGTTCGGCTCATACGGCGCCGGTTCAGCGCCCAACTGGCTAGCCAGCCCCCGAAAGCGCCGAGTAACAGCCCGCCTCCTGCAGCATAGAGCAGCGCTCTCTTGGCTTCGTCCAGCAACACGTTGTTGAAGACATTCGCCGAGAGGTGCAGCGAGACGATCTTCCATTCGCCATTGATCTTGGCCGCAGTCGTCGTCCATTTGGAACTGAGGCGGAACGGACCTCGAATGACTGGGAAATACTCGTCTTCCATCGTGCCGTCGGCAATAGCGACTGTGCCGTCGCCGAGAAACCGCGCGTGGCCGTTCAGTTTCGCGGTAGTGAGGTACTTGGTGAGGATCCGGTCTTTGCCTTTCACCATGCGGTCGTAGTAGGCGAGCACTTCGGCGGGGCCGCGCGAGACTTCGCCGTTCGCCCACACCACCGTGGCGTTCGCGTCCATTTGTTGCACCATACGGTCGAGGCTTTGCGAGTTGATGCTGCTCTCCACTTCGTGGAAGATTTTCAGCAGGTGCTGGCGCTCGGCGGCGTAGGGATCGGGTGTCGGTAGATCTTGGGCCATAGCTCTCAGTGTAAACAGGCAGAGAAACAGAGTTCGCATGTGACCTGATTCTATAACTTCACGCGGTCTTCCCTTACACTGGATTGAATATGGCAAGTGTTTACGCGCTGAAGCCGGGCTTTCAGAACCTGCTGCGCCCTTGTGTAAACCAATTGGCGGGATGGGGTGTGACGCCGAACCAGGTGACGATCGCGTGTTGCGTGGTCTCGGTAACGCTGGGATTCGCTCTGACGTTCGGCGATCGATTGTGGATTCTGCTGCCGCTCTTTCTGCCGGTGCGCATGGCGTTGAATGCCATGGATGGGATGCTGGCGCGCGAGCACGGGCTCGAGACGCGAGTTGGCGCGGTGCTCAATGAGCTGACGGACCTGCTCTCGGATGCGGCGCTAACGATGCCGCTCGCCTACGTGGCCAATCCTTTGGGTGTGGCTGCGGCGATCTTCTTCGCGGCGCTGACCGAAGTAGCAGCCATCGCGGGCGGCGGCGTGCGGCGAAACCAGGGACCGTTCGGCAAAAGCGACCGCGCCGTGGTGCTGGGCTTCTGCGGTACGTGGCTGGCGCTCGATTGGCCGGTGGCGACGGGCGTTTTGGATTTTCTGCCGCTGGCATGGATAGCACTGTGTGCGATGACGATCTGGAATCGCGGAAAGGCGTTTGCGGGATGACACACACGCAGCCGTTGGTAGAGGCAAAGCTCGGAGACGCTCGCGTTGCCGGCGAGCACACGTTCGAAGCGCGCGACGGAGTGCGGCTGTTCTTCCGGCATTGGCCAGTGTCCGGCAGTGCGAAAGGCGCCGTCATTCTGCTGCATCGCGGCCACGAGCACTCCGGCCGCGTCGCGCATCTGGTGGAGGAACTGAACCTTCCCGATTACGCTTTCTTCGCACTCGACGCCCGCGCCCACGGCCGCTCCGGTGGAGAGCAGGGTGCGGACACAACCATGTCGACGTTCGTCCAAGACCTGGACGACTTCGCTCGCTTCCTGCGCGCGCAGTTTGGTTATCAAGAAGAGGATCTGGCCGTCGTCGCACAGAGCATCGGAGCGGTGATTGCAGCGGCGTGGGTACACGACTATGCGCCGAAACTCCGCGCGCTGATTCTCGCCTCGCCCGCCTTCCGCGTGAAGCTCTACGTCCCGTTTGCGAGATTGGGGCTGACGATTGGTCACGCCATCCTCGGCGATTTCTTCGTGCAGTCCTACGTCAAAGGAAGCGCGTTGACGCGGGATCGAGCGAGGGCGGCATCGTATGCCACCGATCCGCTCATCAAGCGACCGATTTCCGTGCGTGTGCTGCTCAGCCTGGATCAGATGGCGCAGCGCGTTGTCGAAGACGCGACCGCCATTCGTGTGCCCGTGCAGATGCTCATCTCCGGCAGCGATTGGGTCGTCCGGCAAGCACCGCAGCGCGAGTTTTTCGAGCGGCTGGGTACAGCAGAGAAGGAATGGCATGTCTTCCCCGGCTTCCTGCACGACACACTCGGGGAACGGGACCGTCGTTTGCCTGTGGCGCAGGCTCGCGTGTTCCTGGAGCGTCAATTCTCCAGCAGGCCCGCGCGGAAAGCGGATTTGCTTGCGGGCAGCGATGCGACTTGGGCGGAGTATGAGAAGCTGCGAAGTCTGCTGCCGTGGTGGTCGCCGAAAGCGCTTTCGTTCGCAGGCCAGAAACTCTTCCTGCGAACGCTGGGCCGGTGGGCGGGCGGGATTCGCCTTGGTGTGGAAACCGGCTTCGATTCGGGCGCGTCGCTCGACTACGTCTATCGCAATCAGGCATCCGGTTTCACACCGCTGGGCCGGATGATCGACTGGTTTTACCTAAATGCCATCGGGTGGCGGGGCATCCGCGCGCGGAAGCAAATTCTCGAGGAATTGTTGGAGCGCGCCATCGGTTCGGTGCAACACAAAGGCCGCGCCGTTCGGATTCTCGACGTTGCGGCCGGCCACGGACGTTACGTCCTGGAAGCGGTTCGCCGTAGCAGCGTTCCGGTGGAGAGCATCCTCTTGCGCGATTTCGCACATGAGAACGTTGCGGCCGGCCGCGAGGCGATCGCGCAGCGTGGCTTGGCGAACGCGCGCTTCGAACAGGGTGACGCTTTCGATGCCGCATCGCTGAGCGCGATCACGCCGAAAGCGACTGTGGCGATCGTGTCGGGGCTATATGAGCTGTTTCCCGAGAACGCGCTCCTCATCGAATCGCTCCGCGGGATTGCAGCGGCGACGGAGCCGGGCGGTTTTCTTCTCTATACGGGTCAACCGTGGCATCCACAGCTCGAAATGATTGCGCGCACGTTGAGCAGCCATCGGGCAGGTGCGCCGTGGATCATGCGCCGCCGCTCGCAGGAGGAACTCGATCAACTCGTCGAAGCAGCCGGCTTCCGCAAGAGGGAGCAGCGCATCGATCCCAACGGTTTGTTCACCGTGTCGCGGGCGGAACGGCTCTAGATGGATTCCGCCGCGCCCAAGTTGTACGTTCGCGCTGCCGCCTGGTTGGCGCTTCTCGGCACATTCTTTTTTGTCAGCTACAACGCGGCGAATCTATATGCCGCCAGCCTGGCAAGTGTCCCTTCCATCGCGTTCGCGTGGGAACGGTACGTCCCATTCCTGGCGTGGACCATCGTTCCCTACTGGTCCTCGGATCTGCTCTATGCGCTTTCGCTGCTGGTCTGCCGGACGCGCGAGGAGATGGATCGCCACGCGCGTCGTCTGCTCGCAGTCCAAATATTCTCCGTCGCCTGCTTTGTTCTGTTTCCGCTGCGCATGAGCTTCGTGCGTCCGCCGATCGATGGTTGGATAGGATGGATGTTCGGTTCGCTAACCAGCTTTGATCGGCCGTTCAACCAGGCCCCGTCTTTGCACGTGAGCCTGGCAGTGATTCTGTGGGTCTGCTACCGGCGACGCCTGACGGGTTGGATTCGCCGCGCGGCTGCGGTGTGGTTTGTGCTGACGGCGGTGTCGGCGTGGACCACGTGGCAGCACCATTTCATCGATCTGCCGTCCGGGCTGTGGGCGGGACTTCTGGTCGTGGCGGCGATTCCGGAACGGACCTTCGCGGGCGCGAGGAGACCGGTGCTGGCCGCGTTGTACCTTCTCCCCTCGGTAGCACTGACGTGTGCGGCGTTCGTGTGGCGCGGCCCGTTCTGGTTGGCGTTGTGGCCGGCCTTCGCCTTGTCGATGGTGGCGTGCGCCTATTGGACCGGCGATCCGGCGTGGCTCGCAAAACAGAATGGCCGCATCGCGTTTTGGATGTGGCCGTACACGCTCGGTGCCTGGATCAACTCGCGATGTTGGACTCGGGGTGAACAGCCCTGGCATCATCTGGCGGACGGCGTGTGGATCGGGCGTGCTCCCGGGCCGGGCGCCGGGTTCGCCACCGTTGTCGATCTCACCGCGGAGATGCCGGTACGGGCGCACCATCACATTCCCGTGCTCGATTTAACGGTTCCCGCAACGGACCAGGTGGAGAAGGCTGTGGACGCGATCCTGCAGTCTGAGCGGCCCGTCCTCGTCTGTTGCGCGTTGGGCTACTCTCGCAGCGCCACAGTGGCGGCGGCGTGGCTGGTTCGTTGCGGTCATGCAGTTTCAGCGGACGAAGCCATCGCCATGGTGCGCAGGATCCGGCCGCGCGTGGTGATGGGAAAGGAGGCGGTGAATCGTGTCCACGCTTGCGCCACACTCAACCCATGAGGAAATAGCGTTTGATTGCCGCGCCACGGCCGCCTTGTTGCGATCGCTGGGGACGCTCGTGTGGGCATCGCACGTGGGTGCGGTTGTGTCCGCCAGCTACCACACGTGGATCCCTCTGGTGGCTTGGGGCGTGGTGTTGTACCTTGGCGTTCGTGTGCGCCTCGACGCGGAGTTGTTGGAACTGCTGGCGAGCGCTCCTGATCAGGCGCCGGGCCGGCTCGACCGGTGGTTGCTGCGTGCAAACCTGCGGCGGTCCACCACGCCGGATCGCGACATCGTCGACCGTTGCCAGGGGTCACGGCGTCTGGCACGGAATCTGGTAATGGCTTTGGTGGCGCAGATGGCGGCACTGGCCGTCATCATCCTGCGGGAGAGTGCATGATCGAAGCACCGCTCAAGTCTCTCTCTCTCCTCGCAGCGCGATACCTGTCTGGTGCGCAAGCCCGGTGGCTGGATGGCGAGCCGGTTGCGAGCCAACGCATCTTCTGTGCGAACCACACCAGTCATCTCGATGCACTGCTGTTGATGGCATCGCTGCCCGATCCCTGGCAGGAGAGAACCCGGCCAGTCGGCGCTGCCGAGTATTGGAATAAGAGCAGCCTGCGCCGCTATCTCACCGAACGCGTGTTTCGGACTGTATTGATCGATCGTGACAGTCACGCATTGAATCCACTCGGCCCTGCATTTCAGGCACTGCGCCAAGGTGATTCGCTCATCTTCTTCCCCGAGGGTACGCGCGGACCCGGCGGCTCGTTGCAGCCCCTGAAGCCGGGCATCTATCATCTGGCGCGGGCGTTCCGGCAAGTGGATATTGTGCCGGTGTGGATCGACAACGCCTATCGCGTGCTGCCGAAGAGCGCGTTGCTACCCGTACCCGCGCCGTGCACGCTGCACTTCGGAGCGCCGCTGCGTTGGGACGGGCTCGAAGACGCGAGCAGCTTTCTCTCCCGCGTTCATGGCGCGATGGAAGCTCTCAGCCGCCAATGACTCCCGCAGTCCGCGAAGTGTTCGGCGGGCTATTCGTGGCGCTGTTGGTGGCGAGTGTCATCGGATGGTGGTTGTCGCAGCGACATGCCTCGGCCGCGAGCGAGAATCTGAACGCCCGGATCCGGGCATGGTGGGTGATGATCCTGGTGGGCGGTCTGACGCTGGCGCTCGGCCGCTACGCGGTGCTGGTGGTGTGCGGACTTCTTTCGTGGTTTGCCTGGCGCGAGTTTGATTCCGTTGGAGGCAGGCTGTATTGGCTGGTTCCGGCGCAGTACCTGGCCCAGGCTCTCGCCATGTTCACGGGCTCGCAATGGGCGGCGGTTTTGTTGCTGCCTTTGTGCTGCCTGGTGATTTCCGGCTGGGAGCAGCGAATCGGCTTGCTGTTGTGCGTATATGGACTCTCGTGGATCCCCGCGCTCGGCCGTGCGGAGTGGATTCTCTATGTGGTGTTGGTAGTGCAGGCGAGCGACGTGTTGCAGTACCTGTGGGGACGCGCGATCGGACGCCATGCCGTGGCGCCGCGAATCTCTCCGTCGAAGACTGTGGAGGGGCTGGTGGGTGGGATCGTCAGTGCCACCGCAATCGGAACGTTCCTTTACTACCTCACACCGTTCCCTCCGGCCGGCGCGATGCTTGCAGCGTTGTCCATGACGAGTGCCGGTTTTTTGGGCGGGCTGCAGTTCTCGGCAGTAAAGCGGCAGCGCGGCATTAAGGATTGGGGCACGGCCATCACCGGGCACGGCGGAGTGCTGGATCGCGTGGACTCGCTGTGTCTATCTGCGCCGCTGTTCTACCTGATGGTACGACTGTTCGCGCCGGCCGGCATTCCCTAGCTGAAGATCTCGCGAATCGCTTTGCCGCCATCGGTGATCGGAACGGGACGGTCGCCGGCAAACAGATTTTTCGCCGGATCGATCCCGAGAGCGGCATGCACGGTGGCATGAAAATCCGGAACACTCACGCGGCGATCGAGAATTTTCCGGCCGAGTTCATCCGTCTGGCCAATCACCTTGCCTGTTCGCAAGCCGCCGCCTGCGAGCAAGCAACTGAACGTGTCTGCATGATGACCACGGCCACCGCCGGCATCAAATTCGGGCGGACGTCCAAACTCGGTCGCGATCACGACAAGGGTGCGGTCGAGCATCTTGTTCTTTTCGAGGTCGGTGAGCAGCGCGGCGAAGGCGCGGTCGAGATCCTGAATCAACAGATGCTGCTTGAGCTGGCCTTCGTTGTGTGTGTCCCAACCCGAGCCGTTGAGAAAGTTCAGATTGAAGGACACCTCGACGAACCGCGCCCCCGCCTGCACGAGCCTGCGCGCCAGCAGACAGCGTTGTCCGAACTCTCCACCGTAGGCTTCGCGCAATGCAGCCGCTTCGCGGTTGAGGTCGAACACGTTGAGGAACCGCGGCCCCGCCATACGAAAGCCCTGACGGCTGACTTCCATCTGCCCCTGCACCGCAGCGTCATTGGCTTCGCGTTTGGCGTATCCGCTGGAGAGCTTCGCGAGCAGCGTCTCTCTACGATCCTGACGCGCGTTGTCCACATCGGGAGCGCGAGTCAATCCACTCGGTCCGGTTTCCACCTGGGTCAGATACACGTAGCCGTACTTCGCGCCGAGGAAGCCGGGATCGCGCATGATGTTGGGATAACCCATCACGACATATGCGGGCACCTCTTCGGTCTTCGGACCCAGTTGCTTCGTGACGATCGACCCGATGGACGGATAGAGCAGCGTGCCGCTGGGAAGGCGTCCCGTGTGCATCAGGTTGGATGCAGCGCCATGCTCGCTGACGATCGAATGGCTTACCGTGCGGACGAGGACACAGCGATCCATCAGGGGCGCGCTGTGCCGGAGATGCTCACAAATTTGCGCACCGGGGATGGCCGTGTCGATGCCCTTGTAATAGGAACCGGCATTCTTCTTGCCGTCACCGACGACCTTTGGATCAAACGTGTCAATGTGCGCGGCGCCGCCTCCGAGCCAGAGGAAAATGCAGGCGTCGGCTTTGCCTTTCGGGGCTTCACCTTCCGTGGCAGCGAAGGCAGCCGGGGCGAGTGTGGCCGATTTGAGCAGATCGCGTCGTGTCATCATTCGTTCCCTCTTACGGCATCATTACGAACTCCGGCGTGTTCACCAGAGCCCACAGCACGTCTTCGAACCGTTCGCGAAAAGCCGGCGTCAACCGGTGCGTCGGCTCATCGCCCATACGCAGACGGCGCTCCTCTTCCATACGGATGAGCGTGGCTTCGGCGCTCAGATGGTTCGACCAGGACACGCGATTGTCGGTCTTTCGTCCTGTCTTGATCGATGCGGCACCGGGCACAATGCGCGACGCATAGGAGGGTGTGAGGTACTCGGTCAGAGAACGCAATTCCTCCGCGTCGGGCCTTCGCGCAATGATGCGCAGGTAAGTCTCCTCAATGAGAGATTCGAGTTTCTGTTCACGAAGCGCGAGTTCGGTGATCGCGCTGTCGTCGGACAGCCTCACAATGCGCGTGCCCAGCGTGCCATTGGCGAGGATCAGGGTCTGCATCGGGCTGGGAGCATCATCGCGCGTCGACGCGGGCGCCTGCCGCGATTGCCGCCATCCGTACGCCGTCAACACGTCCACGAGCGATTGCGCGATGGGAAGCGCCAGCGCCGGACGGTCACGCTCGTTGGAGAGCGCCGTCATTTGCCAGGCGCGTTCCGGCTTGCCCATGTTGAGGAACTGCGACGGCGCGCGATCGCCCGCCGGATTCAAATTCAACTCCTCACAGTCGAGGCTCTTGCCAACGGCGAGATGCAGGGAGTCCACCAATTGCTCCGCGGAAAGTCTGCGGCGAATGGGGCCGGTGAACAACCTGGCTTCGAACCCGCCGCGTTCCAGGGGCGCAGCCTTTCGCTGGTACGCTTGCGACTCGAAGATCAGCCGGGCGATGTGCTTCGTGTCGTAGCCGTGTTCGACGAACTCGCGGGCCAGATAGCGCAGCAACTCCGGATGAGAAGGCTTGGTGCGCGCCCAATCGTCCACCGGATCGACAATGCCAACGCCCATGTAGCGCGCCCAGATGCGATTCACAATCACCTGTGCGAATCGCTCATTCTCCGGCGAAACGATCAACTCCGCAAGCTGCCGCCGTGAGGGAACAGTTCCGGTGCCCGGGAAATCGGCTTCTTCGCCGCCGTGTCCCATCCACTGCGGAAATGGCCATTCCGGCGCGATTTCGACGCCTGGCTTCAAGGTCACCTGTACCGCAGGCTTGCGGCCGCCTTCGCTGACCGGAACGGTCGAGGTAACCGGAAGCTTCAACGCCTTTCCCGATAACATGGCGCCGAGGCTGAACAGATCTTTCTGCTTCACGGGATGGAACGGAGCATCATGGCAGCGCGCACAGCCGAGGTTGGCGCCCAGGAATGCGCGTCCCACAATGTCGGCCTTTGCGGCCATCGGCGCGTCGTTCAACGTCGATTGCGAGAAGGCCGCCGGCGCACCCTGGTGGATGCTGCCCTCCATCTCGATCAACTCGGTAGCAAAGCGGTCGAAGGGAATGCCATCAGCAAACGATTGGTGAATCCACCACCGGAACGGCCCGGTGTTGTTCAGATCCGGCTTGAGAATTCCAGGATTTTCAGCGAGCACGTCCTGCCAGTAGGGGACCCAATTCCCCGCCCAATTCGTATCCTGCAACAACTGTGCGATGGCCTTCTGGCGGCGCTGCGGTTCCGGAACCGCGAGGAAGGCTCGAATCTGATCCGGTGTCGGGATCAAGCCGGTGGCGTCGAGAGACAGCCGGCGCAGGAATTCCAAATCGCTGATAACAGGCCCGGGCTTTGCGTTCGCGCCAACCATTTTGGCGGCGAGGAAGCGGTCGACGGCGTTGTTGCCGTCGAGCGTCGGAGGCACTTCCGGTACGGCGACAGCGGGCTGTGTCCGGAGCCACTCGCGCACGCGCTGGTGGCGCTGCTCCCAACGTGCGGCGACGGCCTCGCTCGCCTCGCGCCTGCGCTTCACATCCATCGCGGTATGACGACTCTCCGCAGCGATCACGTATTCTTCCCAATCCGCATCGGTGAGCATTGGCGCATTGTCGGGTCCAAGCAGCCGCTCCAAGCCGTTGGGCTTGCCGATGGCCACTGCCAGTTCACCAGGTGTCGGCATCAGGCCCTTGCCGCCGATCACTGCGATCAGTTGAAACACATGCTCGCCCGCGGACAGGTCGAGTTGGACCACTTCGTCCTGATGGGGATATTGCGCCGGACGGCGGCCCGTTTCGTCTTTGACGGGCGCGACGGGAACCGGATCGTCCCCGCTGGTGTTCGGCTTCTGGGGTTGGGTTTTGGCAACTTCGCGGCCATCCACGAAGAACTGGGACGCACCGCGAGCGCGTAAACGAATCTGGTAACGCGAGGCGGCCAGTTTCTTGGAATAGCTGGCGCGCAGGACGTACGGCGCCGACCGGTCTAACGGCAGCGCGTTGGGCGAGAACTTCACGGGAATGCGCGGGAACGCGAACGCGGGCTCGTCATAGCGCTCGATGGGAGACGCCGACGACAAGTCAAGCTCTTTGCCCTTGGTGAGATTCTCGAACAATTCCACGCGGACCACTTGCGCGTGCAGGCCAAACGTGGATGCCAGTGTCAGAATGCCCAGTGCCTTCATAGCGGTTGCCACTATTGTATGGCAGGCAGCGGGCAGCGGGGAGCTTTCAGCTTTTGGGGCACGAGACGTTAGGGCAAGCCGATGCTACACGGCACCTGTGGCTGCTTGCTGTCGGCTGATCGCTGTCGCCCCATCGCTGAAGCTCTACGATCCCGGAGTATAATCGCTCCATCACGATGGGGCTTCGCTGCACGGCAAATGTTTGGCTGATTGCTGTCAGCTGATCGCTGAACGCTCTTGATACGAGGACAAAATATGCGCTCCCGACGTCCAGTCGCAATTGGACTTCTGTTCATCGCGCTCGCCTGGTTGCCGGCGCTCGCGTTCGCTCAATCGGGAGGCCAGATCGCAGGGGTGGCCCAGGACGCTTCCGGCGCACTGGTTCCAGACGCCGCCGTAACGGCCCTCAATCAGGAGACCGGCCTGGAACTCTCGACCAAGACCGACAGCGCCGGGCGTTTCCGTTTTCCACAAGTGCCGGTCGGCAACTACCGCGTGCGCGTCACGAATGCCGGATTTGAGACATTCACTTCGGAAGTGTTCCGCCTGGATGCCGACCAGAGCCGGCAGGTTCAGGCGCGGCTCGAGGTGAAGGGCACTACGCAGAGCGTCCTGGTGTCGGGCCAGGTTTCGGAAGTGGAAACCGTGAGCGGAGTGTTGCGGGAAGTCGTTGACCAGAAGCGCATCGCCGAGTTGCCCTTGAACGGCCGCAATCCCGTGGATCTGGTGCAACTCGTACCCGGCGTCGTGCCCGGCCCGGCCTCGGGCAGCCTCAGCCAAAATGGCGGACTGGCGGCGAACGGTGCGCGCGCCACATCCTCCAACTATTTGCTCGATGGCGGCGATAACAACGACCCGGAAGAGGGTGTCGCTTCCGTGACGCCCAATCCCGACATGCTGGAAGAGTTCAGCGTGCTCACCAACAATTTCAACGCGGAGTACGGCCGCAGTGCCGGAGCCGTGATCAACGCCGTGACACGCGCGGGAACGAACCAGTTCCACGGGACGGCATATGAGTTTCTCCGCAATGATACTTTGGACGCGCGGAATTTCTTCGCCCTCACCAACGGCAAACTGCGCAGGAACCAGTACGGCGGCACGATCGGTGGCCCGGTGTTCAAGAATCGAACCTTTTTCTTTTTCGGCTACGAGGGACTGAAGCAGCGGCAGGGTGGAACGGTTTCGGGCCTCTTCGTGCCGACAGCGCTGGAGCGTGGGGGTGACTTTTCGGCGTCCAAACAGGCACCGCGCGATCCGTTGACGAACCAACCCTTTCCCGGCGGCATCATCCCAACAGCCCGGCTTGATCCGGCATCGCAAAAGTTTCTGACATTGCTGGAGGTTCCGCTGGCCAATTCACCGGGCGGGCAGTACATCTACAATTCTCCGCAGAACCAGGACAACGGCCAATACATCGGGCGGCTCGACCACGTCTTCAGCGAGTCGAAGCGCGCCTCGGGCCGCATCTTCCGCAGTCTGAGCAACCAGTTCATCACGGCAGGGTTGCCATCTCTGCATTCGGCGACAGAATTCGATACCTGGAACGCGAGCGGCCAGTTCACCTGGGTGCTGCGGCCGCGCCTGATGACTATCCTGCAGTACACGTACAGCCAACCACTCATCAATCGCGGCCCACTGCCCGTGGGCGACGGCGATGGTGTCTCGTACCAATCGATGGGAGTGAAGGTGAATAAGGGCGGCACCGAAGTGTTGGGGCAGCCGCTGATCACACAATATCGCGGCGGAGTCACCGGTTATTGGAATTTGAATCAGGACAACCTGGTGCTCATCAACCGGCCTATCCATCAAGGCAGTGCCGTGATCAGTTACGCGCCGGGCAGCCACATGATCAAGGCAGGCGTGGAGTACCGTTGGAGCAAAAGCGATCGCGTCACGGCCAACCAGGTGGATCCGCAATTCAATTTCAGCGGGCAGTTCACCGGCAACGCGATGGCCGACTTTCTGCTGGGAACGCCTCTGAACTTCACACAAGGCTCGGTCCGCGTGGATTACGTGCGCGCCCAGGCATGGACTGCCTTCGTCCAGGACGAGTGGAGAATCACGCGCAATCTCAGCCTGTCGCTCGGCTTGCGCTGGGAGCCGTTCCTGCCTTTCACAGCAGGCAACAATCAACTCACGACGGTGTTTCGCCCTGGCCAACAATCGAGCATCTACCGCACGGCCCCGGCGGGCCTGCTGTATGCCGGAGACTCCGGTGTGCCGAGCGGCGGCACGCCGACGGATTGGATGAACTTCGGGCCTCGCGTCGGTTTCGCGTGGAGTCCGTTCGGCAGCCGCAAGACCAGCGTGCGAGCCGCCTACGGGATTTTCTACGACACGCCGCGCTTCCATGAGATCAGCCAGTACATCGGCTCGCCGCCCTATTCGTTGCAGGTCACGGTGAACGCGCCGCGCAGTTTTTCCGATCCCTACGCCGGGCAGACCAATCCATTCCCCTATACGCCACCGCAAACGGACCAGGAGCGCGCGGCGTATAAATTCGTTCTTCCGGTGTCGATCGGTCAATCGGTGCCATCCAGTTTCCCGACCGCGTACAACCAGCAATGGAATTTCAACATCCAGAGAGAAATCGTGGGCGGACTGGTGTTCACGGCGGCGTACGTGGGCGGGAAAGGGACGCACTTGCCCATCCGGGTAGAAGCGAATCCGGCGATCTACGCTGCCGGCGCATCCAATGCAAACATCAATTCGCGCCGTTTGTACGGCTCGAATTTTGCGAGCATCATCGAATTGCAGGACGTCATCAACTCGAGTTACAACGCGCTTCAACTTTCGGTCAACAAACGATTCAGCCATGGATTCACAGTGCTGGCCAGCTACACGTACGCCAAATCCATCGATGGCATTTCCATTGAAACAGACGCCTACAATGGACAGAATCCGTCAACCTGCTCGGATCGATCGAGGCGGAGCCACATTTGGGCTCGCGTTCCGGCGCCTTCGACGCGAATGGCGGAACGGAGCCGGATCTTGCGCTGTTGGTAACCGTCCGCGCCGACGGATCCGATGACATTACCGAAGACCCCTTCAGGCGGTTCGGCTGATCCGGTGAGCATCATGCAGCGCACGCCGGTGCGGCATCCGGTGTCGACGATTCCACCGCCGAAACCGCCCCGATTGTTCACGAACCATCCCGGCGGCTGGGCGCCAATCTCTCCCGCCTCGAAGCCGGGATTTGCGATCTTGGCCTGTCCGAAAAGCGCGAATGCCGTCGCAAATAACAGGAACAGGGGTTTCATCCAAACGAGTATGACATGCGATGCAGTAGAATAATCGCCGAACGATGCTACTCCGTTGGATACTGTGCCTACCCTTCTGCTTATCTGCGGAGAACGCGAGTCCGGTAGCAAAGCCAGGAGGCCTTGCCCTGGTGCGGATCGCCGCACCGCGAGGGCGAGTGGATCTCTTCATCGGCAGGGGAAAGCTGCACATCACCAACCGCCGTTTACGCGAAGATGGTCAAACCGAATTGACATTCCGCGTTCCTGGGAAATCGGCGGAAGGGTGCTACGTGCCGGTGCATGTCGCTGTCAACGGCAAGCTGCTTCCAGATTCCATTCCAGTCGCGATATCCAGTACGGATACGTGCAGGCCGCCGCCATACCAACCGTCGAACGCCTGGCTCTCGGGCAAAACCGGGATTGCCGCGCGTCTGCACGGCGCCGAATGGTCTTTGGAAAATCAGGCGGCGCACACCACCGTCGATGTGGTCACCGCGCTGTTTGACGGCGACGCGGCGGCGCTGCGACCCGGTCCGTTATTGCGATTTCCTCCGCCAGGGTTGTGCTCGTCCGAAAGCGGCACATACGCTCCAGGCACTCCACCGATCGAGATGCTGCTCCCGAAGCTGTTCGAAGAAGTCACTGGAGTGGAACTGGATGGAGGGCCGTCGCTCAACCTGAACGATGGCCGGTATCAAGTTGTCATTCCCAAGGTCGTCGGCCACACCGGGTTGTTCTGGAAGACGATTGCGTCCACGCGACAAGAGCTCGAGCCAATTGAGACAAAAGGGGACCTTCATCTCCGAGCACCCGGCGGGCATGATGTGAACTCGTTCTTCGGCACGCTGCCGTCGCCACCCACTTTCGAATGGACCAACAGACCGCAATCTCCGATTTTTCCGACACGGACCCAACGTAAGGTGTCATGGAACACACCCGCTCCGGGAGTGGTTCTTCTCGCTCTGGTAGGGACTCATCCGACGCTGCCGAATTACAGGTATTGTCTCTGCGTCGCGCCGGCGGCTTCGCAGCAGTTCGAGATTCCGTGGCAACTTGCTGAAACCATGATCCCTGGCGATCTACGCGAAGCGGCCGCGGGGTTGTATCTGGTTCAGCTCCCGGAGAGGGTGACCACTTTTCCTCCGCAGCCGTTGAAAACGACGGCTGGACTGAGTATCCGCATGGTATCGGCGAAGGTTCTGCTGCGTCGATAATCCCCCATTGCTATTCGCTCAAAGCTGAGTTAGCATCGAAACCGGCTAATCCAAATAATTCCTCGGAGCCCTCATGCGACCTATCAATGGTTTGATCGGGATGATATTTGTGTGCCTCGCAAGCGCGGCAACGGAAGTGCCGGCGGGACGTGGCGTGGATGAAATCCCTGCAGCTTTGGCCACCGGGCCTTCCGGAGCCGTCTATGTCGCTGGCCTGACGCGCGGCCGGAATCGCGGCGAGCGAATCTACGTTGCCAAGATCGAGCCGGGTGGAGCGCGGCGCGAATATACCGCTTACCTGGGCAGCAGCGGCGAAGATGTCGTCAAGGCTATCGCCATCGACCGCGAAGGCAATGCATACATCGTGGGGTCCACCGCAGCCATGGATGCGTTCGTGGCCAAGATCGATGGCAAGGGGAACTGGCAGTATTCCACGTTGCTTGGCGGGCGCGGGAATGACGCAGCGCACGGTGTCGCCGTGGACCGCAGCGGGGATGTGTATGTCACCGGATGGACGGCATCTTCCGATTTTCCCGCGGATGGGGAAAAGACGGGTGAGGTGAGCGCGTTCGTCGTGAAGCTGCGCGGCGGGAAGCAGATTTCGGGCACATTGTTTGGAGGCGGCGATCGGACGAAAGGCAACGGGATCGCTGTCGATCTGGATGGCGCGACCTATGTGGCGGGCAGCGTGGAACAGAGCGGGAGAAGCGATGCGTTTCTGCTCAAGTTGAACGGTCGCGGCGAGCAGATTTATCGTAGCGTGCTCAGCGGAACCGGCGATCAGGCGGCGATGTCGGTCGCGCTGGCCGAGGACGGCGCCGCATGGATTGGCGGCTGGACCAGTTCCAGCGACTTTCCGGGCGTGAGCGAGCTTGGAGGCGGCCGCGATGCGTTTGTGGCGCGCTTTGACAGAGAAGGGTCACGGACCTTTTCGAAGGTCATCGGCGGCAAGGCGGACGACGAAGCGCATGAGGTGGCTTTAGACATCAACGGGAACGTGTACCTGGGAGGCATCACGCGCTCAGCGAACTTCCCCACACTCGATGCGTCGGAACCGGGTTCCGAAGAAGCTCGCTCGTTTGCAGTGAAATTGAGCGCTTCGGGTGATCGGGTGTATCACTCCGGCGCGGTAGGCCCAGTGCGGGCACGAGGCGCTGCACGGATGGCCGTCGATGGGATTGGGAACGCCATTCTGACTGGTGGCGATGGGGAAGGCGGGAGTCTCCTGAAAGTAGCGACGTGCCGCTACAAACTGAGTCAGGCTCTCCAAAGTCTCGGGACCGGCGGCGGCGATGGATCGGTGCTCGTGGACGCTCCGCCCGAGTGCGGCTGGATGCCCGAGAGCAACTCCGCGTGGATCACGGTGACGCGTCTGGGCGACCAGTTGGAATTCCGTGTTGCTTCGAACCATGCGGGACCGAGAGCCGGCACGATCGCTGCTGGCGGACAGACGCTCGTGGTCGTTCAGGCCGGCAACGGCGACCTCACTCGTGCTGCCATTACCGGACCAATCCGCGGCAACGCCGGGTTTCAGGCGTCGTCGATCGTGGCATGCGACGACTGTTCGGCCACGTCGGTGGCGCAACTCGGTTTTTCCATTAACTTCTTCGGTACCAGTTATAGCCAAGTCTACGTAAATAACAACGGGAACGTCACGTTCGATAACTCCAACAGCACCTATTCGCCGAGTCCGATCTCGGCAATCCGCAACGTCATCATCGCTCCGTTTTGGGCGGACGTCGACACGCGCGGGACAGGATCCGGCCTGGTACGGTACGGGCAGGATCTGGTCAACGGGCGAAAGGCTTTCGGCGTGAACTGGGTGGACGTGGGGTATTACAGCTCGAGAACGGACAAGCTGAACAGCGCGCAGCTGGTGTTGATCGACCGCGGCGATCAGGGCGTGGGATTCTTTGATATCGAGTTCAACTACGCCAGCATCCAGTGGGAGACCGGCAATGCAAGCGGAGGCACCAACGGACTGGGGGGAACTTCGGCTCGCGCCGGATTCTCGAACGGAACGGGAACAGCGGGAACCTATTTTGAATTGCCGGGATCGGGTGTGAACGGAGCGTTGCTCGATGGCGGTTCGAACAGCCTGTCGTTCAATAGCTCGAACAGTAGCGGCGTCGGCGGCCGCTATGTGTACAACGTGCGCGCCGGATTGGTGGTCTGCGGCCTGGGAGTGACTTCTACGTTCGCATCGGTTCCTGCCGCGGGCGGTCCGGTCGTTGTGACGGTGACGGCGAGCAACGCCACTTGCACCTGGGGCATTTCACAACTGCCGTCCTGGATTACGGTCACGACGGCACCATCAGCGTATGGCACGGGCGGCGGCACGGTGACATTAGCGGTCGCGCAAAACACGAGCCCCAGCCGGAGCGCTACGATCAGCATCGCAGGCCAGAGCTTCACTGTCAGCCAGGCGGGAACAGCGGGACCCATCACGTGCCCGCCGGTGACATTCGCGCGCGCCGCCGATGTACAGATGATGAGCGGCACTACGAACCAAGGCACGATCTCGGGCGTGGAGCGCAACAGCGACGGATCCCTCACGCAGCATACGTTCACGGGCACCACCGCCAACAACACGCAGACGTCGACGCCGCAGTTCCAGCAGACATTCACGAGTTGCTCGGGGCGCAATCCCACGACGCCGACGCCACCCATCAACTACCGGCTTCTCGCCGAACAGCGAGGCACCGCAGCCGGCAATCCCATCTTCACGGATCTCACGAACACGGGCCGATCCACTGCGGTCGGCGTCAACCCGTATTCGCAGGACCCGACAAAGCTGCAGGTGTGGAACGCGGCAGCCAACCGCACGCCGGGGCCGAAGTTCAGCTACGATGTTCCGGCGAATCCGCAGAAGATCATCGCCGCTGATTTCAACAACGACGGCAAGCAGGACATCCTGGTTCTCTCTGTCGGCGTCGCAGGCAGCAATCAGGGGGTCGTATCCATCTTCCTGGGTAACGGGGACGGCACGCTCGGGACGCGTCGCGACATCAACGTCGGCAACAATCCACAATCCGCCACCACCTACGACTTCAATGGCGACAACAAGCTGGATATCGCGGTGGTGAATGCAACCAGCAACACGATGATGATCCTCAACGGAAACGGCGACGGGACGTTCCAGGCGCCGTTCACCGTTCCGGACGTCGTGACCAAGGGCCAACCCGGAACTGGGATCAAGGGTGGCACGGCCGCGGACGAATCCGTTGGACCGCGCGCGGTCGCGGTCGCCGACATCAACAAGGACGGAAAGCCGGACATGGTGCTCGGACACAACGATGGTGTCGACATCCGGCTCGGCAACGGGAATGGCACATTCCAGGCGGCGATTCACCTGGTACGAGGATTTGTGGCGACGTTCGTCGCCACCGGCGATTTGAATAAAGACAGCAACGCGGATATCGTCGTCTCATCGTCCAATTCCGCAACGGTCACGGTCCTGCTCGGGAATGGCAACGGCACGTTCCGGACGCCTTTCTCCTATGTCACGCGGGAGCACGCCGGTGCATTCTTTGTATCCGACTTCGATTGGGACGGCAACCCGGACGTCGTGTTCGCCGCCGGGCATCCGGATGCGCTGGTGGCGGCGTCTGGCGACACGAACATCACTGTTCTGTACGGGCGCGGCGACGGAACGTTATATGGAACGCCGGCTGTCGTCTTGCCATCGCTCGGCGAATTCACGGTTGGCAACTTCAACAACGACGCGGTACCGGATGTGGTGGCCACGGCGCCACTGGTGGCCGGCACTCCAAACGCCACGGGCCTGTACGTCGCGCTCAACAATGGCGCGGGCACACTGGTGGCGCAGACTCCGATCAGTGTCGGCGGGCTGCAACTCTCACGGATTGCTTCCGGCGACTTCAATGGCGATGGGAAGCGTGATGTGGCAGTTACTGCCGGCAACACGATTCAGGTTCTCACCGGCACCGGCACCGGAACGTTCAACGCGCCGGCAGCGCTCGCAGGAGGTCCGTCGATGACGTCCATCACAGCCGCGGACGTCAACGCCGACAACAAGCAGGATCTGATCTTCACCGATGACAATGAGGACCGGGTCTCGGTGGCGCTGGGCAATGGAAACGGAACGTTCGCGGCGCGGACGCAGTTGGTGGTCGGCGTCGATCCCAAGTCAGTTGTGGTGGCGGATGTCAACGGCGATGGGAAGCCGGATTTGATCGTCGCCAACAGCGGCCAGTTGGGCAACGACACCAGTGCTGGAGGCATCAGTGTGCTGCTCGGCAACGGCAACGGGACCTTCCAGTCCGCCACCAACTTCAATTCGGGGATCCATCCGACGAACGTCACAGTTGGGGATGTGAACGCCGATGGCAAGGCGGACCTGATTGTCTCCACGGGCGGCGCGAACGGAGCAACCAACGTCGCCATTCATCTGGGGAACGGCAATGGGACGTTCCAGACGCCAACCCTCATTCCGGTTGCATTCGGTCCCGCACAGACTTCGTTGAGCGACTTCAACGGCGATGGCAAAGTGGACGTCGTGGTGGGCCACTGCTGCGGCGACATCCAGATGGGCGTCCTGCTCGGGAACGGCAATGGAACGTTCCAGCCGGAGACGAACATTCCGAACACAGGGAACGGGTCGTCGTTTGTGGCGGCGGCGGATATGAATGCGGACTCGAGGACCGACATCGTCTTCGGAGCAAACGGAACATCCGGTGCATTTGTCGGGACGCTGCTCAACGTCACCTCCACTGGCCCGGTGACCTGCTCGTTCACGGTGTCGCAGGCAACCTACGCGCCGAGCGCGGTGGCTCAATCGTTCGGCGGGAGTCTCACGGCGAATGCAAGCTCGTGCAGCTTCATCACGCAGACTTCGGCGGCGTGGATCTCGGTCACTCCGTTCACGGGAGCGGGCTCGACGACCTTCACGATCACGGTACAAGCGAACGCCGGCGTGGCGCGCACGGGCACGGTGTCGATTGGCGGGCAGACGATCACGATCAACCAGGCTGCTCCGGCATGCCCCTACACTCTGTCGCCGGTGACGCTCTCGCCGCCGCCGGCGGGAGGCAGTTACACGATCAACGTGACATCGAGTGCGGGATGCGCATGGTCCATTTCGGGCGTACCGTTCTGGGTGACGGTTCCGTCGCCGGCGTCGCTCAACTCTGCGGGTTCCGGCGTGATCAGCGTGAACGTCGCAGCCAATGGAGGCGCCGCGCGGATTGCGAACCTGACGATCGCGGGACAGAACTTCCCGATCACGCAGGCGGGGGCAGGGCCGGCAGGCGGACTGCGCTTCACCGCTGTGCCGCCGTGCCGTTTGTTAGAGACACGCGCCGAGTACAACTTCGAAGGCCGGACGGGAGTGTTTGGACCTCCGTTCTTCAACGCGGGGGATACTCGCACGCTACCGCTTCCGTCGTCGACGGTGTGCCGCACCATCCCGGCCACTGCGAAAGCGTACGTGCTCAACGTGACGGTGGTTCCCAACGGCGGGCTGGATTTCGTGACCGTGTGGCCGGCCGGGGAAACGCGTCCGGACTTTTGGACGGTGCGGTCGCCGGACGGCTTGATTGTGGCGAACTCCGCCGTGGTGGCGGCGGGGGCGGGCGGCGCGATCAGCGTCTACGCGTCGAACCGGACAGACATCATCATCGACATCAGCGGCTACTTCACGGATGATCCGGTCGTGTCGAATCTCGTCTACTATCCGCTGACTCCGTGCCGCGTGGTGGAGACGCGCATTGACTATCGCACGCCGCCTGGACCGTTCGGTCCGCCGACGATGGCGGCGCAGCAGCCGCGTTCGTTCCGCTTCCCGACGAACGGGCTTTGCCCGGTGCCGGCGGGTGCGGCGGCGTATGCGGCGACGATTACGGTGGTGCCACCCGGTCCACTGGCGTTCCTGACGGCGTGGCCGGAAGGAGGCTCGCAACCCAACGTGTCGAGCATGAACTCGCCGGCGGGGCGCGTGCTGGCGAACAGCGTGATTGTTCCGGCGAGTCCCGATGGCGGCATCAGTCTCTACACGTTTGACCGGAGCGACGTCATAGTCGATATCACCGGCTACTTCGGGCCGGATGACGGATCGACGGGGATGTTCTACTTCCCGGTGCGCCAATGCCGGGTGAGCCAGACGAATGGGACGGGATTTACAGGAGCGTTCGCCGGGCCAATTTTCGCCGATGACTCGACGAGAACGATTCCCATCCCGTCCTCGACGTGCGTTGGGGTTCCGGCGAATGCGCGTGCCTATTCGTTGAACGCGACGGTGATCCCTGGCGGGTCGCCGATGCCGTTCCTAACGATCTATCCGACGGGGCAGGGTCGACCGAATGCGTCGGTGATCAACGCGTTCGAAGGGCAGACGGTGAGTTCGGGGTTCCTTGTGTCGGCAGGGACGAACGGCGCGGTTGATGTCTACGCGTTCCGGCACACGCATGTGGCTTTGGAGATCAGCGGGTATTTCGGGAGATAGAACGGGTGTGGGCGTTCGATTCGCGTTGGCGATTTCGCCCTTTTGTTCGCTATCTTTTCGTTACATAGCGGGATTTGGTTCGGCCTGTGGGACGCCCGGGTCGGGGTTCATGAGTACGGGCGGGGTAGGCTGGCCGGGTTCCGGCTGGTCTGCACGTGATTGTTTCGAAATGGGTTGTTTTGTTTTCTCAGGTTCGTTTCGTAATTGCTTTCGGGATTTTGGAATATCGGCGAGTTCTTTTAAGAGCGCGGTGTACTGGCGTTGGAGCGATGCCGTGTAGCGGATGAGGAGCGGCAGGACGCCGCGGCCGCCGAGGCGGAAGAGTGCGTTGGGAATGTGGCCGTCTTGCGCGGCTTCGCAGGCGATGACGTCGATTTGTGCGTTGTTGATGGCGCGGAGACGCCAAGCGGCGGCGCTGAGGTCGCGGACGAGGTGGAATTCGGCGTCGTTTTGCGGGGCAAAGCGCTCGAGCTGGGATTGGAAGTAGGCTTCGAAGGCTTCCGGTTCTTCGTCCGGAAGGAGGGTGATGGCCGCAGTGAAGCCGTGTTTGACGGCATTTTGTGAAGAGGTTTTTTTGCCGGCGGTGGTGACGGGACCGTTGCTTTTGGCCCCGTTTCTGCGAGAGGCCTCACGTTGGGCTTCTGTTCTTTGTTTCATTGCAGTGCTCCTTAAATGGAAAAGGACAGGCCGCGGCCTGTCCTTTTGGTAAAAATGGACGGAGTTATTCCGTCTGATTTCAGTATATACCTACGTGTCAAGTGCTATGGCTGAAGGGTCGTTTTTTCCAGCCGTGCTTCAACTCGTGGACTGCCGCGTCCCGCACATCGCGGTGTGGGTCGGAACGCGCACAATCCTTCAGCCAAGGCAGGGTGTCGAGGTCGTCCTTCCTGCGGGGACGAAAATGCTCCAGAGGGTGATGCGGCGGTCGTAGGCGCTGGAATGCATGGCGGAGAGTTGTGAGCCGAGGGCTTTCGAGTCACCACGACTTGTTCAAGCCGGACAATATTCTCTTCGACGGAAAGCCACTGTGACTGGTGGAATGGGCTTGGATCAGCGTTGCTCCCAAAATCGACGCACGCTCCCTTAGACTTACGGTCCCGTCTCTGTTTGTAATGTACGTGACGTGAGGGAGGTCTGGATGGCCTCGCGAGGCTAGAGCGATTTTCCTTCGGTCACGGTGATGATTCGATCCACAGGGAGTTTCTCGAGCTTTTGGATGAGCCCGGACGGCCAGCGGATCTCGAGGTCCGCGGTGGTCTCGGGGCCTAAACCGAAGTGCAGGCGCGGGTCGTTCGCGGAATAGAAGCTGGACTGGCTCAGGATTTCCTGGACCTGCTTCCGCTTGCCGTAGCGGCAGATCACGCGAGCGCCAATCGCACTTCGATTCGACTTCGTCCCCACGAGCCTCAGCTTAAGCCAGTGATTCTGTCCGGAAACGTCGTTGCGGAGGAGCGAAGGCGGTTCGTCCAGATTGACGACGAGCACATCGAGATCGCCATCGTTGTCGAAGTCGCCAAAAGCGCAGCCGCGGCTTGCGTGCGCGGACGCGACAGCTGGTCCGGCTTCGTCAATCAATTCTTCAAAGCGCGCGTCACCCAGATTCCGGAAAATCACGCGCGGCGTCTTCCAGGGGTAGGCGGGCAACCTATTGCCGATTTCCGGATAGACGTTGCCGGTCACGAGGAACAAATCGGGAAGACCGTCATTGTCTAAGTCGACGATGCCCGCGCCCCATCCGACAAAGCGTGTTTCGACGCCGAGCTGGCCTTTCGCCGTGACGTCGTCGAAATTGCCCGCGCCGTCGTTGCGGTAGAGAATGTTCGTATCGTCGGCGAAGTGGGTCTTGAAAATGTCGAGGTTCCCATCCAGGTCCACGTCGCCGATCCCGATGCCCATACCAGCCTGCTCCTGGCCGTCTTCATTCAAGGCGACGCCGCACTGGAGTCCTTGTTCGCGAAAGGTGCCATTGCGCTGATTGACAAACAGCAGGCTCGCCGACGAGTCGCAGGCCACGTAGATATCGGGCCAGCCATCATTGTTGAAATCGGCGGCGGAAACGGTCATGCCGTAGCCTTTGGCAGCGATCCCCGCTGCGCGGCTCACGTCCCGGAACTGACCTTTGCCATCATTGTGAAATAGGAAACAACGGCCAGGCGGCAATCCGCGTGGACCGCAATTCACGGGAACGCCTTTCCACGTGCAGTTGGGATTGGTACCGGGCTTGGGCACTTTGTTCTGATCGAATTCGAGATAGGTTGCGACGAAGAGGTCGAGATGGCCGTCACGGTCGTAATCGACGAAAGATGCTCCGGAATACCAGAGCTTGGGATCGGGCACGAACCCGGAAGACCGGGTGACATCGGTGAACGTACCATCACCGTTGTTGCGGTAGAGAACAAATCCGCCCCAATAGGTGATGAAGAGATCCTCGAATCCGTCATTGTTGAAGTCGCCGGTGCAGACCGAAGAGGCCCAGAAACTTCTCTGCAGGCCCGCCTTCTCCGTGACATCGGTAAACGTTCGGTTGCGGTTGTTTTTGTAGAGGCGGTTCGATGCGCCGGCGGGGACGGAGCCGAAACGCGATCCGTTCAGAACGAACAGGTCCATCCAGCCGTCGTTGTCATAGTCGATGAAGGCGCAACCGCAACCGACCGTTTCGAGGATGTAATCTTTCCTCGCAGGTTCGCCGTAAATGACGGGATGAATCAATCCTGCTTCTTTGGCGACGTCGACCAGCCGGGAGCGAAACGGAAGACCCGAGGCTTTGCCGCGTGCTTGCGCTTTGACGTTTCGGGAGGCGACGCCCTGACCGAACGCAGCCAGCGGAGTGGATGCGACGGCCATCGTTTGCGTGAGGAACCTCCGGCGCAGCATCGTTTTCTCAGGATACCTGCTCGGCGTGCAATCCCGCGACACATTTTCGCCACCCCGTCAGAGACTCTTCGAAGATCGCCGATGGTCAGGCAAGCCTGTTCGCAGCTCCGTGCCGACACGGCGCTGAAGAAAGTGGGAAATAATTTGGGCGCACGCTGCCTCATGGTTTTGTGAAAAAACTTCCCGTCGAGCAATCACAGGGGAGCCTCCCCAAAAACGTCGCGTTGGGAAGATCCACACGCAATCGGAACTTGGTGAGCATACATTTTTGCATCCCCCCAGAAAAGTGTCGCTTTTAGGGAATTTTAGGTTTGTTCACGCTCCCATGAAAGTCACGCTCGCGGCTCGGAACTGGGGCGCGACCAAGGGGGTCGCGCGCAGGCGAGGGCGCCCAATGCAGAGGGTTCTTAGCCGCAAACAAACCAAAAGACTTATGTTTCAATCGGAATGACGCTTTGGTGTTCTGAGGACTGTGTGCCGCACCAGCCAAGCGTCGGCAGAAGTGCCGACGCGGCACGCAAGAGTGCGTGCGCAACCTAGAATCTTTGATTTGCGGACCGTCGCCAAAAGAGACTCTCACGGTCGAGTCTCTGTTTGTATTGCCAACCAGGAGCTGAGTGAGCGGGGCGGGTGAGGCTGCTACACTCGACCCAATGAGGCTGGAAATCCGCATCTCTTTCTGCCTCGTCTTGTTGCTCGCGCTGGCAGCCGCGCAAATCGGGCCATTTCAAGCCATCGAGATCGACTTCGTTCATCAGCCTTCGAAGACCGCGAGTAAGTTTCTTCTGGATTCCGTCGGCGGCGGAGTGGCGCTGCTCGACTACGATAACGACGGTCTGTTAGACCTCTATTTCGTGAATGGGGCGGCGTTGTACGATGCGATGACCAAAGGCGCCATGCCCGACAAGCGCGATCCGAAATACTGGAACCGCCTTTACCGCAACGCAGGAAACGGAAAGTTCGTCGATGTCACCGAACGGGCGGGGCTGCGCGGTTCTTTCTACGGCATGGGCGCGGCCGCTGCCGATTTTGACAATGACGGCAAGACCGATCTCTACGTCACCGGATTTCGCGGTAACCAGCTCTTTCGCAACAAGGGCGACGGTACGTTCCAAGACGTCACGGCGGAAGCGGGTGTTGGCGGCGGAGGCTGGTCGACGGGCGCGGCATGGGTGGACGTCGATCACGACGGCAAGCTCGATCTCGCCGTTGTCCGCTATATGAAATGGGACTTCGACGCCGAGTTGTGGTGCGGCGCGCGGCAGCCGGGGCATCGGAGTTACTGCAACCCGGAGCGATTTGAAGCGGCGAGTTACTCGCTTTACCGCAATCTTGGAAATGGAAAGTTCGTCGATGCAAGTTCAGCGTCCGGGTTCGGCAAGGCGCCTGGGAAGGGCCTCGGTATCGCGATCGCCGATTTCGACCTTGACGGCCGGATCGACATTGCAGTCGCCAATGACAATGCGCCGCAACAGTTGTTCCACAACCTGGGAGACGGCCGTTTCGCGGAGATCGGCTTTGATGCGAACATCGCCTACGACGACGACGGACATACGTTCAGTGGCATGGGCATCGACTTCGAGGACTACGACAACGACGGCCTGCCGGATTTGCTGATCAACGGGCTGGCGCAGCAGCGCTATGCACTGTTTCGCAACACCGGCAAGGGATTCGAGTACAATTCGGGCACTACTGGCATCGGCTCGATCACGCGCAATCATTCGGGTTGGGGAATGCGATTTGTCGATTTAGATAATGATGGGGAAAAGGACATCCTGGTGGCGCAGAGTCACGTGATGGACAACATTCAGCTCACGCAGCCCGCGGTTTCCTATGCAGAACCGATGCTGCTGCTGCGCAAGGAGGGCTCGCGTTTTGTCGACCAAAGCCGGCTGGCAGGCGAAGCGTTCCAGAGCGCGCGGGTGGCACGCGGTGCTGCGTTCGGCGACTTGAATCAAGATGGGTTTCCGGACGTCGTCGTGTGCTCGCAACTGCGCAAAGCGACGATCTTCCTGTCCAAACCCAATGGCAATCACTGGCTAATGTTGAGACTGACCGGCTCGACCAGTAATCGCGACGGCATCGGTTCACGCATCCGAATTCAGGCCTCGGGTAAAGAGCAGTACCGGACCGTCACGACGGCTTCGAGCTACCTGGCGTCGAACGATCCGCGTGCGCACTTTGGTGTGGGCAGCGCCACCGTCGTCAGCACAGTGGAAATCCAGTGGCCCAGCGGCAAGCGGCAGACGTTGAAGGATGTGGCCGTGGACCAGGTGGTGACGGTGCGCGAGCCGTGAACATGGAACTTCTGCTGGCCGCGGTGTTGCTTTCCTCGGTTAGCGTCGCGCAGACCCGTGGACCGGCGGAAGAGGCGCAGCGGGCGCAGGAGTTGGCGGCTGCGGGGAAGCTCGAGGAGGCCATTCGTGTCTACCAAAATCTGCTGCGAGCCTCGCCTCGGAATGCGGTTCTGCTACTCAACCTCAGCATCACGGAGTACAAAGCGAGGCAATACGGCAACAGCGTGACCCACGCGTCGGCGGCGCTGGAAGTGCAACCCGACCTGCTGCCGGCACGGCTCTTTCTGGGCGCGGCGCAACTCGAACTCGGGGAGTTTGCGAAGGCCGTGGGCTCCTTGGAAGCGGTGGTCGCGGCAACACCACAGGATCGTAATGCTCGACTCATGCTGGGGGAAGCGCTTTTGGCAACGGGCAAACCCGCTGAAGCGGCGGTGCAGTTCGAAGCTGTTGCGGAGCAACTGCCGGCAAATCCGCGGATCTGGTATGGACTCGCTCGTGTGTACGAATTGTTGGGGCGGAGCGAGGCTGCTCAGCAAGCCGCGGACAAATTGCTGGCGCTGCCCGAGTCGGCGGAATCGCATATGCGAGCGGCGATGGCTCACGAAAAAGCGCAGCGGTGGATCGAGGCGAGTGCGGAATGGAAAAAGGCGCTTGCTGTTTCTTCGGACCGGCGGGGCGCGCGTGTTAGCCTCGCCTGGTCCCTGTTTCGCGCTCGCGATTACGATGGGGCGATGGCTGCGTTGCAGCCGCTCGAAGGGTCGAGTGCGGAGGTGGAGTTCCTGATTGGGGCTTGCCTGCTCAACCGGCAGCAGCCACGAGAGGCGATTGCGCATTTGCGTTCAGCTCTCGCGCATGACGCTGGACTGGTGCCCGCGCGCGCGGCGTTGGGACAGGCCCTTCTGCAAACGGGGAAACCTGAGGAGGCGATTGGTTGGCTCAAGGCGGCGCTCGATGGGGACACCGATGGGACGGTCCATTTTCAGTTGTTCCGGGCGTATCAATTGACTCACCGAGAGTCGGAGGCTCGGGAGGCGCTTGCGGCGTATCAGCGTTTACGTTCGTCGCGGTAGGTAAACCCGACATGGTTGGCTCGCGGGCCGGTCGCCCCGATGAATGGAAATTGGGGTTCGGTACGGGAGAAGAACTGGCCGCTGATAAACCCGGCATGACCGGCTCGGTGGCCGGTCGCCCCGATGAATGTAAATGGCTGGAGCGGTTTGCGGAACTGAAGTTCCGCGCAAGCTGAAGCTTGCCCCACCCTTGGGAATCAGCGGTTTGCGTGTATTTACGGAGTAACGCTGATGAACGCTGATCCAAACCATGGATGGGTCGCAGATGAACGCAGATAAACGCAGATCCGGAGGGGGAGGGCCGGTTAAGGAGGCGAGTGGAATCAGTTTGCAGGCCCATGCAGACGTCCCTCACGGTCGCGTCTCGGATTCCCGGACTTGTAGGATCTGATTCGGTTTGACGTTTCGCAAAGTCTGGCGGATTCCGCTTGGCCAGTGGATTTCGAGGCGGTCCACGACAGGGCTGCGCCCCAGACCGAAGTGGACGCCGGTATGGCTCGAGGAGGCGTAGCCAACGCTTGTGGTCATGTGATTGGTCTGATCGCCGATGCGGATGACAGCGCCGATGCCGTCGCGATTACTTTTCACACCGGTGAGCTTTACGACCAGCCAGTTGTTCGCTTCGGGGCTTAGGTTGCGCAGCAGTTCCGGCGCGGCGCCAAGCGATGAGGTCACGATATCGATGCGGCCGTCCTGATCGAAGTCCGCGAAGGCGCAGCCACGGTGAGCGCGGGCTTCGCCGGCCGCTTGCGGAACGTCCGAAAAATGGCCGGCGCCATCATTGAGGAATACGGTATTGCGCTGGCGGTATGTCGTTGCTTCGAATTCCTCGACACGATCGCTGACGTGAGAGTTTGCGGTGAAGATGTCCTTCCAGCCGTCATTGTTGAGGTCCACAATGCCGAGTCCCCAGCCGCTGAAGAGGCGGCTGAGCGATCCGAGACGTGAGGCATAGCCGCCGTCTGTGAAAGAACCTTTTCCCTGGTTGTGGAAGAACGGGAAGGTTTCTCCGGCGAGGGCGGTAGCCAGGATATCGGGCTGCCCATCGTTGTCGAGATCGCGGAAGTCGGCGCCCATCGCCGACATCTCGGTACCCGTATCGACGAGTGCTACACCCGCCGAAAATGCCACCTCTTCGAACCGGCCTTTTCCTAGATTGTGAAAAAGATAATTCGGTATTTTGTCGTTTGTTACAAAGAGATCGGGCAAACCGTCGCCGTCGTAATCCGCAATTGCGACCGCCATTCCCTTCCCGATGTGTGCGGCAATCCCCGACTCGACGGAAACGTCGGCGAACCGCCCACCTCCTAAATTACGGTAGAGCCGGTTGGCGGTTCCTTTGAACACGCGCGGGTGGCAGTAGACACGGATGGCGCGCGAGGAGTCGCCACAGTATTGGTCGAAGGATGCAGTCCAGTCGACGTAGTTCACGACGAAGAGGTCGAGCAGGCCATCGTTATCGAAATCCACCCATGCGCCGCCAACTGACCATTCACTGCTCCCGATGCCTGCTTTCGCCGTGACCTCTTCGAAGGTGCCGTCGCCTCGATTGCGATAAAGAACGTTGCGGCGCACCCCGGCGACGAACAAATCGACATGGCCGTCATTATCGAAGTCACCAGCGATTGCGGCCATGGAGTAGCCGACACCGGCCAACCCGGACTCGGCCGTCACATCACGGAACCGCCATTTTCCGAGATTGCGAAAGAGGCGATTGTTGTAGCGGGGAGCGTCTTTCGCGAGCGAAGGCATGGCGGCGCCGTTTGCAAAGAAGATATCAGGAAGGCCATCGCCGTCATAATCGAAAACCGCGACGCCCCCTGCCATGGTTTCGGGGAGATGCTTGGAGGCAGTGGGGGAGTGCTCGAGTCGAAACTGCAAACCGGCGGATTTCGCCATGTCTTCCAAGCGGATGGAAGAGGCATCGAGCAGGAGGGCGAGAACGATTGTACCTAGGCACACCATTAGTTGACTTGGCCGTAATCTAATCGTACTATTCGGACAGCATTATGCCACCAAGATTTCAGAATCTAACTGGCAAAACGTAGGGGTACGCGATAATCAGCGGAGGAATACCACGATGTCAGTGTGGTCGTCTCGCAATTTGAGCCGATTTGGCTTTGCTTTGGTCGGGCTAGCGCTAACGACAGGATCTCTAATCGCTCAGGGTCCAGTTGGTACGCTCACCGGCACCATCACGGATTCAGCAGCCGCCGTGATCCCTGGAGCGACAGTGGTCGCCACTAACACAGCGACCGGCGTGGAGACGACGACTACCACGACGAACACGGGCGCCTACACGCTGCCTTACTTGCCGGCCGGAACCTACCGTCTGCGTGTGGCGGCGACAGGATTCCGAACGGCGACGCTCGAGAGCGTGATTCTGCGCGTTGCTCAGACTCAGACGCGCGACGTCACCCTGGAGGTGGGTGCTCTGGCAGAGCAGGTGACAGTCACGGATCGGGCGGAGGCGTTGGACGCGGGCTCGGCGGAAGTCGGGCGATACATTTCTCCGGAAGAATACAAGAGCTGGCCGATTGTGGTGGGAGATGGACAGCGCCAGATCCAACAGTTCATTTTCGACAGCCTCCCCGGAACGACCGGCGACACGTTCAAGGGATCCATCAACGGCGGGCAGGAATACTCTCACGAAATTTTGATCGAAGGCATGCCCATCGGACGCGCTGACCTGTCGGGGGGTAATAACAACGAGTTCAGTCCCTCGGCCGAAGCAGTGGGCGAATTCAAGCTGCAGACGGGAGCCATTGGCGCGCAGTATAACGGCGGCCAGACGGCCGTCGCGAACTTTACGATTCGCTCCGGGACAAACCAACTGCACGCGACGGGATTCTGGTACGGCCAGAATGAAGCGTTGGACGCCGCCAACTTGAACACCACCACGGCGGGCAGCGCAAAAGCGAAATTCCGCGAACACAACTACGGTTACTCGGCGGGCGGTCCGTTATTGATCCCGAAACTCTACAACGGGAAAAACCGCACGTTCTGGTTCACGAATCTCGAAAAAGACACCCGCAATCAGCAACAGTTCACCGGGCTCGGAACAGTTCCGACGGTGGACTTCAAACGCGGCGACTTTTCGGGCCTCTTCAATCCGGCGTTCACGGGCAATGCGCTGTCCGGAACGACCGTAGGGACGGATGCGCTCGGGCGGCCCATTCGCTTTGGCCAGATTTACGATCCGGCGACCACGCGCCGCGTGGGCAACGACATTGTGCGCGACCCGTTTGAGGGAAACATCATCCCGCAAACCCGCTTCGATCCGGTAGCGGCGAACGTCATTTCGAAAATCGGGATTCAGGATCCGACGCTGCCTTCTCTTCTCCGAAACATTCCAACGATCAACGGACAGCCGGTGTTCGATCTGTTGACGTACGGCTTCAAAGCGGACCACCAGATCGACTCGCACAATACGCTTTCGGGCTATTACAACCACAGCTACCGCAGCCGTTTCAATAACGGGGCCGGCCGGTTTTTGCCGTTCCCGGGACCTGCGTCGAGCTCGTGGCAGCAACAGATCACCCCCGGCCACCTGGTGCGGCTGTCACTCACATCCACGGTCTCCGCGACGGTGGTGAACCGCGCGGCGGCAGGCTACAACCGCTTCATCAATCAGAATGGAGCCTATCCGTCCACCATCAACGCGGGCCTGGCGACATCGATAGGACTGAAGGGTCTGCCCGATACGATGTTCCCGGTCATTCAGTTCAGCGGGCCGGGCACGCCGCTGCAAGGCAATTCGATCGCGCGCATGGGAGTGGGGTTTGCGGACGTGAGTCCCAACGGAAGCTGGATTTTCCAGGATGACCTGACCATACTGCGCGGCGCCCACACGTTCCACGCGGGCTACGAGTACAAGCGATACTTCTACGGCGACCGCGCATTGTCCGATGCAGGCACGTTTACGTTCAGCGCCCGGCAAACCGACCTTCCCGGGCAGTTGACGACGACAGGGCATGCGTTTGCCAGTTTCATCCTCGGGGGCGCCTATTCCAGCGGACACGGGATTCAAGGCTATTCGCAAGCCTTCCGGCAGCCGCAGCACGGCCTGTATTTCATGGATGACTGGAAGATCACGCCGCGCCTGACTTTGAATACGGGCCTGCGTTGGGAAGTGATTCCGCCGTTCTACGAAACGACGGGGCGCATGTCCGAAGTGAGCCTGGCGGTGCAGAATCCCGCGGCGCAACGCCCCGGCGCACTCGTCTTTCAGGACCGCGTGAACGACACCTATTGGAAACAGATCCTGCCGCGAATCGGAATCGTGTGGCGGGCTTCGGAGAGGATGGTGATCCGCTCCGGGTACGCCATCACGAGCACTCCGCCAATCGCCAATAACTGGGGGTATGGAGGATTCACGTACGGCTTCAACGGCAGTGTGCCGACACGCGCCGGTACCAGCCCCACGGGGTTTGCCGATGATCCCAGCATCTACCTGCGCAATCCGTACCCGGCCCTGGCCGCGCCATTGCCCAACACGGATCCGAATTCGGCCAACTATCAGGATGTCGCCACAACAGCGAGAGACGCCAATCGGCCGGGCTACACACAGAACTACAACTTCACGATTCAGTATCAGGTGGCGTCCAATACCGTCGTCGAACTGGCATACGTCGGCAACAAAGGAACGCGTCTGTGGGGCGGCACGCCAGGCGCCGGTTACACGGACTACAACGGTCTGCCGGCCAGCCAGTTGAGTTTGGGGGACAGGCTGCAGCAAACGGTGGCGGACAATCCGCAATACCGGCCGTTCGCATCGTTCGATACGAGCCTCTCAGTGGCTCAGGCACTGCGGCCCTATCCGCAGTACGGCCAGATCAACGAGCAGTTTCCGTACAACACGAATTCGAATTACAATTCGATGCAGGTCACGGTGACGAAGCACTTCAACAAAGACCTGGGGTTCCTTGGCGCGTACACGTTCTCGAAAGCGATCGGGTACATCGATGCCAACGGACCGGGCGCCTACTACACTTCGGTGCAGGATTATTTCAACCGCAAGCTCGACCGGTCCATCACGGAATTCAGCGTACCGCATCAGTTCAAACTGACGTGGGTGTACGAGACGCCATTCGGCCATGGACGGCGTTACAGCCTGGGCCGCGTGGGGAACATGCTGGCTGGTGGCTGGCAGATCGCAGGGATCCACGGATACAGTTCCGGACTGCCGATTCAGGTTCTCTATTCCGGATTGAACATACCCGCGGGCTTCGCGACGGGCATCCGGCCGGATGTGATCAGCGGCAACCAGACGCTGGGAGGTGCGCCATCGACGACGGACTTTACGAAAGGAACTCCGTATCTGAACCCGGCTGCGTTTGCTCCACCGCCAACTACGGCGAATGGTGTACCCTTGCGTGTGGGCACGGCGCCGCGATTCCTGCCGCAGGTGCGCGGGCCGCACCAGATGCACGAGGTGCTCAAAATGAGCAAGCGATTCTATCTTCGGGAGAAAACATTCATTGGCATTGGCGCCACTGCGGATAACCCGTTCAAACGAACATCGCGCAGTTTCCTCGGACTGGACATCGCCGACCCTGGTTCGTTTGGACAACTCGTGCAGCGCGGCGCAGGGCGCACGGTGCAACTCGAGGGCCGCATCGAGTTCTGATGGCACGCTCCCTGACGGTCACGTCTCTGTTGATCGGAGGCGTACTGTTGGCGGGGTGCCAGTCGAAACCGAAGCCTGTTCCCGAAGCGCGGCTACGGCCGGCCAACGTGGTTGTCGTCACCATCGATACGCTGCGGCCCGATCATCTGGGCTGCTACGGTTACCGTAAGATCGAGACGCCGGTGTTGGATGGATTGGCGAAGCGCGGCGTGTTGTTTGAAAATGCCGTCGCGCAAACGCCGCTGACACCTCCGTCTCACGCGAGCATCTTCACCGGCCAGAACCCGGACGTGCACAAGGTGCGCAACACGGGGGGCTTCATTTTGCCGTCGTCGTCGCATCCGATGGCGCGGCTCCTCAAGGAGCAGGGTTGGGACACCGCGGCATTCATCGGCTCGGCGGTGTTGAAGAAGCTGTTCGGGTTCGACAACGGATTCGCGACGTACGACGACGAGATGCCACGGCCGGGCAATCGCAGAGAGTTCCGGGAAGATCCGGAGCGCAAGGCGTCGGTGGTCGTGGACCGGGCGATTGCGTGGCTGGGTGAGCGACCAGCGGGCAAGCCGTTTTTCTTGTGGGTTCACCTCTACGATCCCCACATCCCGTATCAGCCACCAGCGGAGTTCGCCACGAAGTACAAGGACCGTCCCTATGACGGCGAGATCGCGTATGTGGATCAGCAGATGGGCCGGTTGTTGAAGGCGCTGCCTGACAAAGATACGGTGATCGCGGTCCTGTCGGATCACGGTGAGAGTCTGGGAGAACACGGCGAGCATACGCACGGCGTGTTCCTCTACGATGCGACGCTGCGCATTCCGTTCCTGCTGGCCGGGCCGGGCGTTCCCGCGGGTGTGCGCGTGAAGCAGCAGGTGCGCACCATCGATGTTTTGCCGACGGTGCTGGATCTTTTGGGCGGACAGCCGGCGAGTGATGTGCAAGGTGTGAGCCTGGTGCCGGCGTTTGGCGGCGCGACTGTCGCGTCGGGAGTTTCGTATGGCGAAACGCTCTATCCGAAGATGAACATGAACTGGTCGGAGTTGCGAGCGATTCGCACCAACCGGTGGAAGTATGTGCGCGCGCCACAATCGGAGTTGTACGATCTGGTGGCCGATCCGGGAGAGACGAAGAACGTGATCCTGCAGTACGGCGTGGAAGTGGATAAGCTCGATGCTCGTCTGAAGCAGATCGCGAAGCCTGGGGAAAAAGTGGAGACGGCGATGGTGGACGAGCGGGTAATGGATCAGCTCAAGTCTCTGGGGTATGTTTCGGGACCGGGCGGGCGCTCGTTTCAACTGGACGGGACTGGGCTTGATCCCAAGGACGGACTCGACATTCTGCATTGGATTGATGAGGCCGAAAGCACATCCAACCATTTGCCGGAAGCAGCGCGCATCGAATTGTTGCGCAAGGCGCAGGCCAAAGACCCGAGCAATCCTGCGGTCTACTATCAGCTTGGCGGGCGTTTGGAGAAGAACGGACGGTATCAAGAGGCGATGGATTTGTACCGGACGGCGTTGTCGAAAGGGATCGAGAGCGCGCGGCTGCATTCGCGAATTGCCGATCTGCTGTTGCGGCGAGGCGAGAAAGACGCGGCGATCGCGGAGTACGAGAAAGCAGCACGGATCAATCCGTCCGATCTGGACAGCCAGAACAATCTCGCGATGGCGTACCTGGAGAAGGGACGGCTGGCGGAAGCGGAGAAGACCTTCCAGTGGGTTCTGAGCAACGATACGAAGGACGCGGCCGGACAGAACGGCATGGGGCTGGTGTCGGTGCAGAAGCGAGACTTTGCGGCGGCGCGGGGGTATTTTGAAAGAGCGGCGCAGTTGGATCCTGATCTGGTGGAAGCTTACATGAATCTGGGTCTCATTTATGAGATGGAAGGAGATCGCGCGCGTGCGCGCACGAGTCTCCAGACGTTTCTTGCGAAGGCTTCTCCGCAGCAATATGGAGATATTTTGCCTCGGGTGCGGGAGAAGCTCGCATCGCTACGATAAGCCATGGTGTGCTTCCTCCTGCTCGTGTCGCTGCTGCCCGCGCAAACTACAGTGGAGCGCGTGAAGGAGGCACTTGCCGAAAGCGAGCGCGTTCTCGCGGCGCATCCGGATGATGCGGCGGCTCTGAAGGTGAAGGGGAATTCCCTCTATTTGCTGGGCGATGCGTCGAAGGCAATTGCAACGTTCATCCGGCTGCTCGACCGGCATCCGGAGGATAAGGAAGCTCCCTACATGCTGGGCCGGATTTACTATCAGGAAGGGCACATCGACCTGGCAATTGGCCAGTTTGAGCGCGCCCTGCGGCTGACTCCGAAATCGTACAAAGCTCTGGACAACCTCGGGCTATGCTACGAGGCAAAGGGGGATCGGGAGAAGGCGACGCGGTATTTTCTTGCGGCAATCCAAGAGAATGCGACATACGAGTGGCCTTATATCAATCTCGCGGAGCTGCTGTTGAAGAGCGACGACCCACGGCGCGCTTTTGATGCGGCGTCGAAGGCGGTGAACCGGAACCCGCTTTCACCGCGCGGTTTCTATGTCGGGGCGAAGGCTCAGGAGCAGTTGGGGAATCCTGAGAATGCTTTGAATTGGGCGCAACGGGCGGCTGCGCTGGATCCCAACTATTCGGATGCGTGGTATCTGCTGGCGAGGTTGTACCGGAAGCTCGGCCAGGATGAGAAGGCGGAAGAAGCACGGACGCGGTTTCAGGCGGCGAAGGCAAAGGAGCCTTCGAAGCGGCGGTGATGCGGGACTGCAGTCCGGCCCTGAAGTTTCTACAGTCCGCGTTGTAGGGTGGGCACCCTGCGTGAACAATCTCGGCACGCAAAATACGCCATCTTTCTTAGCAGTCTGAGGCAGTCCGCCAGCCTGAAGGCCTGCCCCACCTGAAGCGGTGTTCGAGAATTGGGCACACGCTTGCTTACGCGCGCTTCTCTGTTTGGAATGTCCAAACTCCAGAATCCAGCCACTTCTGACATCGGGCCGATTGCTGAATTGCCAATTGGATAATGTGCGGTTGGGCGACAAATTGTTTCGAGGTTTTGCGTTCTCCAGAATGAGGCGGCAGATGGCGATCCAAAGGAGGACGTATGGGCGATGCTTATTCGTGGATCAAGACCGAACTGGCGACAGCGAAACTGCTCGATCCGTGGGGATACAAAGGATATGTTCATGTGCGAGTGTGGCCGCGCATGAAGCACCCTGAGGACAAGTTTCCTCAGCCTCTGGGAAGCTTCTACCAGCAGGGGCAGGACCGCGCCCCGGCGTTTTTGAAACAAGATGTCGAGAAGGGACAGGTTGCTTTCTCAGTCAGCGTCAACTATTATTTGGCAAAAAACTCGGCGGCAGCGGAACATAGGCAGGATGTGTTCTTTATCTTCTGGGACTACGAGACCTCGCCTGATCTCAGCATCGCAATCGACTATGCCGGGGACAAGAGGCAATTCTCCAGTTCACTGCTCAATTATCAGATCGAGTCGACCGCGGTGACCACGCATAGTCCCAGGGTACGACTGAACGTCTATATCACTGGTCCCACCACAACAACGACGGTCAATCGGGGCCACACGATAGGGCGAAGCACAAGTTTTTCCGGTGGAGTCGAGGTGCCGGTACCCGGCGGCGGTGTGGGAGTCGGGGGCTCATACACGATCGAGGAATCGAATACGACGGAAAAAGCGACGTCTGACACTCCACCGGTTAACGCACTCGCGGTCGGTCCGTTGTATATCGATTTGCACCTTCCGTGGAAGAAAGACAGTCCGAAACCTCCTACAGCAATCGACAAGGCTTTTCTAAGCTATGACGTGAAGTTTCCCATCGGGAAAGCGACTCCCACGCCAGAGGAAGCCCGCAAGTTCGACACGTGGATCATTTCGGTGAACAGTCACGAGCAGCTCGGCAAATGGATCGAAGATGGAAAGCTCAAGTTCGAAGTGGAGGGCTTCGCCAGCAGCGATGTAAACGGCGACTGTGGCCGGGATTATCCTGATCCTGGCAAGCCAAAGACAGTGAGGAGGAAGGGCGATTCCCCGAAGACCAATGATGACTATGCGGAGGACCGAGCGGATTACGCAGCGGGTCAGATTTTGAAACGTTGCGGGAGCACGGCCATGAAGAAAACGAGATCGCAAGGGGCCTTGTACGCGCAGAATGGATGCGAACCAGGGGACCAAAAGGCGGTGGTGACGCTCAACGAGGCGGATGTGAAGGCGCTTCGACAAGCGGAGTGGCTGAAAATCAGGGGTCCGGCACGCTGGTGAGTGGCTGCCCGCGATTAAGGCTGGCTCGCTAACTCGCGGCGCAGCCAAGCCCTGGCGACGCGCACCTCTCTGCGGACGACGTGCACGGAGCGGCCCGAAGCTCCGGCGATTTCTTCCGTGGTCATGCCGCCAAAACAATTCATCTCGAGGACCTCGGCGAGGACCGGGTTCTCGATGGCGAGGCGATCGAGCGCGGTGTGGAGGGCCAACACTTCGACTTGCGTGTCGCCTTGTTCGGCAGATACCTGGATATTCGTGGTCCACACGGCGCGAGCGTCACGCCCCCCGCGCTTGGCGGCGCCGGCGGAACGTGCATGGTCCACCAACACCTGCCGCATCACGCGGGCCATCACGGCGAGGAAATGGACGCTGTCAACAAATTGCGGTTTCTCCTGACCGATGAGCTTCATGAACGCCTCATTGATGAGGGCCGTCGGTTGGAGGGTATGATCGGAGCGTTGGCCGCGCATCAGAGCACGCGCCATGCGGCGCAGTTCGTCATAGACGATCGGCACTAGCTCATCGAGGGCCGAACGCTCGCCTTCCCGGATGCGGGCGAGCAATGAGGTGACATCAGGCGACTCCATTCGCTCCAAGCACATATAATGATAGTCCAACAGCGGAGGTGGGCGTCCGCTGGGTGCTTCGTCCCTTGGAGGTACTGTGAAAGAGGATGTAATTGCTCTGTTCCAGGAAGTGGCGGACCTGCCGGCGGCCGAACGTGAGGAATATTACAACCGGGAACGACTGCCTGCGGACATCCGTGAGAGCGTGGAATCGCTGCTGCGATTCGATCGCGGGGACCAGAATCCGGTTCGATCGTTGGTGGGGCGCGCCGCCGGCGATGCGCTGTTGGACGTCGAGTTGGAAGAAGGCAGCCGTTGCGGACCGTACCGGCTGATTCGATTAATCGGCCGCGGCGGAATGGGCGCGGTGTACGAGGCCGAACAGGACAATCCGCGGCGCGTGGTCGCGTTGAAGGTGATCAGGCCGGGACTCTCGACGCCCCAACTGGTGCGCCGTTTCGAGCGCGAATCGCAGGTGCTCGGGCGGCTACATCATCCCGGCATCGCACAGATTTACGAGGCGGGCACGAGGGAAGGCGAACTTGGCCCACAGCCCTACTTCGTGATGGAGTTGGTTCACGGGCAGCCGCTGAAAGAGTACTGCGAGTCGCGGGGGTTGAATTTTCGACAGCGGCTGGATCTGATCGCGGCGGTGGCGGAAGCGGTCCATCACGCGCACCAGCGCGGCATCATTCATCGCGATCTGAAGCCCGGGAATATCCTCGTGGAGGAGAACGGGCAACCGAAGATTCTCGATTTCGGGGTTGCGGTGGTGACCGACAGCGACGCACAGGCCACTCGCCAGAGTGATGCCGGCCAGCTCATCGGAACATTGGCGTATATGAGTCCCGAGCAGGTGCTGGCTGATCCACTGGAACTGGATACACGCACCGATGTGTACTCGCTCGGCGTCATCCTCTACGAGTTGTTGGCGGGCCGCCTTCCTTACCAGACGGAAGGGCATTTACCCAATGTGTTGCAGGCGATCCGCGAGGCGGAGGCACCTCCGTTAAGCATGATGGATCGGGCGTATCGAGGGGACATCAGCACTATCACGGGAAAGGCTCTTGAAAAGGACAAACGGCAACGGTATGGATCGGCGGCGGCGTTTGCGAGCGACATCAAACGTTATCTCCAGGATGAGCCGATCACGGCACGACGGCCGAGCCTGCCATACCAGCTTCACAAGTTCGCCCGGCGGCATAAGGGCCTGGTAGGCGGTATGGCGGCGGTTTTCGTGGTGCTCGTCGCCGGCGTGATTGTCAGCCTTTCCCTCGCGCGACGCGCCGACCGGGAAGCCGCGGTTGCGAAAGCTGTGAGCGAATTTCTTCAGAACGATCTGCTCTCCCAGGCCAGCGCCGCGAAACAGGCTCGCCCCGATACGAAACCGGATCCGGACTTGAAGGTGCGCACGGCACTCGACCGCGCGGCGGCACGCATTCCAGGCAGGTTCGACAAGCAGCCACTGGTGGAAGCCGCCATCCGCCAGACCATGATGTATACATATCGAGACCTGGGCTTGTTTCCAGAAGCACAGCGGCACACCGAGCGCGCCATCGAATTACGGAGCCGCGTGTTAGGGCAAGACCATGCCGATACCGTGGCGAGCCGCAACAGCCTCGCCGAGTTGCTGGTGGAGCAAGCGCGGTACGCGGAAGCGGAAGGCATGTTAACGAAGATTCTCGCTGCCCGCAAGCGGATCCTCGGCGAGAGTCACGCGGATACGATCGCCACCATGAACAAGCTGGGAGAAGCATACCAACTGCAAGGCAAATACACCGACGCGGAGCCGCTGTTCGTGAAGGCACTCGACGTGCAGCGCCGCACCTACGGCGACGACGATGAGGATACACCGCTGCTGATGAACGGACTCGCCGCGGTCTACCGTCTACAGGGAAAGCATGCGCAAGCGGAGGAGCTTCTGAGAAAAGTCCTGGAAGTCTCGCGGCGCATCAACGGCAGGGAACACCCGAACACGTTGACGGCCATTAATAACCTCGCGGTGATCTGCATGGTGGAACGAAAATATGCCGAGGCCGAACCGCTTCTGGTGGAAGCACTCGATTTGCGGCGCCGGATTCTGGGCGCGGAGCATCCGGCCACCTTGCGCGCGATGAACAATCTTGCGGCGGTCTACCTGCAACAGTATAAGTTCGACGAAGCCGAGCCGCTGGCGGTGCAGGGGCTGGCTACCGAACGGCGCGTGCTGGGCGAGGAGCATCCCACCACCGTGCGGTCCATGTCCAGTCTCGGCGTTCTCTACACACGGCGAGGAAAATACGAGGAAGCTGAGCCACTGCTCACAAGGGCAGTGGACATCCAGCGGCGCAAGCTGGGAGAGAAGCATCCGGAAACCCTTGTGATCTACAGCAATCTGGCCGGACTTCACCAGGCGCAAGGCAGATACAGCCATGCGGGGGTGCTGCGTTCGAAGGTGTACGAAACGCGGCGCAGCGTGCTGGGCGAAGACCATCCCGACACGCTGCTGTCGTTGTATCACCTGGGAGTGTTCCAGCGGATCCGGCACAATTATGCGGAAGCGGAGCAGTTGCTGCGGGCAGTGGTGGAAAAACGCAGCCGCGTGCTGGGCGCGCAACACCCGGATACGAGGAATTCGATGGCCGCTCTCGGCGAGTGTTTGCTCGAAGAGCGCAGGTATAGCGACGCGGAGAAGGTGCTTCGCGAGGCAGTAGCCGCGTACGGAAAAGCCGCAACCGGGCCGTGGGACCGGTACGATGCAATGAGCTTGCTCGGTGCTGTCCTGGCGGCGAAAAAGAGTTACGCGGAAGCAGAGCCGTTGTTAGTGGGGGGCTACGAGGGTTTGCAACAGACGGTCAAAGCGTTGCCGGCGGTGGACCGCGTACGGCTGGAGCGCGCCGCTGTTCGCGTTGCCGATCTCTATCAAGCATGGGGACAGGCTGAGAAAGCGGCCACGTGGCGAGCGAAGGTCAACGCCAGGCAGATCGCGGCAGTGCGATGACAGGGTTTAATCGGCAACGCCGAACGCAGTAGGCTGTAAGAATGCACCTGCTCGTTTTTCTCGCCGTCCCGCTAATCGCCCAGAAGCCATGTGCCGACATGGCGCGCCTGCCCGACGTCACCAGCGCAGCGCAAACAGCAACGCACTGCCGGATTTCGATCACGCTGCGGCCGTCATCCGATTCGGAGATCAAGTCGGAAGTGTGGCTGCCGGCGCAGGCGGAGTGGAACGGCAAATTCCTGATGGAAGGGGGAGGCGGCTTCGTCGGGAGTGTCAACACGGGCGGCATGACGAAAGCCGTTGGGGAAGGCTATGCGAGTGCGTCGACTGACACTGGTCACAGCGGCGGGAGTGGGAGTTTTGCGCTCGGCCATCCGGAGAAGGTGGTGGACTTCGCGTTTCGCGCGGTGCACGAGACGGCTGTCAAGGCCAAGGCGTTGATCACGGCCTATTATGGACGCGGACCGCGCCTGTCCTATTGGGAGGGTTGTTCCACGGGAGGACGCCAAGGTTTGATGTCGGCGCAGCGTTACCCGGAGGACTTCGACGGCATCATCGCGGGCGCGCCTGCTAATAATCAGGTCCACCTCTGCGCGTGGCGAATGCGTCTGTTGATGACCTCGCTGCGGTCACCACAACACGCACTGCCCGCGGAAAAGTTGAAACTGCTGAACGACGCGGTGCTGGATAAATGCGACGCCAACGACGGGGTCAAAGACCGTCTTCTGGAAGATCCTCGCGACTGCAATTTCGATCCGGCTGTGCTGAAGTGTAACGGTCCGGAAAGGGAAAATTGCCTGACGGCGCAGCAACTGGAAACCGTCAACGCCGCCTACACCGACGCCCGCAAATCGACCGGCGAACTCCTCTACCCTCGACTCCCCTTCGGGGGCGAACTCGGCTGGCGGGTTCCGGCAGGGGCGACGGAACCCGGAGGCATGGACATCGATATGTTCCGCTACATCGGCAATCAGAACGCCGCGTGGGACTGGCATAACTTCGACATGGAAAAGGACGTCGAACGAGCATTGCTGCACGGGAAAGAGATACACGCCGTGAACCCGGATTTGGCGAAATTCAAAGCGCGCGGGGGCAAGCTGCTCATCTATCACGGATGGAGCGACGGAGGTTCGGGCGGCGCGATCTCCGCCTTGAATACCGTCTCTTATTACGAGTCCGTTGTGAAGCAGATGGGCCCGAACCAGGAGAACTGGCTTCGTCTCTTCATGGTGCCCGGGATGGCGCATTGCGGCGGGGGGACCGGCCCGAATCAGTTCAACGCAGTGGCGGCGCTGGAACGCTGGCGAGAACAGAACGAACCGCCCCAATCCATCACAGCGAGCAGGGTGAATCCACGCGGCGGCATCGACATGACGCGCCCGCTTTGCCCGTATCCGCAACGGGCTACTTATAAGGGAAGCGGCAGTATCAACGACGCCGGGAACTACGTCTGCAAAGTCAAAGGCAAGTAATCGCGCGCGACGAAATCGCGCCACGTTCCCTTACGGTCGCGTCTCTGTCTGTGGGTGTCGCGGGCGAAGTTTCGCGGGGCGGTGGAATCGCGGGCGGCAAAGAAATTGGTGGAAGTACGGCTTGGAGGGACTATTCGATCCTCCACAAGTTGGCCTTGAATTGCACCATCGAAAGCACCATGCGGTCGGGGACCATGGAAAATCCGGCCATGGGAACCTTCACAAAGTTCATTCCAGGTATTGGCTCGAAGAGCGGGAGGGGTTCTCCCTTAGGCCGCTTCGAAACAGGATCCAGGACCTGGGCGAACATGGCGCGGTAGGCGCGATCGAGGAAATAGAGCATATTTCCATCAGGCGACCACCATGCATGGGTGTAGCGCCGGTCGCTTCCGATCACGGGGATCCACTGCGACGGCTCAGCCGCTTCGCCGTTGCGGACGCCGGCAATGTAGATTTGTGTACGCCCGGATTCCTCCAGTAGATGAAACGAAATCCATTGGCCATCCGGCGCGAAACTCACGGACTGGATCGAACGAACGGGATGCCCCACGAGCTTCCTCCGATCGCCTGTGGCGGGATCGAAGGTGTGAAATCGGACAGGGCTGCCGTCCCAGTAAGAAACCCGCCTGGAGTCCGGAGTCCACCCAGGAAGGCCGCAATTCTGGCAGACGAGCCTGGGTTCGCCGCCGGCAATCTCACGCACGAAGATCGCGATTGGCTTGCTCTCCACCTCGTAGGCAACTCTCTCGCCATCCGGTGAGATGCGTGCTCGTCTCTCGCTTTCGGGAGTGGCGGTGACCTGGGTCTCTTTGCCAGACTCCATGGCGCGAAGCCAGACGTCGCGGTTGCCGTGGCGATCTGAGGTATAGATCATCTTTCGGCCGTTGGCGGAAAGGGACGGCCACCAGTCTCGTGCTTCGTCATTGGTGAGACGTTCCGGAGCGCCGTTCACTTTTCCGCGATTCGTGTCCATTGGGATGCTCCAGATATCTTCGACCCCGGTCAGGTTGGCGGCTAAGATCACGCGGTCGGAAATCGCGAACTGAACGTTCGCACCAGGAAAAGTTGCCCATCTTTTTATCGGCCCGTCGAGTCTCCAATTACCGGACAATGTGTACTCATCAATGGCGCCTTGTTCGGAGAAGAAGAGCCGGGTACCAACTAATCGCACTGACCCAATTCCAGCACGAGTCACCGTGGCTCCCGCATTCGTCTTGATGAGGATTGCCGGTCCGCCGGAAGCGGGTACCAGATAGAGTTGCGCGTCGCCCGGGTCTGGCCCTGCTACTCCTTCTCTTCCCCAACCGATCAGCATACGGCTATCTGGCGACCACGTTTCCGGAATGAAGGACTGAATGGATGTCTCGACTTTTCGAGAGCCGCCTCCGACGGTTGAAAGGAGGTAGCACGGAGATGGTTCGCCATTGTATCCGAGTCGTTTGTGTGCCAGCAGTTGACCATTCGGGGCAAGCAGGTTTTGATAGAGCAGGGGATCTCTCGTGACGACACGTTCGTCGCCTCCGAGCGTTGGGATGGCCCAGACGGAACCCTCGGCGCGCTGCGAGAGGAAGTAGATGGTGGTTCCATCGGGGGAAAACTGGGGATTGGTATCCGCTGCCGGATGACGGGTGAGCCGGACGGGTTGCCCTCCGGCCATCTGCTGGACCCAAATATCCATATTCTGGGCGTCGGCGCGGTTGGAGGCATAGGCCAGAAGCTTGCCATCGGGCGAGAGAACGGGCTGATACGTTGTGCCGGAGTCGCGAGTGATCTGGGTCAACCGGGGCTCGGGCAAAGCGCCCGACTGCTTTGATCGACTGTTCCATAGAAGACCAAGGGCGCCCAGGAGCAAGGTGGACCCAAAAGCAACGGGTAGTCCCCATCGTCTGCGAGACGGGGGAGCGACGGCGGTAGAGCTGAGTTGTCCGCTATCGGAGTCCTCCTTCAGGTCGAGCAGTGCGACGCGAATGTCTGCCATTCCTTGCATACGCCGGGCGCGGTCCTTGCGAAGGCAGCGGGCAATGAGGCGTTCGAGGTCGTTGGGCAGCGCCGGCACCAATTCCGCCAAGGGCTTCGGTTGGGTATGAATTACCGCACCCAGTGTCGAAGCAGGAGTGTCCCCTTGGAATGCTCTCTGACCGGAAGCCATTTCATAGAGCACCGAGCCGAACGAGAAGATGTCCGTGCGGGGGTCGACTTTCTTTCCCTCGGCCTGCTCGGGCGACATATAGCAGACGGTTCCGATGATCGCGCCTTCACTCGTAAGAGGGCGCGCCGCGACAGTCTTGTCCTCTACGGTGACTTCAGCTCGCTCCGTCAGTTTGGCCAACCCAAAATCGAGGACCTTCACATGACCGGCATTGCTGACCATGATGTTTGAGGGTTTGATGTCTCGATGCGTAATCCCTGCGCCGTGCGCCGCGGAGAGCCCCTCGGCGATCTGGACAGCGATGCGCAACACTTCCGGAAGGCGCATGCCGTGGCGGGGAATCAGCTCGTCGAGAGTTCTGCCATCAATCCATTCCATCACCATAAAGTCGATGCCCATATCGGAGCTGATGTCGTGAATGGTGACGATGTTCGGGTGGTTGAGCGCGGATGCTGTTTTTGCCTCCTGGGCAAAGCGGCGTTTCCGTTCGCTATCGACGAGCTTTTCTGGAGGCAGGACCTTCAGAGCCACTGTCCTGTCCAGATGGGTGTCGATGGCTTTGTAAACTACGCCCATGCCACCCTCGCCAATCTTGTCGAGCAAGCGGTAGTGGCCCAGTTTTTCAGGAAGGCGGTTCACTCCCAAGTAGTGTAATGCATTCAGCAAGAGCCAATTGACGAGCAGCGCGATGGCAGCAAGTGAATGATATCGCCGATGATGCCTGAGTACATCCCGAGCCGGCTAAGCCGCAGCGCCGGGATGAACTGCCCCACATGAAAATGTCCGGTCAGCCTTTTTTGAGTTCGGCTTTGGCGGCCTGGTAGAGGGCTCGGATGTAGCCCATGCTGTAGGACCAGCCGGCCTGGCGGCCGGTGCCCATGGCGGGGACGTGGTCGGCGATGAGGTTGCCGCGGAAGTCGACTTCGACGAGGGTCCGCATCAGCTTGTACATGTCGGTATAGCCGTTGTCGATGTACGTTTCGACAAAGTAGGGGATGGGCGCGGTGACGTTGCGGAAGTGGATCTTCCAGAGCTTGCCCATTTTGGCGAAGGCGCGCGCGGCTTCGAAGACGTCCTTGCCGGTGTGCTTGCCGCCTTCCATCCAGGTGCCGCAACAGAGGCAGACACCGATGGCGGGCGAGTTCGCAATTTCGAGGGCGCGCATGTAGCCGTCGAAGGTGCCGAAGATGTGGCGCGGGATGCCTCCGAGTTCAGGGACGGGCGGGTCATCGGGATGGATGCCGAAGCGAACACCGGCCTCTTCACAGACCGGAGCGATCTGTTTAATGAAGTAGGTGTAGTTTTCCCAGAGCTCTTCCTTGGAATATTTGCGGCCGTGAGTGAGGGGCCCTTCGTAGATTTTGCCGTTCCAGTTGCCTTTTGCGGTTTCGAGACGGAAGGAGCGGGCACGGCCGCCGCCGCGTGTGGACTCATTCGCGCTGGACCAGATGCCATTGGCCATGTGCGCGTAGGTGATGTAGCCGATGCCGGCCTTTCCGGTATCGCGAATGTATTGCTTGAGCCAGGCGATCTTCTCGTCGCGGCCGGGGAGGTTGAGCGTCACCTCTTCGATGTTGCGGTTGTCGTTGTTGGAGATGTTCCAGACTTTCAAGCCGGCGCCTTCCACTTTTTTCTTGATGGCGAGGAAGTTGTCGAGTGTGGCGCGCCCCTTTCCGGTTTGGACGTTGAGGTAGTCGACGCCCATCTGCTTGATCCAGGTCATCTCGTCGTCAGAGACTTCTTCGCCCACCTGCATGGAGATCTTGATGCCGGGTGCGAGAGGCGGCAGTGTCTTGGCTGTCGCGGGCATGGCTGCGGCCGCGGAAGTAGCGGCGAAGGTTCGTCGGGTCAGTTCACTCATCGAGGGACTCCTGACTGAAGATGATATCAGGTGAAGACTGACGCGGCGATGCGATAGGTGTTGGCGTGTGCGAGGGCCGTGGCTTCGATGGGATTGGAGTATCCGCCACCGAGCGTAATGATGAACGGCGCGCCGTGGCGGACAGCGGCTTCGGCGACAAGGCGGTCGCGCGTGGACAAGCCGTGAGGCGTGAGTGCCAGGCGGCCGAGGGTGTCGGTGGCGAGAGCATCGACACCGGACTGGTAGAAGACCACCTGAGGATCGAAGGAGAAGACGCGGGGAAGCGTGGCGGCGAGTTTGTCGAGATAGATGTCGTCGGCAGTGTGGTCGTCGAGTTCGATGTCGATGCGACTGGTCTGCTTGCGGAAAGGGAAGTTGTTGCGGCCGTGCATGGAGAAGGTCAGAACAGCGGGGTCGTCGTGAAAGATCTCGGCGGTACCGTCTCCCTGGTGGACGTCGAGATCGATGACGGCGGCACGGGCGGCGAGGCCGCGGGCGCGCAGCCATTGGATGGCGATGGCGATGTCATTGAAGACGCAGAATCCGGAACCGGCGGCGTAGAAGGCGTGGTGCGTACCCCCGGCGAGCGAACCGCCCCAGCGATGTTGGAGGGCCCAATCGGTGGCGGCGAGAGTGGCTCCGGCGCTGACGAGCGTGCGACGGACGAGCCCTTCGGACCAGGGAAATCCGATGCGGCGGATGGCGGCGCGATCGAGAGTACCATCGAGGAAACTTCGCACGTAGGCGGGGTCGTGGGCGAGCTCGATCTGCTCGCGCGTGGCTTCCGGTGCGGGCGCGAAATCGAACCGGTCATCGTCGCGCAACAATTCGTAGACGCGCGCGTACTTCGTCAGAGGGAACCTGTGTCCCGGCGGCAACGGGAGCGGGCAGTGATCACTTCGCAGCAGGAGCGGGCGTGTCACGCTTGGTGAGGTCGCGAATCCAGATGTCTTTGAACCACATATTGCCATCGCCGCCGGAGTGAAGTTGGAGGGCGATGGTGCCGTCGAAGGAGCGTGGCTGCGGATCGGTGAAATCGACCATCGGAACGCCATTGAGACGGGACACGTAGTGGTTGCCTTCGACTTTGAGCAGGTACTCGTTCCACTCGTTGTGGCGAACAACGAGCTCGTTTTCGGGAGAGGGCCAGACGATCCACTGACGGCCGTCGCCGTAGATGCCACCGGTATGCTGGCCGATCTTGCAGTCAATTTCGAATTGCAGACCTTGGGAGATGTCCGGGGTTCCCGGCTTGAATGCGCTATGGAAGAAGACGCCGCTGTTGCCGCTGCCTTCGCATTTGAAGCGGATAGCGAGATGGAAATCTTTGTAGGTTTTCTCGGTCTCGAGGTAGCCGTACGATTTGGAGATGGCGTTGCCGTGGATGGAGCCGCCTTCGACGGTCCACTTCTCTTTGCCGACCTCCTTCCAACCGGAGAGGTCTTTGCCATTGAAGAGTTGGATCCAATCTTCGCCGGGAAGCACCGGGCGGGGACGGCGTGCCTGAGCGAAGACGCCGAGGGAACAGAGGAGAAAGAGTGCGGCCAATTTGCGCATAACGACATTATGATATCGCCGTCCGGTGAGGGTCGGGGTGGGTGATCGAGATTGGGATCAACGGCTTGCTGGGATTTTCGGAGCAATGCTGCCATGACTGGCTCGTTGGCCGGCCGCACGCGAATGGTGAGAATGGGCTGGGCCGGAGAAGAGGAATTGGCCGCTGATAAACGCTGATGAACGCTGATCCAAGCAAGAGAATGGGCCGCAGATGAACGCAGATAAACCCGACTGACCGGCTCGTTGGCCGGTCTCCGCGACGGACGAAAATGGAGAAGACGTGTCGAGATGAGTCTCAACACGGCACGCAGGAGTGCGTGCGCCACGATGGATTCCGTAGTTTCCAAAGAGGGAGACCGGTGTTCAGCGGTGGCCAAAGCGTTTGACGATGGCGACGCCGGCGAAGATGATGGCCATTGCGGTGATCTCACGATAGCCGAAGGGTTCGCGATACATCATCCAGCCGAGGATGGCCGCGACCACGGGATTGACGTAGGTGTAGAGCGAGACGAACGAAACGGGGAGGCGGCGGAGGGCAACGATGTAGGAGGTGTAGCCGACGATCGATCCGAAGATGACGAGGTAAAGAAGGGCACCGATAGAAGTGGGAGTCCAGTGGAAGTGGAGCGGTCCGAGGAGAGTGGGTGGAAGAAAGAACATTCCCGCAGCAAATTGTTGTACGGCCGCACTCGCGACGAGGTTGCCATCGTCTTTGAAACGCCGCTGGAGAATAGACCCGAGGCTCCAGGCGAGACCACCGAGCTGGAGTAGAAGGAAGCCTTTGACGATGTTGCCGGAGAAGCCCTGGGAGAAGGCATCGGGACCGACGAGAAGACCCGCGCCGCAGATGGCGACGATCATTCCGGTGAGAGTACCGGGAGTGAGACGTTCGCCGCCGGGGACGAGGGCTTCGGTGGTGACCATCCACACGGGCGACACGGCGATGAAGAGAGCGGCGAGGCTGCTGGGGATCATCGTTTCGGCGAAGGTGAGGCAACTGTTGCCGACGCCCAGGATGAGGAAGCCGCAGAAAGAAGTCAGCCACAAGGAGCGTCCGCGAGGGAACGGCACGTTGCGCAGGCGGAGCACGAAAAGGAGAATGCCGCCGGAGAGGAGGAACCGGACGGAAACGAGCACGAGTGGCGGAATGGACTCCAGGGCCACGCGAATGGCGAGATAAGTTGTCCCCCAGAAGAAGCAGACCGAGGCGAAGGCAAGATAAGCGAGAAAGAGCGGATGCCGGCGCAATCTTCAGGATAACGGGTAGGAGTTGTTGGAGGTTGCTGTTTCGTTTCGGCTGCCAGGAACACGTGGGGTCGATACAATGCGATACTCAAGGCTTACTCTCGCATGTGGACCCGCTTGATTTCTGTCTTCTTACTCTTCCTCTCGATTGCCGCAGCGCAACGGCTGTCCATTACGGAAGGCGCCGTCGATGACCAGGTGTTTCAGCGGGATGATACGGGAGTTGCGTCGATCAATCTGACAGGGACAGCAATGAACCTGAACGCGAAGCCGATTGAGATACGCGTGACGGGAAAGCTGGGGGCATTGCCTGGACTGGATTGGACAGCAGCGGGCAAAGTGACATTGAATAAGTGGACGGCGCGGGTCGATGTACCAGTTGGAGGACCCTATCAAATTGAGGTGCGCTCCGGGACGCTGGCGAGCACGATGGTGCACAACGTTCTGGTTGGAGATTTGTGGGTGTTGGCGGGACAGTCGAATATGGAAGGTGTCGGCAACCTCGAGAATGTGCAACCGCCGAACGGGATGGTGCACAGTTTCAACCAGACGGACCGTTGGGTGCTGGCGGAGGAGCCGCTGCACTCACTGGTGGACGCCGCAGACCGCGTCCACTGGAGGGCGAACAGCCCCGGGGGCCAACCGGAGCGGTATGAAGGGCAGCGTTTGTTGGAGTGGGTAGCGGCGCGGAAGAAAGGAGCGGGTCTCGGATTGCCGTTCGCGAGCGAGATGGTGCGGCTGACCGGAGTACCGGTTGGGCTCGTACCGTGTGCGCACGGCGGCACGTCGATGGACCAGTGGAATCCATTGTTGTTGGGGCAGGCGGGCGACTCGCTGTATGGAGCGACGGTTCGCCGGGTCCGCGCGCTCGGTGGCAGAGTGCGCGGGGTGTTGTGGTATCAAGGGGAGTCGGACGCGTCGCCGCAAAGGGCGCCGGAATTCCAGAAGAAATTCCAGGCACTCGTCGCCGCATTCCGGAAGGACCTGGAGCAGCCAGACCTGGCGTTCTACTACGTACAAATCGGGCGGTATGTGAACAACTCGAATCCGAATGAATGGAACTTCGTGCAGGAGGCGCAACGGCGCGCGGAAGGCGAGATTTCGCGATCGGGGATGGTGGCGTCGGTGGACCTGCAACTGGACGATCAGATTCATGTCGGCACATCGGGTTTGAAACGGCTCGGAAAACGGATGGCCAATCTGGCGTGCAAGGACATGTTCCCCAAAGTGGAAGAGTGCACTTATTTGAAGCGCGGACCACGGCCGGAGAATGCGAAACTGACAGGCTCCACGATTCGAGTTACGTTTTCCGGCGTGAACGGAAAAATGCGGAGCGCGGGCAGAGTGAGTGGATTTTCCATTCACGACCCGAATGGAGCGCCGATTCCGATTATTTACCGGGCAGAGATTGATTCCTCGGCGAGCGTGCTCTTACATCTTGGCGGGAAGTTACCCGAGGGCGCGACGCTGCGCTATGGCGCCGGCAAGGATCCGTACTGCAATATCGTTGACCTTGGCGACATGGCACTTCCGGTTTTCGGTCCGATACCGATTGAGCGCTGAGACGGCGGCGTCTCGCGACGTGTTAGCATAGCGAATTCCATGACCGAGAGCCGCATATCGGCGCCGCGCCTGCTGGCCGGACTCCAGGCGGGGACGCTGGCGGGGCTGGTGCTGCTCGGCTGGTTCCTGCTGCTGTCGTATTACTACTTTCGCGAGCCCTGGGCATTGATGAACGTGCTGGCGGCGTCGCTGCGACACAATGCGACGTGGGGGCACAGCTTCTCGTCAGTGACGTGGACGGGATTGGCGGCCCATCTTGCGGCATGTTCGCTGCTGGGCATCGTGCTGGGGTGGATCCTACCGCGACCCGGCCCAACGGCGCGTGTCTCGATTACAGGGCTAACGTTCGGGGTCGTGCTGTCGCTGCTGGTCTATGAATTCTTCTGGCTTCGGTTTGCGCCATTGCTAGGGGAGTACATCGCGCCTCTGGCGATGTGGGTGGCACATTTGTTGTTCGGGATATCGGTGGCACAGTTCCCGCGCTTCTATTTGCAGCTTGCCGATCCGGAACCGGTGATAGCTATGGAGGAAGCTCCGGCGGCGGAATCGCAGGATGCGGCTGCTGTGCTTCCGGTGGAGGCGACGGCGGAAGGTGCGATCGAACAGCCCGCCAGCGGTGAGGAAATCACAAGTCCCGAAGGGCCGCCTTCAAAAGAACCTTCCGCTGCCCACGAACCTCCAATGGTAGAGGAACCTCCGAAACATCTTCCGGGTAAACCGTCGGACGCGTCGCAAAGAGATTCATAGGGTGGCCGGCGCACGCTTCCTTACGGTCGCGTCTCTGTTTGGTTTGGTTCGGTAAGACACGGGGGCTCGATGAGGCGACCCGGAAACGTCAGGTCAGCTTCGCTGCTTCCTCAGAGATCCGGATCGGAAGAAGGACGCAGAAGGTTGTGCCCTCCGGCCCCGAGCGCTCGAGAACCACTTCACCGCCATGCGACTGGGCAACCTTCTGGACAACGGTGAGGCCAAGGCCGATTCCTTTTTCCTTGCCGTGGCTGACGAAAGGCTGGAACAGACTGTCGCGAATGGAATCGGGGATGCCGGGCCCATTGTCGGCGACACGAATTTCCATGCCTCGCCCGGACACCATGCACGTGATGTGGACGCGCCCGGTGTCTGGTGAAACGGCTTCGCAGGCGTTGAACAGGAGGTTGAGAATTAAGCGCTCGACCTTTCCTGGATCGAACCAGCCGGAACAATGGGCGGGATCGAAGACGATGGTGAGGTCGTGGAATTCGGGCAGAACCTTGACGGTTTGAATGGAGCGCTCGATGATTTCATCCAGGCTCGCATAGACGGGCTTGAGGCGTTCTCTCTGTTTGGAGAAGCCTAGCAGTGAGTTGATCTCATCGGTCATGCGGTTGACCGCGATGCGGATTTCCTGGTAGAAATCCTTGCGCTGATGCTCGTTCAAATTGCCCTCCGCCAAGAACTCCGCGTACGCCAGTATGGCCGTGAGCGGATGACGCAAGTCATGGGAAATAGTGCTCGCCATGCGGCCGATGGTGGCGAGGCGCTCGGTTTCGAGCAACTGCCGCTGCGTCTCCTGCAAGCGAACGCGCATGCGGTCGAAGGCAGCAGTCAGAACGGAGACTTCATCATTGCCCTTGACTGGCAGCGGGTAGGCAAAGTCGCCTTCCTCGAGCGCGCGAACGCCCTGAACGAGGGAGGCCAGGGGGCGGGTAAAGGTAGTCGATACGAAGAACACGAGGATGCTTCCGGCGAGCATCGCGGCAAGGCCGACGCCTACGATCCAGCGGTTCAAGCTTCTCAGGAAAGCGGTGGCTTCGTCGTAGGACTTCAGAACGGTCAGGGTGACACCGTTGGAGCCGGCGGCGGAGAGTTGTACCGAACTTGCGATGTAGCGCTCGCGGCCTAATTGGATTTCTCCTGCCGTCCCGGCGGAAAGTTGCAGGTTGGCGATGTGCGGCGACAGACCCGGCGTCCCAGCCACGAGATTCTTTCCATACCAGAATGCGACTTGGCCGGCGGCGACACGGCTGACATCCATGGCTACGGAGGTGTCGATCTCATAGCCGAGAGCGAGAATTCCGATGATGGTGTTGTCCTCGGAAGCGCCGAAATAGACCGGTTGCAGGAAGACTTCGAAGAGGCGGCCGTCGCCGTACCACCAGTCGCGGGAACGTTCGGCCTGGAGAGAGCGAACCATGGAATCGTGGGCCTGGGCATCGGTAAAGCCGGGAGTTGCGGTCTGCAGCGCCATGAGGTTTCCGGAGCGGTCGGCAAGGACGAACAACTGGCTTCCGACGAGCTTCCAAAAGGCGGTGCTGGCATCTTGAATGGTCACCGTATGCTGAGAGGTCATGACCGCTTTCAGCGGCGGGAGAGCGGCCAGGAGCGAGGCGGACCGCTCGAGCATGGACTCGCGCTCTTCCTGAAGCTTCTGGAAGCTGGTGACGGCATTCTTCAGATCTTCGGCGATGGACTCCCGGACTTGCACCTCCACGCGCTGGCGGACAACGAGCAAAGTCGCCCACGTCAACAGCGCCGAGATGAGCGCCAGCGAGAGCAGAAACTTGAACCGGAGAGTGCCTCTGATCACGCGCCGTCTCCTCAGGGAACAAACTTGTAGCCCGCGTTGTGCACGGTAATGAAGTGGGCCGGATTGGCAGGATCGCGCTCCAGTTTCTGGCGTAGGGTGAGGATGTGAGAATCGACGGTGCGGGTGGAGGGGTAGGAATTGTACCCCCACACATCGTTGAGCAACTGATCCCGCGACAGCACTCTGTCCGGATTCTGTGAAAAGTACTTGAGGAGCTTGAATTCCCGCGGGGTGAGGGCGACGGGCTTTCCCGCGCGAGTCACCTGCATTCCCGGGAAATCAACTTCCACTTCATCGAAGTACAGTTGCGAGACGACCGGGGCGCGGCGCGACCGCCGAAGGACGGCACGAACGCGCGCCAGCACCTCTTTCGGGCTGAACGGTTTTGTAACGTAATCGTCGGCGCCCAGCTCAAGCAGGAGCACGCGGTCCACCTCGTCGGCCGAACCAGTGAGGATGAGAATCGGCACTTCCTCGGATTCCTTGCGTATGGTCTTGCAGACTTCCTGGCCGCCGACTCTGGGCATGCGGAGGTCGAGGATCACGAAGTTGGGACGGGTTGCGCGAAATGCCGCAATACCTTGCGCCCCATCTTGTGCGATTTCCACCAGAAAACCTTCCGGTTCCAGTAGCTGCTGCAGGGCCTTCCGTGTAGCCCGATCGTCCTCAATGACTAGAATCTTCTCCATAGAAGTCTCACTCTCCGACACGAATGGTTCTGGTAGAGAGTGCACGTTGTGGTCCATGATGTGCTGGCTTGGATTGGCTGACAGGGAAGTCCTTATGAGAATTGTGTTCGCAGCCTGCGTTTGCATGAGCACGGTAATCCATGTTCAGGCCCAATCCGATCTGGAGGCAATGCGCGCAGAGATCCGGGAGCTTCGGAACGGATTTCAACAGGTGAAGGACGAATTGGCGGCCAGCCGGAGGGAATCGGCGGAACTGCGGCGCGAGCTTCAAACGGTAAAGGAGCAAATGGCACGCGCACCGGAAACGAAGGAAGGGAAGGAGCGGCTGGCATCGCTGGAGGAACAACAGGCGTTGACGGCAGCCAAAGTGGACGACCACTATCAGACGAAAGTGGCCAGTGCCTCGAAGTACCGGGTGCGACTTTCAGGTATGGCGTTGTTCACGGGAAGTACGGCGCGCGGCGGCATCGATCAGTTGGATGTGCCGACGATGCCCGAACCATTGGGACCCGGGGAGCGGGGTGTGAGCGTGGCCGGCAGTCTGCGGCAATCGCAGATCGGGCTGGAGCTGTTTGGACCGGAATGGCTGGGAGCGAAAATCCATGGCGGCGTGCAGTTTGATTTCTCGGGAGGATTCCCGGCATCCCCGGAGGGATTGACGGCGGGACTGGCGCGGATGCGGACGGCGCGGCTGGCGCTGGAGTGGAAGAACACGTCGATTGTGGCGGAGCAGGAGGCGCCGTTCTTTTCGTCGCTTTCGCCGAGTTCGCTGGTATCGGCGGCATACCCGTCGTTTTCGAACAGCGGGAATCTGTGGACGTGGACGCCGCAGGTGTACGTGGAACACCGGATCCAATCGTCGGAGCGAACGCAGTTTTCGTTGCGCGGAGGAGTTCTCGATCCGCTCACGGGCGAATTACCGGCGTCGGAATATGAGCGATTGGCGACGGCGGGGGAACGCGGCAGGCGACCGGCGTTTGCCGGGCGGGCGGGATGGCAGCGCGCTTACGGCGACCGGCGGGCATCGGCGGGCGCGGGTTTTTACATTGCCCATCAGGATTGGAATTTCAACCGAACGGTGGAGGCGTGGGCGGTGACGGGCGATTGGGACCTTCCGCTCGGGCGGCGGTTTGCGTGGTCGGGAGAGTTGTACCGAGGGACGTCGATGGGCGGGCTTGGGGGAAGCGCCAACGCGAGCGTTCTCCTGACTCCGATGCTGGTGATTCCTCTCGACAGCACGGGCGGCTGGTCGCAACTCAAGTTTCAGCCGGTCGACAAATGGCAATTCAACGGGGCGTTCGGACAGGACGTTACGTCCGGTGACCGGTTGCAACGTGCTGCTACGGAATTCGTGAGACGGAATGCCGCGGGCACGTTCAATTTCATCTATCAGGCGCGTTCGAATTTTTTGCTGTCGGCGGAATACCGGCACCTGTGGATGCGCCGGTCGAGTGGCGGGATGCTGACCGCGGACTATGTGAGTTTGGGCGTGGGGATTCTCTTTTGAAATGTCTTTTCACGTTTGTGGTGATTGGAGTTGTCCTGGCCTGGAGCCAGGAGCCAACGGTCCGTGTCGACGGCTCGGTCACGCTGGTACGCAAGGCAGCATCCAAAGGCGCTGCGGACCATTCGGGAGTTGTGGTCTGGTTGAAGCCTTTGACGGGAATGGTCACGCCGGAGCCACGCCGGCTCACGATGAAGCAGCATCACAAGCGATTCGATCCACATGTACTGGCGGTTCCCGTCGGGTCGCAGGTGTCGTTCCCCAATTTCGACCCCTTCCTGCACAACGTGTTTTCGATGTTCGATGGGAAGCGCTTCGATCTCGGCTTATACGAATCGGGCGCCGCGCATACTGTGAAGTTCGACCGTCCCGGCATGTGCTACATCTTCTGCAACATACATCCGGAAATGAGTGCCGTGGTGATTGTGCTGGACACGCCGTACTATGCGGTGTCGGACGGCGGCGGCAGGTTTTCGATTGCCGATGTACCCGCGGGGCGGTACACGGTGAATGTCTGGCATGAGCGGGCGAAGCCGGAGAACCCGAGAGAGTTTCCGCACGAGATCACGCTCGGCGCGCCGCGCAGTGAAGTGATGGTGATTCGATTGGTGGATTCGGGACAGTTGCTTGCTCCGCACAAGAACAAGTACGGGAAAGAGTACGATCCGGTGCCGGGGACGATCTACAAGTAAAATCACCAACACCGGGGCGAATGAAGGCCTACGACCGCTAGAAGCTGTGAAATGGTTTGGGCGCACGCTCCCTCACGGTCGCGTCTCTGTAGCGTGTTGTCCGTGAGGGAGGCTTCAGTTTTGACTTCCTGTTGACATCTTGCTGACAAGTGAAAATTCGTCAGGCCGCAAGATGGACACATGGAACAGACACACTCCTTTCGATCCATCGGCATGCTGGTGCTGGGAGCCGCGCTGGCCTCCGCACAGCAGTATCTTGCGGTGGATTTGACACCTGGCGTCAGCACGGGCTCGCAAGCTTTCGCGGTTTCTGGCGGCGTGTCGGGCGGCAGTGTGATGACCCTGGGACCGCTGAATGCGTATGTGCAGCACGGCGCGATCTTCGCCAATGGCGCCGTGACGGACATTCATCCGCAGGGGTGGGCGATGTCGACGGTCACTGCGATCAGGGGAGGTCAGCAGGCAGGTTTAGGACTGCCGGCTATGAGTTCGGACGCGTCTGCCGGCACGCGCGCAATGCTCTGGAACGGCTCGGCGGCCAGTTTCGTCGATCTTCATCCGAACGGCTACACCGGGTCTGCCGCGTACTGCGCCACGGGCTCCCAGCAGGGCGGATCGGCGGTGGTGAAGACATCCGGCGGGGGGAAAGTGAAGACGACGCCTCCGAACCACGCAATGTTGTGGAACGGAACGGCGACCAGCGCCAGTGATGTGAATCCCCCGAACGCCGCGGAGTCCCGAATTTATGCATGCGATGGAGCGCAACAGGCCGGCTATGTCATGCCGGTATCTCCCGGATTCACGCACGCTGCGATATGGTCGGGCACAGCGCGTAGCGCGGTGGATCTGCATCCACAAACCGGGTTCGTTTCGTCCATCGCGTTCGGTGCCTCGGCCGGGCAGCAGGTTGGTTACGGAGTGACGGTTCCTGCGGCGGGCGGCACAGGCCACGCGCTGTTGTGGACCGGCGTGAGTGGAAGCATGATCGATCTGCATCCGGCCGGCTACACGTTCTCGGTCGCCTTCGCCACCAACGGCGTGCAGCAGGTGGGTGAGGCCGATGACAGCGGGTTCCCACGCCACAAGCACGCGATTGTCTGGACCGGCAGCAGCAACGCCGTTGTCGATCTGAATCAGTTTCTGCCGGCTGGATTCACCGACGCTCAGGCCATGAGCATCGATGCAGCAGGCAACATTGCCGGATACGCCGGCGGCCATGCGTTCCTGTGGATGCCGGTTCGCTAAGGCAGTTTCCATAAGTTTTCACAGTTCTCTCACTTTAGAAAGGTCAATACGATGAAATCCCTCTCAGCAGTTCTGCTTTCCCTCGTTGTGGCAGGCACGGTGCACGCACAGTCCGGTGTCACGCTCTTCGGGGCACTCTCTAATTTCGATGTTCTCAACGATACCGGTAAGGAAGCCTACGGCTTTGAAATCGAGATTCACGGGAACATCAGCAGCATCGGCGGGTCGTTCACGTGGAACCGTTATGGCGCACCGCAGGTAGTGCCCTTCACCGGTGGCGTCTACGTGCGATACATGGCGCAGTGGGACGCGGCCAACCAAAAATTCACGACAGCGACTCCCATCGCGACGAACATGACTCCAACGAACGGCCATCAGTGCGTGCTGGGCACGCCCAACTACCAGACGAGCGGCTGCGAGCATTTCGGCGTGTGGACGATCGCCAACCCCACCGCGACGATTTACCGCTGGCTGCTGGCCGATCCCAACAATCCCGGCAACCTGATTCCGAACGGCACACCGGTCGCGATCCCGGCACCGGCGTGGACAGTGGTGCCCCCCGTGAAGCCCGCCGATCCCGTGCAGATTGCCGCTGACATTGTGGCTCCGATTCCTCCAAAGCCGGCCGAGACCTACGGCGACGCCCAATGGATGAAAGTGTACAAGACGGAGAATCAGCGCATGGTCGGGTTGGACGAACTCGTGGCGGACAACCCAGTGGTGCCTCAGGACGCGGCAGTCGTGGAAACGCAGTGGTACCTGGTGCAGGCCAAGATCGGCGGCAACGGCAAGCGTAACCAGAAGCGGAATCAGGGCGCGTTGGGCAACGGTCATCAGGCAGTGGTGCGGCGCTACGAATTCTTCAAGTACTCCGGCACCTACGATCCGCTCACGCACGAAGCGATTTGCCTGGACGGGCTGTGCAACGCGCCGGATCCGAGCGAGCTGGGCAACTTCATCGGCGCGCAGAACGCGGCGGCGAATCTTGTGGTTCCCGCGCAGCAGACGCTGACCGTTGTGGTGACGGGGAACGGCGATGTATCCGGAACGCCCGGTTCCATCAAGTGCCCATCGGTTTGCTCCGCTACCGTGCCGACGGGTACCGTGTTCACACTGACGGCGAGAGCGAATTCCGGTGCGATGTTCGTCGGTTGGAGTGGCGCATGCCAGGGCACGGCCGCCACTTGTTCAGTGACGCTGGACTCTTCCGCCAGCGTCACTGCTTTGTTCAAACCGGTGGTGAGCCTTTCGGTGTCGACAGCCGGCAAGGGCACCGTGGTTAGCGACCCGGCGGGTGTCGGATGCGGTGTGAAGGGCGGCTCCTGCTCTGGCAAGTTTGCGCAAGGCACCTTCATCACCCTCACGGCAACGCCTGATCCGGGCTCGAACTGGACCGGTTGGGGCGGAGCGTGCTCGGGTGCGGCGATGACTTGCAGCATCACCGTCAATGCGGATACCAGCGTGCAGGCGAGCTTCCGATAAGAAGCCCTGTTGACCTGGACATTCGGGCGTGGCTGAGAGGGGTCGGCCACGCCCGTTTTGTATTTGAATGGCGTGGGACACGCTGGCATAATACGCTTTAGGGGCTCCGGAGCCCCTGACATGCATCCCCAAACCAAGCAGCCAACCGTGGAGCAGCGGGCGGCCCGCGCGGCCGAATTCGCTCTTGCCAATCAAAAGTACGTCAGCGCGGTAGATATCTTCCTCGGCATGGGACTTCTGCAGCCCACGCATGTTCAGCAATGGCGCAACGGCCGTGTCGATTTTCTGGAGCGGGTCATCCAGGGAAGCCTGCAGAAGCGCACTCTCGCGATGTCGACGTTTCGCCAGTGGGCGCAGGACCAAGGGCTGACGCCGAGCGAGACGGCGTATGTGCGCAGAACGCGCGAGGGAACAGTCGACCTGCGATTCAGCGAGAGTGGCGATCCGTCTGTCGAGCAGCTCTACCGGACGCACTTTGTCTCGCCGGAGTTGCCGGAGGCGAAGAAGGCGAAGCTGACGGAGCGATTGGAACAAGCGCCGAAGCCGGTGGTCTTCGAGATCGTGCGCGACTCCCAATGTTCGGAATGCGGCGTCGAATTGCAGAAGAACAGCTTTCTGTTGATGGAGGCCGGGCAACCGTTGTGCCTCGCCTGTGCGCGGCTGGATGATCTCGAGTACCTTCCCGCGGGCGATACCGCGTTGACGCGCCGGTCAACCAAGTACAGTGAGCGAACGGCGGTTGTCGTGCGCTTCAGCCGCTCGCGCGGACGATACGAGCGTCAAGGCATTCTGGTGGAGCCGGCTGCGTTGGAGAAGGCCGAGAAGGAGTGCTCGGAAGACGCCGCCGAGCGCGCCGCCGCACGTGAGCACGCCGCCGAATTTCGCGCCAAGCAGGATCGCGATCTGGTGACACGGATGACGGAACGGCTGCTGGAGTTGTTTCCCAAGTGCCCTCCGGCACGGGCGCTTACCATCGCGAGGCATACGGCCGCACGCGGTAGTGGACGAGTCGGCCGCAGCGCGGAAGGACGGAGCCTGGAGGCGAGCGCGCTGACCGCCGCGGTCACGGCGGCGATCCGTCACCAACTCACGAACTACGACGAGCTGCTGTTCGGTGGCATGGATCGCGGGCTCGCGCGAGTGGAGGTTGCCGATCGAGTAGCGGAGATCCTGGATCAATGGAGGGGCTGACTCGGCGCACTCTGGTCCAAGCAAGGCAATGAAGCCGGCGTGGGAGCGTTCATCTGCGTCGCTCCGAAAGATACTGTGGTCGCACGCTCCCTTACGGTCGCGTCTCTGTTTGTAATGTATTGCAAACAGTGCGAAGTCAGGATCGTTTCACAGCTTCTTCAGCTTTTCTCCAGACGCACTTCCTCTTCTCTCAGCCTATTGCACCACAAGGCTACATGCCGTGCGGCTCGACGTGAACGAGGACATCGGCCACCCAATCGAGCTCGTCCTTGATGCAGTCCCGCACTTCCGAGGCAATTTCGTGCGAGCGCCTCACGGTCATGTCCGGATCCACTTCCAGATGCAAATCGACATGGTACTGGAGGCCGGTCTTGCGGGCGTAACACTTCTCGACGCCCAATGCGCCCGGTACGGTCAGAGCCACGCGGCGGATCTCCGTCAAGACGCGATCGTCGGGCATCGTATCCATCAGGTGCCTGGTGGTTTCGTAGACCACACGAAGGCCGAGATAGACGACGATCAACCCGACGCAGAGCCCGCCGTAATGATCCGCAGACAGATAGCGCGTGGGGTCATAGAGGGTCAGACCGAGCGCACTCAAGGCGACGGTGCCGGACAAAATGTCGACGCTGTCGTTCCAGGCATCGGCCTTTAATCCCGAACTGCCGGATCTTCGCGCCCAGCGAAACTTCCAAGCCGACAGGACGCTTTTCGCAAGGATGGAAGCCATCAGCGGCCAGGCTGCGTAGGCCGCCGGGGGCGGATGTGTCTCGGCGTGGTCGCGCATCGAGTGGACGCTGATCGCGACTCCGATCAGAACGAGCAGCCAGCCGACCGTGAAGCCACTCAGGGTCTCGAGCCTTCCATGACCGTAAGGATGCTCCGCATCGGCGGGGCGGGAGGCCATGATCAGACCGAACAGCACAACCCCTGAGGCGAGAACATCGCTCGCCGATTCGAAGCCGTCCGCTAACGTCGAGTTCGAACCGCTCAGCCAACCGGCCGTAATCTTAGAAATAGCAAGCACACCGCTGATCGCCATGCTGACGATCGAAACCCGGCGTACCGTTTCCGCTGGAGCGCTCACAACTACCGCATGTTAGCCTTGAGAATCTTCTTCCGCAATCGGATCGACTGCGGAGTCACTTCGACGTACTCGTCCTCACGAATAAACTCGATGGCCTGCTCCAGGTTGAGCAGCCGCGGCGGCACCAACCGGATCGCTTCATCCGCGGTCGACGAGCGCATGTTGGTGAGCTTCTTTTCCTTCACGATGTTCACGGTGAGATCGTTGTCTCGCGAGTTCTCTCCGACGACCATGCCTTCGTACACTTCCGTGGTGGGAGTGATGAAGATTTCACCGCGCTCCTGCAGATTGAAAATCGCGTAACCAGTGGCTTTGCCGGGGCGATCGGCAATCAGGGATCCCGTGGGCCGCATAGGGATGTCTCCCTGCCATTCGATGTAGCCCGCGAACAGCGAGTTCATAATGGCCGTGCCCTTCGTATCGGTGAGCATTTCACTGCGCAATCCGATGAGCCCGCGTGAAGGAATCTCGAACTCCAGGCGCACGCGTCCGGAACCGTGATTCACCATCTTGGTCATCTTGCCTTTGCGAATGCCCATCTTCTCCATCACGACGCCGACGAACTGCTCGGGGCAATCGACAGTCAGCGTTTCGAGCGGCTCCTGGATCTTACCGTCCACCGTGCGTGTCAGGATCTCCGGCTTGCCCACGGCCAGTTCGTATCCTTCGCGCCGCATCATTTCGATGAGAATCGCGAGTTGCAGTTCGCCGCGGCCCATTACCTTGAACGCGTCCGGACCACCAGCTTCTTCCACCTTGAGAGAAACGTTGGTGAGCAGTTCTTTCTCGAGGCGGTCGCGCAGGTGGCGGGAGGTGACAAACTGCCCTTCCCTGCCGGAGAATGGCGACGTGTTGATGGTGAACAGCATGGCGATGGTCGGCTCGTCGATTTGAATCGCCTTGAGGGGTTTGGGATTGTCGGGATCGGAAATCGTCTCGCCGATGGTGATACCTTCAACGCCCGCGATCGCCAGCACGGAGCCGGGGACGGCGATTGTCTCGTCCACGCGTTTCAAGCCTTCAAACGAGTACAGCTTCGTGATCTTCGTCTTCTGAATGGAACCGTCGAGCTTGCAGATACTCACTTCATCGTTGAGATGCAGCGTTCCGCTCATCACGCGGCCAATGGCCAGGCGGCCGAGATAATCGCTGTAGTCGAGATTGCCGACTTGCATTTGAAGGACGCCGTCGGGATCGCCTTCGGCTCCAGGAATGTTGGCCAGGATCGCCTCAAACAGCGGGCGCAGGTCGGAAGACTCGTCCTCGAGTTTCGTTTTTGCCAGACCCGCTCTGGCGTTGGCATAAATAATGGGGAACTCGAGTTGGTCCTCTCGCGCGTCGAGATCGATGAAGAGGTCGTAGATTTCGTTCAACACCTCCTGAATTCGCGCGTCGGGGCGGTCAATTTTGTTCACCACTACAATCTGAGGAAGTCCCGCTTCCAGTGCTTTGGAAAGAACGTAGCGGGTTTGCGGAAGCGGTCCTTCGCTGGCATCGACCAGGAGCATGACGCCGTCGACGAGTTTCAGCGCGCGCTCCACTTCCCCGCCGAAATCGCTGTGGCCAGGCGTATCGACGATATTGATTTTTACGCCGTGGTAGTGGACGCCCGTGGTTTTCGCGAGAATCGTGATACCGCGCTCGCGCTCGAGCGCATTCGAGTCCATTACCCGCTCGGCTACTTCTTCATTGGCTCGAAAAATGCCGCTTTGTCGGAGCATGGCATCCACAAGGGTGGTCTTGCCATGGTCTACGTGCGCAACGATGGCGATATTCCGGATCTGCTGGTTTCGGATTTTTGGCATGAGGAGGGAAAACTCTATTTTCGCACGTAGCGATAGAATCTTGGTGATGCCGAAGACTTATCGGGTGGCAATCGCCGGGCGTACCGGACGCGGCAACTATGGCCATAACCACGACGTGGCGTGGAAAACCCATCCCCGCGCAGAAATTGTCGGGCTTGCCGACGACAATTCGGATGGCCTGAAGAAGGCATCCGAACGTCTCGGTGTGAGTGCAGTGTATGCAGATTGGCGCGAGATGCTGCGCAAGGCGAAGCCCGAGATCGTGGTGCTGGCGATGCGCTGGGTGGATTGTCATGAAGAGATGGTTCTCGCCGTTGCGGAAGCGGGCGCGCACATTTATCTCGAGAAGCCGATGGCGCGCGATCTCGCCGAATGCGATCGCATGATCGATGCCTGTAATCGAACCCATGTCCGCATGGAAGTGGCGCACAACATGCGGTGCTGTCCGATCCTCGACTTTGTTCAGAAGAAGCTCTCGGACGGCATCATTGGCGACGTGCTCGAGATTCGCGCGCGCGGGAAGGAAGACAAGCGTTCCGGCGGCGAGGATCTCATGGTGCTCGGCACGCACATGTTCGATAACATGCGCCGCTTTGCGGGCGATCCTCTTTGGGCGGCTGGGCGCGTCATGGCCGGAGGGCGAGAAGTCACTCGAGCGGATGTGAATGAAAACGGGCCTGAGGGGATGGGCGCCATCGCGGGCGACACCATCGAAGGGATGTACGGTTTCGGGAAAGGACTCACGGGCTACTTCGCGACGCGCCGCTCCTCGGATGTCAGTGGCCAGAGGTGGAGTATGGATCTCGTGGGGTCTAGTGCTTCGATGCGCATCTTCATGGGGCACGTGCCGGAAATCTGGATCAGCAACGCGATTCCCGCGAAGGATCCGGCGTGGCGCAAGCTGGAGGTGCCCGCCGGCATCGGTCCAAAGGACGAGCGGTCTGCCAATCACTTGCTGATTGATGATCTGCTGGCGGCGATCGAGGCGCGGCGCGAGCCACAAGCCGACGCGATCGCGGGACGCTGGGCCATCGAGATGGCTCACTCGCTTTACGCTTCGCAACGTGCCGGTGCCGGGTTAGGTTTCCGCTGGAGAAGCGGACGCACCCGCTGCTATAGAGGACAATCTTTGTAGGGACCTGGCCGCACGCTTCAGAATCAAAAGGTGTGAATCATTCGGACACACGCTCCCTTACGGTCGCGTCTCTGTTTGTAATGTATTGCCAATCAAGGTTACAGAGACGCGACCGTGAGGGAGCGTGCTGAGTCAGAATTATTTCACGGCTTCATAGATTGCGGATGCAGTAGAGCGTGTTCTGCCCGCGCAGGAAAATCGATCCGTCCACCACCACTGGGCTGGCTATGAACATCTGATCGGAGAGTGTGTTGGTGGCGAGGACTTCGTATTTTTCGCCCATCTTGACCACGACCACGTCGCCTTCTTCGGTAGCCAGATAGAGTTTGCCATTCGCGGCGACCGGCGAGGCTTTGAAGTTGTACGGCTTCGGTAGACGCTGCTGCAGATAGTATGGTTCGCCGGTGGCTGCATTCAAGCAACTGAGCATCCCGTTATCGCTGATGAAGTACAACTTGCCATCGGCAAGCACGGGCGATGCGGTGTAGGAGTTGCCGCGCTGATTGGTCCACAGAATGTTTTTCGACCCAGTCAGATCGCCCTCGCCGGGACGGATCGCCAGCAGATTCGGATTGCGGAAACCGCTCATCGCATACACAATGCCGTTGGCGGTCACGGGCGCGGGAATCACGTTGCCGCCCAGACCGGCGCACTCCCAAATGATTTTGCCCGTCTTGAGATCGTACGCGCGCACCCTGTTGGTAGCAGCCACTACCGCCTGCTTCACTCCATTCACCTCAATCACCAGGGGCATCGACCAGGCGCTCTCCTCATCGCGCTCGGCGCGCCAGATCTGCTTTCCGGAATTCTTGTCCAGAACAATGATGTGCGAGCCTTCCTGCTGATCGAACCCGAGAATGAGGTAGTTGTCGTGAACCACTGGAGCAATGCCTTCGCCGAACTGCAACCGCATTTTCATCGGAGGGAAATCTTTCTGCCAGCGCAGTTCGCCATTCAAGTCGTACGCGTACGCGCCGCGCGACCCGAAGAATGCGTAGACCATTTTTCCATCGCTCGCGGGGCTATTGGAAGCAAAGCTGCCATAGCGGGCGTGGTAGCCTTCGTGCGGCATCGCGGTCTTCGCCGTTCTTTCCCATAGCACCTTGCCGGTCTTCCGATCGAGGCACATCAAGAGATGTTTCTGTTCCCGGCCTGCACCCGCACCACCGCCCGGCCCTCCTCGCCCGCGCCCCCCTCCGGCCGCCACCGGTTCCGGTCCGACGGGAACCGCCGTCGTAAGGAAGAGCTTGTCGCCAACGATGATCGGTGTGGAGTGGCCGCGTCCTGGAATGTTCGCTTTCCAGGCAATGTTCTTGCTGTCTCCCCATTCGAGCGGGGCAGCACTCTTCGCAGTGCCGTTCCAATCGGGTCCCCGCCAATTCATCCAATCTTCCGCAAATAGCGACAGCGCCGCGAGTGCGCCAGCGGCGCATACGAAAAGGATTCGCATAGTTAGAATTTTAGACGATGATGTCCTTTACAACGTTACCGTGGACGTCGGTGAGGCGGAAATCACGGCCTGCATGACGATACGTCAACCGCGTGTGATCGAAGCCGAGAAGGTGTAGCGCTGTCGCATGCAAGTCGTGCACGTGCACCGGCTTCTCCACCGCTTTAAACCCGAACTCGTCCGTAGCGCCGTAGGTCATGCCGCCTTTGACGCCGCCGCCGGCGAGCAAAACCGTAAATCCCGGAACATTGTGATCGCGTCCGCAGCCGAGCTTTTCCAAACCGGAATTCTGAATCATCGGGGTTCGTCCGAATTCTGATCCGATGATGATCAGGGTCTCGTTAAAGAGGCCGCGCGCTTTCAAATCATCGACAAGCGCTGCGATTGGACCATCTGTCTTCGCGGCAAGCTTCGCGTGCACCCGGATGTCGTCGTGGTTGTCCCAGGGCTGCCCGTTGCCGTAGAAGATCTGGACCATGCGAACGCCCCGTTCCACCATGCGCAAGGCCAGCAGGCATCCGCGCCCGAAATCGGAAACATCGTAACGGTCGCGGATTTTTTCCGGTTCGCGACGGATGTCGAACACATCCATCGCTTCGGATTGCAGGCGGTACGCCGATTCCATCGACTGCACGGCCGATTCCAACTGTGGGTCGGCGCCGACACGCGCGAGATACTTCTGATTCAGCCGCTGTGCCAGATCCAGTTGCTGCCGCTGTTCCGCGGAGGAGTATTCGACGTTGCGCAGATGCTGGATCAGCTTTTCCGGCTCGACGGCAGCGTTTTGGATATGCACGCCCTGATAAATAGAGGGCATGTAACCCGCGCTCCACAACGAGGAGCCGAGCACGGGGAAGCCAGGACACAGCACAACGAATCCCGGCAGATTGCGATTCTCGGTGCCCAAGCCGTAGGTGAGCCATGCGCCCATCGAAGGCCTTCCCGGAAGCTGATGGCCGCAGTTCATCAACTGCAGCGATGGCCCGTGATTGCCGGTGTCGGTGTACATCGACCGGATGACGCAGAAATCATCGATGCGGCGCGCGATCTCGGGAAAAATCTCGCTCACTTCGACGCCGCTCTGCCCATGTTTGCGGAACTCCCACGGCGATCGCATCAGGCTGCCGGACGCGCGGTCGGTCTTGATCTTGGGGCCGGGCATTGGCGTCCCGTCGAATTTCGTCAGCGCCGGCTTGGGATCGAAGGTATCCACCTGCGACATGCCGCCGTTGAGGAACAGGAAAATGACGTGCTTGGCTTTGGGAGTGAAATGGGGCTGTCGAATAGCGAGCGGATCGCTGGTAGCGCCTTGCAGGGTGCCGCTCAGCGCCGCCAAACCAAATCCGCCGCCTAATGTTTCAAGCAATTGCCGCCGGTTCATGTTCTTTCCTCTTATGGCACGCTCGTGAATTCGCCGCTTCCCAACAGGGTTTGCAGATACTGTTGCCAGTTGCCCCTTGCCAAATATTCTATGCCAACCTGGACTTCATCGGTATCCGGAGAACGTCCGTATACCAGCACGTACGCTCGTTTGATCCGCGCCGTCTCATCGGGTCCGGCTTCTTTCTCCAGGCGTGCCTCGAGTGCGGCTGCCTGCACGGAGATGAAGCGGCTGTTGAGGAAGAACAACCCTTGCAATGGACCAATCGTCACCGGGCGTTCTTCGGCCGTGGCGTTGGGATCGGGAAAATCGAATAGCGACATCGTCGAGTCGAGCCGCGTCCGGCTGACGGTGAGGTACAGCGAGCGCCGGGCATTCGCATCGGTCAGGGGTTTCGGCATTCCTCCAACGGTCCGATCGAGCTTGCCGCTCACGGCGAGCACCGAATCGCGCAACGCCTCGAGATCCAGTCGCGGCTGGACGTTCATCTTCCAAAGCAGGCGGTTGTCGGCGTCCACTTCCGCCGCCTTTGCGTTCGGCGCGGATGACAGTGCGTAGGTGTTGGACAACAGAATCTCGCGGTGCAGCGCTTTCACCGAAAAGCCGGAATCGCGAAACTTGATCGCGAGTGCGTCGAGCAGTTCGGGGTGTGTGGGGCGCTCGCCCATCTGGCCGAAATTCGACGGCGAGCGCACAATGCCGTGACCGAAATGATGCTGCCACACGCGGTTGACCATCACACGCGCGGAAAGCGGATGGGCGGCGATCGCGCCGGCTAGTTGGAGGCGGCCGCTGCCCTTGGTGAAATGTTCCGGAGGTCCGTCGCACAGCGCGCTCAGGAACTGCCGCGGCGCCACTTCGCCGGGTGTTTTCGGGTCGCCGCGAAGAGCGATCTTGCCGTCCGAGGGTTTCGCCGCGTCGACCATCGAATGCAGAAACGGGTACTGCTTGGGCAGCTTCTTTTCCAGAGCTTTCTGCTCGGCACGGAGGCTGTCCACATAATCGCGCGCGTAGCCGGTCATCCAGCGATCCATGTCCTTTGCGCCGTAGTAATACACTCCCGCCGGGGCACGGAATCCATCGATGTTATATGGACCGGAGGCAAGTTCACGCCACTGGTAAAACTTGAGCACGGGCAGAGACACGATGTTGGTGTACTGTCGCGTCTTCTCGTCTTTCATCCCCTTCTTGCCACCGAAGGCGACGTAGTTCTTGTCGTCCACTTCCTTCGATTCTTCCAACAATGCGAGGACGAACTGCTGGTATTTCTCCGCTTCCGCCCGGACCTGCTCTTCGGTGGGATTCTTCGCCATCAGCTCGAACCAGCCGTTCAAATAGGGATGCTCTTTGTCGGGCTTCTTGAGGTATTCCATCCAGCGCTTCAGTGTTTCTTCGTCCAGCCGGGACTGTCCGGGTAGTTCGCCGCGATTCACCCGCCACGCCGCCACCATGTAATTCGCCGTGTTGCGCGCCAGCGAATCCACGAGCAGCTTCTGCTGATCGGCGAGGAAGTCCGCGATCGACTCCTTCACCGCGTCGATCTTGTCTTTCTGCGCTTCGTAGGCTTTCACCTGGTCGGCGGGGACGAGGGGATATTTCTCGCTGCGGCTGCTGCGGAAAATCCCTAACAGCGAGTAGTAATCGCGCGTGGGGATCGGATCGTACTTGTGGTCGTGGCATTGTGCGCAGCCGACGGTCATGCCGAGGAAGACTTTGGTGGTCACATCCACCTGGTCGTTCGCGTTCAGTGCTAACGCCTGAAATCCCAAGCCGGGCATCAGTTTTTCACGATTCTCGGCAGGCAACAAATCGGCGGCAATTTGCGCTTTCAAGAACTGGTCGTAGGGGAGGTCGTCGTTGAACGATTTCACCACCCAATCGCGATAGCGCCACGCGTTCGGCAACGGGGTATCGACGCCGGCGGCGAGTTGGCCGTCCGAGTACCGCGCCAGATCGAGCCAGAAGCGGCCCCAGCGCTCACCGTAGTGCGGCGAAGCGAGCAGCCGGTCCACGACTTTGGCGAAGGCATCCGGTGAAGTGTCGCTGAGGAACGAATCCACATCCTTGGGAGCCGGCGGAAGCCCGGTCAGATCGAGCGTCACACGGCGCAACAAGGTTGCGCGGTCAGCCGCCACGTTGGGTACGATTCCTTTTGCCTCGAGTTTGTTTAGAACAAAGGCATCGACGGATGTCTTGACCCAATCCGTCTGCTTTACGGTTGGAACGGGCGTGGCCTTCAGCGGTTGAAAGCTCCAGAAGGTCTTCCCTTCTCCTGCCGCGGCAGTTTCGGGCCAGACGGCGCCCCGCTTGACCCACTCTTCGAGAATCGCCACATCGCCGGCGGGGAGCGGCGCGCCGGGAGGCATCTTCAACTTGGGATGCGTCCGCCGCACGGCCTGAATCAGAATGCTTTCGGCAGGCTTTCCCGGGACGATCACGAGGCCTGACTTGCCGCCCTTGGTGACCGCGTCGCGCGAGTCCAGGCGGAGTCCGCCCATCTGCGTTTGCGTGTGGCAGGTATAGCAGTTCGCCGCGAGAATCGGCCGTACTTTGGTTTCGAACAGATCGGTGCCATCCTCGGCGTACAGTGCCACCGCCGCCGCCAGCAGCCCCAATAATTGCATTGTTCAGTTATATCAAACCGGGGAAAGATGCTGGAAGAATCGTGGCGCACGCAGGGTTAGCGAAAGAGGTGTCGAGAAAAGTATCGACACGGCAGGCACGAGTGCCCGCGCCACGAGTTACTGCACGGTTAGTGTTGTTTGCGTTTGCGATGCCAGGAATTGCGGGCTGCCCACGAACCGGACCGTGATCGTACGGGCTCCGATGGGACGAATGACGTTCCCGAGCGCGCCCCGGACGGTGATCGACGATTCTGGCAGAAGTATCGTGTTGCTCGTCCCGTCTGAGATTCCTGTGCCGCTTTGCAGAACGGGCGGGGCAACAGTTCCAAGGAGCGTCTCTCCATCGCGGAACTCGATGCTGCCGCCGAGCGACGTTCCGGGAGGAATCGCAATTCCGCGGTTGGAAATCGTGAGTGTGAACGGAATGGTAAACGGGTTGGTCACCGTGTTGGAGACAAACGAACTGCTGATCGAAGTGGTGATGGGGGTCATCGCAATCGTAGAGACAGCCTGCGATGCTGCCAGATCGCCGCTGGCATCGTAGGCGAAGCTCAGGGTTTTTGCGTTGAATGGGAGCACGATGTTGGACGTGCCGTCGGCAATGCCAAGCCCCGTCCGATCAGGCACGAGAGTGATGATCCCTGCCGGACGCCCGTCGGCGAGGACATTCACATTCCGCGATACGATTCCCACGGAGTTCGGCCATGTGAGCCGGACCGATAAAGGAGTGGCAACACCGAGCGCGTAACTTGAAGGCGGCGTGACGACCTGAAGCACGGAGGGAGCGGGACCCACGGTGGAGCACCCGATCGACCGGACGGAACCGTCGCCGAGGGTGGGTGTGATGCCGCTGGTAGTTGGCGCCTGGGGCAAGGACAAATATCGCGAGTCACCGGAATAGGTCACTTCGACGCACGCGGAGCCAGCGCGCCGGTCGACAACCGTGGGCGTGTAAGTCAACGTGCCTTGTGAAGAAGGATACGTCGGAACGGCGGTGACTACCAGCGTGGAAGGTCCCTGCAACGTGGCGCTGTTCGCATTTGTGCCATTCACTTTGAGCGTCACTGAGCCAGTGGGCCGCAAGGATGTGGGATCGAGCACGACCGTTGGCTGCGTCGGAATCTGCGGTCCGGAAGGGACGACGTTCACGAGAATGGACGCTGGAGTCGCCAGCCGTAGTGCCGGTACTCCGAATTGCAGGAGAGGAATCCTGCTCACGATGAGCTGCGATCCAACAGCCGAGGAAGGTTCGAGAAACAGATTGCCGCCATAGGTCACGTTCGATGCTGCGACGCCGCCGCCATTCGGACTCCCGACAGATGGGCAACAGATCGAAACCTCCGTCGCAAAGGAGGCGGCTACCGCTGAGAGGGACCTGGTGGTGGTGACGCCTCCCACTGTAATCGTCAGCGGGCCGGAAAAATTTACGTTCGCACCATCCGCGGTGAGCACCGCTCGAATGGGGATGGCTTGGCCGGCCACGGTTGCTCCGGTGAGGCCGAACACTTGCAGCGAGGTCCGCAACTTTGCCGAAAAGCGGGACTGTACAGTGACTGTCTGGCTGGGTGAAATCACGGCGCGAAGTGTGAGCACGAAATCGCTGCCGATATCGTCGCGAAACACGTCGACGACGGGCGTGGCCGGGAGATTGCCGTTGGTGATGTTGGCCGAAGCATTGAGCAACCGGCTGTTGACGGCGGTGGATTTTCCAGTGGCATCGATGCGCGCCAGGTCGAGCGTCACACGGACATTCACTCCGGAAATGCCGAGGCTTCCACTCACCACGGCGCGCTCCAGCGGGTGATACACCGTTTGCGTGAACCGGAACGACGGGCTTGGCAGCAAGCCGCACGCCACACTCGGACCATCGGCATCGCGGCCACCTGTCGCGAGAATGGTGCCGTCTTCCAACAACACTCCCGCAACGGCGCTGCGCGGGGCCGTCAAGGAGCCCGCTTCGAGGATGGAGTCATCGGCGGGATTGAAGAGTTCAGAGGTAGCGAGCGGCGATCCGCTGGCGAGCCCGCCGGCCAGCAGGACGTTGCCGTTCGTGGGAACGAGCAGCGCGACGTGACTCTGGCGGGCCTCCTTCAGAGTGGCCACGAGCGTCTCGAAGCGGTTCGTCTCGGGGATGTACACCTCGAGCGTCTTCACTTCCGATTGCCCGTTCGACCCTCCTGCGAGCAGCACGCGGCCGTCCAGCAACAACGTCGCCGTATGGCCCATTCGCGGCGCCGACAGTGCGGGCACGGGCATCACCTCCTGTGTTTCCGGATCGAACATTTCGGCGGTGCTCAGCGCGCCTTGCTCGCTTCTGCCGCCGGCAAACAGGACGCGACCATCGCGGAGCATGGTGACAGAGTGGCGCTCGCGCACGGTAACGCCAATCGGCAGCACCGACAGCGATGATGTTTCCGGATCGAAGATTTCGAGATCGATGACCTGCCCGCCGGTGATGAGCACGCGGCCATCGGCGAGCGGCAGGAGCGTCGTGCCGGCTTTTCGCAGGATGCTGCTCTCCACCAATGTCCATGTGTCGAGCGACGGTTCGTAGAGTTCCACGCCAGCAGCGCCTCCGCCAGCCACCAGTACACGGCCATCGTTCAGCAGGGTGCAGCCGTGCCCCGAACGGGCAGCGTTCAGCGGCGCGATGGGTGTGAAGATCTCGTCTGGCGCGGGCTGATACATCTCAACCGAAGAAAGGGCTGCCGCCGCAGAGCCTCCACTGACCTGCACCCGTCCGTCCGCGAGTCGCACAATGCATGCATCGGAGCGGCCTTGATTGAGCGGAGCAGTTCCACGCCAATTCCAGTTCTCCCCATTCGCGGCTACCACTAGAAACAAGATCGATGCTGCTATGCGCATAAGATCAAGGATAGTCACTTGATCCGCGCGTTGGCCACCATCACCTGGCCGAGGCTTAATCCTCCATCGTTCGATGGAACCCTGGTATGCAGGTATACTTCGAAGCCTTTCTCTCGCAGTCGCCGGGTCGTTTCGCAGAGCAGGATTTCGTTTTGAAAGCTGCCTCCGGAGAGGCAGACGCGGTTCAATGCGGCACCGCGGTTGGCAGCGCAACAGGCCGTTACGGCTTCGGCAATGGTGTTGTGGAACTTCGCCGAGGATAAGGGCGCATCGCCCTCCGCGAGAAGCGCGCGCACCGCCGGCCGGAAGTCGATCTCGCCGGCTTCGATTTGAAAAGGGTAATGATCGTCCACGTTCGGAGCGGCGATCGCTTCCAATTGCATCGCCGCTTGCCCTTCGTAGGTGGATTCGAGGCAGACACCCAAGAGAGCGGAGACTGCGTCGAAGAGGCGCCCGCAGGACGATGTGGCAATCGTGTTGACGCCAGTTGCAACCATACGTTCGACAACCGCGAGTTGTTCCGCCGGAACCGGCGCGAGCGTTTCAGGACGCGGCAATCCGAGTTCACGAAGCCAGGCAGCGGCCGAGCGCCACGGCTGGCGGATGGCCGCGTCTCCGCCGGGCAGCGGAACGTACCGGAAATGCGCTCGACGCTCGAACGCCGCGTAATCGCACACCAGGATCTCGCCACCCCAGATCTTGCCGTCCGTACCGTAGCCCGTGCCGTCGAGCGCCACGCCGATCACGGTTCCTTGGAGGCGATTCTAAGGCCATGCACGAGGCGATGTGCGCATGATGATGTTGCACGCCGATCAGCGGGAGATCGGATTGCGAGGCGAGCCGCGTGGAAAGATAACCTGGATGCAAATCGTGGGCAACCGCGCGGGGTGTGACGCGGAAGAACCGCTTCATGTGTGCGAGGGTTTCCTCGAACACCTCGGCAGTCTCCAGGTTTTCGAGGTCGCCGATGTGCTGGCTGAGCAAGGCATAGTGGTCGCGCGTGAGGCAAAAGGCATTCTTTAGCTCGCCGCCGTACGCGAGGATCTGCTCCACATTCACCCCGAGATCCACTGGCAGCGGCGCATAGCCGCGGGAACGGCGCAGGACCCGTTCACGACCTTCCATGACCCGAACGACGGAATCGTCCGCGCGTGTCTCTATCTTGCGGTTGTGAAGCAGAACCGCATCGGCAAGCGGATGGAGGCGCGGCGCGACCTCTTCATTGCGGCTCGCGATGGGCTCTTCGGAAACATTACCGGAGGTCATGACAAGCGCCCAATTCGCAGGAGTCGCCATCAGCAAATGATGCAGCGGCGTGTAGGGAAGCATCAGGCCGAGAGTGCCGACTCCGCCGGCGACGTGAGGGGACACATTGCCCTCCGAGTGGCGGCGCAACAGGACGATGGGCCGGCGCACCGATTCGAGCGCCGCAGCCTCTTGTGAAGAAACATGGCACAGCGCGCGAGCTGCCTCTACCGACGCGACCATCACGGCGAGCGGTTTCCCGTTGCGCCGCTTGCGGGCCCGCAGTCGCTGCACTGCCCCATGATCGGCGGCGTGGCAAGCGAGATGGAATCCGCCGAGGCCTTTGATCGCGATGATGGCGCCCCGGTGCAGCAGCATTTGCGTGCGGATGATGGCAGCGTGGCGCGAGGCAATGCATTGCGTCTTGTCCCAAAGCTCCACCCAAGGGCCGCACTGGGAGCAGGCATTCGGCTGCGCATGAAATCGCCGGTTCGACGGATCGTGATACTCGGCCTCGCACGCGGCGCACATCGTGAATTCCGCCATTGTGGTGAACGGGCGGTCATACGGGACGTCGCGGATGATCGTGTATCGCGGCCCGCAGTTCGTGCAATTCGTGAAGGGGTAAAGATAGCGGCGGCCCTCGGGGTCGCGCAAGTCCGCTTCGCAATCCGGACAGGTGGCGATGTCCGGCGGCACGAGCGCTAAGGCTCCCTCCTGCGGAGCACTGTCGCGGATCGTGAATCCTTCACCGCCTTCGACGGGCAGAATCTCTTCCCGAACCTCGTCGATGATGGCAAGCGGAGGCGTCTTGGCGCGCAGGTCACGAAGGAAGTGTTGCTGCGCGCTGTCGACCCCTTCGATCTCAATCACCACGCCGAAACCGGAATTCAAAACGAAGCCATGCAAGCCGTGCTGGTGGGCGAGTTGATGGACCCAGGGGCGGAAGCCGACGCCTTGGACGATGCCAAACACCAGCAATCGGCGCCGCATGTCTACAGTCCATCGACAAGAATTGCAGCCACCTGGCTGATGGTGATGTGGCCGGGGTTGTCCACCGACCAATCGGGCTTTTTCATTCCATCGACGGTGATCGCCATCGCGATGCGCGCGCGCTTGGAATAGACGATGCCGACGTCGCTGCGCAGCGCGTTCAAGGCTCCGGACTTGCTGGCCACCGGCGTCGATCCCTGCTTGCGTGCAATGCCTTCCTGGAGGCGCTGGCGCTTCAAAATGGCGAGCATTTCCTTCGACGCTTCCGGACTGACGGCTTCGCCGCGTTCGATCTTTTCGAGCAGCGTCACCATGTCGCGCGGCGTGCTGACGCCAAGACCATACGCCTTAAACTCATCCTGCTTTCCGGCTGCCGAAATTCCGCTCTCCGGGCCCTTTCCGAGGATCTTGCGGAGCGCTCGCGTGTCGGGAAGTTCGTAGCGGTCCATGTATCCGTTGACGGTATCCGCGCTCACATGATCGAGCACGAGGTTCGTCGCGGTGTTGTCGCTGAGGACAATCATCAAATGCACCAGGTCGATGAGCGGAATCTGCAAGCCGTCGGAAAACTCAGTGAGGATTCCGGAACCGGAGACCTTGTCTTCCTTGCGAAGCGTCGAGGTGTCTGTCCACTTCGCCCGCCCCGCCGCCACTTCACCAAAAGCCGCAATCATTACTGGTAATTTGATCGTGCTGGCGGTGCGAACGCGTTCTTCGCCGTGAATGGAGAAGGTCTTGCCCGTATCGAGATTCTTCGCGTAGAGGTTCACCTTCCCGGGAGCACGGGCAATCACGGCGTTGATGCGCGACTGCAGCGTCTGCTGCTGCGCCGGTGCAACGAATACCAATAAGGTGAGCAGTGCAATCATGTAATGGCTATCGTAGCGTGACATACTGTCAGCATGAGGTGCTGGCTAAGTCTGCTCATTCTGGCGTCTGCGCTAGCCGCCCAACCGATCACCGATCAGCAGATCCGCGACGAGGCCAACCGCCTTGTTGCAAGCGCAGCGCAAGAGCCCCCGTTGCTGGCTCTGGACACCTTGCTGCGCACCGCGACGTTGATCAGGCCGTATCTGGAACAGGACTCCCAGCGGATGCTGCGCCAAGCCGTCGCGTACGGGGCGAAACATCCGGAGATCGCGATGAGCTATTCCACGGCACGCTTGTGGATGGATCTCGATCCCAATGGTGGCGAGGCTGCCATGCGCAAACTCACCGACCGCCGCCGCGTGCTGCAGGCGCTCTCGGCTTTCTACATGAGGAAGAATCCCGAACACTCCATCGATCTCGCCGTCGAAGCCCTGCGCCTCGCCCCGGAGCGCAAGAGCGAGACGCCCGGTCTTATGCAGAACGTCGCGGAGGCGCGGCCGTTGCTCGTGGTGGAACTGCTTCAACTTCCGCACATTCAAAAAGACAACCAGTATCCGCTCACGTTCATCCAGGCATTGGAAGGCCTGCAGCGCGCGGCTGTAACGAAGCCGGCCGAAGTGAAGAAGGCTGCGGATCAACTGGAGCCTCTTGTGCGTCGCGATGACTTTGCCAAAGGTTCCACCATGTTTGTCTCGATTCGGCGGGACGGGCCGGGCCAAGCCGACTCGCGGTCCGCATTGCTCGAGATGCTCGACCTGGCGCGCAAACTCGCTGACGAGAAAACGCGGGCCGCAGCGCAGGCGGTGGTGAACCGTCAATTCACCGACTTCAACACAAAGGGCGCGGCACGTCCGCCTGTGGATGGTAATCTTGCATTCGATCAGGCTCTCGCGGAGATCCAGAAGAGCGAACCGGCATACCAGCGCCTGGGCGAGTTATGGCGCTACCTGCAGGGCCGCCAGCGGCCTGTTGAAGAAGACCGCGCCATTCTCGTGACCATGATCGAATGGGCACTAAATGGACCCACACGATCCGATCCGGTGTGGTTTGTCCAGTCGCTGCTCAACCTGGATGGCCGGCTGTGGCGGGGACCGAAGCGGCAGTGGCAGCTTGCTGCCGAACTACGCCCGATGGTATTTGCCGGCGCAGCGCGCGCCAGCCAGCGCATGGACAACAATCCGGACCAACTCGCCGAGCTCGTTGCGGCGATGGCAGCGGAAAAAGTTCCGGCTTCCGCCGACTTGCCATCGGCAAAGAACCGATTGACGCTCCATGACCTGCGCGCCCGCATGGAAGCGCGCTACGACTTCTCGTTGCCTGGCCTGGATAAAACATCCACCGGCTTGCAAGGTCTGCGTGGCAAAGCCGTCGTCCTCAACTTCTGGTCCACCACGTGTGGTCCGTGCCGCGCCGAAATGCCGATGATGGAGCGGCTTTCTAAAGAATTCGGCAACGACTTGCAGGTTCTGGCGATCACGGAAGAGTCGCCCGAGAAGGTGAGCGGATATTTGGCCAAGAACCCGATCGGGCTGCGCATTCTCACCGATCAACAAGGCGACGTGATGCGCCATTTCATGAAAGTCAATATTGGATACCCGCAGACGGTTGTCCTGAACAGAGACGGCTTATGGACGCAGCACTTTCCAGGGCTGGCCAAAGAGGACGAGTTCCGCGCCGCCGTCCGAGCGGCACTCGCACATTGATAGCATGGATATTCCCACATGATTCGCTTCTGTTGTATCGCCCTCGTTGCCATTACGTGCTTCGGTGCGGATGATCGTGCCGCGGCTGAATGGGTGCTGCGCGCTACCGGACGGGTCCGCGTCGTGGGAAACCCACAGGTTCTCACCGCGGTGGAACAACTTCCCACGACGGCGTTCCAGTTGGAAGCCGTTGACCTCGTCGGTACGCTCATTACGCCCGCTGAACTCGAGAATCTTTCGCATTGCGAAGAGCTCAAAGAGATCATCCTCCCCGAGCCCAGCTTCAACGAAGGCGCCGGCAGCCAGCGGGATTCCAACGATGATTTCAAACATCTCGCCACGCTCAGCAAGCTCGAACGATTGCACTTCAGCCTGCACTTCCTGACCAACGTGAATGTGCGCGATAAGGGGCTGGAGAAGCTTGCACCGCTCGTCGGCCTCAAGGAACTGCGCCTGTCGCAATCGCGCGTGCGCGGCTCGTCGCTGAAGCCGTTCGTCAACATGGAACGGCTGGAGCTCAACTACTCGTTCTTCGACGACGACGGCATGGCCGCACTGGCAGCGATGAAGAAGTTGAAAGTACTGCAGCTCAAGGACACGCTCGTGACGGATCGTGGGGCGGCACAGTTGGAGAACCTCCCTTCCCTCGAAGAGCTGGATCTGTATGGAGCGCGGCTCACCGACGCCGGCGTTCGTCACCTGGCGGGTGCGAAGAACCTGCGCAGTTTGAATCTGCTTGGATCGCACATTACGGATGAAGGCGTAGAAACGCTGGCTTCGCTGCCGAGTCTCGAGGAGCTGGTTCTTTATCGGTCGGAGATCAGCAATACGGGCCTGGCACGGTTGCAATCGTTGAAGCGCCTGGAATACCTCGACGTGCGTTACACACGGGTTTCGCGCGGCGGGATCGATGCATTTCGGAAGGCCTTGCCCAACTGCCGCATCCAGTATCAGGAGACTTCGCCGCAGACGGCGTCGGCCGAATTGCGCAATTCCAAACCCTCTACAGCCACTCCCCAGGCGATCGCCGCCTGGGTGAAAAAGTTGGGCGGCCGCGTCGAGTTCGCCGAGAATAATCTGCGCGAGATCGACCTGTCGCGCACGGCGGTCACCGATACACAGCTCACGCATCTTGTTTCTTTGACTGGCCTGAAGAAGCTGAGCCTCGAATCGACGGAAGCCGGCGACATCGGCATGGCTTCCATCGCAAAGCTCACCAACCTCGAGCAACTGAACCTAAGCCACACCATCGTCACGGATAAGGGCCTCGCTGCACTCCAACCGCTACGGCAGCTGCGCCGCCTGTTATTGAATAACGCGCAGCAGGTGAACGCCACGGGATTGCCCGCCTTTCCGCAGTTGGAAGACCTGGAACTCTCGGGCACTGATCTCAACAATCAGGGACTGGAAAATGTCGCTCGCAACGGATCGCTGCGAGCGCTACGCGCATCGTACACGAACATCACAGACGACGGTTTAAAGCTGGTAGCCGCGCTGCAACAGTTACGCAGCCTCGATCTCGCAGCAGTAGATCTGACGGATGCAGGCATGCCGCATTTGAACCGCCTGCCGGAGTTGAGAGAACTGAACATCAGTTACGGGCGCTTCAGCGATAAGGGCCTGGCTGCTCTCGGTTCCATGACTACGCTGCAGCGTCTGGAAGTCGCTCGGACGCGGGCCACCGATGCCGCCATGCAGACGCTTGCGAAACTGACCGACCTGCGGCGACTGAATCTCGACTATACTGCGGTGTCCGATAAGGGCGTGGAAACGTTGCGAGCCGCTCTGCCGCAACTCGTGGAGCTTCGCCTCGATACGGCGAACATCACCGACGCGGCCGTCGAGACTCTTGGCGGCTTCGCTCATCTGAAATATCTCAACCTCTATCACACGCTCGTGACGGAGCAAGCTTTAGAAAAGCTGAAGAAAGCGATGCCCGATTGCCGGATTGTATATGACGTGGAATCTTCGCTGCCCAATCGCCGCAAGTCTTAGCGCGCTCGCCGCACTCACCGCCTTCGCCGCAGGTCCGGACGATTGGATCGCGCGGACAGGCGCCACGATCACACACGACGCCCGCGGCCAGATTACCGCCGTGGGCTTTCGCAGCTCCTGGATCGGTGATGGCGATCTCAAGCCGCTGAACTCCCTTTCGCAGTTGCGCGTCCTCGACCTCTCGCACTCGCGAATCACCGATCTCGCGTTTCAGGACATCAAAACCTTGCCGTCGGTGGAAGAGGTGAACCTTTATTACGCGGAGCAGGTCGGCGACGGTGCGCTGGCGATTCTCAAGAACTGGAAAAATCTGAAGCGGCTCAATCTCCGCGGAACGAAAGTCACCGACCTCGGTGTCGCTCAGCTTGTTGGCCATCCGTCGCTCGAATCCATCGATGTCGGATATTCGCTGTTCACCGATAACGGCTTCGAATCGTTGTCCGCCATCCCCAATTTGAAGCGTGTCGCGGTGGGTGGCAACAAGGTGACCGATGTCGGGTTGAATGTGCTGCGTCTCGTGCCAAACCTCACTGCCGTTGACCTTGCCGGATCGCAGCGTACCGACTCCGGACTATGGGCTTCGTCCGTGACCGACAAGGGCCTGCAGACATTGGCGGAATTGCGCCATCTGAAGGAATTGAATCTGCGCAATCACAAGATCAGCGACATCGGAATCGCGCGGCTCGGGAAGCTCGCGGAACTGAGTTCGCTCGACCTCAGCCAGACGCCGGTCTCCCCTCGCGGCTTAGAAGGGCTCGTGGATTTGCCTTCGCTGAACCGCCTTGTGCTGTGGAAATGCGCGCGCATCGGCGATGACGCGCTGCCGGTGCTATCGCGGTTCACCCGCTTGCAATGGCTCGATGTGGAAGGATCGGGCATGAGCGCCGAGACCGTGGAAAAACTAAAAATCGCGTTACCCAATTGCCGCATTCAAGCGTCCAAAAAATGATGAGATAATGACTGCAAGTATTCGCTTTTGGGGCGCTTGATTGTCCGTTCTGCATGTAAACATTCCGGCTATCCCTCGGACCACTCCCGATCCACGCTCACTCGTTTTGCAATACATGGATCGAACGGCAGCTGGTCTGGTGTTGCTGCTGGTTAGCCCGATCCTCCTGATTGCAGTGGTAGCTGTGCGCCTGCTGTCCGGACGATCTCCATTCGTCACTCACCTCCGCATCGGCCGCCAGGGCAAACCCTTCCGCATGCTCAAATTGCGAACGATGTGGCCGCGAACCCCTGCGCAACCGGCGGAGCAGCATTGGGTGGAACACTTCGTCAGCCATCCCGTGGTGGCAGTGAAACCGAGAGTGGATCCCCGCGTCACGAGCCGCTTTGCCGCTCTTTGCCGCATGCACTCGATTGACGAATTGCCGCAACTCGTGCACGTCGTGCGCGGCGAGATGGCGTTGGTTGGTCCGCGCCCACTCACGCAGTTCGAACTGGAAAAGTACTACGGTACGCAAATGACCGAAATGCTCTCGGTACCGCCAGGAATCACCGGTCTGTGGCAGGTACTCGGTCGCAACAAGCTCAGCTACCATCAACGCCGGCGTCTGGACCTGTTCTTCGTCCGGCGGTGCACATTGAGTCTCTACGTTGCGATCTGTCTACGCACTGTCCCCCGAGTACTGAGCGGTTCCGGCGCGTGGTAGGCCGAGGCCTTGAAATAATTCGGGCACACGTCAAGCTTACTGATTCGATGAGTTTCGTGTCGCTGAATCCCAAAGATTGAAGGGTTGAGGTCAGAGCGGCTCGGGAAACTTCAGGCCAGCGACTCCCAGGGAGTCGTTGAGAAAGCCTTCGGCGAGCTTTTCGGAGACGTTGCGCGCGATGGCGACCTCGGTCAGAAGCATATGACGCGCCCGATCGAGCATCTTCTTCTCGCGAAACGAGAGGGGCTTCGTCGTTTGCAGGATGAGGAGGCATTTCAATACCTCGGCGGTCTCCATCAAACATCCGAAGCGCATCTTGTCGGAGTTTTCTTTGAAGCGATCCTTCCAGTCCTGGCAGGATTTCGGCTTGCCGTTGGCCAGGAACTGAAGCACCTTGCTGACTTCTGTGGTCTTAGTTACCTTTCGCAGGCCGACGTTCACGACATGGGAAAAGGGCACCATGACCGTGAGCCGGCTGCTATTGATTCTCAGGAGGTAGAATCGTTCAAACTGCGCTCCAAAAGAGCGGGCGCTTATGTTCTCAACGACCGCTACTCCGTGGTTGGGATAAACAACTCGTTCCCCGATCTGAAAGGTCATGCAGGTCCTACCTGGCAAAGTTACAAGGAGTGGAGAGTGCCACTCTCACGAGGTGGAAATTGGATGGTAAGCCCGATTGTAAAAAAAGTCAAAGAAAAAATGAATCCTTTTTGTCCTTTGGTGTAACTCGCTAAGGATGTGGTACTTGAGGCATATTTTGCAGTAACAAAATTAACTGGCAGAGTGCTCCAAAACACGGAAAGTACCAGGGACAGGCAGTACACTTTTTGGAAGAGAACAGTGTTCAGAAACCAACGTCTGTGAGGGACGAAGTCCCACTGAAATAGGCCATCTGATATGTCAGTTTAGAAAGGCGAATCCCCAATCGATTAGGAGCAGCCTAACATCTACACACTCAGCCGGAATACCTTTTCCGCGTTCCGGTGAAATAGCTTTTCCAGAATCGCGCGATCGTTTCCGGAGAGGGTCCGCATCTGGGCGATTTGTTGCGAGCCGCTGCATTTCTCTCCTTCACCCACCCAATCGCTGCAGTCGCTGCCATAGATCAGCTTGTTCTGATGGCGGCGGATGAAGGCCTTGCCGTGCTCGGGGTCGCGGGCAAAGGCGTTAAAGCCGGAACCCGCCGAGAGGTCGGCGTACATGTTTGGGTAGTCGGCAAGGAGGCGGTCGGTGATGCCGCCCGGGATGACTTTGTCCTTCGGGTAGAGAACTTTTTGATCGCCGCCTTTACTGATATTGGACCAGAACGTCTGTGCATGGCCGATAAAGTTCACCTTGGGAAATTTCGCGAGAATGGTGTGGAAGCGCTCGATGTGGAAGTTGTAGGTTTCATGCTGGAAGTGCATCAGTACGGGGACATTGAATTCCTGTGCAATCGACGCGATGAGTTGAATGTGGTTGGAATCGCAATCGACGGGAAACTTCTGTTCGGCGATTCCGACCGCGCCCATTTTGAGATATTTCTCCAGTTCCTGGCGAGTCTCCGGGATGTCAGGCAACTCGTTCGCGCAGAAAACGTACTCTTTGGGGTACTTGCGCGCGATGGCTACGACGGTGTCATTCCGACCGGCTTCGGCAGCCAACCCATACTTCCGTCCCGCCGGGAGGAGGATCGTTTTCGTGATTCCCATTTTGCGCTGGTGCGCGATCAGAACGTCGTCGGGACGCTTGGAGTAGTTGGTGTGCTGGTGAATGTCGATGATGGTCATGGAGTCAGCGGCTGGCGCGAGGGAGGCGGCGGCGCTAAAGCAGAAAACGCGTCGAGTGAGCATACCACACATGGTATCCGACACGGCGCGGATAGAATGATACTCTGGTAAGTCTCTCCATGTTCAGCTAAAGGAGTCCTGTCTTGCGAGTTGGGTTAATTGGATGCGGCGCGATTGCGCAGAAACACATTCAGGCGTACAAAAACATCGGTTTTTCGGTGGCGGCATGCACGGACGAGAGGGAAGAGCACGGCCGCCAGTTTGCGCAGTCCTGCGGCGCGGAGTTCGTGAAGACGTATGAAGAAGTTTGCCGCCATCCGGAGGTGGATTTCATCGACGTCTGCACATTTCCGGATTTTCGGTTGCAGCCGTTGAAGATTGCCGCCGACGCCGGGAAGCACGTCCAGGTGCAAAAACCGATTGCGACGAACCTCGAGACGGCCAGGGAAATGGTGCGCTACACGCGGGCCAAGGGCGTGGTGCTGAATTGCGTCAGCCAGCACCGCTTCGACGACTCGATTCAGTTTCTGGCGAAGGCAATTCCGGCCGGGCGGCTGGGCAAAATTCTGCAAGCCGACGCGTACGTGAAGTGGTACCGTTCAGCGGAATATTATTCGCGTCCGATCAAAGGAAGCTGGGCGACGGAAGGCGGCGGGGCGCTGATCAACCAAGCGGTACATCAGGTGGACATGCTCCTCTATCTGGTGGGGGGCGTGAAGCAGATATTCGGCATGTGGCAGTTGGGCGCGTTGCACAAGATCGAATCGGAAGACGTCGTGAGCGCGATGCTCCGCTTCGGTAGCGGCGCCACAGGTGTGGTGCAGGCATCCACGGCTTTCTGGCCTGGGTATTCCGAACGGATCGAGTTGCACGGGACGAAAGGATCGGCCATCATCACCGGCGACAAGCTCACGACTTGGGACGTACAGAACGACACGGGCGACCCAGCACCCGTCGCTTCCGACACGATGTCGGGGGCATCGGATCCGATGGCGATTCCGCTGACGCCGTTCGAGCGGCAGTTCCGGGAATTCGGCGCTGCGATTCGGGAACGGCGGGAACCGTTGACTTCGGGTGCGGCGGGATTCCGAGCCTTGGAAGTGGTGGTGGGCACCTATACGTCGTGTCGGGAAGGGCGGCCGGTGACGTTGCAAGAAGGGTCCGTCTAAGGAAGGCCAATGGCGTGGCAAGTGCGTGTGCCGGCCTCGAGCGCGAATCTCGGCCCTGGCTTTGATGCTCTCGGACTGGCACTCGACATCCCCCTCGAGGTGCGCTTTCGCGTGGCCGGGCGCTTCGGGATCCAGGTAACCGGACGCGATGCACGAGAAATTTCGACGGGTGAAGATAATCTGATTTGGCAAACAGCACTTCGCGTAGCGAGAGAATTCGCGCGCGAGTCGTTGCCTCCGGTGGAGATGGAAATCGACAACCAGATCCCGTTGGGGAAGGGGCTCGGCTCGAGTGCCGCTGCTCTGACCGCGGGTGTGGTGATCGCGGACAAGCTGCTGGGCCTGGGCTGGAAGCCGCTGCGTATTCTGGACGAAGCGGCGCAAATTGAAGGGCACCCTGATAACGTCGCGGCGGCCGTGCTCGGTTCGATCGTGGCCAGCGCATTCGACACGCGCTATGGAATGACCCGCGCCGTACGACTGGAACTTCCCTCGCAGTTCGGTGTTTCCGTCGTCGTTCCGGATTTCATCCTGCCGACTTCCGAAGCACGGGCCGCGCTGCCGGACAGCTATTCCCGCGAAGACACCGTATTCAATGTGCAGCGTGCAGCGCTGTTGGTGGCGGCATTCGCCACTGGTTCGGTGGCGGCGTTTCCGGCGGCGTTGGAAGATCGGATGCATCAACCCTACCGGGCGAAACTGGTGCCAGGTCTTGAAGAAGTGTTGCGCCTTCGGGCTCCCGGCCTTCTCGGATGTGTGCTGAGCGGCGCGGGTCCGTCGATTCTTGTCTTTTATGAAAAAGGTTCGGAAGACGTGAGCGACCTGGTGCGGCAGATCTTCCAGATGCACGGGCACGAGTCCGAGGTATTCCCGACACGGATCGATTCAGACGGTTTACAAGTGACGGATTGGGTGACCGCTCCGACGGTCGTCTAGCTTCTGGCTCGTTCAATCCTAGACAGAAATTGTCGATGAACGATGTAACGTAGCGGGACTTCAAGGAGTGGCCGTCCGCCACTCCTGAGTCGTTCGCTGAAAGCTGCCAATCAGTTCGGCGGCTGATCGGAGGTCCGCGTGAATTCGAGGCCTCGGACGCGCCCCGTGTTGAGCCGGAAGCCGGTGATCCTCTTGTCGGCGCCGCGGCTGCAGGCAAGGAACATGGTTCCGAGCCTGAACTGATCGGGTCTCACGAGTTGCAATTCGCCGATGGAATTGAGGCCTTGCTCGAGCAGGAGTTTTCCGTCCGCAAAACGGATCACAATCTGGGATTGGGCTTCATCGCAGTGATAGACACCTTCGTACTGCCGGGGCTCGGTCAGGACGACTGGCTTCGGGTCGATGCGTTCCCATTTGACGGGCCGGTTCGTTTCCGATTCCACGCGGAAAAAGCGCGGCTCGTCCCGGTCGCCGGCTTCACGAAACTCCACCTCGACGTCCAACGGCGCGTTGACGCTGCGAAACAGCATTGGCGTCTTGGGCGCGATGCGCATCTGCGTTCCGTTGTAACTGAAAATCAGATTGGGACCCTGGGGGAAGATTTGCACGAGATCGCCAGTTACGGGATCATAGAACGATCCGACTTTCCGCACGATTTGTTGCGCCGTCAAGGCGGGGCGTTCGGGTGCGGGGATTTCGCCGAGAAAGATATCGGCAACCAGACGCGCGAAGATCGCCGGTGTGATGCCGCTTGTATTGCAGAGGCAGGCAACACCGAGCTTCTTGGAGGGGATCCAAAGAATCTCACTGCGATAGCCGCGCAACCCGCCGGCATGGCTATAGGCTTCCATGCCGCGATGGGATTTAAGCATCAAGCCGCGGCCGTATTCCGCGAGGTCGCCGCTGTTCAGACGCGCCGGGGTCCGCATCAACTCGAGAGCTTGGGCGTGCAGGCCTTTCGGGTTTTCCATGACCTGGAACCATTTGAAGACATCCTCCAGCGTGGTGAATACGCCGCCGTCTCCGACGATGTCGATGGTAGCGGTGTTGATCCGGTACGACCCTGCCGGTGCTCCTTCACCCGCCGATTCGCCTTGGGAATACCCCGTGGCGCGTTTGGGCAGAATCCAAAACCGGTCGCTGTAGTAAAGAGTATGTGTCAACCCGAGCGGTTGGAAAATGGTTTCTTTCGCCAGTTCGGGGAGGGTGCGGAACGCCACGGGGCGCAGGATGGAGGCGAGGAGGAAATAATTCGAGTTGCTGTAAAGGAACTCGTCTCCCGGAGCGAACTGCAGGCCTTTCTGGCGGCGCAACATCTCGAAGACCTGCTCCTGGCGCAGCGGGGCATCATCCGCGGGACCGGACAGCGTCCACAGCCCGTGATAATCGCGGATGCCGCTGGTGTGTTCGAGGAGGTGGCGGACTGTGACGGGCTGCATGTAGGCCGGCAAGTCGGGCATGAGCTTTCGGATCGGATCCTCGAGTTTCATGCGCCCCTGCGCGACAAGCATGAGGACAGCCATCGCCGTGAATTCTTTTGAAGTCGACCCGAGGTAGAACGCGGTCTGGGACGTGATGGCAATCCCGTGCTCGAGATTGGCCATTCCATAGCCCTTCTCGTGAACGACTTTGCCGTCTTTCATGGCGCCCACCACACAACCGGGGGAATCTGGTTTATTCCACTGCGCGAAATAAGAATCGACGAGATCGGAGGTCTCGGATGCGCGGAGCATGCCCGGCATGGTGAAAAGGATCAGGAGTGAAACAAGCATGAAGAGTGGAACGGATTTTCCAGGCTTTGTAGTGACCTCTCCATTGTGACAGAAATCAATGGGAATGTACTCTGCTACGATACTCGGCGGAGGAATTCATTACTATGCCGATCAGTGCAGCACTACTACCTGAGTTTGATCAGGAAATGACGACCACGCGTAAAGTCCTGGAGCGCGTGGGAAATGACATCTTTGCGTACAAGCCGCACGAGAAATCCTTTTCTTCTACCCAGCTTGCTTCTCATATCGTGGATATGATCGGTTGGCTGGAGCCGACGATCGCGTATCCGGAGTTCAACATGAACCCGCCCGGTGGGCAACCCTATCAGCCGTGGATTGCCAAGGACAATGCGGAGTTGATGGGGAAGTTCGAGGAGAACCGCACCGCGGCCCGCGCGGCATTGGAGAAAGCGTCGGACGCCGAGATGATGGCGAACTGGTCGTTGAAGAGCGGCGATCAAACGTTCTTCACGATGCCGCGGATTGCCTGCATCCGCGGCATGATCATAAACCACATCATCCACCACAGGGGTCAGTTGAGCGTGTATTTGCGGCTGAACGAAATCCCGGTGCCGGCGATGTACGGCCCGTCGGCGGACGAAGGAAACATGTAACCGCTGGCTTGGGGTATTTGGGCACACGCCTCACTAAAATGGATTTTGTGACGCTCCCTCGCCGTCGCGTCTCTGTTTGTCACGTTTTGTTACTCACGAAGGCTTGACACTGGCCAGCGACGCGGTTGCCAGCGTGCCGCCGAGGCCCATTGTTTCGACCGCTGATGACGGCACGATTACCATGGCGCCCTTTTCCTTGATCGCCTCGTAGAGCATATTCATGGCGCGCAAATGGAGGGCGACGGGATTGTCGCGATAGGTGTCGGCGGCCTGGGCGAAACTCGCGGCGATCTCGGTTTCCGCCAAACCGAGAATCGTACGCGCACGGCGTTCGCGTTCCGCCTGCGCTTCACGCGACATGGCGTCCTGCAACTGCGACGGAATCTGCACGTCACGGATCTCGACGGACTGCACGGTGATTCCCCATGGATTTGTCTTCTCGTCGAGAATGCGCTGGAGTTCGCGGCCGAGCATCTCCCGCTCGGCCACCATCTGATGCAGTTCGTGGCGGCCGATGGATTCCCGGAGCGCGGTTTGCGCGCTCATCGAAATGGCGGCTTCAAAGTCCTGCACCTCGAGGATGGATTTTTCAGCATTCCAGACCAGCCAGAAAACGATAGCGTCCACATTGACGGGAACCGTGTCGCGTGTGAGCGTGGATTCCGCCGAGACGCTGGACACTCGCACTCGCTGATCGACGGATTTGCTCACCGTATCGACTACCGGAATGATGTGAAACAGGCCGGGGCCTTGCATTCGAATAAAACGGCCAAAACGCAGGACCGCGATCCTCTCCCATTGATCGGCGACGCGAATTGCGAAGAGGAAGTAGAGACCGATGAGCGCGCCAATCCACGCGAACCAGTACCTCTCAAGCAAAGCGCTTGCTGCACCGCCCAGCAGCATTGAGAAGACCATGAGCGTTATTCCTACGGAGGTTACACCTGCCGGTCTCAAATCTGGTTTCATGACTTACTTAACCTGCCTTTCTTGCCGCTGTCCTTGATCAGTGACTGCAATTGCTCAACGAGTTCCTCGACCGTAAACCCACCCGCCCCCGCACGCGAAACAAACTCGCTCACCAATTGATCGAGACGCCGCTGCTTCTCCATCTGGTCCGTCTTCACCTTTTGCGAACTGATGAACGTGCCGGTGCCTTGCTGCGTCTCGAGCAGGCCGCGGATTTCCATCTCGCCATAGGCGCGCATGACAGTGTTGGGATTGATGGCGAGGTCCACGGCCATCTGGCGCACGGTGGGCAACTGATCGCCCGGTTGAAGGGCGCCCGTGGCGATGCCGCCGGTAACCTGGTCGATGATCTGGCGATAGGCGGGGACGCCGCTGTGAAGGTCGAGGCGGAAAGTGAAAGGGGATTTGCGGGTTGGAGGGGCGCCGGCCATCTACAACCCTAGTGTATTAGTTAATTAGTACAATGTCAAACTATTTCTTGCGCCCGATACAGTACAGGGCTTCACCGGTGCGGATGAATAGCTGGTCGTCAGCGGCGACGGGACTCGCCAGGGTGTAGCCATCCAACTTGTTCACGGAGAGGACGGCGAACTCGGGGCCGGCCTTGGTGACGGTTGCGGTGCCGTCTTCATTGATGGCGTACAGCTTGCCGTCGGCGAGCAAGGGAGAGGAACTGTAGGAGCCGGGTTCGATGCGCTGGCCCTCGTAGATGACCTTGCCCGTTGCCAGTTCGAGCACATTGTAATAGCCCTTGTCGTTGAGGACGTAGAGGAGCTTGCCGTCGGTGGCTGGTGTAGGCACGTCGGCGCCGAGATTGTTGTTCCAGATCTCTTTCTTGCCGGTGACGTCTCCACGGCCGCCGGCTTTGAAAGCGATGTAGGGACGGCCGCGATTGCCGCCCACGACGACGGTGTCATTGACGACGAGGAGGGAAGAGATGGTGCGGTTCATTTGGAACGCGGCGGGATTGAAGCCACCGATGCGCCAGAGTTCTTCGCCGCTGTCAGGGTCCTGACCGGTGGCGATGTCGCCCCCGAAGATGACGAGTTCCTTCTTTCCATTCACAACGGCCATTTGGGGCGTGCCGTAGTTGTCCTTCGACTCCATAACGCCGGGAGCCGGCCGCAGATGCTTCCAGACGGTCTTGCCGGTAGTCTTGTCGAACGCGGCGGTGTAGGAAGGATTGTCGGATTTGAAGCCGTGAACTACCTGTACATAGAGGCGGCTGCCATCGAGGAGAGGCGTGGAGGCGTAGCCGTGATTGAGCCCGACGTGGCCGTAATCGGCGACGAGGTCACGCTTCCACACTTGCTTGCCATCCATCGTGTAGCAACCGAGGCGGAGGTGTCCGGTCATGACCCAGATGTGGTTGCCATCGGTGATGGGGGATGGCGACGAGGAATTCTGTTTGCGGTGAAGTTCGTTGCCGCTATCGACGACCGTTTTCCAACGGGTCGCGCCGGTCTTGCGGTTGAGGGCGAGGAGGAAAATCTTGTCGCTCGACTTTTCGGGCGCGTGGCTGAGCTTCTTCGTATCGTAGGTGGGGTTGACGAAGCCTTCCTCGGCGCTGAGAACGTAAATGGTGTCGCCCCAGATGACGGGAGTGGCAGCGCTCCAACTGGGCGTCTTCACTTTCCAGAGAATGTTCTCGGTCTCGGACCATTTCACCGGCAGGTCGTGCGCTTTGACGGCATGACCGCTGGCGCGTGGGCCTCGCCATTGGGGCCACCAGGCGTCGCCATCGGAATCGGCGGCGGTCAGAGTGTATGTGGCACTGAAGGCCGTGATGAGACATGCCGCAAATGCGGCCAGAAGAAGGTCGTTTTTGCGTCCTCGCATTGATCCAGTGTAAATGATGGGGGCGGATTTCTGCGGAGGGGTATGTCGGGAATTAGAACGGGTCGGCAGATAAACTCGTCATGACCGGCTCGCTGGCCGGTCGCCCCGACGGATGAAAATGGGGCTTGGCGAGGGAATATTGAGCCGCTGATGAACGCTGATGAACGCTGATCCAAACCGAAGAATTGGGCCGCAGATAAACCCGACATGCCCGGCTTGTTGACCGGTCGGCCCGAATCATGAAAATGGGGCAGGGGTGAGGGAAGAAGAACTGGCCGCTGATGAACGCTGATAAACTCGTCATGACCGGCTCGCTGGCCGGTCGCCCCGATGGATGAAAATGGCTGGGAGCGGTTTGCGGAACTGAAGTTCCGCGCAAGCTGAAGCTTGCCCCACCCTTGGGAATCAGCGGTTTGCGTGTATTTACGGAGCTACGCAGATCCTGAGAGGAAGGAGGTGGTTAGCGCAGCACCACTTTGGCGAGACCAGCGTTCCCCGCGGAGTCGTAGACTCGGACGGTGAGTAGGTGTTCGCCCGGCGGAAGCGCGCGCGCGAGGCCGATGAATCTTTCGCGCAGGGAGTCAGCGACGCCGTCTTCGGCGGAGAGCGTGATCCAGGGGCCCGCGTCGAGGGAGTATTCGGAGCGGCGGACGGCGGATGCGGCGTCGACGGCTTCGGCGGCGATCCGCATGTCGTTGCCCTCGCGCTGCGTGGTGATGCGGACCAGCGGCGGCGTGTTGTCGATGAGCACGGGAGCCGAAATGAACTCTCCTTCGCGGGCGTCGGCGACGGGATTGGAGGGCGCATCGGATGCCACGACCTTAAAGAGATAGCGCCCGTCGGCAAAGACGTCGGCGTCGAATGTGAGGGCGAGGTCCGGCCAATTCTGTTTGAGGATCTTCCACTCGCGTTCGTCTTCTCCGCGGAAGGAAATCGTATACAGCATCTTGTCGCCGTCGGTATCCTCGGCCTGCCAGCTAATGACGATCTGACCGTTGGCGGGGCGGCTCACGGTTTGGGTGGGATTGCCGGTGGAGGTGGTACTGCCGCTGTCGCCGGAATCACTGACGGTGATGCTGTAAACCGTGTTGGGAGCGGAAGAGGCGGCGGCTTTGCCGCTGGTGACGTTGGTCGCCTGCGAAGTAACTTGAACGGACTTGACCGTGGGAGGCGTGTTTTGCGCGAGGTAGGCAACTGTGACGCTGTCGAGTTGCGGAGTGCGGCCGGCAGTGCCGGCGAAGTCGACCTTCCACTGGAGAAAGCGGGCATTGGGACTCGCGATTTGCGTGCCCGGAGATTCGATAGGAGCAGACCAATCGCTCCAGGTCTTATCCGGCCGTGCAGAATTGCCGGTGCGGGTACGGAAGGTCAATTTGGCTCCGTCGACGAGCGGAGACTTCCAGTGCAGGCGTCCCCAGCGAGCGCTGTTGGTGGCGTCGTGAACGGCGGATTCATACATGCCGGAGTCACCGGATTGCGAGCCGATGCGGAGGAGGGACGCGGCGTGCGAAGTTGCGGCGAGCAGGCCCCCTTGCCAGTCGAGGAGACGGGTGGTTTCACCTTCGCGCGTCTCCAGGAGCAGCGTAGGTTTGCGATCGGGCTCGAGGCGGTAGACGCGGCCTTGCCCGTCGGTTGAGAAGAGAATGGAACGGCCGGCGAGGGCGAGGTCGTAAATGTTCTCTTCGCGGGAGACCCACAGGGTTTCGGCGAGATTGTCAGGATGGATGCGAATGAGCGCGGACTTGTCTACTCCGGAAACATCGATGAGAGACGAGGTGGAGACGGCGGTGGGTTGCTGCGGGGTTGCGGGCTTGACAGGTTCGGCTTTCGGCTTGATATCAATGCCGGCTTGGGAATTTGCGGCTTCGACGGTGATCGTCGTCGTGGGTGCGGTCACCATGGTGCCGCTGCTGACTTGCGAAGCGGCTCCGGCGGCGCCCGCCTGCTTGCGGGAGAAGGCGCCACCGAGAACGGCGATATACAAACTGCCGTCGGCGGCAGGAGAGATGGCGCGGATTTCGGGATAGGTGGAGTCGTAGAGGACGAAGGCCTTGTCTTTTTCGGTGATGCGGTAGAGCAGGCCGTTGGGGTCGGTGCCGGCCAGCAGGCGCCGTTGCGAATCGAAGGCGAGTGCGGTGACGTGGGTCTGCGCGGTGTCGTACCAGACCTCTCCGGCTCCAGGCCCTGTGATGCGGAAGAGCTTCCCTTCATCGCCCGTGCCGGCATAGAGCACACCAGCGGTATCAAAAGCCAGCGACCAGATGTACTTGCTTTTGGGAGCAAAGTATTCGGTGGCGTTTCCACGCTCGATGCGATAGATTTTGCCGTCAGGTGAGGTGCCGGCGTAAAGGACGCCGGAAGGATCCACGGCGAGGGCGAAGACTTCGGGCTCCGGAGCGGTCCACAGCAACGAGCTTTTTCCGGAGGCGTCGATGGTGAAGACTTGCCCGTGATGCCCGGTGGCGATGTAGAGCCGATTCTGTGGAGCGCGCACAATGCTCCAGATGACGGCCTGGTCTGAGGTGAACAATGTTTCGGACTTTGGAGCCAGTTGGAGTACGCCGTCGCGGGAGAGGGAGAGTCCCTGAAGCTTGCCCTTAAGGAATTCCTGGTAGCTGTTCACTTCCCAATAGGAGGTGGAAGCTCCAGAAGCGATTGACGCGATGGCGAGCAGAAACCAGACGGCTCGAGAAATCATTCTTTCACCTCGACGGCCACGGTCTTCGACCCGGAGACCATCATTGTCTTGATCGGGATTTCGAGTTCAGCGATGCGGGAGGTGTAGTTGAGGGTCAGAGCGTTGGCACCTTGCGAGCGCGAGAGGAGATTGGCTGCCGACGGAGGCGGATGAGGCAAATCCTCTCCCTGCGAGGTGAAGGCCGGATCAGCGCGCCAGATGCGGAGGTACGCGTTGGTATTGGTGCGCAGTTGATTGAGGAGGCGGGCGACCTGCACGGAAGATCGCGGAGTGGTCATGACGACATTGCGGAATTCCAGGAGATTCGCCGTGGGCCCATCGACGACGGTCAGTTGGAGCAAGCCCGGAGTTGCCCCGATAGGAACCTTGTACTCGGCGGTCCTGGTGAACCGTTTGCCTTCTCCGGTGAAGAGGATACTGACGCGCACGGTTTCACCCGGACGAACCGTGCGGCGTTCGGGCGTGACTTCTTCGATCTGAACCTGGTTGCGCTGTTCGGCAGCTTCGATCTCGATGGAGATGGTCTTCACGGCGAGTTCGGGAAAGCCCTGCTGCATCGCATAGGCGACGGGAATGGCGCCGTTTTGGGCGGCTTGCATTCCGGCGTTGAACTCGCCGGAAAAAATGTTGAACGAATCCATCGGTTCGGCTTTTTCGAACTCCACGCGCTGGTGCATTTGGAAACTGACGGCGCCGATGATGCGTTCGGTGGCTTCGATGGCTGCCATGGTGACCATCTGAAGCAGGAATGGCGTCATCGCCGGGTCTCGAACGATCTCCATACGATAGCGGGAATTGCGGGTCCCGGAATGCAGGCTGATGGACACCGGGACCATGCTCGCTTTTCGACCCAGTTCGCCGCGAACGGCAGTGGAGTAGTCGCTGGTGATGGAGCCGAGCCATTCACGAGCCGTGGAAATCTTGAAGGAGGTGGCGAGGTTGGGGAGCAAGGTCAGAACTTCGGCGCCGGCAAAGGGAAGCTCGACATTGCCGAGCGAAACGAAGCGGTGGCCGAAGGCATAAACGCGCTTGCCATCGATGGCGGTAACGGTGCCGTCGGCACCGACGCTCATGTCGCCGGACACCAACTGGACGCTGATCATGGAGCCGGGTCTGAGTTTCGAGGGATCGCCGGGAGGGAGGTTGGGGGAGCTACCACCCGTAAGACCCTGGCGAGGTTCGAGACCAAGCGATCGAAGTTGCGGAGCGAACTTCTCGATGACCGACGACGGGAATCCGGAAAAAGAGACGGGCGTAGCGATTTCAGTCAGCCGGTGTTCACCGAACGGCATCTCGGTCTGGCGGGCCGCCGGCAGAAACGGCGTGCTGGAACACAGAGTCTGGTTCAAGAGGCAATTGCGCTCCAGACTGGCGCGTGCACGCTGATCCGGAACAGCCTGCGCGTCGAGCATTTCTGCGAAGGGCCGGATGCCGGCAATGGGCTCCTTGGCCATGTTGAACGCCAGCGCCACCGCGCCGATGAGTTTACCGTCGATGTACACGGGGCTGCCGCTCATTCCCTGCAACACACCGGTTTGCGCCAAAGGACCGCCGCTCAATTTTGCCAGAATAATCGATTGCCGCGGCCCCGCATTGTCCAGAACGCCGAGGATTTCTACCTGGAATGGCTCGATGCGTGTGCCGGAAAACACAGTGAAGCCGGTGCCGCGCATGCCCGCGCGGATTTGTTGAACTGGGATGGTGCCGGTCTGCGCGTACAAGGGGAGGGTGGCAAACAGGGCGGCTACGAGCACCAGGGATTGCATGATCAACTTCTATTCTAATGTCGCGCGAATGGAATGGACACTATTGAGAAAAAAGAGCCGAAGCTTGTTTGCGGCGGACTTTCTGTGATGAACTGTAGGGGCCGATGAACTCTGGGGCCTAATGAGGAACCCCTTTCTGGGATAGGATGAAAGAATTGGAAGTCGCAAACGTCACCGTCGAGCAACCAGGTCAAGCCACAGCCCAGACCGTGTGGGTGAAGCGACTGATATGGCTAGCGATTCTACTGGCGATCTGCTACGCCCCGATTGTCAAAACACTCGTCTACCAGTGGATGCACGACGAGGACATGGGTCATGGCTTTTTTGTCCCCCTCATCGCGATCTACGTTGCCTGGCAAAAGCGGGACGAGCTGGCGAAAGTGCAAGTGAAGCCCAATAGGTTCGGGATCGTGCTGCTGGCACTAGGTCTGGCGCAGGCAATGGCGGGTACGCTGGGGGCTGAGCTTTTCATCTCACGCACGGCAATTATCGTTTCAATTGTAGGGTGCGCGCTGTTCTTAGGCGGAATGCCGGTGATCCGAATTCTGGCGTTTCCCCTGTTTCTGTTATGTTTCATGGTTCCGATCCCGGCCATCCTTTATAACGAGATCACATTTCCGCTGCAGCTACTGGCGAGCCGCGTAGCTGAGGTGTTCCTGGGGTTCATTGGAATCCCGGTGATCCGTGACGGCAATATTCTCGAGCTGCCTAGTCAAAAGCTGTCGGTGGTAGAAGCGTGCAGCGGCATTCGTTCCCTTCTGACCCTCACCTTCCTATCGCTGGTGTACGGCTTCTTCTTTGATTCGAAGCCATGGATGAAGTGGGCTTTGTTTCTCGCGACGATCCCCATTGCCATTGCGGCGAACGCCTGCCGGGTGACGATGACGGGCATCGTCAGCGAATGGAACACAGAACTGGCGAAGGGAGCGTATCACGAAGCGGAAGGCTGGCTCGTCTACATCATTGATCTGCTGATTCTGGTCGGCGTCCACAAAGGATTTAATGTCTTGTATAAGAGAATGAAGCGAGCGGAGGATGTGAATGCTTGATTTTCTGGGCACTCGGCGGATGAAGATCCTGAGCGCGCTGTTGCTGGTGCATGCGGCAACCTTCTATGGGATGTCCCGGCCGGAGCCCACGCGCATTGTGAAATCACTGGCGGAGTTCCCTCACGAATTCGGCGGTTGGAAAATGGTGCAGGAGGGGTCTCTGGAGAAAGAGGAGATGGAGATCCTCAAAGCGGATGAAGTGATTACCCGCACGTATGGCAATCAGGCGCTGGGGCGCGGCGCGAATCTCTTCATCGCCTACTTTTCCACGCAACGAACCGGTAAAACGCCGCATTCTCCAAAGAACTGCCTGCCTGGCTCGGGCTGGGCTCGCGTTGTGAATGACCGCCTCAACATTCCGGTATCGAACTCCACCGCGCCTGTGGAAGTGAACCGATATGTAGTGTCCCGAGGGGAATACAAGTCGCTGGTGATGTACTGGTATCAGACAAAGCAGCGCACTGTCGCGAGTGAATATAAGGCCAAGGTCTATACGGTCCTGGACGCGTTGCGCTATAACCGTTCGGACGCGGCGGTAGTGAAGGTGACGGTGCCGGTCGTGAATGACGACGTGGACACGGCGACGCAAACGGCCACCACGTTCATGAAGGCGTTCTACCCCGAGGTGGAGACCTACTTCCCATAAGCAGGTCTCCCGGGTGTCTCGTGTTTACCGTTTACCGCCGCGAGAAGTAGTGGCTTCTTCCATCTCCTCGTCCTCGATATCTTCTTCGCCCATGGATGTTTCCACTTCGCCGTAGATGCCTTCGGCAACTTCGGTCAGCTTCTTGTCGGCATCTTCTTCTTCAGTCAACGTTTCGCTGAGCAGTTCCACGGCTTCCGACAGCCCCAGTTGTTCGGCGATGGCGCGTGCCGTGCCGTACGCGGCCACTTCGTAGTGCTCCACGCGTTGCGCAGCTCCTATGATCTGCAGGTCGCGTACGGGTCCGGCTTCTGATTCCTCCAGCGCCTCCGCACCTTCGGCGAGCAGCCCTTCCATTCCTTTGCAGGTTTTCGCTTTCGGCTTTTGCTCGATGTTGGCGAACACCTCCTCCAGCCGCGTGACCTGTGCCTTGGTCACCTCGAGATGTTCGTTGAGAGCATTCTTCAACTCCGCCGATTGCGCCCCGCGGACCATTTTCGGAAGCGCTTTGACGATTTGCTTTTCGGCGCTGTAGAGGTCTTTCAGTTCCTCAATGAGTAACTCGTTAAGAGTTTCCATGGTTGTTCTCCTTTTTCTGACTGACGGGACTCTTTCTGGGTATTTTTTCGCCAGTTGCTCTCGGCTCGTTGAGAGCGATGGCGAGCGATTTCTTCTGGTGTTTGACGTGTTGGCCGGTGCCCGACATGAGCGAGCCTTCCTTATACTCATTCATCGTTTTGTTGTCACTGCTTTTGTTGTAGTTCCTGTTCATGGGAATTCCAGAGCATGTGCATTTCCTCGGCCAATTCGGGACTTCGCGGCTGGCATTGGGCTTGCATATGGTGACAGGGAGAGGAGCCAAACATGATTGCTCGCGAGACAATTCAACCTCACAAAGGTGACAAACGATACGTGCGGAGAAACGCGGAAGGTCAACTCACATCGGACCAGACGGCCGTCGGAAAGTCACTGGCCGCAGACCGCCGCACAAAAGCGAAAACTGTTGTGCCCAAGGGGCAAGGCGATCGCGGAGACCAGAAGAAGCACTAGTGAAGGGAGGCGCGACCCGGGTGTCGCGCGCAGGCGAGGGCGCCCAATGCCACTTCGTTTTGCCGCGAACACAACAAAGACTTATGTTTCAATCGGAATGACGCTTTTGTGTTCTGAGGCCCGTGTGGCGCACCAGCCAAGCGTCGGCTGGAGTGCCGACGCGGCACGCACGAGTGCGTGCGCCGCCTAGAATCAATGATTTGGGGGGCCGTCGGCCAAACTAAGTGGCATTGGGCCGGGGCGTCTGCCCCACGGTGAAGTAGAGAGTTTCATTCCGTTTCGGTGCGCCGCAGGCCCATGCAAAACGCGCTAAGCCGCGCCGGGAGTTCCGTCTTTCCGGCGCGGACTCTCTTCCTGTGAATAGCGGATGACGCTGATGCGTCCATCGGGTTCAAGGAGGGCTTGTTTTACCTCTTCGATCTTCTCGACACCGCTCTCACGCAACTGGCTTCTGAGTTCGTCCATTGTCAACATGACGCGACGCATGTTGTGCTGGAGAGGGCGACCGCGGTCGACCAAGACGAGTACCCGGGGTTCGGCAAAACGCGAAAACCAGCGGTAGCGGAATGACATCCAGTCAATCAAGTAATTCCAGCCGACGATCGTGCCGACAAGGAACATCGCTTCTCCCACGGACTTGTATTCTCCCGACATCCCATTCTGCGCGGCATCGGCAATGAGAACGATGACAAGAATATCGGCGAGACCCACGGCCGCTCCCGATTCGCGGCGCAAGAAGAAGCGGAAGAGGAGGAAAAGAAACCAGTAGATCAGGGTGCCGCGGAGAAACAATTCCGCTGGAGAGACATGAAATCGAAACAAACCGTCCATCCTGATCCCTCCGTTGACGCGCCATGCGAAATGTTTGCAGCATACTGACAGAAAGACTACTGGTAAGAATTACTCGTCCGGGATTCTCTGCGCCTTTTCGGTAGCAGTCCGCGACCGTTTCCTGCTCACGCGCTGCAACACGTCGCTGATAGTGAACTGGCTCGAGGATTCCAGTGCGTCCAGTTCTGTCCACTCAATCGGGAGGGCCACGGGAGCGCCTGGCCGGGCGCGGACCGCATAGTCGGCAATGGAGGTGGCGGTGTAGTCGTTGCGAAAGTAATCGACGAAGATCTTCCCTTTGCGCTTCTCTTTGGTCATGGTAGCGACATAGGCTTCCGGTATATCGGTAACCATCTGCCGCGCCATCGCAGCGGCGAACTCTTTCACTTCCTCCCACCGGTCTTGAGCCGCCAGGGAGACCCAGACATGCAGGCCCTTCCCTCCCGTGCACTTGAGGTGAGAACGGAGGCCCTTCTTTTTAAGCCGAGCGCGCAGATCCTGTGCGGCGAGCTTCACCGCGTCAAACGATACGTCAGTTGCGGGATCGAGGTCGAAGACGAGGCGATCCGGGAAGTCGATGCTGTCGATCCGCGATCCCCACGGGTGAATTTCGATGGCGCCCATCTGGATCAGCTCGAGCAGGCCCTTCTCGTTCTCGACGTACAGATACTCATGTAGTTTCGTGTGATGGCGGAATTCGAACGTATGCACGTCAGGCCCCATACCGCGGCCCGGGTTGCGCTGGTAGAAACACTCCTTGTCGATTCCCTCCGGACAGCGCAACAAGCTCAAAGGCTTTCTCAAAATAGACGGCAGCAGCAGCGGCGCGACGGCGCCGTAATACTCGGCCAGATCCCCTTTGGTAATCTTTCCTGTTTCTGAAATGATGCGGCCGGGGTGGCTGATCGCAACGCCGAGGACGTTGCGGTTCTTGCCGGCGGCTGTGGCGACAGGCGTTTCCATTTTCACCTCTTCGGCATCTTTGTCGTCGCGCAATCCTTGAAAGGAAGGGTGGCGAATGCGGCCATCGTTCGTCCATTCGGTGAATTGCACTTCGCACAGAAGTTGCGGTTTGACCCAGTGAATCTTTTCCCGCCCCGCGCTGCTTTCCAGCACAGTGGGATCCGAAGCTTGGAATTCACGTGACTTGAAGTCGCGGC